>Ga0207715_100009_pt1 | contig 221920 bp, 179 predicted proteins | sample A23M3SouthBayCA_FD_187732 | JGI IMG/M metagenome (GOLD analysis project Ga0207715, IMG submission 187732) | Aerobic enrichment media from Eden Landing Ponds, California, USA - A23 M3 (SPAdes) | ecosystem: Environmental > Aquatic > Marine > Unclassified | place: USA: Emeryville, California... | reverse complement strand
CGCGACATCGTCGGCCTGCTGCCAGGCGGTCAGGTCGGGATCGTCGGCATCGACGGGCCGGGCCGTCGCGACGCGCTGGTCGGGCGTGCGGTCCATGTCGCCGGCCGTGAACAGCAACACCGGCTCGCCGTCGGCGTCGTGCGTCGAGCCGCCGGACCAGATGCCGTCGGGAGCGATTCCGTCGACCTCGGGCGCCAGCGCCGGGCGAAGCTGCCGCCAGCGCACCAGGTCGTCGCTCACCCAGTGGCCCCAGTGGATGTTGCCCCAGTACGGGCCGCTCGGGTTGTGCTGGTAGAACAGGTGGTACTGCCCGTCGTGATAGATCGGACCGTGCGGTTCGTTCATCCAGTGGCCCGGCGGGATCGGGTGGTACTGCGGGCGGTGGGGGTCGCCCCGATACCGCGACGGGTCGAGGGCGATCGTCTCGTAGTCCAGCGAGGGGTGGCCGCCGTCGGACGAGGACTCGTAGCGTTCCCGGACGGCGTCGGCGTCGAGCGCGTCGGCCTCGATCCGGAGCCGATCGATCGCACCCGCGAACGTGTTCAGGGTGAACGCGTCGCCGACGCGTTCGGTGGTGCTGTTCTTTCCGATCCGGGCCGGCCCCTCGGCCGGGACCATCGCGCTTCCGGTCGAAACGGACTCCGACGCCACGCGTTCGCCGTCGACGTAGAGCTGAACTGTTCCGTCATTGCCGTCGAAGACCCCGGCGACGTGCGACCAGGCGTACCTGGGAAGCGGGTCGGCAGTCCGGACGGACGCCCACGAGTCGCCGAGTCCAACCTGGAACGAGCCCCGACCGTGGCCGTCGAGTCCGAACTCGAATCCGCGGTCGTCGTCGATCGAGTGCTGGCTGGCAACTGCGGAGAGTCGATCGGTGGCCCCGCCCTCGAACGCGCGGGGCGCGATCCACGTTTCGATAGCAAGCGCGCCGACGTCGTCGTCGAAGAGCGTCCGGTCGTGTTCGAGGCGCGTGGAGTAGCCGTCGAACAGGAGCGCCCGCCCGTCGACGCCGTCGATCCACCGCGGGTCCTCGTCCGGCTTGAATCGGGCGTCGTCGAAGGCGTGCTCGATCGCGTCCGTACGCCCGGATACGGCCTCCTCGACAGTCGACCCCTCCCCCTCGTCGAACGACCAGTGTGCCACCGTCCCGGTTGCGTCGCTCTCGTCTCCGTCGGACATACTGCGAGCGGACGGATCGCGGGCATAAAATTCCACCTACACGTCGATCCGCCGGATCGCCACAAACTACTATACTCCTCTAGTTCCACGGCGAGTACATGAGCGGCTACGAGGACCTCGACGAAGCGGAACTCCGCGACTCGTTGCAACGACACGTCGACATGTCGGAGTACGAGTCGCAGGTGTACCTCGCTCTCGTACAGAACGGTAAACAGTCGATGCGAGACCTCTCAGAGGCCAGCGGCGTCCCGAAACAGCGCGTCTACGACATCGTCGAAGAGCTCAGAGAGCAGGGGTTCGTCGAGCTCGACGACAGCTACCCGAAAAAGGCCTACGCGGTCGATCCGACCAAGACGCTCGGCCCGATCCAGACCCACGTCGAGCAGGTCCAGAACACCCTCGAGGAGTTCCACAAGTCGGTCTCGGACGTCGACAGCGGCGTCGCGCAGTTCCGGAATCGATCGACGATCGAGAAGTACCTCACCCAGCTACTCGACAGCGCCGAACAGACGATCTTCCTGATGACCTCGATCGACAGGCTGGGCATCGTCGAGGACGTGCTGCGCGAGCACGACGACGCCCAGATCCGGCTCGTTCTCACGGGACTCGACGAGAGCCACGTCGTCGACGACCGGATCGAACTGAACAGCCCAGTCCGCGAGTTCGCGGACTACGTCCAGGGGACCGTCCGCAGCGAGCCGCTCGTCCTCAGCGTCGACCGGAGCGCCGGGTTCTTCTGGCCGAGCGCCACCGACGCGCGGCGACAGCCTCGGGAGGGGTTCTACGTCACCGACGAGGAGCTGGCGTTTCTGTTCGATCGGTTCCTCTCGGACACGGTCTGGCCGCTGAGCTACCCCGTCAACCCCGACCAGCGACGGTCTACCTCGCTCCCGCAACGCTACTATCGGATCCGCGACTGCCTGGCCGATCTCGAGGTGCTCACCGACTCGGTCCCCCTTCGGACGCTGACCGTCAGGTTCGAGGGGTACAACAACGTGTCGGGCGAGCAGATCGCCCGCGAGGGGCGTCTCGCCGGGTTCTACGCGTCGGAGTTCGACGACCGCGCCTACCTCGAAGTCGATGTCGTCGAGGGCGATGCCGAGTCGCCGCGGACGGTGACCGTCGGCGGCTGGCACTCCCAGCGCGAGGACTTCATGGCGACGAGCATCGAGCTGGAGAAACACGAAGACTGGTCGGCCGAAGAGCTCGACGACGAGACCTTAGAGCACATCGCAACCTGCCGTGACGAGCTTCCCGACGCAGTCTCCGGCGGCGACGCCATCGTCGGGTTCGACGGTTACATCGACTACATCCGATCGCTGGTCGGCGAGCGCAAGAGCCCGCGGATGTACGACGAGATCGACGAGTTCGATACGCTGCGCGAGATGGTGACGCGAGCGTCGGCCCAGGACAAGACGCTTCAGTTCGAGTGGGTCGAGAGCAGGCGTTTGCCCGGCGGGCACACCGCACACGTCGGGCAGGTGCTCGATACGGTCGGGTACGACGCGCAACTCGTCGGCTTCTTCGGACAGCCGATCCGCGACGAGTTCAGCGAGGTGTTCGACGAGGACGCCCTCCTCAGCCTCGGGCCGCCGACCGTGACGGAGTATCTGCAGTTCGGCGACGGGAAGGTGCTGTTCACCGACTCGGGTGGCCACCAGGCGCTGAACTGGGAGACGCTCCGAGAGTACGTCCCCCTGGAGGGGATCGCCAGCCGCCTCGACGGAGCCGACATCGTGAGCATCGGCGGCTGGGCGCTCATCCCCGAAATCTCGACGATCTGGGAGGGGATCTACGAGCAGGTGTTTCCGATGCTGTCCTCGCCGCCCGAGGACGCCGTCGTCTGCACGAGCGACGTCGACCACCTGACCGAGACGACGCTTCGCTCGGACCTGGAGTCGCTGCGCATCCTCGACGACGCGATCCCGGTGACGGTCGTGACGACGAGCGAACAGGCGGCCCACCTGGGCGACGTGCTCCTCTCGGGCGAACGGGGCAAGCGAGCGCTTCCCGCGACGGCCGAGTCGCTGCAAGCGGAGATCGGCGTGTCGCGGTTCGCGGTGACATCGGCCAAGGAGTCCGTGCTCGCCGGACCCGACGGGAGCCAGCGGATCAGATCGGCGCTGATCTCCGACCCCGCGGAGGAGGGAACGTTCGAGGATCACTTCAGCGCGGGCATCGCCCTGGGGCGGGCGGAAGATCTCTCGGACACGTCGACGCTGGCGCTGGGTAGCGCAGTGGCGAGTTACTTCAAACAGTATCAGGAGACGCCGTCGCTTTCGGACATCCGGACGTTCCTCGACACGTACGAGGATCGCGGCTCCGCCTGAGGACCCTGCGATTCAGTCGGTGGTTCAGTTACTCCAACACGGTTGCCGGCTACACCCAGTTCGACGAAAGAAACCGCGGATCGACGCCGCTCAGCGGTCAGTGACCACGAGGACGCCCCACAGCACCGCGACGCAGAGGAGACAGATCCCCAGCGCCCCGGCGGCCGCGCCGAGCAACCCGGCGATCTGATGGGCGAGTTCCGTGTCGTCCGTCATCGGTCCGGCGGCGACGTCGATCACCGCTCCGATCGCGGCCAGCAGCGCGGTCGCCCCGAACGTGTACAACAGCGCCCGGTACTGATCGACGACGATCCTGACCCGACTGCGCTCTCTGCTCCCGTCGGTGTCCCAGTCGGCCTCGTTCACGCTCATCGGTCCTCACCCCGCGCGTCGTCGGCGTCGACCCGTTCGCCGCCGTCGGGGGCCGCGCGTTCCTCGGGCGGACGGTCGGGGCCGAAGATGGACTCGTCTCCGTCGGCGCCCTCCAGGGGCTCGCTGTCCCAGTAGGGGTGATCGCCGTCGCACTCGCGGAAGCAGGCAATCTCGTGATCGCCGTCCGCGTCCCCGTCCGCCGGGTCGAGCGAGGGACACTCCTGGGTGCAGTGCTCGCGCGCCTTCGGACACCGCGTCTGGAACGGACAGCCGCTCGGCGGGTCGACGGGATCGGGAATATCGATGCTTCGGACCGGCAGTTCGCCGCCCTCCTCGTCCGGATCGATGTCCGCAGTCGACCACCGAAGGATCTTCGTGTAGGGGTGGCGCGGGTTCTGGATGATCTCCTCGGCCGGACCGATCTCGACGACGTTCCCGAGGTACATCACGCCGATCCGGCCGTCGACCTTCCCTGCGAGGTAGCGGGCGTTCTCGAAGTTGTGCGAGATGAACAGGTAGGACGTGTCGAAGCGCTGTTGCAGTTCGAGCATCAGGTCCATCATCTCGACGCGCAGCGAGACGTCGAGCGCGCTGACGGCCTCGTCGGCGAGGATCAGGTCCGGGTTCATGAACAGCGCGCGGACGAGCGCGACGCGTTGCTTCTCGCCGCCCGAGAGCTGGTGGGGGTAGCGCTCGGCGTAATCCCGGGCCGGCGAGAGGCCGACGTAGTCCAGCATCGCGATGATCCGCTCCCGGCGATCCTTGAAGCTGAGTTCGGGCTGGGCCTGCTTGAGCGGCGTCTCAAGGGTCTCCTGTACGCTCCGATTGGGGTTGAGCGAGCTGCCCGGGTCCTGGTGGATGATCTGGAGCGACGAGCGGATCCCGTCGTAGGCGTCGTCGCCGCTGTCCCGGGCCTCCCAGACGTCGACGCCGCGGTGCGAGACGGTGCCGTCGGTCGGCCGCTGGACGCCGATGGCCGTCTTGCCGAGCGTCGTCTTGCCGCAGCCCGATTCGCCGACGAGCGCGACCACGTCGTTCTCGTAGATGTCGAGATCGACCTCGTTGACGGCGTAGACCGTGTCGGTGTCGCCCGTGAGCTTCGAACGGAGCCCGCTCTCCTGTTCGAAGTGAACGTCGACGTCGTCGAGCGTGAGCACCGGGTCGTCGGACTGGTGGCCGGTCACGTCGGCCGTCTCGACGTCGTCGAGGCTCTGGCCAGGGTTGAACGGGATCTCCTCGCGCGCCCGCTCCCAGTGGTAGCACGCCGTCTCGTGGTCGTCGCCGGCCTCGAAGAACGGCGGGTCCTCGGACCGACACTCGTCGGTCGCGAGCGGACACCGGGATGCGTAGCGACAGCCGGTCGCCGTGTTGACCGGGTCGGGCGCCTGGCCCTCGATCGGCGTCATCGCGTCCAGCGGCGTCTCGAGGTTCGGGACGGCGTTGAGCAGGTCCCGCGTGTAGGGATGGGCGGGATCGCGGAGGATCTCGTCGGTCGGCCCGACTTCGGCCATCTGGAAGGCGTACAGGACGCCGATGCGGTCGGCCAGCCCGGCCACCAGCGGGAGGTCGTGGGTAATGAACACGACCGTGAGGTCGTAGCGCTCCTGGAGGTCTTCGAGGAGACTCAGGATCGAGCGCTGCATCAACAGGTCGAGCGCGGCGGTCGGCTCGTCCATCACCAGCACCCGCGGCTTCAACACGAGCGAGAGCGCGATGAGCGCGCGCTGTTGCATCCCGCCGGAGAGTTCGTGAGGGTACGCGTCGAGCACGCGATCGGGGTCGAGGTGGAGTTCCCGCAGCAGCTGGCGCGCGTGGTCCATCCCGTCTTTGAGGTTGTGATCGTGGGCTTTCAGCGTCTCCGTGAAGTGATCCCGGATCCGCTGGGTCGGGTTGAACGAGCTCATCGCGCCCTGGAACACCATCGAAATCTCCTTCCAGCGGTACCGCTTCAGCAGGTCCCGATCGGCGTTCGCGATGTCGACCGGCTCGCCGTCCTCGGGATGGTAGATCACCTCGCCCGACAGCTGGCCCGGATCGACGACCGCGTCGAGCAACGCGGAGGCGAACATCGACTTTCCGGAGCCGGACTCCCCGACGACGCCGAGAATCTCGTTCTGTCGGATGTCCATCGAGACGTCGTCGAGGACGCGGGACGTCCCGCGTTCCATGTCGAACTCGACGGATGCGTTTCGCACCTCCAGGATCACGTCCTGGTCGGTCGACGCTGCGTCCGTTTCTCTCGCTGCGTCGCGTTCGTGTGTGTCGTATTCTGAACTCATGATTGCCTCCGCGGTTGTCGCGAGCGGCTCGTTGTTTGTGGCGAGCGGCTCGTTGCCCGATCCGAACGTGCGAGCGCGGCCGTCATTCTGCCCCCTCCCCTTCGTGGCGGTCGCGCACCCTGACGTTGACGACCCGGTCGAGCCCCTGGGAGAGCATGATGAGCCCCCACGACAGGAGCACGATCGTCAGGAGCGGCCACAGCACCGTGTAGAACAGCTCTGTGGACGTGACCGCGCCGGCGGTGTAGGCCTTCTCCAGCATGACGCCCCAGTTGACGCCTTCGACCGGGAGCACGCCGAGGAAGTACAGCGCCACGGAGTTGAAGATCACGCCCCGGCCCGACATCACGAAGTTGACCAGGATGAGCGGCAGCAGCTGGGGCGTGATGTCCTTGCGCAGGATCGAGCCCGTCGAGACGCCCATGATCCGGGAGGCCTCAACGTACTCCTCCTCACGGATCGTGAGCACCTGCGAGCGCAGCGACCGGGCCGTCCCGGCCCACGCGTTGATCGAGACGAGGATCCCGACGAGGATCGGGCTGGTCGGCTCCCAGATCGCCCCGACGATGATGATCAGCGGAAGCCCCGGAATCATCATCGCGGTGTCGGTCAACGTCATCAGGACCTCGTCGGCCCGACCGCCCTTGTAGCCCGAGACGATGCCGACGAACGCGCCGATGCCGGTCGCGAACACCGCACCGCCGGCCAGCATCAACAGCATGTCCGGCGTCGCGTGGACCAGCAGCGCCAGGATGTCCTGGCCGAACTGGTCAGTGCCGAGGGGGTTCTCGCCGACGAACGTCGGGCTATCCCACTTGCCGCCGTCCTGGTAGGTCGGCGCGTCGACGAGCACGGTGCCGATCGTTCCCGCGAACACGAAGCCCGAGAGGATCACGAGCCCCGCTTTGAATCGCCAGTCCGACCAGGCCAGCAGGAACGTCTCCCAATACCCGCGGAGCTGTTTGGCGATCCGATCCCATCGGGAGACGTCCTCGACCGAGACGCTATCCAGCGGGATCTCCGCCTCGTGGACCTCGCCGCCGTCGGCCATCGGGTTACGGTCTTGCTCAGTACGCTTCACTGGAATCACCTCCTGCGCTCGCTCGCGGATCGATCAGCCCGTATGTGAGGTCGGCGATCGTGACCGCGATGACGACCGCGACCGAGATGATGAGGAACCCGCCCATCATCAGGGGGTAGTCCCGTGCCGTGATCGCGTTGAAGAAGTAGTACCCGACGCCGGGGTACCGGAAGATATCCTCGAGGATGATCGAGCCGCCGAAAATGAACCCGATCTGGATGACGAAGCCGGTGTAGATCGGCAGGATGGCGTTCCGGGCGACGTACTGGTTCGCGATGCGGCTCGTCGGGAGCATCCGCAGCTGGGCGACGCGGATGTAATCCTCGCCGAGAACGCGGATGCTGTTCGAGCGCATCGCGAGCGTCTGGACGCCAAAGCCCGTGATGATCACCGACAGCATCGGTAACGTCGCGTGTCGCAGCACGTCCATGATGTACGGCAGGTTGAACCCCGGCGTGACGCCGAGACTCGACCGGCCGGAGAGCGGATACATCTGCAGGTTCGTGACGAAGACGGCGATCAGGAGGATCGCCGCGACGTAGTAGGGGATGGAGTTCATCACGATGGCGACGGTACTGACCGCCGAGTCGAGGCGGCTCCCCTCCTTGTAGGCCAGCAGCGCGCCGAGCGAAATCGCGATGGCGAAGGTGACGAGCATCGCCGTCCCGAGCACGAACAGCGTCCACGGGATCGCCTCGGCGTAGATCTGGGCGACCGGCTCGTTGTAGTACGTCGATTCGCCCAGATCGCCCTGCAGCACGTTCGTGACGTAGTTGAAGTACTGAACGTACAGCGGTTCGTCCGGTTTGACGCCGACGTAGGCCTGGACCAGCTGGTCGATCTGCTCGGACGGCATGTTCGGGTTCTGCTTGCGAAGCTTCGCCCGCATGTAATCGACGGGGCCGCCGGGCATCAGCCGCGTCAATCCGAACGTGACCGTGATGACGAGCACCAGCGTCACGAACGACCGGATCGCGCGCTTGACGTAGTAGTTCATGCGCGGGAGACCTCCGCTCCATTTTTCACTCTCATAGTGTTTCCAATTGTGACAGACGGATCCACAGTTTGAAGTGTTATATAGTTAACGACCATCGGGATCAATCCAGGTTCGCTTCGGTGCTCGTCGCGATCTCCGGTTCGGCGTCGTCGCCGAACGCGGAGTCGAGCGAGTAGAGGTCGGCCGAGTGGAGCGTGACGGCGCCGCCGACGGCTTCGAGCGTTACGCCGGTGCTGTCGGGTCGCGACGGGTAGAGCCGGCTGCTCACGCAGGTGCGGTCGTTGACGAAGACCTCGACGACGGAGGCGTCGAGGAGGACGTGCAACCGCACGACGCCGTCGTCGGACGGCGGGACGGCCTCGATCGACTGCGGATCGGCGTTCGCGGCGTCCGACAGGCTCGAATCGGCCCGATCGACGAGGAGCCGATCGTCGTTCGTGTACCGGATCGGCGTCCGCTCCTCGTCGTCGTCCGAGCGGGCCACGACGAGTTCGAACGCGTCGGCGTCGTCGAGTTCGAATTCGAGTTGGATCTCCAGCGCGTCGCCGGCCGCCTCCTCGCACACCAGCGGTTCGTCGGGCGTGACCGTCCGGGCGTCCACCGGCGTCCGCCCGGTCCGGAGCCGCGAAAGTTCCTCGATCGGCCGTACTTCGAGCGTGCCGTCTGTCGATATCGAGAGCGACCGGGGCACCGACATGACGCCGGACCACCCGGCGTCCCACTGGGCGGCGGCGTCGCGGTCCTCGCGAATCCAGCCCCACGAGAGATACCGGTCGCCGTCGGGGATCGACTGGGCGGCGTAGTAGTTGCCGTGGTCCAGCGTTCCGGAGCGCTCTCGCTCGAAGGACTCGCCGTCGAACGTCCCGAGGAAGTACGCGACTTTGTCGTAGTTCGAGACCTGAAGCATCTGCGTGTCGCCGAAGTCGAGCAGTTCGGGACACTCCCAGATCGGGCCGTCCGCGTCGCGATCGCCTACGAGGAGCGGGCCGACGTACGTCCAGTCGAGCAGGTCGTCCGACCGATACAACAGCGCCGTCCCGCCGTCGTCTTCGGTGCCGGAGCCGATGAGATGGTACCAGGTCCCGTCGTCGCGCCAGACGTCGTGATCGCGGAACTCGGCGTTCCAGTCGTCGTTCGAGAGAATTCGCGGTCGCTCGGGCGGGCCGTCGATGATCGGGTTCCGCTCGGACTTTGCCCAGTCGTTCAGATCGTCGTCGGTCGCCCGGGCGAGACACGGGAGCTGATCGTTGCCGTCGCCGCCGGTGTAGACGAAGGTGGGGACGCCGTCGTCGAGCACCGTACAGCCCGACCAGCAGCCGTGGCGGTCCGGCCCGTCGACGTCCGGTTCGAGCGCGACGGGGCGATCTTCCCAGTGGACGAGGTCGTCGCTGACCGCGTGGCCCCAGTGGATCGACCCGTGGTACGGGCCGCCGGGATTGTACTGGTAGAACAGGTGGTACTCGCCGTTCCACTCGACCAGTCCGTTCGGATCGTTCATCCAGTTGGCCGGCGGCGCGAAGTGGTACGAGGGACGGTGGTGATCGTCGTCGATGTCGGCGCGGATCTGCGCGAGTTCCTCGCCCGTTCGGGGGCGAGCGTACGCGACGGGTTCGTCCGCCGCGACGTGCTCTACCGCCCCGCGAAGGACGTTCTCCAGCGACTCCCGATACTCCGACGGCACGCCGTCAAACGAGAAGTGCTGACCGACGCCGACGACGGTTCCGGCGCCGACCTCCCAGCCGATCACGCTGTTCTCCGATGGCAGGTCCTCGTCGCCGACGGCGGCGCTCGCCAGTACCGTTCCGTGTCGCGGAAGCCGGCGCTCGTAGGCGATCCGCGGCGCCGATTCGCTACGGGACGGCTGGGTGTGGACGCGCTGTTGCTCGCAGTGCTCGAACACGCCGTCCTGGGCGAACCGCGAACCGATCAGGAACCCCGCGGGGCGTTGGCCCCACGTGTGGACGGGCTTGTACGTCTCGTCGACGAGGTCCGGCGCTCGGGGGTCGATCTCCAGCGTCTCGACGGCAGCGAGGCCGTGCAAACTCAACAGGAGCCCGCCGCCGCCGTCGAGGTACGTCGTCACCGCGTCCACGACGCCTGACGGAAGCGTGTCGTCTGAAATCGGAACGTCACGGTGCCACCAGAGGGCATCGAACGACGACACCGAGACGCCGTGGGCCAGCTCGTCCAGAGTCACCCGATCGACGGTCGCGACCGCCCGTACGGCTTCGAGCGCCGCGCCCTGTTCGTCTGTCAGCTCTCCTGAGGTCAGAAACCCCAGGCTGGGGGAGTCTTTCGACTCCGCGTCCTCAGCTTGCATACCTACACCACAGAGAGTATCGTGTAAAAATGTTCCGGATACGTGGCCGATAGCTTCCGGAAACGCCACTCTGTCTTGCGATTCTGCTAACAACACTCGCCACTTCGATTTCTTTTAAATATACAGTGGCCGCTATCGAGGACGGCGACGGTGGGTGAACGTCCTCGTGAGCCAGTCGATCGAACGGTCGTCGGCTGGAGCGTCCGGTTACTTCGGGGTCGGGGAGCCCTGCCGAACGGGCCAGTCCTGCACGGTGGGCGTCTGCATGACCGGACTGTCGCTTTCGGGCCAGCTCCAGTCCCCGGTGTCGTAGTACTCGGAGGCGATGTACAGCGTCCACGGACCCCAGGAAGCGTCCATCCAGTTCCAGAACCACGCGAGTTCCTGGATGTGTGGGCGCTGTTCCTCCTTGGATTGGCCCTGTGCGATCGCCTGGAGGTGTTCTCTGAGGTCGACCTCTCTGAGGTCGCCTTCGGGTTCGCCGATCGGCGGCACCTCCATGACGAACTCGCTCGTACCTTCGCCGTTCCAGTCGGAAACGGACGGAACGCCGAGCGGGTACGCGGTCACCCACGCCTCGTTGACGAGGTGCTTCTGGAGCCCCTCGTACGGCAGCGGAGCCGACTGCCCGACCCACCAGTTCGTGAGGTCGTAGTTCCGCTCAGGGAGCGTCTGGCCGAAGTACGTCGTGGCTTCGACGATGATCGCCTCGGTTTCGACGCCGAACTCGCTCAGGATCCGCGACGCGGTCTGGGTCCGGTTACTGTGGAAGCCGGCGTCCCGGAATGTGAGCGTGAACTGCTCGCCGTTGGGCTTGTACCACGTGCCGTCCTCTTGAGTGAACCCCTCGCCCTCGAGGAGTTCGGTTGCGCGCTCGGTCCCGCCGTCGAACTGCATGAACTGATCTTTGACGTCTCCGAGCCACTCGTCGATGAGCGGCTGTGACATCCCCGCCGAGAGATTGACGGCTTCCTTGTTGACATCGGAGAGCGGCAGGTTCTGCATCAGCGTATCGTGTCTCGCCCGAAGCACGTTCGAGAGCGCCCACCGAACGCGCTGGTTGTCGAGCGGTGCTCGTCGGCAGTTGAACGAAATCGACTCGCCGCTGTGACTGTAGAACCTGACCGACTCGTAGTTGTCCGGAATCTGGTCGGCTTGCGAGGAGTTGAACGCCACGTTGTGCAGCGCATCCACCTCGTTGTTGCGTAGCGATCGGAGCTTCTCCTGGGGGCCCTGGAGCGGGAGCGCCTCCATCGTGTCGAACTCGATGTCGCCCGCCGTGATGTGGGGGTTCTCGTAGTCCTCGTACTTTTCGAGGAGCAGTTGGTTGGCCGTCGCCTCCGAGGGCACGAACGGGCCGTTCCCGAGCCCTTTCTCCGTGACCTCCTCAAGCGAGAAACGCTTCTCGGCGAGTTCCTGAAGGATCGCGCTCTGATCCTCGCTCGATTCGGCGTTTTCCATCCGTTCGAGATAGTCCCGAAAGACGTCGAACTTGAACGTCCAGTTCGTCGGCGCGTCGCCCATGCCGAACAGCGCGTTCTCGAACAGACGCGTGTCGATCTTCTCCGCGAGCGTCATCTCGACGGCGTACTCGCCCGTCTGTTCGACGCCGTCGAGGAACTCCCAGACGCCGTCGTTGTTCACGTTTCGCCAGCGCATCTGGCCGACGAAGTCCTCGGCGGTGTAGGAGTCGCCGTTGAACCACGTGTAGCCGTCGTACAGAGTGAACTGGACCGTCTCGCCGGCCTGAACCGTCGAGGGGTACTCCCAGTTCTCGACGAGCAGTGGCACCCACCGCTCCTCGTCGGCGTACCACCGCGCGCCCTGCTCGAAGATGATCTTGTTCAGGACGCCGGGCGTCTGTTGCCCGAAGGGATTGTAGTTGATCTGGTCAGGCTGGTTGCCCATCTCGATGCGGAGTCGACTCGACCCTTCACTGTTGCTGCTGTTGCCGAAACAACCGGCGAGTGATGCGGCGCCGGCGCCTGCGATGCCTTTCAGAACGTGTCGACGGTGAGAGCGCATACGCTCCCCACCGTCGTCAGGGTTGTCTGCTGCCATACGAGTACTGCCTTCTGGTTTATCATACTTATACATTTGGGATGACGCGAACACGGGGGAGGGCCACTGAAACGATGAATTGGCGGTACTGCTAAAATTCGTTACTGCCCGTGCGAATCCGTACAGCACTCGAACGGAGCTGACGCCGATTGTTCCGATCCAGCCGAATCAACCGGGGCGCGTCGAGCTCACCGAGCTGGGCTGACGCCCACAGTGGCGAAGACCATCGGCGACACAATATTCACGGGAGCTGTGAAACTATGTGAGTGTCATCCGACACTCTCTTTCTCCCTGGTAGTGAACTCGTCCCAGTACGAGAGAAACAAGGGGGAGAAGGCCTCAATACCAAGAACTAATGTTCATTATCGTCGGGCCAGATTATGTTTCGTGACGAACCGTTGAATTCACTTGAAGGAGAAAATCAGTCGACTGCGGTCAAAACATGGCGGTTCCCCCGACCAGAGAGTTTACATCCATAATAGCGTAAACTCCGCGACAAAGTGATAGCGAAGACACACTGCACGAGTGGGCGGGTCAGAACCGACGATCCGAGAGCTCTGCAACCCAGACGAGTAACATTGCTTTTATTTTCCCCGCCCGAGGTGCAGCTATGAACACGTTCGCTGACCGATTCTGGAATCGCGTGCGCGAATACGAGCTGGCGCTCCGGCTATTCTTCATCGTCGACGTACTGTTCGTGGTGCTCTCGTTGGCAGCGTATCCGTTCGTCGAACCGGGGTCCGCTGCGCACGTGTTGGTAGTTCTCGATCTGCTGATCTTCGTCGGCCTGCTCGTTCCGCTCACGTACTTTCTCTACCAGTGTCGCAAACTGCGGCTGGAAGAGGAGAAGCTGTAGGAGCTGATACGGCTCCTGATTACGCTTGTACGCTTGTAAAGTTCGATCTCCCTCCGGACCGGATGGGTCAAGAGCACGAGTCATCCCAAACAGTTCGACAGACCGCGAACGAGCGGGAGGGAGGCAAAATGAATGCTATACCAGCCGTAAATGACAGACCAAAATATATAGTTTTGAGGAGTTATTTTATCGAGATACACTGATCGTCACCATCGTTCAGAGAAAACCCTGTTATCGCCGATACTCTAACTGTAATCCACTGAAATTCGGATCATACAGGCGTTTGGTTCTGAATCATATTCAAAACACCAACTGTGTAAATTCCGCATAAACAAATCCAAGTTATTCACTGGACAATCAGGTTAGAAGACCTGAACTGCCAATTTAATCCACTCTAACGACCATTTGATCTTCAAATCACGACATCCAGACGATCAGGACGATATAAATAGCAAAAAAATGTCTTTTTTAACTACTCCTAAGAAATCCAAGATATATACGGCACGCGAACGGCGTATCGTATCGATCACCCCCAAAGTAGAGGGGTGGTATGAGGCGACGCGATCGACTGCAGATGGGATATGTATAAGTAGTGGTAACACGCAACATATTCGCTGACGACCGGAAGTAATGGAGATGACTGAGACACCATCCAGGAAACGGATCGGGGTGTTGAGCCTGCATAACAGCAAGGAGACGAAAGCGATCCTCAACGCTATCGAGGCGCTCGACCACGAGCCCGTGTGGATCCGCGAGGAGACGCTTTCACTCGCGGTCGATGGCGGCCAGGGTCGCGTCGATCCGGACGTCGACGCGGTCGTGAACCGGTTGCTGTTGACGAAGAGCGACACGGGGCTCGCGGACCTCGGGGTTGTCGAGCTCTTCGAGGACCACGAAATTCCCGTATTGAACCCGAGCGCGGCCGTCCTCCGGACGACCTACGAGCCCGCGGCGCTGCGCATCCTCGCCGACGCGGGCGTGCCCGTTCCGGACACCTACCAGGACTTCGACGGCCAGAGCGACGGCTCCGACGGCGGCGACCGGCGCTACGTCCGCAAGCCCGTGCTCGGCACGAACGGCGCTGGCGTCTCGATCGCCGAGGATGCTGACGGCCGCCCGCCCGCATCGCGCCGAACGCTCATCCAGGGGTTCGTCGACACGGGCAGTCGCGCCTCCGACGTTCGCGTCTACGTCGTCGGCGACGAGGTCGTCGGCGCGATGCGCCGGCACGCGCCCGACGACGACTGGCGGACGAACGTCGCGGTCGGCGGGGCGGTTGAGGACGTCACCGACGATCTCGACGACGGCATCCGAGAGACTGCGGTGCGCGCCGTCGACGCGCTCGACCTCGACGTCGCGGGCGTCGACATCATCGGGACGGAGCCCGACCCGTACGTCCTCGAAGTGAACGCCACCGCGGGGTTCAAGGGCTTCTTCGAGGCGACGGGTGCGAGCCCCGCGCCCCACATCGCGCGCCTCGCCATCGAACGCGCGGGCGGGACGATCAACGACGCGGGGTTCGCCGACCACGAGACCCGACTCGCCGACGAGTGGCCGGCGTGTGCGCCCGACCTCAGCTCCGAGGACGAGTTCCGTACTGTGGGCTACACCGAGCGCGTAGACGTCGCCGCCGGCGGCGGCATCACGACCGCGATTGCAAAGTCCGACACGGGCGCCAAACGAACGACCGTCGACCTCTCACTCGCCGCCGAGGTCGGTGCCGGTCCGCTCGAGGGGACGACGAGCGTCCGCTCTGGCTCTTCGAAGTCGAGCAGTTCGCGCCCCCTCGTCACCCTCGACGTCCGCGTCGACGACCGCTGGCACGAGGTCACCGCGGACGTCATCGACCGCGGGCACATGAACTATCCCGTTCTGCTCGGCCGGGATATCCTCGACGACTACTTCGTCGACACCTCAACGCGCGCTCCCGGCGACGAAACGAACGAAGAGTAACCGTCCATCTTTTTTCGCGAGCAATGCGAGTTCGGAACTGGCGGCACGCCCTACATCCGCCGCGACGCTCGTTTACAGATACTCCAGGCGAGTGCCTCGAAGCTTGACCCCGAGGCAGTTCACCCTCCTCCAACGCTTAAACGGAGTTCTCTCGTAGTTCTCGTATGTCGACAGTCGGTTCCGATCGACCACGCAAACGTCATCAGAGTGAGGGGGTTCTGTGAGCCTCCTCGGACGCCTTTCGTTCGCCGTACGGTCGTGGGCGAATGCGCTGGTGAACCGGGTGTCCGATCCCGCGGCTGAACTGGACTACTCGTACGAACAGCTGCGCGACGAGTTACAGGCGATCAACCGCGGAATCGCTGACGTCACAACCCAGAAGAAGCGCCTGGAACTGCACCGCACCCGCCTCCGTTCGAACGTCGAGAAACACGACGAGCAAGTCCGCGAAGCGATCCGTCAGGACCGCGACGATCTGGCCAGGCGTGCACTCGAAAAGAAACACACGACCGCCGAGCAGATTGCGGATCTGGACGAACAGATCGCACGTCTCCAAGCGACGCAGGACCAGATGGTCGACCGGCAGGTCGCGCTCCGCGGGCGAATCGAGGGATTCAGAACGCAGAAGGAGGTGTTGAAAGCCCGCCACGATGCCGCCGAGGCCTCCGCCCGCGTTGCCGAGGCGTTCACCGGCGTCGGCGGCGAGCTGGCGGACGTGAACCGCACCATCGAACGCGCGACCGAACGCACCGAACAAATGGAAGCGCGGGCGGCCGCCCTCGAGGAACTGGAAGAGACCGGCGCGCTCGACGACATCCTCGCCGACGGCGACGAGATCGACCGCGAACTGGAGCGTCTCTCGACCGAGAACAGAGTCGAACAGGAACTCGAGGATCTGAAAGTCCAGCTGGGACGAGACGCGGAGCCCCAGACGGAACTCGATGACACGGCCGGCTAACAGGCGGAGAAAACTGCCCCGCTCGGAAGTGCGGGAGATCCCCTTTGACATTCAATAATCAGCAGTGATCAAATCGGATAACACGAAGAGGAGGACGTCATCACGCGTTTCTGCGACGCGTTCGAGGTCATCAGTGTATCCGGAGCGGCTGAAAAGAACGTACAGCGGTTCCCCGTCCGCTGGTTCTTCCGACCACCTGACTTCCGATGCTGTTCGTTCGAGATTCGTGAGAACACCTTCGCTCACGGGGTGAGATGTAAACTTACACTCCCCAGCGACGAGTCCTTCGTCCGTTAGGCCGAGAACGTCCAGTTCGTGTTCCTTGAACCACCACTGCCCCACATCACTGAATCGTCGGTCGACGAGGTTCGGCACCACTCGCTGGCAAAGTCGTTCGAACAGCGGACTCACATAATCCGCCAGTTCGGGCGCAACGAGTTCGTCGTACGCGTCTTCGTCGAGCATGCGAAGCTGGTCCTGGTTGCCGTAGACGAACCGGAACCAGAACCGGAACAGCGGCGCTGCAATCCGGTATCGACCGCGTTTCGATGCTGTTGGCGATTCCGTCACGGGAATGTGACGTTCGACGAGGCGGAGTCGACGGAGTTTCTGAAGATACGTACTGAGTGAACCGGACTCGACACCGGCCATGCCAGCGATCTCGTTCGGCGTGCGACGCCCGTGAGCGAGCGCGCGGAGGATGCTGAAGTATGTGTTCGGTTGTCGAAGTTCGGTACGGAGGAGGAACTCGGGTTCGGAGTACAGGAGCCCACGCTCCGAAAGGATCGCTTGCTGCACATTCGTTCCTAACGGCTGGTCGGGATCGATGGTTTGGAGGTAGTATGGCGTCCCCCCGTAGATCGACCACGCGGTGATAGCGGTCTCGGGATCGTAGTCCGGGAAGAACTGACGGGCGTCGGCTACGGAGAGGGGTTTGAGATCAATCGTCGCCGTCCGCCGGCCGTACAGCGGTGCACTCCCGGAAAGAACCTTGTCCTCCATGACGCTGATCGAGGACCCGACGAGCACGATGGTCATTCCCGTTTCCTGTAATTCCATGTCCCAGGCGCGCTGAATCCGGGATGGAAGGGACTCGTCTTCCTCGATGAGGAATGGGAACTCGTCGATGACTACGATAGCGTCTTGCTCGCCGAGCGCTTCCAGGAGTATCTCCCAGTCGCGGCGGACAGTCTGTAACGAAGGGAACCGCGCACCGGCGGCATCGATGAACTGTTCAAGCTGGTTTTGTGCGGTGGACTCAACCGCTTGGTAGTAGACAGCATCGTCCCGATCAGCGATGGACTGGCGGACGAGTTCGCTCTTGCCGAGCCGACGGCGTCCGTAGATCACGACGAAGTCTGCCGCTCCAGACTCGTAGCAGTCCGTGAGTTGCTCAAGTTCGAGGTCCCGATCGACGAATTGCTCCATACATTCGGTAGCACCTCCACCCAAATAGAACTCACCATTTCGGAAATTACGATTTCGGAAATCGTGATTTCTTATTCAGATGGCGACCTTCTAGGTCGGTCCGAGGAATTCAGGAACCACGTTACGGCGTTCGAATCAGCCGGACACGAGTTCTACGTCGTCCACGGGCCCGGACACGCGCGACGAGGAGTTCGTACTCTTCTCGAAGAACGGATTCGTCGACGGACTCGCCGACGAGCTCGGCGACAACTGGTCGCTGTTCGGGCTCGAAGAGATGGACGAACTCCTCGTCCCGAACTCGTAGAAGCAGCGGTGCTTCAGTCGCTGGTCGCCACTGCCGCCTCGTCATCCTCGGGCGTCTCGCCGGTCAGGCGCCGTTCGGCTTCGTCGCGGTCCTCGGGGTAGCCGATGTCGAGGCGCCAGCCGTCGAGGCCGATCGCGTCGATTGTCCGCCCGCTGGCCAGCAGCAGGTCGACCGCCTCGCTGATCTCGTACTCGCCGCGATTCGAGGGCTGAACCAGGTGGCAGGCGTGGAAGATCGCCGGCGTGAACGTATAAAAGCCGGTCATCACGAGATTGGTCGGCGGCTCCTCGGGCTTCTCGATGACCTCGGTGATCTCGCCGTAGTCGTTGGTGTCGCAGACGCCGTAGCGGGAGGCCTCCTCGTAGGGGACCTCCTCGACCAGAAACGCGGCGTCGGCGCGATCCTCGTTGTGTCGGCGCACGACGTCCTGGAGGTTCGCGTCGAAGATGTTGTCGCCGAGCATGAGCATGAAGTCCTGATCGACGTGTTCCTCGGCGGTCAGCAGCGCGTGGGCGAGGCCCTTCTGCTCGCGCTGGTGGGTGTAGGTGATCGGCACCCCCTGGAACTCGTCGTCGTAGTGCTGGATAATCTTCTCTTTTTTGTACCCGACGACGACGATCAGTTCCTCGGCACCGAGTTCGACGAGCTCTTCGAAACAGTGAGTGAGAATCGGCTCCCCATCGACTTCGACCATCCCCTTCGGTTTGTCTTCGGTCAGCGGCCGAAGGCGAGTACCTTCACCACCGGCGAGAACGACGGCTTGCATACCCCATTGGTTTCAATTCAGCTATAAAATTGTTTCGTGTCATTGTTCTATAATACGGCGTAAGCTGCGAACGGAAGGCGGGGCAATCCGAACTACACAATCTTAATGCGATACGAGCAACCCATCTCGGACCATGAACATCAACGTCGTCGGCAGCGGCTACGTCGGGACGACGCTCGCGGCCTGCCTCGCTGATCTGGGCCACGACGTCACGGCGATCGACATCGACGAGGACGTCGTCGCCGAACTGAACGCGGGACGGGCGCCGATCCACGAACCCGGACTGGACGAGCTGGTTGCCGAGCACGCCGGCGAGAACCTTCGCGCAACGACGTCGTACGAGAACGTCGACGAGGCGGACGCGACGTTTCTCGCCATCCAGACGCCCTCCCGCGAGGACGGGAGTATCGACGTCGCACCGCTGACTGCGGCCGCGGAGATGACCGGCGAGGCGCTCGCGGGGTCGACCGAGGATCAGCTGGTGATCGTCAAGAGCACGATCACGCCGCCGAAGATCGATGCGATCCGCGACGCCGTCGCGGAGGGAGTCGGCGACACGACCGGGCGCGTCGAGGTCGCGACGAACCCCGAGTTCCTGCGCGAAGGGACCGCAGTCGAGGACTTCCTGGCCCCCCAGAAGGTCGTCTTCGGAACCGACTCGGAGTGGGCGACCGAACGGCTGGAAGCGATCTACGCGCCGCTGCTGGCCGAGCACGACGCCCACGTCGTGCGAACCGATCCCGAGACGGCGACGATGATCAAGTACGCCAACAACGCCTTCCTGGCGACGAAGATCTCGCTGATCAACGATCTGGGGAACGTCTGCAAGGAGTTCGGCGTCGACGCCTACGAGGTCGCCGACGCGATCGGCCTCGACGACCGCATCGGCGAGCGCTTCCTGCGCTCGGGCGTCGGCTGGGGCGGGTCGTGTTTCCCCAAGGACGTCGCCGCGATCATCGCAGCGTCGCGGGAAGCGGGGTACGATCCCGCGGTGTTGGAGGCCGCCGTCGCGGTCAACGACCGCCAGCCCGAACGTCTACTGGCGTTGCTGGACGAACACGTCGACGTGGAAGGCGAGCGCGTCGCCGTGCTCGGCTTGGCGTTCAAGCCCGGCACCGACGACACGCGCAACTCGCGGGCGATTCCAGTGATCGAGGGGTTGCAGGAGCGCGGTGCCGACGTGGTGGGGTACGATCCGGTGGCGACCGAGAACATGCGCGAGCGGTTCTCCGAGATCGAGTACGCGGACTCGGCCGCGGCGGCGCTGGCGGGTGCGTCGGGAGCGCTCGTGGTGACCGACTGGGACGAGTTCGCGGCGCTCGACGAGGAGTTCGACGCGATGGACGATTCCGTGGTCGTCGACGGACGGCGCGTCGTGGAGCGACGCGAGGGAATCACGTACGAAGGGTTGACCTGGTAGTAATTCACCGGAACTCTGATCGAATACCTCGAGATCGGCGATTCGCTTACTGACGATCGTCGAGTCCGAGAAGATCTCGTGGTCCGACCGTTCAACAGTGGCCTCGGCTTCTAGGAATCTCGTGCTCGTTGCGACGTCAAGTTGATCGAGATTTCGAGACGAGCCTATTATCTTGCGAGGGCTTTGGTGAATCGCCAGACTGCGTTCGATTCACTGGGTCACGGCTCGCTTTATGTTGTAGACCGCACACATCAGGACGATCTCACGAAATTCGCGGTACCACGCTCGGGCACGCACCGCGTGGCCGAGCGTGCGCTTGATCGTCGAGAAGACAGTCTCAGACAGTGCTCGTTGGCCGTAGCGAGCCCCATCGATCCGCGCGTTATGCGCGTGATCGATGGGGCGGAACTCACGGTGCTTAATTAGTGGTCTCACGCCTTCTTCTCGAAATTTATCGCGTAATTGCTGCCAGTCGTAGCCTTTGTCGGCGGCGAGGCTGCGCAACTCGCCCGCGTTGCGGCGGGCGAGTTGCCAGCCGAGCTGGGTGTCGTGGCGTTTCTCGGTCGTACAGTGCACGTCGAGGACAGCTTGTGACGCTGTATCGACGAGCGCGGTGGTTTTGAGTGTTTGAACGCGGTAATTCGTGCGGCGGCAGTAGTGTTTGCTGGCGTGTTCGCGGTCGAAAAATGTCGCGTCCATCGCGGCGTGTCCGGAGGTGTCGTGCAGCTGCGCCGACAGGCGCAGCAGCACTCGCCACACCGCCATCTTGATCCTGTCAAACGCCTTCACTAGCGTCGAGTGATCCGGGAGATCGGCCTTCTCAAGGCCGATCTCCGTCAGTATTTGTGGCATCTCGCTCAGCAGATCGAGTGCGTCGCGGTACGGTTTCGCTAGGTAAATCCGCAGACAGTGCAGCGACACGATGGCGTAGTCGGCGAAGCCGCCACCCCCTTCGGGGGCGGCGACTTCGCCTCGCCCACCAACAGCGTTTTTAGCTAATCGCACTGCCTTCTTCGTGAAGCGGGAAATCTTCGACATGAACCATCGGCGCTTTCCCGCTTCAACGTCCTAGTTCTGACGGTCGAACCCGACGCTGTCCAGCGATTCACCAGAGCCCTTGCGAGTATACTGGTGCTGTCACACGTCACGGAGACCGAGGCTGTACTCGAGTGCAGTATCGACCTCCTCCATCCGGTCATCCGGAATCGAGCCAATCACCCCGGTGATGCGCTGGTCGATCGAGACAGTCCGAATCTGACTGCAGACCGCGATCGAATCCTCCTGAAGCGTGCACTCGTCGGCAGGGACCAGGACCTCGAACGGATAGCGTTCATCACCGAACGACGTCGTGAACGGAACGACGACCGTAGTCGGGGCGTTCTCGTTACCGACATCGTTTTGGACGACGAGACAGGGCCGTGTCCCACGCTGTTCGGAGCCTCGCGTCGGATCTAGCTCGACGATGACAATATCGCCACGGCGAACGTGCATCGAAGCCACCTACCACTCCGGCGCGTCGCCGAGGGAGCCATCGGCCTCTCGCGAGACATCAGCCAGTTCGTCGGCCAGCGCTCGGTGCTGGTCGGCGCGGCGACGGTACCCCTCCGCGAGGTCCTCGCGCGAAACCGGTTTCTCGATGATGATCTGTCCCGACTCCTTTCGAATCGTGACCTCGTCGCCGCCGTGGAGACCAAACTCCTCGCGGAACTCTTTCGGGAGAGTCACTTGACCGCGTTCGCCGACCGTTCGTCTCTCTGTTCCAACCATACATACTCATACCATATCCATATTCATAACGCTGTCGACGCCACCGCTCTCCGTGGGGACCGACAAGAGGGACGATACCGCATCTAGCGCCTGAGCGACGGCGTGTCGAAAGCGCAAATACGTGGTAAAGGAAACATAACTAACCAGTTGGCACCGTACATCTCGTGTATGGCTCGCGCCGACCACACTGCGGGGGAAGCATCGGAGCGGAGCACGGCAGGCCTGCTGTCGACGGCGACCAACCAGCTCGAACGAGCGCTCGAGCACGTCGACCTCGAAGACGAACCGCAGGTGGCGGACCAGATCATCGAGGCGATAGAGGCGACCGACGACGCTGCCGCGCTCGCGAGCAGGACTGACACCGAGCCGCGGCAGGCCGAACCGATCGCGCGGTAACGGCGTGCTATAGTTCTCCGCGACAACGGGACAATTTCTGATACCGGGACGGCGGTCCCCGGCGCCGGTCCGCATTCCAAGCGAAAGGTCCATCACACCCGGCTGTAACCATTCGTGCAATGCCACCGGAGGCCGGACAGTCGCCGACCGTCAGCAAGGCGGCCCAATCGTTCCTCGACGAGCACCCCGACGCCCAGGAGACGCTCGAAGCAGTCCTTGCTGTTGACGCCGGCAGCGAGACGTGGACGTTCGATGACGTGCCCGCGGACTCGGGGACGTTCGGCGAACTCGTTTCCCGGGGAATCGTCGAGAAATCTGACGGCGAGTACCAGCTAGCCGATCGGGACGCCGTCGCTGCGACGGTTAACGGAGGGGCTATCGAGGACGACAACGGAGACTCGTTCGGCGAGGGGTTCGGTTTCGACATGGACCTGTCCGTCGATACGCGAGCGGTGATCGGACTCGCGGGCGCGCTCGTGTTCCTGTTTGTGATGCGGATCACGGCGTATCGGTCGGTGATGCGCGAGGAACACGTCGTGTCGCCGGGGAACGATCCCTACTACTTCCGCTACTGGATGGAAGAGTTGCTGGCGCGGTCGTCAGGACCGGCTGACTGGGGCGTGATCGCGAACATGCCCGAAGGAGTCGGAGACACGCGACCACTTTCGCACGCGACGAACTGGTTCGTCGCGGAACTGTTGGGCGGAGGCCAGGCTGCGGCGTCGACCGTCGCGGCGTGGCTTCCCGTGGTCGCCACGCTCGCGCTCGGCGTCGTGTTGTACAAGCTCGCGACCGTGCTGACCGACGACCCGCGGGTGGGAATCGCCTCGGTGTTCGTGCTGGCGACGATCCCTGCTCACGCGGTGTACACCGGAGTCGGCTTCCTCGATCACAACGCCCACCAGTACTTCTGGCTCGGCGTGACGGTACTGTCGCTGTCGTGGCTTGCAGTGGATCTTCAAGAGCGACGGGAGCGCGAAGCGTCGGACAACACCGCTCTCCAGGGACACCTGTCGACCGGGTGGACGTGGCTTGCCGTCGTCGGACTCGGCGTCGGCGTCGGCTTCTCGACGCACGCCTGGGGCGGATCGCCGCTCGTACTAGTCCCGCTTGCGGGGTATCTCGCGTTGCGATCGGTGATGGACGCTCGTGCCGGCGTGTCGCCAGTACGTGCGAATCTCCCCGCTCTGGCCGGACTCGGAATCGGAGGGGGGATCTCGTACATCTTCCACGCGTGGTGGGGCTGGCACGACTCGTTCGTCGCGTACACGCCAGGGCTGGTGTTCGGCGGCGCCGTGGGAGTGTTGGCACTCGGGGAGTGTTGGCGGCGAATCGATATCCCGCTGGCCGGAATGGTCGCACTCGAAGGAGCGATCGCGGTAGTCGGGATCGGACTTTTCCGTTACCTCCGGCCCGAAGACGTCGCTCGGTTACGGGCGAGAGCCGATCAACTGTTCTTCCGCGAGGGGATGACAGAAGCGCAGTCGTTGTTCGCCGCCGAGTACGGGTTCATATTCGGGCCGCTGACACAGACCGGTCTGGCGTTCTACCTCGCGCTGGTGCCGCTCGGCTGGGCGACGTGGGTCGCGTATCAGCGGTACGAGCCCGGTTGGTTGCTGATGGCGGTGTTCAGCTGGTACTTCATGGCCCTCGCGGGGATCCAGATGCGCTTTACCGGGCAGTTCTCGCTGTTCGTCGCGGTGCTGGGCGGACTCGGGCTGGTGTACGTGCTGTCGGCGGTCGATCTGGCGCGGACGCCGAAGCCCTTCGGAGAGGGGGCGAGCGGTGGGACGGGGATACTCGATAGCGAAGAAAGTGCCGTAGAGCGACCTAGTGTCTCTTTCACTGTTCCGGAGGATCGCGGGAAGACGGTGTACCTGGCAGGGATTTTCGTCCTCTTCGCCGGGCTCGGAATGCTGCTCGTCCCCTCCCTGGTCAGTCAGGTGACGTACACCGACGCGGAGTACGAGACCGCAACGGCGATCGCCCAACACTCCGACGATGCCGGGCGGGAGTATCCCTCGAACTACGTGCTGAGCGAGTGGGATCGCAACAGGATGTACAACTACTTCGCCAGCGGCGAGTCAGAGTCGTACGCCTTCGCCAGGGAGTCGTATCCCGCATTCGTGTCGGCCGAGAACCCGGACGAGCGGTACGACGCATTCGACGATCGAGTGGGGTACGTCGTAGTCGACGAGCCGATCGGTCCAGCGCTGACAAACGAGGCACACGGGGAATATCCGGGCCACTATCGTGCACTCTACGTCAGTGACGACGTCGGCGGCTACGCGATCGTTCCGGGAGCCCAGATCGAGGGATCCGCAGCACCGGGAACGAACGTGACCGCCGAAACCGACATCTCGGTCGACGGGGCGTCGTTCACCTACGAGCGAGAGACGACGGCCGGCGACGACGGGTCGTACTCGGTTCGAGTCGCGTATCCGGGCGACTACACCACCGGGAACGAATCCGTGCACGTGACTGAAGCGGACGTCGAGTCGGGCGAAACCGTGACCGTCGAGGATCGGAAGTCGACGTAGCGAAGTGCTTATACTGCTCGCTACGAGCGGGTATGACGATGAAACGGGGCGGTAGCTACCGGGTACTCAGCGCGACTGGCGTCGTCGTCCTCACGACGCTTGCGGTGCTGGTCGCGAACCACCGACTCGCGCAGTCGCTGTTCACGACCTACGTTCCCCTGTTCAACAACCTCCCGGTGACCGTCCTCTCGGGCGGCGAACTCCTGCGGGCCGTCGCGCTCAGCGTCGGAGTGACCACCATCACGCTCGCACCGCTGTACAGACCCCGCCCCAGACGGGCCGCAGACACGGTCGCCATCGCACAGCGTCGCGTCGTCGTCGCCGGGCTGGCGCTCGCCACGGTCGGCTACTTCGACTGGTCGTACCGCCTGCCGCGAGCGACGCTCGTGATGCTGACCGGCATCCTGTTCGTCGGAGCGCCGCTGTGGTTCGTCGCGTTCTGTCGGCCGGCGGACGATCCCGATCGCGCCCTGATCGTCGGCGACGACGTCGAGCAGATCGAGCGCATCTCCGAGGAGACGTCGCTCCCGTACGTCGGGTTCCTGTGTCCGACGAGCGTCGTCGAGGGCCGTCACCGTCCGGAACGGGCGCTCCCCGTGACCGACGGCGGAAATCGAATCGGTCAGCTCGAACGACTCGGCGGCCTCTCTCGTATCGAGAACGCGCTGGTGGACAACGACGTAGACACGGTCGTACTGGCGTTCGAGCGGGCCGATCGCGGGGACTTCTTCGGCGCGCTCGACGCCTGTCACGAACACGGCGTCGACGCGAAAGTCCACCGGGACTACGCCGCCGACGTGCTCGTCTCCGGCGCGTCGACGGGGGCGCTCGTCGACGTCGAGGTCGAACCGCTCGATCTTCAGGATCACGTCCTGAAACGCGGCTTCGACGTCGCGTTCTCGCTGGTCGGCCTGCTGGCGTGCGCGCCGCTGTTCGGCGTCATCGCGGCGCTGATCAAACTCGACAGCGACGGCCCGGTGCTGTACAGCCAGCGCCGAACGTCGGGGCTGGGCGGTACGCTCACCGTGTACAAGTTCCGGACGATGCACCCAGAAGGCGAATCGCCGGAACCGGTCGCGGATGGAGAGAACGATCGGATCACGCGCGTCGGTCGCGTTCTCAGGCCGACGCATCTGGACGAACTTCCACAGCTCTGGCTCATTCTTGCTGGGAAGATGAGCGTCGTGGGGCCCCGGCCGGTGTGGACCGACGAGGAGTCGCTGCTGGAGGCCGAGACCGAGGCCTGGCGCAAGCGGTGGTTCGTGAAGCCCGGGTTGACGGGGCTAGCGCAAGTTCGCGATGCGGGGAGTACGGATCCCGAAGAGAAACTACGGGCGGATCTGGAGTACATCCGGCGGCAATCGTTTCGGCTGGACGCCGCGATCGTACTGCGACAGGTATGGATGGTTCTGGAAGACGTGGCAGCGCTAATTCGGCGTTGATATTCTGTCGGCCTACTCGATCAGTGAGAGAGTCTCTTCTGCGACGTGCTCCCAGCTATGTTCCTTGGCGATATCGCGGCACGTTGTCGGGTCAGTCGTCGCTTCGACTTGCTTCATGGCGTCGATGAGTGCGTCGGGATCGTCCGGCGAGATCAACTTGCCAGCGTCATCAGTAACGATCTCCGCCGCGCCGCAGTGATCTGTGTCTGAGACCACTACCGGTGACCCGCAGGCGAGCGACTCTAGTACGACGTTGCCGAACGGTTCGTACCGCGCCGGGTGGACGAGCGCCGCCGACTGGCGGTACAGGTCGACTAGATCGAACTGGTCGACACGACCGACCACGTCGAACTGCTCGATCTCGTGGGCGCGTTGGACCGTCGGACGGCTCTCGTCGAAGTCCCCAACCAGTTTGACCGGTTTGTCGAGTTCGTCGCCCCGTGCATCGACCGCGTCAACCAGCGTTGGGAACCCCTTTCGGCGCGCGTCGCCGCCGACGTAGAGGAAACAGTCGTCGTCGGTGTCGTCCGCTGGGGTGAACATCTCCAGGTCCACGCCGTTGTGCGCGATCGCGTAATTCTCGTCGGAGAGGCCGTAAGAAGACTCTGCAGTGCTTCTAGTAAGGTCGCTGATGTACACCCTGTGGTCGGAGAGACACATCGAATCGCGTTCGAGATCCAACTGGCGGGGCCAGACGACCCGCTCGCCGACCTGTCTGACGAGCGGTCTGAGCACCGAGTTGTACTTCTGTCCGGTCCAGAAGTCGCGCTCTCGGGTCAGATTGATGTGAATCTTGAGAATGGTGGGAGGAGCGATAGAGAGGTCGCCGAATCGAACGTACTCGTGGCTGTGGATTAGGTCGAAGCGGTCCAGATCCGGGTCGTCGCGAAGGTACGAACGGACGGCGCGGTCAAACCAGAGTCTAGCACCCGGGAGGTCAGGGTAATCGACTGTTTCAACCGATATGCCATCGAAGTCAAATGAGGAAGTATCAGTATGCGGTACGGTATCGTCGCTGGTGAGTACAGTTACGGAGTGTTCCTGATCTGCGAATCTGCGTGCTAAATGATATGCGTGATAGGCAACGCCACCGATAACGTTAGGCGGGAACTCACGCGTTATTTGAAGTATGTTCATTCGACATCCCACTTAAATTCGATCCGGTCAACTAGCCCACCGAGGTTACTTGATCCAGGAGATCCGCCCCGGATACGAAAGTACCGGTATTCATCAGAGAGACCTTCAGAATGGGTTTGCCAACCGCCATCATTGTGGTGGAGAATACGGTCCCACTGTTCACCTCGTCTTGACGCGTAGATCGCCACGAAACGGTCGCTATCGTTACCATAAACGCGTGCATTAATTGAAGAAGGACCGTCCACCTGGACTGTAAACTGGCCCGTAGAGGAGTTTGCTCCGGCAGCTTCTCGCCCGAGGGCAATATTACCCTGCACGGACGTGGTATTGTTATGCGAGTCTATCTGACGATGATCCCAGTTATGTTCATCAATGGTAATAGAGGAGTCTATCGTCACTGAATCGACGTTTTTATTGATATTTTCAAGCTGGTCTTTCGGTCCCCAGTAATAGATGTCAATGTTACTCCAGCGTTCACTAGAGATACGGACCATATTACTCTCAACCGTGTTCTTCATTTCATTAGAAACATAATATCTGTATCTTGTATCAGCGAAGAACCAGCCCGTTTCATATCTCTTCATTACATTGTACACGTCCGTACGGTTTCCATTGAGAACCACAGCCCCCGTACGTATGTCGATACGTTTGCCGTTCCGGAACTCGATACGGCCATCTCCCCGCTGAGCTGTGAGCATATAATCTGTTTTATCCTTCCCCAAGTACCACATGGTCATATGCGGTGACCCAGAAATGACCGCATGTTCCTGCTGGATATACGGTTCGAGATCATTCGCCGGCGTCTGATGATCAGACCGGTCGTTAAGATGTCCGTGCGGATTTTTATCGAAAAACAGGGCCGCAGCCACAGGGGATGTTGAGAATAGAAGTAGCAAGCCAATCAAAGAGATCACGAACACGTTGTCAATCGAGAGTCGAAGGTTAGAAACGGTCATATTGTATATATTTTTACCAGTTATCCACTCGACCAGTAACCGGAATGCCACTACGATAGTAGCTAGGGCGATCAGGAGAAAGAGGGGGTACAGATGAGCAATATAGCGTACGTGCTTGAAGGCGCTGACCGAATGGACTACAAACGGTATCGCGAATATGATAATCAGATATCTACTATCATCGTCCTTAAATAGAAGAGGGACGGCGCCGAGTATAAATGCAATGTACAAAATCAGATGTTTTGATTGCAGGAATTGCAGATAATAATCAGCAGGCTGACCAGAATACCAGGCTGGTGTAGAAAAGACTGACGCGGGTAATCCGTGAAAGAAAATAAAGAGTGCACCAGTTATGGATCCAAGTAACACAATGGATATCTGTCGGTAGACCAGTGCTTTTGGGATTTCAGTAGAATACCATCGGTTCTTCAGATAAGTAGTGGAAAGAGAAACGAGTAAAAAGCATATAATAGACGGACCCAGCAAGAGGTATCCAGAGTAATTGTGGAATCCAAGTAGGGAGACGACTCCAAGACCAATAGCATATCTGCTCGTGAATCGTAATCCGTCTTTGTACCAAGTATAGAATAATAAGACACTAACACCAAACAAAAATTGGTTGTGTGCATAAACCCGTGCCCATCGAGACCACATGATCATGTGGGTGTCGAAAGAGAGAACAGTTGCTAACAGAAGCCCGATTTTTCTATCAAATATCCCGACAGCCAAGAGGTAATATAAAAATATAGACGAGACCCCCAAGATGATACTTGGCAGTCTAGCTGCAAGCTCAGTGTATCCGAGCAGTAGGAACGAGATGGAGATGGGGAGGGAAGTGGTGAGCCACGCTCGACGGTATGGATTCTGCGCTCCTACAGGGTTCGAGAACCCTTCACCTATAAGGAAGTTTTTGCTAGGCCAAACTTGCCAGACTTCATCACCAAAAAAGTACAGAGATCCGATGTTATACAGTCGGACGATAAGGCCGAGAGAAATTATTACACAAAGTGCAATTTCAATTTTATGCCGGGATAGCCTAGCCACCGTCGAACCGACGACCTGATTCGACGATTCGGGACCGGTAGGTGAAGAGAAATCGGAATCTTGTTCGATACCGTCAATGGCCTCTCGGCAACGCCCTGGTCGAGAGATCCGATACCGGTCACCGTCTTTGTCAAACAGATCGTATGAAGCAATTTCCCCGAAATCACCACTGTTCACGGAAATATCTTCAAAGGTCCACCACTCCTGTTCACGATCAACCCTGAGGATTTCCTCAAGAGATTCACGAAGATGGGGATGTTCACGAAGGAGTTTTCGAACGACATCCCGATCGGAACTCATGTCCTGATTGGTTAGTGGTATGAGCATCATAACCCTTTCCCTTCCAGCGCTTAACTGCGGTCCGTAGGTGGACTTCTGTAGAAACATAAAAAATGCTATAACTATACCGATAGGTTTACATAGGGAATATGGCAACAGGAGTGATATGAATATTATCAAGTTGTTCTCAAAGCATCTTCCAAATAATGTAAAGCATCTAGTATCCCCATTCTACTATCGGTACAGATCACATAAAGCGAACAATCAGTATGAAGTTCCAGACAAGAATTTGTCACGACAGGCGGACGCCCCGAATCACGTACTGATCGTTACTATCGACGCGCTGCGTCCAGATCACTCACCAAATATAGATATCGAGTGGTCGAAGGCAATTACGGCAGGAACTTGGACATTTCCTTCCGTGAGTAGCATACACACTGGTTTACGTCCCAGTGATCACGGTGCCGTAGCACACACGTCACCGGGAGACGATACGTACGCGATGCCGAATCAAACGACCAAGACGCCAGTATTACCTCAATATATGGATGCAGCGGGCTACGAAACCTATGCGGGATGTGCTTTCTTGACTCCGTTCTTAACACTTGAGGGGTGGTACCAAACTCATCGATGTTATCGCGATGCACCTGCCGAAACCGTCGTTTCAGACTATCAAAAATGGCGGGAGTCACGTGACCAGACATTCGCGTACCTCCACCTGGGCGATTTGCATGCAGAGGTAAATCCGCCAGAGTCCTACGTGGAAACTCACGATGTTGATCGATCTCTTCCGGACCTGGGCTCCATAAGCAAATACAAGACCGATTTCGACCCTGAAGACGAGGGGCACCAGTACTACCGCAAGCAGAAACTGAAACTCTACCAAGCGGCACTCGAGTACGTCTCAGATACTCTGGAACCGCTGATAGCAGAGTACGGGGGCGACACAGCGATCTACATCTGTGGAGATCACGGAGAGTGTCTCTGGGAACATCAAGAGTTAGATCGAGAGATAACGGATTCGCGACCGAATTACTGTTTCGGTCATGGAGGAACACCGTTTGATATGGTAGCTCGCGTTCCTCTCGGAACGGTCAACGCGCCGTCGCCTCATGGGGGACATGGGTCGTTACGCGATCTCCCACAGACGATTTTACGGACAGTTACCGACGAAGTAGATATCCCGGGGCTCGACTGGGCGAAAGATATTCCCGAGGATCGCTCAGTTGTGTGTGAAGCTACGCGGTATGGGGTAGAGCGAAAAGCGGTCTACAGAGGAGAACACAAGCTAATCCGGTCGCAGTCGGACGACGTAACGCTTGAAGCGACCGTAACAGATGATGGAGAGTCGTTCGGTGAATTACCGAAGGACATCGTATCCTCACTTCTGGCGGAGTTACCAGACCGATGGGAAGACAATTCCGTATCTCATGAAGTATCAGCCATCACCAAAGACCAGTTGAAAGCACTCGGTTACAAATGAGTAGTAACCCGAGTACGCCACCTGCCGTGGTCTTTGCGTAAGCTAAAGCGGTTCCAAGCGACGGTTTTATGCCCGGGAGATGCGATCAAGAGTGCAAATGCAGGTCCTTCTAGTGACACCCGACTACCCACCACCGCCAGGTGGAATTCAAACACTTACAAAAAGTCTAGAGGAGGGCCTTATAGGTCTGGGTCACGGTGTTGATATACTGGAGTCCCAGCAGTCGCTGTATTCCGCGAAATTCTTCACAAACCTGCCAACACTTGGGGTCCGGAGTTTGGCTACCAAACGACAACTCCTGAAATATCCGTACTATAACCACTGCTACTGTCGTACGAAGGAGGCGATAGAGCGGGCGGAGTTAGATGTAGTCCACGTGCTCCATCGAGCAAACTGGCCAGCACTGTTTGCAGCGCGCGATAGCGGTATCCCGACAGTCCTGAGCACGCACGCGTTAGAGCTCAGCCAGCAACGAGAGACGCTCCAGGCAGTCGCCCGAGCCGATAGCGTGCATGCAGTCAGTCGATTCACTGCAGGACTGGTCCGCGATGTCACAGAGAGAGCGACCGATGCTATTGCCGTGGTTCCCCCGTCGATAAACGTAGAGTCCTATCGCAATCTGAATAAGGGAACCTCAAAGAAGTGGCCGGATTCTCCGGTTGTAACCATCGCTCGGCTAGTCGACCGAAAGAACGTCGACAGTCTGGCGAGAGCGTGGGGTCTTGTCGATGAGGAGGTAAAAGATGGCAGAGAACTCGTGGTGGTGGGTGACGGGCCGAATCGCGACACCCTGGAAGCGAAGTACGGGAACCGTCGGGATATCTCGTTCGTCGGATGGATTTCTGAGCAGGAGAAACGGTCCCTGCTCAGAGAAGCGAGCCTCTTTGCACTCGTACCACGACGGTTTGGGTTCGACGTCGAAGGGTTCGGGATCGTATACATAGAGGCCCAGGCGTCCGGAACACCAGTTATTGCCTCCCAAACAGGTGGGGTCCCCGAAGCAGTTGGAGATGGCGGGGTCCTCGTTGAGGACGAGAACAACCCCAAAGAGATCACTGAAGCTATCGAGAAGGTGTTGAGCGACGAAACGTACCGTATGCAATTGGAAAACGGGATCGAGTCTCGTATCGGCCAGTTCGATCTTGAAGCAGTCGCAGAGCAACACGTCAAAAACTATCAATCCGTTAGATAACCGACCAGTAGAGATTTCCGGAGATATAGAAGATTGCCTATGAAGGTCGGATTAAACGCGAGGTTCCTTCGAAAAGGGTCGCCGACAGGGGTGCACAAGTACACACGTGAACTACTCACGCAGTTGGGCGACTTCGAAAGCATCGACGTAGTCGCCCTCGGTACAAAGACGCTGCCAGCAGACTTGAACGAGGACGAGTACGAGACGGTCGGCGGCCGTGGCCCACATAGCGGCGTTACGGCGCATGTCTGGGATCAGATCGTCCTCCCGGCGCTTGCGACGAGACACGACATCGACGTAGTACACGCACCTGCTGGACTCCCACCGCTGGCGTGCCCGATACCGACAGTAATGACGGTACACGATCTCGCGCCGGTGCGTCATCCCGAGTGGTTCACCAGCAAGTACGCCCTGTACTATCGAACGATGATCCCGCGAGCGGTCCGGCATGCTAACGAAATCATCGCGGTGTCACAGTTCACGCGGGATGAGATTCAGGCCGAGTATCCCAGCGTCGCGGATAAAACGACGGTGGTACACAACGGCGTGACGCCGCCGTCCGGTGGAGAACCGCCGACACCGACGCCAGGGGATTTCTTTCTGTTCGTGGGAACGATGAACCGCCGGAAGAATCTGGCGCGAACCGTCTCGGCGTACCGGGCCTACCGACAGCGGAGTCAGGATCCGCACGAACTGATAGTCGTCGGGCCAGACCGCGACATCTTCGCCAACGAAAACGTCCCGAACACACCCGGAGCAAAGAGGCTGGGATACGTCCCCGAAGCAACGCTGGGATGGCTGTACCGGAATGCGACGGCACTGGTGTTCCCATCGCTGTACGAGGGCTTCGGCTTCCCCATCGTGGAGGCCATGTCAGTTGGAACCCCCGTGGTGACGTCGAACCGGGGCGTGATGAAGGAAGTGTCTGGAACGGCGGCGGTACTCGTCGATCCAGAGGACGTGAGCGGGATAGCGGAGGGGATGGAACGAGCGATTGATGACCACACCGAACTCGCCGAAAAGGGGAAGCGTCAGGCGGCTACATTCGACTGGAGTAAGGCGGTCGCCCGAACGATCGACGTATATCGAAAACTAGTAGAAACCCTATGATCCTGCAGGTTGGGAAGTACTACTATCCGGAGGTTGGTGGGATCGAACGGGTAGTCCAGACGCTCGCCGAGGGACTCGTCGGTCGAGGGCGAGAAGCCGAGGTGATCGCAGCAGCGAACAGCCGATCGAGCGGCAGGGGATCGATCAACGGCGTGATCGTCCACCGAGTTGCATCACACGGCACAGTGCAGTCGATACCGCTCGCGCCAGGAGTCGTCACAACCCTCAGGCGACGCTACGAACAGGCCGACGTCGTTCACTACCACCTCCCGAATCCACTCGCTGCGGTCGCCGACGAGGTCGTATCGCCCGACCATCCGATCATCGTCACGTACCACAGCGACATCGTCAAACAATCGTGGGCGCTCAGGGCGTATCGACCGCTGCTACACCGACTCCTCAGGCGAGCAGATGCGATCGTGACGACGTCGCCCCGCTTGCGCGAGCGGTCGAACGAACTGCAACGGCACCGCGAGAAGTGTCGAGTGATCCCGCTAGGGATCGATCCCGAACGGTTTCGTGCGAAAACGAGCGAACTACCCGACCGCGCAAACAGCGATCCAACGGTGCTGTTCGTCGGTCGTCTCACCTACTACAAGGGCGTCGAGTATCTGATAGACGCCGCGGGTGAAATCGACGGGGAAGTTCTCATCGCAGGCGATGGTCCGAGGCGAGATAGTCTCGAACAGCGCGCTCGGGCTACTCGAGGCGCCGATATCGAGTTCCTGGGATACGTCCCCGACGAGGAGTTGGTGGACTACTACCAAGCTGCAGATGTGTTCGTACTCCCGTCGGTCGAACCGAGCGAGGCGTTCGGAATTGTCCAATTAGAAGCGATGGCGACCGGTACGCCGGTGATAAACACGGACTTAGAATCTGGAGTTCCGTGGGTCAGCCAGCACGGTGAGACCGGACTGACGGTGCCACCCGGTGATCCGGCATCGCTGGCGAGTGCTATCAACAAGTTGTTCTCGGATCAGGCCTTGGCCAGTGAATACGGTCAGGCTGCGAGGGAAAGGGTCAACCAGAAGTTCACAGTCGACGGGGTTGTGCGAGCGTACGAGGAGCTATATCGAAGTGTCCAGAAGTAACACAGCGACTACGTGAGATACCTATACTATCAGAGGTCACACATCGGCTATCTATATCCCAACTGTTGAAGCCGCTTGCGACGTTCGGCCTCTTCGACTCCTTGGGCGTCCCCGCTGAAGTTCACACATTCTGGGAACTCGATACTGTCGAGAAACTCTTCACCCGCAGTCGAGACCCTGCCGTCGACGACTGTTGTCCCGTCCCGACGAACGATGCGAGTACCCCCAGACTCAGTAAGTCGTTTTGAGGTGTTCGACACGCTGACTATGTGTCGCTCCGAGGCCTCACGAAGTGGCGCGACGTGACGTGGTAACTTGGCATCGGGATCGGCGATCTTCGCCATGGTGGCGAGAAGATCGCCGTGGCCAACGGGGTGATCGTACGTCGTTCCAGCATCTTCCTGATTCGGATACTTGATCCACAGCGGCGTCTTGATGGCTTCGTCGTAGGGGTCGATATCCCAAGTGTGGAACAGTTGGCCGTGTTCGCCGAAGTACTCGCCGTGGTCAGAGACAATGGCGACAACCGCGTCGTCGTACCACGGCTGATCCTGCAACCAGCGGAGTAGCTTCGAGAAGTGGTCGTCAAAGTAACGGACGTTGGCTTCGTACAGCGACTGTTGGAGCGCGAGTTCGTCAGCGGAGAGCGCACTCGCGTCGGCAGCGACGACACGGTCGTTGATATCTGCCAATTCTTCGGGGGTCAGACTAGAATCAGGCCCTCCAACTGCAGTTTCTGGATGATACGGCGTATGAGGATCCATCCAGTGAGCCCACAGCAAGCCGCGCGGAGAGGACTTCAGGCTACCTTTGGCGTGCTGTACCATTTCTGGGGCGGTGTCGTAGGGGACAGGGAGAGAGCTCTTGCTTCCGACCGTTCTGGAGATATGACCGTAGAGACGACGAACCGTATCCGAGTTCCGCAGAGTATCGACCTGTTTCAACCGCCCGACCACCTGATCGGCTATCGACCGCAATCCATCGGAGGAACCTGCTGCCGGATTCAGTCGAAACCGATCGACACCGCGGTCGTAACCACGCTCTGACGACAGGTGTTCGTTGTTGGGATACGCGGTTGCGGTACCAGGAAGTCGTTCGGCTAACGTCGTGACGGTGTCATCGATCTTGCCGTCGCCGATCGGATGAGTAGCAGCGACAATACCGGGGAACGCGAACGGGGTTGCGACACCGTAGGAGTACGCCCGAGAAAAATTCACGTAATCTTTATGGAGAATAGAAAGCGATTCGGGGAGGAAGTCTTTCGTGGCTGCATCAGCCCGCAATGAGTCGACTGTCAGTAGGATATACGGTCGCATCTTACCTATCGTATCCTGCTTCAGTTGTATAAAACCGCCGTTGAGCGGAGCGGCGAAAGCCACCGCCCTGCTCACCGCTCTTTTACCATCGATAAGAGTCCCTCAATCTCTTCGAAATCCACACTTCGGGTAGCGACTGTCACTGCAAGAACGAGAATCGAAAATCCGATCCCGGTCAGGAATAGTTGTGCGAACCCGAAGGTGACGTCCGGAGAGAACCAGACCAAAACGGCGATGGGCAGGAGAGCAGCCATCGGTTTGAGCAGATCCACAGAGAACGGCTGAATCCCGAGTTCGCGGTACAGGACGACGAGTTCGACACTGTTGTACGCGGCGAACCCGATGGCTGTCGCCGAAGCAGCCCCGACCAGACCGTACTGCGGAATCAAGACGATATTGAGAACGATGTTCATGACCGCACCGAACAGAGACGACAGGAGGTTGATCCGCGTTTTGTTGATCGCTTTGATAGTCGCCCCGTTCGGTCCGACGAGCACCCGTCCAAACGCGCCGAGGAGCAGAATCACGAACGCGGTCTGAGCAGGGAGGTACGTGGGAGAGAGGAACACGCGGATGATGTCGTCGGAAAAGAGTGCGAACACCAGTAACAGAGGCGTCGCACAGAGCGCGATCCACTTCGTCGATAGCTTGTACAGATGGCAGAGATCGTCGATTGCGCCGTCCTCGTAGTACTCCGTAGCGATCGGGAGATACAGGAACGTGAACGCGTTAAGGACGAACAGCAACACGACAGTCAGCGGTTGCACAGACCGATAGTAGCCGACCTCGGTCATCGTCCCGAAGTATCCGAGCGCGAGGATGTCGAAACTGGTCATCAATAGGAGAAAACCGCTTTCGAGCATCAGTGGCCAAGAGAAACTGAACAGTTCGCGGAGGTTCTCACGCCGGGGAAGCGCAGTGAACAGTCGTCGCAGTGGGACGAGGTCACGGAGAAGGAAGAGCCCGGCAGCGAGAGTCGCAAAGGGGACAACTACCCAGTAGACGATTGCACCTGTCACCGGATCTGTCAACAGTAGTATTGCCCCGAAGAGTAGCACAGCGACGATTTTCGGGACCAGATCCCTGGCGATGGTGGCTCGACTCGACGATTTGTACCCGCGGACGGTTGCGATGGTCACTGCGGCCGCCGGTTTGGCGACGAGAAACGCGGCGAAGTATGGGAGTAGCGAGACGGTCCCAGGGGCATCGAAAATAGCTGCAATCTGGTGATTGAACACAACGACCGCTCCCGCACCGATGAGGCCGGTAACGCTTAGCAACATGTAGCCACTTCTGGCAAAATCGAGACGTTCTTCCGAGTCGTCTCCCGCAGCGATCATCCGAGTCACACCGCTCGGGACACCGAGAAGGATGGCTGGAGTTAGCACGGTGACCACGGTATAAGCAAGTGAAACAGTTCCGAGTAGGTCGGGAGAGAGGACCCTCACCATCAGGATGTGGCCACCCATCCCGAGAGCACGTCCCAGTACGATACCAAGAAAGACAACACCGGAGCCTAACAGCACCTGCGTGAATCCGTCGTTACTGTCACTCATCTATCGTCAGACCCACTCTATACGTAGCCCAGATCTTCAAGTCGATCCTTCGCACTGGTAGAGATTTCTATCACGCTGTCACTCTGTGTAATATCGGGGAGTCCCTGCCGCAGAGAACGAAGACGTCGGTCGGGATGTTCGAGATCACCGTCACCCCACTGAACGTACCCGTCTACATCTTCGTAAGCGTAGTTACCATCCGAAGTAACGAATCCATATTTCGGTTCGTCGTAGGTCGCAATCGTCTCGCTGTCGAACCCGTTCTCCTCCAGTGCCTTGATCTTGTGGTTGTGAGTCAATCCGTGATACTCGGTCAGCGGTTCTCTGGAGGAGACAGTGCCGAGTAGACTGCGGTTTTGGTCGACATCTTCAATCCCCGCAGCGTCAAGTACGGTATCGTAGACTCTCGTCAGACTCACCACCGACGGATCGTGTTTGATTCCATCTGTACCGTCGTAGATACTGAGTGGCATATTCGTCAGCTCGGGATACAGGCCGTAATCGTGACGCCAAGCGCCGTACTCACCGAACAGTTCGCCATGATCAGAGAGTGTGATGACGTAGTCGAACTCCGCAGAGAGTTCGTCGAATATCTGACGATACATATCAGAGAGATATTCGACACACCCGTCGTAGGCCTCTCGGGCCTGTTCGGGATCAATATCGGAGTCGACTATCGTCTCTTCTATCCCGGAGAACGGTTGGTCGGGAGCTCGACTGTACTCGGACGGGGGCTCATAGGGGGAATGGGCCTCCATGAGGTTCAGAAACAGGAACTCGCCGTCTCCAAACTCTGTCTTCCGGACGTACTTCAGAATATCCGTCGCACCATCATCCGACTCTGCTTGGTTCTTCCGAACACGAGAAATTTTGACACGGGCCCCGTCGATCAGCGACGGAACCGTCGCAGAGTCGCTCTTGATGCAGTCTACTATCGCACGGGAGTACCGGATCGGTTTGGGAGCATCGAGATCGATCGCCTGGCTCCACTCGAAGAGATCCGTTCGGTTGAACTGCCGCATCTTCCACGGCCACCGAAACTCGTTGAACCCCCTGTCGAAGGAAAACTTCTTGGAGATGTTCGGATTCGCCGAAAATGCTCTGGTCATCATCCCCGCGTTCGAGAGCCGTTCGGCCAGCACAGCGTGCTCCGTATCCAAGTCGAGTGAGCGCGCGTACACACCAGCCTCACTCGGATACTCTCCAGTGAATAGGGACCCGTGAACTGGGACCGTCCAGTGGCTGGGAGCCCACGCGTTCTCGTATCGCGTCCCAGGGAGCCAGTCAAAGTGCTCCTCGAACGCGTCTTTTCGGAGTGTGTCGAGGACAACTAGCGCGACATTATTCATTTGTGTGGGTTTGTCAACTGCGGGAAATTACTCTTCCGTTGCGTTTTGGGACAGTGCAAAGCAAGTACTCCATCGCAGACATCAGAATTACAGCTCCTCGTAGTAGGGGTCAACCCGGTCCTGCGCGCTCAGTTTCTCGGCGAGGAACCCGAACGTGAACACCTGGAGCCCTGCGATAATGAGCAACACGCTCAACATGAGCAGGGGCCGGTTCCCGATACCCTGGCCGAAAGCATATTTCAGGACAAGGAGATAGACGCCGAGACCGAACCCAGTGGCCGAAAGCAACGTCCCGAGACCTCCAAAGAGTCGGAGCGGCGACTGGGAGTGTTTCGTCAGGAACGTCACCGAGAGGAGGTCGAAGAAGCCGAACGCCAGTCGTCGCGTACTGTACTTGCTTTCGCCGTGTTTCCGTTCGTGGTGGGGAACGACCATCTCGCCGACGCGGAATCCGGCCCAGTACGCCATCACGGGGATGTAGCGGTGCATCCCGCCGTAGACATCGACTTTCTGGAGCACTTCCCGGCGATACACTTTCATCCCGCAGTTGAGGTCGTGAAGTTCGAGGCCGGTGAGACGAGCGGTGAGACCGTTGTACAGCTTCGAGGAGAGGCGCTTGAAGAACGGACTCTGCCGGTCGCGCCGCCATCCCGAGACGAGGTCGTACCCCTCGTCGAGTTTGCCGACCATGTCTGGAATCGCCTTGGGATCGTCCTGCAGATCGGCGTCCATCGTCACGACGACGTCGCCGTTCACGTTGTCGAATCCGGCATCGAGAGCGTTCGCCTTGCCGAAGTTCTGCCAGAACCGGATCACCCGGACGCGGTCGTACTCATCGGCGAGACGTTCGAGAATTTCTACGGTGTCGTCAGTAGATCCGTCGTCGACGAAGAGGATTTCACTGTCCGTGTAGTGAGAGTCCAGCACTGAGACGACACGCTCGGTAAGTTCCTCAACGTTACCCTGTTCGTTGTAGGCGGGGACGAGGACTGAGACGAACAAGTCCTGCTTTCCCGAGGACATCTGGTCAGCGTCAGTATCGGTTTTAGGTTCGACTTTACCGCTCATGTCCACTTGACACGCCGTAGGAAGTCTAGTTAGAAAAGGCATTGGTATCATCGCGGGTGTTTTCAAGTCGGATTATAGAGATGTTGCAATTGATTGCCCAGTCTGCAGATTCTGAAGAGACAACACTCGACAAGCCTTATCGATGAAGACCGCAACGAGACTTGGCCGGTCCGATACGCCATCAGAGATCCGACGACAAACGCTCTCCAAATCAATTAATATATTTCCCCAGCAAATGAGAGACGAGTCGTGGGCTACAAGGACTCCGATAACTCGTCGATCATCTATATCGCTCGTGTGTACCCGCCACGGGTCGGCGGGATGGAGAAGTATAATCGTGATCTCGTACGGCATCTCCGTGACCACTTCGACGTCACACTGATCGCCAATCCCGCCGGGAACGCGTATCTTCCGTTTTTCCTGATCGAGGCGTTCCTAAAGACGCTTGTGCTGTCCAGAAAACATGATATCGAAGCAGTTGTGATAAGCGATGCAAGTCTCTCTCCGCTCGGATACCTTATCAAGTGCTCGTTGTCGCTTCCAACGATAGTCTCAGTGCACGGCCTAGACATCACGTTCGACAACTGGCTCTATCAACGGTTGATCCCACCGACCACCGCAAAGATGGATCGAATTATCTGCAATAGCAGTGCAACTGTCGAGGCGTGTGGGCGACATGGAGTTCCGGTAGACGACGCCGTCGTGATTCCACCAGGGGTCAACCCGGACGAGTTCTATGACGAAGAGACCGGCCGAGACGAGATGAAACAGGTTGTAGCTGAGTATTCAGAGATAAATGTCGGGGGGAAGACCACGTTACTAAGTGTTGGGCGAATCATCGAACGCAAGGGACACCACTGGTTCATTTCGGACGTCCTACCACGTCTCGGAGACGAGTACGTCTACCTCGTTGCGGGGGACGGGGAGTTCCTCGACAAAATAGAGACAGAAATAGAAGCAAACGGACTGGAAGATCAGGTGGCCCTGCTCGGGTACGTGTCTGACGATGACCTCGAAACACTCTACAACAGTTGCGATCTGCTGGTCATGCCCAATATCCCGGTAGAGGGTGATATGGAAGGGTTTGGAATGGTAAATACGGAGGCAGCGTCCTGCGGTCTCCCAGTCGTGGCGTCCGATATCGACGGGATCAGTGATGCGGTGATTGAGCAACGGACGGGGATACTCGTACAACAGGAACCATCGACGTTCGCCGACGCGATCAAGAATGTCAACTTCGACTCCGAGAAAGTCAGGGAAGAGGTGCTCGCGAACTACTCTTGGGAAGTGACCGCGCAACGGTTCGCCTCCGAAATCAAGGCAGTAATCGGAGGTGACAAATGAACGTTGGACTCGTCTCTACTCGGTACGATAGTACTGGAATCGGAACCTACTCAGAAGAACTCTACAAAAGCATATCAAACCTCGTAGACGTAGCGAAGATCAAAGTGGATTTCGGGAGCCGAACAGTTCACGAGATCGATGGCGATCACAACCGAGTACTACACCAGGGACGGCGATTATCGCTCGACCATCCTGGGTTCTTTATTCTTCGTTCCCGATGGTCGGTGCCTGACGAGTTCGGTCTCTACCACATGACGCTTCCCGCGGCAACCTCGTTGGATCTGGAGCCACGGATCGTCACCGTCCACGACATGATAAAATTCAAATTCCCGCGGAAGTTCTCGGAGAAGATCATCAGGGAAGTAGAGTACAGGCCGGTGAAATCTGCAAGCCACGTCGTCACGGTCTCCGACGCCTCAAAGCGCGATACCATTGATATTCTGGGTATCGACGAGCAAAAGGTTTCTACCGTGTATCCGGGTGTCCGAGAAAGATATCGCCCCATCGATATCGATGAGGACGCCGCCCGGTCGAAGTACGACTTGCCGGACGACGCGGACCTCATTCTCTATCTCGGATCGGAAGAACCGAGGAAGAACGTTCCGACGGCCGTCCGCGCATGCGCCGAAGCGCGTCGTCAAGGACGTCCGGTTCACTTCGTCAAGGCCGGGTCCGCAGGCACGTTCGGTGAGAGAGAAGCAACTATGCGCGCAGTTCGAGAGACCGATATGGAGGAGGCGACGACGTTTCTGGGGTTCGTACCGGAGGAGGACCTTCCGGAACTGTACAACCTCGCCGACGTCTTCCTCTTCCCGTCCCAGTACGAAGGGTTCGGGCTTCCACCGCTCGAAGCAATGGCGTGCGGCACACCGGTGGTCACGTCCAACCGGGCCTCTCTGCCGGAAGTGGTCGGAGACGCGGGGATCACAACAGATCCCGATGACGTAGACGTGATCGCCAACCACCTAGTGAGGATCTTGTCGAACGAGTCGCTCGGAAGGCAGCTACGAGACGATGGATTGCAGCGTGCCGAACAGTTCTCCTGGCAGCAAACAGCCGAGCAACTGCAGGAAATCTACCGAGAGGTCTACGAAACTCACGCCTGAGCGCGTCCGGAAAGGACGATAGCCTGTGACCACAGGGCAACGCGCTGTTCATCCCGTGAGAAGAAAAATAGTTACTCGGTGGTAGGGTAGCAACCGTATGGAGACCCACGACGAGCGAATCCCCGAGGAGACGTTCGCGGAGTTTCTCTCGCGACTCCCGCAGGTGAGTGTCGAACTATTCTTAGAGACCGAACGCGGCGTCCTGCTGGTACGCCGCACGAACGAACCGGCGAAAGGCGAGTGGTTCTGGCCGGGAACCCGACTGTACAAGGGTGAACGGTTCCCTAACGCGGTGAGACGTCTCGCCAAAGAGGAACTCGGACTTGACGTGGACGTCGGAGAGCATCTCGGAACCTACGAGCACTTCTGGGACACCGGAGCGTTCGACAGTGTCGACAACACACACGGTGAACGTGGTGTACAGGGCAGAACCGGCCGAACCGACGCCGGAACTCGAACTGGATGCACAGCACGATGGAACGAAGTTCGCAACCGAACCCCGAGAACAGTTCCACGAGTACGTCAACGAGTATCTTCGCGACGCTGACTACGACACCTCAGACTGAACGCAGAGTAAGCCGACAGGTTGATGTGAACGCGATAAGGTGACTGTTATAATGGCGAACGCGCTCATCACTGGTGTTGCGGGCCAGGATGGAAGCTATCTAGCTGAGTATCTTCTCGAACGGGACTACGACGTGTACGGACTCGTCCGCCGGACGTCGACGAAGAACCCGTGGCGAATCGAGCACCTCAAAGCTCACGACGACTTTCACCTCGTAGAGGGCGATTCTCCGATCAGTCGTCGCTGAATCGCGCCGTCAGGAAGTCCGAACCGGACGAAGTGTACAACCTGGCGGCGCAGTCGTTCGTCGGGACGTCGTTCGATCAGCCGGTGTACACCGGAGACGTCACCGGACTCGGCACGACGAGAGTGCTCGAGGCCGTCCGACAGCACGCTCCCGAAAGCCGATTCTACCAAGCGAGCACGAGCGAGATGTTCGGCGAAGTCGCGGAGATGCCCCAGGACGAAGAGACCGAATTTAATCCCCGTTCGCCGTACGGTGTCGCGAAACTGTACGGGCATTGGGCGACGATCAACTACCGAGAGGCACACGACATCTACGCGGTGAGCGGGATCCTGTTCAACCACGAGAGTCCGCGCCGCGGACAGGATTTCGTCACCCGGAAAATCGCACGAGGGGCCGCGGCCATCGCCGCCGGAGAACAGGACGAACTCCGCCTCGGAAATCTCGACGCGAAACGCGACTGGGGACACGCTCGCGACTACGTGAAGGCGATGCACAAGATGCTCCAGCAGCCCGAGGAGGAAGCCGGCGAGTACGTCGTCGGGACCGGACGAACCCACACGGTCCGTCGCTGTGCGGAGATCGCGTTCGACGAGGTCGGACTGAACTACGAGGACTACGTCGTCGTCGACGAGGAGTTCTACCGGCCCGCCGAAGTCAACGTCCTCAAAGCGGATCCGAGTCGCGCCCGAGAAGACCTTGGTTGGGAGCCGGAGATCGCCTTCGAAGAACTAATCCGTGAAATGACTAGAGTCGAGCAGGACCGAGTCCAGCGTGGTGACGACTTCTGGATCCCAGAGAAAGGCGGCGTCACGGGCGAGACCCCCTCACCAACGGCCGGGGCGGAGTGAGCGATGGAGGGTGATACCATCGACTCCGTGTTCCTGACGGGCGGAACAGGATTTGTCGGTACTCACCTCCGAAAAAAGCTAGCGGAACGTGACTGTCGCGTGACGCTTCTCGTACGGGACCCAGAAACGGTCTCCACGCGGTCCAACGAGTCGGTCGTCGTGGGAGACATCACAGATCCCGAGATGCCCACCGCGTCAGCGGATAGCGTCGTCCACCTGGCGGCAGACACGAACGTTCCACGGTCTATAGAGCAGCCGACCAGCGTCTGGGAGGCCAACGCCGACGGAACGCAGAATGTGCTCGAGGCTGCCCGCGAGTCGGGCGTAGAGCGGTTCTGTTACGTTAGTACTGCAAGCGTCTACGGTCCCCCGAGGTTCCTACCGATCGATGAGGACCACCCGATGAATCCCGCTGAACCGTACGGAGCTAGCAAGCTCGCTGGCGATCGCCTGACGTCGACGTACGCGAGAGCGTACGACATATCGACAGTGATCGTTCGGCCGTTCAACCTCTTCGGTCCGGGACAACCAGAGTACAACGTCGTTCCGACGATCATCAAGCAGGCGCTCGAAAGCGACACAGTCGAACTCGGGAATCTCTCGCCGTCGCGAGACTTCACGTACGTCGAAGACGCAGTCGAGGGGATCGTCCGCGTACTTGACTCCGGAAAGGACGGAGAAGCGTACAACCTGGGACGCGGAGAGTCGGTGAGTATCAGGACGCTCGCCGAACAGATCATCGAACAGGCCGATTCCGACGCTGCAGTCGTCTCCACGAGTAATCGACAACGGGACGACGATATCGAGATTCCGGAACACGCCGCAGACGCCTCGAAGCTTCGAAGCCTCGGGTGGAATCCGCGTTATGGGCTTCGAGACGGCATCGAAGAAACGATCCGTGCCGCGAGAAAGCGAGCGAGTAGCCGCACAGACTAAGAAGGCTCTTAGGACTCCTCCACGTCACTGTGAATCACCGGACCGCTAAGCCTACCAGATTCGCAGTTATAATATATAATAGAATATTAAATATATCCCTTATTTCTTAGAAGTGTTAACAACACTTAAGAGAGGACAGATGATTCATCCTTTAACTGATGGACGCTATCGTCCTCGCCGGTGGCTACGCGACGCGACTGTGGCCGATCACTCGTAACCGCCCGAAAATGTTTCTACCGGTCGGTAACCAGACGATCATTGACCGCGTACTAGAGCAACTGGAAGCCGAGGCTCGGATCGGTGACGTATACATCTCCACAAATGCACGCTTCGCAGACGACTTTCGTACTTATCTCACAGAGCATTCGTACGAGAAACCCTCGCTCTCCATCGAGGAAACGACCGCGGAAGACGAGAAGTTTGGAGTTATCGGAGCGCTCGCTCAGCTGGTCGACCGCGAGGAACTTGACGACGACACGCTCGTGATCGCGGGCGACAATCTCATTAGCTTCGATATTTCGGAGTTCATCGACTTCTTCGAGACGAAGGGAACGCCCGCACTCGCCGCGTACGATGTCAAAAGCGAGGAGAAAGCGAAGTCCTACGGTCTGGTCGAACTGGACGGCGATGAGGTCGTCGACTTCCAAGAAAAGCCCGCCGATCCGAATAGCACGCTCGTCTCGATTGCCTGCTATGGATTCCCAGCGGAGACACTGGCATTGCTCGAAAAGTACCTCGCGAGCGACAACAATCCAGACGAACCAGGCTGGTTTCTCCAGTGGCTTCAGGCCAGAGAGACCGTCACGGCGTTCACCTTCGACGGTGCTTGGTTCGACATCGGTACGCCGGATGGATATCTCGATGCGATAACGTGGTACCTCAATGGCGGGGTATCCGTCCACGAAAGCGCGACGCTCCAGAACGTCGATATCGGGTCGAACGTACATATCATGGAGAACGTCGAACTCGAGAATGTGACCGTCACGGATGCCGTTATCTTTCCGGGGACTGTGCTCAGTGATACAGACGTCGAAGACGCCATTATCGATCGCAATGCTCGAGTCGAGGGAGTTCCGCTCGACGGCGCGCTGATCAGCGCTCATTCTACGTTGATGAAAACACCCGTTTCGAGTGACTAGTAGCGGACGAGCGAGAGTCGGTCAACTGTACTACTGACCGCTGCGAAACAAGTCCCGAACATCCACCGCTAAGTCTTCCGACGATCAGCTCTGCCGGAGGAAGTGAGAATCGTTTCCGCGTACCGACTGTCAGATCACTTATACTGCTCGCAGACGCGCCGGATGCCCTCCTCGAAGTCGATCTGTGGTTCCCACCCGGTCGCCGCGCGCATCTTCGAGGGGTCGGCGCAGGTGTCGTGGACGTACACGTCCTCGGGGATCGGGTTCTCGACGTACTCGGGCTCGACGGCCGTCCCCAACTCGTCGTTGAGCAACTCCACGACCGTGTTGAAGTCGTACGCCTCGCCCGTCCCGAGATTGTAGACGCCGTCGAGCTCGTGCTCGGCCGCCAGCACCAGCCCGCGCACGATGTCCGAGACGTGGGTGAAGTCCCGGGTCTGTTCGCCGTCGCCGTACAGCACCGGCGCCTCGCCGTTCGCGATGTCGTCGGCGAACTGCGCGATCACGTTGGCGTACTCCCCCTTGTGTTCCTCGGCGCCGCCGTAGCCCTGGTACACCGAGAAAAACCGCATCCCCGCCGCCGTCAGCTCGTAGTGGTTCGAGAAGTACTCCGCGTAGCTCTCCCGGGCCATCTTCGAGGCCTCGTAGCCGGTGTTCACCGTCACGTCCATGTCCTCGGGCGAGGGCTCGGTCCGACTGCCGTAGATCGACGACGTCGAGGCGTACACGATCGTCTCACAGCCGTCAGCCTTGGCCTGCTCGACGACGTTGACGAACCCTTCGACGTTCACGCGCGCGCCCGTCGTCGGGTCGTCCTCGTGCATCGCGTACGACGACAAGGCTGCGAGATGGAAGACGACATCCACGTCGGTCGGCAGATCCTCGTCGAGCACGCTCGCCTCGCGGTACTCGACGGCGTCGTCGAGGTTCTCGGGGGTGCCCAGGTAGCCGTCGTCGACGACCACCACGTCGTTCTCGACAGCCAGCTCGTTCGCCAGATTCGACCCGATAAAGCCTGCACCGCCGGTTACCAGAATCCGCTTGTCCTGCATGGGTTGAGAGACACTTGAGGAAGAGTAAAAGTATTCCTATATTACAGGAACAGGAATGAGTGAGATATTGTGAAGTTCATCGACTGCCAATAGAACGACCGCGAGTATCGGGCCGTTCGCACTGGCCTTGGGATAGGAAAGAACGTAATTTGCTACGAAGGACCGACACTCAGTCAGTCGAAGGCTTACCGAAAGCCTTTGCGAGCTTTCTGTGCGTCTGCTGGACGGCTTCGAGTTCCTCTTGCAGTTTCGCCTGCCGTTGCTCGAGCGTAGTGAGGGCTGAGCTCACGTCGCCTTCGAGTGTATCGATGCGCTCAGTCGTCGTATCGACGGCCTCGTCAGTAGCCTCGAGTTGCACTTCGAGCGTATCGACGCGATCCTGAATAGCTTCGAGATTGCCAGACAGTTTGGCCTGCTCGTCGAGTTCCTCTTCGAGCACTGCGATACGGTCTCGCAGTTGGTCGTGATCGGCATCATGGGCACGTTCGAGATCTTCGAGTCTGGCATCAATCGACTCAAGTTCGCTCTCGACCGATTCGAGCACCTGTTTAGCCGATCCCCGGTCGTCGAGGAATGCTTCGAGCGCGTCGATGTACGCTGTGAGGTCGCTCACCTGCGTCTGGAGGTGCCGAAGGCGAACCTCGACGTTCTGTGGCGATGTCACCCCTAGCTCCTCGCGGAGCTTCTCGATCGCCTGGTCGGACGCATGAACATCCTCTAATTCGGCGGCTAACTGCTCGAGGATCGAGTCGCCGTGTTCGGACGGTCGGGACTCCGACGACGCGTATTGCTCTGAGTGCCCATCAGCGCTCGCCTCTTCGTCGCCCGCTGGGGATTCATCACTCTGGCCCGCCGATGCCGTCGGATCCTCGTCGAACAGTTCCTCGTACGCAACGGTGTCTTCGGGAAACGCCAACGCGACCTCCTCGCTGAACTCCTCGAACTCTACTTCCGCGTGGCGTTCCTCGACCTCCTCGAAATCGGCCGCGGCTGCTTCCCCTCCGTGGGCCCCCTCGTTGTTCCCCATGCAAACATGTAGATGTTTAATGTAGTTAAGTCTAAGTCTTTCCCTGAAATATTGCCTATTTGATTGTTATTAGTAATTACCGATGGAATATTGACGGACATCGGAAATACAGATACTGCTGAGACGGAGTGATCCGAAACGGGATACCCACCCGACGGTGACATTAAATCGAGCGGAATCAAGGGAGTTGACAGGGAGATTGGAGAAGAAAACGGAAAATGCTCGTTAAGCAGAGCCCCTAGACGCGCCAGTCCGTGTCGTTCGAGTCGATAATACGGGCTGCCGCTTCGATGACAGCATCGCTATCGTACAATTCGGCGACTTCCCTCGCCCGAGGTGAGTCGTCAACAGCGCCGAGATAGGCCACAACGACCTCCTCAGCGTAGTTGCGGACCATCGGACTTGGGGAAGCAGTAGTTTGCTGTTCACCAGTCATACAGACAGGCAAGGAACCAAACGAATACAAATACACCACCTATACAGAGAGGCGATACTAGATCCTTCAGCCATCCCAATTAGGTTCAGAGTTTGGAAGTGCTACTGAGGGATCTCGAGTCGACGAACAAAGAATGACTCGAGCAAGAGCGGGAAACAGACGGTCTTCGGAGTAATTCGACAGGAACTCGCCAACAGATCTACCTCACTGTACGAGGTCCACACCCGCGAACTCGATCCGCGCGCCACCCGTGGAACTCTCCGTCGCGGTCGTCGTCCAACCGTGTGCGTCCGCGATCCGCCTGACGATCGTCAGACCCAGTCCGGATCGCTCTTCTTCGGTCGAGAACCCGGACTCGAAGGGCTGCTCGAGGTCGTCCGGCGAGAACCCCTGGCCATCGTCGGCAACGTAGAAGCCGGACTTCCCGTCGCGCCGAAGCAGTCCCACCTCGACTGTGAGATCGATGCGATCGCCGGCCGCCGCGTCGGCACCGGGAGGTGCCACACCGATCGTCGTATCGGATTTCGAAGCGCCGTGTTCCACGGCGTTCTTGAAGAGGTTCGCAAGGAGCAGTCGGAGCCAGCCCGGATCGGCCCGGATCGTCGCGGACTCGACGACCTCGAGGGACGCGTCGGCGTCGCCGACGGCCCGCCAGGCGCGCTCGGCGACCGCTCCTAGTTCCGTCGGTCCGATATCCTTCGCCTGCTGGCCGGTGCGGGCGAGCATGACGACATCGTCGACGAGCTCCTCGGCGTTTTCGAGAATCGCGTCGGTTCGTTCGAGGTGTTCGTCGTCACCGTCCTGTCGACGAGCGAGTTCGAGCGAGCCCTGTGCGATCATCAGCAAATTCGAGAGATCGTGCGAAAGCACCTGTGCGATCTCCTCGAGTGCGTCTCGGTCCCCGTCGTCGCGTATATCGCCACCCATCCTTCCGTTTGGAATTCCAAATGCGTTGACAAAGTACCGAGGGATAGGCTAAATGTTGCCTCAAAATTATTATGATGTTATAATATTGCCGAGGAATGCCGGCCGAGATAGCTCCCGATCGGCGAACGTTCCGTCGAACACGCTCTGCTCGACACCGCGTTACTCGACGACACTCACGCACGTGCGGATTCGGCGTCGAGACGGTGGAGGTAGTCGTCGAGCGCGAGCGCGAACTCGTCGGCCGGGGGCAGCTCGACCCACCGGAACTCGTACTCGACACCGCGCTCGTCCCCCTCGCCCGTCACGGTATGGATCCAGGAGTCCCTGGGTTCGGCGACGAACGCGCGGAAGAAGTGGCGGAGGTAGTACCGCGGCGGCGACGCGCGGCGCTGCCAGAGGTCGGTAGTCAGCTTACGCAGTCGTCCGGGCGACTCGATACCGCTCTCCTCGGCGATTTCTCGTCGTGCGGCCTCCCGCGGACGCTCCTCGGTTTCGATAGTGCCCTTGGGGATCTGCAGCCCATCGTGGTCCGGGCCCTCGAAGACGAGAAGCTCGGCGCCGCCGGCGCGCGTGATGTACGCGCAGGCTTTCGGGACGACTGTCGCCGCTGGGTCCATGACTTCAGCGTACGGGAACTAGCTTCAAGAAATTAACTATAGGATAGTTATGTGTTCGGTATCGATCGGCGTCGCGGTAGCATTCTCGGGGGCTCAAACGATAGTGTCAGCGGATTCGCCGCTCCGAAGCTGTCCAACGGTACTCGTTGCGGGAAGCCAGGTGCAGAATCAGCACAGCGTACTGATGTGGAGAGTTGTATACTACCCACCTACGTGTTCCACTTCGAGTCACGAACGCCGAGGAACGTGAGGGGCCAGTCGTGGCGATGAGCGAAGGATCCCCAGACCATCGGTGCTTCACCGAACTCGTCTAGCTCCCCCGGGAACTGAACGACTAGTTTCGCGTCGGAGACGACGTCAACGTGACTTGCTCGGACCGATTGGTGCCACGCGTCAGTCCCGTCGATCGGGCGTGCGATCGACGCGTAGGGTGAGAGGTGGACGGACTTCGCCTGAACACCATCACCGCCGTCGATATCAAGGCCCGTTTGGTCAGTATCGAGTTGCAGGGTGACTTCGATCGAATCATCCATCTGTTCGAATGTCGGTTCCATCGTGAGCATCGCCGGAACGGTGCGGCGCATTCCGAGGACGCGGATGTTGTGAAAGTAGGCGTCGAGGACGACAGAATCACTAACGTTGCCCGTTCCGATCGTGACTGCCAGTAGTTCGGCGTCATCACCGAATCGCTGGCGGAGATCTTGGAAAGGTTCCTGTTGCCGGAGTTTTCCGATCTCTCCTTCGATCACTTTTGCCGAGATCTTGTCTCTGACGCGCTCGTCATCGACATCGATCAGTTCGCGATCGATCTCGAGCGCGCGCCAGCCGCCCTGTTCGAACTCCTTGGAAACGAACCGGCGACGCCAGCGTTTCGTCGATCGGTTGTCATTCGCGGTCCGGTAGGCCACCCAGTATCGCTCTTTGCCCGCCTTCTCGTCAGTCGTTCTGAGGGTGAGAAACACCTGCCCCGGTGCTGCCGGTTCGTGGACTTTCCCCGCGAAATAGTCGTAGGTGAGGTGGCGCTTTTTTGAGAAGTCGCCGAGAGTGAGATCGTGCTCGCGAAGATCGACGGTGAGACAGGGATAATCCTGTGTTGGCTTTCCTTCGGACGTGATCTGAACGACGCCACGTCGTTTACCGTTCACCCACCCGGAGCCGGGGGCGTCGATCTGTTTGCCGCCGTTCTGCTTTGACTTGTCATCGTTTTCGACCACCGTCGGAGCGTCGCGCTTCGCTACTGGATCGTGAGTCAACCGCATGTGCGCGTCGAAGGACTTCGTCATGTCGGCGTCGCAGCTCAACGCCTCGTCGATCGGCATCGCGTGATCCTTCGGGCCCTTGGGATTTTGATCGCCATCGTCTCGATCTTCGTCGTCATCTGCCTGGTCATCGTTCTGCTCCGGTCCGTTCTCCGGGTCGTCATCCGAACCTGCTCCCATGCAACCCGCGACAGCCGCTACTCCACCCGCGGTACATGCGCCGACGAACCGTCGCCTGGAGAAAATCCGCCGTCGATCCCGCGTTTTGCGATCAGAACCCATACGATCGGACAGAGGAATGACACGTAAGAATGGAGAGGATGGTTTAGATATTTTGACTCGTTTACCGGCTGATGGCGCAAGCTACCGCTTACACACTGCAAGCCCTATACAGACACTACGGCGTAGAAGGCGGAGTAAAACAATTGTCTGCGCGCGTTTCGAGTCCTGAAAGCTGAATATGGAGCAGGAACAGATCAAGAAAACCACCCCGGAACAGCCGCCCGTCCGCTGTGAATGCCTTTCTCAGAAGTACGAGCGCGGCACTGAGACCGGAGGCCTGCAATCCGTAGCGCGCGGGTCGGAGCGGGAGGAGGCTCCGAATACTGTCACCGCATTAGAGGACGTAACACTCACTGTCCAGTCGGGCGAAGTCGTTGGCCTCTCCGGACCGAGCGGAAGTGGGAAATCGACACTGCTTCACGCGATAGCTGGCCTGCTCGATCCGACGGACGGCACTATCGAGTTACAGGGAACGGACCTCACGACCCGTTCGAAACGCCAACGATCGCGTCTTCGCCATCGGTACGTCGGCCTCGTCTTTCAGCAGTTCCACCTCCTGCCGTCGCTCTCCGCTCGCGCGAACGTGTCCGTTCCACTCGTCCAGGCCGGCGTGCCAAAATGCGAGCGACAGGAACGGGCTTCGGCGTTGCTCGAACGCGTCGGTCTAGCCGACCGTGCGACACATCGTCCGGCGTCGCTCAGTGGTGGTGAACAACAGCGCGTCGCGATCGCCCGCGCACTGGTCACCGATCCGGAAATCCTTCTCGCGGACGAGCCGACAGGCGAACTCGACACCGAAACGGGGAGTCACGTGCTCGACGTCATGACCGAGGCTGCCGGCGACCGGACTATCGTTCTGGCGTCGCACGACGAGAACGCGCTATCGATCGCCGATCGGGTCGTCAGACTTCGCGATGGAACCATAGTCGACGATGGCCGCTGATCGGCCGTCCGATGCGAACCGATCACCCCAGACGCGTCATGTCGTCAGACGGTGGACCGCGATCGTACGATTCGCCATCTATCGATTGGCCGCTCGAACACGGCGGACGGCATCCAGACAGCTCCTCGCGACGTTGCTGCTCGTTGCCCTCGCGATTACGCTCATGATCATCGTGAGCGGCGTTTCGCTCGCACTCGCGGACGAGTCGGCCGTCGACAGCGAGGAAGCCGATCTCCGCATCGTTCCGCCGGATCATTCGTCGCTCACGACGGTGGTCGAGGCCGAGCCGCCGCGGATGAGCGACGTCCACGCTCGTACCGAAACGATCGAATCTCACGAGCAGGTGAGCGACGCCACCCCGGTTCTTCTCAGCCGTGTGCGACTACGCGCCCCGGAGAGTGGTAAGCCAGTAGCAGTACTTGCTATCGGCGTGGAACCCGGCCCGAGGTCACCGACAGTAGCTGGTCTCAAGCCGAGTTCGCTGGGACCTGGCGATCCACGATACGCGAACGGATCGTACGACGGTGAGTTTACCGGCGACGTCGTGCTCTCCGCGGCGGCAGCTGAGCAGTTGAACGCCTCCGTGGACGATCCGTTACTCCTCCAGAGTGGGACCACCGGCCCGGTCGACGAGGAGTTCTCCGTGACGGCGATCGACCGGACCGCTCGGACGAGTAGCGGCTTCCCGATCGCCGTCTTTCGATTGAGCGAACTGCAGGAGATCTCCGGCGCTGCGGAAGACGACCGTGCAAATCAGATCCTGGTTCAAACCAGCAGCGGTAGCGGATCGGTCCAGCGAGACCTCGAATCGATGGACGAGAACACGACCGTCGTGACCGGCGGAGGAATCGCCTCCGACGTTCGATCGCTGCAAGGGGACACGCTCGCGATGGGGGTGAGCGTTACGGCGACGCTCGTCGGGATCGTACTCTGTTCGCTGGTGGTCGCGACGACCATGGGACTGGTGATCAATGCCGACCGACAGCAGTTAGCCGTTCTCGAAACGGTCGGTTTCGACAGACGTGCACAGCTCGCGATTGTCTCCGTGACGGTTCTTGGACTCGTTATCGCGGGAGCGGCGATCGGAATCGTCCTCGGAGCAATCGGGACGATGCTCACCAACGCCGTCGCACAGGCGACCGTAACCGAAGTGCCAATCGCCAAACTGGGGTTATGGACGGTTCCGTACGGGTTCGGCGTCGCGATCCTCGCGGGTATTGTCGCGGCACCGTATCCGCTCGCTATCGCAGCGCGAACGTCAGTCGTCGAGGAGTTGAACCGATGACCTCTGAAACGAGTGAGCGAGCAGGTTCCCTCGGCCGAACGCTCGCTCGAACCCGCGGCATCATTGAGTTGGCCGCCGCGGAGATCCGGCATGCACCGCTCCAGTCGGCGCTGTCGATCATCGCCGTTGCGCTCGCCGTGCTCGCGGTGACGCTGCTGACGGCCACTGGAGTCGGTGTCCTCGACACCGGTCAGCAGAAGTTCGCGAACGCGGATCGCGATCTCTGGATCGCCGACGACGGCGTCGAACTGTCCGCGAGCGGGGTGGAGAATCCGATCGTCGATTCACACGACGTCGCCGCGAAAGCGACGGACCACGGGGATGTCCGAACGGCTGCGCCCTTGGCGTTCCACGTGACGTACCTCGAGACTGCCAGCGGGGAGACAAAGCCCGTGACTGGCGTTGGACTTCCGAACACGCACGGGTCTGTCAACCTTGATCAAGGAGAAGGATTCAGTCGTGGAGACATCCACTACGCGAACGGAAGCTACGACGGGCCGCGGACGGACGAACTGATCATCGACCCTTCGACGGCGGACGCCCTCAATCTCTCCGTGGGAGAGACCGTGACGGTTGCGACGAGTCGCGATAGCGAGGGGAGAGAGATGACGGTCGTCGGCGTCTCGTCGACGTACTCCAGGTTCCTCGGCTCTTCGACGGCGGTCGTTCCGTTGAGCGAACTACAGCGCCTCGCCGGAACGACCGGGTCCGACAGAGCCACGTTCGTGGCGGTGACGGTCGACGACGATGCGAATACGGGTGAAGTGCAACGCGACCTCGCCGCAGAGTTTCCGGAATACGACGTTCGGACGAACCGCGAGCAGCTCGAGACGATGCTCGGATCCAGAACACTCCTGCTCGCGAGTGCGCTCGCCATCGTGGTGCTCGCCGTTCTCATCGGTGGCGCGATCATGCTCAACGTGCTCGCCCTCTCCGTGTTCCAGCGATCCGACGACCTGGCTGCGCTCCACGCGCTCGGAATCTCCCGCTCCACGCTTATCGGAACTATCGCCGTACGGGGTATCATTCTCGGCGGGACTGGTGCGGTGATCGGTCTCGCCGCGACCCCGCTACTGGGGGACGCACTCAATGCCGTCGCCGCTAACCTGCTCGGGTTTTCGGGTGTCGTGCACGTGACGCCGCTCGTGTACGGCCTCGGAGCCGCCGTTGCCATCGGTATCAGTCTCCTCGGCTCATTCGCTGTGGGATGGTACGCCTCGAGAACAGTGAAGTTCTCTACTCTCTCCTGAGTCACAGAAAGAGACTACGTCTCGTGGAGAAATGAGACGAACGAGAGTACAAATAGAGACTCGCAAAGGAACCCATCGCATCCCCGTCAGGCTGGGTTTCGCTCCCTGTCGGAGTGACCTCAGACGTGCGGTAGAATGTGCATTCTTCGTCAATACGCTCTGGCTGATACTCTAGTATAACGCAAGACAGACGGGCGTAGTATTAGTTGTTCTATACTTTTTAGCGAATAGGTTGAGATGTCCCAATAGAAGTGAGCGATGAGGGCAAAACGAGCAGTAGAATTCGACCACAGTCCGATCAACGCTAGATATCGCCAAAAGATAAACGAACTCGCACAACGCTGGAACGAATTGAGTCGCAGCGAAGCGGAACAACAGTTCCTGTTCTACTACCGGCAGACTGCAGAACGGCTCAACACCGAAGCCCCCAGTCCGTTACTTCGTCGTGCTGCGTGGCACAGGGTGATAGACGGGCCGAGAGCAGCTATCTGCTGCCCTGAAGCAGGACTCTGACGACACCGATCGGCAACTATACCGGCAGCTGAAATACAGAACAGGCCACGCAAGTAGTTCCGAGGAGGGTCGTGAGTGTGGGGAGATCTCCGAAACTTTGGCCGATCATTTGTCCCCTCTATCGGATAAGCAAACGAAAATTATACGTGCGGCTAGCATGACTCACCTGATAAGAGAATTGCATTATGAGCTTAGAGGAAACCGAAACCGTGGAGATGCCGAATCGGATCGTCTCCCGCGTCGAAGATCGACTTCCGCGTACGGAGTTCGACACGCCGGTAGAGTACATGACGTTCGTCATGGAGGAGGTGCTGTATCGCGTCGAGCAGGAGACGGAGGACGACGACTTCGAGCCCGTCGACGAAGACGAAGTGGAAGACCGGCTCAAGTCGCTGGGCTATCTGAACGAGTGAGCGACGACACACGCCGCAGAGACAGGAGACGTTGACTCGCGATGGACGCCCTTACTCACGTGTTTCTCCCGCTGACGGTCGTGTACGCCGTTCGTCCCCAGCTGTTCGACCGTCCTGAGCTGCTCAGCCTCGGCGCGCTCGGCCTACTGGCAGACGGTGACAAGTTTCTGGGCCATCCCGGGCTACTGCACTCGCTGACGACACTCATCCCGATCTGTCTCGGGGTGATGGCGGTGGAATACGTCTGGCGCGGAGAGCTACAGTACAGCGCACTCGCCGCCGCGATCATCCTGAGCCACCTCGTGTTAGATGTCGTCGATGGCGGCCCGGTCCCGTTGCTGTACCCTCTCAGTACGGCCGGTATCGGGTTCACGTACCCGATCCAGGTGGCGTTCGGCGAAGGGCTCCTCGGAATCGCGTTTCAGGGCTCACCTGTTGCGTTACGAACTACCGCCCCGCAGCCGGGCTTCAACACGTACGGCTTTCTGAACGGATTCGGCGTCGCGTCGATGCTGACGTTCCTCGCAGTCTACGTCGGGAACCAGTTGTCCTCGCGTGGTGATGCCACGTGAAGATTGCGTACGTGTACGACGCGGTGCACCCCTGGGAGACCGGCGGCGTGCAAAAGCGCGTCTGGGAGCTGGGACGGCGACTGGCCGAGGAACACGACGTTCACTGGTACGGACTCAAGTACTGGGACGGTCCGGACGTGATCGAGCGGGAGGGCGTGACGCTCCACGGCGTCGGACCGGCGAGCGACCTGTACGTCGACGGCCGCCGATCGATTCCGGAGGCGCTATCGTTCACGGCGCGTCTCGTACGACCCCTCGCCGGCGCGAAATTCGACGTCATCGACTGCCAGGAGTTTCCGTACTTCCCCTGCTTCGCGAGCAAGTTCGGCGCGCTGGTCGACGACGCGACGCTGCTGTTCACCTGGCACGAAGTCTGGGACGAGTACTGGCACGAGTATCTCGGCTGGAAAGGAGTGTTCGGCAGAGGCGTCGAATACGCCACCGCACACGTTCCGGACGAACACGTCGCCGTGTCGGAGATGACGCAACGGGACGCCGACTCGCTCGGAGCGAGCGGCGTTTCGCTGCTTCCCAACGGTATCTCAATCGACGAGATCGAGGCGGCACCCTGTGCAGACCGCGACATCGACGTCCTGTTCACCGGGCGGTTGATCCCCGAGAAAAACGCGGATCTGCTGGTCAGGACGATCGAAAAACTGCGGGTAGACCGGCCGGATGTCTCGTGTCTCGTGCTCGGAGAAGGACCCGAGCGGGAGTCGATAGAGTCACTCGTGTCCGATCGCGGACTCGAAGCGAACGTCGACCTAAAACCGTTCCGGGACTCCTATGAGGACGTGCTAGGGTTGATGAAGGCGGCCGATGTCCTGGCGCTACCGTCACAACGCGAAGGCTTCGGCATCACGGCCCTCGAGGCGCTGGCCGCCGGAACGCCCGTCGCGACGATCGATCACCCGCGAAACGCGGCGACCGAACTGGTCGACGACGGAATGACCGGCGCCGTGTGCGACGCGACGCCAGAGGCCTTCGCTGCGGGGCTTCGTCGCGCGACCGCGGCAACGGACGCGGCCGCCTGTCGCGACGCCGCAGCGGACTACGAGTGGGATCGAATCGCAGACAGGGCGGAGAAACTCTATCGGGAGGTGGCCTGACGTGCACGTCGTCCACCTCTACGACGGCCACGAGAAAGTCCACGGCGGGCGAGGTTCGGTCCCTGGCGTGGTCTGGAACGTCGCCCGAGAGACAGCTGCCGCAGGCCACGATGTGACGGTACTCGAACGGCAGTGGAAGACACTCCCCGCGAGCGCACGGCACAACGGGGTCGACTTCGAGCGGCTTGATCTGTCCACGGGCGCCGACGAACCGTGGGAGCGGGTTCCCTACGAGCTGATCGACAACCCCCTCGAACTGGCGCGGCTGGTCGGCGACCGGACCAACTTCGCGCTGGCCGCGCTCCGACGACTCCGATCGATGGAGTTCGACGTGCTGCACGTCCATCTGCCGTTCGCGGCGAACGTGCTGGCGACACTGGCGCCGTGGCTCCGAGACCGGATGGTGTACACGGCACACCTCGGCGAGCTACGGCTGAACGCGATCGACGACCAGTCGGAGGGCGTCGACGAGGGAGGGACCGCCGATGATTCGGTGGACGTCCCGGGCGTCCTAGAGCGCTTCTCGCCGGACGCGTATCTCGCGAAGCGCGCCGCGAAGACGACCGTTCTCAACCCCTCGATAGAGGATGGGTTCATCGAACGCGGCGTCTCCGAGGAACGACTGGAGGTGGTTCCGAACGGTGTCGACATCGATCGGTTCGGCGACGTCTCCTCCACGACCGTCGAACGCGTCCGGACGAACTACGGGCTCGAGGGATCGACCGTCGCGCTCTTCGTCGGGACCGTGATGCCGCGAAAGGGCGTACTCGAACTTGTACGCGCCCTCGATTCCGTCGTGGACGAGGAGAAGTCTGACCTGGAGCTGGTGATCGCCGGCGAGCAGGATCTCGACTCGGAGTACGCCGAACGCGTCCGATCCGAGATCGAAGAGCGGGGACTGAGAGAGCACGTCACGACGACGGGATTCGTCCCGGGCTCCGAGCTTCCTGCGCTGTACGACCTGGCGGACATCTTCGTCCTGCCGTCGCTGGAGGAAGGATTCGGCATGACCGTCATCGAAGCGATGGCCGCTGAAACGCCTATCGCGGCGACGCGCGTCGGTGGCGTCCCGCGGGTCGTTCGCCCCGATCGCGACGGGTACCTCGCGGCGCCGGGCGACCCGGCAGAGTTGGCGACGGCCCTCGAACGCCTACTCGAGGATCCGGAAGCACGCGAACGGTTTAGTGAGAATGCCAAGGAACGAGCGGAATCGTACTCCTGGCACGGAATTTCACAAAACTTTATATCTATCTATCAAGAGGTCAACGTGTGAACCGCAACGTCGTACTGGTCACTTACGACAGTCTCCGGGCGGACCACTGCGGGTTCATGGGCTACGACCGGGACACGACACCCACGCTGGATCGCATGGCCGACGAGGGTGTCGCATTCGAGAACGCGGTCGCGTCGGGCGTTCCGACGATCGCGTCGATGACCTCGGTGATGACCGGCGACTACTCGCTCGCGAGCCCAGAAATCGGGTTCAACGAGGAGCAACGCGAACAGGTGACCAGCAGACGGACTATCGCCGAAGTGCTGTCGGAGGCGGGGTACAGCACCGGCGCCCTCTCGCCGAATCCGCCGGCGTCGAGCTACTTCGGCTTCGATCAGGGGTTCGACTGGTTCGAGGACTACCTCGACGAGGACAAAGGCGTGCTTGAGCGCGCGTGGAATCGCGTCTTCCGAAACTCCATCGAAGGGGGCGGACTGTCGACGTACCTCCGCCTGGCTCGCAACGTTGCAACCAAGAATGAGATCCTGCGGCCCTGGGAGGATTTCTATGACGAGATCCTCGCGTGGCGAGAGCGCGTCGAGGAACCGTACTTCCTCTGGGTGCTCCTACTGGAGCCCCACCACCCGTGGATGCCGCCGAGTGACGTCCAGAAATGGAGCGCCCGGACGGACAAGTACCGCGCGTTCAAGCAGTACTGGGAGATGTTCAACAACGGGTGGACGCCGGATTTCTCCGAGGCTGAACGTCAGCGGCTCGTCGACCTCTACGACGACTCGACGCGATACGGTGATCAGTTCTTAGAACGGTTGCAAACGGATCTGGCCGACGACGATCCCGCGTTTATCGTCCACGCCGACCACGGCGAGGAGTTCGGCGAGCACGGCCGGTACGGCCACCAGCCCCACCTCTACGAGAGCCTAACGCACGTCCCCTTGGTCGTCTGGAATGCGGGGCGGCAGGGCGGCGTCAAGCGGCCGGTCGAACTCCGACAGATCGCACCGACGATCGCCGAACTGGCCGGGACGTCGCAGTCGTTCGCGGCGCCGAGCCTGTTCGAGGAGCAGGACCGATCGTGGGTCACCTCAAAGGTATTCGCCGACGGCGCCCGGCGATCAGCGGTGCGGGCGGAGGACGGGAAGTTCATCACCGACAGCGAGCGGACGGAGCTATACGACCTCGCGTCGGATCCGGCGGAACAGCGTGACCTCGCGAGCGATGCCGACGACGCAGCGGCGCCGTTCCGCGATGCTCTCGAACGGAACGTGGCCGCCGAACGGGAGCGCAGCGCCATGCGGACGGCGGGAGACGAAATCGTCGCGGAGGCTGAACTATGACAGACAGACCGAACATCGTGCTGGTGACGGTGGACAGCCTTCGGGCGGACCACTGCGGATTCATGGGCTACGAGAAGGAGACGACGCCGACGCTCGACGCGATGGCCGAGGACGGCCTCGTCTTCGAGAACGCGATCGCGCCGGGCCCCGCAACACCTGAGTCAATGCCCGCCATCTTCACCGGGCAGTACCCAGTCGAACGGCCGGAAGGGGCGGACGCCGACTCGGAGCTGGCAGCCCGCCGCAAGCGCATCCGATCGCACATGGAAGCCCGGGACACTCTCCCCGAGAAGCTGCAGCGCCTCGGCTACGAGACGGCGGCGTTCACGCCCAATCCATTTACTTCGCGGCACTTCGGCTTCGATCAGGGGTTCGACCACTTCCAAGACTTCATGGACGAGTCGAACCGCGGGACTCTGTACCAGAAGGTGTTCAACGGCTTCCTCGAGGAGAGCGGACTCTCGTCGATGGCACGGGTGCTGATGAACTTCTGGCAGCGCGAAGAGGTGTTCAAGCCCTGGGAGTCGTACTACGACGAGGTTATCGAGTGGACCGAGAGCGCCGAGGAGCCGTACTTCCTGTGGGTGTTCCTGATGGACGCGCACAACCCCTACCTCTCCTCGAACGAGTATCGCTCGCAGTCGAGGCTGAAGGAGTTCCACGCCAACTTCGAGTTCTGGCGCCAGAGCCACGAGACGCCGTTCTCGGACGACATCCATGAGCGGCTGGTGACGGCGTACGACGACTCGATCAGGTACAGCGACGCGTTCCTGGATCGGTTACGCGGCGATCTGGCAGGCGACGATCCGGTGATCGCGGTACACGGCGATCACGGGGAGGCGTTCGGCGAGCACGGGACGTACGGGCACGAGCCGTATCTCTACGAGGAGAACGTACACGTGCCGCTCGTGATCGACAACGTTCTCACGAACGACGTCACCGAGCCGTTCTCGCTTCGGGACCTCCCGAACCAACTCATGACACTGGCGACCGAAAAGATAGACAACTTTGCTTCGACTCGGCCAGCCGTTTCATACACTCAAGACGGCAGTTCGATGTCTGTCCGAACGTTGAACAGCTCGTTCCAGCTGGGTTTGGACGACAAGTCCAACAACGAGGAGGTTCCGTCAGCAGTCCGCCGTCTAACCGCCCAGCATCGTATCGGCGCCGCGGAACATCAAGCAGTCGTCTCGACGGCGAGTAGCGTCGTGGAGACAAGCACGCTATGAACGATCACGTCGTCATCGCTCACGGCGGCGACGTAAGTCAGCCTAGCGGAGGAACGAACCGTGTGTCAGCGTTCGCGTCTGGACTCGTCGAACACGGCTACGACGTCACTCTCGTCGTTCCACAGCCTGAGGACGAATTGCCCGACCGGCTGTCGACCGTTGATATCAGGCCCGTTTCCGTTCCGAACTCGGGACTCGCCGACCAGCCGATCAGGGCGGTAGCGATCACTCACACTGCGAAACGGATCGCATCGCAGACCGACGCGACCGTTCAGTTCGAGCACTCGACGCTCGGCGGTGTTGGTCAACTGCTAGGGGTCCGCGGGTACGTTCTCGACATGCACGATCTAGCGTTCGAGTCACCGCTGTATGGTAATATCCCGCTCGGATCGGCCGTACAGCGCGTGATACGGCGGGTCGAAGGGCGGGCCGTGCGGTCCGCGGACGAAATCGTGGTCGTCTCGGAGAACATGCGCGATCTCGCCCACGAAGCTTGGGGTATCGATCGCGCGTCCATCACGGTGATACAAAATGGCTACTTCGCCAACGAAGTCACGACGTACCGAACCGCGGAGACGGTATCAGGAAGAGTCTCCTTCTTGGGGACGCTGCATCCAAAGCTCAACGTGGATGCGATCTTCGAGATTGCGCAACTCTCAGAAGTCGAAGAACTCGTCGTGATCGGCGACGGTGCGAAACGCGAGGCACTCGAAGCCGGGAAATCTGAGCACAGCCTTGACGCTCTGCGAGTCGCCGGGAGGCTTCCGGACGAGGAGGCGTTCGACTTGGTGGCGAAATCAGCGGTCGCCATCAACCCCCAGCTCCCCTCAGACCTCCAGCGCGCATCTTCGCCGGTGAAGATCTACTACTACGCCGCGTTAGGCGCGCCCATGGTCCTTTCAGAGGGTCCAAGCGTCGCAACTGCGCTCGAAGACAAAGGTGGAGCGGTCGTCGTTCCCTTCGAGGAGTCGTTCCCGGATGCCGTGCAAGCGGTGCTTCGAGACGACGCACAGCGACGCGAGATGAGCGAGACGGCCGCACGGGCAGCGGAACGGATGTCGTGGCAGAGTCGAGTAGAATCGCTAACCCGGTTGTACTGAACCGTGAGTAAGAGACCCATCAGTGTCTTCCTCGACACGAACGATGCAGAGTGGACCTCCCAGCGATACTACATCGACAGCCTCCAGGAGCAGCTTCGACAGCACGAGCGCGTACGTATCGTTGGGGACATCACTGATGCGGATGTGATTCATCTGAACTACCTGAACCCGCTCGGTCGAATCGTCCACGGGAAGGAAGATCGGCGGCGCCACCTTCGTGAAGTTTGTAATGTGGTCGCCGGGGTCGACGTCCCTGTCGTCGTAACCGAGCACGGTATCGAAGAGTTTTCCGACGCTGGCGAATCGATGTACATCGAGTCGAACCCGATGCTCCAGAAGCTCGCGGACGCTACGAAACGCCAAATTTCTCGCGGTTTCGCGATGCGGATTGACGCAATTATCGCGATCAGCTCGATGGACAGAAATTATCTTGTTAATGCCGGCTTCGACTCGAGCAGTATCCACCACGTTCCACACGGAGTCAAAGAGCCGTTCTTGAATGCTCCAAAACGTGAAACAGATAATTACGTTCTCCACGTAAGCAAGTGTTCACCGCACAAGAATCCCGGAGCGATCATCGAAACCGCTCGACGACTAGACGTGAACCTGAAGATCGCCGGGTCAGGATGGCAGGAGAATCACGGTGAGGAACTTTCTGCGATCGAGAACGTCGAAACAATAGGATACGTTTCCGAAGAGGAGTTGATCGATCTCTACAGTTCAGCTCGAGCATTTTACTTCCCGTCGACGTACGAGCCGTTCGGGTTGCCGATCTTGGAGGCGATGGCGTGCGGAACACCGGTCGTTGCGTCAATTAACTCTGCAGCACCTGATATTTGCGAGAGAAGTATTGCCTTGGTGAAACCAGATGATATCGATCAGCACGTGGCAGAACTCACACGACTCGTCGAAGATGACGAACTACGTGAATCGCGCGCACAGGTAGCAGTAAAAAGCGCTAACGCGTTCACGTGGGCACAGACAGCTAGCTCGACTGCCAAAATTTACGGACAACTCGTATCCAACTAAAATACCATGCTTGACACTATAGAAGCACCGATTCAACGAACCGAAGGCAATTTCGTCACAAAAATAACGGGTAGTCGTCTCTTCGTTTTCTCCGCTCTCGTGCTTTCTGTAGTCGGTGCGCTTGCATTTTTAGAAACACACGGCATTTCTGTACCTCTCATAAGGGAGTTTGTCGCAGTAGTCTTCCTCACGTTCGTACCTGGACTGTTCGTCCTCCTCCAGTTTGACTACAACGAGCCGGCCCTCACGAGGACCGCCTGTTACGCGTTCGGACTAAGCATCTTCCTCGTGATGATCGTGGGCGGAATTGCGAGTCTCCTGTTCCCGTTGGTCGGCGTTGATCACCCGCTCGCACTGAACTGGCTACTTGGTATGTGGTTTGTTCTGACAGGGATTTTTGCGTGGACCAGCCAGAACACGCTGATCCTCCGTATCCCGGAAGAGCGATTCATGGACCCGAGAACACTGTCCATTCTTTTGTTGCCGCTAGTAAGTATCCTTGGCTCGGTGTTTCTCAAAGTCTCGGGGAATAATTTGGTATTGCTCGCGTTGTTGATTGCGATCGCCATCCTTCCAGTCGTGGTCATGGTATTCGCCGACGAGACGTGGTACTTCTCGCTGGCCATCTGGTGTATCGCACTGGCGCTACTCTATCACGGGCGGGTCCCCGATTATTACACATTTACGCAGCCGCTCCCACCTGTAACACTTGAGCACCTCCGGTGGATTCCCAACAACGGCGAGGGTCTTGGGTCACTGCTCGCAAACGGGGTGTTGTTTCCCATCTACGCGATCGTCACAGGACTCCCGATCGATGTTGAGTGGAATATCGTGAACACGTTCCTCGTCTCGTTCCTCCCTGTGACGCTCTACACGACGTTTCGCCGCTACGTGGGTTCTCGGGACGCCCTCATCGCCGCTTGCCTGTTCATGTTCGCGTATCCGTTCTACGTGCTCTACCCAGGCGCAGGAAGAGCGGCGACGCCGGTCATCTTCATCGCACTTCTCGGGCTCGCATACAGTGACGACCGACTGCCCGAGTTCGTTCGACAGCTGTTCCTCCTCGCGTTCGGGATCGGAATCGCGACGACGCACTACGGCACAGCGTACGTCGTCATGTTCGCGCTGATGGTCGGTTCAGCGGCCTTCGTGACGCTGCAACTACTGGTACGGGCCGAGATTCACGAACGGCTGCCGGCGCGATTCCGCCCCACGATGCCCGATGGAGGCCCCAACATCGTTAGCCGTCGTCTCGACCTCGACGTGCCGTCGGTCCTCCGCCCGAGCTATATTGCATACTACAGCGTGTTCGCACTCGCATGGTACCTCTACACCGCCGACAGCGTGAAGTTCGTGATTCTGCCAAAGAAAGTATTTGCCGCAGTTCAGGGCGTCCTGTATGGACAGGCGACGGGAAGCGCCGTTACCTCGTATCAGCAGGACTACTCGGCGATCGCGATTACGATCGGAAAGTACCTGTACGTCGTTTTCGGAGTGCTGATGGCGGTCGGCATCGCTGCAGCCGTGATCCGACTGCTCTTCTACCGGGAAGAATCCATCGAGACGGGGTACCTCGCAATCGGCATCGGATTTTTCAGCATGTTCATCGGGTCGGCGCTTCCCTCCGGAAACGCGTTCGCTGTCGCACGCGTGATGATGATTATATTCACCTTTGCCGTTCCGTTCGCAGTCATCGGGGCGCGGGAGCTGGGGGGAGCAGCGAAGTGGACCCTTCGGTCAATATTCGACCGGATACCGTTAGGATGGAGGGGGAACCTGCCGAGTCGAACGACACTATCGCTGGTACTCGCAGTATTCCTGCTCTTGAACACCGGTGTAGTGTCTGAGACGGTTACGAACGACGTCGCTCCCAGCAACGCAGTCAGCCACGAACGATTGGTGAACAGCGACGATCCCGATCTCCGCCTGCGGGCAACTGCCTGTACACCCTGTAATCTCCAGACACACATCTGGATCGGTGACCGAATCCCCGCTAACGGAACTATCTACGCCGACACGACGGTAGGGAACGAACTGGACTACTACGCCGGAACGCTCTCCCAGCGGGCGAACCACACTCATCGATATTCGACCGTCAAGATCAACCAAACTGCACTCCCGAGCAGATCGTACCTGACCTTACAAGCCCACAATCAGGACCTCGGTGGATTCGCTATCGGGTACAGGTTCAACTTCTATCCGAAGAACATGAGCGCATTCACGAGTGGAAAGCGGTTGTATACGAACGGGTACGGCGCGGTTTACTACGAGCGCGGTGCCCGGAGAAATGAAGCTGTTTCTAATTTCCAAGGAGCGAAAGACCGCCTTCACAACGCGAACTGAGAGACGACGAACTCGGTTATTTTCCGATCGAACCTCTATGCGAATCACCCAACACGAATCGCGTATGGAGTTTCCGACCGAAGCTCCAGACCGGACGGCCAAACAGTGATGCGACCAGTCCCGCAGCACACTCGAGGTCGAAGCCATCGGAGTAGTAGTTCGCAAGGAGCATATGCCGAACCGAATCGAGCGACCAGTAGTTGTTCTCCAAGCCCACAGCCGCTTCCAACAGATGGCTCCGTCGCAACGCCTGCTGCTTCAGGTTAGGATCGACTTCTTCGTAGAGGTCGCTGTAGTAATCGATGGTACTCAGGCGCACTGATTCATCAGTCTCATAGTCTTCTCCGCCGCTCGATAGGGAGTTTTCCATGTCACCTTTCTGTGTTAGCGGCGCATTCACGAACTCGAAGTCCGTTAACTGAGCGAGTTCTATCTTGACCGGGCCGTCATCTCCCGGAAGTTCAGCCATCGGCATCACCCGGGTTAACAACGGTCGTTCGACGAGCATCGTGGAAGGGAGGCAGGGAGACATCTCGAATGCGAGCGCAGGCTTCAAGACATCTCCCCGGATCTGTGGATCGGGAAGAACCTCGTGACCGCTCTCCCAGCGGACTCCGTTATAGACGACACCGATGTCCGGGTTCTCGTCGTAAACCTCGATCTGGCGCTCGATAGCGGTTTCCGACAAGCGGTCATCGTCATCCAAGAAGTGAACCAGATCGTGCGTCGCCGTTCGAACGCCGAGATCACGGTCAGCTGCAATCCCCCTGTTCTCGTCTTGCGAAACATATCGGACGTCGTATGCTGAAGCGACTTCCTCGGCATGTTCTTCTCCAGATCCGTCGACCACCACAATTTCGATGTCGTCGTACGTCTGGTTCTTTGCACTCACTATCGCGCCGGGGAGCTCGTCGTTCCGGTAGAAGGTCGTGATGACGACCGAGACCATACTGTCAACAGCGAATGTAGTGACATAAGAATAGTGTCATTCGCCTGCTGCAAGAAGTGATCCCTCATCAGCGTCGAAAACGGTCCTACCAGTTGGCCAAAATCACGCGACGGTCTATCGGAGAGATGCGATGGCACGTCGGATTATGTTGAGATCGTACCCGGTCTGCCCCTCAACTCGGGATAAAAGTTCCTCGTCCTCGGGTTCAGGTGCAAGAATAGCGATGATCGGCAAATACGCTACGCCGACTAGCACGCCTGTCCAGTACGTCGGTAGGCCAAGTACGAGGAGCGTTCCGTAACTGAGGAAGCCAAGTCCGAGGACTGCGACGACGGGCGAGAGAACGTGTCGCGTGAACGGGTGTACCTCGTGACGCCTGTAGAGGATCGCCACTCCGAGAAGGTCTCCAATAATCGAACTCACCGCCATTCCGATCGCCGCGCCCTCAAATCCGATAACAGGAACGAGAGTGTAATTCGCGACGACGTTCACGAGCGTCTGACAGAGGACAATATATGATACGACACGGTTGTTCCCGAGGGCGATCAGAGCTTGCGAGTTCAGCCCCATAAAGATCGCAATCAGGCTTCCCGAAAGGAGGATTTGTAGAGCTAGCGCTCCCTGCGTATAGGACTCTCCAAATAGGAGCCCGATGACCAGTTCGGGTGCGAAGAAGAGGACAACAAAGACGGGGAGAACGAGAACGACCATCCACTTCGTGAGCACCTGGAACGTGCGACGCATCGCCGTATTGTTTCCCTCCTGCTGTAATCGAGTCAGCATAGGCGGAAGAAGAAATCCGACGGTGCTGAGAATCGAGGTGACAATGTTACTTAATTGAAGCGCAATGTTGTAGACGCCGAGCTCGGACGACTCAAGGAAGTAGCCAACCATGTAGACGTCCACGTTAGTATTGAGAAATCCCATTCCCTGAACGGCGATTAGTGGAAGTGAGAACGCGAGCACCGTTCGGTACATCGGTGTTGGCGAAATCTCGAACGACGGTAGTATTTTATAGGCAAGATAGAATGTTGCAAGAGCGGCTAAAATCAGACTAGATGTCTGACCAGTGAGGGCGCCTATCGCCTCGTACCCTCCAAGTAGAAGGCTACCGACCAACACAAGGCGTACCGCCGGTTGGAAAATTTGCCCGACGTAGGCGAGTACTCGAGCATCACGTGCACCTCTAACTAGACCAGATGCTACACTACTCGTAGTTATAAATGGGATCCCGATAGCGCCAATCCGCAAGAGCTGAGTGAGGGAAGGGTTGTTGAATAGTTCACGTGAAATCATCGGGGCCGACAAAAATAGCATGCATGCGAGAGTAACCCCAGATATTAGGGAGATAAGTAAACTAGACCGAACAACCCCGTATGCCTTCGACAACTGATCTTCGTAATGAGGATATTCACGCATGACTCCATCATCTAACCCTAACAACCCAACCAATTCCATGAGACTCACGATGGACATCGTCAGAACGACATCACCGTATGCGGCTTCAGTAAGAAGACGAGCCATCGCGATCTGAGTAAGGAACCCAAACCCTAACGAGAAAACTTTCCCCACACTAACGAGCACACCACCTGAGAGGACTGTAACAAGGGAGTCAGCAGTAGGCTGATTATCCCCATCCTGGGTCATCAATGGTATGTTACCATTCTATGTTTATATATTGTCGTTTCTCTATACGTAGTAACTTATAAGCCAGATCTTTATCCTACAAGTACCAGCATTATGTACGCATTTCAGAAGTTATAAATTTTAACAATATGATATATGGGTTGATAATATGGATGAGAATATCGTCCTGATTTCCGTGGATAGCCTGCGTGCAGATTCATGCCCATGGCTAGCTGGGTCCGAGGTTGACACTCCTGTAATGTCTAGTGCTTCCAAATCCGGGATCAGTTTCACAAATGCATTCAGCCCAGGACATGCCACCCCCATGTCCATGCCCCAGATATTCACCGGCCATTACCTGCCGAGGGTTAATGACAATGAACCTAATGCACAGGTGAGCGCTTCTCACAAGACGATCCCAGAGATGCTATCAGCACGTGGATATTCAACTATTGGTTTTACACCGAACCCCTTCACTTCCCGTGAATTCGGATTTGACGCTGGATTTGACCATTTTGAGGACTTCTTAAACAGGGACACCACGGTTCTTGGAAGACTACGGTCATATGTTCGTGACAACTGGAAGAACAAAATTGGCGGAGGACTCCGTCTCGGATTAAACCTACTTGGCCAAGGAGATATAACGGTAAGTTGGCGAGATTATTATAGCGAAATCATAGATGCTGTCGAAAACTCAACGGAACCCTTCTTTCTGTGGGTTTTCCTTTTAGAGCCTCACTGGCCATATTTTCCGTCATCAAAATATAGAGGCGATATTTCACTCCGTAATCTATTCATGAATTATAAGCGGAGTCGAATGAGTGACGCAGAAATGACCACCGAGGACAAGAAACTACTTCTAAAGCTATATCGGCGGACTATTGCAGACGTTGATGATTTCGTCGGACAATTACAATCAGACCTCTCAGAATATGAACCTACATATATCTTTCACTCAGATCATGGAGAGTCCTTCGGCGAACGAGGTTATTGGGGGCATGAGGGGCCATTGTTTAAAGAAAATATCCATGTCCCCCTCGAGATCTGGAATACCAGATTCTCTCAGCAGATCCAATCACCGATATCACTACGAAGATTACCAAAGATAATAGACAAAATATCTGAAGGAAGGGTTGAGGAGATCGCCTCCTTAACCAGCACTTATGCCTCAGCACGTAATTGGGACGAGATTAGTATTGGAGGCAACAACTGGTTCCACTATCCAGATAGGGGGTATAGAGCATCACCCCCTCTCCAAGGTGTTGGAGATAAGATCATAGAAAAGGAAAGAGAACAAATCAAGGAAGAGCGACGATTGCGGACTGCAGGCCGCAAGGTAGCCGATCAAATTCTGATAGATGATTAAAAGCTCGCTCAATAATAGATACAGACGAAGCATCAATCAACCAGACACCGATCAGTCCCTCAATCGAGTCCAGTCCCCCAGATAGCGGTCGCCCGACAGGGGCATTGATGGGCTGCCGACTGTCGCACAAAACATCGACAGTCGGGAAATGGCGTGGACAGAGCAGTTGTCGATTCCGAAACGACAGTTACAGCAACCTCACCAACACAGAAGGGCAACGAAGTTTCGTATGCGTCGTTGAGTGTCCCTGGTGACAAGATCCCCGTCTTTTGGGCAGTCATTGTCGTCAAAAACGACACGATCGGGGAGTCCACGACAGTCTAGATCGCCCCAAAGTACAATTTCGACAACGACGCAGCAAACGAGACGAGGCGGCTCATCAACGTGGTAACGGACGGACGACAGGCGTCCAGCGAATGTACGACGAAAATTACTCGTAGTTCCTCCAGAATTCAATCGAGAAGCGAATCACATTACAGAGTCTCAAAATCCAAATGAGAGCAAGTGTGACTTGTGGACAGGGAACGATTCACCCGTCCTCACGGATGGGCGTGAAATACGGGGTGGTCTGGAATGGTCAACATCGGCTGGTTCCAAGACGTCCACCAGACTGAAGCGGGGTCCACGCAACACACTGGCCCCGAATCACGGCTTACCAGCGACATCTAAGCAGCAGTAGAGACATGGGGTGTTGACGACATCGTATTTACTGGTGACTCTGCCCACGAGGATCCCATAGACCACGGCAAGGCCGTCACCCCAGAAGCATACGATGAGTTCTAGAAGTACGTCGATGACTTTGGATATGGCGGCCGTATGCAGGCTGCAACCCCAGGAAACCACGACATTCCGCTGACGACGTTCTTAGACCCCGATGAGCGGGCAACGCTCTCGGAAGAACTCGTCTACGAAATGGACGGAGTTCTGCTCCTACTCGATACGGTCGGCTCTGGGTGGCGTCCTGGGCGAGGGTTCGGGTCATCGTACGGGTACGCCCCTTCCGTGAGTTGATCTGGCTCAAAGAGCGTCTCCAGGCCCATCCCGACAAAGCGAAGGTCGTCCTCCTACACCACGCTCTCTATTTCCAAGACAAGGACAGCAGTGTCGTCAGCAACTACTCGGAGACATTTGACCACCGCGAGAAAAATATGTACGAGATGGTGTTTTAACTACAAGTGGGCCCAGCGGTTCATGACGAACAACACTAGGAACACAAACTGGGCGATCTGCCCCACATCACACCTGTTCCAGTGGGATGGGGAGGAGGCACAGGTTCATAGGAATGTGGTCTACTTCTGGAAACACCATTACTACTATGTGAATGAGGATACGGTCCACACTTGGGGTCTGATCGACGCAACGTCGAGTCAGGTGACGGTTTCGACGATCAACCAATCAGGTAACAAAACCGACCACCAATCGTTAATCTCTGTAGGAAACTAAGTGCCTTCTGGAATCGAAGAATTTTCATCTATACTGGCAGGAGTTATTTCACATGATCAGGGACATTTATCGGAAAATGTTACATCTAACAGACCCATTCATAGATGGAAAAAATATCTTTGACAGAGAATGGGAATTGTGTATTCTGCTAGATGCTTGTCGAGTTGATGCGCTTGAAGCGTCGATATCGGATCTTTCGGTACCCGATGAGTCAGAGATCAACGTTTCAAGTATTCAAAGCGTAGGTACTGCAAGTGAAGAATGGATGAAGCAGACCTTTTCCACAGATTCAGCAGCGCTATCTGAGACGAAGTACATCACTGGGAACCCCCATACAGCGCACGTCGATAAAACAGACCAGTTCGCTGCTGTGGATGAGGTCTGGAGATATGGATGGGATGACGAGTTGGGGACGGTACCCCCTCGCGCGATTACCGAACGTGCCGTTGCAGCTGGACGGGAAAACGGTGCTGATCGAATCCTCGTTCACTATATGCAACCACACACTCCATATTTGGCTCGTGCAAATAATGGCCTTCAACGGTCGGGAGAAGTATATAATACGCAGTCAAGATCGGTAGCTGCTGAAGATTACTTCCAGAAAAGAACAAAGGAGAAGGACAATCCAATAGATCAACTAAGGTGTGGGGAAATTGAGAAGGAGACAGTCTGGGAGGCGTATATCGAAAATTTACAGATCGTTCTTGACGAGGTGTCCGATCTGTTGACGAACATCACTGCCGAAACAGCAGTGATAACTGCTGACCATGGTGAACTATTCGGAGAGTGGGGATTGTACGAACACCCGTTCCATATGCCAGTCCCTGAATTACGTTCAGTTCCTTGGGTATCAACAACCGCAGTCGATACGGGGACGCTGGAGCCATCGCTATCTCCCCAACAAGCCGAAATAGACGATGATGTGGACAGAAGACTACGGGATTTAGGTTATACAGAATGATCTCTTCTGAACGTCGACATCGCTGAAGGGAATGGGTTAGGGACGGGACAAAGACGCAGTACACGGTCGGCTTCAACACGAAGTTTTCACACCACCCCCCGATCGATGACGCGGCGGGCATAGATGTGACGGGCTACACGTTCAACGACACTGACAGGGACAGGAACTACGAGGAGACAGTCGTCTCATTCGCCACCGCCCCGCCCTACTATACATGGCAGGCGATCCTGCGGAACCTCGGCGTATAATAGCACAATTTTAACTTCTCTGAATAGAACGGGTTATTATGGCCGTTCGGATGTTCTGGGATGCGTTCAAAGGGTGGGTGAAGGTGACTCAACGAGATATCCGACAGAATGGTGTTGCTGGATTACAGAAACAAATTAGATACGCGGCCGCTGCCGTCCCAGCGAGAGCCTTTCAATCAGTTGGAACGATCGCCAATTATGGCGATTCGGTCTGGGATTCTGAATGGGACTTGTTGATCGTTCTTGACGCTTGTCGTCCCGATCTGGTGGCAGCAGTAGAGGATGATTACGAGTTTCTGTCTACAGAAACGCGGTTTTCAAACGCGAGCCAGTCTGCTGAATGGTTAGAAAAGAACTTCACCTCAAACGCTCCTCCAAATACAGCATACGTCACTGCTAATCCGTTTTCAGACGCTATTGATCACGGATTTGAGTATGTAGACGAGGTCTGGAAGTACAGCTGGGACGAGGAGATTGGTACGGTTCCTCCTAGGGAGGTAACAGATGCAGCTATCAAAATCAGCAGAGAGAATGATTACAATCGTTTGGTAGTTCATTATATGCAGCCCCATTATCCGTTCATCCCAGATCCGCTGACGGACGGGTTCAATCCGAATACTAACGATAGCGAGCTGGGAGCGAGTTTATGGCAGCAAATGCGGCGTGGTGAAATATCACCAACTAATGTTTGGGAACCGTACAAGAAGAATCTAGAGTATGTGCTTGAGGATGTAGACTTGTTGCTATCAAATGTTAATGCAGATAAGGCTATCATCACAGCAGACCATGCAAATGCGATGGGTGAATGGTTCACGTTTGGCCATATTAAGTATGCACCAGTCCCGGCGATGAAGCGTGTTCCGTGGTGTGAAACGTCTGCCAAGGATACGAAAGGGTACGAACCGGGGTCGGTAGAAAAGCACGAAACCGATACTAATCGCCAAGAGCAATTGGAGGCTCTCGGCTATCGCTAATTGCTGTGGACTTAGTGTACGACAGATTGTGTGACCAGACCTATAATATATAAACACCAACTCAGAGATGATGTTAATTAACCAAATAGCAATGAAGGGGTATCGATATGGACTTCACCTTATCACACCACCTGTTACAGAACTCCAAGCGAATGATTCCGTTGCTAAATTCTACACGAGAAACGTAGGCGAAACTCACGAGATCCGAAGGCCAGGCCGAAAAGAGCTACCAGTAGTGAAAATGTTTCTGGACGATCTTGAGACGGGCGATATTGTCTACGATATTGGTGCAAACCTTGGACTCTATTCAGTGTTTAGCGGAGTTGCTGAAGACGTTGAGATTCTAGCGTTTGAGCCCGTTGACTCGATCGTGGAGCGTCTCCGAGAAAACCTTGAGCTTAATGGCGTCTCTGCAGCTGTTCACCAGATTGCAGTCGGTGATTCGGATGGTGAGGTAACACTGTCGTCGTCAAGTGCCCAGTCTCTCGGAACAGCAACGGTTGTGGATGAAACGAATAGACAATCGCAGCGTGTAACTCAACGGGCTATAGATGGTCTTGTTAGAGAGGGGGTCTCACCGCCAGATGTTCTCAAAATTGACGTTGAGGGATACGAACTTGCTGTCCTTAAGGGGATGAAAAACGTGTTTGCAGATCATTCACCGAGGTTACTCTACGTTGAACTTCATGAGAGCGGAAGTGATGGTGTGCGAGCGATGTTAGAGAAGCAAGGGTATGAAACAGAGATTGTCTTCGAACGGGGCGCTGAGAAACATCTAAAAGCGAAACGGAGATGCTGAAGCATATATCCATTTCCTTGGCAAGTGCGACCGACTAAAGTAGGTACATTATACCGCCGAGAACATACAGTTGGACACAGAAGATCATCTTCTGTCAACTCATAAGGACCAAGAGACGGTGAGTATGAAACTGCGGTATAAATATCTGTATTGGTCTGCATTCCCTAAGTAGATGATCTCTATAATAATTACCACGTACCGCCGCAATACCCACCTTAGGAAAGCAATTGAATCGGTGTTGGAGCAGAGTGTCGATATAGAGATATTTGTTGTCGATGGAGCAGAGGAAGATCATGCGCGAGAGGTTGCGAATGAGTACCCAGTCAACTATATTCACGACCCGAACCCAACCCCACAGGGGTGTCGTGAGACTGGCTTCCAAGAATCCGAGGGCGATCTCATCAAATTTCTTGATGATGATGATCAGATAGATCAAGGCGCCCTACCTAAACAAGCCGATCTGATCAATACGGAAACTGGCGTTGTTTACTCTGGGATTAAGTACGAGTCTGGAGATATCGATCTCCCCAGAGACGAAGAGCGGGGAGAAGTACTTGCCAACGCACTCGGACTACAATTACATACCGCCCAAACATCAACGCTACTAATAAAACGTGAAGTGCTCGAAGAGATTGCTCCACTTGGCCATCGGCACGGCGCCGATGATATGGGCCTTAAAATTGAGTTGGCACGACGGACGAAATTCGATTTTGTACCAGAGCCATTAATCCTTGCTGGAGAACCAGAGGAGTCAAGGGGCGTATCTGAGGCATCAATTTCGGGGCGTGCAGAAATCATAAACCGGTATTCAAATTTATATGAACAGCACCCAGATTGGGTGCAAGATAGTGCACTATACGATCTCCACCTTCGAGCTGGCCGTCGAGAGCTTGACCAATCTGTTTGGTCCGCGTCGGCAATTCTGCATTTCGGAAAGGCAGTTGTTTATTGCCCAGATGCTGATTTAAGTGACTACGGAGAGTTCCTCTCGTCATTATTTGGCTCTCCAGGAAGACATGTAGCATCTTACTTTAATAGATAAGTATATTTATATGCCAGTAGCGAAGGTTATTCCAGCATTTCAACACGAGGTCACGAACCTCAAATGGCTATCCAAATATCCTCATATAGGAAGGTACTTATACCACAGTCCGGAATAGCTCGGATAGTTGACGGCAATCGTCCGATCAATGACTGATACACTCTACGTTCACTTCTTCACGCTCACGGACGCCAATGCCTCTGAGCATATCTACATGGCGTCGCTCCGCGAAGCGCTCGCCGACCGCGAGATCGTCCCTATCGACGACTGGCAGGATGCCGACATCGTCCACCTGTTCGAGGTGAACTTCTACTCACGAGCCGCCCTCTCGGAGTTCGAGTACCTGAAACTGTTCCGCATTCTGCGTTCGGAGACGCCGGTCGTCGTCTCGACAGACGACCTGTACTTCACCGGCGAACCGGAACTCACTGCGCGACCGCGACTGTACCCGATCAACCACTACACCCAACGCTGGCTGTTCTCACAGTGCGATGCTGTGATTGCCATCTCCGAAAGCGTTCGAGAGCCGCTCATCAAGGACCTTGATCTGCGTGCCGTGGAGGTCGTCCATCACGGCGTCGAAGACAAATATCGATCGGGAGTGACCACTGACGGTGACCCGTTCGTCTTGCACGTCAGCCTCGCCGCCAAACGCAAGAACCCGTCCGCAATCGTCAAACTGGCCCAACAGATCAACGCACCCTTCGTCATCGCGGGAAGCGGGTGGGACGAGCACTTCGACGGTGTCTCGGACACCGATAACGTCGACGTTCGCGGCTACGTCCCCGAGGACGAGCTCGTCGAACTGTTTCACGACGCGGAGGTGTTCTACTTCCCCACGCTCCACGAGGGATTCGGTCTTCCCGTCCTTGAGGCGATGGCCGCGGGCTGTGCAGTCGTCACCTCCGACGTCTACTCCGTTCCAGAGGTCGCCGGAGACGCAGCGATCCTTCACGATCCGAATGACGTGACTGCTCATATCGAAACAGTTAGGAACCTACTAGACGACGAGGATGAGCGACTATCCTGGGCGCAACGATCTTGCGATCGAGCGTCGGAGTTCACCTGGGAGCAAGCGGCAAAAGAGACGGAAACAGTGTATCGGTCAGTACTGGAAGAATAGATTCCGACAGATCAGAGCGGTAGGCTATTGGACAGTAGCCGTGTGTTCTCTTCCTCGACTGTCACCAGCAATCGCCCAAACCGGTACGGTTCTTCCTCCAACTGCAACGACTCGCCCTTGTACAGCACCACTCGCACTCGCTTTTCGCCCGCCGACTCAGCCGTGTACGCGAACTGGTCTTGCCAAGTCTCCTCATCGGCGACGGTCACGGTCTGTTCAGTCCGAACGTCGCCATCGACGATAACCCCTAACGTGTACGTCTGCTCACGGTGCTCATGGTTCGTGATGCCCACAGTGAACTCGCCCGTCTCTCCAATGGTCATATTATCGGGATAGTCGGATGCCGTCTCTCCGTCAGGCCCCAGCAGGTAGAATTCGGTATAGGGATCGGTCGTCTCGGGGGGATTTACCGCGAGGTACGCGACGCCGAGCACCGAAAATAGCAGGGCGATAGCGAGACCCAACGTCAACGCGCGTACAGCGCGTTCGTACAACTCCTCAGAAACCATCGGCGCACCGTACATTCAGGCCGACAAGTACTTTGCAAACGCTACTGATCGTAGGCATAGTTGCTGGAATGAGTCGAGAGAGTGCCATACGTCGTCGAGATATAGTTACCTATCTGGAAGATCGGGGGATAAAGATTCCGCCTCTGGCCGTGCTCGTCCCCGCGATCGGGATTGTTCTCAGCGAGATGTCGATGTACTACGGCCACCTGGACTACGCCCTCTGGGGGCACGCGCTCACGCTCCTGTTCTGCGTTCTGGCGCCCGCTCTGACGACGAGCGGCGCCGAAGTGCTGGGCGACGTCGAACTTCTCGAGGTGTACGCACTCGTCCCGCTGTTTCGACTGGTGAACCTCGGGATGCCGGTGTTCGTCGAGCTCACGATCTACTGGTTCCCGCTAGTGTACGCGCCGCTGTTCCCAGCGATCTACGTCGTCGTCACGGGACAGGAGGGGCTCGCGATCGACACTAACCCGCGCGCTGCGGCTCGCTGGTTACTGCCGTCGATCCCGATAGCCGTGCTGCTGGCGGAGATCGAGCATACGATCATCACTCCAGAGGCGCTGATCCCGGAGTGGTCACTCACCCAACTCCTGATCATCGCCGCAGTGATGTTCGGATTCGTGGGATTCGTCGAAGAACTACTGTTCCGCGGCATCTTCCAGCGCACGCTCGAGGATCGTCTGGGCCACTGGCAGGGCCTCGTTCTCGCGAGCGCGTTGTTCGGCCTGATGCACTCTGCCTACGGAACGGGCTGGGAGATTCTCTTCGCTGGCGTCATCGGCTTCGTGCTCGGTCTGATCTACGACCGCACCGACAGCCTGCTGCTCGTGACGTTCATGCACGGCCTGCTGAACGTCTTCCTGTTCGCTGTAATCCCGATTCACGGGTCGCTGCTCGAGATCGTCGTCTGACCGGCTATCGTGTAGCTAGGGAAGACTCAGATCGAAATCTCGTCGGCCGACATCCCACGCTAATTTGGTAGTGAAAAGTGCGATACCCTCCTAGATTAGCGTACACACCGAAACCGGTCGCCTCGAATTGACGGGTATGTCGATGGCGATTGCTCACTTCGCGGTTGGCGCCGCGATGACGACCCTGCTCGTCGCGTTCTCTCTCCCGACGATCAGGTATCAGCGCTCTCTGATCCTGGCCGGCGGGGGGTGGGCGCTGATCCCCGATATCCACTGGGTCTCTCCCGTCGCGGCCGCGGAAATTCACCATTTTCACCGCGTCTCGCCGTGGGTCGATCTCTTCTGGTTCCACCGGTTCATGGATCAGATCGACCCGATGAACGACAGAACGACTGCGGCGGTCTGTCTCGCGCTGCTCTGTATCGTGACGCTGATCGCCGACTGGCAAAGCGATAGAAATACCGAACGAGATAATCTCGTTCGTGAACGCCACACACACGACGTGAACGCGGCCGAGCAGAAGTAGTGTGGCAGTCGAACGAGGTTCTTGTAAAACTCGACGTAGGATGGACGCATTGTCTCTCGATAGTACCTACGAGTATTTCTCAAGCAAGTTACCTACTGGTGGCCTTCGAACACCAGAAACAATAGCGAATCAGTACCGGAACTGGAGACCAAAATCGATCAGGCGAGAACGCTCATCGACTGGAACAGCACAATCGCTCCGAACGTGACGAGTAGCGGCGCGATCGCACCGATCACCATCGTCCGGACTCGCGCGTAGTCGCCGTCCGCCGCGCCCAGCAGGTCGAAGTATGCCAGCAGTAGGATCAGCGCGGCGGCGACGAAGATGCCACCGACGCCCGCGCCGACCGGAGACAGGAGCGACGTCGCTGCGGACGAGCTCGCGGCCGCACTACTGGAAACGCTCGCTGTGAGACCCATCGTATTCGAATAGTGAATGTCGCTGACAATAAGTGTTGGGCTTTCAGAAGGATCGTCAGCAAACGAGAAGATCCTCAAAAGGACATCAACCGACCGAGACCGGGGCAGAAACAACGGAATTGAGAGTCTCGATGCCCCCGGTCCCTAGCCTCAGTTACTGAGCGTATACAGGAAGAACGCCGAGAAGATCGTCTGTACCCCGATGACGATCGCTGTGAACGCGAGCAGCGAACGCAGCGTGAACGACACAGAGGCGAACTCACTGGTGTACCACTGCACGAGGAGCGCAGTGGCGTAGGTTGCTCCGCACGCGAAGAGGGTGAGCCCGAACACGGCGAATCGTTCGAGCGTCCCCCGTTCGAGGATCCAGGTCGTGATCGGGTCGTTCGGTCGTCTGATCGGGTCGTTGGCCGCCGTCGCGAACACGCCGATCGTGCCGACCTGATACCCGACGATCGTGAACAGGCTGCCGGCGATCATCGAGTGGAGGCCGAGGTTCCGTCCCGCAAGGGCAAAATCGGATGACGCGACGAACATGCCCCCCAGCCCGAGAAGTCCGAGTACGAGGCCGGGAAGGAGGAACAGATAGCCCGGCGCGTTGACCAACATGAACCGGACGTGGCGCCACCCGTCACGGAAACTGTCCAGCGTCTCCTCGCCCTCGCGCTCGTGGTACACGATGGGCACTTCTTCGATCTGGAGACCTTGCGCGCCGGCTTCCATCACCATCTCGCTGGCGAACTCCATCCCCGTCGTCTCCAGGTTCATCCGCTCTACCGCTTCGCACCGGAAGATCCGAAAGCCGCTGTGGGCGTCGCTGACGCCGGCGTCGTAGAAGAGATTGAGGAACTTCGTCAGCAGCGGGTTCCCGACGTACTGGTGGAGCATTGGCATCGCCCCAGACTTGATTTCTCCATCGAGTCGGCTCCCCATAACCACATCAGCGCCGGTGTCCTCCAGATGTCTGAACAGGCGAGGAATCTGCTCGAAGTCGTAGGTCGTGTCCGCGTCGCCCATGACGATATAGTCGCCTCGAGCGCGCTCGAACGCGTACCGATACGCGTACCCGTACCCCGGCTCGTCCGGCTCAACCACGATTGCCCCCAGTTCCCGAGCGATTTCCGGCGTCCGATCTGTCGAGCTATCACTGATGATCACCTCCGCGTCGACGTCGAGTTCCTGAACGGCCGTTTCGACGCGACCGATACATTCGCGGATGCCTTCCTCCTCGTTGAGCGTCGGCATCACGACGCTCAGGACCGGTTGCTGTTCGCTGTCCGCGGAGAGGAACTGTACTGGCTCCCCTTTCGCTGACGCTTCTGTCGATACCTCGACCTGCGTTTCGAGTTCTGTAGCTCCGGTTTCAGTCGACATACTCACAGATATCGAAATGCTGATTGCCCGAACTCCCCGCGCTTGCTTTATGCTCTCTAACCCACCCACGGTTTCCGTTCCGACAAGTCACAATTCCAGTTTAATTAGATTAGATAAAATAACTTTCCGTTCCAACAGACAATACAGGCAATATGTTCTTCCTCTTTATTAGCTTATGAATATGTTAGAAAGACTTAACATACAATTCACCAATATTTCTACCAAGGATGCACGCCATCGTACTCGCAGGCGGGTACGCGACGCGCCTCTGGCCGGTTACACGGAATCGCCCCAAGATGTTCCTGCCGATCGGTCAGCGGACCATCGTCGATCGTGTGCTCGCGCAACTCGAGGGCGACGATCGAATCGACGATGTCTACGTCTCCACCAACGAGCGCTTCGCTGAAGACTTCCGTACGCATCTGGAAGAGCAGTCCTACGACAAGCCGACGCTATCCGTCGAGGATACCACGGAAGAGGACGAAAAGTTCGGCGTCATCGGTGCACTTGACCAGCTCGTCGAGCGAGAGGGACTAGACCAGGATACCGTCGTGATCGCCGGCGATAATCTCATCAGTTTCGACGTCTCGGAGTTCATCGATTTCTTCGAGCGCAAGGAGTCGCCCACGTTAGCGGCCTACGATGTTGGATCGAAGGAGAAAGCCAGTTCCTACGGACTCGTCGATCTCGACGGCGACGAAGTCGTCGACTTCCAGGAGAAACCGGATAATCCGCCGAGCACGCTCGTCTCGATCGCCTGCTACGCGTTCCCCGCCGAGACGCTCGGACTCCTCGGAGAATATCTGGAGTCCGGCAACAACCCGGACGAACCCGGGTGGTTCATACAGTGGCTGCAGAACAGAGAGACGGTGTCGGCGTTCACGTTCGATGGCGCCTGGTTCGACGTCGGTACGCCACAGGGATACCTCGATGCGGTGTCGTGGTATCTGGGCGGTGGGACGTTCATCCACGAGAGTGCTGAACTCCGCGATGTCGAGCTCGGTCAGAACGTCCACATTATGGCGGATGTCGAACTGCAGAACGTGTCGATCAAGAACGCGGTCGTGTTTCCGGAGACTGAGCTCAGCGATACGCAGGTCAAAGACTCGATCATCGATCGAGACGCGAGTATCGAGGGGATTCCGCTTGATAGTGCGCTGATCAGCGCTCACTCGACGTTGACAGAAGCGGCCGTCTCCGGCGATTGAGGCTGGCCATTGAACGAACTGCGTAGATCAAGGGTACAGCGCAACCGAGAGTTGGAAGGATTCATCAAATTCCGCTGTAAAAGCCGACGATAGGCGCAGCAACGATCGCTTTGATTCGGTTGGTGTTTGCGGTCAATGACGCGGGGGCGCTGATCAGTATTGTTCCCTCCATGCAGATGAGTAGCTTCGAGGACTCACTTGCCAATCACCCTCGCTTCGTACTCACTCGCCCGAATCCGTAACGGGAACCAGCCTTCCTCGTCAAGTCCCAGCAACGCCTCCGAATAACCGTCTTCGTCGTTACCGGCTTTGGCCGTCCGAACCCAGTTCACCTCGCGCTCGCTCAGGCCGAACCACTCGGCCAGCTTCTCGGCCTCCTCGTCGACGCGATGCAATAACGTCATCGAACAGAGGCTCGCGATTGTCCGCGCTTCCGGCGTTAGAGAGAACTCGCCGCCGGTCTGCGTGATGAAGTGCAACGAAAGGTCGTAGTGACGGGAGTGCCGAACGGCCGTCTCCAGAAACGACAGCGACGTCGTATCGGCCATTAGGTAGTGTGCTTCGTCGATGACGAAGATCACGTTCTTCTCGGTTCCCTTCGCGCGTTCGTAGACGGCGTTGAACAGCACCTGCATCATCAGACTCGTCTCCGATCGACCGCGCGCCCCCTCGTCCTGATGGAGGTCGAGGTAGATCACTGGCGAGTCGAGATCGAACGACGTCTCTTGAGCGAGGTTCGAGAGGTCGCCGTTCTCGGAGAACGAGGGACGAAGATCCTTCAACAGCGACTTAGCGTCGTGCTTGACGCTCTCGCGTTCGGCGTCAGTCGCGTACCCGAACTCAGCGGGATCCTCGAGGAACGCTTCGAGGACGCTAATGACATCTCTGATCGTCGGCGAGTCGTTCCCGTGGGTTTCCGGATCGCGTGTGATCCCACGACGCTCGTAGGTAACCTGTACCGCCCGGCGCAGGGTCTGTTTTCGCTCGGCTAGCGGATTCGTCGCGACGTGCGTGAAGAACGTCTCGAAGAACGTGAGTACCCACGAGATCTGCTCGGCCCACGGATCGAGGTCGGACACCGACTGCAGGACGTGCTCGGGCGTCGCCTGGATGTCGAGCGGGTTGAACCCGCGCGTCCCGCCGACGGTGACGCGTTCACCTCCAAGTGCATCGTTGACGCCGGCAAATCCAGCCAAAGGATCGAGCATAACGATCACGGTGTCGGGATCGTACATTGCCCGCCTGACGAGCTGAAGTTTCGTCGAGAACGATTTCCCGGCGCCAAGTTTTCCGATGACCATCGTGCAGTACCCCGTCTCGCGATTGAATCGATCGAGAATCAACGGGCTCTCGTTGAGTGCATAAGTCCCGTACTCGATCCCCGGCTCGGCGAACGTCCCCGCGACGAAAGGGAACATCGCGCCGACCGCGCCGCTCAACATTGGCGTCTTGGCGTCCACCGAGTGGTGCAGTTGGTCGAATCCAACCGGACTCGCAGAGACGAGCGTGTCCAGTTGGGACCACCGCGGCGTCACGGGCGTGAGGTTCGCTGGCGAGCTTCGCGCGAGCTGCTCGACCGATCGCGTGTCGACCTCGTCCGGAGCGTCCCCGCGCACTGTGAGATACATTGAGGCGTCGAACGCCCGCGTCGACGTATTCCGAAGAACGTCGTAGAGTTCGCGGTAGTCGTCGAGGTCCTTCCTGACGCCGCGGGCACCAGCACGTCGTTTCTCGCTCAGGTAGTCGTAGTCCGCTTCGAGGTCCTCGATCTGGTTCTCCAGGGAATCGAGCGTTGCGTGTGTCTCACGCGGATCGAGGTGGATCGAGATAACTGTCGTTCTGGTCTCTGGCGAGGAGTACAGTGTCTCGTAGAGGCCGTCAGTAGGGGCATCCGGGAACTCCGTGATCCAGAGCGTTTTCGTCAACTGATCGCCCGTCTGGACGGCGTTCGCGCGTTCTTCGATGCTCGACGGCGCGACGATCGACTGGTGAGTCGAAGCGATATCGGCGATCGAATTCTGGTTCGGGTCGTACTCGACCGTGACATCGGGGTTCGGGGAACCTGTCGCGTTCTCGTCCGCCTCTCCCTGATGTTCCTCGTCTGTACAGTTGTCTCGTCCGGTATCTTCACCGACATCGGCTGGATCGTCCACCGATCCGTTCTGCCGTATCGCCGAGAGCAGTGATCCGATCATTCGTCGGCACCTCCGACGACGGAACGCGTGCGCAGCGCAGCACGTAGATCACCGTACTCCATCGACTCTCCGGACCAGAATTCGCCGAGAATCTGCGTCGCGTTGTCAGCGTCGACTTGGTGTGCGCCACAGCCATCCATCTCTCGGAGCCCCGATTCGACGCGCTGGAGTCGTCCGGACAGCGCGGCGAGCATCGCCTCGTGGCGTTCCTCGGTCCGGGGCGCAAACCACGCTCTGACGAGAAGCCCAACCACGGGAATGCGTGCAACCTTCTGGGTGAGGCTTTCTCGCTCGAATTGAACTTCCTCGGGAGCGACGGAGACGACAACGTAGTGATCGCGGATCGTCATGCGACGCTCTTGGAGGTCCGTTCGATACCACTCGACGTACTCGTCGATCAGCGTCTCCAACTGCGGATTCGTCTGAACGTCCGGATCCGATCGGCGTTTCTCGTAGTGTGCGAGATACTCCTCGACTGGAAACTCCCGCGTCGTCGAGTAGAGCTGGATCGGGAACTCAACCACGGTATCGAGGAAGTCCGAAAACGCTCTCGACTGTTCGTGCCACTGCTCGCTCGTCGCGAGCGCCATCGACGGTGGGTCGACCTGAATCAGTCCGAACAGCGTTCCATCGGTTCGTTCGAGGACGCCGTCGTCGGGGTAGACCCGTTCGAGATGGGTGTAGCCTTTCGCCTCCTCGTGAGCGTGTCGTTTCTCGCTTCGCTGGTAGCCGACGAACGTTGCGATCCAGTCCATGCTCGTCGTGTAGGTCGGCGTGAGGTAGACGAACAGCGCGCCGATGCCGATCGCGACGCCGGCGACGGGGAACGTCAGCGTCTGGACGGAGATGCCAGCGAGGCTCGTTTCGGGCGCCAAAACGACTTGCGTGAACAGGATCACCACGACGCCGGGGAAGAGCCCGACCGCGAGGTCGCTCAGCGTGTACTTTCCGAATAGTTGCGTGTCTGTGCCGATGGAGGACGGAATTCGTTTCGTTGGATCGTTCGTACTCATTTCAGTTCTCTTTGCGCTCGTTCGTGGTGCGGTCGGTCTCGTCTCGTTGGGTGGACGACTTTGCTGGGAGCTGGTTCCTGTTCCGCAGCGTGTCGAAGTGCTCCGATGGCGGTTCGAGTGCGGGACGGGCGCGCTGTGCGTTTCCAGTTGAAGCGGAGGCATTCGGGGACGACCCGGAGTTGTGCGCATCCTGGCTTTGCACACGAGACGTCCGAGCATCTTGGTCGGTCGCAGCTCCAGCTGGAGAGTCACCACCAGAACCACGAGTGCTGTACGCGTCGTGCAAATTGGATCCAGTCGCGTTCAGTCGCGACCCCGCAGCGTGCGCTCGTGACTGCCCCGAGCCGAAGGTGCTCTGGCCGTTCGGTTGTTGGGCCGGCTCACCACGAAGGCCGCGGGCGAAGTTCTGTCCGCCGTGGACTGCACTCTGGCCGTGACCCCGCGCCGTCTGGACGCGGGACGCCGCTTTGCGTCTGGATGTCCGATGGGCGATTTGATTGCCGGCGAAAAAGAGCGCCCCCGCCTGCCAGAACAGGATGATCGGCGAGGCTAGCGCCGCGAAGGGAATCACGAGTGCGGTCACCCACGCGCCCAGGCCGCCCATCGAGAGGCCAAAGCTCTGGCCGAAGATCGACCCCAGTCGGAACAGCAGTGCCACTGGGACGGTCATGAACAGGAAGGGGACGTAGAAGCCGGCGAGGCGCTTCATGAACCCGGACATGAGCGAGAACGGGCCGACGCCCGGAATCCAAAAGACCAGCAGGAGCGGCATCATCAGGACGAAGAGGTACAACACGACGTGGCGCGTGAAGTAGATCAACGCCAGGATGAGGAACAACGCCAGGTCGATCATCAGCGTCAGCGACAAGCCGAGAACGCCGAGCGCGCCGAACGACAGCGTCTCGAACAGCGTGATGTTGCTCAGGTCGGGCACCAGGAATCCGGCGAGGCCGCTCACGAACTGCAGGGATAGCGCCGCGATCCACCACCACGAGAGGATTCCTAATAATCCGGTGACGGCTCGCTTCTTGAGTTTCGAGCGGTGGTAGTTGCTAAAGAGGTAGCTCATCGATTCGAGCAGGATGACGAGTCCGATCATCAGCCCCCACAGCAGTAGTGAGAGAGGGACGATTGCGTCCCAGTAGTACTCGTAGATCCCCGGCCAGACGCCGTTAGTCGGTTCGCCGAACACGGCGTTGGGATGGGGTGTCTCGACGACCACACGAACGAGGTCGTTCGCATAGCGTTCGATAAGTCCCGTGATCGGTCCGAAGAGAACACGAAGGAACTCTTCGAGAGCGTTGACGATCGCTTCGGAGAGGGCACTCATCGGTCACGGCCTCCGGGAGCGCAGGATTCGCCACCCCGTCGTTCGTTCGAGCAGGTAGACGCCGAAGAGGATCGAGGCGATCGGAATCGCCATTCGATAGAGCATCTGGAGCAGCGCGATCGCGCTGCCCTCGACGTAGACGGTGTCCGTGTCGCCGACGTAGGCCTGGGACGTTCGCCACCACGGCCCGGGTTCGTATCGAGCCGTGATCCCGCCCGCCGTGCGAGGCATCGTGAGCGTTGCAGTGCCGTTTGCATCCGTATCGACGTGCTGGCCGTTGACGACGACCGTATCTCTCTCGTCGGTAGTGTTGATCGGTGCGCCCGTCGTGGCGTCTTCGAGGGAGACAGTGACCGTGACCTGCTCGCCGGTCGCGTTCTCGATGTCGAGTGAGAGTGCGCTTTCGTTGAGCGAGACTTCATAGAACGAGTCGATCGAGTGGTTAGTCTCGACGCCGCTGACAAGTCCGGTGCTCGTGAGCGTCTCGGGTGCATCCTCGTCAGTCTCGATCCGCGCGACGATGCCGTAGCTCGCCGTGTATGGATCAGTGACGACGTCGAGGGCGACATCTTCGGGGAGTTCGGGCGGATCGCGTTCGATGCCATAGGTATCCAGCAGTACACTCGTCGATCGGGGCGTCGCGCTCGGACCGGTCGCACTCGGAAACGTACTGACCTGCAGAGGATGCATCGGCGAGTGACGAATGCGATCGTCACCGTCGGTGCTGTGCACGAGCTGATCCCACGACCGATCGCGTGCGGAGTAGAACTGCCAGACGCCCGTAACCGTTGTATCGCCCACGGTGAAACCCCGCCACGGGTCGCTCGTGAAGACGGCGACGCCGAGGTCACCATTGGGGTAGCGCGTTCGCGTCCCCGCGATGGTGGGCTCGTGGACCGTAACGTCGAGCACTGTGCTGACGGTTCGGCGTTCGGAGGGATACTCGACAGTTGAGAGCTCTAGCTCACAGACGCTCGCATTCTCGCCGTCAACGCACGTCTCGGTCGTACGCCTGAGCGTCACGGAAATGTCCGTCTCGACGGTCAGCGTGTGGTCTTGGCCCTCGTGCTCACCGAGGTCCTCGTAGGAGAGCGTCGGCGTGTGGATTCCAGACTGCGTCGACTCGACCGTGCCGTCGACGAGCAAGCGCGTTTCGTCGATCTCGTGATCGCTGACCGACCACGTCGTGCGCGTTTCGTTGTCGAGGCGTGTCGCTGGCGTCTCGACCCTGTAGTCGGTCGTCGCGAGCACCTGACCCCGGGGAGCGACGTACAACGGCGTCTCGTCGGGCTCCAGTCTCGCGCGGGTCGACGGAACGACCGCGAATATCTCGACGTAGGCGTCTTTCACGAACACGCCGTTCTCCAGGTCTGCGTGTTCGGGGTGAATCGAGGTATCGCGGGATGTCTCGGGAAACGAGGTGTGCTCGCCGCGGTTCCACTGGTCGACGGCCCCGGGTGGGGAAGCGAACGGGATATCGGTGTACGCCGCGAGCTCGCCCTCGACCGTAGAGGGCACGACTCCATCGGTCGTATTGCCAATCTCGCCGTCGGCGTCACCCGACCAGAGCAACGGGAAGGCGGTCTCGTTGACGCCGTGGTCCGGTTCCGCGGGCGGGTCGGCACTGACGAGGGGAATCCCTCCGAGTGCGGCGAACGTCCAGACGACGACACAGGCCGTGACGGCGCGAGCCATCGGGTCAGAACCCACAGCTCGTCGCGCCGACGACGACGTTGTTGAGCATGAACTGGACGATCGCCGTGCCGAGCGGGGCGACGATGATGCCCCAGATGACGGCCTGGTTGCGCGCTTCTTTCATCTCCTTTTTGAGATCGGCCCGACGGACGGTCGTCATCGCGACCGTCGTACCGAGCGCGACGACGCCGCCGATCAGCGGGCCGCCGAACTGGATGATCGAGAAGACGTTCTTGATCGTTAGCGCCATATCTGTCTCACAGAACGCTTCGCCGCTGGTCTGGGCGAGAACGGGGTCGACGGCGATGATACTCAACAAGAGTCCGGCGCCGATGATCGAGCGTGCGTTGAGGACCCGTCGAGGGCGGGAACGACCTCGGTCGTCGTCGGTTTCGGATCGATTCAACTGCGGTTGAGAGGAGTTCGTAGCAGACATGCGTACGGGCGAAGAGCCGCAGAAATTCGACACGGCATCACCGAGACGCCACGGATCGAATCAGACGACAGTGCCCACTCATATCGAAGAGCAAACCCGAATAAGCATTCCTATTCTATCATCTTCTAGTAAGTAGAATAATTCTATCTGCTTTCGAAAATCAATAGTCATATCTGAGTATTTTTGTCCCAATCGTCGATGAACATCACTGCCCATTCAACGGAGTATCCCGCAGAAATCTTCTCCTCAGTCCAGTTCGTCGTCGAGTTCGGTATATTGCCTCTGGAGCGTCACCGGACTCGTTCCCCCAACAGTTGTGATGGCGAGTTGGGCTTCACTGCTCGACTCGCAAGAGACAGACACGCTATAGCGACACTGGAAGGCTGATAGCTGTTCGAGAGGCACATCACACCGTCTCACTCTTGCGAGCCAGCGGAAGAAGGATCGTAATACAGCTTCCACGAGGGTCGTTCTCGGTCAACTGAATGTGGCCGTCTGACTCAGTGATGATCCAGTTGACCAACCACAGCCCGAGCCCGCTCGCATGCTCCAGAGCTGATTCGGTGTTCGTTTCGATCACTTCGATGTCTTGGGGAGGCAATCCCGGCCCGTTGTCAGCAATCTCTATAGAAACGACATCGTTTCCGTCTCTTTGTACGATGGAGACGGTTACGGAGACCTCCGGGTGTTCTGTGTCGTTGTGCTCGATCGCGTTCTCGATCACGTTATCGATGGCCGACTCTACGAGCGGAATCGCTTCAGCCCTGAACTCTCGTCCCGTGGGGAACGCCGTCTCGATGGTCGCCTCGGGATACGCGTCCCTGAACTGGAGACACTTCGCCTCCACCAGTGCACAGATGTCGATCTCCTTGCTACCCACCTGACCGCGGTTGAGAAGCTGGTCCAGTTCGCGAGCTTTCGCGCTCAGTTCGACCACCTCATCTGCAACTGAAAGGATCGTCTCCAACTGGGGATTGGGCTCGTCGAACTCCTCGGACAACATCTCTGCGTGCCCCTTTATGAGATTCATGTCGTTCCGGACGTCATGCCGAAGCACGCGATTCAACACCTGTAGCCGGGTTTCGCGCTCCTTGATCTCGGTGGTATCGTTGATGATTCCCGTGAGAAATACGTCGCCGTCCAGCTCGAACCAGCCGTAGGATAGCTGAATCGGAATCTCGTGTCCGTCCTTGTGCTGACCGGTCGACTCGAGTGCGCCGCCGCTGACCCCGGGATCGATGCGTGTTCGATACGCCTCGATGCCCCCGGCCGCCGCATCCTGTAATCGAGCGGGAATCAATCGGGTTATCGGTTCGCCGAGCAGCTCGTCGCTCTCATAGCCGAACAACGATTCGGTAGCATTGTTTACTTGCTCGATGGTCCCCTCTGGGCTGAGGAAGATGACGGCACTGGAGGTCGTCTGAACGAGCGACTCGAATTGCTGCTTCGAATTTAACGCACTCTGTGACAGTGTGCGTGTCTGCAGGAGATTTTCGATGGTCGCCTGCAAAATTGCTGGCGTGATCGGAACGCTGATGATGGCGTCGACGGTGTCCCAGATGGACGGCTTGAGCGTCGATACTCGGTCCTCTGGGAACAACAAGATCACCGGCAGGAATAGTGGGTCGTGCTGTGATTTTAGCGTCTGAACCTGATTATGATGCTGTTCAAGTGTCGGTGCGTCGACGATCCAGAGGTCGAAAGGCTGGTCTACGGCGTTCGGATCAGGTCCATCGAGAAGATCGTACGTAGTGGAGAGATGCTCGACTAACTGCTCGTAGTTCCGTTGGTGGCCGACACCGAGTAAGATAGTTTCAGAGGGGGACTGGTCGATATCCATCAAGAGAGATTGTGTCGTCTTTTGTCATGAAGAGGTCAAAAATCTTCGGTATGAATTCCTTAGCACATGTGGTTATTTTTGAGACAGGATCAGGAGTCCATAATTATATCAACAAGTGACTTTAGGTAGTTAGGGACAGAGAGGCCAGCATGGTCGACTTACAGAGGCGACCGATAGGTATCACCGGCCTGGATTCTGTGCTTCGTGGAGGGCTAATTCAAGGCCGAAGTTACATGCTCAACGGTGCAGCAGGGGCGGGGAAGACTATTCTCGGCTTTCACTTCCTCGAAAATGGCGTGCAAGCCGATGAGACGAGCCTCTTCATCAACCTCGAAGAGGACATAGCTGACCTTCGTGCAAACGCCGCTAGCCTCGGCTTCGATGTCGAGGAGATTGAGTTCCTCGACCTCAGTCCAAGCAGCGACGTATTCACCGACGAGCAGGACTACGATCTCTTCGAAGCCGCCGATGTCGAACAGGAACCACTCAGGGAATCGATCGTCGAGACGGTCGAGACGGTCCAGCCTGATCGTGTCGTCATCGACCCACTCACGCAACTCCACTATCTAACGAGTGGAGAGTACCAGTTCCGGAAACAAGCTATCGGAATCATGCGGTTCTTGAAGGAGCATGGAGCAACAGTCCTGTTCACTGCACAGGAAACCGGACGGCTCCCGACCGAGGACCTCCAATACATCAGCGACGGGACGATCCATCTGGCGGTTACCGAGGAAGGGCGACAGATTACGGTCCCGAAGTTCCGTGGGTCGGATACCGCAGGAGGGAACCACGCATACCGGATCACCGACGAGGGGATCGTCGTCTATCCGGAATTGGCTCCTGGCGAAAGCGAAGAACATGTCGAGCTCGAGTCGACATCATCGGGGGTTCCCGAGATCGATGAGATCCTCCACGGCGGCATCGAAAAGGGAACGGTGAGCGTGATCAGTGGACCGACGGGGGTGGGAAAGACAACGCTTGGGACGCAGTTCATGAAAGAGGCGGCAGGCCGCGGTGAACGATCAGTGGTCTACCTGTTCGAAGAAAGCAAACGCACGTTCGTGGCGCGGTCGGAGGCCGTGAACATCCCCGTCGAGCGAATGATCGAACGGGGGACGCTTCAGGTCGAAGAGATCGAGGCGTTGGAAATCTCGCCCCAGGAGTTCGCGTCGAAGGTACGTCACGAGGTCGAGGAAGAAGACGCGAGTATCGTGATGATCGACGGGATTGCCGGGTATCGAATGTCGCTGCGTGGAGCAGATGAGAAGACGACCGAGCGACTTCATGCACTAGGCCGATACCTGAAGAATCAGAACGTGACGACGATTCTCATCGACGAAACTGCTGATGTGACCGGCGCGTTCCACGCGACCCAGGAGAACATCAGCTATCTCGCCGACAACATCATTTTCCTTCGCCACCTCGAGCTGCAGGGTGAACTGCAGAAAGCCATCGGCGTGTTGAAAAAGCGGACGAGTGATTACGAGCGAACCCTTCGCCAATTCGAGATAACGGGCCACGGACTGAAGGTCGGTGAACCATTGACAGAACTCCGTGGGATCTTGAGCGGGACGCCAGAGAGCACCCAGAAGGCGGATCAAGCGGAAACAAATTGACATCCACCTCCGCCTTCAGGCGGAGGAATCCCGAGCGTTGGGATAGTAGGGCTTGCAGACTCCCTGTTCTCTCGTTCGAAACGACCCGCTCTCGCGGTCGAACAGGAAGACACTGGACTGTGTCAACCAGCCGTACGCAGATCCCCCGTCGGGGGGACTCTGTGCTTCTTAATTGAATGATGGAGGAAGCCCACCAAAGAGGGACGAAAGTCCTTGTTTTGATGTTATCAATTTTCTTCGTTCGGGTTATCCGTGCTCTCGCAACCAAACCGACTACTCTGGTATTGCCGGCTTCCAAATTAATATACAACACAACGACATTTTTGTAGAGAATGGAGGAGTCCGCGATAGAGCGTTCAGAGGGGGTGAAAATCAGGAAGGTCCAGAACGCGTACAACCCTCATACGCTGGTTCTGTACTATATCACATCTAGCAACGACCACGCGGTAGATATCGCCGTTCTGGACCAAATTCCATTAACGGTTCCGCGAGATGCGATTCAGTTCTATGCCGACTACAGAAGTGAGAATTGGGAGCTCTTCGAGGACAACCAAGCCCTCTGGAGTGGGACAATCGAGTCCGGAGAAACGGTCGTCACTGCGTACGCGGTACAACAGGGGAACATGAAGCTCCCGGGATACGCCCCAGAAATTCTCTCTGTGACCGACCCTGCTGACGACGACAACCCTGCAGAGTTGCTATGGCGCCGATCGACGGTCAAATCGCTTCCCAAAAACGTCGTAGAATACGATCCAGCCCATCTGGAAGACGACTCCGAAGGAGGTTTACTGGAGATCATGAGCGAGGTTCTGTCGCACGATGTCGAGAACTTACTGATGGTCACGAATGGGCGCTTGGAATTAGCAACTAAAACGGGCGAGCCAGAGCATGTAGAGGAGGCGGCAACGGTTCTCGGCCACGTAGAGGACCTTGTTTCTGACCTGGTAGATCTGGCACGAACGGGCCAACAGGTGACGGCTCTCGAACCGCTCGATTTGGAGACGGTTGCGACACAAGCGTGGTACGAGGATGGCCAGTCAGACGCAACGCTGGAGATCGAGTCCACGGGAACAGTCGTCGCGGATGAGAGTTCACTTCGCCAATTGCTCGATAATCTCTTCCGGAATGCGGTCGATCACGGCGGCGATGATGTAACAATCACCGTCGGCAGCCTCGATGAGTATGGCTTCTACGTGGAAGACGACGGAAGCGGGATTTCGGCATCGGAGCGCGAGCAGATTTTCGAGGCGGGCTATTCGACGAGCGAGCAGTCGGGAATCGGCCTCTGTATCGTTCAACGGCTTGCAGAGAGTCACGGGTGGGCTATCGACGTCCGAGAAAGTACGACAGGCGGTGCCCGGTTCGAGTTTAGACCTCAATAGAGAGGAGGGGCAGTCCAAGTGCTGCCTCTTCTATTAGGAATGGGGTTTGCAGTGCTCCGATAGCGATGTACTGTCGATGTCTCTGGAGCCATTTGAAAAAAAGGAGCCAAGTGCCATGGTCCGCCACTTTGCGAGACAGCTCATCGAATCCTATCTAGACTCGGATGTCGCCACTCCCACAGAGGTCGAGCAAGTCAGGGAGTACTACGCGAATGGCGAACTCTTGCAGGCTGTGAAGAGCATTCAGTTGTCTGATCAAGAAGAGTAGTGTGGTCTGATACTGTTTTGGAGCTTCTCAAACCGCCCCGGCTGGCAAGCACGTTCTCGCCATTCTGGTAGTGAATTCGATAATAAAATCCGTTCCAGAGGAGATACACCATCCCATCCTCGTTGCGTTTCTTAAGCCGACTTTCAAATAGGCTAATCTCGGGGCGCATGTTCGGGTGTACGCGCTTCTCTCGCTCGGTTGCCGTCTCCACGAGATACTGCTCACCGCTGGTGAGGTCGCTGTACCGAATCGGAGTGATCGATGCGGTATCCAACTCTGACTCGAACACCGAACCCAGGGAGAGGCAGATTTCTGAAGAACCAGCGCGCTTCTCGTCGGAGACCGGCTGTGACGTAGTGCCCGCTGCCGTCTGTTGGGCCCCTGTCTGTCCTGGCCCGCTTACAATGATGGTGGCTGCCGAATCTATCCATCCCGTAATAGAGAGAATCCCGAGAAGACCAATACTTCGAAGCACGGTTCGACGAGAAATTGACATAATACTAATTGTTGGATAACCAACTAAATCTCTTCTGGTATCCAAGGCCAAGTTGTGAATAGATAGTTCATCATGAATGACGAGTGGCGGGCATCCAACCCGCCCGCAGGCCGATAGCCCGCGTATTACCCTCGAAATGCCAATGAATTGCGAGTGGTTGTATCAAACACCACCGCGAATAGATGTTTCGCATCAAGATGTAAAAAGAGTTTGCTTTAGGGAAATTCTGAATTTCACTTTTGTAGAGGTATCATCCCACAGTCTATTCTGGTTAGTACGTAAAGCCATATAACAAATCAATCACCGATCAGCTCTACAGGGTACGTTACATCTCCAGTCTCACAGGGCCGAGGCTCTCTGTTTGGATCGCAGCTACGAGAAGAGGTAATGAAGGATCAGCCGTGAGTCTCGTCCTGCAATGCCGTGTATCGCTTCCGGAGGGTCACCGGACTCGTTCCGGCGACTGCCGCCACGTCTCGTTGGGTGAGGGTGAACTCGTCTTCCGTACTCGCGAGGTACAGACACGCCGCAGCGACGCCAGACGGCTGACAGCCGTTCGAGATACCGGATTCCGTAGCGATCTCTGCAAGTTCGGTAGCCCGATACTGCACGTCATTCGGAACGTCGAACTCGGCGATGAGTCGGGGGAGAAGCGTCTTCGGCGTCGGCACGAGCGCTTTTAGACCGAGTTCTTTGTTCAGCACGCGATACCCGTTTTTCAACGCCTCTTCTCCGCAGTTCGCCACCCCTGCGATCTCTGCAATCGTTCGCGTGTAGCCGCCACAGCGACACGACGCGTACAGACAGCCCGCGACGATCGCTTCGATCGATCGCCCCTGGATCAGGTCCTTCGAGCTTGCATCTCTGTACAACTGGCTCGCGCGTTCACGGACCGAGTACGGCAACTCGAGAGCGCTGGTGAGTCGTGCGATCTCGAGACAGGCGGTCGCGAGGTTTCGCTCCTTCTTGCTCGACCAGCGCGCCCTGTTGTGTTCTCTCCGGAATCGACTGACTTGCCGACGTTTCTTCGCCGATAGTGCATTTCCACTCCCATCTCTGTACCGACCGATCTCGCTCGAAAGGCCACGGTCGTGTCTCGACGGCGTGATCGGTACCCCCGTTTGCTCGCGCTTGGACTCTCCGTCCTCGAACGTCCGTGGCGTCGCTCCGTAGTCGATGCGACTCTCCGATAGTACTAGGCCGCACTCGGTACACGCCGTTTCGCCACCCTCTGTTCGGAGAGTTCCACCGCATTCGGTACAGCAAGTCTGGTTGATCGTCTTTCCATCGTCTTCGTCGAAACCGCTTTCGTAGATATTTCTCAGCGACATTCAAATCATTTCTCGCAGGACATTCTTCAGCACGCCCCGCACCCGTCAGGGGGCGATAAAAATGGCGTGCGGCTACAAAGACAAGGAGACTAATTCGAATCACCGTTCGAGTTCTTTTGCGCTGGATATCTGCCGACAGGCTCAGACGCAGTGTCAGCACGGGAAGAAACCTAGGAGTACCGGTTCAGCATTTTCGAGGTGGAGTCTCCGGCCTCAAGGAAGCAAACGGGGTGAGTGAGTAGGGCGAGGTAGTTTACCTAGGTAACAGGGCGTTCGCTAAGATGATACTCTAGAGTATCATACTCTGAAGTACGATTATTAGAAGTACTATTATCGGAAGTACTATTAGCTGGCCGATGGTATGGCATGTATGCCCGGGTTCGTGAATCGAACGGAAGAACTCGCTCGTCTCCACGACCTCTATGACTCGGCGAACGCTGAGCTCGCGGTGATATTCGGCCGTCGTCGCCTCGGAAAAACGGCGCTCGTGCGCGAATCTCTCAAGGAGTACGACGACGCTATCGTGTACCAAGCGAAGCAAAAAACGAGCGCTCTTCAGCTCCAGCAGTTCATCGACGCAGCCGCGGAGTCCTACCCCGGAGTGATGCGGATCCGAGAAACCTGGGATGAGGTTCTCGGGTATCTCGCAGAACAAGACGCAATCATCGTTCTCGACGAGTTCCCGTATCTCATCGAACAAGACGAGAGTCTCCCGTCCGTGTTGCAGGCGATGTTCGACCACGAACTAGACGATTCAGTCGCGACCGTCGTGCTCGTCGGTTCGTCGATCAGTATGATGGAAGAGGCTGCATTGCTCGGGAACAGCCCGCTTTACGGACGGTCATCACTCAAGCTCGACATCAGGCAGCTCCCGTTCGACGCCGCGATGGAATTCTTCGACGATGCCTACACTCCGGAGGAACAGGTGCTCACATGGGGTATCTTCGGCGGCGTTCCGTACTACCTCGAAGAGGTCTCCCCCGATGCAACCCTTGCGGAGAACGTTCAGCGGACGATCCTCTCCCGGCACGGCACGCTCCACGACGAACCCGACTACGTGCTTCGGATGGAACTAACGGAGCCAACCCGATATTTTTCGATTCTAGAAGCGATTGCCGGAGGGAGCACTAGCCGCAACGAAATCGCCGGGGCGACCGGAATCGATTACAATCAACTCTCGAAGTACCTCAACCGACTGTCCCGACTGCGACTTGTGGACCAGCACGTACCAGTCACCGAACAGAAAGAACGGAGCAAGCGTAGCCGGTACCGCATCCGTGATCCCTTCTTCCGGTTCTGGTTCCACTTCGTCTACGGAACTGGCGAACAGTATGACGAACTCGGCGACGAGGCCTACAAAGCGCTGATCGAACCGGAGTTGGCCGACTTCGTGAGCCAGTCATTCGAGGAACTCTGTTGTTCCGCACTCCGAACGCTCTACCCGGCAGAGGCGATCACAGAAACGGGTCAATGGTGGTATGGTGAGCACGAGGTCGACGTCGTCGGTCTCACAGCCGGGCAAACCCTACTTGTCGGCGAATGCAAATTCCAGCAGTCTCCCCTCGGGTACGACGCACTTTCGAACCTCGAAAATCACGTCGACGAACTCCGGTGGTCGCCACAGGATGGGAGCGACCGAAACGAAGAGTACGCACTCTTTTCGCGGAGCGGCTTCAAGTCGTCCGTAGAAAAGGCCGCCGAAGAGAGGGAAGATCTACGTCTGTTCACGGTCGGTGACGTCGTTGAAGCCCTCACAACATGAGCGAAAGTGCTCTGTGCCGTGGTCAACGCGTTGTGCTCACAGCGTTTGGCGACCAGTCCTGACACAGTCCCAGCAGGGAAATCCCTCTGGGAGCCCGTCACATTCACAGGAGTCCGCGTTGGCCTCAGCGTCCTCAGAATCATCAGACGATGCTTCCGCTTCTGGTGTGCTCGTCGACGATGGTGCTGCTGATGAGTCGACCGAGAGATCTGAGTCTTCTTCGCCCGTCGAAACCCGTTCTCCCCCATCGGCGACGATCTGTCGATCGATGGCAGCATCGAGGATGGGCTTCCTGATCGCAACGGCGACGCGGTGTTTGCACGCCCCGTCGTATTTTCTGTCGGCCGGGCACTCACACGCTGATGGAAGCCCGTTCGTGATGGTCACCACGTACTCGTGCTCTTCCGGCTTCGGGTGACTGGCATTTCTGACGCGAACGCCGGTCGCTTCGATCGTGAACTCGAAGGCTTCGTACTGGGCGCGTTTGAGGACTCTACTCGTCGTTTGAAGATTTGCTAGTGGAACGCTCATTGGTAGTTTGGGCCCTACTGTAGACGCCTCTCGCTGTGAGGGCAGGCACAGCTGGTGGTCAGAAAACGAACGAACTTGACAGAGATCTTACGAGATGTCGTACGTGACGATCTCGGCCGGGCCGCAGTACGGACACGACGCTGTCTCGTCGGAAACCGTCGTTCCGCAGTGTCGACACTCACTGACGCAGGATTGTTCCGAACGCCAATCCGAGACGAGAATCCGGAGTAGGGAACTCATCGCTGCGGATCTCCGTTTGGATACGCAATCGACTGTGTCGGGTCCCACGACCGCGGGACGTAGCCGAGGTGTTCGACGGTATCAGCGTAGATTCGTAGCACTTCGATAAGGGCGAGTTCGGAAACGCCCGCTTCGGCGTTGCTGACGAGCCACCATTCGAGGGCCTGTTCTGCATCTTCGAGATGTTTCTGGGTAGACGTAGTCACTGATTTTCAGGCAGGTGCAATTTGAACGCGCCTGCACCCGTGCAGGCGCTTATAAAAAGCGGTGCACTGGGGTTCCGATCATTCGCTGTTGCACGCGATGTATGTGGTGAAGTCCATGTCTTGGTACCTATGGAGCGGATAACACAGAATGACGGATGCGTCCTACACTACCATCGAAGATGAGAGGATGTCGAATATGATAATTTAGTTGACATTACTGCCCAATAGACGGAGGACGAGAAGTACCCATACGGGTGGAACGACGGTCTTCATCGTTTCTCCACGCCCTCGATTTCGAACCGCGCACCGCCGTCGCTTCCAGTGGTGAGGTGTATCTTCCAGTCATGGGCCTCAACGATTTCCTTGACGATCGGAAGCCCGAAGCCGGTTCCCTCTTGTGCAGTGGAATATCCGGGGTCAAACACGTTTGTCTGCTCGTCTTCGGGAACGCCCGACCCATCATCTTGGACGTAGAATCCGTCGGCCAACTCCCCCACCGTGACGGAGACGCTATCTCCACCGTGCTCGACGGCATTTCGGAACAGATTTTCGAGAACTTGTTGTAGCCGGCTCGGATCCGCCCTGACGGTACACGTAAGCTCATGCTGAAGCGTTGCGTCCGCCGTTTCGATATTTCTCCACGATGCGTCGACGAGTTCTCCGAGAGCGATCGATTCGAATTCCGAGACGGTATCGCCTTGCTGTGCGAGCGAGAGTAGATCGTCGATGAGCTCATGCATCCGCTCGCCGGCGCGTCGGGCGTGTACGAAATGCTCGGATTCGCCCGTCTCTTCTGCCAGTTCGAGTTCCCCTAAGAGGACGTTCAACGGGTTCCGCAGGTCGTGGCTGACGATGCTTGCAAACTCCTCGAGACGTTCGTTTTTCGCCTGCAGTTCAGCCGTGCGGCGAGCTCGTTCTTGCTGCTCTCGTTTTCGGTCGGTGATGTCACGAAGCACGGAGAGGTGCTCTCCGGGAATGATATCGCTCGAAGCCGCATACTCGACGAACACTGTCGATCCGTCGGGGCGCTCCAATGGGAAGACGCCTCGCTCTCGGTCTGAGGATTGAAACTCGTCCCAGGCCGTCTCGAAATCGAAGTCGTCGGGTGCAAATTCCGCTATCGATCGGCCGAGGAGTTCGTCTTCCGGCACGCCGAACAGTTCACATGCGGCAGGGTTCACCTCGGTGTACTCGCCCGCATCGTCCGCAATGACCATCGCGTCGAAGGCCTCCTCGAACACCGCCTGGAATCGCTGCTCGCGCTCTTTGCGTTCGGTGATGTCGTGACTGATGGCGAGGAACTGATCCTCGCCGCCGATCGTAAGACGCACGAGATGAACCTCGACGGGAAACGTCGAGCCGTCCTTGCAGAGGTATTCGCCTTCGAATACTCTGGGTTCGTTCGGGCGGAGTTCCGTCCAGAACGAGCGAGCCTCGGCCGGCGTGACAGTGTGATCGATGTCCCAGACGTACTTATCGAGGACCTCGTCTTTTGAATACCCAACTGTGTCTGCGAATCGCTGATTTGCTTGGAGAAGTCTCCCCTCGGTATCGTGCATCGTGATCATGTCGGGGGAGTGTTCGAATACCGCTTCGAGCGTCCGCAGCGTTTCTTCGAGTTGCGCTTGCTGGCGCTTACGTTCGGTAACGTCGCGATCTGAGACGATGAGTGAGTGGACCGTTCCTTCCGTATCGGTAACAGGACGAAAAACTCCGTTTACCGTCCGATTCCCGTCCGGGCCCACGACGGTGGTCTCGAACTCGACGTATTCACCGTCGGCCGCACGCTCGATCCACTCCTCGACCGTCGATCGCATCGCGTCGTTGTTGCCCCACCACGGCGTCTCCCAGAACGGTTCGCCGACGATGTCGCTCAGGTCACTGTCGACGTACTCCATCGCGGTCTGGTTGATGTCTCGGACGATCCCCTCCGGCGTGAGAAGGCCGACGAGGATGTTCGGATCTTCGAAGACGGCTTCGTAGCGCCGCTTGACCCGCTTGAGGTTCTGCTGGGAGCGGTAATGTTCGACGGCGTTCATCACGCGATTCGCCAGGATCGCGTATTGATCCGTTCCGGTCTCCTTCTGGAGATAGTCGGTGACGCCCGCAGAGATCGCCTTGCTTGCGACTGCCTCGCTTCCTTTGCCGGTATAGAGGATAAATGGGAGTTCAGGATAGTCCGCTCGAACCGTTTTGAGAAACTGTACCCCGGTCTGGTCGGGCATGTCGTAATCAGAGATGATGCAATCGACCGTCTCCTCGCGTACGTATTCTAGTCCCTCGGCGGTACTCGTCGCCGTGTGAACCTGAATGCGGTCGTTTTCTCGCTCGAGAAACGTAGAAGCTAATTTCGCAATTTCCGCCTTGTCATCGACGTGAAGTACTCGAACAGACTGTTCCATTAACTAGTCTCGTGCCCAATTCACGAAAAATCTTCTCAACGTGCTGTCCGTGCTCGATAGTATACTCCACGAAGTGAGCGATATGATCGGGCGGACCGAGGTACAAGACTGATGGAGGAACAATTGAATCACCAGCTACTCACACCGATCACCTTCTGAAAGCCATGCGATCGATGATTTGGAAATCGTGATTTCAGAACGTACGATTTCTTTCTTTGGGATCATGCTCAGGAGAGAAATGCTCAGAGGAGGCCATTTGTGCTGATGTCCGATCGACACCGTCCCGACAAACGGCACTTGAGTACGATCCTCGCTATTGACAGTATCCCGCGCCCGCGAGGGACACTCAAAAACACCATTTGACCTCCTCCGGCTCAATCGGTAGATTGGCTCCTCGTAGCCCACAGATTCTCAAGGCGCTGTTCGATCGCAGTGAGCACCGTCGAGTAGACATCAAGTGGATGGAGCGACGAAAGTTCGAGATCGCGGATATCAGTTGCGGTCGGTGGCTCGTGGAAGTGTACCCGGGAGTTGTGAGTGTTTGGATGACGATCCCACCGACACTCCCAGCGCCGTCCCTCACTTCGTTCTTCGACGTAGTGGAGCGAGAAATCACCGGTCACGAACCACCGGATATCGATTTGAGCGGCTGTCACCGCGTCCGGATATCGACCGGTATCGAGCCGTATGTGCAGGAGGCGTGGTTCGTACGAATCCGGATCGAACGCTGTCTCGGCGACGAGCGAATCCGATGCGAGGTGTCGCTCTAGGAGCCGTAACGTCTGTCGATCCGGTGGCCCAGTCGAGTTGGGCTCAGAATCTTCTGGAGGCTGGCTCATCTACACGGGGATGAGATGGCCATCGTTCTGGGAGAGTTGTCGAGCGAGCTCGTAGAGTTTGATGTCCCGAATCAGGCCCTGCCACTCACTGACTGCAGTCATCCGTTCGTGGATGGTTTTGTGATCCCCGGAGTCGAACACGGTAACGGCCGTTGGATCCGTCGTTCCAAACCGTGCTTCGTATTCGTCGCGGCGCTGTTCCAGTTCCTCGACACGCTCAAGTATCTCTTCGACGGGGAGTTCAGTTGCGATCCGGCTGGCATCCTGCCATTCGAGATAGCCCTCATTTCGTTCGTAGGTTACGGGACGACTGTCTCTACCTGCGCGGACGATACCCATCTCGGCCAAGCGCTCGAGATGTTTCTTTGCGGCGTTCGCAGAGCAGTCTGCGAGATCAGCGATCTCGGTGTACGGAGTTGGTGACGTGATTCCGAGGGCGACGTCGTAGACACGACCGAACGTATCCGTTCCATCGTGCCATCGTCGCTGATCGGAGTCAGACTCCGGCGTCGGATCGAACTCAGTCATGAATGCACGTACGCAGTTGCCCTCAATATATCTTTGTGTTAGTCAAATATCTGTGAGCAGGTTGATTTGGCCCTGAAAGAGTAGATATTCCCGACTGCTTCGACGATCGCTAAGTAGCCTGAGATCCGGTTCCTACGAATCCAATCGGTCCACGCTACCCTCGTACTCGACGACGTCGAGGATGTTCGCTGCCGTTCGAGAAATTCGACCGAGCCGCTCCAAGAGTATGTCTGACTCGTCGCCCTGCCACGCCGCCAGATAGAACGCCGAACCGCTCGTGTCGAGCCCGAACTGGCGTCCGACGAGATACGCGACTGCTTCGGCCTCGACCTCCCGTTTCGTACGTTCGGTCTGGTCGTCGACGCCGACGTGGAGCAACGCATGTGCATACTCGTGAACGAGCACGCCAGCAAGTGCGGCTGGATCGTCCTGGTCGAGGAGTTCGATCGTTGGTTGGTCGTCACCCGGTCGCTGTCGACAGATGCCAGCTGCATCGCCGTGGAACCACTCAGCTGGAGCGACAACGCTGACCGAAACGCCGAATTCCGAGGCCGCTTCACGAAGTGCGGGAACAAGGGCTGCTGCATCGCCCTCCGCAGCGGTGTCGAGCTCCGGTAGTTCCTCACCTTCCGTCTGAGAGACGTCAAAGACGGGCGCTGGACGGAAGCCAACGAGTCCCTTCGACCACTTTGCTGGTGGCGTCTCGTCGTACTCACAGTCGCTCTGATCGTGATACGACGACGAATTCTCGCACTCCGGACACTGCTTCGCGATGATCGGCGCCCAGATCCAGATCGCCTGCTCGCCTTCCCTGACGTAGCGATCGAACTCGGTCTGCCACGTTCGATACCCTGTGACGCGGGTCGCCTCCGGACACTGGCATTTGATCAGAAGCGTATTTCGGTGGGAGTAGTCGTGAAACCGACTCTGGACGCCGAGCCATTCCTGGAGCTCCTGGCTGGCCGCCGCCTCGTCGACGAGGTTCTGGAGCTCCTCGAGCCACGCTTCGATCGTGCTACGCATCTCCTCGCGTCGGGTATCGCTCTCGTCGAACGATACCAGCTGATTTGCTGTCGTCATTGGTCTCAGACAGAACACTATGTAGAGTGCCCCGCACCCGCAAGGGGCACTCAAAAAATGGGTTGGGAAATCGCGTGAACTGCGGCGACAAGAGCATGGTCCGACCTGATCGTGGCAGCTCACATGGTCCGCACAAAAACGGCTACGTTCGCTGGCTCACAAAGTACACATAATGGGCACCGAGAAGAGACGCGTCCAGTTCCGAGCCCCAAATCAGCTCATTGACCAGGTCGACATGCTCGCGGAGGTCCTCGGTGAATATCGAACGGATATTCTCGTAATGGCACTCCGTGAGTATTTGCAAGACGCCGCTCACGACAACGCACTTGCCCAAGAAATCGAGGCTGCCTATTATGATGATAAGATCTCCCACGAGCAGCTCAAAGCGCTTGTCGGTGCGGAAGAGGCCGCTAATCTCGGCGTACTGAAGCAACAGCTCGACGAAGCCTTCGTCGACGAAGTCGGCGATCTGTAACCCTCTATTTTGCGTCAACGTTCATTCAAGAAGAGAGGATAGAGTCGCTGAATCGATGCATTCGACAGCTATAGGAGGACATCACAGCGATAACCGTGCGTAGTATTTATTTCGGTCATCTTGTGCTGTCCACGCCGATTGAACTGGGTGTCACACACCCCTCGTTCGAAGTGAGATGGCACACCATTTTCACCGGAGGGAGTAGGGGCATCTTCCATTCGTGAACCGCCTCGGGGTCAAGCCCCGAGGCTTCTGTCTTCCCGTAGAAACCGTCTTTCTTATCGCCTATCACCTGAAATCTCATTTTGAATCAAGGGTGTGTCTCGCCAACTCATCTCCGAATAGCTCATTCTGGATCAAGAGATATACACTGATGCCAGCTCTTATTCATGGTTTGTCACGATTTCTGTCGTAGTGCCGATTTGGCTTAGTATTCGTTTTGAACCGCTGATAACTATCGCGCCTGTGCTCAGATCTCATTCCGAACGAGGGGTGTGATTAGCACAGAATAGGGCTCATCCTTGAGCTCATTTTGAATTGGGTATTCAAAAATGGTTGCAGAAGCCTCATAAACCACAGTTTTATAGCCTCTAAGACATCTTCTCATTCAGAACGAGGTTTGAGAACAACTAAGTAGTACCTTCACTTTTATGAGTTCATGACCAACAATGGGGGAACAGAAGGAGGCAACCATGGAGATCGCCAACCGGGTTCTCCAGAGGAGAACATGAAAAATGGCGCCGTTCGCGACAATTCGTCAATGGCAGAAAGGGTTCAACAAGACCCAAACGATCCGGCGAATGATCCATTGTTCGTTCGGGAAGGCGAGGAAGATGGTTCTTCAAGCCAGATTTGGGCAGATAGAGATCTACTTTCAATTGGGACTGTTCCCGGTCCAGATCGCATCGTTGGTCGTGACACAGAAATCAAATCAGTGGCTGGGGAAATTCGACACCTAGTTCACGAATCACAACCCAACCACGTCGTTATTTATGGCGAGACCGGCACTGGGAAATCCCTAGTTAGCCGCCACGTCTCCCAACGCCTTGTTGATACTGCCACGGCACGTAACGTTCCCGCTGCTAGTGTCTACGTCGAGTGCAAGAAGAATAATACTGAGACGCGAGTCGCTCGAACAATCGCTCGCACCCTCAGTAACAAATCAGGGACTGATATAGAAATTCCTCGCATTGGGTTAGGCGCCGCTGAGTACTACGATTACGCCTACGACATCATCGAGGACCACTATAACGGGATCATCGTCATTCTGGATGAAATTGATATGGTCGATAACGCGGAGGGACTCTTACATGAACTCTCGCGAGCTCGAGAAGCAGGTCATACCGATGCGTATATTGGAATTATTGCGATCAGCAATGATATCGATTTCGGGCAGAAACTCAACGCTCGCGTGCAAAGTTCGATGCGGACAACAGATTTTGTTTTTGAGCCTTATCAAAGCGACCAGATCGAGCAGATCCTAGAGTACAGACGGGATGCATTCCAAAACGGCGTCCTACAGAAGGCCGTTATTCCGGAGACTGCTGACCGGTCAGCGGATGAGCATGGTGACGCTAGAAAGGCCGTTGATATTCTCCGAATTGCTGGTGACATTGCTGATGATAGCGAAGCAGGGGCCGTTAGATCAGAACACGTTGATAAAGCAGTCAGGCGTGCGGAGGTTAATCGCGTCAAAGAGACAATCGAAAGCACCTCGCCACAGTCGAAGCTTGTTCTCTACACATTCGGTCGTTTGACTGGCTCAGATGATCGGCGCTTTCGCACCTCTGATATCTATTCGCACTACGAGACGACCTGTGGTGATGTCGGTGCGGATGTTTTGTCGTATGACCGGGTGGGCCAAATTCTCAGCACCCTCGCACTATTGGGGATTTCTGAATCCCAACAAGTCGGTGGAGGGCACAAACAGGGAGTCTACCTTGAACATCAATTGATTAAGGACACGGATGTCGTCATGAAGGCAGTTGTCGAGAGTGATGAACGCCTTTTGAAACTGCACAATGGGAGCTACGAGATATGAGGTAAGCCGATAAGGTCATCTCAAACTGTCCCCGCTCCAAGGAAGCTCATTCTGAATCAGGGGAGGGGGCATATGAGATTCACAGCGCAAAAAGAGGCATCGTGCCTACTCTACTGATCTCTCTTGTCAACTCGTTCCACGCATGACCACCCAGTCAGTGCGACCGACACACGTCCTTGGTACCAGTTCTTCGCGACCGACCGGAATCGGACTCGCTCACCTTCTCGTACCGTCCCGACATCGCTGGCCGTCCAAATCGTGAACTTCGTTTTCCCGCTCTCGTCCTCGATCAGCCCCACCTGTTGTATCTTGGAACTGTTGGGTTCCCACAACTGAGTTATCGTCCCTTCGATGCACACCTCACCTCTATCGACTTCTTCAACCGCCGCGATCGGAATCACCGTCCCGGCCGCCTGCTCTAGCTCCTCGAACACGCCCACAACCGCGCCCAGAACCCCACAGCCATCCACGACGCGCTCGGCCAACCGCCGACTGATCGCCGCTCTCGACCAGCCCTCGAGTTTCGCCTCTAATCGGCCCGCCTGTTCGTGTACCATCGCCAACTCCTCCTTGCTCAAGCGCTCTCTGGGATCGGGTGCATCCGGATCACATCGGGGATCCACGCTCGCCGCACGCCGCTCGAACTCCCGCCGTCGTCGCTCGCTTCCTTCACCCGCCACAATGCGCGCCTGCTCTTCCCGCCTCGAACGCTGCCCGCGATCCCACCGCTCGTGCGTCCGCTCGATCTCCCACTCTCTCGCTTCCAGTCGCTCCTGTGCTGCAAGCGTCTGCCCGAACAGCCGCCCCTCGATCTCTCGGTCATCCGCGTAATCGACTGTCCCCTGAATGTCCTGCTCGACGCTCGCTCGCAGCTCCACTTCTTCGTCGACCACCCACTCGTCCGCCGTTTCGCTCGCCCACTCGTCCACCGTCGTCTGGTACTCGTTCGTCTGTTCGTCAACCGAAGCTTCATCTACCGTAGTGTAGTTAGTACTCATTGGAGTAGCAATCTCCGAAGGCGCCTACCCAGCGTCTTTTTCCAACACCACAACTCCCCAGCCGTGGCTCTCATCGTCGACGACACATCCGCGCGCGCTGCTCGCGCCTTCGCGAGCGCCCTTGGGCGCGAGCAGCGCGCGCCTGAGAACAGACACAACCAGCAGCGCGCGCTGGGTGCCCGGAGCGAGCGGCCAGCGGAGTTAGTCCGTCGTCGAGCGGAACGTAGTGACGCGAGGTCTGGTTCCGAGCGCGAAGCGCGCAGGAACCGACGGACTAACCCGCTGGCACCCGGAGAGCGTGAGCGACGCGCAGGGCACGAAAAGCGAGCGCTGCGTGCCGATATAGCGACATCGTCCAACCGCGGTGAAATAGCTACATGGCTGCCACGTCAATCGATCACTCAGTAGCAATCTGGTCGGAAGTTCTTTGTATCGTTATCTCTTTAGCGATAACCAGAAGAGAGGGCGTCGACACGAACTAAGAGGCGATCCAACCAATGATCGAGATAATGGACCCCACGGCAGCGAAAATCGTCTTATCCATCCAACGTGGCGATTCCATCAATCGCGTCGCGAGCAAGGTCGACGTCTCGTACTCGTGGGTGTACGACTGGATCGAGCGGTTGGAAGATGCAGAGATTATCGTTATTACCGATAACGGACTTCAGATTACCGACCACGAGATGCGCCAGCAGTACGCCGAGATGATGGCTGCGTTGTACAGCCGTGACACCATCACTCAGGAGGACGCGTACGTTATCCCGCATTTCGCCGGCATGGAATTTGCATACACGGAGATCGACGCTGCGTACGTCTGGACGCATGGCGGCTACCAGCTCGCCCGGGGCCACGATGACTACCCGGTGTTCATCGACGTCCACGACCGCGACATCGAACGCTGGATCGCGTTCTTCGAACAGTTCGGCGTCGACACGACGATCAACGAACGGCCAGACACCAGCGACGTCGAGGGGAACGTCCACTACGTCTTGTTCCCGACGACCGATGGCATCGACGCCGAGTGGGTTGAGGGCAACCCCGTCATCCCGTTGGACGACGCCGTTGACCAGATGATGGAGAATCGGCCTGCGTACGAACCCGCCTTGGAGATCATCGCCGACGAGTACGACAGGGACATCGACGCGTCCCACCACGGTGCGATGGAATGAGCCTCCGCGAGCGCCAATCCGAACTCATCGATACGCACCAAGCGATACAGGATGCTGAACTGCCGTACGTTCTCGTCGGGGGGTGGGCGGTCTCCGCGTTTCAAACACGGTTCACGACCGACATCGACACTGTGATTCCGGACACGGCACTCGGCGACTACGACTCGCTTCTTGACGAACTTGGATACGAGAAGCAATTCGAGAAGGATGTCTCGAACGAGTACGAAGGGCGGATGATCCAGTACATAAAGCCAGTTGGCGATAACGCAGTCAAGTTTGAGGCGCTCGTCGATGCAATGGGGTGCAGACAGACAGACGCAGAGTGGTCGTATCGCTATCTCCACGAACACAGCACCGTGGAATCGATCATCGTCGGCGAAGACCTATACGGTCGAATCCCAGAGCCGGCACTCCTGTTCTCGATGAAACTCCACAGCGGACGCAAGGCAGACACCCGTGACCTCGTCGTCATTAGTACACGGACAGAGTTCGATCGTATCGAGCGCCACGTTCATCGCGGCGATCCCGAGGAACTCGAGGGGCAACTCAAGATGGTACTAGATCGACTGCAGCAAGATGGCTTTGCGGATTCGTTCAAGGGCGTCTTCCAACAGGAGGAGTTGCCAGCGAACGCAGTTGAGGATCTCATTTCGTTCTTGTCTGACCAACGAGACCGACTTCGATAGCACCCGACACAACCGCCGTGGGCGGGACTAAAAGGGGCTGGCGCGATCGATTCTCCCGGGCGATGCAAGCACCGACGCGAAGCGAGGCGCGTGGTTCGAAAGAGCGCAAAGCGCTCTTTCGTCATCCCGAAAATCTTTGATTTTCGGAGACAGCGAGCCCCGGAGAATCGATCGCGTCAGGGGCTTTTGGAGTGGTTAGAAACGCCCAAAGGCAATGAACTACAGTTCGTGACGAGATTTAAGACTCCGACCACCGCCGAGTAAGACTTCTGCGATCGTCCGCCGAGGTTATTATTATCAGTACGCCGTGGGCGACCGATGGCCTGATAGCTCCGGAAAAAGATACAGCAGCTACGGACCGTCAGTATCCGATGACCGCTCACATCCACTATCACCATCCGGATGACCCGCAGTACTCGCTCGCGTACGTCACCCAGGACCGCGACGAGATCACAACCAGTGGGCGAGATGTCCTCGTCGAGCGGTACGAACTCGACGAGGAGTTTTTCGTATTGTATACGAACCACGGTGAGAGCGGGACGGTCGAATCCCTCGACGACGACTTTGAGGAGTCACTCGCGAAGATGTCGCCACAAGACCGGACGATTACCGTTCGGTTGTTACAGATCTTCGAGGAGATCGTCGAAGCGAAGGCGATCGAGGAAGACGAAAAGCTGCAGATCTACAAGCAGATCGAACTGGAGCGAATCCCAGACGCCCTCTCGTGGGTCAATTGGGACATCCCGGCTGTGAATGTTGCGGGACAGCTCATGTCCGCGCTCATTCTCAAGCATGCGTTGCCGAATGCCAACCACCGAACCTCAATCAGCATCGCACAGTGGTATCTGGAAAGCATCGAGACCGGATTCTCGTTCCCCGAGTTCGCAACGGCGGAATATGAGTGGAAGGAGTGGGTCAATAAATACATCACCGAGTCGAAACGGGTTCTAACTGTCCGTCGGAATACCACCGCGTTCTCACTCCTTTTCGAGTGGGGCTGTGACGTCGTCATCCGAAAGAACGGGATCGAGATCAACCTCACGAAATACGAGATGGATATGTCGACATCAGCAGCCTACGAGCATTACGCAGAGGAACACACCGAGCTCTGCCGAGAGTTTATGATCGAATCTGTCACGCGCGCCGGCTATGATGAGTTAGTCAGCGCGGACGGAATCGATAAGGCGGAGTTCGTCGCGTACCTCGAAAAGGCAGAGTGACGGCGTCAATCCTGAAGGTGGGCGACGGTACGACCGAGCTCCCGGGCGTGCTCGCTTTCACCGAGGTCGTATCGCTCTTCTACTGAGCGAAGTCGTTCTTGGAATGTCATGGGTAGAGCTCAACAGCGTCTACAATAATTGAGGCGATTCTGCCATAAGACCGTTTCGCTGTTCAATCCCGATTGTAACCCTCAACGAGAGAATCGAAGACAACCACCCGCCGTTTCCGCTGTCCCACCAGTACGAGAACTCTTCTCAGGGCAACCTCCGTGGAAGAGATCACCTCGACGGATATCATTGCCTGCCATCGACTATTCGTTCGCGTTTTCGGATGCGGCCACCCACTCATCACGGTCTTCCTCCCCATACAATTCATTCAGACGTTCGGAGAGTCGATGGTGTTCGTAGGTGCTCCGCAGTCGTTCGCGATCATCGGTGATCGCCCAGAACGAGCCCTTGTGACGCACAAGGTCCTGCTCTTCGAGGCGATTAAGTACAGGATGGATAGAGTTCTCGTTCACGTCAGCGCGTTCTGCAATCTTCGTCGCCTTCCAGGCGCGATCACAAGCGAGGCGCATGGTTCGAAAGACGCCGTGGCGTCTTTCGTCACTGAGCGGAGCGAAGCTCCGCGAGGTCGGCGAACCCAAAGGTTCGCCTGATCCCGAAAATCGGAGATTTTCGGAGACAGTGAGCCCCGGAGCGGTCGATCGTGCCAGGGGCTTTTGAGCTGTCAAGACCCACCGAGTCGCCTCGAATGCGACCGTTTAACACCTGTATAGTTTTACTTGAATAACTCCACCAATACGTCATGGAAGATCTGACTGGCTTCCAGCGCGACTGTCTGTACGTGATCGCTGGCCGTGACGAGCCACACGGGTTAGGAGTGAAAGACCGGCTCGAAGCGTACTACGGGCGTGAGATTCACGCTGGTCGGCTGTATCCGAATCTCGACGAACTCGTCGAGAAGGGCCTCATCAACAAGGGACAAGCAGATCGCCGGACAAACTTCTACGAACTCACTGCTCGCGGCCAGCGTGAACTCGAAGCCCGACGTGAGTGGGAAGACCAATACCTAGACTCTGCCCAGAAAGCGACGTCTGCAGACTGATCGAAGGCACCACTGACCCGCCACCCACATTAAATTAACCACACGTTGGTACTGATGACAGGTGAAATGCCAAAACGAACGATACGAAGCTACCAGTGTATCCTGGTGGATGTCTGAGACGGACGTCACGGCTGGTACCTTCCACGTTCGTACACGCCCTGAACGACGGCGATCCGTTCCTCCTCGAGGTTCCGAACGACGTTCGCCGCTTTGGTCGGCGTCTCTGCTCCCATCTTCCTGCAAGGAGGGAATCCCGGCCTTCAGGCCGAGAGGGAATCCAACAACTGCTGAATTAACCACGTTCTGATGTTCAGTCCGAATGCCGACCGTTATCTTTTACTTACGTTACTTCTTACGTTTTGGTGGATGAGAGCCGACTTCGATATGGAGCGAGGCGGACCACTTCACGAAGCCGTGAAGGAATACGCCCGCGACCACGGGATACGCCACTCCAGAGCGTACCCCGAACTCCTCCGCAAAGGACTCGAATCCGAAGGCTACGATGTCAACGACTCAGACAGCGAATAAAACACTGGAAGCCACGCTCGCACCCCCAACGCGGTGCAAAGAGCAACGCCTCCAGCAAACGCTGTCCGAATACCGTGACGCACTCGACGACGCCTTCGAGCAAAACTGTACGACGATGAGCGCCACGAACGACGTGGTAACACCGTACAACCTGCCGTACCAAGCGAAGGACGCCCTCAAATCCTACGTCCCGAAACTCCACAACACGTACAACGCCAAGGAGTTAGACGACGAACACCCGCTCCGATTCGTCAATCGAGCCGGAAAGTTCGACCGTGACTCCTCGCGTGAGTACGAAATCTGCTGGAACGTTCCCCAGCCCGGTCGGGGAACCAACTTTTGGATACCTCTTCGGCTAAATCCCGAGCAAGGAGAATTGTGGAACGAACTGCTCGATGATGAGTCGAGTACCAAAGTGGGCGAACTTCGCTTGCAGAAGCACCGAAAGACGTGGACACTCCACGTCACCGTCGAATACGAGGTCGAAGACACGACCGAAGTTCCCGAGAACCCGACTCGGGTCGGCTTCGATATTGGCGAGTCAATGCTGGTCACGGGCTGTGCCCTCCAGCACGACACGCCCACTAAGCCGTTGCTCATCAACGGGAAAGAAGCCAAACGACTCCGCAAGGAGATGTTCACAACGCTCAAGCGACTCCAAGAGCGAGACGCTTCTGAGTGGCGCGTCGAAGAACGCTTCTCGTACTACCAGAACCGACTCACGGACATCATCGAGAAGGCTTCTCGTGTGGCTGTGGAGTACGCCAAGCAGTTTGAGAACCCTGTTATTGTGATGGAGGACTTAGCGTACATCCGCGAGTCGCTGGACTACGGGAAGTACATGAATCGACGCCTGCATTCGTGGGCGTTCGCTCGTTTGCAGGGGCGTATCGAGGACAAGGCGAAGGACGCCGGTATTCCGGTGCGGTACGTTCACCCGCAGTACACCTCGAAGACGTGTCACTCGTGCCAGCATGTCGGGTATCGGCCTCGGCAAGCCGAGTTCAAGTGTAAGAACCCGGAGTGCCACGTATCGACGTTCCAAGCGGACATCAACGCGAGTGCGAACATCGCACGTCGCGTAGACCCGTGGGGAGAGAGCCTGCCGTGGAAACTGGCAGGCGATGACTCGCCACCGGACGGGAGCCGTTGTGACACGGCCACGACTCACCGTGAGCAGAGCGAGACACCCTCGCAGATGACGCTCACGGCGTTTCGAGAGTCGGAACCCACTGCCAGCGACGACTGACTGGCATTCCCACCGTGTGGGGAAGCCCCGCCGTTTACGCCGGGGAGGATGTCACCAGAAGGTTGAGTCCGATCGGTGGCGGTGCGTCCGCTGGCCGCGATTGCATCGACTCCACCACGTTCTGAAACCACTCGAGGCTCGGGCCTGTGACGTCCCTCCAGGCGACCTCATCGAAGCCACAATCCAGGATGATCTCTCGGAGTCGGTCAGGAGAATCGAGGTAGCTAAGCGATGCATCCGATGCCCAGGGGACCGGGTACACTGGTTCGCCTCCAGGTCCAGCACAAATTTCGTACAACGCAAGTGTGCCTCCGGGTCTGAGGACGCGGCCCGCCTCCTCGATCGCCACCTCCGTGGCCTCAATGTTCAGCAGCATGTGCTCGAACCAAACGACGTCAAATTCCTCGTCCTCGAACGGCAGATCAAGGGCGTTGCCCTGCTGGAATCGGATCTTCTCGGTCAGCCCCACTCGATCGGTAAAGAGCGTCACTGCCCGGCAATACTCCTCGACGATATCGAGTCCGACGACGTCACAACTGAACTCTGAAGCGAGGGTGCGAGCGGGTCCACCGATACCGCACCCGACGTCGAGGACACGAGAGTGATCTTCGACCTCCGCGAAGTCTGCGACTTCTCGTGTGGCCTCGAGGCCGCGAATGTGGAACTCGTCGACTGATGCGATGTCATCCCGAGTAAGCGCATCGACGTCTTTTCCGGCAGCTTCGAGGGCGTCGAGGAGTTCGTTGCCGAGGTCGCTCACTCCGTAGTGTTCGTTCAATGCCGCCTCGTAGCCGATGTCCGTTTTCGACTCATCGGTCGGCATGCCGTACCCTCCTTTGGCTAGCGACGTTGCAGTGAGGCGCGTCTTGGTCCCGATCGTTGAGTGCGTCGTGGGTCTGTCGTACAACGTCTGTGTTGGTTTGTGGTGTTGTCATCGGTGCCTCCCAGCGGTCCACTCTATGCAACTGGTCTCTTCTCCAGCATCACTGCGTAGAGAGTGTTGATGCCCTCTACGACGCCGATAGTGTTAGCTGTTACCAACAAACATAATTGGTCAAAGAGCACGGTGTCGCTATTCCAATCATATTTTCAACACGACAGTCATCAACTTGATTTCTGCGCGAAACAAACGAGAAAGTGATTGAATACATCTCTACGTTGGAAATCGACGCTGATGGGAATTCTGACGATAATCGTGAAGCCGACAACCGGGACGGCGTACTGGAACGGAACCGCTATCGTCGAGTCGCCTGAAGTCGTCCGGTCGTGCTCGGCCCGTTCTGCACCAGTTCCGGTCATTACGGTCGCTGGCAAATCGTGACTCCTGGGGAGCACGCATTCAATTGATCGGGTTGAACACGCGCCAGAGATACCCCGGACGCAGTAGCGAGGTCGGTGGTTGTTCCATCGTCAGTACCCGAAAGAACGCGCTCGACAGCGTGCGATCGGTGTGCGCTTTCCGAGTTAATCGAGAGAGATACCAGCTGCTGAGGTCAGTGCCGCGTGGTTTGGGGCCAGTGGTTTGCGAAAACGCGAAGTCAGCGCCTGCCGCCAACATCCATGCTGTATCGATCACTGCTTCGGCGTGGTCGAAAAACCGAAGCGCAAGATCCTCACGACCGCCCGTAGCCAGGGCGTGGTGAAGCACGAGTGCTTCCAGAGCCGCCACCGACATACCCTGACCGTAGATCGGGTTGTAGCTCGCAATCGCGTCGCCGATGACGATCAGTCCATCGGGGAACTGCTCAAGGGCTCCGTAGTGGTACCGTCTGTTAGTCGGGAACGGGTACTGCTCGATGTCTTCAGAAACCGGTCCATAGTCCTCGAGGAGGTGTTTTACTTCAGGGGCCAGAAGGCTCGCTGCGAACTCTGCAAATCCAGCAGCGTCCGTTGGGGGATGGTCACCGTGGACGCCATGGACGCTCACCACCCACCGATCTCCTTCGACGGGTGCAGCCATACCACCGCGGGTGTGCGGTGCAGACGGTGGGATAAGGAACGTGCGCAGGTCATCGGCAGGTCGCTCGATATAGGTAGTGCTGTAGGCCACGTCGATGCGCACCTCATCGACCGTCGGCGGTGTGTAACCGTGATTTTCGAGCCACGTCGGCGTTCGACTCGTCCGCCCGGTCGCATCCACGACCAGATCGGCGGCGATCTCCATATTCCCTTCACCGTCACGGAGTTCGAGGCCTTCCACGGCCGTCGCGGTGTCGTCGAGGAGGTAGTCGGTGACTTGGAAGCCTGAGTGAATGTGGACGCCATGGAGGTCGGAAACACGCTCTCTGACGACCTGCTCGATCACTGGCCGAGTTGCGGAGTACGTCTCCATCGGAGTCGGGCCATGGGCGAGGAAATCACCTTCACTGTAGAAATTCACATCGCTGGCGAAATCGACGACAACGCCTCCGGCCGAGATGAGCTCCTCGCCGAATCTGGGGAACAGGTCCTCCAACGTTACCCGTCCGGCTTCGAGGAGCGCGTGGGGATGTGCGCCCTGCGGCACCCCTCGGCGTACGACTGGCTCGGTTGGCAGTTGGTCTCGCTCGATGATCGTCACGTCGGCAAATCGATCAGCCAAAACGCGAGCCGCAAGCAGGCCGGCCATACTCGCTCCAATCACTACTGCTGTCCCGCGTTTCTCGGTCGGTGGGGTCGGGTTGTATCGTGGAACGGTTGCTAACGTCATATGCCTGCTCGCCTACGTGTTGATCTTCGCGGCCAGAAGTGTTAGCTGTTACCACGCCACATTGGTGCGTGCGTCTGCACTTGAGACACGGTTCGTTCGATTCTCCGTGATGAACACCTTCGCTGCAGTATGTAGCTTTTAACGGGGACTGAGCGGTGAGAACGTGCATATCGTGGCATACCTGCTGCGACTATGGCTGCACACAGCGTATGGGACCTGCTATGCCACTCAGCCAGTGCAATGGGGCGGACCTCTATTACGAGGACAAGGGAGAGGGGCGACCGATTGTCCTTCTCCACGGGCGTGGGCCGGACTTCGGTTCTTCGAGCCCCAGCTCACGAACCTTTCGGACGAATTCCGTACCGTGGCCTTCGATTTTAGCGGAATACAGGCGCTAAGCCCCCGTCCTCAACAGCCGAGTGAAGCGAGGGCGTAGGGAGGGGATACAGCGTCCCCAGAAATCTCCGATTTCTGGTGTGCGAACGAATCACGGAGCGATTCTTCCACGCCGTCATCATCTGTTCATACACCGTTCTGTTGCAGGTCCACAGGCCCATGCAATCGCAAATATTATGCGCATAAGTACGCATAACACATATGTAGTGAGACGGAAGAATATCACCATCCGAGAAGACCAAGCCGAGTGGGTAGAGGAAAACCACCTCAATCTCTCGTCATTCGTCCGTGGCAAACTCGACGAACTCATCGAGGAACGAGAGTAACTGGTGTACTACGCCTACAAGTACCATCTCAAGCCGTCCGACGCCCATCGCGAGGCGTTGGACCGCCACCGAGACATTTGTAGGCAACTGTACAATCACACGCTCTACCGCCTCAACGAGTACCAAGACGAACACGGCGAACTGCCGTCCATGACCACCCTGCGGTCGGAGCTCCCCGACCTCAAGAAATGGTGGGGCGGCCTCTCGGACGTGTACTCGAAGGTTCTCCAAACCGTCATAGAGCGTCTGTTCGACAACCTCAAAGGCCTCTCCAAACTCAAGGAGAACGGGTACGGCGTCGGTCACCTCAAGTGGAAGCCGCCACGGAAGTTCCGCAGTTTCACGTACAGTCAGTCTGGCTTCAAGCTCGACAAGAAGGGCGGCCAGACTGTCTTGTCACTCTCGAAACTCGCGGATATCCCGATACGGCTCCACCGCGCCATCCCCGACGACGCGACGCTCAAGCAGGTCACGCTCAAGAAAGAACCGACGGGCGAGTGGTTCGCCACCTTCGGTGTCGAGATGGACCGTGAACCACCCAAGGCACCAGAGAATCCCGAACTGTGCGTTGGGATCGACGTAGGGATTCTCACGTACGCCCACGATACGGACGGCACGGCGGTCGGGGCGCTTGACCTCTCTAACGAACGTGAACGCTTGGAGCGCGAGCAACGGAAGCTCTCGCGGAAGCAACACGGGTCGAACAACTACGAGAAGCAACGACGGCGCGTAGCGGAGTGTCACGCCGATCTCCGACGGAAGCGCCGCGACTTCTTGCACAAGCTCTCGGCGTACTACGCCCGGGAGTACGACCTCGTGGCGGTTGAAAACCTAAACGTGAAGGAGATGATGGAGTCGCCGTCGAACAGCCGCAATACGGCGTCCGCCGCATGGCGAACGTTCCTCTCGTTGCTTGAATACAAGTGTGAACGAGAGGGGACGCACTTCGTCGCCGTCGATCCGCGAGGGACGACCAAGGAGTGCGCGGCGTGCGGCGTCTCAACGGACAAGCCGTTGTGGGTCCGTGAACACGCCTGTCCCGCCTGCGGGTTTGAGGCGGACAGGGACGCGAACGCGGCATGGAACATTCTTTCTCGCGGTCTCGAAGATGTAGGAGTGGGACACTCCGAACGAACGCCTGTGGAGACTGCGCTCCCTACGGACACCTCCGTGTCTGCAAAGCGCGTCGTAGAAACAGGAAGCCCTACCCTCACGGAGCAAACGGTATCAGCCGTGAGCGAGTAGGGTAGGATAGTTCACACGCTATCCAGCAAGAAATACCCGCTTAGTAGGTGCGCTTATTGACCGTCGAGGGTGCTACCAAGGATATGTTCCGATAGCTGTGCGAGATACAGGGCGCGCAGTCAGTAGCGGTCTCATCACGCTTCCATCGCGTTACCCTTTATGCCTACTCTCACGGTAGCGTAACGCATGGGCCCGCTCTTGGAACGAAGTCACTCCTCCAGTGGCGCTGCAGCGCTCGTCGGCAGTCTAGTTGGACTGGCCGTGGTCTGTATGTACTTCGGCGCCGGCCTCCTCCTCGCAGGCTGGAGTATCAGCGAGTTCCTCACTCGTCTCTCGGTTGATACTCTCGGGTATCTTCTGGGCATGATTGTCCTCGTGATCATCTTCGTTGGACTCCCCATCGGCATCTTCCTCCGGTTTGACTTGATCACGCCGCTTGTGATCCTCGTGGCCGTGGTTCTTGGGTGGCTCATCCTCGGTGCCGTACAGGGAATACTCTCACTCCAGACGATTTTCGGTCTCGCCCTCTACGCGGCGTACCTGTCCCCACTCGCTCTCATTCTCTACGCCGTCTTTGGCGGGGGCGAGTATCTCTTCCGGACCAAAACAAGTAGTCGGTAGGACCGATCCGGGTTTGAGTCTGTATACGCCCTCCGTGCCTCACACGACGGTTCTCACAGATTGTGGACGGGTGTCTTTGGACCGTGCAAGATGGAACGCACGACTGCAGTATCGAACTGGTTTCTAATCGGAAGTTCACGAGTCGGTCGGTGGAGCAGAAGATTGGGCCGCAATTGCTTGCTGCTCCGACCCTCAATCATGGTGTATCACCGATCCGTAGCACTGCGCCTTCAACCAGTTGTTGTAGTTCTTCGCTGTCGATGATCCTGATATCGCTGTGCCTGCCTGTAATCTGTGCTCGGGTAGTGAGGTCGGCATTGACCATTATTACGAAGAACCTGGTTAGCTCGTTATCACCGATCTGGGCACCACATAACTCCAGATCGACTTCATCAACCGTTTCGTCAACGAATACCTTCACACGAATACGCCGGGTCTCCTTTTTGGCGGTGAAATCGTAGTAGGAATCCGACTCACCATCCTGGGACGTTTCATACCCCAGTACGGACAGAAGTTCCGCAGCCAGTTGTTGAAGCGCTCCGTCGTTGGAATGCTCACGAAGATATTTGGACAACCTCGTGTGTGAGTCGTATACCGCTTGGTCGAGTACCTGCGTCAGCTCCGGATATGAGTCCGCGGTGCTGGATGGGATAGAAAGCGAATCGACCGAGGGTAATGCGGTGTACTGCCCGCCAGTGTATGACTCCGAAGTCTGGGACTGGTCAGGAGTCGGGGGTTCGACACCGCGATATTCAATCTCTACAGCATCCAATCCAGAAAAGACATCAGTGACTCCACTATCCTCGGTCCTTACGACGATTTTGTTTTCCTGGAGTGAGATGATTCCACTTCGCGGTGTATCCCGGGGAAATTTGTGAGGCGATGTATGATCCGGTTGTTTTGTCACGGAGAGTCTCGCAATCGGCCTCCCGGAAACCCCAATGTAACGGCCACCTGTTAGTTCCTCCCAGGCTGCTTTTGCTACTGAATGAGGAGATCCATCGAAGTGCGATTTCCAGCCATTGAATCTGACAATATTACCGTTCGGTAGTTCAGCCGCAATGAGTCGATATTTATCAGTGATATGTAGTTTATATCCGTCTCGGCCGCCCTTATGTAGAACAAAGTAGTTATTGCCACGCTTTACAGCACTGGCATCCGGTACTTTGTTTTGCTTCTTGTCGTACTCATCACCGGACTCAAACATCTACCACCTATGTCTTGAGAGGAGTTTTATAATTCCTTGTCGGCCAATCGGTGTATCCGGAACCAGGCTGGTGAACACCCGCTCGGCAATAGGGCTTGAAGAGGATCTGGCACGCCTACTTAGCAATCCTCTCAGGTTGTAGAGTCCTATTAGCTCCCACCCATGACAATTCCATTCTCTGTATTCAGCACGTTATTCTTGACAGGCATTGTAGAGACTGTACATCGCAGCGTTACAGCGGCCATCTGTATTGACTGACGAGTGACATCAATCGATCACTTGAAAAGGGTTTCAACAGAGCCCAGCAGACCAATTCTGACAGAATCGTCGCTTAGGCCTAACGCTGCTGAATACCGGGCGCGTATCGTTCACTGATCGGAACGACGCGGGATTGTATCAGTGGTTCCCAACAGATAGCCTCCAAAGGCGAGAATCCAAAGAACGAGTGGATAGACGACCCAGCGCTCAATTCCCCCGCTGCCAAGAAACGCCAGCGGATGCGGGCCACGGATAACGAGCCCATAGAAGAAGACGCTCACGAGGACGAGAAGGGAGATTCCACCAAAGAAGCCACAAAGAACGGAGAACGGTCTGGAGACAACCCGCGAAGAGAGGATCGCTGTGATACCGCCAGTGAAGAAGGTGAGAAGCGCGAACAGCCCGTGCCACGGCGTCACGTTGCCCGGGAACACGCCGACGCCGAAAATGCTGACTCCAAAAATAGCGAGTGCGACGGGGAAGCCGCGCCGATTCACGGTACGATAGACGAAATAGGCTGCAACCAACACAAGTGCCCCTGTTACCAGCATCGTACTATTGAAGATCGTTGCGGAGGGCTCGTGGATGATCGGATCTGGTGGCCGCGTCGAGCCGAGGTCACTGATGTCCTGTCTCGTCGAATAATTCGGATAGAGGACTTCTGCCGTGATGATCCCCATGAAGGCGACGAACCCGGACAGCACCATACTGAATCCCGCGATCGACGAGTTCGAATCTCCGCGTCGTACCGGAGTTTCATCAGGATTGGGATCACTCATAGACAATCAGACGTACTTCGGGTCGGGAGATAAGACTATGCGGGCGTGAGATGAGTGCATCTCTGCTGACGGAGTCTTGTATTCAGCGTAATGCAAGGTGGAGCCTCCGACCTCAAGGAACGAGCGTAGCGAGCGAGTAGGTCGGAGAGGAAACCGACATGGGACTACACCTTCCACGCTCGATGGCTGGCCAACTCCCCTACCGAATCGTTATACAGATAAAAACATAGCCCTACATCTGAAGCACGGATGGAGGTACGTCGCACCGTCCCTGTCAAACTCGACGTGGCCGATAGCGATGCTAACCTCCTCCACGAAACCATTTCCGAGTTCCTGTGGGCCGCCAACTACGTCGTTGACCACGCGTGGCAAGGTGAGTACAAGACGACGAGCAAAGCCGAACTCCAACGCGAAACCTATGACGACGTGCGGGCAGAGACTCGGCTGCAAGCGAATCTCGTCCAGAACGCCCGCAACAAGGCTGCCGATGCCGTACAGAGCGTTGTCGCCCGGTGGAAGCATGGGGACTATGCGGGGAAGCCGAACTTCACCGCGCCGACGCTCGTCTACGACAAGCGGTGTGCGACATTCAACGACGACCACGCGACGCTCTCAACTGTCGAAGGACGCATCACCGCTGAGTACGTCCTACCCGACGAAAGCCGCGAAACACCACACTCGGAGTACCTGTTCGACGACGACTACGAAGTGACTGGTTCGGAACTGCACTACCGTGACGGCGAGTTCTACCTTCACGTCCGAACAAAGGCGGACGTGGAGTTCGAGACTGCCGACGACGGCAACGACGGGCACAGCACAGTCCTCGGCGTTGACCTTGGCATCGAAAACGTCGCCGTCACATCAACAGGCACCTTCTGGAACGGATCAGAGTTGAACCACTGGCACCGCGAGTTCGAGAAGCGACGCGGGTCGCTTCAACAGCGCGGGACGCGAGCAGCCCACGAAACTATCCAGTCGGTCGGACGTACCGAGACGGGCCGCTACGACCACTTCTTCCACACCGTCTCGAAAGAGCTCGTCACGGAAGCCATCACGAACGACTGCGACGTAATTGCGTTTGAGAACCTGACAGGGATTCGTGAGCGGATGCCGGGCGCCAAGAAGTTCCATGCATGGGCGTTCCGACGCCTGTTCGAGTACGTCGAGTACAAGGCCGAAGCAGCGGGTATCTCGGTCGAACAGGTGAGTCCCGCCTACACCTCCCAACGGTGTTCAAAGTGTGGATTCACTCACGAGAACAACCGCCCGACCTCGGACGGACAAGACGTATTCGAGTGCCTGAAGTGCGGGTACGCACCGCACGCGGACTACAACGCGGCAAAGAACATCGGCCTGAAGTATCTCCGCTCGGCGCAAACGTCGTCGGGCGGAGGCGCACCCGTAAACGTGCGCTTGAATCGCGGGACGTTGAACGTGAACGGCGAGTACGAGCCTGCCGCCGACGGCGGCCAGAACGGGAGTCCACGCGAAAGCCCCGCCCTCAACGAAGCGAACCGCGACGCCGTGAGCGAGTAGGGCGGGGTAGTTTACCACGCTACTGTTGACAGGTGCTGCGACCTCTCTGGTCGACCTACTTCACCATTCACCTGCATCATGCACGCGGTTCCTGGCAAGAACTGGATACGGGGTCCGAGATGTGCGAGATATAACGTGCGTCTCTCGTAGAGACGTTCGGTTCGAATTGCCCGAGGAGAACGGTTGGAAGGCGGGAATCCGGCATTCTCAGGTGGCCGGGTGCGGTGGGTGAGGAACCTCGTCAGCAGCCGTCATGGTCCTTGCTCCCCAGATTGCGACGATCGCTCCAGCGAGCACGAACCAGAGGGCGTAGTACACGAGGTCCGGCACGACGATGATTTCGGCAGTGAAATTTACCCACGACCTCCGCGAGTTCGAGACGGTACGCGCTGGACTCCAACAGACCGGGACGCGAAGCGCCCATCGGACCCTCGTTCAGTCGAGTGGGCGGGAACTTCGCTACGTCCGCGACGTTCTCCACCGGGCGTCGAACACGCTGATAGACGAAGCACTCCGCTACGACTGTGACGTAATTGCGTTCGAGAACCTAACCCACATCCGCGACCGTACCGGCGCGTCGTGGGGGCACACGTGGGCGTTCCGAACGCTCTACGAATACGTCGAGTACAAGGCCGAATCGGTCGGCATCTCGGTGACACAAGTCGGGGCGGCGTACACGTCGAAGCGGTGTGCCGAGTGTGGATTCACGGCAGACGAGAATCGCCCGTCGCGCAACGACTTCCGGTGCGTGAAGTGTGGGTCGGAAGCGAACGCGGATTACAACGCAGCGAAGAACATCGGGATGCGGTACGTCCGTCGAGGCCAACAGTCGTCTCGGCGGACGGGCGACAGTCAGCTCGCCCTCAAGTCTGGAACGGTGACGCCAAAGCGCGGATTTACCGCCTACCCTGATGGATTCGAGGCCGAGTTCACGGACAAGCCCCACCCGCAAAGCGCCGAAGGCGCTTAGGGTGGGGTAGTTGACTCACTGAGCGGAGTAGTAACCGTAACGAGACTTCCACGGGGATCGGCATCCTGAATATCGACAGTCCCGCCAAGCTCTGTTACGACCCAGTTGACAAGCCATAGCCCTAGACCACTTCCATGGAGTAGTGGCGACTCCTCACCCTCGCGTAGCACCTGCCGTTCGTTGCTCGGAATTCCGGGGCCGTTATCCCGAACTGTAACTCTCCCCTGTGGGACATTTCCTTGGTGGGTTGTCTGCATCGTTACGGCGATGGATGGATCCTCCGCATCGTTATGCTTGGAGGCATTCTCAACAACTTCCTGAATCACCGTCTGTAGTTCCATATTAACAGTGAGTGACGTTTCAGGAATTGATGTGGTGACTATGTCTTCCGGGAGCGCAGCCTCAGCCAGTGCCCCATGAACTACTTCATCTAGTGAACACATTTCCTGATCAGCAGAGTCTTCAGTAAATGTTCTTTCAATACGGCGTGCCTGTTGGCTTATTTGAAGAAGATCATCGACTGCTTGAGAGATCTCGGTAAGTGCAGATTCCTGTTTACTCGTTCCGGATTCGGCAAGTAGATCTGCGTATCCCTCGATAACGTTCAGTTCGTTTCGTAAATTATGACGAAGAACACGATATAACACTTGGAGTTGCTGCTGACGTCGGCGTTGTTGCGTTATCTCGGTGTTGACAGCGACGAAATAGTCAATATTGTCTGACCCCATAGTAATTGGCGCGATAGTCTGGTCTATGTACTGGCGGCGACCATCTTTGCGCCTATTGATGAGTTCGTTCTCCCACGTCTTCCCCGATAACACCGTCTGCCAGAGGTCTCGATAGAACTCCTTGTCGTGGGCCCCAGACTTCAGAATCCGCGAATTCTGATCAATCACCTCCTTGTTACCGTACCCCGTCATTTCTCCGAAAGCAGGGTTAGCGTACTTGATCGTTCCATCCGGCTCGGTGATGTAAATCGCGTGCCCAGCATGTTCGACGGCCTGCTGGAAGATTTGCGCTTCTTCCCGAGCCCGAATGTCAGCGATTGCACGTCCGATCGTGTTTCCGAGGTTTGCCAGAATATCCCGCTCTTCGCCGACAAATGCGTTCTCCCGGCGAGTGTACAAGTTCAGAATACCGAACACTTCGTCGTCGTAGTGAATCGGGACCGCAGCAGTCGCTCGTACGTCAAACTCAGACAACGACTCTCGCCATGGCCCCATCTCAGGAGCTGTCGACACGTCTTGGACAGTACAGACGGATAACGTTTCGAATGCCCGTCCAGTAGGGCCTTGCCCGGTCTCCGTTTCGTCGGTCGTCACGCTGACGTGGTCAAGGTACTCCTTCGCGCCACCACCCATCGCCCGAGGGTAGACGGTAGTGTCTTCGTCCGCCCTCTCACCGATCCAAGCGAACTGGTATGCCTCCGACGCTGACAAGTTTTGACAAACAGCCGATTCGAGGTCGCCTCTGCTCGAGGCCTGGACGACCGCTCGGGTCGTTTCGTGAAGCGTCCGATTGATGCGATTCAGTTGTGCAAGCTGGTTTCGTTGACGTTCGAGCTGTCGAGCCTGTTCCCGGCGTTCCGTCACATCACGTATGCTGAACACAACTCTCGACCCGTTCTGCTCGCTCAACGTGCTCGCAGAGACCTCGGTCTCGATTTCCAATCCTCCATTAGTCGTACAAACGAGGTCGTCAGTTCGGCCACGACCTTCTGTTATCACGCGTGCAAGGAAGCTCTCATAGGCGTCTACATCTGTCGGATGAAGATCCTTCGAGGGAGAGAGAGACAGAAGTTCTGACTCAGAGTACCCGAGTACCTCTGCTGCACGAGGGTTGCAGTCGAGGATCTGATCTCGGTCGGTGTCAATGATGAGCATCGCATCGTTGACTGCTTCGAAGACCGCTCTGTATCGTTCCTCGGTGCGTTCCAGCTCGTTGGAAAGGTTCTTCGAGAGTCGTCGTTGCTCTATGAGATTCTTAAGTCGGTGTTTGAGCGTTGACGGATCGATCGGAACTGGGACTGTATCGTCGATAATCTCCCATACCCCGTCAGCGAACGAGGAATCGTCCGAGGTGTGAACGAGAACAACCGGATAAAACCGCGGGTCCTCCGAATCTTGCCGGGACTGGAGCCAGTCGCGGTGATGAGCGAGTGCCGGTTCGTCGACGAGAATGAGGTCCTCTTGAGAAGACATGCCCGGCGGTGAAACCTCACGGAGTGTGAAACCAGACACCTCTCGAAACCACCTTGCTAACTGGCGGCGATTCTCGTCGTGTTCAAACAGGAGACCAACGACAGGCGTCTCTTCCGTCGCAGTCAAATCACCCCCAGTCGAATCGTCGCCGTTCATCTTACGACCCATCGTTGGCCTCGGCGGGCTCTGACTCAGACTGTCCAAAAGTGACGTTGGTTACTGCAAAGCGCGCTCCACCGGTGTCGCTCTCCGTTACGGAAACGTTCCAGCCGTGTCCATCAGCGACCTGTTCGACGATCGAGAGACCGAGCCCGGTTCCGTCTGATTGTGTACTAAACCCTGATTCGAAGATGCGTTCCCGTTTTGATTCCGGGATTCCATTCCCGTCGTCGGCGATGTAGAACCCATCAGGGAGTGATCCGACAGTCACTGTCACCGGTCTCTCATTATGCTCTTTTGCGTTCCGGTAGAGATTCGTGAACAGTTCCTTCAACGGACTTCGGTTCGCCCAAACTAAACACCGTCCATCGAGTACAACGTCAAGCATACATCTGCCCGAAGCAAACTCGTTCCACGTTTCTTGGGAAAGTGTTTTGACCGAAACCAGTTCGAAATCGGACGCGGAATAGTCCTGACGGACGAGCGTCAGCACGTCTCCGATAAGGGCCTCAATCCGTTCGAGTGCCTGTGCCGTCCGGTCGAAGTACTCCTCGTTGCCGTTCTCGCGAGCGCGTTCCAGATTTCCTTGGGCAACATTCAACGGGTTACGAATATCGTGAGAGAGGACGCTGGCGACCTGTGCTAACTGCCGTCGTTGCCCGTAATCGACCGACAACCGGTACAACCGAAGGAGCGACTCGATTCGTGGTCGGAGTTCGGCCATCGAGACCGGCGTCGTGATAACATCGTCAACGATCTCCCAGGCCGAGGAATCAATACGCTCGGCATCGCTAGTAGTGACGAGTAAACACGGGCGGATGATCGGTTCTGAGGCTTGGCGTAGGGCCCGGAGTTCTTCGTGACACTGTTCGAGTCCCAGTTCATCGACGATACAAAGCGCAAACTCAGGCTCTGTCGGAATCGATTCAGCGGCCGAAACGTGATAGTCTGACTGTAACTCCGTCGCGAGCATCTGTCGATTGTTCTGGTGGCCGATACAGAGGAAGACCTCCTCGTCTACATCGAACCGATCGGCCTCGTCAGGGGTGCAGGATTGCTTCGGCATCAGATTCCCTCCCCCAGTGTCACGGCGCCCATTAGCTCTCTGTAGAGGCATCATCAGTCCATTCCGGGGTCCCTGAGAGAATCCCGCGCAGTCGCGTCAACGGATCCCCGACTTCGAGGCCGTTCTCCGTAATCTCGAATTCGCGGAGCGAGCGCTCGAAGTCGCTTGTTCGCTTCTTGAGGACGCCGGTTACCTTGCGGAGTTCGCCTGCGTATTCGATATGTCGGAGGAACATGATGTTATCCGCGAGATAGCTCACGCCTGAATCGGTCGCGCTGAACTCCTCCATCAACGTGCTCGACTCGTCGACGAGGACCACAGTCACCCCCATGTTCGTGAGATACCGGCACAGCGCATGGAGCTTCCGTGTGAGGTCCTGTTGGTCGCCCTGGATGGAGAGTTGATACCCGCGGATCCCGTCAATCATAACGATATCTCCCCCATCGCCCTCAACCTCCCTTCGGACTGCCTGTGCGAATTGTTGAGGCGACATGTCTAGAGGCTCTAATTCTTCGAGGGCTAGCGTCTCCCGCTCCTCCATGTCCCGAATTGGAATGCCAATCGCCTCGGAACGAGTTCGAAGCGTTGCAGCACTCTCCTCAAAAAGATACATGAGCGACCGCTCGCCGCGCTCAGCGGCTTCCTTCATGAAATGTGTCCCAAGCGTCGTCTTCCCCGCACCCGTGGGACCGCTGATGACCGTCACCGTCCCACGTTCGATGCCCCCATTTAGCATTTCGTCCAATGCCGGCACCCCCGAGGAGATCGCTTCTGACTCAAATTGCTTATTGTGGCTACCGGGATGGAGCTCCGGGTATACCGCGATGCCCGCGTCAGTGATCTCCATCGCGTGATGGCCTTCCTGAATCGAGGACCCACGGAATTTCGGCACGTCGATGGTGTGCCCCATCGCCGAGTCACCGAGTTCGATCGTACCGTCGCTCATAAATTGTAAGTCGTCGTCAGGCTTCGAGTCGGTAGCCTGCGTCGTGAACAGCACAGTTGCCCCCTGCTCGCTGAGCATTCGCATAAACGAGAGGGCCTGTTTCCGGAACTGATACTCGTCGGTAGAGAGGTATCGGAGTTGAGTGATCGGATCGACGAACACACGGTCGGGTTCCAGTTCGGTCACTCTGTCCGAGATCGACTCGATGAACGGATCGCGTTCTACCTGACTCGATTCAAAGATATCGTAGCCTTGATCATCAGTGAAGAACCCAGATTTGGGACTCAAATCCAAGAAGTCGACTCCGGTGAGATCAAAGCCGAGTTGAGCCCCGTTCTGTTCGATATCCCCAATCTCCTCCTCGAGGTTGATGAACAGCGCCGACTCATCGTTCGCAACACCCGTAGTGAGGTAGTGCAACCCGAGAATAGTCTTTCCCGTTCCTGGTCGTCCGCGAACCAAGTAACTCCGCTCTGGAATGAGCCCACCATGGAGTATTTCATCAAGTCCCGGAATCCCGGTGGAAATACGAGTGACTGTCCCCTGTTCGTTCGTTGTTGGATCGGTAGTGTCGTTCATGATCTCTCTGAATCCTCCTGCCGTGGACGGAGCACGGTCTCACCGTCGGCGTGAACCGTCACAAGAAACTCGCTGCATGGAAACACGATTTGGCCGTATAGCCGACCCCGTTCGTCATCTCCAATCGGCTCGAAGAGCCGGTCTAAAGCGTCCGGGTCGACGCTGGCAAAGAGCGGTTGGCGATCCGCGGAGTCAACATCAGAGATCGCCTTCACGATACCCGGAAGGGCCGCACTATGCGACCAGCCAGTCTCCCACTCGTGTTCTGCCAAATATGTCTCAGTCGTCCGATGGTACCGGACGCTAGCTGTCTCCGTTCTTATGACCTCGTCCGCCTCACGAGCGGCTATCCGATCGTCGTTATCCATCTGACTGGACCCCCCGAGTAGCAAACTTCTCACGAGCTTCCGCAGCGGTGTAAGCGGTTCGAACGTTGTACTCGTCAGAGAGCCACTCTGTGTATAAATCGGCAAACCCCCTTTTGTCATCAAGAACAGTCGTTTGCTGTTCTTCGAGTTTGGTGAGGAATGCATAAAGGGGTGTACTCCATCCGAGGAGTTCCACCATCAAAAGCTAAGTTCTGATATATCCAGCCACCAGTTGAGTAGGGGCTGACATATACAGAAGTTCGGCTCGGTCAGTTCACATCGCCCGAGGATCTCGACGGGGAAAATCCACCAAGAAGGGAATCCAACAGTTTCCGTTCAGCGGCACGGAGATGCGTGTTGAACGAAGACGAGGAGATGCCCATCTGTTCCGCAAGTTCCAGCCCGCTGAGTTCCTTAGGCGACTCGAAGTAGCCACCGTAGTACGCCAGTTCGAGTGCTTCCCGTTGGCGATCAGTCAATCGCGGGAGAACTTGTTCAGTAAATCGTTCTCGGCCAGGTAGATCCTCGGTCAGCTCTTCGGTTCCAAGTAGCGTCGCATCAGAATACTCGGAAGAAACGATCTCCACTGCGCGGTGGACCGGAATTGTCGGCGGTGTTACGATCCGAACTTGCACACTGCTACCGTCATCACCTATGATGCTTTCGAGGCGAAGACCGTATTTCGCCAAAGTGCTGGCTATAAACGTCGATGAGATGGTAATCTGAAACAGGGCACCATCTTCGGATGCATTGATCTGCGAGACCGCGGAAATAGCGGACGCCTGCTTGGACTCCTCAAGAAACCGCTTCGACGAACAGCCAAACACCCGAACGAAGACTGTCGTTTTGTCTTCGTCCTGCTCACGGATCCCCTCGAACAAGATGGTACAATAGCTGGTTCGAGCAATGCGCAAGAGCGGACACGCCTCAGATTCGATATCGAATCGCAACGCGGTGCCCTGATTAGAGAGAATAGCACTCGTCCGCTCGATCTCCTTGATTGCGTATCCCATAAACTCACCCCAGTCCGTGAGAACCTCTCGCAGCCTCTCTGTGAATTCTTGGCGGTTCTCAGCGTAGAGTGTCAGCACGCCGTAGAGCACACCCTGAAACTTGATCGGTATTGAAATTACAGAGGAGAAGTTCCGACGAATTGCCTCACGCCTCCAGGACTCCCGTTGAGCGTTAGTCGCAATATTACGGATAGCTGTCAGCTCAGATGTTTCAGCGGTTCGAACAGCAGGTTCGGAGGCCTTGCTGTCGAGTGATAGTGAACAGGCATCGAGGTAGCCCTGATCCCGTCCAGACCACGTCCGTGGGCAAAGTTCATCAACTTCTGGCGACAGCTCCCCGATCCACCCGAAATCAAATGAACCATCACTACTGAGAAAGTCACAAACTTGCTGTTCGAGTTCTGCTCGCGTCTCGGATTGCGTCGCAATCTGCGTGAGTTTTCGAATTTTCTTGTTGAGTTCTTCAACGCGCTCAAGCGTTTCGGTCTGTGCTTCTAACTCTTGTTTATGTTGTCTGAGTTGTCGTTCGCGGTTAACACGAGTGCAGACGGACTCGGCATTCCGCGCTAACAGTTCAAGCAAACGCTGGTCCTCCCCATCAATGGTGTCCACGGTCGTCGCGCCACAGATGATTACACCGAACTCCCCGATCGGGACGACGAGCTGACTGCGAATCGGCGTATCGGGATTGTATACTTCCCCGCGGGAGCGGACATCGGCGACGCGAATCGTCTCGTTTGAGATGAAGGCTTCACCGGCGAGGCTCTCCGTGAGCGGAACTGACGGGGGGTCACCGATGATATCCGGGACATCTTCGGAATATGCCACCGGTGACAGCACTTCAGCATCGGTGTCGACAAGATTGACCGAGACAAGTTGCAGATCGAGGCTTTCAATAGCTGTGTCGACGATCGTCTGGGCAACCTCCACTTCAGTCTCAGAACGAACAAGGTTGCCAGCGCTCTCGTGAAGTTCTTCCAGCGCATTTTCGTACCAGACGTAGTCGGAGATATCCCTGAAGAACCAATGAACGCGCTTGTCACCGTCTTCGTCGATCACCGAAGTGCTGATCTCAACGGGAATATCGTCCCCTCCATCGTCGATAACGTATATCTGTTCACCATCATGGAGATAGCGCCTCGTCCCGCCCTCCGAGACATGATTGTGGATTCTCTCCCGGTAACGATCTTCTTCGCTGGCCGGATGGAGGGAGAGTACAGACTCACCGAGGAGTTCATTCCTGGATCTGCCTGTCAATTTTTCTGCGCTCTTGTTTAAATCCGCAATTGTTCCCGTGTCATCGCTGACGAAGATCGGAACAGGGGCGTTCTCAATGAGAGTCTCGTATCGGTCCCGTGCCGCCTGTAACTCCTTTTCACGCGCCTTCCGCGCCGTGACGTCTTGGGAGACCGTCATTCCAGCGACAATGTCTCCCGAATCGTCTCGAATAGGGAGGACCTGTACCTCAAAGAACCGATCTTCGAGAGAGAGTGTTGTAGAATGCATCTCGCCCTCAAACGCCGCACGAAAGAGAGGACGGAGCACATCAACGTTCTCCTCGGGAAAGGCGTTTTGTAACCGTTGTCCTCGGAGATCGGCGGGTGAAAGGGCCACTTCATCGAAAGCTGGACCACCGACGATCCGAAAGCGGAGTTCGTCGTCGAACAGCGTGATCAACCCGTTCGGGAAGTGGTCCACCAGAGTCCGATATGGGTCAACTTCGTGATTGAACAAGGACGAATTGGCGAGGAATTGCTGGTCCGTAAGATGCCCAATTGCGATCGTTTGATCGCCGTCATCAACCGCTTCGACCCACGTCACCGAACGAGACCGCGCCTCAGCAGTACGCACAGGTGTATCCCAGTTCGCTCGTTCTCGTTCCTCTGTGAGTGTCTGCTTAAATTGCTGGTAAGCTTTGGCCTGTTCCTCTTCTGGGACTAACGCGTCAAAGATATTGGAATCAAGAAGTGCATTGCGTTCGTATCCAAGTTCACTGCAGAATGGGATATCGCAATATTCTATATTCCCCTCAGCGGTCACGAAGACCGCCCCAGAAGAGATCTGATCAAGGGCAGTTTGAAAGACCTGAATCCCCGGCATTACCCTCAGCAAGGGATTGGGTGCACTTGTATTATCGGAAGCAATCTATAAGACGCAAAGGAAATCTTCGCAAACCACTAGCGAATTAACCATCCTCTCTTCGCAGTAATGTTTGTTAGCGCCGGGAGAGAGCGGCGCGCTTGTGGTGCATTCATGGCAAAGCCGGAACATGTCCTGCCTTTCGGCGAGCCATCGAGTGGGCGCTCGCGAGCATCGAGCGGGGCAGTGATGATCTGCAGGAAAAGGTGGAGTAATTCGAAGAGCACGAGGATGCGCTTCGCGAGCGATTCCAAGACGCGATGGTGTGACGTCGCGCCGGTGATGTAGTCGTCTGTTCTGTCTTTCTCGCCCTTGAGGCGTGGAGGGCTACAGAGATGGAACAGTCCATGATCAGCGACGGGAGTGACGATGAATTCCCACCTGAGAAGCATCTCGAAGCCGAATTATCGATTGGTCAAGGTTGGTATCGCGACGATTTCTGATATGGAAACACTCCGGGAGTAATGTTGCCTACGAGAATGCCCACCGAAATCGGACGCAGATTCTGCGCCGACTCAAGTGGAAAGCTGAAGAGCTGCATGAAGACGAGGAGTAAGGTCCTCACTTAACCAACAATCTACGAGTGGACTCACCGGTTGTTGGTTAATAGTGTATAGGCTCCGATTCTGCTCAAACCCTATCAGTCAGATACGATTTTCGGCGAAACAGCCGTTAGATAGGTGTGCTTATTGAACGGATAGCGGGGTTTTACTCAGTCGCATAGCAGCTTTAAGGCTTGATACCATATCACATAGCGGCAGCCCCTCTGAGAAGGTTGGGGCCAAGGGAGTGGTTGAGGGGCCACCGCTCCCTTCACGTTATTTGAATTGACCGTATCGTCACAGTACCGACCGGTTTGTAAACTCCCTATACTGACCGCACCCGGGGTCAAAAGCTATCACTTGCATAGGAGTTTCACCAGAACACCGAGGTGGATGCCCCGTCCTCAAGGAGCGAACGTAGTGAGCGAGTAGGGCGGGGAGGAAACCAACAGTACCTCCCACAGTATACGAACAGCAGCAAACCGACTCCCAACTGTTAAGTAACCACATGGCGGTATGTGAATTACAGTGGAGTACCGTCGTACCGCCGTCATCAAGCTCAACACGCCCGAGGGAGCCGATTCGCTCCTTCGCGAGACTGTTGAGCAGTTTAAATACTGTGCCAACACCGCGAGCGAATGGTGCTGGCACGGCGACGATGGCTCCCACGTCACCTCGAAAGCCACGGCCGAACGCGCCCTCTACGACCGCCTTCGCGACGAGACCGATCTTACCGCGAACCTCGTTCAGAAAGGCATTCGGCGGGCCGTCGAGGCCATCAAAAGCGGGGTAAGCCGACTCGAACGTGGTGAATCTACGTCCCAACCTCACTTCTCGGCTGACAGCGTCGTCTATGACAAACGGAGTGCGACGTTCCACCGCGACCACGTCTCGCTCTCGACCCCCGATGGTCGGGTCGAGTGCGACTACATTCTTCCCGACGACTCAGAGGCCCCGCCGACAAAGTACGTCTCCAACGAGGACTACGAGTTTCGGATGGGACACCTCCAGTACCGAGATGGTGACTGGTACCTCCACGCATCGATGCGGAAAGTCGAGGAAGACACTGCCCCCGATACCGAGCACAGAACAGTCCTCGGTGTCGATCTGGGTGTCAACAATATCGCTGTCGCCTCGACCGGCAGGTTCTGGAGTGCGGACGAGTTCAACCACTGGACCAGAGAGTACGAGAAACGGCGTGGATCGCTGGGTCAGTGCGGATCGCGAGCAGCCCACGAGACCATCGAGCGCGTTGGTCGGAAGGCCGAAGGACGCTTCGCTATCCACCTGCACACGATTGCGAACGAGCTCATTCGAGAGGCGGTCGAGAACGAGTGTTCCCACATCGTGTTCGAGGACCTGACCTACATCCGTGAGAATGTCCCAGAGGCGACGTGGCACCACCGGTGGGCATTCCGACGCCTGTACGGGTACGTCGAGTACAAGGCAGACGACCATGGCCTGGAGGTCGTGCAGGTCGACCCTCGGAACACGTCGAAGCGATGCTCGACGTGTGGGTTTACCCACGACGAGAACCGCCACCAGGAGTCGTTCGAGTGCCAACAGTGCGGGTACGAGAACCACGCCGACTACAACGCCGCGAAGAACATCGGTTTGCAGTATCTCCGTCGTCGGCAAAACGCAGACGATGGAGGCGCACCCGTAGACGTGCGCTTGAATCGCGGGACGCTGACCGTGAGTGGGGAGTACGTCCCCCCTGCCTCTGTTGAGGCATAGAACGGGAGTCCACGCGAAAGCCCCACCCTCAACGAGCGAGCGGGTCTGTAGACCCCGAGCGAAGTAGGGTGGGGTCGTTTACATATCAGACTTGTTGAATCGGTAGTATCCGACGGCGAACGGAATGATGAGCCAGAGGCCGAGTATTAGAATGCCGACCTCGGGGGACAGATAAAACGGGTCGGCTGCGACGGACGATGTTCCAACATCCGCACCGGCTTGTGCGGGATCAGCATTCGCAGCGTCTGCCAGATCAGGCAACAGGGCGAGAATCGCCGAAAAATACGCCGCGGATGGGGGTATCTGGGTGACGAGATAGATCCAGTCTGGTAGCTCGGCTGGAAGGGTAAATCCCTCGACAACGTAGAGAATCCCCATCGGTACGACGTCCCAGAACAACTCGAAGATAACGAAGAAGCCAAGCGCCAGTGTCGTCGCCCGCGACGTAGACCCTGTTGTAGCCGAGAGACCCACCATGATCCCGGCGTAAATGGCTGCGAAGGCCATTGTCACGAGAACGAAGATCAGCATCGATAGTACATCAATCGCGCCAAGTAGCACGGATCCGACTCCGAGTCCAATCGAGAGCCCGACGCCCAGACCGAACGCGAGCACCGCCGCTCGTCCGACGACCTTCCCGACGTAGACGTTCAACCGAGTCGTCGGTAACGAGAGCAACAGCTTGATGCTACCCAGTTCACGCTCCCCGGCAAGAGATTTATAACAGACCACGATGGCCGCGAGCGGGACGAACAGTCCAGTAACGCCAACGAGGAAAAAGATCAGCCCGCCAAACGTTGCCCCCGCTGGAGCGCCAAACATCTCGGGAACTTCAACGTATGCGTACGCTGAGATCACGGAGAACAGGACGAACACCGTAACAAGCGCCCACAATGCCCGCGACTGAACGGCGTCTCGGAAGTCCTTCTTCGCAACAGTGAACCAGGTCATGCTTCCACCTCCTGTTCGTCAGTGGTATATCGGACGAACAGATCCTCCAGAGAGGATTCGACGACCGAGAAGTCCTGAATGGAAACTACGTCAGCGTCGATCGCGTGCAACACAGCGAACTTCGAAACACCATCGACGGTGACACGGAGCCGACCATCGTGGACTGAGACATTCCCGACCCCGTCAATTTCAGACACTTGCTCGACAATCTCGTCGCTGAGGTCGGTGACGTAGATGTAGAGGGTTTCCCCCGTCTCCGTTGCGTTGCGGAGTCCGTCAATCGTATCCACGGCAACGAGTTGCCCGCGGTCGATAATTGCCACCCGATCGCAAACCGCTTCGACTTGTTCCATGACGTGACTCGAAAAGAAGACCGTCGTTCCACGAGCGTTCTCCTCTCGAATTATCTCACGCATTTCTCGGGCTCCGTTCGGATCTAATCCGGTCGATGGTTCGTCAAGGACGAGGAGATCGGGATCTCCGACCAGCGCCATCGCGAGGACGAGTCGCTGGCGCATCCCCTTCGAGTACCCCCCTGCTTTTCGATCTGCGGCGTCAGCGATGCGGACTCGCTCGAGAAGGGCCATTGGGTCTTGTTCAACTTCCTTCATTTCCAGGACAAATTCGAGATGTTGGCGGCCAGTAAGTCGATCGTAGACGTGGTAGGCGTCTGGAAGTACGCCTATGCGTCGTCGGACCGTTTCTCCCTCACTCTGCGCATCGTGGCCGAGGACGGTCACAGTACCCTCGGTCGGTCGGATAAAGTCCAACAGAATATCGATCGTTGTCGATTTCCCCGCGCCATTCGGTCCGAGAAACCCGAATATTTCTCCCTCCTTGATCTCGAGATCGAGGTCATCGACGGCAACGACGTCGTCGAACCGTTTTGTCAGCCCCTCGATTTTAATGGCAGCCACTTTGCCACCTCGAACCGCGAGTAGTTGTGCACAGAGCCAGTCTGGGATGTGTCATAGAAGTCAGTATACATCGAGAGAAGATAAGTATTGTTGTATATTCGACATATTGGCAAGTATGTAACTCAAATAAGTTTGAGGACGCCCAGCGTATCCCAAAAGGTGGTCGAAGGGTAGTCACAGCGAATAAGGTTGGACAGTTATTGAGCAGATTGGACGTTTCTACACTGCATCGGCGTGACTGTCCTGGTATCATCCATCGAGAAACAACGTGTCGTATCATCCAATGTGATCTCGAAATGGGCTTCAAATGGATCTTCGGAGACGATAGTGGTCGTAATCGTATCTGAAGTCATGTACTCGAATAGCTCCCATAAGGGAGTATCCAGTACCGAAATATCGTGTTCCCAGAATAGATGAAGGGCCTCCGGGTGAAACAGAACCGCTACTTCAACCGGGATGCTGATAATGTGCTGACACTCACGGCAAGAGCTAACGTGAAGGTGGATCGCTTTGCCATCGTGTTGATACAGGTCAACAATCGTATCGACGCGGCCAAAACACTCCGGGCAAACGTTCCCTCGTAGCTGTATGTACATACTCCAGATGCGGTAGCCAAAGCTTTGGATGACTTCTGCAGAGGTCCGCTCGCGCGTTTGGCTCTGCGGAAAGAAATCGGTTATGAGGATCGCATCGCACGAAGTGCAGCGAATGCGGAATTGTTCGGCATCGAGCGTCGCCAGAAGAGACGGTTCTGCACAGAAGAGACAGACTCCAGAGACCTCGCTGTCCTCAAACGTTGACGTGCTATCGTACACATCAGAGATGATCACACGAACGATTTTGGAACCACTATACGTGAGTCGGTATCCATCAGCGGTCTCACTGACGAACTGTCCGACGAGTTTATCGAGGTGATAGGAAAACTGGGAGGAGCTGTCGATATCTACCGCATCGTACAGCTCGGTAAAAGACATCGTGTGCCACGGTTTCTGATGCTCCTGTTCCACCTCATCTAACGCGAGTAATATTTGTAGTCGTTGGGAGTTCCCGAGCGAACTGATCGCGTCAACCACTTCCTGATCAATCTGACCACTTTGATCCGCTACCATGGGTAGTACACTACTGTCCATCTGGAGCCCTGCCAAGATAAGAATCATCGAGTCAGCGGCTCTATTTTCGAGTTGAAAATAGTGCTGAACGCACCGCACGAATCTCACGATGGCTGGTTGTTTGGTCACCGATCCGGCGTAGTTCTTCGCTCGTCCAACAAGGTTCGTCGGTCAGACCGACTCACTGAGGAACAGTCGTTGAATGAGCGCTGACCCGAGCAATTACCGAGCGAGTCCGAGCGCAAGGGCTACGAAACCCTTTAACTCCCCGAGTCATTCGGTACCCGGTTCGACCGTGATTTGCTCATCGTCGATAGATACTAGACAGCCCGCATACTCGAACGTCGCAGTGATCCCGCTCCCGTCTCGAACGATAACGTCCAGAGCCTCCGAGTCGACGGTGTCATAGAGCGCCGGCAACTCCAACATGGGTCGCCCTGTCACCTGAGCAACTAGCTCGAGGACCTGAACATCAATCGCTGCGTCGAGATCGATCTCCACCGTCTCGGCGTCGTCGTAAACGTTCATGTTGAAGATACGCGTGCTGTCGGCATCATCTACGCGTTGATTCTCCCATTCAGGGAACCATCGCCGGAAAAGAGGGCCTCCGCAGAGGAAAATCGAGGAGGTAGCTCCATCTCAGATCCAGTTGAGCCGTTTTAGGACAGCGCACAGCGTCCGATCTGCTAATGCCAGATCAGCGCGTAGTGAGAGCGATCGCTATCATCCGGGGGGCTGGAGCCAATCAGTCGCGGCGGCCCACACAACGACGACATCGAGGGCCATGGGTATCACCTTGGTAGCTCCGAAGAATCCGCCCATCAGTACGATCGATAGGATGGCCCCACTCCCAGCCAGTAGTCTCCACCACGAGAACGGAACCCAGAGTTGCATCACTGCGAGGGCAGCACAAAAAAGAAGGGTTGCCGCGATGATGGCGAGGAAAAGTCCGATAAGCGGCAAGTCCGACGACAGCGTAAGCTGACCCAACAGCCCACTGTCGCCGTCGCTCCACGGCCAGGCCCACCGCAGGAGGCCGCCAAACTCTTGTTGGGCTTCGCTGTCCAGCGGGACGAGATACGAAGCCGCAAAGTGAGCCTGTAGTAGTAGAAGCGCCGAAAACAGCCATTTCGCTCCCGCCATACCGTCTGTAGGTTATCCTGCGGCATAATCCTACGTGCACGATACGGTACCATCGCGGCAAAAACGGATCACATAGATCCGGATTCACGTAGATGAAGAAATCCCTTGATGCTCACCATACCACGACCCACAGCATCCACAGCACCGCTCGGAATGACGGTCCTGGTGCCGTCTGGAACTCCTCGAACGCCAGCACGCGACGAGCGGGCGGGACGTGCGATAGCACCCGCCACAACCGCCGCGGGTGGGACTAAAAGGGGCTGGCGTCTGTGTGAGCGAAGTGAGCACAGGCTCGAAAGAGCGTGCTCTTTCGGTGGATCGATCCCTCCCGGGCGACGTACGCACCGACGCGAAGCGAGGCGCACAGCGAGCCCCGGAGCGGTCGATTGCACCAGGGGCTTTTGGAGTGGTCAGCCGCGACTCAGGTACTAATCGACTCCATGTAACCCAACTACAAATCGAAGACAACCACTCGCCGTTTCCGCTGCCCCACAACACGAGAACGCTGCGAAGGTCAGCCCGAAGCACCATTCTCTCCGGACTGCTAGATGTGAACTCCTCTGGCCGAGTGGTCGTCCCTCCCTATTCGTCGGGGAGTTTCCAGTCATTCCCGACAGAGACATTCGTGCGACATCCGACTCATCTCAACGAGGTGCCGGTGGACGTCGTCGGTGAGCCGGTACATCGCCTCGGCCTGTTCCTTCGTCGCGATGCCGAGCCGGTAATAGGTCTTTGTTCGGTTCCGGTTCCACAACTCGGCGAGGTCGTCTCCGAACGCGTCGTCATAGAGGGAAACGGACACTGTAACTCTATCGAGGTCGACTCTTTCCTATTAGGCATACGATTCCTATTAGGAAACGGTGTGAATCCTCAACCCAACGACTTCCCCGCCGTCTCCGACGAACGTCATTTTCCTCCGCCGCCGAACGCCACGAGTGCTCTGGATGACGTTCAGGAGTCGTGTATCAAACGGCGCGGTATCGAACTCGTCGCTCGCGCGGTCCAGAAAGTTGTGGCGAAAAGCGTACGAAGATGAATTGTTTGGCAGCATCACTAACGCGTGAACTGCCACGGGGTCAAGCCCCGAGGCACTCGCCTTGTTTCATCTGTAGATCACCGTAGGTGCTCCATTTCGGGCAGGTAAGTCAACCCGCGCAACAGCGAGCGACAGTTCTATCAGTACCACCTGCGTACCACGATATATGAGCACAGACGCGGACGACAACGGCGACATGGTCAAGCTCAACGTCAAGGTTCCAAAGCGCCTACTGGAGGAGATCGACGAATTAGCCGAAGAACTGGAGTATACGAACCGATCAGAGTTCATCCGAGAGGTACTGCGCGACACTACGGAACCGATTCTGACGCCTGGTGCGCAGGAGGGCGTCTCTGAGGGGTACGCGGACGTTGCAGCAGGGCGGACGATGTCCACGGACGAGGCCCGAGAACGCCTCGGCATCGACGAGGACTGAGGCCTGAACAGTGGGTCACGAAATCGTCCTGACGGAGACGCTGGTAGAAACTTTAGAGCAGCTCGAAACAGAGAACGCAGAGCGGATCATCAACAAACTAGAAGACATCAAGGATTTCCCGGATCATTTCCTCGATCGACTAAAGAATCATCCTGGCTACAAGCTTCGCGTCGGCGATTTCCGCGTGCTGATCGACTGGGACAAGGACAACAAGATACTCTACGCTATCGATGCGTTCGAGCGGAAAAAAGAGTATAGAGAACTAGGGAAGTATCGTGAGGTCTGGGGATCGTGGCGAGACGGGGAGTAGCTCGTTTGCCGCACGATCCATCAGAACCACCGGGGAAATTTATATAAGAGCAGTTCACAGGTTGGTGGACGCTTGCTTGGACCGTAGTATCAACAGGCGGTAATAGTCGTCCGACAATACATTCTCCGATAGTTTAGTTGCAATTTATTAGCTATTCGGTCAAGGATAGCGTGCTCAATACCGAGTTATGATGATGAGTACCACCCGATTCACGATCCGACGATAGCCACTCTCCAATGCCTACGATAGACAATACCAATTCGAATTCCGAGACGCCACTTTCGGACACAGACGCGTCTGATTCGCCGACCAAAGAAGGTCCCGCAGATCACCGCAAACACACTGGTTCAGACGAACCGACCGAGGACCACGAAGAACTCGCAACTGAAGCCCCCCGCGAATACATCCAGATCACACCGACCGACACAGCACTACAGCCACACTCCACGCCGGCGCAATTCAAGCGTCTACACAGACTCACAACAGAGGATGATGATCACGGCTTGCTGGGGCGGCTCCGCACACTATCCGCTTCGAAGCCGGCACTGACGATCGAGTGTCTCCTTCTCGCCGATGGATCCGACGAGCGCCCGCTCACGTACTGGTTCGGCGTCGACGATCCGTCGGCAACGTCGGCGCTCGAAGACATCCTCCGAGGCGTCTTCCCCGATAGCTACGAACTCGAGCGCGTCGAGATGCAGGCAGGGCAACTCGAATCGATCATCAGGGACGAGCCATCGGACACCGAGAGTGAACCAAACGAGACCACTGACGAAGCCACACTGACTGCCATCGAGTTTCTGGGCAAGCCAGCGCGTCGTCGAGACTGGCAGACGCAACTCACTCCGTTCGAGCAGTTTCAGACCGACGACCACGCGCGCATCCCGCTGGCGTCGGTCGTCGAAACGATGACGTCTCATCCGGGACCGATCGCCTATCAGGCGCTCTTGGCGCCAAAGCCCGACTGGAGTGGGGAAGCGGAAGAACGAGAACTTGATATCGAGGCTCACAGCGACACGGTGGGCGATCAGGTGGTGAACACGCTGTTCGGGCCGCCCGATCCGGAGACGGAGGTCTCGCTTCCGGCGAGCGATGAAGCCCGTCTCGAAGAACTCCGAGCCAAGGACACGCGTCACTCGTTCGTCGTGAACGCGCGAATCGTCGCCAGTACACCAGCGAACGACCCGGATGCAGACACGGCGGTTCGCACTCTTGAGACGGCGTTGTCACAGTTGAATCGAACGACCTACGAAATCGCAGGACGCTCGGGTAATGACACCAGAGCGGAGGTATGTCTGAATGACCTACTAGAACGACGAGTGTATCAGCCCGAACACGGCACGCTCCGGGCACGGCTGCCGTGGCATTCGAGGGGCAGTCGAGGGATCGTCGCCGACGTTCACGAGGCGCCGAGTTTCTGTCTCGTCGACGGACCCGCACTCACCGCCGCAGGATCACGTGCGCTTGCCCAGACGCCAGGAGAGCGTAGCTCGCTGCCCAGACCGCCCGCCGACCAGCTCGCCGAGTATCAGGGTGATGGCTTCGCACTCGGCCACCCACTCACGCAGGATGGGACCATCGACGAGGTTCCAATTGCACTCCCCCCGAGCCTACAGCCGTTGCATGCCGCCGTGTTCGGCAAGACTGGCTCCGGCAAATCATCGGTAATAAACACGGGAATTCTCGAAAATCACGCGGCGACCGACGGCGCCGACATTCTCATCGACCGAAAGGGCGACGGCATGGGTCTGGAGTATCTGCGAGCACACTATGCGACCTACGGCACGCTGAAGAACGTCTACTACTTCGATTGTTCGGAGACGCTTCCCGCGCTGTCGTTTTTCGACATCACCGATCAGCTCGACGCGGGAATCAGCCGAACCGCTGCAGTCGAGGATATCGTCGACCACTACATCGAAATTCTGGAGGGGATCATGGGTCGCGACCGTTTCGAGCAGGCGGTCAGATCGCCGGACATCATTCGATACCTGCTGAAAGCGCAGTTCGATCCGGTTCACGGTCAAGACGCGTTTTCACACGGGACGTTTCAGGAGGCGGCTGCCCACATGCGAAATAGCCAGGACGCACCCCCGGTGAGCGACCCGGAGCTACAGGCGATGCTCGGCGGCGTCGTCACGAACTCTCAGCGATCGTTCGACAAGCTGATGCAAGGTGTCGCGAATCGGATCGAGAAAATCCCGATCGATGATCGCCTCGGACAGTTGTTCAATCACGTTTCGACGGACGAATCCGAGGCTGGAGACGCTCCCGGCGAGACCAGACAGTTCGACTTCCGCGAGGTTATCGACGAAAACGCCGTCGTCATTTTCGATCTCGGCGGCTTGCGCTCGGAGAGCCAGCGTGCACTGTCGCTCGTCCTCCTGTCGCAGTTGTGGACGGCGCTTCGCCGACGAACGCTCGAGGAGACGGGCGAGTCCATTCGTGCTCGGTCTCACGCTGAGCGATCGACGAGCAGTTCCAACGATCCCGCTGCGGACACGACACACGATTCCGGCGGTGAGACTGACCTCCCGTTGGTCAACCTGTACATCGAAGAGGCGGCGAGTGTCGCATCGTCGTCGCTGCTCTCGGAGTTGCTGGCCCAATCACGCGCGTTCGGGCTGTCGGTCACGCTCGCAATGCAGTTTCCCGCACAACTGCGGAGTGCAACGGGCGAGGCCTACGCGGAGATTCTCAACAATATCTCGACGATCGTCACCGGCAACGTCGCCGTCGATCGCGATCTCGCAGCGCGCATCGCGACGACCGATATGAACCCGGAGACGGTCGGCGCGAGACTCCGGGCGATCCAGCGCGGCCAGTGGCTGGTGAGTCTCCCCGCGCAGTTCAACGCGCCGGAGCCACGACCGTTCATGATCGAGTCGATGCCGTTGCCGGCTGGTCATCCCGAGGGCCCCGATCCGCTATTGGGGAGTACTGCGGTGGCGTTCGAGGGTGCCGTCGACGTCTGTCTCGATCGGACGCGACTCACCAGCGGACTCGACGTCTCGACGCCACCGACACACCCAAGCGAGCGATCGTCGGACACCGCGACAACCGAGGCGGCGGCGTCCAGAATCGATTCTGCGCTCCCGCTCACCAGCCGGTTTCCCTCGGTCATCGAATACGATGAACACGCCCACGCGGTCGTCTGTGGGGACTGTGATTCACGCTACGAGCCGACGACTGTCGGGGTCAGACACGCGATCGGGTGTTGTCACGTCCTCGAGGACGTCGATCGAAACGACGTTCCGGTCGCCGACGTTCACTTGATGCTCTCACAGGCAGAGCGCCAGCGGTCTTCGTACACGGATCGTCAACTGGCCTTCCTCCAGATCTGTTATAACGCCCACCAGCAACAGTACGATCCGGCTCTCGAATACGACATCACCAGCGACAGTATGGTTCGACTCCAGGAGTACGCCGGCGTCGACACGGACGCGGTCGAGCAGTTGCTCGATGATGGACTTCTTAGAGAGGATTGTACGCATCCACACAAGCTCCTGACGGTCGCTTCGGAGGGTCGGAGCGAGCTCCAGATCGGTCACAGGGAGGGAGTCGCCCACGGACACGGCAAGGGCGACCTGAGCGAATCGAGTCTCCACGTCGCGATGGTCATACTCGGCCGAGACTATATTGAAGCGGTGTTCGTCCGGAATCCTGCGTCCGCAGCCACCGAAGCGGTCGTGTATCACGAAGTCGACGGTCACCGCCTCGACGCCGCTGGACTTGACGAGAACGGCGAGGTCGTCGTTACGCTCGAAGCGGAGCGACTCAACAACGACCGTCACACTGCCGTGCCGAGCGATTTCGACAAAATGGCGGCGCTCGATCCCGAGGAATCGATCTGGATCGTCCCGACGCGAGACGACGCCCACGACATCCTCGAGATACTCAACGACCCGCTGGAGGGCGAGCCACGCGTCGAAAAGACCTACAGTCGGAACTCACCCCCGCAGGCGTTTACGATCGACGAACCGGGATTGAGCGAGATCTACACGTTGCGGTACGTCCGCGATTCGCTGCTTGGGTGAGGCCGCTTCGCGGCCAACCGGCTAGCCCGACGTGTAATTGGTCGTCTCTTTGGAATTTGACTTAGGCGGTGTCAGCTCTGTTGAAACCTTTTCAACTAGTTGTTGAGGGTTTCAACAGAATCACTTGCACTGGTATCCACTGTATCGTTGGTGTATACACCAACACCATTATGTTGATGGCGTCCGTACCAACAAAAACAGGGATGGCACCCAACGATGATGATGTCGATGTCGAAGCCAACTATCGCCGTATCGACGGCGACTATGTGATTCGTGTGAAAATTATGCGAGTCCCTGAATCAGAAAAGTTTCCAGAGGGCGTCAAGTATCGGCTTCACTTCGGGACGGTCAACGATGAGACAGTCGTTCGCTATGATAACTCCCACGGTGTCCACGAACGCCACGAGGGTGACGAAGTCGAGCATATCAACTTCCCCGGCATCGAAGCACTCGTCGAACGCTTCGAGGCTAATGTCGACGATCGGCTGTAATCGGGTGCCATCTAGACCGAGGTGCTACAACCCATGAGCAACACTCTCCACATCCAAGTTGAGACGACCGACGAGTTCTTCGAACAGGTCAAAAGCGACGCCGCTGGACTCGACGAGGGGGGCGACGTCGACGACGTTGACGTTCTGAGCGTCCCCGACCTTGCGACGCTCAGTCGCGTCCTGAGCAAGACGAATCTCGAACTCATCCGGTCGATCGCCGAACACGAACCTGATAGTATGCGTGAAGCTGCTCGCCTCGTTGAGCGCGATATCAAGAACGTCAGCGAGGATCTGAACTTCCTCGCCGAGCTTGATATCGTCGAGATTGAGACCGCTGGCCGAGCGAAACGTCCAGTTGTCCCCTATGACGATATCGAGGTAGACATCCCCGTTCGTGAGAGCGACGGAAACAGCAGTTCACTGGTTGCATAACGTGCCACGATGTCTAGCCTCCCCCTGGTGATGACAAGGAAGTGTCCAAAATGCTGCGGCTGACAGTCGAGGCTACGAGGAGGCACGCAGCTGCGTCCTCGATGCAATCGCCGCCGTTGAAGAGGGTTCCGTGGGCTCTTGTGGAAACGTGCCATTCACTGATTCTGGTCACTTCGACCGAGGTAGCGCCTAAAACGCCTCCAGAGCGAGTGCTGCTCACTCGATTCGTCGTCGCGTTGACGTTCGAGTCGGCGTCGCTGCGCTCGTTCCTGTTCGAGTTGGGTTTCGAGGTGTTCGGTCTGTGCGGTGAGTTCCGTGACTTCGGTTTCTAAGCGTTCGATCGTCCGCAATCGCACTCGCTCACGTGCTTCGATCCGCTGCAGTCGTTCGTCCGTGAGAACGATCTGATCGTCGGCGTCGTCGAGAGGTGTGGTGGCGTCTGTAAAGTGTTCTGTCCCACCGGGAGTATAGTATTCCGTCGTTCCGGCAATGGCACGCTCGACTGTCTTTTCGCCGTAGGTTGCGCCGTCGCGAAAGTGGACCTCGTCCCACTTCGTTCGGATCAATCCTGATCGTCGAACGAGTCGGTCGACCTGTGTTTGATCACCACCACTCCAGAAGGCGAGCATCGAACACAGTGCGAAGTCCGCTTCCGACTGGCTCTCGTACCCACTCGTGTCGCCGCGAAACAGGCGGTCGAACTTCTCTCCGTTCGCAGCGGCCCGTGCTTTCTCGAGGAGTTCCTCATCGCTCAGGGGGGACGATCCGTCCGTTGGAGTGGCAGCTGGATCGTCGTCCGTCGATGGTGTGCTCTCAGGTTGTGGACTGGTGTCTGACTCCGACGTTGCGTCCCCTTCCCCCGCAATTGAGTCGTCCTCGATGGCACCGGTATCTCCGGAGTCGGCCGTCGTATCATCGACAAGATACTCGCGATAGACGACGTCTAGCCCGTGGGAACGCTGGTGTACGTCGTCAGGCGTCGACGGAATCTGGTCGCCAGTGACGGTGAAAAAGCGCGCCGTTTCGTACACCTCGAGATCGCCGCGTCGGTTCCGATCTCCGGGAAGTGTTCCTTCGATGAGAACGTGAAGCCCGGTTCCGGACGGACTCACTTCGGTGTATGATTCGAGGATGTCGACGACCGTTTCGGCCCACGCATCGATCGCGCCGGTGTCTGGGTCACGACAGGCATCGAGGTCGACGCCGACGAGTGAATCGTCGTCGGTGAAGACGAACCCGACGCCGGCCAGTTCGCCGTCGAGAGCGGCATCACGGGCGTTCTCGAAGGATGCCCACGTCGAGGGGTCGGTGGCTGAGGCGAACTGACCGGTCGACGGGGTTACCGGGATTTTCGTCTGTTTTCCGCCGCGCTCTTGGGTGCGCCAGCAGACCCACTGCTCACGTTCTGTGAGCGCCGTCGGGAGCGCCGAGCGGTCGGGGAGGGTATCAGTAGTCATAACGAGAGAGTTGCCTGAGAGGCGCCTGAATCCCGCATAGCTATTTCGCTTTGTTCGCGACGTGAGCTCGCCGAAGCGTCGTCTGTCAGAGGCAATATCGAGACCTACACCGCATTTTGACCGTGAATTCCGCGGAATCCCCGGTTTCGAACTCGTTCGCTGACAGCTATGCGGGACGTACAGCGCGTTGCTTACCCGGAAGAATGGCTGTCTGTAGGGTGCTGTAGCGGGCAGGATGGCCGGGTCGGCTTCTGGGAGTCTCTCCGTTTGGCTGTCAATTTTTTATTTGGTAGTCTCAAGCCTTCTTGAGGCCGATCTCTCTGAAGGATACTAACAGCCAAGTGTCTCGTTTGCACAACAGTAGCCAACAAAAAAGCGCAGGACTACGGCAGGGTGTATACTACTTCGGGGAGCATATGGCGGTAAACGGCTGGGTGCAGCGATAGGTCGGTTTTGCTGTCGACAGTGCCGAAGATAGGCTCCTCAGCCGGTAGGGCGCGAAGATAGCGAGTTAATAACTGGGGTATAGGTGTGCAGTGATGAACGGCACAAACCAGCCAGAGTACCGTTCTGCGTGGGAGTGTACCCGAATACGGGTGATATGCCGATTGCTTGGTCCGAACGGGCATTTCTCGAACGAACTGTGGGAGACGGTAGAGAGATCATTCTGGGCCGAGAGTGTCTCTACATCCCGTTCAGCCGCGTGTCGTGTTCGACAGTGATCAGTGGGGATCGTCAACAGTGTGACTCAGGGTGGGCAACGGCCTACGCAATAGTGGTTTTCACTATATTTTCCGGACGGCCACAGAGCTGTACGAGTACGTGAGATCCGAGATTTGCGTCGGGAGTTCCACAGACGAGAGTCCGGACGCCGCGACTAGTCGGCTGCCCTGCTCATTGACAGGTATAGTTGAGGGAGAGCCGAGAGTCGAGAAGACGTACGCGGAGACAGCCCGCCACAGCAGTTTCGAATCGACACTCCCGGACTGACTGCGGTGTATCTCGTCGAGTGGCTTCGGGATTCGTTCGAGGGTGAGTGAAGCGGGGACCACAATGGTGAGTCGGGGATCGCGCGAGCGGACTTCGTCTCTGGGGAAGACGTTTTGGTGGGGCCGCGACAAGGAGACGACTGGATGTCCCGTGACTTCACGTTCAGGAATTTCCTGAGCGACCTCGGTCTGCGAGTTGCGACCGCAGGGATCGTCATCGGGATCTTCGTCGGACTGGGGTATGTCAAGCGCATGGATATTCCGGGGGCCTCCGGGCTGCTTGGTACCGAGGCCGGGTTCTTTACGACGGCGTTTCTGTTAATCGGACTGGTTGCAGTGGCCTGGGTGTGGGTCCGCTGAAAAGGATCGCTCTTCTCGGGTGTTCTCGTCGAGTGGTACGAAACGCTCGCGGTGAACTCCCAAACGGGCCTTTGACGAAAGGTAGTTGCAGATCTGTCTGATCGGTTACTCCACTGCAATTCGGCAGCTAGCTGGGCGATGAGTGAATCCAACTGGGCGGGAGAGAGGACGGTTTCTCTCGACGCATTCTGCGCTGGCTGCTCATCGCGGTTCGTCTCACGCGACCCGTTATCCGCCTCCAACTTATTCCGTGACTCATCTGCTGGGCTCACACGTCACGAAGTCCGAGACTGTACTCAAGTGCGGTATCGACCTTCTCCATACGGTCGTCCGGGATCGAGCCGATCACGTCGGTGACTCGCTGGTCGATCGAGATCGTCCGAATCTGACTACAGACCGCGACCGAATCCTCTCGAAGCGCACAGTTGTCGGCAGGCACCAATACCTCGAACGGATAGAGCTCATCGCCGAAGGATGTCGTGAGCGGGACGACGATCGTCGTCGGGGCGTTCTCGTTGCCGACATCGTTCTGGACGACGAGACAGGGGCGCGTGCCACGCTGTTCTGATCCTCGTGTTGGATCTAACTCGACGATCACAAGATCACCACGGCGAACGTGCATCGAGGCCACCTACCACTCCGGCACGTCGCCGAGGTCGTCGGCGGCTTCCTGCGAGACGCTGGCCAGCTCGTCAGCCAGCTCCCGGTGGTGGTCGGCGCGACGCCGATACCCCTCCGCGAGGTCCTCGCGCGAGATCGGGCGCTCGATGACGATCTTCCCCGATTCTTTTCGGATCACGACCTCGTCGCCGCCATGGAGACCGAACTCCTCGCGGAGCTCTTTCGGGAGGGTCACCTGACCGCGTTCGCCGACCGTGCGTTTCTTTGCCTCGGGCATACATACCCATATCATATTCGTACGCTTAACGCTGTCGGCGTCGGACCCCACTGAAGCAGCGCTCCAGCTCTGAGGAACACGCCTCGAAACCGCAATCCTACATATCACCCGGACAAACGGGCCAGGCGTGACATCCGCATCCCAGCGACGGCGATCGCTGTGGCTGATCGTCGCGGCGGCGACGCTCACCGTCATGGCCGGGGCGATCCTCGGCCCCATCGTCCCGCAGATCCAGCGAGAACTCGGCGTCTCCGGGACCGCAGCCGGACTGATCATCACCACTCACGGCGGGGTGATCGTCCTGGCGAGTCCGCTGATGGGCTCGGTGATCGATCGCGTCGGCCCGCGCCGGCCGTTCGTCGGCGGGCTCCTCGTCTACGGGATCGGCGGCGGCGCCGGCCTCGTCGTCGACGCCTATCTCCCGCTACTGGCGTCCCGGGTCGTCCTCGGGATCGGCACCGCAGCAGTGTACACCTCCGTGACGGTCCTCATCTACCAGCTCTACGAGGGCCAGGCGATGGAGCGCGCGCTCGGATACCGGAGCAGCGCGAACAGCGCCGGCGCCGCCGTGTGGCCGCTGGTCGGCGGTGCCGTCGGGACGCTCGCGTGGAACTTCCCGTTCGGAGTGTACCTCGTCGCGCTGCCGCTCGGGCTGCTCGCCGCCGTGACAATCCCGGAGACGCGCGCCGAGAACGGCGAGGCACCGGGCGACGCAGCGGAATCGACGCCCTCGCTGCGCGAGCGGCTCGCGGCGACGCTCGCCGTGTTTCGCCGTCGCCGCGCACTCCTGTTCGTGTACCTGCTGTACTTTGGCGCGAACGCGTTCCTGTACGTGATCGTCGTCTTCTATCCGCAGTTTCTCCCCGAGGTCGGCGTGTCGTCGTCGTTCGCGATCAGCCTCTACCTGGCCGCGAACGGTGCCGCAGGTGGCCTGTCGGCCGTGGTCTACGACCGGCTCGTGCGTCGCGTCGACCGATCCGCGCTCGTCCTCGCCGCGTTCGGGCTGTGGCTGGTCGGCTTCGGCCTCGCGACGGTCGTCGACACGGCCGTCGGCGCGATCGTCCCGGTCGTGCTGTTCGGCCTCGGCGTCGGGCTGGTGTTTCCGTCGGCGTTCGCGTGGGTCGAGGCGTTCGCGCCGGCCGATCGCCAGGGCCAGTTCAGCTCTTATATCGCGTCGTTCGGGTACACGGGGCAGTTTCTCTCGCCGGTGGTGTTCGGGCCGCTTGTGCCGCTCGTCGGCGTCCGCGGCGTGTTCGGCACCGCCGGGGCGGTAGCCGGTATCGGCGCTCTCGGGCTCGGTCTACAGCAGTTCTCCGAGAGAAGAGGGCGATAGAGGCGTGCGCGGGACTGATAGAAGAAGGAGTATCTCAAGCGGGTCAGAAGTCACGGTGTCTGTATATGTTCGAGATGGAGTGAGACGAGGCCGAAATGTCTACTGGAAACAGCAGTGTCGCGCTTCCGGGAAGAACCGACAATTCGACCTGAGATCACGAACCCAAATCGCGTTCTGAGGGCAATCTCCAAAGACTGCGTCAGACGCACGGCTGACGCACGTCAGCAAACAACCAATGCGCTTATCAGTACCAATCCTGGAGGCTCTCAATATGAGCCGAAAAGAGGGGACGAGCGTTGCGATCGCTCGAGAGATCGCGGCGATCGAGGGAGTCGATCCGAATGACCTGGAGCCGCTGTACGACGTCATCGATACGGACGCGCTCGACGAGCTCGTTCGCAGTTCCGACAGCCAGCACGTGACCGTTGAATTCGAGTACGGAGAGTACACGGTTCGCGTCGAGGGGCCCGACGAGATCACCGTGCTGCGGAACGATCCGCCTGCCGGGAGCGTCGAAACGCGGACCTGTGGCGATTGAGCGGGGCGGGGACCCCGGAGGATCGACGTTCGAATGCGTTTTCCTATAAGCGACGCGAAAGGAGAGAGACCCTCGTACGCGGAAGGCTCTTTGTCTGTCGCGGTCACTCTCAGCGTAAATGGATCCGACGTCGACGGCCGGGTCGTCCGCCGGTGCGCAGACCCGCCGACATGAAGTCGTTGCCGCGCTCGGGCAACAGGCTCTAGAGAGTGAGGATCTCGACCGGGTACTACGGGACGCGGCGGCGGCGGTCGCAGAGACGCTGGATTCCGACTACTGCGGCGTGATCGAGGTCCCTCCCGGAAGTGCTGCGGGAGTGCTACGCCAGGGCGTCGGCTGGCGAGATGGACTGGTCGGAAACGCGACGGTATCTGCGAGGGCAGACTCGCTGACGGGTCGGACGCTCCGCGCGCATGCGCCGATCATCACCCTCGACCTCTCCGAAGACGACAGCGTCGACGATCCTCCCGAAGACGAGCGCGTCACCACTGCCGAACTGCTCGCAAACCACGACGTCGTCAGCGCGGTCAGCGTGGCTATCGGCACCGTGGACGACCCGTGGGGCGTACTGGGCGCCTACACGACGCAGCGCCGCGAGTTCACCGAGGACGACGCCGCGTTCGTCGGGGACGTCGCGGGGCTTCTCGCGTCGGCCGTCTCCCGCGCGGACCGCGAGCGGGAACTGCGACGAAAGGAACGCCGGTACGACGCCGTCGTCGAGGATCCGGAGGGTGTCGTCGGAGTACTCGACACCGACGGGACGGTACGCGACGTCAACGGAGCGGCGCTGGAGAACGTCCACGCCGACCTCGACGACGTGACCGGCGAACCGTTCTGGGAGCTGCCACTGTGGGGCGAGCACGAGGACGGCGAGCGACCCTCGGAAGACGAGGCGCTCGAATCGGCGGACGCGCGAGCCGAACTCGAGCGGGGAATCGAGCGCGCTGCGACCGGCGAGTACGTTGACTTCGAGATCGACCGAACCCGCCCGAACGGCGAACAGTACGTCCAGAGCGGCCGCCTGCGACCGGTGATAGATGGGGAGGGTGCGGTCGTCTCCGTCCTGGTCTCGGACTGGGACGTGACCGAACGCGAGAGGCGCGATCGAGCGCTCGAAGAGTCCGAACGGCGCTACCGAACGCTCGTCGAGCATTTCCCCAACGGTGCGGTCGCGCTCGTCGATCAAAAGCTCAGGTATCAGACCGTCGGCGGCGCCCCCAGCGACGTTGCGGACGTCACCGCCGAGGAGGTCAAAGGCCGGCCGGTGGACGAAGTTCTGCCCTCGACGCTGGCCGCCGAACTCGTCCCGCGCTACGAGGCCGCGCTCGAAGGGACCGCGGACACGTTCGAGACCGACCTCGACGGGCGGACCTACCAGTTCCGGATCGTTCCGGTCCGGGACACCGACGGCGACGTCTTCGCGGCGCTCGGGATGTCTCAGGACATCACCGAGCGCAGGGCGGTCCAGCGCAAGTTAGAGGAGTCCGAGCGTCGCCATCGGACGCTCGTGGAGAACTTCCCGAACGGATCGGTCGGGCTGTTCAACGAGGACCTGGAGTACACCGCCGTGGGCGGAGAGCTCCTCGAGGCGCTCGACGTGGAACCCGAGGACCGCATCGGCCGCAACATCGCCGACCTCCATCCCGAAGAGCTCGTCGAGGAGATCGAGCCGTACTTCCGGGCCGCGCTCGACGGCGAGGCTGACTCGTTCGAGATTGCGTACCGGGGCCGACACTTGGACGCACACACGCTTCCGGTCAGGAACGCCGACGGCAACGTCTTTTCCGGCATGCTCGTGGTCCGAGACGTCACCGAACAACAGGAGTACGAACGCAGGCTCGAACAGTACAGGCAGTACACCGACCGGATCCTGGACGCAATCGACGACATGTTCTACGTCCTCGACGCGGACGGATCGGTACAGCGGTGGAACGAAACCGTCTGCGAGGTCACCGGCTACGCGGACGAAGAGATCGCGTCGATGGAGGCGAGCGACGTCTTCGACGAGGACGAGCGGGAGCGGATCGCCGACGCCGTCGCCGAGGGGTTCGAGACCGGACGCGCACAGGTGGAGGCGGAACTACGCACGCAAGACGGCCGCGCCGTTCCCTATGAATTCGTCGCCTCGGCGCTCGAGGCCCCCGACGGCGACCCAGTGCTGGCGGGGATCGGCCGGGACATCACGGAGCGCAAGGCGCGCGAACGGGCGCTCGAAGAGAGCGAGGCGAAGTTCCGGATGCTCGCCGAGAATCTCGACGAGATGGTGTGGTTGTCCGATCCCGACACGCGGGAGATTCTCTACATTAATCCCGCGTACGACGAGATCTGTGGGCGCGACCGGGCGCCGCTGTACGACGATCCGACGACGTTCCTCGAGGCGGTCCACCCGGACGACCGCGAGCGCGTCGAGCGGGCGTACGCCAGCGTCCCCGAGGAAGTGTTCGACGAGGAGTACCGCATCGTTCGACCCGACGGCGACGTCCGGTGGCTCGACGTCCGGGCGCGCCCGGTCAGCAACGATGAGCGGGAGCGCATCGTCGGCATCGCCGAGGACGTCACCGAGCGCGTCGAGCGCGAGCGCGCGCTCGAGGAGTCCGAGCGGCGCTACCGAACGCTCGCCGAACACTTCCCGAACGGAGCGGTGGGACTGTTCGACGAAGACTTGCGTTACACCGCAGTAGGCGGCCAGTTCATGGAAGAGGCCGACATTCCGAAAGAAGACCGGATCGGCAACAGCGTCTACGACATCTACCCCGAGGACATCGTCGCCGAGATCGAACCGTACTTCCAGGCCGCCCTCGAGGGCGGATCGAACTCGTTCGAGGTCGAGTACCACGACCGACACCTGTTCGCCCATACCCTCCCCGTCAGAGACGCCGACGACGAGGTGTACGCGGGGATGCTCGTCGTCCAGGACGTCACCGAACGTCGGGAGTACGAGCGCAAACTCGAGGAATCCAACGAACGCCTCGAACAGTTCGCCTACGCCGCCTCTCACGACCTGCAGGAACCCCTGCGGATGGTGTCGAGCTACCTCCAGCTCATCGAGCGCCGATACGCGGACGAACTCGACGATGATGGACGCGAGTTCATCGAGTTCGCCGTCGACGGCGCCGATCGGATGCGCGACATGATCGACGGCTTGCTGCAGTACTCGCGCGTCGACACGCGCGGCGACCCGTTCGAGACGGTCGACCTGGAGGCCGTCTTCGACGACGTCAGACAGGATCTCCGGATGCGGATCGAGGAGAGCGGCGCCGAGATCACCGCTGAGAACCTGCCTCGAGTGTACGGCGACGGCGGCCAGCTCAACCAGGTGTTCCAGAACCTCCTGAGCAACGCCATCGAGTACAGCGGCGACGAACCGCCGCGGATCCGCGTGTCGGCCGAGCAGGCGGGCGACGAGTGGATCGTCTCGGTCGAGGACGACGGCGTGGGTATCGAGCCGGACGACGCCGACCGGATCTTCGAGGTGTTCGAGAGCCTTCACGGCGGCGACCAGTCCGGGACGGGGATCGGCCTGGCGCTGTGCGAACGGATCGTCGAACGTCACGACGGAGAGATCCGGGTCGACTCCGAGCCCGGCGAAGGGTCGACGTTCGCGTTCACGCTCCCCGCAGAGCCGGAGGCGCTCGATGACTGATCGCGAGAATGGGCGGGGAGCGAAGCGAGCCAGCGGTACCTGATCACCGGAGAGTGCCGCGATCGCATCGTTTTTTCTCCCGCCGCGCCCAGTCGGGAGTATGCGCGCAGCGATCTACCGCGGCCCCGGCGAGATCACCGTCGAGGACGTTCCCAAACCCGAGGTCGAATCGCCGACCGACGCCGTGATTCGCGTGACTCACACCGCGATCTGTGGCTCCGACCTCTGGTTCTATCGGGGAGACAAGGACCCCGATCCGGGGTCGCGTGTCGGCCACGAACCGATGGGGATCGTCGAGGCGGTCGGCGACGACGTGACCTCGGTCGCGCCCGGCGACAGAGTGCTCGCGCCGTTCGCGATCAGCTGCGGCCAGTGCGAGTTCTGTCGAAAGGGACTGTACACGTCCTGTATCGAGGACGAATCCTGGAGCGGCGACAACGGCGGCGCGCAGGGCGAGTACGTCAAGTGTCCGTTCGCGGACGGCACGCTCGTTCGCGTCCCCGATCGGTACGCGGACGACGAAGACACGCTCGAAGCCTTGCTTCCGCTAACGGACGTGATGGGGACGGGTCACCACGCCGCCGTGAGCGCCGGCGTGAGCGAGGGCGACACCGCGGTCGTCGTCGGCGACGGCGCGGTCGGACTGTGCGGCGTGCTCGCCGCCCAGCGCCGCGGCGCCGAGCGCATCATCGCGGTGGGCCACCACGAGGATCGCCTCGAGCTCGCGACGGAGTTCGGCGCGACGGAGACGGTGACCGAGCGCGGCGACGCCGCCATCGAGCGCATCCGCGAGCTGACCTACGGCGGCGCGAACCACGTGATGGAGTGCGTCGGCGCGGCGTCCGCGATGAACACCGCCATCGCGGCCGCTCGTCCCGGCGGCACGGTCGGCTACGTCGGCGTTCCCTACGGCGTCGACGAGGAGGGGCTAGACGTGTTCTCGATGTTCTCGGACAACATCGCGCTGCGCGGCGGCGTCGCGCCGGTCCGGGACTACGCCGAGGAGCTACTGGCCGACGTGGTCCGGGGAACGCTCGACCCGTCGCCGATCTTCACCGAGACCGTCGATCTCGACGGCGTTCCGGAGGGGTATCGCGCGATGGACGAACGCGAGGCGATCAAAGTGCTCGTCAAGCCCTAACTGTCAGGTATCGTCCTCGTCGCGGGGCGGTCGTTCGGCGAGTCGATCGAACCGCTCGCGCGCGTCCCGCGTTCGCCGTGTCGTCTCTTCGTCGTCGTACGAGACGTCGAGGACGTCATCCCCGGCGAGCGTGACCGAAAGGACGGCATTTTCGTGGGCCGCGTTCTCGGGAAGGTCGTCGCGTTCGATCGTCACCTCGTCGACGACGTCGCCACCCGCTTCGAGTAGGACGACCGCGAGATCGCCCTCGAACCGATCGATGACGCCGGTGAGTTGTCTCGAATCCATCTCAGTAGGCCTCCTCGATCACGACCGTGCCGGAATCATCTCGCACGATAACCGTGTCCCCGCCGTTGTTCCAGACCGCACGCGACTGCCCCCAGTACAACTCCGAGTCGGAATCGGTTCCGCTGCCGGTGTAAAGCGTGATTCGATCGCCCGGGTCAAGCGTAACCCCGGTCGGAACGGTGTACGTGGCCCCGGCTTCGTCGGCGACTTCCCATCCGGAGAGATCGAGCGCCGACTCGCCTGCGTTCTCGAAGACGACGTATTCGTCGTTCAAGTTCTCGTTGTCGTTCCCTTCGGCATCGGGGTGGATATCGACCACGTCCAGCGCTCCATCGGCAGCCGTTTCGTCGGCGCCATCGTCGCCGTCGTCATCCACACTCCCCGTACTGGTGTCGGCACCGCCGTCCGGAGCCACCGGAGTGGCCGTCCCGTCGGCAGGAATGACAAATCGGTCGGTGACGTCGGTCATCGTCCCCGGATCGACCGGATCGCCCGTTCTGAGCTCCGTCGCGCTCGTCGGTGCGTCGGCTTGCGTTCCGACCGTCACGGCCGACCCGTTGCTCGTCATCACGATCGTCCCGTGGGTCGCGGTCCACACCGTCGGAATGGATCGGTCAGCGAGCCGCGACAGCACCTCCTCGTGGGGGTGGCCGTACTGGGAGTCGTAGTCGCTCGAAATGACGACCGCTTTCGGCGAAACGGTCTCCAGAAACGCCTCGCTCGTGCTCGACTGGCTGCCGTGGTGGCCAGCCGCGAGCACCGTCGCGTTCAGATCGTCCCCGTAGGTTTCTTGGAGGTACTGTTCGCTCGCGGCTTCTCCGTCTCCCGGGAGCAGAAAACTCGAGGCGCCGAACTGGACGTGTACCACCAGACTGTTCTCGTTCCGATCGTCACCGGCGAGATACGTTTCCGGCGGCGCGAGGAGCTGCACATCCACGCCGCTCATGTTGAGCGAATCTCCCGCCTGTGACCGGTACAGCGTCACGTCGTGTTCCTCGATCGCATCGAGATAGGAGTTGTACGTCGCCGACGTCGACGTGATACCCGGATCGTACACCGCTCCGATCCCGTCGCCTTCGGTCTCGAAGTGCTCGATCACCGCGGCGTGTCCGCCGATGTGATCCGCGTCGGGATGCGAGGTCAGCAGATGGTCGATCCGCGAGATCCCCTGCGCTTCGAGATACGCGATGACGTTCTCCCCGTCGGCAGTCCAGTCTCCGGAATCGATCAGCGCGGTGTCCCCTTCCGGTCCCACGATGAGCGTACTCGACCCCTGTCCGACGTTCAACACGTGCACTTCCACTTCTCCGTCCGGATTCGTCGCGTTGCTCTCGCTGATCGAGTCCCCTCCCATCTCGGGATCGGTCGGGGACTCAGTATCGGCTGTCGGATCCTGCGTCTCCGATCCGCCGAGCCCGCCGGCACAACCGGCCAGCACGACGAGTCCGACGACCGCTAGAATCGCAGCAATCCGTCGATGAGACATACGTCGTACTCGGCTTCGCTCATGATAGTAGTACGGTTTCGGTAGCGACCCAGCAGCGAACCGTCGACCGATGCTGCGTCGAAGACGGGGGTAGATCGGGCCGGTAACGCGGTATTTGCACGCCCCCGTCGTACGCAGCGTCGACCGGGCACGCGCACGTCGAGGCGCCGCTGTCGAGATCGTTCCAGACGGAGGATTCATTGTCACCCGCACCAAACCCGCAAAAAGAGGCTCAACGAATGAAGATTTCCGAACAGTTACTTTGTTTGTTCTCAGGTAATATCGAAGAACAGGACGGGAGGTACGTCGTCGAGGTTCCCGAGCAGGAACTCGAACTGGGCGAGATTCAGAACGGGGAGAACTACCGCGTGGCGCTGCTTCCCCAGACAGGCGAGTCGAACGACGACGAGGAGCAGAAATCAGTGACCCAGAAATCGACACGCGAACACGATCCGTCGGGCCCGCCCGTCGAGGAGGGCGAGGTCCGCGACGTCGAGATCGAAGACATCGGCGAGCAGGGCGACGGGATCGCCCGCGTCGAGCGGGGCTACGTCGTCATCGTCCCCGACACCGAGACGGGCGAGCGCGTCAGCGTCGAGATGGCGACCGTACGGGAGAACGTCGCCTTCGGCGAGGTCGTCGAGCGACTGAGCTACTACGAATGAGGCTCGCGCGCCCGTGTATCGCCGGCGCATCCCGGCTCTCGTTACTTCATCCGGTTGCGGCGGGCGGGTGACCGCGACCGCCGAAACCGGCGATCCAGCCGCCGACGCGGGCGCCAACGGCGCCGACGAGCGCGGACAAGCCGAACGCGAGCACGCCGACGACGGCCACGACCCCGACCAGGAGGACGAGGCCGCTCGCGACGAACCACGACGGGCCGACCAGACCGGACGACACGGCGAGGATGTCGACGAGCAACCAAACCGCCGGCAGCCCGCCGACGAGGCCGGCCCGGACGCCGACGCCGCTGTTCGTTCCGGTCTTGCGCTCGGCCAGGAATCCGGCGAGGGTTCCGCCGAAGAACACCGGCGCGAGCGACAGTTCCGAGCCAGTCTGCCAGTAGCCGAAGGCCGTGAACGGGATCGATGCCAGCCCGCCGAGGAGGGCGTATCGCCACGTTTCGGTCAGTTCGTCCGGAAGGGGACCGATCCGGGTCACATGCGCAAGTTATCATTTCCTAACATATAGCTGTTTGTCGGTCGGCGCCGCGGCCGTTCGGTGAGGGCGTTTGTGGCGTCGGGTGTCGATGGCAAGACATCGCCGGAGGCCGCTTTCGAGGCGTCGAACGACCCGTCGGTCCGGCACACGGTCATGCGTAGTATCGCTCGCGGTGAAGTTCCTCGGTCTCGTCGCCGTCGGTCAGCGTCACGACGACCTGACGTGTCGAGCAACACCGGTCGAACAATCGACGTCGACGAGCTGCTGACGGTACTGGCCAAGGAGCACACCGAGGAAATCCTCCCCGCGCGGACGCCGTCGTCGGGGGAATCAGAATTCCGCTAACTCGCACAGGCAACCCGGTGACCGGTCGTGCGACGGCGGCCCCGGCCAGCGTCCCGCCCAAATCTGCCCAACATGTTGGGCAGACCTTCACGCACAGAGGGCGAGTATTACTAACCAGTATGAGCCTGTTCGGAAGCGTCCGGCGATACCTCGCCGAGAAGCTCGAAAGTGTGCGGCGTCGACGAAGCGACGGCGGTCGCGCCCCCGATGACGTGATCGGAGAGCGTGTGACCGCCGAACGCGAAGGCGAGATCGTCGTGTTCCACATCGGCATGCGAATCAACGCGTTCCGGAAGCCCCACCGGTGGCTGCCCGTGTTGGTCGCCGCCCCGCGGATGGTTCGGGAACTGGCCGCGGATCCGGAATCGGGACTGCTGGGGAGCCGAACGGTAGTCGGTCCGGGGATCCGAAACCTCAACCTCGTCCAGTACTGGGAGTCATTCGAGGAGTTGGAGGCGTACGCTCGCGACGGCGGCCAGTTGCACTTCCCGGCCTGGCAAGAGTACTATCAGAACGGGACGAAAGACGACGCCAGCGTGGGGATCTGGCACGAAACGTACGTCGTCCGACCGGGCGAGTACGAGACGATTTACAACAACATGCCGCGCCACGGCCTCGGCGCGACCGACGATGCGGAGCTGTCGGCCGCGACGGGAGCGCGCGATACCGCCGCTAGACGCTTCGGTCGAACCGACGGAGGAGATCCCCCGGTCGACGCCGGAGCGGACACACGGTAGCGACCCGTTCGCGCCGAGAGGCGTCTCCCCGTTGGACAACCGCGGCACTCAGTTCCGGCTGAGCAGAAACTCTTCGAGCACCCGCGCCGTCCCGCGTCGGATGGTCTCGCTCGCCGAAGACTTATCGACGCCGAGGTCCGCCGCCAGTTCCGCCAGCGTACACTCGCGGGGCACCTCGAAGTAGCCGCGGCGCAGCGCGACGGTCAGACACTCCCGCTGGCGCTCGGTGAGGAGCGAACGGTCCTCGTCGGTGTGGACGACCGACAGGAGGTCGTACTGGCGGCCGCTGGCGTCGAGCGATGCGCCGAACGCCTCGAACTGGTCGCGCGTCGCGGTCAGATCGAACTCCATCTCACCGTCCTCGACGAGCAGCGGAAACTCCGGCGGGAGCGACGACCCCCAGAGGAACTCGTAGAGGCGCCGCTCGACGGCTTCGTACTGGGCGATTGTCCGCCGATCGTCCGCGTGCAGCAGGTCGTACTCGGCAATATCGGGATGAGAACGGATCGCCTCGACGACCGGCTCGGGGGCGTCGGCCACGACTTCGCCCAGTTCGAGGGCGCGATCGCCCTTCGGGACGCCCGTGAGCAATCGAAGCGTCGCGTCGGGAAATGCGGTCGAGACCTCGGCGATCCAGATGTCTTCGGGCAGCGTCATCCGAAAGCGAGCGCGGATCACGACCGATCCCCCCAGTTGGGCCGCGACCGCCGCGTCGCGGTCGTGTCGACGGTCATCGCTCAGGCCACCGTCACCAGCGCGCCGCCGGCGATCGCCAGCCCGCCCAGCCCATAACAGACGGCCCAGAATGGGACGCGCTCGACGATCCGCAACAGCGCGTCGATCGCGGCGTACCCCACGACGACGCTCACGACCAGCGACACCGCGGCCGATCCGGCCGAGACGCCGGGCAGCCCGCCGGCGTCGGCCATCGTCAGCGCGGCGGCGCCCAGCCCCGCTGGGATCGACATGAGAAAGGAGAGCCGAAACGCCGAGGGACCGTCGTGGCCGCGCACGAGCAGGCCGCTGGCGGTCGTCCCCGATCGGGAGACGCCGGGCAGCACCGCGAGCCCCTGGAGCGCGCCGACGAGAACCGCGTCGATCCAGTCCGGCAGATCCCGGTTCCCGAGACCGACCGACTCGCTGGTCTGCTGGAGCAGCCCCGTGAGGACGAGCAGGATGCCGATCAGCGCGACGAACGCGCCGCCGGCGAGCTCGCTCGCGGCGTCGAGCAGCGTGGCGTACAGCGGGACGCCGACGACGCCCGTCATGACCGTCGCGAGGACGACGAACGACAGTTCGGCGTTCGGCCGATCGAACGCCGTCCGCGGGCGCCAGCCCGGCGCGTCGCCGATCGCCTCGGCGATATCATCCCGGTAGTAGATCGCGGCGGACAGCGTCGTGCCGACCTGGAGAAACAGCGAGAGCTGGATCGCGATCTCGGGCGAGGTGCCCACCGCAGTCAGAAACAGCGAGAGATTCCCCTGGCTGGACACCGGAAGCCACTCCAGAATACCCTGGAGCGCGCCGGCGAGCAGCGCGATAAGTAGTTCGTAAAGATCCATGACCGTCCGTTCGCAAAGCCCGCCCAAAATAGGTGCGATCCGAACTGAGGCGCAAATTGTTGGGATAACGTAACGTTAAGGTACTACAGATCGGAACGGTACCACATCATGGCATCACCTACGGCCGTCGTGCTTGCCGCCGGCGAGGGCAAGCGCCTCCGGCCGCTCACGCGAAACCGGCCGAAACCGCTGCTCCCTGCGGGCCCGACGCCGATTCTCGATCACGTTCTCGACACGCTGACCGCCGTCGGCATCGACGATATCGTGATCGTCGTCGGCTACAAGGAATCGCGCGTTCAGGACCACGTCGGCTCGACTCACGATGGCGCCGACGTCAGCTACGTCTCGCAGGACTCCCAGCTCGGGAGCGGCCACGCGCTGCTGCAGGCCGAATCGGCCGTCGAGAACTCGATGCTGGTCGTCAACGGCGACCAGATCGTTGCGCCGCGGATCGTCCGCGAGGTGCTCGACGCCCACAGCGACGCTCCGGACGCCTCCGCGACGCTGGCGGCGCTCGACCGCGGCGAGGTCCACCGGTACGGCGGCGTCGCGATCGAGGACGGGCGCGCGGTCGACTTCGCCGAACAGCCCGACGACGAGGGGCGATACCACCTCAACGCCGGCGTCTACGTGTTCGAACGGTCGATCTTCGACGCGCTACACTCGACCGGGACCGAGAACGGCAACCTGACGCTTCCCGGCGGCCTGCAGACGGCCGTCGATCGCGGCGAGACGGTCCGGGCCGTCCGAACCTCGGGGCTCTGGGCGGACGCCAACTACCCCTGGGACATCCTCACGCTCGCCCGGGAACTGTTCGAGCACGACGTGGTTCCCGGCAGCGATGAGCCGGCGACCGGGATCGCAGAGTCGGCGCGCGTCCACGAGGACGCCGTGCTCCAGTCGCCGGTCGCGATAGCCGAGGACGCCGTCGTCGAGGCCGGCGCGGTGCTCGGGCCGAACGTCGCCGTCGGCCGGAACGCGACCGTCGGTCCGAACGCCGTCCTCGAGAACACGGTGCTCGACAGCGACGCGCGCGTCGGCGCCAACGCGACGCTCGTCGACTGCGTGCTCGGTCAGGGAGCCCGTATCGGGCCGGGGACGACTGCGATGGGCGGACCGGCGGACGTCCGGATCGAGGATCGGGTGCTCGAAGATCAGCGCCTCGGCGCCGTCGTCGCGGATCGCGCACGACTCGGCGGCGGCGTCACCGTCGCGCCGGGGACGCTGGTCGGCCCCGATGCGGAGGTCCACTCGGGAGCGACGCTCGACGCGAACGTCACGGCGGGCGCTGAGGTGCGTCGCTGATGTGCGGGATCGTCGGCTACATCGGCCGCGACCGCCAGCACGACGCCCGCGACGTGCTCGTCGGCGGGCTGGAGAACCTGGAGTATCGGGGCTACGACTCGGCGGGCGTCGCGCTCTCGAACGGCGCCGTCACCGTCGTCAAGCGCGAGGGCGAGGTCTCCGAACTCGTCGCCGCGCTCGAAAGCCAGGAGACGCTGGCCGCGCCCATCGGAATCGGGCACACGCGCTGGTCGACTCACGGCGAACCCTCCGACGAGAATGCTCACCCCCACACCGACTGCACGGGCGAGCTCGCGGTGGTTCACAACGGCATCATCGAGAACTACGAGCGGCTCAAGGCCGAGCTGCGCGGCGAGGGCCACGAGTTCGAGAGCGAGACCGACACCGAGGTCGTCCCGCACCTGATCGAGGCGGCGATGGAACACGGCGAGAACCGCGAAGAAGCCTTCTGCTCGGCGATCGAACGGCTCGAAGGCAGCTACGCGATCGCCGCCGTGTTCGAGGACTCCGAGGAGGTGCTCACCGCCCGGCAGGACTCGCCGCTCGTGATCGGCGTCGGCGACGACGGCTACTACCTCGCCAGCGACGTGCCGGCCTTCATCGACCACACCGACCAGGTGCTCTATCTGGAGGACGGCGAGTTCGCGCGGCTCACGCCCGAGACGGTCAGCATTACGGACGCCGACGGCCGGCCGGTCGAAAAGTCGCTTTCGACCGTCGAGTGGGACGCCGAGGACGCGGGCAAGAGCGGCTACGACCACTACATGCTCAAGGAGATCCACGAGCAGCCCCGGGCGCTCCGGAAGTGCCTGCGCGAGCGGGTCGACGGGATCGAGCGAACCGTCGACCTCGACCTCGAGGGGCTGGACGATGTCTCGGCGATCCACCTCGTCGCCTGCGGCACCAGCTACCACGCCGCGCTGTACGGCGCCCGCCTGCTCCGGGAACGGGGCATCCCCGCCCAGTCGTTCGTCGCCAGCGAGTACGACCGGGCGTCGCTGGCCGGCGAGACGCCGCTGGTCGTCGGCGTCACCCAGAGCGGCGAGACCGCCGACACGCTGGGGGCGCTCCGGACGGCCCGCGCCGCTGGCGCCCGGACGCTCGCGGTGACGAACACGGTCGGCAGCACGGCCGCCCGCGAGTGCGACGAGGCGCTGTACGTCCGCGCCGGGCCGGAGATCGGCGTCGCCGCGACCAAGACGTTCGCCAGCCAGCAGATCGCGCTCCACGCGTTCGCGCTGTGGCTCTCGGAGGACTCGATCGGCTCCGACCGGATCGACGCGCTCCGCGACCTTCCCGACCAGGTGCAGGCCGTGCTCGACGATTCGGACGCCCGAGCGGTCGCCGAGGCGTACGCCGATTCCTCGGCCTTCTTCTTCGTCGGACGGCGCTACCACCAGCCGGTCGCGCTCGAAGGCGCGCTGAAGCTCAAGGAGATCTCCTACGAGCACGCGGAGGGGTTCGCGGCGGGCGAGCTGAAACACGGCCCGCTCGCGCTGATCGAGGACGACACGCCCCTGATCGCGGTCGTGACCGGCGACGACGAGATCGCCCAGAAGACCGTGAGCAACGTCAAGGAGGTCCAGGCCCGCGGCGCGCCCGTGATCGCCGTCACCGACGGCCGATCGGACGTCGAGCAGTACGCGAATCACGTGCTGGAGATCCCCGAGACAGACCCGACGCTCGCGCCGGTGCTGGCGAACGTCCAGTTGCAGCTACTGTCGTACTGGATCGCCGCGGAGCTCGGCCGGCCGATCGACAAGCCGCGCCACCTCGCCAAGAGCGTCACGGTTGAGTGAACGTCCACTGGTCGACCGGACTCCTGCTTCGTCGACGCCGTGAGTCAGTCTTCCTAATCGCTACGGTCCGGACGTAGGTCGTCACCGGTCGTCTGGAGCTACGTAGACCAACGACGTGTTTTTAGATATTATTATCGACATATATCCCATACCATAAATTTTAGAACCAATCATTCAACCGGCACCGACACCGTGTCAAGACATTCGTGATTTCCGGGGTGTTCGGCGTGGACAAGATTATCCAGGAGGAAGCAAATCGAACATAGAGTGCCCAAGAGCGCCACGAAGCATTTGATCAAGTAGGTGAAGCTGCTACGGACGCCGCATCCAAAGATGGACCCGATACCTGCTGGGGGCGAAAGATGTATTTCCAGAGTCTCGTCGATAAGGGCCTAAAACTCCCATATAGACGTGATAGAACGATACTCGTTGTCCGGCGGACGGTTCGAGACCGGGGCATCGAGCTACGACCGACGCGTTGCTCTTCGAAGCAATTGGCAGTATAATATTATATATTTCTGTGTTAGGATTCTTCGAGTAGATGTCGGATTGGTCGATCGACGCCCGGCGGGACGAGCGTCGAAATTCTGGCAGCTCTTAGAGGGTTCGGACGTGATCGACCGTGACTCCTGGAGAGCCCTCAGCTTTGTTGATACGGTAACCGATACCGCCCCGCTGGTAGGTAGTGTCCGTTCCGGTGAGACGTGCGATACGTGTTCCCGACGGGTCAGTGAGCGTGGCGACGATCGTACCGTCGCTACCCCATTCGATCGTGCCCTCGAGCCACTTACCGACGTAGTCGGCGATCGGAACCTGCGTGGATCCTACCGCAGTCGGTACGCCGTTCTCGATACGCCAGAGGTACATGGTGTTCGACGGTGAGTGGAGATTCAAATCATACCGGTGTGCCGGGTCCGCGGTCTCCGATTGCGCGCCGAAGACGAAGGTGATGGTGTCCGACGCAGAGCCGAGCTGGAAGTTGTACTTCACAGTATCACCGGCCGACGGGTAGTGAGCGAGTCCCAACGTTGAGGCAATGCGCCGTTCATCACCGCTCGCTCGCATCTTGAGCGACGACTCTCCCTGTAGTACTGGCGTCTGTGAGTCTACTTCGTAGCCGTCGACGTGACCCTTGTACTCGGCGAGGTCGTCGTCCTCGAAGTCATCGACTGTGACGGACGGAACGTCGACATCCACTTCCGTCTGTGCGCGAGCCCCGACGATGTCCCCGTACGTCGCGACCGCCGTGACGACACCGTCACTCGTCGCAGACGCTGGAACAGCTACATCGAACGTGACTGAACTGGTTCCGCTGGCGTCGACCTGATACGGTTTCTCGACGGAGTCGACGTTCCAGCCGTCCGGGATGGTGAGAGAGACGGTCCCTGAGACGGGTCGATCGATCGCATTTCCGATCACAGCGTTGACCTCGGTTGTTTCACCGGGTTGGACGCTATCAGCTTCGAGTGACGTTACGTCGATCGGCGATCCGATCGTCAGCGCAGTCGACACCGACGATTCGACCGTTCCGCCCCGATGCTGGTAGGTCGCCTGTCCCGTGAGTGTAACTGGACCGGTAGGCTGTGAGAGCGGTACGGCGACCTCAAACTCCACAGCGAACGACTGGCCGGGTTTGATGACGCCCGTTTTGGTCGATCCGACCGGAGTAACGGTCCAGCCAGCCGGTGATGAGAGAGAGACCGAGACGTCGTTGATATTCTCCTCGCCGTCATTCGCCACGACCGCTGTCACGCGGCCGGAGGAACCAGCACTGATCGCATTAGATTCGTTGACGAGTTCCGTTTGGACGTCTAACAGCCGTTCGCTGTTCGTCGAAACGGCCTGGTCGATCGTCCGAAGCGAGTCCTGTAACCCCGCTGCAGTCGATCGGGACAGTCCTCCGGACTGTACCTGGTTCGAGAGCCACCGCCGGAGTTGGTTGACGGTGACGAGCGCCTGTTGGGCGTGTCGTTCGACGACTGTGGCGTCACCGGCGATCCGGGCGGTCATGGCCTCCTCGAGTTGGGAGTGCAACTTCGACAGCTGCGCGTTGAGGTGCTCCGTCTGATCCGCGGTTAGATCGCCCGCGTCCCGAAGATCCGACACGGTCTCTTGCTGTTCGCTCGTAAGGTGGCGTGCGAACCCGAAGCGGCCTAGCATCGGGTCAGATTCGATCGACCAGTCCCCCGACCCCATCTCGAAGACGGCGTACCCCTCGTCCATACCCTGGAACGCGGTTACGTCGTGCGTCACGGCGAGCTCACCGTCGACGATCACGGCCCAGCGGTACTCCGCAGGAACGTGGACGTCTGCGGACGCGTTGACGGGGATCGAGAGGTCGTGGGTAAACGTCCCGTCGTCGTTCTGGAGCCAATGGGATTCGATCGTCCCTTTGACCGTTTCCGTGGTAGCGGTGACCTCGTCCAGGTCCTCGGGTGGGTGTGGTTTGACGGTGAACCGGTCGAAGCCCGGTTCGTCGGGTGCCCGGATGCCCGCGAGGTACTTGTAGAACCACTCGTCGATGGAGCCAAGGAAATGGTGGTCTCGCGAGCGGGCGTTCAGCGTCCAGCGCTCCAGGAGGGCAGTCATATCGTTCTCGACCCAGTGGCCCCAACTCGGGTAGGTGCGCTGCGTCGCGACCGTGTACGCGACGTCGTGATACCCGTGCTCCGTCAAGACGGGGAGGAGGTACTTCGTACCGTGAGCGCCGGTATCCAGGTGGCCGTCGTGAACTTCCATCACGTTCTCGGCGAGGTTGGCGGCAACGGCATCTTCGTGGTCGCCGGGAACGAGATCGTACGCGAGCGGGAACACGTTCGACGTCTGGCGGTACTCGCTGACGTTGCCGGTACTGTAGACGTCGGCGGTCGGATCGAAGAACTCGTCGTTGAAGGCGGTCTCGATGTCCGTTGCCAACTGGGAGAACTCGGTGGCCTCGTCGTCGTGGCCGAGAACGGCGGCGATATCGGCCAGTACCTCGGCGTCCCGGTAGAAGTACGCCGTCGAGACGATTCCCGGTCCTTCCGGGGGAACGGCGCCGCCGCCGGGCGCGACCCAGTCGCCGAGGCCGTCGCGGATGATGTGACTATCGGCTTTCCGCTGGAGATACCGGACGTACGCTTTCATGCCATCGTAGTGCTCCTCGAGGATGCGGCGGTCACCGTAGTACTGGTACGTCCACCACGTGAGAAGCACGTAGACGGATTGCCAGGCCGGATCTGGAGTCCACCCCGCGTAGCCCCAATCGGCCGTCGGAACGATGACCGGTATGTTTCCTTCCTCGCCGATGACCTCCGGCGCGTCGAGTTGGGCGTCGCGGACGTCTGCGAGCCATTTTCTGTAGAACCGGGCGAGCCGAAAGTTGAACATTCCCGTCTCGGCAGTGACGAGTGCGTCCGCCGTCCAACCGTTCTTCTCGTAGGTCGGCGTATCCGTCGGAACGCCGTGGTAGTTGTTGAGAAACGCCCACTGGGTGTTCTCGTGAATCTGCGTCAGCAGGTCGCTGGAGCAGGCGAAGTCGCTGTCGACGTTTTCGTCGATGGCAGAGTGAACGACGACCCCGGTGATATCGTCCGCGGTCGGCGTTCCGGGGTATCCTTCGACCTGAACGTACCGGAAGCCCTTGTAGCTGAATCGCGACTCCCACGTCTCCGGCCCGTTCCCGTCGAGGACGTAGGTGTCTGTCTGCATCGGTTCCGAGATGAGACCGTTGTCGTTGTTCACCGTCCCGTCGCCGTGGAGCTTCTCACCCATCGTCAGCGTGACGGCAGTTCCTTCCGGCCCGTCGACAGCGATCTCGGTCCAGCCGGCGATCATCTGGCCGATGTCGAAGACGTAGACGCCCGATTCCGGCTCGGTCACGTCTACCGGTTCGAGCCGCTCGAACGTCGTGATCGGCTGGACGTGCTGTGCGGTCGCTTCGCCGGCCGGTCCGTCGACAACGTCGACGGCCTCCCAGTCGGCGTCGTCGTACGCGGGAGTGGTCCAGCCGGCCTGTTCCTCTCGGGCGTCGTAAAACTCGCCGGCGAACAGCGAATCGCGACGGGTCGGCCCGTCGGTGACGTACCAGTCGTCGTCGCTCGTAATCGTCGTCGTCGAGCCGTCGTCGAATGTCACCTCCACCTGGAGTCGGAGTTCCGGATCGCTCCACCACGGCGGATCGTCCCAGTTCCAGACGTTGTCCGCCAGTTCCCCGTAGCGACCGCGGCCCAAGGCGACGCCGAGCGCGTTCTCGCCGCGCTGCAACGCGTCGGTCACGTCGTGGGTCGCGTACAGGACCGTGTGCTCGTAGTCCGTTTGAGCGGGATCGAGCACCTGTTCGCCGATCTGTTCGCCGTTGACGTACAGTTCGTAGAACCCGAGCCCGCTTACGTACGCCCTCGCGTCCACGACATTCTGGTCGAGGGGGACTTCGGAGCGCAGAAGCGGACTCGGATTTCGGCTTCCGCTACTTCGAAGAACGACACCGCCGCCCTGAACGTCGAGTTGCCCGTCGACGATCGACCCTCCCGAGAACGTTTCGACGAGCGTACTGTCGAAGTGTTCTTCGAACAGGACGTCACCGCCCTCCGCAGTGACGAGTACATCGTCGTAGCGGGCGTGTTCCGCACCGTTCTGTCTGAAGCCGATCGTTCCGGACGAGTGCGTACTATCGGTGACCCTGTGGACCTGCTGGCCATCGATCGTCGTCGTGATCCGGTCGCCGACGACGTCGATGCGAACCCGATGTTGATCGTGCGGGTTCTCCCCCATCACGTCCTGCAGACTCACCGGCTCTAGCGTGGACCAGCCGCCATCCTCGCGGATGTGTGGCCGGAGCAGCGGCTCCGACGACCGGACGGTGTTGATCTGCCACATGTAGAGATTGTCCGCATCTTGGGCACGGAAGACCAGACCGGCGGCGGCCTCGAGCAGTGTCACGTCAGCCTCGAAGGAGTAGTCTGTCCACTCACTGCCGGGGCGCTCGTCAGAACTACTATCGTCCTCGGAACGGCCTATCCACTCCGCGGTCCAGTTTTCCTCGTCGAGTAGCCCCGTCTCCCAGTGCGCCGGTTCGCTCCACTCGCTCGGAGTCTCGTCGACGTCCCACACGCGGACCGTCCAGTAATACCGCGTCGCCGGGTCGAGTGCCGGGCCATCGTACTCGATGTTAGTCGACCGCGACGACGCGACCTTGCCGGAATCCCAGACGTCGGCACCCTCGGAAGTGATCGCTGCCGCCGACGATCCTACCCGGATGCGATAGGCGGTCTGCCCCTGGTCTGGTTGGTCAGATGCGAGGCACCAGCTGAACCGCGGACGCGGTTCGTCGACGCCGAGCGGGTTCGTCGCGTACTCGACGCGAAGATCCGTCGGCGTCGCATCGTCCTCGATAATCGATCCGGATTCGCCGGCGTCGCTCGTCTCCGAACTGGCCGTTGCTCCCGCAGGGCTGCCGAGGAACGATCCCCCGGCGAGGACGCCGGTGTACTGGAGGTAGTCGCGACGGTCGATCGGGAGGATGCCGCTCTGCGACTCGTCGTCCGGAGCTGTATCGTGCGTGTCTGCTGGTGGATCACGTGTCATTATATGCTCATCTATGGTTGATCGGAACCATAGCCTAGGCTAGTATACGGCAATAAGAATCATAAGATAGCGATGCAGTAACAAGTACTGTAAATAAGCGGTATGTATATATGAAACGATTAGCGACTTCGTCGTAGATACTCCGCACTCGTGATCCTCGAAAGCATCTCCGGCGTACGGTGGGTGTGACGAATGATCTCGAAGAAAGGAGACGTGTGACATCAACTCTCGGAGAAGACGGATTGGACGATGCTGTCCGCTCGAAGCGAGTACCGTCTACTTAGATATCATTTCGGATAGCTAGCTCCAACGTGGCGGCCGTCACCCGTGCATTCGTCGACTGAAGTGTGACCGATCCGCCGTTGAACGACGGCGGAATGGGTTTCCAGCCGGTCGTGCGAACTCCTTGATTTCTCGACTGCACCGGGTCGGTGTAGGCCGTCTCCCCGTCCGCGGACAGCTTCATACGGATCGCTGCGGGGTCTCCGTCGATGGAGACTCTGGTTCCCCACGGTCCCATTCCGTAATCGCCCAGTACCTGCGCGGCTGGCCAACTTGAATCATCGAAACCGGTCGATCGCCAGCCGGCGGCTTCGTCCTGACTGGCGACCCACGCGCCGTCGGTATCGATCGCTCGAGTCTCGTCGCCGAAGGACAGGTACAACCGCCCGATGAGGCCCGCGTAGTTGCCAAACCGCTCGGCTTTCATCGCGAGGACGTTCTCCCCGGCCTGCAGTGCATCACTCACGTCGATCGCCGCCGCGTGCTGCCAGGAGTATCGGGGCAGGCCATCGAACCCGTCCGCCGAGGTTCCGACCTCGGTCCCGTTAATCGAGGCCGTCGCGAGGTTATCGGCGGTGAACACCAGCGTCGCGTTCGTCGGCACCTCGTCGAGTTGGAACGATCGCCGGAAGTACCGGACGCCCTCGGCCGAGGGGTCGTTGTAGTCCCACGCCGGGTCATCGTCGGGGTACCAGATCCAGGACGACCCGTCCAGCGTGAGCGAACCGGTGGGTTCCATCCGTGCCGTCACGCGCCCGTACAGGGGCGTGGCCGGCGTCGCCCGTTCGACGTCGAGGGATGTGGACGAATCGCGGAAGGAACTCGTCTCGTTTCGGACGGGCGCCTCCTCCTGAAGCCCCGTCGCGTTGACCGTCACCATGTGGGCGAGAGGCTTGGTGTCCGCGCCGCTGGAGCCTTGCGGCGCAACCGTCCGTTCGAACGAGGTCGGGTCGTCGTATCCTAGCTCCAGCGTGACGTCGGTGAGAGTCGTCGTCGGGGCTGGCAGGTGGATCAGAGTAATCCCCGTATTGTCCAGCCGAAGGTGGCCGCCGACGAGGTCGCCAGCATCGAAGTATGGCGACTCGGAGGACTCGAACGCGGTCTCGAACAGGATCTCACCGCTATCGTCCGTGACCGTGATCGCATCTACCAGGACGCTCCTGCTTCGGCTGCTGTGTCTGGGTTGCCTGAATCCGATCCGCCCCTCGGTGTGCGTGTCGTCGGTCCGGCGATCGATCTCCTGACTATCGAGGAACGTCGTTATCTCGGAACCGATCGCTTCGATCCGAATCTCGTGTTCCTGCCCTTCCACGCTGTCGACGACATCTCCGAGCGGAATTTCGTCCAACAGCGTCCAACTACCGTTTTCTCGGACGTGAGGCCGCAAGAGATGCTGCTCGAAGCCGTGCGACTCGTCCGCGACTTGCCACATGTAGAAGTTGTCCGCGTCCCGGGCGCGGAAGATGAACCCGACTTGTTCGCTCTCGACGGTGAACTGCGATTCGAACGAGTAATCGCTCCACTCGTCGCCCCTGCTCGATCGGACCTGAACGTTCGCGAACCCGGCGCGGAATGCTTGCGGGATCTCGGTCCACTCGGTGACGACGCGCTCGCCGTCGTGACCTGCTGCGGGCTCGCCGTAGGTAGTTCCGTGTCGGCCATCGATCTTGACCCGCACCTCGGATTCGGCGTCCTCCTCCGCTTCCACGTCAGCTGTCGCTCTGGCGTACATCGGCGTCGCCGGGACGGTCGTCTCGGTTGCCGCGAGCGCGGTCGAGGTGTCCTCGAAAGTCGTGCTCGACGTCGTGATTGGAGTTTCGATCGACCCGGTCGAGGCGTACGTCGTGAGTTCCCCGTTTGCGCCCCACGATTCGACCGTCCGTGTGGCTCGACCGAGGTCGTCCGGATCCACGTCCGAGATGCCGACGAGCGCATCGGCGCTCCAGGGGACATCGCCGACGGTCTGCTGGTGATCGACGAAGCTGAGTACTCGATCCTGCCGCCAGCGCTCGGGATCGATGTGAAGATCGCTCCACGTCATGTTCCGTTTATAGAGGATCGAGGTCTCCCACTCGCCGTCCCGTTTCTCGACGAGGAGCGGCCAGCTCCCGCGTTGGAAGTCCCGGGTCACGATGTGGACGTCGCCGTCGTCGCCGACGACGATTCCCATGCGGCCGATGGGCGAGGCGACGACACCGCCGCCGCCGAGATTGATGTTCGTCTGGCGGTCCGTGGCAGCTTCGATCTCCCAGTCGCCGTCCGAAAGAGAGGCATGGAAGATCTGCGTGTGTCCCTCGGCGTCGTCGCGGTAGTACGCGACGTGGGGCTCGTCAGTTTCGGGATGGTACGCCGACCAACCCTGATTGATGAGGTTGCTGTCGGGCTCGATCGGGTCGACCACCTCCACAGCGCCCTTCGTGATGGGGAGCTCGTAGGGCGTTCCGTCGCTCCGAGTCCACGTCTCGCCGCCGTCGGGACTCCGCGCGTAGGACAGTTGCTGGTTGGTCTGGACGCCGCCGGTTCCGCGCCAGCAGAAGAAATAGTGGAGCACGCCGTCGTTCGACTGGACGAGGTTCCAGGGATAGGCGTTGTACGTCTCGCCCGCGTACTCCCCCAGGATGAGCGGATGGTGCAGCGGCTCCCAGGTGCCGGCATCGCTGTTCCAGCGATTCAGCATCCAGTCGCCGTTACCGCTCCCGCCCTGACGGTAGCCGAACAGGAGTGTCCCGTCGTTGAGGCGGGCAAACTCCGGATAGTTCGCGCCGTCCTCGTTCTGGCCGGTCATCCCGTTTCGTTCGGGACCGAAGGCAGAGACGTCGGCTGGACGTGTACTGCGACGCCACGTCGGCCGGCTGCCCCGCGTGTTGTAACAGACAAACACGTGACCGTCGGGGCCGATCCCCAGCGCCGGCGTCCAGTGGCCGTCGCGTACTCCGATCTCGACGTCGGTGTGATGCTGGCTCCACTCGCCGTCGGGGAGGTCTCGAGCCGCGACAACCAGTTTCCCGGCGTGCGTCCAGTAGGCGTAGTACTGGCGGCCATCGTAGGTTGTCAGCCGTGGACAGAACGGCGGCGTGTCGGTCTGTGCGTTGCCGAGGCCGTTTTCGGCGAGTTCGTATCTGGTGAAGCTAGTTTGCCGCCCGGGATCCGATCGAGGGGCTTCGCCGGACGATCCGAGGGCGTCGGCCGCCCCGAGGCCCGGGATGGTGGTCGCTCCGAGCAAGCCGCTCGCAGCAAGGAAGGCACGCCGTCTGATCGGTGTCGATTCTGGGTCCGTTCGTCGGTCGTTTTGTGAATTATCGCTCATTCGTAGACGTGTTATCGGTTAACGGCCGCGTCGCTACAGGCCGTGAATTTCGCGCGATACTGCGGTTGTCACGGCAAGGAATGGCACACTTATCTTTCACGCAGAGTCAAGATAACGGACACCGGTACATGCAGATCTTGCATCTAGTACGGCCAGACGCTCCAGCACAATCTGAAAGGCGAACGACGAGACGCAGCAAAACAGCAGATGGTTACGGAGCTGCGCACCCGTAGATCTGTGGGGCCATACTACTCACCGATCTGTTCGAGTTCGAGCTCGTATTCGCCGGAGCCGACTTCGACGAGAATCACGTCCTGGTCGCGCTGAACGCTCCGGATGCCTAGGCGGCCCGGATCAGTTTGGTTTCCGTTGTTCCAGATCGTTTTCTCTCCTTCGCGAACGCGCGTCTTCGCGCCGCCGAACGTCGGAATGCGGATAGCCGCCGTCGCATTTTCGGGCACCGTTACGTCCATCACGATGCCGTCAGTCGTCCGTTCCTCGCCTACCGTTGTCGTCCGCTCCCACCGTACGTCGACGATGCCACGAACCGTCTCGACGGACGCCTCGGCCCAGTCGAGTTCCGGAACAATCTCCGGCGCGATCTCGATCGCCTCGTAGCCAGGATCCGACGGCGATCGGACGCCGGCCACGTACTTGTAGAACCACTCGTCGATAGAGCCGAAGTACTGGTGATCGAGCGACCGACTGCCTTCGGTGATGTCCCAGTCCTCCAGGAGAGCGGTGAACCCGTTTTCGATCCACCACCCCCAGCTGGGATACGTTCGCTGCGTTGCGACGGTGTACGCGACGTCGTGATGGCCGTGTTCGGTCAACACCGGAAGAAGCCACTTGGTCCCGTGTACGCCGGTGTTCAGATGGCCGTCGCGTCGCTCCATCACGTCAGCGACGAGATTCGCGACGACGGCGTCCTCACGGTCGTCCGGGACCATCCCGAACGCGAGCGGCATCACGTTCGACGTCTGTCGGTACTCGTCGGTCTCTCCGGTGCGGTAGATGTTCGCGTCGGTATCCAGGAACTCGTCGTTGAACGCTGTGCGGATCTCCTCGACCAGTGCGGCGTACGTCTGCGCGTCCTCTTCGTGGCCGAGCACCGACGCCACCTCCGAGAGAACTTCGGCGTCTCGGTAGAAGTAGGACGTACCGACGATTTTCGACCCTTCCGGCGGTTCACCGAACGTGCCCGGGGCGTTGTAGTCGCCGAATCCGCCCGGATGGATCAGCCCATCGGCTTGGTCGATAAGAACGTCGACGTACGCTTTCATTCCCTCGTAGTTCGTTTCCAGCAGCCGCTCGTCGCCGTAGTACTGGTAGGCCCACCACGGAATGATGACGTACGCCGACCCCCACCCGGCGGCGGTCGCGTTGCGTCCGCTGTACCGGCCTTCGACGGCGGGTGCGATCGACGGGACGAGCCCCTCCTCCTGGGCATCACCGAGGTCTCGGATCCACTTCGTATAGAAGCGGGGCGCCAGGTAGTTGTAGATCGTCGTCTCGGTCATCGCCAACCCGTCGCCGCCGTACGCCATCTTCTCGAACATCGGCGTGTCCGTCGGGATGCTGTGCAGGTTGTTCGTGAGCGCCCGCCGCGTATTCTCGTGGATCTGGTTGAAAAGGTCGTTCGAACAGCGGAACGTGCTCGTCGTGTTCGCGTCGACCTCCGTGTACACGACTTCCGCCTGGAGGGCGTCCGTCGTGGGCGTTCCCGGGAACCCTTCGATCTGTACGTATCGAAACCCGTGATACGTGAAGCGCGGTTTCCACGTCTCGGTCCCCTCACCCGAGAGGATGTACTCGTCCTCCTGGAGCGGTGATACGAAGTAGTCGTTATCCACTCGTCCCGTTTCGTTCTCGGGGAAGCCTTCGAGCTTCTCCCCCATCGTCAACGAAACGGTCGTGCCTTCGGGACCGTCGACGGTCAGGACGGGCCACCCGGCGATCATTTCGCCCATGTCGAAGACGTAGACGCCGGGTTCTGGCTCTAGAATCTCGTCTGGCTCGATCGTATCTCGGACAGTAATCGGCGGAGCGAGCTGGTTCATCAACTCGCCGCCGGGGCCCTCCACCGTGATCGACGTCTCCCAGTCGGAGTCGTCGTACTCGGATTCGGTCCATCCGGTTCGCTCCTCGCGCGCATCGTAGATCTCGCCGCCGAGCAGCGAGTCGTACCGCGTCGGGCCGTCGACGACCGACCAGCCGCCGCCGGTTTCGATCGTTGTAACGCTGCCGTCTGCGAACTCGACTTCGACCTGGGCCCGCAGTTCCGGATCGCTCCACCACGAGACGTCGTTCCAGCCCCAGCCACCGTTGAGCTCTCCGTAGCGTGCTCGACCGAGCGCCACGCCGATAGCGTTTGTCCCCTCCCGTAGCGCCTCGGTGACGTCGTACGTCTCGTACAGGACGGTCTTCTCGAAGTCCGTCTGGCCGGGGTGCAGAACCTGCTCGCCGATCCGATCGCCGTTGACATACAACTCGTGGAACCCGAGACCGGCGACGTACGCTCGCGCGGATTCGATTTCCTTCCCGAGTTCGGCCTCCGTCCGCATCAGCGGACTCGGATTCTCGTACGACGATTCGCCGAGCAGCAGGGGGCCCGTCCCCTGTACCACGAGCGCGTCGTCCTCGATCAACTCACTCGGGAACGCGCTTTCCGCGGGGGCCGAGAAATCGTCAGCGTACAGGTCCGCCCCGTCCGGTGCAGTCACCCTGATATTGTCGAATCGCGCTCGTTCGCTCGAGTCTTCCCGAAAGCCGATCGTTCCGGCCGAGTGCGTCGAATCGGTCGTCGTATCGACGTGCGCTCCGTCGATACGCGTGGTGAACTCGTCGCCGTCGACCGTCACCGACAGCGTGTGCTGGCCGTCGAACGAGTCTCCGACCACGTCGTCGAGTCGAATCTGCTTCAGGACGGACCAGTTGCCGTTCTCTCGAACGTGCGGACGCAGAAGCGGCACGTCTGCGTTCTTCGTGTTGAGCTGCCACATGTAGAAGTTCCCCTCGTCCTGCGCTCGGAAGAGCACTCCCGCGTTCTCCGAGAGGATCTCGACGTCGACGGTAAAGGTGTAATCCGTCCACTCAACACCCCGGAATTCTGTCTCGTTCTCCTGGCCAATCCAGGTCGCGTTCCAGTCAGCCTCGCTCAGTAACCCGGTTTCCCAGTACCCCGGATCACTCCAGGATGACGCTCGGCCGTCGTCATCCCAGACCTTCACTTTCCAGTGGTAGCGCGTTCCCGATTCGAGCGACGGACCGGCGTACTCGATGTTGACTGACTGCTCCGACGCGACCTTGCCGGAGTCCCAGACGTTCCCCCGATTCGCGGCGAGTTTCTCGGGGGTCGATGCGACGATGATCCGGTAGGCTCGCTGCGTCCAGTCGCGGCCCGGGGCGGCGACGTCCCAGCTGAAACGAGGTAATTCCACGTCTACGCCGACGGGATTCCGCGCGTATTCGACGCGGAGGTCGACGGGAGTCGGCTCGCTAACCTCGTAGGAGGAATCGTTCGTCTCGTCGGCGCTTGCCATCCCTCCCCCGACGATAGGAACGCCCGTGAGCGCGCCCGCGTACTGGAGGTACTCGCGTCGATCGATGGGCAACCGGCCACCGGTCCGGCGCCGTCGATCCGGTTCGTCCGATCGTGATTCTGATGGATTGTCGGAACTCATGGGTCAATGATGCGTGCTGCGTCTCAGCACGCCTGTAAGAGAGTACAGCAAAATGACGTATAGTCCGCCGTCATACCTGCAAAGCGTGTGAGTTTCGGAGGTTGTAATTCGCTTTACCTGGAGCGGCGGTGCAGGGTGAGCGACGGACGAATTACCGAGTCTCTTCGCTAGCAGCGGCCGGCTTCATCGAGGATACTGCCCACGTATCGAACCATTGGCTCTCTCTCATCTTCGCCGCCCGAAGTCGGTAGTTCCAGCACTGTCGTACGCACGGCGGATCTCGCGCTCACCTTTTCCTCTCATCGGCCGCAGTCTTCCGCTCGGTGACCCGCCGTAAAATATCGACGGGATGAGCGGCGCTTATTTCCCCGAGTTTGCTGTCGAGGTGCCGGACTACTCGAGCGTGAACTCGTACTCGCCGGCGCCAACTTCGACGATGATCGCGTCGCCGTCGCGTTCGACGGCCGTAATGCCATCGACCTCCCCATCTGCGGGGCTTCCGTGCGCCCAGATCGTCGTTCCGCTCTCGCTGACGCGGACGGCTTCGCTACCGAGCGTCGGTATCCTGACCGTCGCCGTCGTGTTCCAGGGAACCGTGACAGCAAGTTCCATCCCGTCGGCAGTCAGCTCCCAATCCGACGATATTTGGCCTCGAACGGTATCGACACGACCGCTGGCGGCGTCGAGATCTCCCACCGGTTTCGGCGCGATCTCGACGTGTTCGAAGCCCGGTTCGGCGGGCTCGCGAACGCCGGCGAGGTGCTGGTAGAACCATTCGTCGATCGTTCCGAGGAAGTGGTGGTCGCGCGACCGGGCGTCGAGGGGCCACGATTCGAGAAGTGCCGTCATCCCGTTTTCGACCCAGTGCCCCCAGCTCGGGTAGGTCGTCTGCGTCGCGATCGTGTAGGCGAGGTCGTGGTGGCCGTGCTCGGTCAGGACCGGCAGGATGTGCTTCGTGCCGTATAGTCCCGTGTAGAGGTGCCCGTCGTGTTCCTCTATGATGTCCTGCACGAGCGAGTCGACGACTGTGTCGACACGGTCATCTGGAACCATACCGAACGCGAGCGGTAGCACGTTCGACGTCTGAACGTACGTCTCGACTTCGTCGGTCCCGTAGTAGCCGCCTTGCGGGTCGTAGAACCGCTCGTTGAACGCGTCTGCGACGGCCCGTTTCCGCTCCTCGTAGATAGAGGCCTCCTCGTCGTGTCCGAGGACCGCCGCTACGTTCGAGAGGATATCGAGTTCCCGGTAGTAGTAGGCGGTCGCGACGATGGGCACCTCGTTCGCTCCGGGGGATTTCCAGTCACCGAGGCCCATTTCGGGGATGTAGCCGTCGAAGTACCCCTCGAACCACTCCAGGTACCGCTTCATCGGCTCGTAGTGTTTCCGTAGGAGGCGTTCGTCGCCGTTGAACTTGTACATCAACCACGGCACGATGAAGTACGTCGCGTCCCAGCCGGGCGTCGGGCCCTTGACGGCTCCCCAGCCGGGGGCGTCCTCGTAGCTCCAATCGCTCGTCGGGACGATGGTCGGGACCTCTCCGGAATCGAGCTGGGCGTCGCGCAGGTCTCGGAGCCACTTCTGGTAGAAGCGCGCCATGTCGAAGTTGTACAGCGCCGTTGCGGCGGTGGCCTGCGCGTCGCCAGTCCAGCCGTTCTTCTCGTACACCGGCGTGTCCGTGGGAAGCCCGTGGTGATTGTTCAGGAGCGCGCGTCGCGTATTTTCGTGGATCTGGTTCAGGAGATCGTTCGAGCACGCGAAGTCGCTCTCGCTTTCCGACTCCAGATCGGTGTAGACGAAGACGCCCTCGACGTCGTCGGCAGTGGGCGTCCCCGGATAGCCTTCGATCTGGACGTAGCGGAAGCCCTTGTACGTGAAGCTGGGTTCCCAGGTTTCGGGACCGTCGCCGCTCAAGATATACGTGTCCTCCTGAATCGGCTCCGGATACCCCGGCGACCAGCTGTGGTGAACTGTTCCGTCGTCGTCGAGCTTTTCGCCCATCGTGATCCGGACCTCCGTCCCCGTAGGCCCGTCGACCGTGAGACGAGTCCAGCCCGCCACCATGACACCCATGTCGAAGACGTAGACGTCATCCTCGGGGTTGGATCGACTAACCGGCGTGACGGTCTCGTGGGTCCTGACGGGCTGGACGCGTTGGGGTTCGAGATCGCCGCTCGGCGCGTCGACAGTCGCGGCCGCGTCCCAGTCGGTGTCGTCGAAGGTCGGTTTCGCCCACCCCGGTTGCTCTTGGCGGGCGTCGTACTCCTCGCCGTCGAACAGCGAGTCGTACCGGGTCGGGCCGTCCGTAGCTCGCCAGGTCTCGTCGCTCACGATCGAGGTAGTCGTATCGTCCGTGAACGTGATGTTGAGCTGGACGAGTAGCTGGGGGTCGTCCCACCACGGCGTGTCGTGCCAGAACCACGTATTCTCGAGCGGTTCGCCGAACCGCCCCCGGCCGAGGGCGACGCCGATCGCGTTCGCCCCCTGCCGAACCAGGTCTGTCACGTCGTAGGACGTGAAAAGCACCGTCTCCTCGTAATCGGTGATTGCAGGGTCGAGAACGTGGTCGCCGACGCGCTCACCGTTGAGATACGGTTCGTTGAACCCGAGTCCGCTGATATGCAACCGCGCCTCTGCCACGTCCTTCTCGAGGGAGAACTCCGTCCTGAACAGCGGATCCGGAGGGACTTCGTTCGAGTGGACTTCCGGCGCTTCGATGGGATCGAGGTCGGCGCCGATCCACTCGCCCTCCCACTGGTCGTCGGCATCGGGAATCGCCGTCGAGAAGACCGCGGTATCGCTCCACTCGCTGGTGTTCCCGTCTTCATCCCAGACCCGAACCTTCCAGTAATAGGTCTGGTCGGGCGCGAGAACCGATCCGTCGTAGGGAACGTTCGTCGACTCGTCGGACTCGACTTTGCCCGAATCCCACGCATCGCCGTGGTTCCGGCCGAGATTATGCTGCGTCCGGGAGACGATGATGCGATAGGCAGTCTGTTTGCCTGCCCGAGCGACCGTAGGCCCCGTCCACGAGAACCGGGGTCGTTCCGCGTGGCCGCCGTTCGTGGGTTCGAGGTTGTTCGGATCGCGATCGTACTCGACGCGGAGATCGGTGGGAGCAGGGAAACTACCGTTCTGCGCATCGTTGCCGCCTCGCCTCGCTGCAGTTGCTCCGCTCCCAACGGCTGTGACGCCGGCGAGTGTGCCCGTGTACTGGAGATACTTGCGCCGATCGATTGTTACGCCTCCTGCGCTACTAGTTGCGGTCTCGGAATCGGTCGATGACGAGTCTGACTGGTCGTTATTCATGTGTACGTGACGCGTGATGGTTGCCACCACGCCAACAGGAAGTTCAGCGGAAGGTCACATAACGGGTCGCTGTACCTGCAAAGAATGTAAGTGGGGAATCGCTAATAGAAAGAACGGGTGTGACGTCCCGCTACCGGCCGGATCCTAGATGTTCGAGCTCGAAGCTGTACTGGCCTGAGACGATCTCGACGGTGATCGTGTCGTCGGTCCGTTCGACGGCTTCGACACCGTCGTGATTCGGCCGCGTCCGATTCCCGTTATTCCAGATAGTCTTGCCGTGCTCTCGGATTCGGACCTTGTCGTTACCGAGCGTCGGAATTTCAACGGTGCCGGTCGCGTTGCCGGGGATGGCAACGTCAAGTTTCATCTCTCGAGACCCGCGCTCCTCGGTCTCGGTTAGCTCCCATCGCGAGGAGACCGTTCCTTTCACTGTCTCTGTCTGCGCGCCGGCCCAAGTTAGGTCGCCGACAACTGTCGGGGCGATTTTCACGTGCTCGAAACCTGGTTCGGCTGCATCGATCCCTACTATCGTCCGGTAGAACCACTCCGAGATCAGCGTCCATGGTCGGTGATTCATCGAATTCATGAATCCACCGAGCCGCTCGTCGCTATCCCAGCGTTCCCACATTGTCGTCGCGCCTTGCTCGACCATGTACACCCAGCCGGGCTGTTCGGGCTGACTGACGACATGGTAGGCTAGTTCTTCGTATCCGTGTTCGACGAGAGTGAAAATAAGCGGACGGGTGGCGATGAATCCCGTCTGAAGTTTGCCGTCGTCCTCCGTCCGAATCTTTTCGACGAGGGTTTCGACCACCGCTTCCTCTCGTTCATCGGGCACTAATCCCTCAAAAAGCGGGAGGACGAACGTCGCCTGCGTGCCGGTCCCGTACTCGTTCGTTTCCGGATCGAAGAACTCGTCGTGGAAGGCGTCAGCGATAGCGTCGGCCCGTGCACGGTACTTCTGTGCGTCGTCTCCGTAGCCGAGTGCGTCCGCAATCCGCGCGAACCGATCAGTCGTCTGGTAGTGGGCGAAGGTGCTGAACAACGCCGGATCCGAAGTCTGGGGTTCGAACGAGAGCCAGTCGCCGTACTTCGTCATGTTCTCGGGGATAATGTGGCCCTCGGCTTCGTCGTGCCAGAAATCGACGTAGGCTTGAAGGCCGTCGTAGTGCTCCTCGAGAATTTTCTTGTCGCCTGTGTGGATATACCCGCGCCACGGGAGGAGTACGTAGGTTTTCCCCCAGTTGGGGTCCGCGATCTCCCACCACGGGTCTTCTTCGGCGTCCTGCCGACGACGTGCAAACGGGATCGTGTTCGTAATGTTTCCTGCCGGCCGTTGGTTATCTTCGATATCATCTAGCCACTTCTCGTGGAACCGGGCAGGGTCGAAATTGTAGTAATCGGCTCTGACGTTCTGATGGACATCGCCTGTCCACCCGAAGCGCTCGTCCCGGTTCGGACAGTCGGTCGGAATCCCCATCGCGTTGCTCCGAAGCCCCCAGACTGCATTGTGCTGGACCTGGTTGAGATCGTCATTCGAACAGACGAATGAACCGTTTCGGTCGAAATCCGTGTGGACTACCTTCGCAACAAGATCTGCTTCCGTGAGTTCACCGGGATACCCCTCCACGGTTGCATACCGGAAGCCGTGATACGTGAATCGCGGTTCGTACACTTCTCGGTCATCGCCGCGAGCGATGTAAGTGTCCATCGCGTCGGCACCGCGGAGGTCTCCTCTGCTCAACGTTCCCGTCTCCAGATCACGAGTCAGAGAATCGTCGTCGGCGATTAACGTCTCCGCGTGTTTGAGGACGATTTCGTCGCCCTTGTCCGGATCGCCGATCGATAGTTCGATCCACCCGGCCATGTTCTGTCCGAAATCGACGAGGTACCGATCCCCACGATCGACTATCGCGTCGGGTTCGACCGTCTCGGTCACCCGTATCGGCGGAGTCCGCTGTGGTTTCAGGGCGAACTCGTCGCTCGGCGGATCGAGAATCGTCGCTTGGTCCCACGCGCTATCGTCGAAACCCGCCTTTGCCCATCCAGGGTTCTCCTCGCGCGCATCGTAGGTTTCGCCGTCGTAAATGTGGTTTTCCAGGATCGGGCTCGCGGTCGTAGTCCACGACGAATCAGAGACGATCGTCTCGGTTCTTCCGTCGGCGTAGGTGACGTTGATCTGCACTAACGCCGATGGAGGACCGACTTCCTCCCATTGGACGTACCAGGCCGTATCACTGGCCTCGAGACTGTACCAGCCCCGTCCCAGCCAAACACCGAACGCATTGTCACCGCTGGCAAGCACGTCACCGACATCGTATGTTGTGTAGAGGGTGGTCTTTTCGTACTCTGTCCAGGCCGGATTGAGCTGTTCGTCACCGACTCGGTCGCCGTTGATATACAGTTCGCCGTATCCGACGGAGACGACGTGTGCACGGGCCGATTGAATCTCTCCATCGAGCTCAACTTCGGTCCGAAGCTGAGGTGAAAGATCGTCGTCGTCGTTTTCGGGAACGCCGATCCACTCGCCGTCCCAGTGAGTGTCGTCATCGGGCAAGGCGGTGGTGAACTGGGCGGGATCACTCCAGTCGCTCACCGCGCCGTCGTCCCCCCAGACGCGAACCGTCCAGTAGTACGTCGTATCCGGGGAAAGCTCCGTCAAGTCCGGTTCGACCGTCGTCGAAGAGCTCGACTCCACGCGACCGCTGTCCCACACGTCGGCCTCCCCCGCGTTGAGCAACTCGGCGCTAGTAGCAACGCGAACTTGGTACCCGGTCTGTGTGATTCCGCGCCTTTCGTTCGACAAGCGCCACGAGAGCCTGGGCTGCTCATCAGACGGAGCGAGGTTGTTCGGGTTCTGCTCGTACTCGGTGGAGAGCGACATCGGCGTCGGTATGTCGTCCGACATCGCGCCACGGTCGCTTTCATTCTCGTTTTCCGCCTGTGCCAGGCTTCGTCCGGTGAAGAATGGAAGACTTGCAGCCGCCCCGCCGTACTTTAGATACTCGCGTCTGTCGACGAGCGGTGTCTCGCTAGTGCGGTCGATCGATCGTTCACTGTCCGAAGAGTTACTGTGGTTATGATCACTCATGCGCGTATCGTTGTCTCTGTCTGTTGATCGCTTGACTGTCTCTGCGACGCACGGGCTGTCGCTCCCCCTGGCGTGCTAATAGGTCACTGTATGAGTATTAATTAATGGCTATAAATGAAAGAATTGCAGACATCACGAAAGCGACCCCGCGGTCGAGAGTTGGGCGCGCTGGCGGTAGCGTAGCGATTCTCGATACCTGCATGGTGTTGAGCGCACAGACGTACAACACGTGGTCGGGCACCTCCACCGAAAAGAATCTCAGAGGGGTCGTCGGGGGCTCTCAGGCGTCGCCGAGCTGTTCGAGCTCGAAGCTGTATTCTCCCGATACGACGTCGACGACGACGGCGTCGTCGTCCCTGTCGATCGCCTCGATACCCGCGTGATCCGGACGGGTCCGGTTCCCGTTGTTCCATATCGTCTTTCCGCTCTCTCGAACGCGGACGTTCTCGCCGCCCAACGTGGGAATTCGGATCGTCCCGGTGGCGTTGCCCGGAATCACCGATTCGAGCGAGAGCCCGTCGCGTAATCGTCCACTCCCGGGCGTCGCTGTCCGTTCCCAGCGCACGGCGACAGTACCACGAACGGTCTCGGTTTCTGCCTCCGCCCAGCTGAGATCCTCTACCACGCTGGGAGAGATCTCGACACGCTCGAATCCAGGTTCCGCGGCATCAATTCCTGCGAGGTGGCGATAGAACCACTCGGAGACGAGCGTCCACGGGCGGTGGTTGAACGAGTTCATGCCCGACCCGATCTGCGCGTCGCTGTCCCAGCGTTCCCACATCGTCGTCGCGCCGTTACGGACCATGTACACCCAGCCGGGTTGTTCGGGCTGACTGACGATGGTGTACGCCAGCTCCTCGTATCCGTGGTTCACGAGGGTGTTCAAGAGCGGTCGAGTCCCGATGAATCCCGTCTGGAGTTTGCCGTCGTCCTCGGATCGGATCTTCTCGACCAGGCTCTCGACGACGGCCTGTTCGCGGTCGTCAGGGACGATGCCGACCGACAGGGGCAAGGCGTAGGTCGTCTGCGTACCGCTTCCGTAGCTGTTCGTCGCCGAATCGAGGAATTCCTCGTTGAACGCGTCGGCGATGGCGTCGGCCCGCTGGCGGTACATCGCGGCGTCCTCGTCGTGACCAAGGACACCGGCCATCTTCGCGAAGAGCTCCGTCGTCTGGTAGTGTGCGAACGTGTTGAACAGCGCCGGATCTGACCGTGGCGGTTCGAACGCCAGCCAGTCGCCGTAGTGAGCCATCGAGGCGGGAACGACGTGCTCCTCGGCGTTACGGTCCCAGAAGTCGACGTAGTCTCGCATCCCCTCGTATCGGTCGGCCAGCACGCGTTCGTCACCGGTGTGCAGGTACAGGTACCAGGGGATGATGACGCGCGTCTTCGCCCAGTTAGGATCCGAGTGGCCCCAGTCGACCGCGTGGGGAATCGCATCGCTCTGAGAGCCGTCGGGATCTTGGTCGTCGTCGTGGTCGCGCATCCACTTCTCGTGGTAGCGGAACGCGTCGAAGTTGAACAGGTCGGCGCGCGCGTTCTGGTGGACGTCGCCGGTCCACCCGAAACGCTCGTCCCGCTGGCAGCAGTCCGTCGGATGCCCCATCGCGTTGCTCCGCAGCCCCCAGACCGCATTGTGCTGGACCTGGTTGAGTTCCTCGTTCGAGCAGGCGAACGAGCCCGTCTGATCGAAGTCCGTGTGAACTACCTTCGAGCGGATGTCGTCGGCGGTCAGTTCGCCGGGATACCCCGTTACCCGCACGTAGCGGAACCCGTGATAGGTAAACCGTGGCTCGTAGGTGACTTCCGCTGGCCCACTCGCGATGTACGTATCAGTCGCCTCCGCCGATCGCAGGTTCTCGGTGACGATATTCCCGTCGTCGTCGAGCACCTCGGCGTGTTCGAGCGTGATCTCGTCGCCTGCTGCGGCGCCCTCTACCGTGATCTCCGTCCATCCGGCGTGGTTCTGCCCGAAATCGACGAGATACCCATCCTGTCTCTCTTCGATCGACGACGGTTCGAGCGTCTCCGTCACCGTGATCGGTGGGAGTCGCTGTGGCCGTAGCTCGAAATCGTCACTCGGCGGCTCGACGACGGCAGCGGTGCTCCAACCGCTATCGTCGAACCCGGGGGTCGACCAACCGGGGTGTTCCTTGCGCGCGTCGTACGTTTCACCGTCGTAGATGTCGTTCGCCGTGATCGGACTCGGTGTCGACGTCCACGACGCATCCGTCGTCACACGTTCGGTCGTCCCATCCTCATACGTGACGTTGAGCTGGACGAGTCCTCTGGGCGAGCCGAACGCCTCCCAGCTCGGGATCCGACTGGGAAGTTCTTCCTTTCCTTTCGAGTACCACCCTCGCCCCAACCAGAGGCCGAGGGCGTTCGCTCCCGCTTCGAGGCTTTCGGTCACGTCGTGGGTCGAGTAGAGAACCCGGTCGTCGTACTTCGTCCAGGCAGGATTGAGCTGCTCGTCGCCGATGCGCTCGCCGTTGACGTGGAGTTCGCCGTAACCCAGCGTCACGACGTGAGCACGGGCCGATGCAATCTCGCGGTCGAGCGTAACCTCGGTCCGCATGAGCGGTGAGGGATCTGTATCGTCGCGCTGACCGACGCGAAGCGTGCGGTCGCCGTCGACGGGGGCCCCGTTCTCGTACGCCTGCCCGCCCTCGAGGACATCATCGCCGTGACTCCACCACCCGACAGTGCCGTCCGCCTCGGACTGCTCGAAGTAGTACGTTCCCGCGGGTAACGGCTCGTCGAACTCGAGTGCGAGCCATGCATTGTCCTCGATATTAGTGAACCGCTGGCTCGCGATCAGGTCGCCGTCCGGCCCGTCCTCGTACAGCGAGATGGTCACCGAGGAGTCATCAGCACCCCACGTCGGGAATCGGCCGCTCACCACCTCGAAGGCCCCCTCGATCGTGAACGTCTGTCCGAGTGTCTCTACCTCGTGGAGTGCGGCCGGATAGTTCTGTGCCGTGTTCGTAATCGACGCGGCGCTACTACCGTCGATACCGATCCAGTCGCCGTCCCAGTGCGCGTCGTCGTCCGGAAGCGCGGTCGTGAACGTCGCCGGCGTGCTCCAAGCGCTCGCGGCCCCGTCCTCGTCCCAGATCCGGACCGTCCAGTAGTACGTCGTGTCTGGCTCGAGCGCTACTCCACCGAGTTCGATGTTCGTCGACTGCTCTGACTCGACGCGTCCGCTATCCCAGACGTCGGCGTCACCCGCTGCGAGAACGTCGGGAGCCGAGGCGATGCGGATTCGATATGCTGACTGTGTGCATCCCCGACTTTCGCTTTCGAAGTGCCACGAGAGGCGTAGCGGATCGTCCCCCGACGGATCGAGATTAGTCGGATTACGCTCGTACTCCGCTGTCAGAGCAACTGGAACCGAGACCTCGTCGGCCGAGACCGTTTCAGGGGTTCGATTTGTATCCGCGGTGCTGCTGGTCGACGCCAGCGCCGTACCGGCGAGTACCCCGGTGTACTTGAGGTACTCCCGCCGTTCGACCGGGAGTTCGGCGGTACTGCGGTGTGGACTGTCATCGCTAGTCATCGAAGATCCCCTCTCTTCGGTGTGCAATCATCTCGCATAACATCTGCATCTACTCCGCCAGAAAGGAAAAGCAGAGCCCGTAGTGACAATGGTTGCAGGTACCAGCCGCGGTGCGGTGCCGCGGGTATCGAGTCGAACAGAAGGATACGCTCCTGGAAGTCTGTAGATTCATAGTGCCAGTTGCTATAACCCGCGTGTTTGTCCGCGAGCCCGGATCCTCGTCGCGTCCAGAGAACGAGAGTAGAATAGAGCAGATCGACCGATCCCGTGTCGAGTGTCAGTAATACACGCGGATGTGATCGATCTCGATGGTCGCCGTCTCGCGGACCGCGTCCAACCGAAGCCCGGTCACGGGACTATCCTGTGGGGGCATGTCGATCGTGTAGGTCTGCCACTCGCCGCCGACCACGTCGAAGTGCCTGCTTTTGCCTTCCAACCAGATGGGTGCGTCCTCGGTCGTCCAGAAGAGCTGGCCGTCACTATCCACGGACGTCTTCATCCGGATCTGGATCGCCAGCCCGTTCGGAGCATCGATGGAAAGCGGTTCGGTCTGTCCCATGAAGGGGTCTCCCCCCGTCGAACGGTACGAGAGCGTGCCGTCCGCGACGGTGAAGTCCGCGATATCGTTCCACGGCGCCCATCCCTCGAGGTCGCCCGCCGTGTCGAACTCCCAACTCGCCACCGGTCCGAGGAAGATGCCGGTCGACGCGCTGTCGGCGAAGTTGTCGCCGTACGTCGCGGTCAGCGTCGCCCGGACGCCGTGTTTCGCGTCTGCTGGCGCGGTTACGGTGAACGCGACCGTCGTATCATCACCCGCGGCGATGCGATAGCGCTTCGTCTCCCGGTCGACGGTCCACCCGTCGGGGAGCGCGATCGAGAGGTCGCCGGTCACGGCCTCGTCGGCCGCGTTCGTCAGCACCGCAGACACAGTCGTCTGTTCGCCCGCCGCCGCCGGCGGCGCCGTCACCTGTTCGATAGTCACGGGCGGCCCGACCTCGGCGACCGTTCCGACGGGGATCTCTGCGACGCCGCCCTCGTGGCGGTACGTCGCGGTTCCCGTGATCGGAACGCTCGCGCGCGCTTGACTGAGCGGGACGTCCACGTCGAAGGACGCGGTGAACGACTCGTCGGCCGGGATGGTCCCCGCGTGCGTAGCCGACGTCGACGCGACCGCCCACTTCTCGGGCGCGTTCACGTCCACCCTCGCGTCGTTGAGACGGTTCGTTCCCTCGTTGAGCAGCGTCACGTCGAGCGTCCCGTGGCCGCCGGCCACGAGCGTCGACTGTTGCAGCGTGGCCGTCGCGTTGACGTCGAGCGCGCTCGTGCTGGCGTGCGAGAGCGCGTCGTCGATGACCGCCAGATCCTCGATCAACGCTGTCGCAGTGTCCGCCGTGAGGCTGCCCGCCGCCCGCTTCGATGCGACCCAGTCGCGAAGCGAGTTCACCGTCGTCAGCGCGTTCTGGACGTGCTGGATCGTGTGTGTCCTGTCGAGGGACTCCCGGGCCGACAGCGCGTTCGCCGTCTGCTCGACGAGTTTCGACAGTTTCGTGTCCAGGTGTTCGGCCTGTGGGTCCGAAAGCGCCCCGCTCGTTCGGAGGTCGGCGACGGTTTGCTGCATACGCTTCGCCGCACGGTTGGCGAACCCGGCACCGCCACGGACCGGATCCGAGATCAGCGTGTACGATCCGGAACCGACCGAGAGAACGGCGTACTCGTCTTCCATGCGCTCGAAGCTGACGCCGGTCGCGTCCGCGAGGGCCTCGCCGTCGGCGGTCACCGCGTCGCGGTACTCCGCCGGCACGTACACGGTCGCGGACGTGTTCCACGGAATCGTCACCGACAACTCGACGCCGTGGTCGGTCCGCTCCCAGCGCGACGCCACCTCGCCGCGGACCGTCTCGACACTGCCTTCCGCCCACTCGAGATCCTCGACGAGCCGAGGCTTGATTTCGATCTCCTCGAATCCGGGCGCTCCCAGGTCGATGCCCGCGAGCACGCGGTAGAACCACTCGGAAATCTCCGTCCAGGGTCGGTGGTTGAACGAGTTCATTCCCGAGCCGATGCGCTCGTCGCTATCCCAGCGCTCCCACAGGGTCGTCGCGCCCTGACGAACCATGTACACCCAACCCGGCTGTTCCGGCTGACTTACCACGTGATACGCGAGTTCCTCGTAGCCGTGCTCGACGAGCGAGAACAGCAACGGGCGGGTGCCGATGAAGCCCGTCTGGAGTTTCCCGTCGTCCTCGGTTCTGACTTTCGTCGCGAGGTTGTCGGCGACCCGTTGTTCGTGCTCGTCGGGGACGATCCCCGCGAACAGCGCCACCGCGTACGTGGTCTGTGACCCCGAGCCGTACACGCCGTTCCGTTCGTCGAAGAAGGCGTCGTTGAACGCGCTCGCGATGTCGTCGGCGAGCGCCCGGTAGGTCGCGGCGTCGTCGTCTCGGCCGAGTTCGTCGGCCATCCGTGCGAACATCTGCGTCGACTGGTGATACGCGAACGTGTTCAAGAGCGCCGCGTCCGGCGTATCCTCGAACGCCAGCCAGTCGCCGTAGTGCTGTTTGTTCGCCGGAATAATGTGGCCGTCCGCTTCGCCCCGCCAGTAGTCGACGTAGGCTTTGAGGCCCTCGTATCTGTCCCGGAGCACTTGCTCGTCGCCCGTGTGGGCGTACAGGTACCAGGCGACGGTTACACGTGTCTTCGCCCAGTTCGGGTCGGCGTCGCCGTCTCCGACCGCGGACGGAATCGTGTCGCTCTGGTAGCCCTCGGGCGACTGGTCGTCGTCGTGGTCGCGCATCCACTTCTCGTTGAAGCGAGCGGCGTCGAAGTTGTACATCGACGACCGGCCGGTCATGTGTGCGTCGCCGGTCCACCCGAGGCGCTCGTCGCGCTGACAGCAGTCGGTGGGGATGCTGTGGGAGTTACTCTGCATTCCCCAGACCGCGTTGTGCTGGACCTGGTTCAGCTCCTCGTTCGAGCACTTGAACGATCCCGTTCGCGATTTATCCGTGTGCACGACCTTCGACACGAGATCGTCGGCGGTGAGTTCGCCCGGGTATCCCCGAATTTCGACGTACCGATAGCCGTGGTAAGTGAACCGCGGCTCGTACGTCTCGACGTCGTCGCCGCGTGCGACGTACCGATCCGTACCGTCCGCGCCGCGCAGATCCTTCATCACCAGATCGCCGTCCTCGTTTCTGACCTCCGCATGCTTGAGCACGATTTCGTCGCCCTCGCTCGCCCCGCGGATCTGCAACTCGACCCATCCGGAGTGATTCTGCCCGAAGTCGACGACGTATCCCCCCTCGTGGGGTTCGATGGCTTGCGGTTCGAGCGTCTCGACAGTACGGATCGGCTGAGTGCGCTGTGGCTGTAGAACGAAGTCCTCGCCAGGCGCGTCGAGCACGTCGACCGTATCCCAGTCACCGTCGGCCCCGGGCTCTGCCCAGTTAGCCTGTTCGCGGCGGGCGTCGTAGGTTTCTCCGTCGTAGATGTCATTTTCGAGTATCGGGCTCTGACGAGTCTGCCACGTATCGTCCGTGACGACGGTCTCCGTAGTCCCGTCTGCGTACGTCACGGTGAGATCGAAGAGCGCTCGTGGCGGCCCGCGCGACTCCCACTTCATGTACCACGGCGTGTCCTTCGAGAACCAGCCCTTGCCGAGCCAGATGCCCGCCGCATTCGCGCCCTCTGTCACGAGGTCCGTCACGTCGTACGTCGAGTAGACGACGCGGTCCTCGTACGCGGTCCACGCCGGGTTGAGGACGTCGTCGCCGACCCGTTCGCCGTTCAGATACAGTTCCGAGTAGCCGATGCCGGCGACGTGTGCTCGCGCGTCCGCGATCGGTTTGTCCGCGGAGAACTCGGTTCGGAGGAGCGGACTCGGATCGAGGCTGCGATTCGCGTGGAGGACGATTCCGGTGCCCGATAGGTCGAGTGCTCCGCTCGAGAGCGTGCCGCCGTTAAACGACGTGAGGACCGGGCCCTCGAAGCTCGATTGGAAAAGCGTGTCGCCGTCCTGACTGACGACGGAGATGTCGTCTACACGAGCGTGTTCGGTGTCGTATTCCCGGAAGCCGACAGTCCCCGAGGAGTGTGTCGAATCCTGCCGTTCGTCGACTTTCGTACCGTCGATGTACGTGGTAATCGTCGCTCCCGCGACGTCGATCCGGACGTCATGTGGTTCGTGTTCGGCACCGCGGAGCGCGCTGTCGACCGAAACGTTTCCGAGGCGCGTCCAGGCGCCGTTCTCCCGAACGTGCGGGCGGAGGACGTGCTCGTCGCCCGTTCCGTCCGGGCTCGACGCGAGCACGAGTTGCCACATGTAGCAGTTAGTGGCATCCTGTGCGCGAAAGACGAAGCCAGCGGCAGCGGTCTCGATAGTGACGGTCGACTCGAACGTGTAGTCCGTCCACTCCGTCCCGGCGAGCCCACTATCGGTCGACCGATCCACTCCGATCCAGGACCCAGACCAGTCCGCGGGATCGGGGGAGTTCGCGGTAGTGAACGATCCGGGGTCGCTCCAGTCGGTCGCCTGGTCTTGGCTGTCCCAGACGCGGACTTTCCAGTGGTACGTCGTGTCGGGATCGAGTGCAGGCCCTCCGTAGTCGACTGTCGTCGAAGCGGTCGCCGCAACCCGGCCGGAGTCCCAGACGTCGCCGGCGTCGCTCGCGAGCGCCGACTCGTCGCTCGCAACGAGTACGCGGTACGCTCGTTGCGACCTATCGCGACTATCCGTCAAAACGCGCCACGTGAAGCGCGGCGTCGCGTCCGGCCGAAGGTTGTTCGGCGCGGGTTCGTAGTCGACCGTGAGATCGGTCGGCGCCGGGAGCGGTGCGAGATCGCGTTCGTCGGTCTGATCCGGGGAGTCGTCGGCTGCCGTTGCGGCGCCGACACCGGAGCCGACGGCTAACGTACCGCCTGCGATACCGAGGGATTTCAGGTACTCCCGCCGTTGAACGTCGGGGAAAACTGTACGTGTCGATGAGTGAGTTTCGTCTGTCATGGTATCTCTGCGTGTGCGCTGATAGCACAGCCCATGAGGATGCAGGGCGTATACGTATATATTTTAGGAAATATATGAAAAACATACTGATGAAAAGTTAGTAAGTGGCATTATTTTGCCATTGATCGAAGAGAACAGGATAGGAGTCGACCGCGAAAAATATGGCGACAGAAGGAGTGGGGAGGGAGTAGCCTCACCAGATGTCGTTTCTAACCGCGAGCTCGAGCGTCTCGACGGTCATCGCCTCGATCTCCCACTTTCCGTCGGCGAGGTACGCATGGAAGATCTGCCTGCGTCACTTCTGCCGTGTCCACAGGACTACGACGGTGGGGTCACGGTCTGCGGTCCGGTCAGAGCATGATCAGGTGAAGCGGCAATTGATCAAGTATTGTCATCGTCCCACTCCACCGATTTCGCGAAGTAGTGATTAGTCCTCGCATCCTGGGTAGATGGTCGCTTCTCCACGAGATCCGCCTCTTCGAGTTTCGATAGCGCGTATCGGACGGTTCGTATGGGAAGGAGCGTCCGCTCGGCGATTTCGTCCTGGGTGAGCGAATCGCCCTCGCGCAGAACGTTGTGGACGAACTTCGCGCTCGGTGAGAGATCGTTCAACCGCTCGAACCGTTCCGCCGGTACTTGCCGACTCTGCTGCTGTTGGGAACGTCCTTCTCTGTGCTCCCCACTCTTGTTGCTCATACTTGCCTAGTAATTACCGTCGGCACTACCACTATTATTCTTTGTTATAAGTTTATTTATAACTCGTGTCCGGGTACGATCGTGCAGGTTGTGCCTGTACAACCGGGAGAGCCGCGATCGTCTCGGCGGTCGTTTCCATCGGTGTGGAACCCCGATGCCGAACGAGGCGGGTTTAGACAGGGCAGCGCGACATCGATGTACGAGAAGTACCGCGAGAAATCCTGAGAGACACGGGCGAAACCGTTCTCCGTTTCGGACGCCGCGGCGACCGCCGTCGTCAGCGGAACTCCGGCATCACTTCGTCGGCGAACAGCTCCATCCCGTCGTGATCGGGGAAGTCGACGAACCAGCCCATGAACTTCGTCACGCCGGCGTCGATCCGTCGTTCGATCGCCTCGGCGCACTCCTCGGGCGTCCCAACGATAAAGTACTCGTCGGCGTTCTCGCGGGTGATGTCGGGCTGGTCGGTGTACTCGTCCTCGAACTGGATCGGCGTCATCAGGTCGAGCATCCGATCGAGCTTCTCCTCGTCGCGGGTACAGACGATGTGCCCGTCCCACGAGTACTCGATCTCGTCGGGGTCGCGACCGACGGTCTCGCAGTGGTCCTCGATGACGCCGATCTTGTGCTCCAAGGTCTCGACGTCGCCGTTGAACACGTCGGTGTTCCAGACGTCGGCGTGCTTGGCGACGAGCTTGAGCGTCACGTTCTCGCCCTGCCCGCCGACGAGAATCTCCGGGTGGGGATCCTGAACAGGGGCCGGCGCGCAGGGTGCGTCCTCGATCTGGTAGTGGTCGCCGTCGAAGCTCGCGCCCTCGCCGCCGGCATCCCACATCCGCTTTATCAGGCGGATCGACTCGTCGAGGCGCATGAGTCGGTCGAATCCCTCGCGGTACTCCCAGTCGTAGGCGTCGTACTCCGGCTCGTGCCACCCCGCCCCGAGGCCGAGTTCGAGGCGGCCCTCCGAGATGACGTCGAGCGTCGCCGCCATCTTCGCGACCAGCGCGGGGTTGCGGTAGTCGTTGCACAGCACCAGCGACCCGATGTTGATGTCGTCGGTGAAGCCGGCCATCGCCGACAGGAGCGTCCAGCACTCGTACTCGGCCCGATCGCGGCCGAGCATCAGGTGGTCGGGCGCCCACGCGGCGTCGAAGCCCAGTTCCTCGGCCCGGAGGATGCCCTCCTTGGTCGTCTCCCAGTCGAGCGAATCGTAGGCCGGGGTGTCGCGATGAACCGGTTCCTCGTCGCCCTCGTCGGGCGCGCCGGCGAACACGGGCACGTTGTACTCGAACGAGATGTTCTCGGACATGGATTACTCCACGGCGAAGTGCTCTAGGGCTTCGCGGTTCAGCTGCGTGCTGACGCCGGGCTCGTCGGGCAGCGGGATCGATCCGTTCTCGGGCGAGGGCGGGTTCTCGAAGATGGCGTCGGCGTAGGTCGACTCCTGTTCGTCCTGTCGTTCCTCGAACCACTCGGGGGTCGGGAAGTACTCAGCCATCGGCATGTTGGTGTGGCCCGCGATGGCGTGGAGCGTCGGGTTCGTGCCGGCGTGAGGGATCACGGGCACGTCGTGGACCTCCGACATGTCCGCGACCTTCTTCATCTCCGTGATGCCGCCGACGCGGCCCACGTCGGGCTGGAGGATGTCGACGGCGCCCTCCTCCAGCAGGTCCTCGTGGCCCCAGCGGGTGAACTCGTGCTCGCCGCCGGAGATCGGCATCGGCGCGGCCTCCCGTACTTCGGCGTAGCCTGCAATGTCGTCGGCGATGACGGGCTCCTCGACCCACGCCATGTCGTACGGTTCGAGGCGGTCGACCATCTTTTTCGCGTACTTTACCGACCAGCCCATGTAGGCGTCGCCCGCGATCTCGATCTCGTCGCCGACGGCGTCGCGAACGGTTTTGACGATCTCCTCGTTCTTTTTCATGCCCGAGCGCCCGTCGCCGGGGCCGTGCAGGAAGCGGAGCTTCACCGCGTCGAAGCCCGCCTCGGCGTACTGGAGCGCCTCCCGTTCGAGTTTCTCCATGTCGACGGGGTGGAGGTTCGACGCGTAGGCGGGGATCTCGTCCTTGGTGGGGCCGCCGAGCAGCTCGTACACCGGCTTGCCGGCGTCCTTGCCCGCGATGTCCCAGAGCGCCTGATCGACCGCGCTGATCGCCATGACGGCGACGCCCTTGCGGCCGAACGGCATCGTCGCGCGGTACATCTGCTCCCAGAGGTGCTCGCGCCGGGCGGGGTCCTCGCCGATCACGAGCTTCGAGAGCGTCTCCTCGACGACGGTCGCGATGGCGCCGCTGCCCCAGTTGCCGACGCCGACGCCGGTGATGCCGGCGTCCGTCTCGACCTCGACGACGACGTCGCCCACCGGACCCATCCACTTCCGGCGGGCCTGGGGGTTCTCGCCGTCGACGTTGCGGTACTCGTCGTACTTCGACATGATCGTCACGAGGGGGAACTCGATGAACTCGCCCCACGACTCGTTGCTGATTTTCGTAGCTGAAACGTCAGTGATTTCCATGGTACAGTGTGTGTATCATTCAGCGTAGGCGGTTAAAATCTTTCCGTCGCATCTGCACGAGACCGCGCGACGGCGATGCATCTACGCCGACCGGCGACCGGCCGGGGGTCGGCGTCACTCTGCGAACTGGAACACCGGTTTGCAGGTTTCGGAATCGAGGAACGCCTCGAAGGCCGCGCCCGGATCGTCCGCGCTGTAGGACGTATCGAGGATCTCGTCGACGGCGATCTCGCCGCGCTCCATGAGCCGGAGCGCCTGCTCGAAGTTCGTCCACGTCGATCCGTAGGAGGTGTTGACCTCGACTTCGCCCCGGACGACCGGGGTAAGCGTGACCTCGCTGGCCTCGTTGGGGATGCCGACGACGACGACCTGTCCGCCCTTGCGGACGAGATCGGCGGCCGTCCCGATCCCCGTGTGGTGGCCCGTCGAGTCGAACACGACGTCGAACCCGATGCCGTCGGTGAGTTCGTCGGCGCGCGCCTCCAGATCCTCGGATTGGACGTTCACCGTGTCGATCCCCAGATCCTCGACCAGCGGGAGCCGATACTCGGCGTCCTGACCGAGCCCGGAGACGAGGACGTTCGCGCCCAGCGAGTCGGCGACCGCGGCGACGAGCACGCCGATCGGTCCCGGACCCTCGACGAGCACGTTGTCCCCCGGCGTCGTCGCGGACTGTTCGAGCACGGCGCGGGTCGCGATGCTCGTCGGTTCGGTGATCGCGGCGTGCCGGAGCGGGACGCTCTCGGGGACTGCGTGGAGGTGCTGGGGTTCGACGACGACGTACTCGGCGTAGGCGCCGTCGCGGTGCATCCCCGTGATCGAGAAGTTCTGGCAGACGTTGGGCTGGCCGTTTTTGCACTGGAAGCAGTGCCCGCAGTCGTGGATCGGCTCCTCGACGACTTTCTGTCCGACCGCGAACTCCTCGACGTCGGCGCCGACCGCGGCGACCTCGCCGGAGTACTCGTGGCCCATCACGCGCGGGATCGGGATCCACTCGTAGCCGCCGTCGTACTTGTACGCGTGGGCGTCGCTTCCACACAGTCCCGCCGTGTGGACCTGTACTAGAACTTCGCCGTCGTCTGGTTCGGGTCGCTCCCGCTCCTGTGTCTCCACGGAGCGGGGGCCCGTCTGGACAATCGTTTTCATAGTTCGTATCGTTGGGTCTCGCTGAAATTCACTGTAACAATCTCTGTACGTTCGTTAATAGCTTTGGGTGGGGCATCTCGGAGATGTTCGCGCCGAGCGCCGGAGCGCCCGTATCGGACGGGAGCGCAGCGGCGGCGACTGCACCGGACCCCGATCGGTGCGGGTCAGGCTTCCACCTCGTCGGCGGTGGCCTGCCCGTCGGCGCGTTCGGCGACGAGCCGCCCCTTGAGTAGCTCCTCGGTCTGTGCGTCGAACAGGTACACGTGTTCGGGCGCGATCGTGAGCGAGAGGGTCTCGCCCGACGAGAGGTCGTGAAAGCCGCCGACTTTCGCCGTGAGGTCGCCGGGCGCCGAATCCCCGTGGACGACCGCCTCGGTGCCGACCGGCTCGACGACCCGAACCTGGGTGTCGAACTCGGGACCGTCGAGCGCGCGGCGGCGCGTCTGGTAGAAGTCCTGGGGACGGAACCCGACGAGCACCTCGTCGGTCGTGATGTCCGCGTCGACGAGTCGCTTGGGGATATCGAACGACGACCCGTCCATCTCGACGCGGAAGGCGTCGGGGCGCTCGCTGAGCGTCCCGTCGAAGAGATTCATGTCCGGACTGCCGACGAACTGCGCGACGAAGAGGTTCGCCGGCTCGTTGAACACCTGGTCGGGCGACCCGAGCTGCTGGAGTTCGCCGGCGTCGAGGACGGCGATCTTGTCGGCGATCGTCATCGCCTCCTCCTGGTTGTGCGTGACGTAGGCCGACGTGATCCCGACCTCGGACTGAAGCTCGTCGATCTCGGTCCGCATCGTCTTGCGGAGCTGGGCGTCGAGATTGGCCAGCGGCTCGTCGAACAGGAACAGCCGCGGTTCGCGGATGATCGCCCGGCCGAGGGCGACGCGCTGTTTCTGCCCGCCGGAGAGCTGCGCGGGTTTGTTGTTGAGCAGCTCCTCGATCTCGAGCATCTCGGCCGTCTCGACGATGCGGTCGTCGATCTCCTCGTCCGTCATGTCGTTGTCCTCGCGGCGCAGCCCGAACCCGAGGTTCTCGCGGACGGTCATGTGGGGATACAGCGCGAAGTCCTGAAACACCATCGCGATGTCCCGGTTTCGCGCCTTGACGTCGTTGACGACGGTGCCGTCGAATCTGACCTCCCCCTCGGTCGGCTCTTCGAGGCCGCCGATCATGCGGAGCGTCGTCGTCTTGCCGCAGCCGCTGGGGCCGAGCAACACGAGAAAGTCGCCGTCGGGGACGTCGATGTCCAGGTCGTTCACCGCTACGATGCCATCTTTGCTCGGATCGCCAAAGATCTTCGTGACACCGTCTAACTCCAAGTGTGTCATTGTAAATCGGTACCGTCTAACGGATATTAAAGGTACTGACCCGGCGAGGGATCAGCCCTTGATTGCGCCGCCGGTCAGCCCCTGCACGAAGTACTGCTGGATGTAGGCCAGCCCGATCAGCACCGGGATCGAGATGATGATCGACGCCGCCGCGACGACGTTCCACTGCGTGTTGAACCCCTGGACGAACGTGAGCAGCCCCGGGGGAACGGTGTAGTTCTGGTTGTCCAGCAGCGTCAGCGCGAACACCAGCTCGTTCCACGCCAGCAGGAACGCGAAGATGAACGACGCGATCAGCGAGTTGCGCGCCATCGGGACGATGACGTACCAGAACGTCTCGAACGACGAACACTGGTCGATGCGCGAGGCCTCGACGATCGAATCCGGGAAGTCGTCGAAGAAGCCCTTCATCAGCCAGACGACGAACGGCGACGTCATCGCGCCGTAGATCAGGATCAGCGCCAGGTGCGTGTTGAACAGCCCGAGCGTCGAGATGAGCTCCCACTCGGGCACCATGATCGCGGTGCCGGGGAACATCAGCGACGCCAGGAGCAGGCTCATCAGCACGTTTTTCCCGCGGAACTCCCGGCGCGAGAGGACGTACGACGCCCCGGTGCCGAGGACGACGGCGATCACGCCGGCGCCGATCGCCACTTTCAGGCTGTTCAGGATCATCCCCAGGATGTCGATGTTGATCGCCGAGGAGATATCGACGCCGAACGTGCTCTCGACGAAGCTATCGTAGCCGCTCGATTCGAGGGACGACTCGAGGACGAGGCGGAACCCCTCGAGGGAGAACTCCGTGGGGAACAGCGTCGGCGGGATCTGCTGGATCTCCGCGGTCGTCTTGAACGCCGTGACGATCATCCAGTACAGCGGGAACAGCACGAACACGGCGATGACCAGCGTCAGGAGATCGATCGCGGTCTTCCTGAGATACCCGCCCGCCTTCGAGTCGAACAGCCAGGACTGGTTCTTGCGATACTCGGCCGTCGGATCCGTGTTGTCTGTCGCCATCAGAGACCACCTCGCATCTTGTCGTAGAACTTGATGTAGTAGTACGAGAACACCAGCAGCACGACGAACAGCAGGACCGACAGCGCCGAGGCAAAGCCGACCTGGAAGTCGACGAACGCCGACCGGTAGATCATCACCGGGAGCGTGCTACTGGAGACGCCGGGGCCGCCTTTAGTCATCACCCAGACCATCGAGAAGTTCCTGATGTTGTAGATGAGCATCAGCAGGAAGCCGATGGCCAGGTTGTACCGCATCATCGGGATCGTGATGTAGCGGAACCGCTCCCAGGGGGTCGCGCCGTCCATCCGCGCCGCCTCGAACAGGTGCTCGTCGATGCCCTGTAGCGACGTCAGCGTCAGGAGCGCGAACAGCGGCGCCAGCCGCCAGATCATCCCGACGATCGGCGGCCACAGCGAGAGGTCGGACGACCCCAGCATGACCACGTAGCTGTCTGTGACGCCGATCGTGACCAGCAGTTCGTTGATGACGCCCTGCGAGCCGTTGAACATGAACCGCCAGATCGACGCCCCCACGACACGGGGGAGCACCCACGGGATGAGGACGATCGCGCTCGCGACGCTCGTGTAAGGGAGCTTCTCGTGGAGCAACCAGCCCATCAGGAATCCGAGGATGATCGCCGCCACGCTGCCGACCGTCACCCAGACGAACGTGTTCCAGAGGACTTGGTGGATGTCCGGGTTACTCCAGATCTCCGCGTAGTTCGCCATGCCCACAAACTCCGCATCTTCGGGCGACAGGAGGCTCTTGCTGAAGAGGCTGGAGTAGATCGCCTGCGCGATCGGATACAGGATGAACAGGCCGACGAGGGCCATCACCGGGAGTATCGGGAGATACACCCGGAGGCTCTCGGGGATCCGACTGGTCGCACTCTCGTACGACGACTGTGCTTGGTCTACGTAACTCATTGTTTATGATCGTATGGCCGCAGATTCATGGTCCGCCGACAAAAGTATTTCTACGCGATACTAGGCGAGCTCTTCGTCGATCACTTCCTGCACCTGGGAGTTCGCGTTGGCGCAGGCTTCCTCGGCGGTAGCTTCGCCCAGCACCACGGGCTGGATGACCTGCGTGTTGATGGTGCTCTGCACCGAGGCGAGTCCCGAGAACGAGGGGAAGCGGGACGTCCGGTTGAACAGGTCGTCGTTCTCGTACAGCGTGACGAGGTCGCCGAACTGGCTCTGGAACAGGTCCGAGGGCTCCTCGAACGCGCTCTGGAGCGTGGGAACCCGGCCGCGGATGCCGACGTCGGCGTCCGAGGAGTACGTCCACGGAGCGAGCTGGTCGGGCTGGTTCCACCAGCTGGCGAAGTCGAACGCCTCCTGGGAATCGTTACCGAGCATGAACCCCTGGGCGTTCTGCATGAGTAGGTCCTGGGGCTCGAAGTTCCCGGACGGGTTCTGGGGCAGCGGCGCGCGGGTGACCGTGTGGCCCTCGCCGTCGAGCCACGCTTGGGGCGCGCCGGTCGTCTGGTAGACCGCGTTCGCGTGCGAGTAGGTGATGAAGATCCCCGACTCGCCCTCGCGGAGCAGCCGACCGGCCGCGATGTGGTTGTTCTCGGCCATCGAGTCCGGAAACAGTCCCGCCTCGGCGATCTGCTGGTAGAGCCTGACCGCGTCGACGAAGCCGGGCTGGTCGACCGTCGCTTCCATGGTTTCCGGGTCGAAGTACCGGCCGCCGTTCGCGTAGACGAAGCCGATGAAGTACCCGGTCGTCAGACCGAAGTCCGTTCCCGGCGCCGTGATGGCCGCGGATACTTCGTCCAGTTGTTGCATCTCCTCGCCCAGCTGGATGAGTTCGGGCCACGTCCGCGGCGGTTCGTCGAAGCTCGTCTGTTCGAGGTAGTCGGTCCGGATGTCGACGAACGGGCCGAGGTCGGCGTAGCCGCCGGGCAGCGCCCACTGCCGTTCGCCGTCAGTGTCGCCCAGTCCGTCGTAGATCAGCGTGTCGATGTTGGCTTGGATGAAGTTGCTGTTGATCTCCTCGAGCTGGTCCTGGAAGTCCTCCTGGTCGATCGGCCGGATCGCCTGGGCGCCCACGTAGTCCGGGATCTGCTGGCACTGGCCAGCCATCAGGTCCGGAAGGTTCTGGTTGGCCGCCGCGGAGGCGATGATCTGGTACTTCTGGCCCCACTCCTGGTGCTGGTAGTTGACGCTCTCCTCGTAGTTCTCGTAGTGGCTGCTGATGTACTCCCGCTCGGCCGGGATGCCGCCGAACAGCCAGAAGTCCAGTCCGCTGGAGCCGCCGTTACCGCCCATACAGCCCGCGAGGCCTGCGGCTGCTGCGGTTCCGAGTCCGGTCAGATACTGCCGTCTGTCGAGTCCACTCGACGTGCCGTTATCTGTCATGGTACTCTATGAGAATTGTGGACGTTCAGGTAGCATAAATGTATCGGCGTCTCGAAACGGATGCCGCGCGGTCCCCGCAGATGAGGTCGAGGACGATCGTCGCGGGCGAACCACTTCGCGCTCAAACGGAGCGACGTCCCTGACAGAGAACGGATTGGAGGCCCGACGAAGCGTCGCAGCAGCTGAAATCGGGACCGCGACCCGTCGCAACCAAAGCTAAATGATGGTGTAGCACCACTCTGTGCGTACTGATGGCAACCGCACTCTCGACGTTCGAGTCGTCGCTCGACGATCTGGGTGTATCGGTAACACGGACCACTTCCGGGGCGTTCGCCGACGACCTCGCCGAGACGATCGAACAGCCCGCCGTCGGCGTTCCGCTGGAGCAGCCGTTCGACGATCTCGACCTGTCGCTCGACGACGCGTCGATCGACGTCGATCCCACGCCGGCCGCCCTCCGCGAGGCGACGACCGGCGTGACCCCCGCACAGCTGGGGGTCGCCGACTACGGCTCGCTCGCGCTGACGCTGACCGACCGGGGGAGCGAGCTGGTGAGCCTGTTCGTCGAGCGCCACGTCGCCGTCGTCCGCGCGGCCGACGTCGTCGCCGACATGGACGCCGCCGTCGACGAGCTCCACGAGAGGTTCAACGACGAGGGCGGGAGCGCGATCCTGGCGACCGGGCCGAGCGCGACCGCCGACATGGGCGCGCTGGTGAAAGGCGCTCACGGGCCCAAGGACGTGCACGTCATCGTCGTCGAGGAGGGGGCGTAACGATGGCGTCGGCCGACGAGATTCGCGAGCTGATGCGGACCGAGGGCGCGGCTGTCGCCCAGAACACGCAGGCGTTCAACGACGGGCGGTACGCCTCAGTCGCCGAGTTAGAGGACTACGAGGAACTCAAGCGCGAGGCCCGGTCGATCAAGGAAGACGCCATCGAGCGGCTCCCCGAACTCGTCGAGGAGTTGACCGAGACCGTCGAGGCCAACGGCGGGACGGTGTACGTCGCCGAGGACGCTGAGGACGCCAACCGGTACATCCGGTCGGTCGTCGACGACCGGGACGCCGAGCGCGTCGTGAAGTCGAAGTCGATGACCAGCGAGGAACTGGAGGTCAACGACGCCCTAGAGGCCGACGGCGTCGACGTCGTCGAGACGGACCTCGGCGAGTGGGTGCTGCAGGTCGCCGACGAGGCGCCGTCCCACATCGTCGCGCCGGCCATCCACAAGTCCCGCGAGGGCATCGCGGAGCTGTTCAACGAGCGGTTCGATCCCGACGAGCCCCTCGAAACGGCCGAGGAGCTGACCCACTTCGCGCGAGAGAAGCTGGGCGAGCAGATCGTCGACGCCGACGTCGGGATGACCGGCGCGAACTTCCTCGCCGCCGACACGGGCTCGATGGCGCTGGTCACCAGCGAGGGCAACGCCCGCAAGACCGTCGCGGCGACGGACACCCAGATCACCGTCGCCGGCGTCGAGAAGATCGTCCCCGCGGTCGAGGATCTCCATCCCTTCATCGAGCTGATCGGGCGCTCGGGAACGGGCCAGGACATCACGTCGTACGTCTCACTGCTGACGCCGCCCGTCGACACGCCGGTCGTCGACTTCGAGGACGACGAGACGCCGATCTCCGAGTTCGACGCCGATCGCGACTTCCACCTCGTGCTCGTCGACAACGGCCGACTGGCGATGCGCGACGACGAACACCTGCGCGAGACGCTGTACTGCATCCGGTGTTCGGCGTGCTCGAACTCGTGTGCGAACTTCCAGTCGGTCGGCGGCCACGCCTTCGGCGGCGAGACGTACTCGGGCGGCATCGCGACCGGCTGGGAGGCCGGCATCGAGGGGCTGGACATCGCCGCGGAGTTCAACGACCTCTGTACGGGCTGTACGCGCTGCGTGAACGCCTGTCCGGTCGGGATCGACATCCCGTGGATCAACACCGTCGTCCGGGATCGGGCCAATCGCGAGGGCGACGAGCCCGCCGAGTGGCTCGTCGACGGGCTGACGCCCGACGCCGAAGACGAGGGGGCGCCGCTCCAGAAGCGCTTCTTCGGCAACTTCGAGACGGTCGCCAAGGTGGCCAGCGCGACGGCGCCGGTGTCGAACTGGCTGGCCGGGACGACGCTTTCGAAGCGACTCATGGCGCGCGCGCTCGGCATCGATCCGCGTCGCGAACTGCCCTCGTTCGAGCGCGAGACGCTCGTCGAGTGGTTCGCCGATCGGGAGTCCGCGGTCGAGAATCCCGACCGGCGAGTCGTGCTCTACCCCGACCTCTACACGAACCACGTGCAGATCGAGCGGGGGAAGGCCGCGGTCGAAGTGCTCGAAGCGCTGGGCGTCGACGTCGTCGTTCCCCCGGCGCCCTCCAGCGGTCGCGCGCCGCTCTCCCAGGGGATGGTCGCGACCGCGACGGATCACGCCGACCGAGTCGCCGAGACGCTCGCACCACACGTCGCGGACGGCCGGGACGTCGTCGTGATCGAGCCGAGCGACCACGCGATGTTCCAGCGCGAGTACGAGAAGCTCCTCGACGAGGAGCGGTTCGCCCAGCTCGCCGAGGAGAGCTACGAGCTTCTGGAGTACGTCTACGGGCTCCTCGACAACGGCGCCGACGCGTCGGCGCTCCCCGCGGTCGACGGCGAGGAGATCGCCTATCACAGCCACTGTCAGCAGCGCACGCTCGGACTCGAAGCTCACACGGTCGCGGTACTGGAGGAGTGTGGCTACGACGTGACGACGTCCGAGGTCGAGTGCTGCGGAATGGCCGGAAGCTTCGGGTACAAGTCAGACTACTACGAGCTGAGCATGGACGTCGGCGGCCGACTCCGCGATCAGCTACAGGCCGATGATGTCCGCGAGCGGCCGGTCGTCGCCAGCGGCACCTCCTGTCTCGAACAGATCGACGCCCTGCTGGAGCGCCAGCCCCGGCACCCGATCGAACTGCTGGCGGAGTGAGCGCCTGGACGACATCCTGTTTTCCCCGGTGCAGTTGCCGTTCCGAGTAAGCGAACGCTCAGTGACTGCCCGAGTGCGGTCAGCCCCCCGTGACGGGCGACGCGAATCAATTGCACCCGCTCGCAAAGATCGTTTCCGGTGATGCCGGATAGCCGGTCTCGGGGCGAGTCGCCGTCGGCACGACTCGACCGCTCGTCGGCGCGCGTCGAATCCGTCGCACGCGGTTTTACACTGATATCGTCGTAAACGACGCGAGCGACTGGCAGACGTTCGCGACCGCCTTCCGGAGCGGCGGTGTCGTCGCGGCGGAAAGCGGCGACGGCGTCGAGTCGACTCGCTCGGCTTCCGGATCGAAAGCGGTCCGTCGTGCTCTCTTTACACACATAACTTCGTAAGGCAACACTGGTGCTACCGGGTCGATCGCCCGATCTCTCGTCCGGCAGTACCGGATGCTCCTTCGAGGCCGAACGACTGAGGGGTGGCTTCGACCGGCATCCGGACAAAGGCCGGCGACAAGCGGCGGCCCCGAGAGGGAACACCGAGATCGGAGAGAGAACAGACCGGTGCGGGAGTGACGGAAGGTCGACACGCAATGGCCAGGAGAATCATCCGGTGATAGCGGAAACCTTTTTTGTCGAGCGAGTCGTGGTAACGCGTATGACAGAGGAAGTCCCGGTAAAGGCGGCAAAAACCTCCTTCGAGATCATCAACACGCTACGCGAGCTCCAGGGTGCGGGCGTCTCCGAGCTGTCCGAGCGTATCGACAAGCCCACGAGCACGATCCACGACCACCTCCGGACGCTCGAAAGCGAGGAGTACCTCGTGAAGAAAGACGGGGAGTACTACGTCGGCACCAGATTTCTCGGCGTCGGCGAGCAAGCTCGCTCGCGGCACAAAGTGTACCCTATCGCCAGCGAGGAGCTCGACAAGCTGGCCGATCAGACCGGCGAGCACACGAACCTGATGATCGAAGAACACGGCAAGGGAATCTTTCTCTACAAGGCTCGGGGGCCCGACGCCGTTCAGCTTGACACCCACGCGGGCATGCGAGTTCACTTGCAGACGACGGCCCTGGGGAAATCGATCCTCGCGTTCCGACCACGAGAGGAAGTCGAGGCGATCATCGAGCGTCACGGCTTGCCGGCCGTGACCGAGACGACGATCACCGACGAGAAGGAACTGTTCGACGCGCTCGACCAGATCAGAGAGCGAAAGTACGCCTACGACGACGAGGAGCGCGTCAAGGGGATGCGCTGTGTCGCCGCCCCGATCACCAACGAGGAGGGCCGAGCCATCGCGGCGATCAGCGTCTCAGGGCCCAAGAGCCGCATGCGCGGCGAGACGTTCCAAGAGGAGATCCCGAATCTACTCCTGCGCAGCGCCAACGTGATCGAGGTGAATCTCTCGCACGCCTGAGCCGGTCGCGGGGAAACAGTTAGGTCGTAGCGAACGACAGTCTCTCACGATGCGACGCTTCGAGCGCGAGATTCGCGTAAACAGCGGATCGGCCGACGACCGCGGAGGGGGACCGGCACGGGGGCGAGAACGATGAGCGAGCGCGTCGACGCTCGACTGTCCGGACGCCACGTCGTCGTGACCGGCGGAGCGAGAGGCATCGGGCGCGGCATCGCCACGCGGTGCGCACGCTCGGGCGCGGACGTCTCGATCTTCGATCTGCGGCCCTCGGTCGCCGAGGAGACGGCCGCCGAAGTGCGCGAAGTCGGCGGTGCGGCGTCCGTCCACGAGGTCGACGTCACCGACGCCACGGCCGTCGACGACGCCGTCGCGGCGGCCGAATCGGCACTCGGGCCGATCGACGGGCTCGTGAACAACGCCGGCGTCCAGCAGTCCATCTCGATCCTGGAGACGACCGAAGCCGAGTGGGACCGCCACTTCGACGTCAACGCGAAGGGGACGTTCCTCGTCTCGAAGCGCGTCGCCGAGCGGATGATCGAGACCGAGACGGCCGGGAGCATCGTCAACGTCGCCTCCGTCGGCGCCGATCGGCCGTTTCAGGGCCAGGGCGCCTACGGCGCCTCCAAGGCGGCGGTCGTCACGTTCACGACCGTCCTCGCCAAGGAGCTGGCGGAGCACGGCATCACCGCCAACTCGATCAAGCCGGGGACGATCGACACGCCGATGGTCCAGCAGTGGCTCGAAGAGCGCGCCGCAGAGTCGGACGCCACCGAGGACGAACTGCTGGCCGAGACGATCGACGAGCACGTCCTCGATCGGATCGGCAAGCCCGAGGAGATCGGCCACGCGGCGGTGTGGCTTCTCTCCGAGGAGGGCGAGTGGGTCACCGGCGAGTCGATCGCCGTCGACGGGGGCTACCTCAAGGGGTGATCGAAGCGAAGCAGGCGGCGAGGTCGGAGCATCGTGAAGATGGCGCCGAACGGAAACTCTAAAGCCACGGGGCAGAGAGTAGACGAACATGCGTATTGGACGCTTCAAAACAGACGGACAAGCACGTATCGGAGTTTTCGAGGACGACGTCGTCCGGGACGTCACCGACGAGTTCGAGGACTTCCAGGACGCCGTGTCGCGGCCCGAGGACGCCGCCGATGTCGAAGGCGAGACGTTCGACCGCGAGTCGATCACGCACCTGCCGCCGACCACCCGCGAGAACACGGTGTTCTGCGCGGCGCTGAACTACGAGGCCCACGCCGAGGAATCCGACATCGAAGTCCCCGAGTGGCCGCTGGTGTTCCTGAAGCTCCCGCGGACGCTCGTGGGCCACGGCGAGCCGATCTCGTATCACACCCGCGTGACCGAGGAGATCGACTACGAGGCCGAACTCGCCGCGGTGATCGGCGAGCCGGCCCGCCACGTCGAGCCCGAGGACGCGCTGGACCACGTCGCCGGCTACACGATCCTCAACGACACGTCCGCGCGGGATCTCCAGCTCGGGCTGCAGGTCGGCGACGACGACATGCTCGACTGGTTCTCGGGCAAGGCGATGGAGCGGACGACGCCGGTCGGCCCCTACGTCGCCGTCGACGAGATCGACGACCCGCAGGATCTGGAGATCGCCTCGCGCGTCGACGGCGAGACGATGCAGGACGACAACACCGGCATGATGATCAGATCGGTCGCCGACCTCGTCGCCTTCGTCTCCTCGCGCGTCCGCCTCGAACCGGGCGACGTCATCGCCACGGGGACGCCGGAGGGCGTCGGCACGTTCCAGGACATCCAGCTCCACCCCGGCGAGACCGTCGAGGTCGAGGTCGAGGGCGTCGGCACGCTCGTCAACACCGTCGAAGAAGCAGACGAGTAATCAGCGCGACCGGCCGAATCAGGCGGGAGCGGCCGATCCAGGGCGCAATTGGACTCAGTCGAGGCCGACGTGGCGTCGGAACGCCTGGTCGGTGAGCCACTCGCGGTCCGTGTCCGACAGCGAGTCGACCTGCCGGAGCCAGTTGATCGCCTCGGCGTAGCTGGCGACGTCGCTGACGTTCGGGAAGTCCGAGCCCCAGATCACCCGTTCGCGGCCGAACGTCTCGACGAACCACCGCACGTGGTCGTGCATGTCCTCGTAGGGGAACGCCGAGTCGGACATGTGAGCGATCTCGGAGATTTTGACGGCGACGCTGTCGTACTCGGCCAGTTCCGCGAACTGCGCGAACGTGCCCTCCTCGGTCGGCGTCGCCGGGTCCGCGTGGGCGAAGTGATCGAACAGGTAGGCAAGATCGGGGTAGGCCTCGACGAGTTCGAGCGCCTGATCGAGCTGGCCGTGATCGCAGAGGATCTGCACAGCGGCGTCGGTCTCGACGGCGGCCTCCCAGAACTCGGTTTCCCCGATAGCGTCTCGAAGCCAGGTGACGCTCGGATCGAACGTCTCCCACATCCGATCGTAGGGACACGCGGCGCCGAGGCGGACGCCCAGAACGCCGTCGGTGTTCATACAGCGTCGGAGTTGATCGGCGGCGTCGTCGGCGAACGGATCGAGCATCACGATGCCGTGGAGCCGGTCGTACTCTTCGGCGGCCCGCAGCGTGTACCAGTTGTCCGTCCAGTCGCAGATGGGGTAGCCCACGACGACGGCCTCGTCGACGCCGTTTCGGTCCATGTCCCGCAGGAGCCGGTCGGCCGTGTACACCGTGTGAACGTCGAACCCGTCGACGAGGTCGAGCAGCGGTCCGTTGACCCAGGGGTGGTCCTCGCTGGCCGCGCCCCACGCGTGGGTGTGGCTATCGATCATACTCTAAGGGTAGTGCGATATCCCTTAAAGTTGCGCCCGGAGAAGAGTTAAGCCGGCTGACGTGCAACCCGGTCTCGTATGGAGCGAATCGCATTCCACCTCCGCATCGAAGACGGAAAGCGAGAGGAGTACCGAGCGGAACACGAAGACGTCTCGACCGCGCTGGAGGAGGCGTATCTCGGCTCCGATGCGGGGTTAGAAACCTACAGCGTTTTCGAGAAGGACGGACACGTGTTCGGCTACATGGAAGTCGAGGACCCCGACGCGATCCGGGAGATCATGGAGGAGAGCGAGGCCCAGGCCGACTGGGACGAGGTGATGGAGCCGATCCTCGTCGACGAGGACGACCCCTGGATGGACGAAGTGTATCGGATGTGCTGAGTGATCGAGGCCGATCGTCCTCGAGAGGGTCGGTCGACAAAGAATAAATTGCATCTTCGATTTCATAAGTAGGTAGTGACGTGTGAGGAATAGTAGAGATAATGTCACTACTAGAAGAATAGTCGATCGGGAGCGGTAGTGACAACTCGTCCGCGCCATCATCCCGTCCAAAGCTATTCTCAGGGCGTTCTGAGAAACGGAGACCTGACGAGAAACGCGATTGGAAGATCTGGGACTGCACCGGAATATTAGACCGCTAAAACCCCCCATATTATCTATAAGCTATTTAGAGACATCCTGTCCGGTCAGGGCCCCAAATAAGGACAACCAGATTATGAAACATATAGAAGTATAATTGTATTCCGAGTATTCCGGTTCCGTAAGCGATCAGTGATGACATTGCTGGGTGCTACCACTTTCGGACCCTACGCTCGAGGGACGGACGGCTCGACGGCAGCATCGGGCGATCAGTCACTGCCCTCACCACCTCGTCACCGGCCCCACCTGCGAACGGCGCGAGGCGGTTACCCGCGTTCGATCGGCACCGGGCGAACGACCGCGAGTTTCTCGACGACGGCGTACGCGCCGACCGCGAGCGCCCCGCCGACCGCGTTCGCCAGCGCGTCGATCGGGTCGAACGCGCGCACCGGGACGAACGCCTGGGCGACCTCCACGCCGACGCCGTAGACCACCGGCAGCGCGAAGACGACGGCGAGGCGCACGGCGAGGGGCCGCTCGGCGTCGAGAACGGCGTACGCGACCGCCAGCCCGAGCCCGAAGTAGCCGCCGGCGTGATAGAACTTGTCGACGCCGATCGGCCCCGTCTCCGGACCGGCGGGCGGCGCCGCCAGCACCGACGCGTAGAAGATCACCGCGGCGGCGACGCCGACGAACGCCCAGCGCCATCGGCTCGGAAGCAGCGGAAGCCTGACCATCGACTGTTGGGTCGGAAGGCCGGAAAATAAAGGTCGCGACACCGATCTCAACGGGGCTGAAATAGCCGAGTTGATCATCGAGGATAGCCGACCGGTCCACATACGAGCGGAATCAGTCGAGTGTAGAAGGACCGGTACCGATTCGGTCCTCTATCACTTCCTGTCCTTGTGTTCCCCTTTCTTTTTCCCAGGTTTCTCGTAGTTATTGCTGTCCTCGCAGGGGCCGCAACTGTCCTCCTCATGCTCGTCGAGGTGCGCTTCCGCAGCGGGTTTAGGCAGGCAGAGTTCCTGACAGTTGTCCGGGTTTCCCGGTGGGCGATGTGCGATCAGGTATCGGGTCGGACCGCCTTTTTCCTCGTCGCACTTCTCGCAACCTTCGTCTTTACACCCCGCCAACGACGTGCCCGAGAGCCCTGCACTCCCGATTGCGGTCGCACCGATACCTTTCACCACGTCGCGCCGCTTGATCGTCCGCGAACTGTTCGTCGATTTTCCGTTCGAGCGGTCTGAACTCATAAACACTCTGCGCGGGGAATACCGCGATCCCCGGCGTGATAGACGACCACAGCCCCGCACATTGTTATAAAACGGCTTGCGATCGTCTCGCAGTCGGGGAATTGGAGTAAGACCGGAACCGCAGGTATCAATCCGCTACGGGTACCTCAGGTACCGTCAGGTGGTGGCACCTTCGGACGTGGAGAGGTGTCCGAGAAATAGACGCAACAGCAAGATCAGTGTCGGATGACGACTGAAGCCGGCTTCTATCGTCTTTAGGGCGAAGAGATAAATTCCAATCCCGGGTCGCGGCGTCGAGAGGGACGACGTTTAAGCGAAACGTTTCGTTACGAATTGTAGTGCACCGGAGGCGAGGCGAGTCGGTCGAACCGTCAACCCTCCAATCCGTTCAACTGTCACAGGGGGAGAAATGCGGCAAAGGGGAACTCTCGGCGCGCCGAACTGTTCGTCATTCGTGTCGTGATCAATAAACGTCCGACCTCGCGTCGAACGATCTGATAGCTATGCATACAGCTACCGATCATACGGCACGCAAAAAACTGCGAAGTCTAAGCGACTTATTCGCCCTTCTCGATCGGCACGCCCACGAGGTTGCCCCACTCGGTCCACGAGCCGTCGTAGTTGACGGCGTCGTCGTAGCCGAGCAGTTCGTGGAGCGCGAACCAGGCGACCGAGGAGCGCTCGCCGATGCGGCAGTAAGCGACGGTCGTCTGGTCGCCGTCGATGTCGTACTCGCCGTAGAGCTCTTCGAGATCCTCGGGGTCCTTGAACGTCCCGTCGTCGTTGGTCACCGCGGCCCACGAGATGTTCTCGGCGCCGGGGATGTGGCCGCCGCGCTGGGCGGTCTCCTGCAGTCCTGGGGGCGCGAGAACCTCGCCGGAGTACTCCTCGGGCGAGCGGACGTCGACCAGCGGCAGGCCCTTGTCGATCGCGTTCTCGACGTCGTCGCGGTACGCGCGGATGGACTCGCGCGGGCCGGAGGCCTCGTAGTCGACCGCGGAGAAGTCGGGCGCCTCGTCGGTCGTCTCGTAGTCGTTCTCGAGCCAGTACTCGCGGCCGCCGTCGAGCAGCTTCACGTCGTCGTGGCCGTAGTACTTGAACTGCCAGTAGGTGTAGGCGGCGAACCAGTTGGAGTTGTCGCCGTACAGGACGACCGTGGAGTCCTCGGAGATGCCGTGGCTACCGAGCAGGTCCTCGAACTCGTCCTTGTCGAGGATGTCGCGCGTGGTCTGGTCCTGAAGCTGCGTCTCCCAGTTGAAGCCGATGGCGCCGGGGGCGTGTTCCTCGTCGTACGCCTCCGTGTCCACGTCGACCTCTACCAGTCGATACTCGGGATCGTCGCTCTGGAACTCGTCCAGATGCTCGCTGACCCAGTCGGCCGAGACGAGCACGTCCTTTGCGTAGTCAGTCATACATTACCTCCGTATGCGCCCCAGTATTAAAGTACCTTCAGCATCGGCAGTAACGGCCTTTCGTGGCGATTGCCGACAAATGTTGCCACTGGTTCCGAGAGCGCCTGTGCGCCGGCCCTTAACGGGGAGACTCTGCGCACCGTTCCGACCCTGACGCCCGGGGCGCGAGCGAGGTCGCCGCAAGTATGTCCGCTATCGGCGAGTCGTCGGTCGCGGCCGTATCAGCGCGTTCATACAGGTTCGACCACAACGGCCGCCAATGATCGAACTCGTGTCGCCGGCGTGGCTCGACGCCAACGCCGACGAGGTGCGGATCGTCGACGTGCGCGACGCCTGGGAGTACGACGGGATCGGCCACGTGCCGGGTGCCGTGAACGTACCCTTCGACTCGTTCCGGAGCACGGACGACGCCGACGCCGGCATGCTGCCCGGCGCCGATCGGTTCGCCGAGCTGCTGAGCGAGGCCGGCATCGCTCCCGAGGATCCGATCGTCGCCTACGACGACACGCACGGCGTGTTCGCCGCGCGCTTTCTCGTCACCGCGCTGTGCTACGGCCACGAGGAGCTGTACCTGCTCGACGGCGACTACAGCGCCTGGAACCGCGAGTACGAGACCACCGGCGACGCGCCCGAGATTGAGCCGACCGACTACGTCGTGACCGAGCCGTCGTCGACACCGCTGATCGACACGGCGACCGTCGAGGCCGCGATGGACGATCCCGAGGCCGTGCTCGTCGACACGCGCCGCGCCGAGGAGTTCGCGGAGGGCCACATCCCCGGCGCCGTCCGGCTGGACTGGAAGGAGCTCGTCGACGACGAGACGCGCGGGCTCAAACCCGAGGACGAGATCCGCGCGATCCTCGAAGACCGGGGCGTCACGCCCGACCGCCGGATCGTGCTGTACTGCAACACCGCCCGGCGGATCAGCCACACGTACGCCGTGCTCTCGCATCTGGGCTACGAAACGGTCGAGTTCTACGAGGGGAGTTTTACTGAATGGACCGACGCGAGCGGGCCGGTCGAGCAAGGCGAGGAGTAGCGGGTAAAGAGTAGCGGGAGAGGAGTCCCGATCGCGACCATTTCTGATCTCCGGCGTCGAGACGCCGCTGTAGACCGCACCCCTTATCATTACTCGGCGAAAACACCGAGTAATGAAACGACGACAGTATCTCGCGACGGTCGGCGGCGCGGCGGGAATCGGACTGTCGGGCTGTATCGCCAGCCCCGGCAGTTCCGGCTCCGACGAGGGAACGCTCACGGTCGCCACCTACGACTCGTTCGTCGAGTCCCAGAGCTCGCTCGACGCGCCCGCGACGTGGCTCAAGGACCGATTCGAGAGCGAACACGAGGACGTCACGATCGAGTGGACGAACCCCGACAGCGGACTGAACCACTACGTCCAGCGCGCCCGCGAGGGCGTCGAGTTCGACGCCGACGTCTACCTCGGCGTCAACGTCGACGACCTCATCCGGGCCGACGAGCAACTGGAGGACTCGCTGTTCCAGGATCTCGACCGGGGCAGCGTCGGGAACGCCGACAGCGTCAAGTCGGAACTGGAGTTCGACCCGGAGGGGCGCCTGCTCCCCTACGACACCGGCTACATCAGCCTCGTGTACGACGAAGGCGAGGTCTCGGGCCCCGAGACGTTCGATCAGCTGCTCGACCCGGCCTACGAGGGGACGCTGCTGGCCCAGAACGCCCAGCAGAGCGACCCCGGACAGGCGTTCCTGCTGTGGACGATCAACCAGTTCGGCGAAGACGGCTACCTCGACTACTGGCGGGACCTGCAGGACAACGACGTCCGGATCCTCGGGTCGTGGTGGGACTCCTACAGCGCCTACAGCGAGGGCGAACGGCCGATGGTCGTCTCCTACTCGACCGACCAGGTGTACGCGAACCGCGACGGGCTCGACATGTCGCGCCACCAGCTGGGCTTCCTCGAAGATCAGGGCTACGCCAACCCCGAAGGGATGGGCGTGTTCGCCGACTCCGAGCGGTCGGAGCTGGCCCACGAGTTCTTCGACTTCGTCCTCTCGCCGGCGGCGCAGGGACAGATCGCGACGCTGAACGTCCAGTTCCCCGCGACCACCGACGCCGACCTGAACGAGGAGTTCGACCAGTACGCCCACGAGCCGCCCGAGACCGTCTTCTACGGCTACGAGGATCTGCAGGGGAACCTCGACGGCTGGGTCGAGGACTGGGCGCGAGAGATCGCCGGATAGCATGGCGAGCCGAGGCGGCGCGCTGATCACGGCGACGCGCGGAGCGCGCCGGTGGCTGCTCCGCCGCTCGCTGTCGCTGGCCACCGGCGTCGCGGTCGCCGTGCTCGCGGTCGTGTTCGTCTTCCCCGCGGCGATCGTGTTCGCCGAGGCGGTGCTCGTCGACGGCACCCTCTCCGCGGCGCCGATCCGCGGCGTCCTGACGGACCCGTTCTACGTCGGCGCCCTCGCCGAGATATTTGCTCGCCCGCTCGCAGTCGGCGAGCACCTCCGGGGGCTCGCGGGCTGGGCGCGGAGCGGCTTCCCCGTCCCGACGTTCGGGCTGATCGGCTTCACGGCCTATCAGGCGCTCCTCTCGACGGTCGCCAGCGTCGCGCTCGGACTGCCCGGCGCGTACGTGCTCGCGCGCTTCGAGTTCCCCGGCCGGGACCTGCTGCGCTCGCTGACGATCCTGCCGTTCGTGCTGCCGGGGATCATGGTCGCGGTCGGCTTCTTCGCGATGTTCAGCGCCGGCGGGCCGTTCAACCGGCTGCTCGGACTCGTCGGCCTGGGCCCGATCGACATCCTGTTCTCACTGGAGGTGATCCTGCTCGCCCACGCGTTCTACAACGCGCCGCTGGTCGCCCGGCTGGCGACGGCGGCCTGGGAGAGCGTCGACGCCCGCACCGTCGAGACCGCCCGGAGCCTCGGCGCGAGTCGACGCCGCGCCTTCCTCGACGTGATCGTCCCCCAGATCGCGCCGGCGGTGCTGGCCGGAGCCGTCCTCACGTTCGTCTTCACGTTCCGAACATTTCCGATCGTGCTCGCGCTCGGCGGGCTGGAGCTGGCGACCGTCGAGGTGTGGATCTACAGCCGGATCCGCCAGCTCGATCTGGCGGGCGCCGCGGCGCTGGCGGTCGTCGAGACGGCGATCGCGGTCGCGGTGCTGGCGATCTACCTGCGCTTCGAGGCGCGGCGCTACGGCGCGGGCAGGACGCCGACGCCGAGCGAGCGGACGCCGCTGGTTCCCTCGTTGCGGGCGCTGGTCCAGCCGAGCCGGCTCGCGATCCTCGCGTACGGCCTCGTCGTCGCCGTCGTGTTCGTCGGACCGATCGCGAGCATGATCGTCGAGAGCATCACCGGGCCAAGCGGGCTGACGCTGCGGTACTACGCGTTCCTGATAGACAGGCAGGCCGAGGGCGCCGCGTTCCAGGTGAAGCCGTGGCCCGCGGTGCGCAACTCGCTGCTATTTGCGGGGGCGACGCTCGCGATCGCCGTGCCGACCGGCGTCGTCGTCGCGGTGCGTCGCGTCCGCGGCGGGCGCGGCGGCGTCCTGCTCGACGCGCTGGCGACGGCGCCGCTGGCGGTCAGCGGCATCGTGCTGGGCGTCGGCCTGCTCCGCGGGCTCGTCTTCGGCGTCCCGCTGCCCGGCGGCTTTCGCCTGCAGGTCACCGGCGTCGCCGCGATCGTCGCCGCCCACGCCGCCGCGGCGTACCCCTTCGTCGTGCGCAACGCCGCGCCCGCCGTGGGCGGCGTCGACCGGTCGCTCGTCGAGTCCGCCCGCTCGCTGGGCGCCTCGCGGGCGCGGGCGCTGCTCGACGTGGAACTCCCGCTCGCGATCGCGGGCGTCGTCGCGGGCGCCGCCTTCGCCGCGGCGATCAGCATCGGCGAGTTCAACTCGACGGTGATCCTCGCGGAGGGCGGCGACGCCTACACGATGCCGGTCGCCGTCGAGCGCTACCTCGGCGACCGGACGCTCGGCCCCGCGACCGCGATGGGGACCGTGTTACTCGCAGTAACGAGCGCCAGTTTCGTGGTGATCGAGCGCGTCGGAGGGAGATACTGATGGGAGCCGACGGAGGCGGGTGTCGATGAGTGACGACGGGATCGGAGGTCGGAGCCGATGAGCGATCTCGAACTATGCGGCGTCGCCAAGCGCTACGGCGACGCGAGGGCGCTCGACGGCGTCGACCTCCGGATCAAGGACGGCGAGTTCTTCACGCTCGTCGGCCCCTCGGGCTGCGGCAAGACGACGACGCTCCGGACGATCGCCGGCTTCGAGGAGCCCGACGCGGGCGACGTCCTGATCGGCGGCGAGTCGGTCGTCGGCGTCCGGCCGGAGGACCGCGACGTCGGCATCGTCTTCCAGAACTACGCGCTGTTTCCCCACATGAGCGTCGCCGAGAACGTCGCCTACGGGCTGCGATTTCGGGACCCGCCGGGCGGCGAACCCCGCGACGAGCGCGTCGCCGACCTGCTCTCGCTGGTCGATCTGGAGGGGTTCGAGGACCGCGACCCCGACGAGCTCTCGGGCGGCCAGCAACAGCGCGTCGCGCTGGCTCGCGCGCTGGCGCCCGGGCCCGACCTGCTGCTGCTCGACGAACCTATGAGCGCGCTCGACGCCCGGCTGCGCAAACGACTCCGGCGCCAGATCCAGGAGATCCAGTCGGAGCTGGGCGTCACCACCGTCTACGTCACCCACGACCAGTCCGAGGCGCTGGCGATCAGCGACCGGCTGGCGGTGATGAACCGCGGCCGCGTCGAGCAGGTCGGGACGCCGCGCGACGTGTATCGGCGTCCGGCGACGCGGTTCGTCGCGGACTTTCTCGGCGACAACAACGTGTTCGAGGGGGTGGTGAGTGTGGTCGAAAACGGACGCTCGACGCTCGACGTCGACGGCGTCGACCTCCAGATCCCTCGCGTCGACGCCAAGCGTGCGACGGTCTGCGTTCGGCCGGAGGCCGTCCGGTTGCTCGACGACGAGGACAGCGAGAGCGGCGCCGACTACGCGGACGCAGCGGCGAACCGGTTGCGGGCCGACGTCGTCACCACGGAGTTTCTCGGCGGCGCCGTTCGCGCCGGGCTACGGTGGCGCGGCCGGGAACTGGTCGCCCGCTTCGAGGACGTACCCGACGCCGAAACGGTAACCGTCACGTTCGATCCGACCGACGTGCACGTGGTCTCGACCGACGGAGCGACCAAGAAAGTCGAGTCGTAGTATCGGGGCGATCTCCAGTTGAAACGAAGGGGTTAGAACTGCGGGCGTTCGACCAGCCGTTGCCCTACAGTGGTATATTGATCGATATAATGTCGTCGGTTTCCGCCCCGATGGCATCACCGTTCGTCGCCGCAAGTGCAGACTGTACGAGATAATTCGTGTAATAGGAACAACTAGTTCGCGAAATTATAAAATATGTATCATGTTGTTGCTTCTCGAAATAGACTCATCGAAAAACAGTATTTGACTGTTTTGAAGTGATCTATCGCCCAAATAGTGGATCTGCTCACCATCAAGCAATTAGCGCCATGAAATAGAAATATGGTACAATATTATCGCCATTCCCCTCCTGAAAAGCGCGTATTTCTAACTATTTTCCTACATCTATCGTAAGTATAGGAAAGAAGAAATCGTATTGTGAGACTATTCTCATCGCAGAGCTATCATTATAACAGGTATAGTTTTTACAGTATCTGTCAACTAGTATTGTATTAGAGAATGGGCGCTCATTTACACGCATACATCCGTAACACCTTGCGGATGCGGCGTTCCCTACGGCCGGGTCTGAGTCGGCAACCACTGACGTAGCGACCGCGCCGAGCCACCCAACGGACACCAACGCCTACAGAATCAGACGCCGGAATAGAACGAAAGTGAGCGATTTCGAGAACGTCACAGACCACTGGCCAGTGTAGATAAGATATCTGTCTGTTAGAGTACTACATGAGAGTATTTTGGTGATTTGGAAGCCTCTACGCCCCCTTATTTATAAACATCCCAGTCGAAATTATGAACATACAACTTTCTTATCTATCGCCGTCGGTGCCACCCTACGAGCGACCGACGGAGGACCGCTCCCGAAGACTGTTGGAAAACGGGGCGCACGACCGACGAGGGGGAACTACAGGGACGTTCGACGGACCACAGTCGGACGTTCGGGCGGGGGAGCGATCGGTACGCTGGACGAGAGTCGATAGGTGCCGAAGATTTTATCAGGCTTACATTTGAAGAGGAATTGCTTCAGCAGATCGACGCTGGCGTACGGCCCAGTGCCCAGACGGCCAGCGAGACAGCCCGCGACCCGTGCGTCGGCGTTCGAGCGTCGAGGCGGGGTCGCCAACCAGACAGACGAATGCGAGCAACGAGAAAGATGCCGATCACACGAAAACCGGAGGGAGAGAACCGATGACGCGCACAGATGGCGATGACGACCGACAGCGTTCGACCGGCAGGTTCGCGGCGATACGACGGCGATTTGCGGCGATCGTCGTGCCGGACGTAATCAAACGACGGTACGCGGCGAAGTTCGTCGTTTCGATACTGGCGGTCGTTCTGGTGATCGCCGCCGTCGGCGCCGTCGGCTACGTGCAGGCCGGCGATATCGTCGAGCGCGACGCCCAGAACTCGCTGAATTCGTCCGCGACGATGCAAGCCGACGCGCTCGGCGAATGGGCCGAGGGAATGCGCATACAGACGTTATCTGTCGCTCGATCGGAGTCGGTGAGCGGCGACGGCGGGGAGCGGTTGAACAGTCAACTGGTGACGGAGCGACAGCGATTGTCGACGGACGTACGAGCGATTCACTACGTCGACCTCGAATCGGAGACGGTGCTCGCGAGCACGTACAATCCCCTCAACGGCAGTTCCCTAGACGACGTCGACGAGCCCTGGGCGGAGACGGCGGCCGTTCAGGGTATCCGCGGCGACGAGATCCGCACGTCGGACGCGTATCAGCCGTCTAACTTGGAGGACAAAGTGATGGCGTTCACTGCAGCAGTGCCCGGCGAGGACGCCGTCATCGTACTCGTCGGGACGATCGAATTCAGGGTGAGCTCGCTTCACCAGCCGGAGGCTGGGCATTCGACGATCATCCTCGATACGGGCGGGAACGTCGTGCTCGGCGACGAGAAAGGCGCCGTCAAATCGTTCGGCGACCGGCGGGAGCGAGAACTGCTGGCCGCCGTCGGCGAGACGGGAGCGGTCGAGCAGGAACGGCGCGACGGGCTCGTGCTGTCGTACGCTCCCGTCGAAGGGACGGACTGGGTGGCCGTGACGGCCGCCTCGACCGAGCAGGCGTTCGCGGTGCGCGACGCGATCGGTCGCTACGTCGCGGCGATCGCCATCGTCAGTCTCGTCGCGCTCGGCGCCGTCGCAATCGTGCTCGGGCGCCAGACGGTGCCGCCGCTAGCGCGGTTGCGCGAGCAAGCCGAACGGATGGAAGACGGCGATCTGGCGGTGAACCTGGAGACGCATCGGGAGGACGAGATCGGCCGACTCTTCGTCGCGTTCGCGAACATGCGCGACGCCTTGCGCGAACAGATCAGCGAAGCCCAGCAGGCCCGTGAGGCGGCCGAAACCGCTCGCGCCGAGACTGAGCAGATGAACGAGCACCTCGAGGCCAAGGCGGCCGAGTACCGAACAGTCATGGACGAGGCCGCCGAGGGAGATCTAACAGTCCGTATGGATCCCGAAAGCGAGAACGAGGCGATGAGCCGGATCGGCCGCACGTTCAATGAGATGCTCGGCGAACTGGAGGCGACGACCGATCGGCTGAAGACGTTCGCGGGCGAGGTCGCGACGGCCAGCGAGCAGGTGACCGCCTCCAGCGAGGAGGTCCGCTCGGCCAGCGAACAGGTGACTGAGTCGATCCAGGAGATTTCCGACGGCGCCGAGCGCCAGAACGAGTCGCTCCAGGCGGTTTCCGCCGAAATGGACGGCCTCTCGACCACCACCGAACAGATCGCCGCCTCCTCGAACGAGGTCGCCGACATCGCCCAGCGGACCGCTCGGACGGGGCGGGACGGTCGCAAGGCCGCCCAGCAGGCGATCGAGGGGATGAACTCGATCGAGGCCGAGAGCGAGGAGGCCGTCGCAGAGATCGAGCAGCTCCAGGAGGAAGTCGCCCAGATCGACGAGCTGCTGGAGTTCATCACCGAGGTCGCCGAGCAGACCAACATGCTCGCGCTCAACGCCAACATCGAGGCCTCCCGCTCGAACAGCGGCGACTCGGGCGACGGGTTCGCCGTCGTCGCTGAGGAAGTCAAGGAACTGGCCGCCGACACCAAAGACGCCGCCGAAGACATCGAAGACAGACTCGAGGGCGTCAAGAACCAGACTGACGCCGCGACCCAAGAGGTTCGCAAAACGTCGGCCGAGATCGCGACCCAGACCGACGCGGTACGTGAGGCCGCCGACGCGCTCGAAGAGGTCGCGGGCTACGCCGACGAGACCAACACCGGCGTTCAGGAGATTAGCGCGGCCACCCAGCAACAGGCCGCCTCGACCCAGGAAGTCGTCGCGATGGTCGACGAGGCCGCCACGATCAGCGAGGAAACCACCGCCGAAGCCGAGAACGTCGCCGCCGCCGCCGAGGAACAGACCACTGCACTCACCGAAGTCTCCCGGTCGGCTTCGGACTTGGCCACACAGGCGTCCCAGCTCTCGGAGGCGCTCGACCGCTTCGACACCGACACGTCGAGCGGGCGCAGCAGCGAACGTCCGCCCGCCGAGTCGATCCCAGCGAGCGATGCAACCGAGAGCGACGCAGCACGGACGCCGCACTCCGGCGACGAGAGCGACGTCGATCGCGGCTTCGACGACGGAAACGACTCGGCGTCCGAAGCCGAACCGACGGTCGACGACGCGGTGGACGAGACGGGCGCCGAAGGCGAATCGGTCGACGACGGCTCGGGGGACGAGATGTTCACGTTCGTCGGATCGGAGACGGGATCGGACGCCACGGAGGACGAGTAGACCGACCGGCGGTCTATCCCGAGCGGGTATCGCCGCCGAGTTCGCGGCGGACGCGATCGCCGATATCAGCAAATATATTACAGACTACATATAATATGGTGAATGTCGGACGAAAGCTACCGATACCGGTGTGGCCGTCGTCGAAGAGGATCGAGCTAACCCAGTGACGGCGCCACGTCGATCGGACCGATCGTCCGGCGCGAGGACGGACGCGACGGCTTCGGAGGCGTCCCGTTCCGTACCTCACTTTGCAAAAGACTGATTAGTTGTTGTTCCAGTTGTGAGGCATGGACAGGGATCCACTCGGGAGTGCGCTACAGGACGCCGGGTTGACGTCGTATCAGGCCGACGCGTACATCACGCTACTCGAACAGGGGATGGCGCCGGCGGTAGATATCGCAAAGCAGTGTTCCGTTCCGGTCTCCCAGATCTACGACGTGCTTCGCGCTCTCGAGCGGATGGACTACATCGAAACGGTCGACCAGGACAAACTCCACGCTCGCCCCAAAGAGCCGATCGGCGTCCTCCGAGAACTGCGCTCCCGGGGAGAGCGAATGAACGAGGCCGCGGACGCGATCGAGAATCGCTGGCAGCGGCCGGCGGTGAGCGACCACAAAGTCAGCGTCGTCAAGCACGAGGAGACGGTCGTCGACCGGGCGCGGGACCTGATACGGGACGCAGAGAGCTTCATCGAACTGTCCGCGACCGTCGACCAGTTCCGGAGCCTGACGAACGCCCTGGAGGACGCACACGAGCGCGGCGTCGTGACGAAGGTCGCGGTGTTCGGGGGCGATCTGGACGAACGGCTGGCCGATATCGATCTCGAAGGGACGGTGACGGAGATCCGCGCCTGCCGGATCCCCGGGCCGTTCCTGCTCATCGCCGACCGTACCCGGACGTGTTTCACGCCGAACGACTGGGCGAACAGGCCGTTCGGCGTCCTGATAGACGACTACATCCTCTCGTTTATTTTTCACTGGTACTTCCAGACGGGCGTCTGGGCGCTCTGGGAAACGGTATACGAGGACGACGAACCGCCGTACGTGTACATGACCCTCGAGGAGTTCGTCCGGGACGTCGCGCCCCTGTGGAAGGACGGTGCGACCGTTCTGGTAACGATCGACGGGTCGTGGGTCAGCACGAACGAACCCTGCGAGATCACCGGAGCCGTCACGGAGATCGATTACCCGAGCGTCTACCGGTCCGAGGGACGCCCGTCGTTCGAGGAACTGGCCGGATTCCTCCAGTTGGAGATCGCAGCCGGCGGAGAGCTGTACGCAGTCGGCGGGTGGGGTGCGGTGTACGAGGATATCGAAGCCGTTCGGATCGTCCTCGAGGACATCTGGTTCGAGGACCCGACGAGTGCGGGCGACGTCGACGCCGACGCTCGGGACGGCGCCAGCGGTGCGAACGTCGACGACGAACCGTCGGAGATGAGCGGTGCGTCGAAACACGACTGACCGTCGGTGGATCTCCTCCTCGGTTCGTTCCCGCGAGAGATCGAGAACCGGTGGCGCCGTCGCTCACCTGGACTCCATCGCCCCCGGATCCACGGCCAGTTCCGTGCTGTCGGAGAACGTCACCGTGCGACGTTCGTCGCCGGTGTTGTACGCGACGTAGGTCAGTTCTCCCTCGTTGTCGAAGGCGGCCGCGAGCGCGTGATCGGCGGTGATCGACTGCTCCGCACTGCCGAGGGCACGCAGCGTGCTGATCCAGTGGTACGTGTGAGCGCGCGAATCGCCGAACTCGACCTGATACTCCTCGCCGCGCGCCTCGAAGCGTGCCGCTGCGTCCGCCGGATCGGAGAACGCCCGGTACTTCCAGATCAGGTCGGGCCAGTACGAGAACTCCGCTCCCTCGCTGGCGTCCGCTAACCGACCGAAGGTTCGATCGGCGTACTCCTCGTCGAACCCGAGATAGAGCGAATGGCCGCCGATCGGCAGCCAGTTGATCCCGTAGATCGCCTCCGGATTATCGGTCCACCAGGTGGTGAAGTGATAGCCGTTCCCCCACACCATCGGTGCGTACTCGTGTGGCCAGCCTTCGAGTTCCGGGAGGTTCTCGTCGTCGACGTCGAACCAGTACTCGCGGGCGGCGATCACTTCCTGGGTGTACAGGAACGCCCCCAGATCGCGCAGTTCGTCGTCGCCGGTGTACTCACCCCACTCCAAGAGGGCAGCGTACGCGTTGATCGCTTCGGAACTCGACTCCTGGTTGTTGCCGGCTGCGAAGCCGCCGGAATCGCCGCCGGCCCACGGGTGCCCCTCGTAGGGGTCGAAGGTCCGGAGGAACGGGAACATGTCGTCGTCTCGATCCGGGCAGGCGAAATCGCGGACGAGCAGGTCAACCATCCCGCCCCAGGCGGATTCCTCGGCCCAATCCGGATCGTTCCGCGCAATCGTCGCGGCCGCGCCGACGAAGTAACCGTAGTGGAAGTGGTGATCGTTCAGGTTCTCAGTCGCGCCGAAGCCGGCCGGATAGCCGATCACCGTCCCCCAAGTGTCGTTGTAGTAGAACACCCGGGCGTTCGCCGGAGTTCCGCTTCCGTCTTCGGCGCTGAACCACGCCTCGAGATCCGACCGCAGCGCATCGAGGAACTCGTCGGCCGCGTCGGCCGCGCCGGCGTGGCGAGCGAGGGGAATGAGTTCGGCGGCTCGATTGTAGTTTTTGCCCCGCCAGTAGACGCCGTTCCCCTCGGGGGGGGCGCGG
>Ga0207715_100008_pt1 | contig 236581 bp, 240 predicted proteins | sample A23M3SouthBayCA_FD_187732 | JGI IMG/M metagenome (GOLD analysis project Ga0207715, IMG submission 187732) | Aerobic enrichment media from Eden Landing Ponds, California, USA - A23 M3 (SPAdes) | ecosystem: Environmental > Aquatic > Marine > Unclassified | place: USA: Emeryville, California... | reverse complement strand
CGGGCGGCAGCGCCTACACCGGTCCCTGATCAGTGGGTTCGGGCGACTGAGGAAACCGGGGCGCGCCGAGGTTCGCACGAAGACGTCGAAACGCGGGTCCGGCGATCAGACGACGACTTCGTCCGCGCCGTCCTCCTCTCGGGGGCGGAGTCGCTCGATGATGTCGTTGATCAGCACCACGTCGCCAACCGATCGCACCCAGCGGTAGGGAATCAACACGCCGCGGGAGTCGCCCACGTACCCCGAGAACAGCTCCGGGTTCAGTTCGTGGAGCGCGAGGCCGGTTACTTGCTGGTTGTCGAGGTCGAGGCGAACGTCCTCGATCTCTCCGACGAACACCCCGTTGTTCGAGTACACTTCCCTGCCGACGAGGGCGGTGATCTCCTCCGATGTCGTCTCCATGTACTGGCCAAGTGAGGGTGGAAACTTAACTCTTAGTCAGACGGGAAACGATCTCGACCGATCCACCCGACTACCCGTCGTCGGGCAACAGGTGGCTCACGTCGTGATCGCCGAGACGAAGTTCGGCGTCGTCCTCGACGCCGTCCCGCAGAATGGCGCCGAGTTCGACCAGCCGATCGCGCAGCTCGTCGGGTTCGCCCAGTTCCTCGTCGTGGTCGTCCAGCAGTCGGATCGCGGCGACGACGGTGTCGTAGTGGTACCGGTGGGCGTCCATCGGATCGTCGTTCGGCGACGGCGCTCTTGAGAGCGACGATCCCCGGGGCGTCGGAGCGGGCTCCGAGAACCAGCGGGGCCGGCGACTAAGTGCGCCGTGCGCGGATGGTGACCTATGGGGGACGCCGACTCGGACGCGTCGCGGTCGAGCGCCGATCGGACCGGCGACGATTCGTCGCGATCGGGTGCGGGTACCGAGCGCGCTCGCGAGGATAAGACGGAGCGCGAAGACGGGACGGTGCGCGAAGCCGTGACCGAGCGCGGGAGCGGCGTGTCGCCGCCGACGCCCGACGACGCGAGCGGCTACGGGCTGGGGCTGACGCTCGTCGGAGCCGTCCTCCTGGCGCTGGGCTACTACGGCGTCCTCGCGATCCGCGAGAGCGACGAGTTCGGGCGGGCCGTCCCCGAGCCGTTCTACTTCCTCGCAATCGCGGTGCTGTTCGTCCTCGAACTGCTCAACAGCCGCCGACTCGGCGCCGTCGCACTCGCAAGGGCGCTGGCGTTCGCGGCGGTGTACGGCACCCTCGTCGTGTTCGCCGTGGAGGGCGGGGCCGCGCTCTGGGCCGATCCCGAGGTCGCGCTCGAGGCGTACGAAGGCGTCACAGTGCTGGCCGCGGCGCTGGTCGTCTCGGCGCTGGCGTACGTCGGGTACCTGACCGTCGTCGACCGGGACGGGTAGGGCACCGACGGCAGCGCGCCGCGTCGTTCGAGTCGACCGATACTCGATCGATATTATTCAACAAAAATAGATTATAGACCGAATAACAAACCCATCCGGCCGGCAATGGCGCCCTGCCATGCCACGCGATGATGACGGTCACGACGAGGCATCGAAAGCAGACGCGTCGCGGCGAACGTTCATGAAAGCGACGGGAGCGGCGACGGCGACGGCGGCGATCGGCGCCGGCGAGGCCGCCGCGGGCGGCGACGACGACGCGGGCGACGTCGACGAGTTGCTCGAGTCGCTATCGCTCGAACAGAAGGCCGCCCAGATGACACAGGTCGCGATCGGGACGTTCGACCCCGACTCGGACTCGATCCCGGACAGCTTCGGCGTCGACACGCTCGGCGAGTACTTCTCGGAGATCGGCGTCGGGTCGATCCTTTCGGGCGGCGCGGCGCCGCCGAGCTTCGACGCTCAGACAGTCGTCGAGGGGATCAACGATCTCCAAGCGTACAACCTCGAACACGCGGATCACGGGATCCCGTTCCTCTACGGCGTCGACGCCACCCACGGCAACGTCCTGCTGGAGGGCGCGACGTCGCTCCCCCAGCGCCTGAACATGGGGTCGACGCGCGATCCGGAGCTCGTCGAGGCCGCCGAGCGCCACACGAGCGACGCCACGGCGGCGATGGGCGCCCACTGGACGTTCGCGCCGACGACGGACCTCCAGCGCGACCCGCGCTGGGGTCGGTTCTTCGAGGGGATCAGCGAGGATCCGAAGCTCGAAGGCGACGTCTCGCGAGCCCGCGCTCGCGCGCTGGAGGACGACGACCGGATGACCGCCTGCGTCAAGCACTTCGGCGCGTACTCGATCCCGAACAACGGCAACGATCGCGCACCGGCGTCGACGTCGATGCGGGATCTCCGGACGAATCTATTCCCGCCGTATCAGGAGGCGCTGGAGTCCGAGCCCGGCACGGTGATGGTCAACAGCGGCGCGGTCAACGGTAAGCCGGCCCACGCCTCCCACTGGCTGCTGACCGAGGTGCTCCGCGAGCGCTACGGGTACGAGGGGCTGATCCTCTCGGACTGGGACGACATCAACCGGCTGATCACTAACCACGACTACGCCCCGGACTTCCGGACCGCGACGAAGGAGACGATCAACGCGGGCGTCGACATGTACATGATCGGCAACGGCGGGAACTCTCCCGGCCCGGTCCAGTTCATCGACACCGTGGTGAGCCTGGTCGAGGACGGCGAGATCCCGATGGAGCGCATCGACGAGGCCGTCCGGAAGGTGCTCGAACTCAAGGTCGATCTGGGCCTGTTCGAGGAGCCGACCGTGGACGAATCCCGCATCGGCGGCGTCCTCGGCGGCGCGCAGGACGCCTCCGAACAGTTGGCCAAGGAGTCGATGGTCCTGCTGGAGAACGACGACGGGACGCTCCCGCTGTCGGGCGACGAGGACGTGCTGCTGACCGGCCCCGGCGTCGACGGGAACGGCAACGACACGCGGGCGCTGATGCAACACGGCGGCTGGTCGCTGGGCTGGCAGGGCCCGAGCGCGGGCGGGCCGTATCCGCGCCAGAACCTGCTCGTCGACGAGCTGGAGAGCCGCGTCGACGACCTGACCCACGTCCCCACGACCTACGAGAACTCGACGTGGTGGGCCGGCCAGGGCGACGGCCAGAACCAGCAGAGCGACGAGAACGGGAACTTCGAGTTCACCGACGAGCAGGAAGCCGACGTCCGGTCGGCCGCGCCGGACGCCGACGCGGTCGTCGTCGTGATCGGCGAGGGCTGTCACAACGAAGGGTTCGGCGACCGCGACGAACTCGTCCTCGACGAGGCTCAGCAGGAACTCGTCGACGTCGTCGACGAGGAGACCGACGACGACACGCCCGTCGTCGGCGTCATGCTCGCGGGCAGCCCCCGCGGGGACTCCGAGACGTTCGACCAGCTCGACGCCCTGCTGTTCGCCGGCGAGCCCGGCAGCGACGGCGGCGTCGCCGTCGCGGAGACGCTCGTCGGCGAGTACAATCCCTCGGGCAAGCTCGCCTTCAGCTGGCCCCGGAACCCCGGCACGCCCGTCGGAACGGTCCCGATGCCGTACAACCGCTACCCGCCGACGTCGACGGGCGCGACCGACAACACCCCGCTGTACGAGTTCGGGCACGGCCTGAGCTACACCGACTTCGAGTACTCGAACCTCTCGGTGACGCCGAGTTCGGTAAAGGATCCCGCGAAAGCCGAAACGGTACGGGTCAGCGTCGACGTCGAGAACACCGGCGGTATGGCTGGCGAACACGTCGTCGAGGTGTTCAACACGCAGTCGTACGGCTCGGTGCTCCAGCCCCTTCGGCGGCTTCTGGGCTACGAGCGCGTCCACCTCGACGCCGGAGAGACCAAAACCGTGGAGATCGAGGCCGACCTCTCGGCGCTGGAGGTCGTCCCGGGCGACGTCCCCGCCATTCAGGCCAAGATCGTCGAGCCGGGCGACTACGAGCTCACGGTCGGCGACCTCACGACCACGATGACGATCAAGAGCGCCGGGTCGATCACCGGCAACGGCCCGCTGGTGAGCCTCTACGACACTGACGACGACGGCCACATCACCGGGAAGGACATTCGAGAGCTTCTCGGGAACATCTGGAATGACGACGATCGCGGGCAAGGGAAAAAGAAGGGTCACGACGACTGAGCAAGTGACAGCAGTGGCGCGTCGACGCGGTCACGACGCCCCCGGGGGTGACGGTTCGCAGCGTCGCTGATTGCAGTTGGGCGCTGCGACGCTGCCATCTCGTCACCACCGCAAGACGCCGCCACGAGCGGTGTAACTCCGATCCTCAAACGATTACTCGCAGTGAAATTGTGCGCTATTAATTAGGTAAGATACGCTACTATCCACATGGCGATCTCTCAACGCCAGAGCGAGGTTGTCGGTGGACGACGAGAAACCGGGAGGAAGGATCCGGGGCACCTCTGTACGCGCTGTGGCGGCGCCCGGATAGAATCTGTCGACGCAGATCGGTCGCCCGCGTACGCCTGTCCGAACTGCTATCGCACCCACACCGTCGACGGCAAGCGCTACGAGCCGCCCGAAGTTCGACAGTACTCGCAGAGATAGCCGGACTGATCGGACGCGGCGTCGCGTGCGATCGCCGCCGCCTCGACGCGTCGCACGGCGCACCGCGGCGGCGGCCTATTCTAACGGTTGCGCGTATTCGACCTGCTTCGGTCGAAGCCCGGCGTTGCGGTAGAATCGGCGCGCGCCATCGTTGTGCCAGTCGCAAGAGACCTTGAGGTGGTCGCAGCCGCGCTCGCGAGCGATCTCTCTCACGCGTTCGACGACCGCCGTACCGTGGCCCTGATTCCGGTGTTCCTCGTCGATCGCGAGATTAACGATACGGAGGTATCGCGAATACTCGCGAGACGGGTGCCGGCCCTCGCGGAGCGTGACGAACCCGATCGTCTCGTCGCCGTCGACGACGAGGTAGTCGGCGACGTTCTCATCGTCGAGATGGGCGCGAAAGCCGTCTTCCGGAACGTTGTCAGCGTCCGCGAAGGAGAGCCCGTTCAATTCGTCGTACCCCTCCATCGCTTTCGCGAGGTCGTACCACCGGCTTACGAGCGCGTCGAGATCCTCCGCAGTGGCTTCGACGAGGTCCATACGCCCTCGTTCGGAGTGCGTATTTTTAAATTCCGGATTACAGGCTACTCGCACTGCTTCCCAGTCCGTGAGTTCGCATCGAGAAGAGCCGGTGGGGGGATTTGAACCCCCGGCCTATTCCTTACGAAGGAATCGCTCTAGCCAGTCTGAGCTACACCGGCGCGTTCACTTCGTTCACGCCCCGAGCGCTGCGGCGCTTCGCGCCGCAGCACACCGGCACTCAGTCTTCACTCACATATGGCCCGATGGATTGCTTAAGGGTTGCGAAGTCGCACGCCCGCTGCCCTGTGTCACCGTTTCGCACCTGCGTCATCCGGTCGCCGTGAGCCGAACGTCCAGACAGACGTTCAGTTCGTGAGGCGCGTACGATCGAACCTCGTGGCGGTTCTCGACGGTCACCTCGTACTCGGGTTCGGCGGCCGCACGGATCGCCGCCTCGCCGGGGCCGAAGGGGTCGTCCTCGTGCTGGATGTCGTAGAAGTGGATCAGGCAGTCGTCGCCCGCGATCCTCACCGCAGCGTCGAGGAACTCGTCGGCGCTGTGGGGCAAGTTCATCACGATCCGGTCGGCCCAGCCCCCGTAGTCGGGCGCGATCTCGCGGACGTCCCCGGCGATCGCGGTCACGCGGTCGGCGACGCCGTTGCGCTCGGCGTTCTCGCGGAAGTACTCGATCGCGCGCTCGTTGACGTCCGTCCCGACGACCGTCGCGTCGCGCTTCGCCGCGGGGACGGCGAAGGGGCCGACGCCGGCGAACATGTCGAAGACGCGCTCGTCGGGCTCGATCTGCTCGGTCACGCGGTGGCGTTCCGTCGCGAGCCTGGGCGAGAAGTACACGTCGGCCAGATCGAGCAGGAACTCGCAGCCGTACTCGCGGTGGACCGTCTCGGTCGAGTCGCCGGCCAGCAGGTCCCAGTCGCGGACGCGCTGCTCGCCCTTGATCTTCGAGGCGCGGTCGAGCACCGTCTCGACGGGCAGCGCCGACTCGACGACGGCGTCGGCGATGTCGCGGGCGCGCCCGGGGTCGTCCTCGTCGAGGATGACGACGTCGCCGAGGCGTTCGAGACTCGGATCGTAGCCGAGGATGTCGGCGGGCATCTCCGGCGTCGAGCGCTCGGGCAGGTCGCGGGTGACGACCTCGTACTCTGCGGGCACGGCGTCGGGATCGGAGACGGGGATATAGAGGACGCCGTCGTCGGCGTCGATCTCGACGTCCTTGGCGACCAGATCGGCGTCAGCGAGCGCGCGGCGCGTCTCCTCGCCGCGCTCGCGGGCGACTCGCACGCAGGGCGCTTCCATGTCGAGTACTGGTCGCCAGCCCGAAGTAACGCTTGTGCAATACCCCGGCGGGTTCTCCAGGTCAGTTCGAAGGCCCCGACGAGCTCTTTCGAACAGTGCTTACCGTCCACAACGCTCTGAGAGCACCCGCCCCGATCTCTGGAACAACTGCTACGTCTACCAACCCCCTGAAAGCCCCCGCCGCGCTCGACCGGTTGCAGCTCGCTTCGCGCTTCCTTCGCTCCTTACAGTCGCTCAGTCCAGTGCTTGCGTCGCCTCACCGGGCCGAGCACAGCGGCCCCTTTCAGCCCCACCCGACCGCAGCCTTGTCCTCCCCAACCAATTCGTTCAGTCGCTTCGCTCCCTCACTCATCCCTCGCGCGGCGCTGTCTCGTCACAGGGACTCGACAGCGCGCGCCACCGCAACCGCTGGGGAGTCACTGATAGTCGACCGTCCCCTCGCCCTCGCCGATCCAGGCGCCGCGGTCGGGCTCACGGGACTCCAGCGGGTCGATATCCTTGAACCACGGCACCGTCTTCAACTGTTCCTTGTTGTACACCAGGTCGTCCTTGGTGTCGCCGGTGAACTCGAAGTTCTGCGTGAGGAGAATCGCGTCCACCGGACAGACCTCTTCGCACAGGCGGCAGTAGATGCACTGCCCGACGTGGAGGTTGTACTGCTCGGGATTGCGCTGTTCGTCGGTGACGATCTGGATCGTGTCGTTCGGGCAGACGTTCTCGCACTGTCGACACCAGATGCAGCGCTCCTGGCTGAACTTGTGGACGCCCCTGAATCGCGGGGAGACCTCGGGCGCTTCTTCGGGGTACTCGACGGTGAACGTGTTGCCGTCGAGCGCGTGCTTCATCGTCGTCGCCATGGATTTGAGCAGTCCGATCATCGTCGTGCGTCCTCCGTTCGGTCGGTCATCGGTCCACGCTCCCGAGCACGATGTCGAGACTGCCCAGCGAGGCGATCATGTCGGCGACGTACTCGCCCTCAGCCATCTCCGGCAGCGCGTGCAGGTTGTGGAAGCACGGGCTGCGGATCTTGAACCGGGCGGGCTTGTTGGTGCCGTCCGAGCGGATGTAGACGCCGAGTTCGCCCTTGGCGATCTCGACGGTCTCGTACACCTCCTTGCCGGCCTCGGGGCGGAGCGTCCGGGGGACGTTGCTCTGGATCTCGCGCTCGTCCTCGGGCCAGTCTTCGAGCAGGTCGATGCACTGGTCGACGATCCGGGCCGACTCCTCGATCTCGCGGAGCCGGCACATGAACCGCGAGTAGTTGTCCCCCTCCGTTGCCGTCACGACGTCCCAGTCGAGCTCGTCGTAGTAGCCGTAGGGATCGTCCCGGCGGACGTCGTAGTCGATCCCCGACGCGCGCCCGACCGGGCCGGTGCAGCCGTACTGCTTGGCGGTCTCCTTCGAGATGACGCCGGTGTCGATCGTCCGGTACTGGAAGATCTCGTTCTCGGTGAACAGGTTGTGGTACTCGTCGATCGTCTCGGGCAGGTCGTTCAGGAAGTCCCGCACCTTGTCGAACCACTCGTCGCGGGGTTCCGGCAGGTCCCAGGCGACCCCGCCGAGCCGGAAGTAGTAGAACATCATGCGCTGGCCGGTGAGATCTTCGAGGATGTTTTGGACCTTCTCGCGGTCGCGCATCGCGTACATGAAGATTGCCGTGAAATCGCCGTACGTGTCCAGCGCGAACGTCCCGGCCGCCAGGAAGTGCCCGAGCATCCGACCGAGCTCGGTCGCCATCGTCCGGAGCACCTGGGCGTACTCCGGAACGTCGAGGTCCGCGAGGCTCTCGATCGCCCGCGCGACGCCCCACTCGTTGGGCATGTTGGCCGTGTAGTCCCAGCGATCGGAGTAGGGGATGATCTGGTAGCGGTAGGTGCCCTGCTGGGCCATCTGCTCTTCGCAGCGGTGCAGGTAGCCGATGTCGGGTTCGAGGTCGGCGACCGTCTCTCCGTCGAGCACGGTCTTGAGGTGCAGGACGCCGTGGGTCGCGGGGTGATGGGGGCCGATGTTGACGAACATCGTGTTCGACCCCTCCGGGTTGTGGTGGTCCTGCAGCGGGTTCTCGTGGGCCCGGTAGGCGACGATCTGGGGCTTGTCCTGATCGTAGTCCAGCGAGAGCGGGTGACCCGTCCAGGTTTCGGGCAGGAGGATCCGCTTGAGGTCCGGGTGGTCGTCGTACTCGATGCCCACGAGGTCGTACGCCTCCCGTTCGTGCCAGTCCGCCGTCCGGAAGACGGGTTCGGCGCTCTCGCTGACCGGGCCGGTCTTCGAGGCCGGGACGATCACGTTGACCTCCTGGGTCGGGTCGTCGAACTTCCGCATGTGGTAGATCGACTCGTAGCGGTCCTCGTACTCCTGGGCGGTGAGACACGAGAGGTGATCGAAGCCCGCCTCGTCTTTGAGCGTCGAGAGCACGGTCTGGACGGCGTCGGGGCGGATCACGAACCCGCCTGCGTTGACGTGGTCCTCGCGCCCGATGACGTGCTCGCCCAGCAGCGCTTCGAGTTCGTCGTAGTCGACCTCCTCGTCCGCCGTGACGCCGACGGGCGGCGTCTCCTGTTGTCTGCTCATTGGGTGTCTCCGTATCCGGTCATGGCGAATCGGCCCAGTTGTACCGCATCACGAGGTCGTCCTCGTCGATCTGGTCGGCCAGTTCGTCGACGACTTCGTCCTTCGGCAGGTCGCTAAACTGTTCGAGCTCGTAGGGCTTGACGACCACCGGCGAGGACTCCCCGTTCGCGATGCGCTCTTGCAGTTTGACGACGCCGTAGACCAGCGCCTCGGGACGAGGCGGACAGCCCGGGATCTGGATGTCGACCGGGATCGCCTCCTCGGCGCCCTTGACGACGTTGTACCCCTGCTGGAACGGGCCGCCGCTGGCGGTGCAGTTTCCCATCCCGACGACGAACTTGGGTTCGGGCATCTGGTCGTAGACGCGCTTCATCCGGGGCGTGAACTTCGAGACGATGGTGCCGGGAACGATGATCACGTCGGCCTGCCGAGGGCTGGCCCGCGGGACGCCCGAGCCGAAGCGATCGAGGTCGTGCTTGACCGCGTAGGTGTGCATCATCTCGATGCTGCAGCAGGCGATGCCGAACTGCAGCATGAACATCGACGAGCCCCGCACCCAGTTCATGAACGTGTCGAACTTCGTGAGGATGAACGGGACCGAGCCGAACGCTTCGCGGAGCCGCGAGTTGAACCGGTCGTCGACGCCCGGCCCGGTGCGAGCCTCGCGGCGTTCGGACTCGGGGTCGGTGCTCTCGTAGATCGCGTCGCGCGGCGCGCCGCCGCTCGTCCCCGGCGTCGAGTCGGGGGCGCCGTTGCGTGGTGAGTCGCTCATCTCAGGTGTGCCTGTCGAGCAGGTCGTAGGAGCGTTCGGCGCCCCAGTCGTACTCGTCGTCCATGTATCGCTCCGCGAGCGGTTCCTCCGGCATCTCGCCGATCGCCTGCTTTTCCTCCTGGTAGGACGGCCGGTCGGCGTCAACGTAGTACCGGCCCGTCAGTACCCGGCCCTCGTTCAGCGCGTCCTCCGTTTCGTACATCATCTCCTGGGCCTCGCGCCGGTCGGTGACGTCGAAGTCGTAGTCGTCGGACTCCTGAACGTCGATGTAGGGCACGTACTGTCGGGCGTCCTTGTTCCAGGTCGGACACTGGGTCAGGAAGTCGATGTGCGCGAACCCGTCGTGCTCCATCGCCTCGACGAGGATCTCCTTGGCCTGGTTCGGGTTGACCGCGGCCGTCCGCGCGACGTACGAGGAGCCGGCGGTCAGCGACAGGCTCAGCGGGCGCAGCGGGTTCTTCGCGCTCCCGCCCGGCTGCGTTTTGGACTTGTGCCCCTTCGGGCTGGTCGGCGAGGTCTGGCCTTTGGTGAGCCCGAAGATCTCGTTGTTGAACACGATGTAGGTCATGTCGTGGTTCTCCCGCGCGGTGTGGATGAAGTGGTTCCCGCCGATGCCGTAGCCGTCGCCGTCGCCGCCCGCGGCGACGACCTCGAGTCCGTCGTTGGCGAGCTTGGCCGCGCGGGCGATCGGCAGCGACCGGCCGTGGATCGTGTGGAACCCGTAGCTGTCGAAGTAGCTGTTGAGCTTGCCCGAACAGCCGATGCCGGTGACGACGAGCGACTCCTCGGGCGAGCGGCCGACCTCGGCCATCGCCCCTTTCAGCGCCTTGAGGACGCCGAAGTCGCCACAGCCCGGACACCAAGTCGGCTGGGGCTCGATGCCAGGCGTAAACTCGTCACGGTCGATCTCTCGGTCCTCTCCGATCGCGTTGAATGCGCTCATAGTTTCGTGAATCCCCCGTTCCGCAGTTCGGCCGTCGTTCGTCGTACGGTCCCGTACCTGAATCGACGCGCTGAGTCCCGTTAACTGTTGGCCCGCTAACAAGTGAGGCGCAAGCGTCGCGCAAGCGTTCGGGTGGTATCACCCGCGCTCGCGGTCGTGGTAGTAGATCGTGATCGCCGCGGCGCCCTCGGTCTGTGTCGCGCGAACGCACGAGCGCGACCGTCGCGACGGCACGATCGTCTGGCCGCCGAGGTGGACCGACCGGCCCGCGCTCGGTTTGCCACAGACCGGGCAGACGTCGTCGTCCGCCGTCTCGGTCTCGGCGTCGGCATCCGTTCCGGACTCGTCGGCATCGGGTCCGGATTCGGTGTCGGCATCCGTTCCGGTCTCGGGATCGGCATCTGTCGCTCCCTCGTTCCCCGATTCGGCGTCCGCCCCGGCGTGACGCCACTGCCGCTCGGACCGGCGCTCGATCTCGGGCAACGACTCGAACGCCGGACGCAGACACCGCTCCCAGATCGCCTCGGGCGTCTCGTAGCCCGCGGCGTAGTCTGCGTGGACGGCGGCCGAGAGTTCGTCCTCGGTCGCGGTACCGCGCTCGCGCAGCAGCGTCGCGGCCGCGAGGACGGCCTCGCGCTCGGCGTCCGAGGCGTCTAGCGTCTCCAGTGCGTGTTTCAGCCCCCCTCGCGGATCGGTCGGCTCGTCGAGATCGACCTCACGACCGTTCCTGCGAGGCTGGTCGGTCGGCGCGGCGTCGTCTCGCGCGGCGGTTCCCCCGTCGCCCGCGGTCTCGTCGTAGCGCCACGTCTCGCCGTCGTCGGGGCGCTGGACGCCGGGCAGTTCGGCGAGGTACTCGCGGACGAACTGGTTCCACCACGCGTCGGGGTCGGGATAGCCCGCGGGATGCTCGTCGTACACGTCGGCGGCGATCTCGTCCGCGGTCGCCTCGTCCCAGTGCCGGAGGTACGCGAACGCAGCCCGGATGGCGTCGGTCCTGTCGGGCCGGACCTGGAACGACTGGATTGCCGCCTCGACCTCCTCAGGCGTGTCGATCCGATCGTCGGCGCTGCCGTCGCCCGGCGCGCGCAGGAGGTTGTGGCCGTCTCTGGTAAGTGCCCAGCCTTCGCCTTTCGCGTGGACGAGCCCGTTGTCGTGGAGTTCTTGCAGGCGGTCGTCGAGGCCCTCGGGTTCGCGGTCGAGATCCTCCGCGATGGCGTCGACGCTCCGGTTCCCGTCTTCGAGCGTTTCGAGGATCTCCCGGTCCTCCTCGGAGAGCGTGGTCATACGCGATATACGACGACGGGGGCTTTCAGCGTGGGTTGCGAGGTACTGGTGTGTTGGTTCGATCGGCTCGAAAGAATTCACTGAGGGCCAGCGGCGTACTCTCGAATACTTCGACGACGTCCGCCAACTCCCTGAAAGCCCCGCCGTTCACGGCGCGTAGCGCCGTGAGCTCGCGAGAGCTTTGCTCTCGCACAGACGCCGACCCCTTTCAGTCCGCCCGAACAGCAGCCTCGTCCTCCCCAACCGGTTCGCTCGCTCTCGCTCGCTCACCCCTCGCGCACTGCTGTCTCGTCACGAGGACTCGACAGCGCGCGCCACCGCACCCAGACGGCCGGGCGCGACCATTGTGTCGCGCCCTCGGGGAAGGGCCGGGCCGCGCGTGGTCGCCCCTGGCGTCCTCGCGAGCGAACGTAGTGAGCGAGTGAGGGCTCGGAAGACGAACATAGTGAGTCTTCCGGCGACCCGCGCAATGCGGTGCTGCCCCCGGCGGACTGAAAGGGCGAGGCGCGCTCCGGGAAGCACGACCCGTCAAGCACCGGAGTGACCGGAGGGAACGCAGGCGGGGCGCGACCGGAGCGCGCCGAGGGCTTTCGCCGCGTTTCCATCGTCTGAAATAGCGGCCAGGACGGGACCGAGGACGGACGATCCGGGCGTAATCGAACAAGCACCCTCGACCCACCTGTTTCCCAGCAATCCCACACCGATGTTAAGCGTTATCCGGCCTGACCCGCTACTAGTCAGCATGTTCAAGCGGATCCTGGCGGTGCTGTTGCTCATCCCGCTGCTCGACGCCATCGTGCTGGTGTGGCTCGGGTTCCAGTTCAACCCGGTGCTGATCGTCGCGCTAGTCGTGCTGACCGCGCTGGTCGGGATGCTGTTCGTCCGCGCGGAGGGGCGCCGGACGATGCGCAAGATACAGCGGGCGCTGAGCGAGGGCCGCCCGCCGACCGACGAACTGCTTGACGGCGGGCTCCTGATCGCGGCGGGCGCGTTCCTGCTCACGCCGGGGCTGGTCACCGACACGCTCGGCTTCCTGCTGGTGCTCCCGCCGTCGCGGATCGTGGTCCGCAAGCTCGCCAAGAAGTTCGTCGTGACGCCGTACCTCGACAAGAAGACCGGCGGGTTCGCCTCGGGCAACGTGTACACCTTCGGGTTCCCCGGCGACGACGGCGCCGCCAGCCAGAGCGGGAGCCAGTCCGGCGGCCAGCAGGGTGGGCAGGCGACCGACGGCGCCGGCGACGTGTACGACCTCGGGAGCGACGCCTACGACGTGGAGTTCGACGACGACGAGCGCGACGGCCGCTCGACCGACCAGTAGCGGATTTTTCGTTTCGCACGCGATCGCGGCGACGCGATAATCGCCTGAGGGCGTCACCTGATGACAGGGTTCGTTCGGCTACGAGAAGGAAACGCTTAAAGGCAAGTGCCCACTATCCGAAATTGCGTCGCGGGCCAATAGCTCAATCAGGTTGAGCGCTCGGCTGATAACCGGGAGGTTCGCGGTTCAAATCCGCGTTGGCCCACTTTTCGGCGACGAACGGACGTGAGGAGCGAAAAGTAAACCCGAGCGGATTTGAAGTAGAGAAGTCGCAGCGCGAGCGGAGCGAGCGACCGTCTTCGCGTAGTTCAAATCCGCGTTGGCCCACTTCATCCGCTATCGTTTTTGCGAATAGTGTAGGATATCCCGCTCGGGGGACTCTTTCGAGAGCAATACCTACTCCCCACGAGTAGATATAGCTCCTCCTAAGGAAGATACGAGGTTATTGAGACTGATCAGAGCACCTTACTTGAGGGTGGATTAGAGAATTCGCAAAAGGATGCACTTGCCCGAGGAAAACATATCGCTAATGAGTGCAATCTTGAGGGTCTGTTCAAATACGATCGAACTGGTTCAACATGGGTTCTTGAGGAGTATCTAAAGGCACACCCCAAGCATTCGACAGGACGTTCATAATAGGCTTCGTCGTCTCCCTCAGAACACCTCTACAGGGATTCTTGGCCGATTTTTGAAGTTTTTCAATCTATCATCGTAAAAAGGAGTATTATACTAAGGATATAAGTTCGATAGTAAAAAATTATTTAACACAGTCCTTTATTCTTCTCGGTGATAAGAAACGTATTGACAATCGCCAGGATAGATGGGTAGACCTTCATAGATAATCAGTTTCTCGTGAAGTTCGTCACATTTGTCGTCAATTTGTTCGAGGATTTCCGCGCCCTCTACCCCGAGCTCGTAGTAATCTAAGCTATTAAGTCGATCAATTAACGTATTCAGTATTTCTATACCAGCCGAATTATCTAAGCGGAGGTCCGGATCAAAGGAGAGAACAGCTTGACCGTGTTCTGTTACATGATCTCCTGGAAAGGTCCCGCTTGTTCTCTCGGCCATCGCAGAGTCAACACGGTCTTTGAGTTCTTCTCTATCACATATCCCTCTCTCCAACATCACAATACGCTCAAAAGCCCACGTACCGAATTCCGGTCCTGGGTGGATCTCATGATCGGATTCCTCAAGTGGTAAGAGATCATCATATTTTGCAGAAAATTCCTGTCTTATCGAATCATATTCTGATTGTAGATCCTCTATTTCTTCACAGAGGTTGTCAACTTCTGGATCATGGTTTTCTAGGAAATCTCTGAGATATCGATCGTCCTCAATCTCACGAGGTATCGTGTTGAAATCCTCTGTCACATAAAGACCAGACGTAGCTGGCTCGACACTTGCATTCTTAACATATGGATAGCGAACATCAGTCCCATCAATCACATTATCAATGGATGGCTCCAAGTCTGCATCGTCACCTAGCCAATAGCTGATCCTATCACGGAGAACATCGGAATGATCTTTCCGCAGTTCTTCAGACCTTTGACGTTCTAAAAGTTCGCGTTGCTGGTCTAGGGAGATATGCTGTTTTCGATATAGCCAAACCAAGGCGGCAGATAGGAAGAGAGATCCCAGACCGGAGATCACATTTCCCCAACGAAGAAGCACTTCTACGGCGGTATTCAGTACCATCAGGAATCCTCGTTACTAGATCCGAAGATCGCACCGAGAATCTTGAGCGGTAATAGGCAAAACCAGATTGTGACTTTCACGGGGAGAACCACAAAGAGCCGGAGAAGCCCTTTCAGAAGCGATCCCGACGGCGTGTGCTTGCTCAGAACTCGCTGACCATTCTCGTCGTCGATCAACTCTGCCAGCTCCTCTCCGTTGAGCACCTCGACTTCCTTCCGCTTCCCCTGTTTTCGCGCACCCTCGGTGTACTCGGTCGTCGTGATCACCACGATCTCGTCGACGTCGTCGTCCCACCGGTAATCGAGAACGCGGTTCACGTCCGACTTGTTCACCTTGTCACTCCCTCGGTAGATCGGTTCGACCAGTTCAGTCGAAGAAGACCGAAGGAATCCACCGCCATTCGTTGCTTTGAACGCCGCACGCCTGCCGTCCGTCTCTTCAACCTCGTAACCCCGATGGCCCCACAAATCCGCAGCAAAGTCCGAAAAGCCGTCAGCGTCGATCTCGAAGAGGTCCTCCCGTATTTCCTCGCGATTACTCATTCGGATAGACAACATACATGATGGTGACTTGAACCTTTTGACGTGATGCAGTCTCCGACTCTCAGACTGCAGATCACTACTGATATTTGCAAGACCGCCACAACGCCGCTCCGGAACCGTTATTTCCCTGACCGAAAACTCCCGAGGTATGACGATCACGGACGAGCGGGTCCTCGTGACGGGCGGGGCCGGCTTCATCGGCACGCATCTCGTCGATCGCCTGCTGGCAGACGACAATGACGTCGTCGTCGTCGACGATCTCTCGAACGGCGCCCGAGACCGAGTCCCCGACGACGCCGAGTTCGTCAAGGCGGATCTCACCGAGCCCGACGCGCTGGACGGCGTCCTCACCGGCGAAATCGACCTCGTCGTCCACCTCGCGGCGTCGAAGGTCGTTAACGTCGACGACCCGCACGAGCAGTTCCACGACAACACCCGGATGACGACCAACCTCCTCGAAGCGATGGCCGAGGCGGGCGTCGATCGGATCGCCTACACCTCCTCCTCGACGGTGTACGGCGAGGCGCCCCGGCCGACGCCGGAGGACTACGCGCCCCTGGAGCCGATCAGCGCCTACGGCACGAGCAAGCTCGCCGACGAGGGGCTGCTCTCGGTGCAGGCCCACAGCCACGATTTCACTGTGTGGACGTTCCGCTTCGCCAACATCGTCGGGCCGGGGCTGCGCGGCGCCGTGATCCCCGACTTCGTCGAGAAGCTCCGCGACGACCCCGAGACGCTGACGATCCTCGGCGACGGCCGCCAGGAGAAATCGTACATGCACGTCGAAGACTGCGTCGACGCGATGGTCCACGTCGTCGCGAACGGCGACCGGCCCGTCAACACGTACAACCTCGGGACGCGCACGACCACGTCGGTCGACCGGATCGCCGCGATCGTCGCCGACGAGATGGGTCTCGACCCTGACTACGAGTACACCGGCGGCGACCGCGGGTGGACCGGCGACGTGCCGAAGATGCGCCTGTCGATCGAGAAGCTCGCCGCGCTGGGTTGGGAGCCCGAGCTGTCGAGCGACGCGGCCGTCCGGCGCTCCGCGCGGGAGCTGATCGCCGAGCTGACGTGAACTGTCTCGAAGGAAAGATCCGGAGAGATACGACCGCTCTCCGTCGACCGCGCCAGTTTTAGGTGGGCTTAAATATTAGCAGCGGACACGTGGGAGCATGGACGACCGCGACGCGTCGGCGTCGATCGGCCCGCTCACCCAGAGCCGGGTGACGCTCGCGGGCACCGCCGTAGTCGTCGTCGGGCTCGTGCTGGCGACGCGCGCGTTCGACGTCGATCGGATCGGCGCGACGGTCGCCGGGGCGGACCGGCAGTTGCTCGCGCTCGCCGTTGGCGTCTACGCGGCGTCGTGGCCGCTTCGGGGCCGGCGCTACGCCGACGTGCTCGACGCGATGGACCACCGAGCGGGCACCGGATTTCTCACGCTGGCGGTGTTCGCCAGTCAGACCGCCAACCTCGCGATCCCCGCGCGGGCCGGCGACGCCGTGCGAGCGCACCTGATTCGGGCGCGCCGGGACGTTCCCTACCCTGCGGGCTTCGCCTCGCTGGCGATCGAGCGCGCGTTCGATCTGGTGACCGTCGCGGCGCTCGCGGGCGGGTCGCTCCTCGCGCTGGCGGCGCTGGGCGAGGCGACGCCGTGGACGATCGCCGGCGAGATGGCCGGCGGGGAGCGAGCGCTGACGGTCGCCGCCGGCGTCGGTGTCGCGGCGGTCGCGGCCGCCGTCGTTGTGCTCGCTCTCGCACGGAGCGACGCCCGAATCGAGTCGGCGCTCCGCGAACGCGCCGCGACCCGTCCGTTCGTCGAGCGCGCGATCGACGCCGCCGTGGAGTTCCTCGCGGACGTCGCGATCGTGGCGCGAAGCCCGCGGGCGATCGTCGCGATCGGACTCGGCAGCCTGCTGGTCTGGAGCGCCGACGTGGTGACGGCCGTGCTCGTGCTCGCCGCGCTGGGCGCCGAACTCGACGCGACGGCGCTGGTCGTCGTCGGAACGCTGGCGGTCAGCGTCGGCAACCTCGCGAAGGTGCTTCCGCTATCGCAGGGCGGGATCGGGCTGTACGAGGCGGCGTTTACCGGACTCGTCGTCGGCCTGACGCCGGTCGGCGCGAGCCTCGCGCTGGCGGCCGCGATCGTCGACCACGCGCTGAAAAACGTCGTCACGCTGGTCGGCGGCGCGGTCGCCGTCGTCTCGCTGAACGTTTCGCTGGCCGAGGCGGCGGACGCCGACGCCGAGACGGGCGAGACCGTTCGGGAGGCCGGAAGCGTCGAGAGTACGGCGACCGCTCGCGACCCGGACGCGGAGTCGGCCGACTGACACCGATACATCTTTTAGGTTTGCCTAAAACTAGTCGAACGAGATGACAGCAGACATCTGCGTCGTGGTCCCGACGATCCGGGAGTACGACTGCATGCGATCGTACTTCGAGAACGCCCGGGAACACGGGTTCGACCTCTCCCGGCTCCACGTCGTGCTGGTCACGGAGGATTTCTGTGACACCGACGAGATGGAGGCGATGTTAGCCGAGGAGGGCGTCTCGGGCGAGGTGTTCGACGGCAGCCGCCGGGCGGAGTGGTACGAGGAACGCGGCGTCACGGAGTACGAACACGTCGTTCCCGCGGCCAGTCACGCCGAGACGAGCTTCGGTCTGCTGTACATGTGGGCGAACCCCGAGTTCGAGTACGGCTTCTTCATCGACGACGACACGCTCCCCCACCCCGAGGACGACTTCTTCGGCGGCCACATGGAGAACCTCGCCCACGAGGGCGAGATCGAGACCGTCTCCTCTGACGAGCAGTGGGTGAACGTGCTGTACGACGACGTCGACGAGCACGGCCTCTACCCCCGCGGGTACCCCTACTCGGCGATGGACGAGACAGTCGAGACCGAGCGCGCCGAGGTAGGCGACGTCGTCGCCTCGCAAGGGCTGTGGACGAACGTGCCGGATCTCGACGCGGTGCGGATCCTGATGGACGGCGACCTGCAGGGGCAGGCCCAGACCCGCACCGAGCGGGACGACTTCGGCGAGGACTTCGTCGCCGCCGAGGGCAACTACCTGACGGTCTGTTCGATGAACCTCGCGTTCGAGCGCGAGGTGATCCCCGCGTTCTACCAGTTCCCGATGGACGACAACCCCTGGGACGTCGGTCGGTTCGACGACATCTGGAGCGGCGTCGTGCTCAAACGGGCCTGCGACGTGCTCGGCAAACAGATCTACAACGGCGGGCCGCTGTGCGAGCACAACAAGGCGCCCCGCTCGACGTTCGACGACCTGCACAACGAGGTCGCCGGGCTGGAGCTCAACGAGCACTTCTGGAAAGTGGTCGACAGCGTGGAACCGCGAGACGACGCGGGCGGGGACGCCGACACGTACGCCGGCGTCGCCGAGGCGATCGCCGAGGCGCTCGCGACCGGCGAGTTCGACGAGTACCAGAACGGCGAGTTCTTCGAGTACTGCGGCGAGTACATGCTCGACTGGCTGGACTGTCTCGACGCGATCGAGCGGCGCGCCCCGGCGCCCGCTGACGATTGAAACGACGGATACAAATGCATTTAGGCGAACCTAAAAACATGACCCAGGACGACAACACGAACGGACGACGGCACCGCCGGTCGTTCCTCGCCGGAACGGCCACGCTCGGCGCCGCCGGGCTCGCAGGCTGTATGGACCTGCTCGGCGGCACCGAGGAAGCGGACGACGAGTACGAGTACGAGCTCGAACAGATCGGCTCCGGACGCGAAGGACGAGAGCTCTCGGGGATGCCGATGAGCGAGATGCCCGACCTCGAGGGGGAGCTGACGATCTACTCCGGGCGCAACGAGTTCCTCGTCGGCCCGCTCATCGAGGCGATCAACGACTTCTACGACGACTTCGAGGCGACGCCGCGCTACCAGGGCTCGACCGACCTCGTCAACAAGATCAAAAACGAAGGGAGCGGCTCTCCGGCGGACGTGTTCTACTCCGTCAACTCGGGCTCGCTCGGCACGCTCGCCGACGCTGGCCGGACCCGTTCGCTCGCGAGCGACGTGGCCGAGATGGTACCCCCGGAGTTCCGGACCGAACAGTGGATCGGCACCTCCGGGCGCGCGCGATCGATCCCCTACAACACTGACGCCTACTCGGCGAGCGACCTGCCGACGAGCATCGACGCCTACACCGACTTCGACGGCCAGCTCGGCTGGGCGCCCGGCTACGGCTCCTGCCAGGCGTTCGTGACGGCGATGCGGCTGCTCGAAGGCGAGGAAGCGACCCGCGAGTGGCTCGAAGCGATCCAGGAGAACGGCATCCAGCGGTACCCCAACGAGCTCGCGGTCTGCGAGGCGATCGCCGACGGCGAGCTCGACGCCGGGTTCACCAACCACTACTACATCCAGCGCGTGCTCGACGGCTCCCCGAACGCCCCGATCGCGACGACGTTCACGCAAGGCGACGCCGGCGCGGTGTTCAACGTCGCCGGCGCGGCGGTCGTCGACAGCACCGATTCTCCGGATCTGGCCCAGAACTTCGTCCGCCACCTGCTGTCGGCGCAGGCCCAGGACTACTTTGCCCGCCAGACGTTCGAGTACCCGATGGCGCCCGACGTGGACCCGATCGGGAACTTGCCCCCGATCGACGAGCTGAACCCGCCGTCGGGGCTCGACCTCTCGCAGCTGTCGAACCTGCAGCCGACCGTCGACCTGATGCGCGACGTCGGGATCGACCTCTGAGGACGACATGACGGCGACGGACGGACTGGTCGATCGCGCCCGCCGACTACGACGGTCGCCCGAACTCGCCGTCGCCGCCCTGATCGCGGCCTGCGCCGCCGTCGCGACGTTCTGGATCGCGACCGACGCCTTCGCCTACCACTCCACGAACCACGACGAGGGCGTCTACATCAGCCAGGCGGCGCTGCTGCTCGACGGCCAGTTACAGTACTTCGCGGGCGACCTGACCGACGCCGTCCACCCCTGGTTCTATATCGAAGACGGCGGCCGGCTGTATCCGAAGTACACCCCGGTCCCCGCGGCGATGTTCGCCGTCTCGATGGCGCTGTTCGGCGAGCCCCGCGTCACGCTGGCGCTCGTCGCGGGCGCCAACGCCGCCCTCGCGTACGCGCTGGGCGCGACGGCGTTCGACCGCCGCGTCGGCGTCGTCGCCGCAGCCCTCTTCGCCGCAGCACCGATGGCGCTGGTCACCGGATCGACGTTCCTGCCGTACGCCCCGACGACGACGTGGAACCTGCTGTTCGCGGTCTGCTACCTGAACGGCGTCCGGTCGGGAAGTCGCCGGTGGGCTGCCGCGGCGGGGCTGGCGACCGGAATCGCGTTCTTCTCGCGACCGTACACCGCGGTGCTGTTCGCGGCGCCGTTCATCCTGCACGCGCTGTGGCAGATCGCGGGCGGCGTCCGCGAGCGGCTCTCGCTCGCCGAACTCCGCGAACGGAGCGCAGGAGCGGTAGCCGCCCTGCGGCCGCTGCCCGATCCGATCGCCCGCAACGCGCTGACGGCGGCCAGCGGGCTGGCGTTCGTCGGAATCACCCTGGCGTACAACGCCGCCCTCACCGGCGATCCGCTCGTCTTCCCCTACCAGGCGTTCGCTCCGCAGGACGGACCCGGGTTCGGTCGGCGGCGCATCCTCGGACACTCGATCGTCTACACGCCCGAACTGGCGCTGGAGGCAAACCTCCGGGTGCTCCGACAGTTCGCGACGCGCTGGTTCACCGGCGGGCTCGTCGGGACGGCGTGCGCGCTCGGCGGCCTCGCGCTCGCAGTGTGGCGCGTCCTGGGTGACGACGCCCGACTGGCGCGGCTACTGCCCGACGTCGATCGGCTTGCGGTCGCACTGCTGGCCGGCCTGTTCGTCTCGGTACCGGTCGGTAACGTTCCGTTCTGGGGCAACTTCAACGTGCTCGGCTCGCTGACGGACCCGACGGACGGATTTATCTCCGCGTTCGGGCCGTTCTACCACTTCGACCTGCTGGCGCCGCTCGCGGTGTTCGCGGCCGCCGCGCTCGTCGCCGGGGGGCGCTTGCTCGCGAGCGGCGTCCGACGGCGGGCCGCACCGAACGCCGCGCGCGTCGCGCTCGCGATCGTCCTGCTCGTCGCGCTCCCGGTCGGCGCGGTGGGCAACGCCGGGCTGGTGGATCGGCCGCTCGAAGAGCACGCCGCCACCGCCGACAAGTACGAGCGAGCGTACGCGCCGATCGAGGAGACCGAGTTCGACGACGCCGTCGTGGTCCTGCCGACGCCGTACGGCGAGTGGACGAACCATCCGTTCCAGTACCTGCGCAACGACCCCGGCCTCGACGGCCCGGTCGTCTACGCGCTCGACCGGGATCCGGGCGAGGACTTCGCCCTCTACGACGCGTACCCGAACCGGACGTACTACCGGTACGCGTACAAGGGCGAGTGGACGCCCGACCCCGGCCGACACGTCGTTCCCAAGTTAGAGCGGATCGAGGTGCGCGAGGCCCGCACGTTCGACGGCGAGACGACCGTCGGCGTCCCGCCGGGCGTCGAGACCGCCAGCGTGGAACTGGAGACGGGGAACGGCGCGGCCGAGTACACGATCCGGGATCTAAACGAGTCGGTGACCGCCGAGTGGACGCTCGATCGCAACGCGGCTCGGCTGATCGGTCCCGACGGCAACGGCTCGGCGGTCCGGATCGACCCCGACGACGAGCTGGAGCTCTTGGTGACGCTGGCCGCGACCGACGGGTCGACGCTGACCTACCGGCAGGCCATGACCGTTCGCACCGTCGACGACGGCGTGCAGATCGTGTGGCCGCCCGAGCGACGGATCTGTCCGCTCGTTCCGCGATGCGGGTCCGAGGGAACGTACCTGCCCGAGCACCCCGCCGAGCACGTCGGCGGCGTCGACTTCGAGACGTCGATCGCGGCCGCGAACCACTCCGGGGGAGCGTAGCCGCGCGATCGTCCGGTCGCGTATCTCGTGCCGCGGCGACGGCACGTCGACGCTCCGCAGTCGTGCTGCTAGTCACCTGCTGAACGCCGCGTGAAAGCGGCCACGTCGATGACAGAAGGCTAGGCTACCCGCATTACGTCAACGGAACGAACGGATTAGCTACGACGGGTGATCTGAACGGACGGGCTCCTTTTGAGTAGCAACCGGCGTAGCCTCAGATGGAGATACTCATGACTGATAACGACCAGTCTCTGCTCGAACGGATCACCGACGAGTCGCGCCGATCGTTCCTCAAGAAGAGCGCCGTCGCGACCGCGGGCGTCGGCGCCGCCGCGACCGGCACCGCGAGCGCACAGGACGGTGACGATGACGTCGGAGCGAACTGGTTCGAGAACGAGTGGAAGGGACTCGTCTTCCCGCAATCGTTCTACCCGGAGGCGCGGTTCACGTTCATCTCCGGCGTCGTCGAGTGGACGCCGAACTACGGCGACATCCAGGACAGCTGGTTCAGCGACTACAACACCCGGATGATCCGGTGGCTCAACAGCGGCGAGCAGGATCAGCTGTTCGTCGCCGGGGACGCGAACATCGGGGAGTACGACGAGGAGCTCGGGTTCATCCCCGATCAGGACGGCGACCAGTCGGACCAGCCCCAGGTGTTCGAGATCCGCCCGGAGTGGGCCCCCTTCGGCGACAATCAGGACCTGATCACGGTGAACTTCAGTCCGGCAGAGGAGGAGACCGAGAACCAGATCCTCGACGCCGACGACTGGTGGGAGAACGGCGGTGATGACCCGCTCGACGCCGGAGCGAACGGCGGCGGCAACAGCTCCGGCGGTGGCAACCACTCCGGCGGTGGCAACCACTCCGGCGGCGGCAACAACACGACCGGGAACTGACCGCCCGACCGGAACCGCAGCCGACGTGCGCTCCGAACCGCTGTTTTTTCGCGACGACGCCGACGATCAGTCGAACCGCTCTTCGAGGCAGACTTTGACGATCGACTTCGCGATGGCGGCGCCGCCCTCGATCGGATCGAGCTTCGTCTCGCCGGCGCGCTCGCGGTAGGCGATCGGGTGCTCGCGGACGTCGTAGCCCCGCATCAGCGGCCGGATCAGCAGCTCGGCCGAGAGGCCGGTGTTCTCGGTCCACTCGATCGACTCGACGACGTCGCGGCGGTACGCGCGCATCCCCGTCGTCGTGTCGTGGACGCGCTCGCCCATCAGCACGCTGGCCAGCAGCGCGAACGCCCGGTTGCCGAAGCGGTTGAACGTCGGCATCGCCTCGGCGCCGTGGTAGATGCGGTCGCCGCTGACGACGTCGTACCCCTCGTTGATCAGGTCGAGGAACTCGGGGAGCTGCTCCATCGGGTAGGTGTCGTCGCAGTCGGTGGTGACGACGATCGGCCGGTCGGGCGCGAGGATCGCCTCGCGCACGGCGACGCCGTACCCCTGGGGCTCCTGTTCGATGACGCGGGCGCCGTGCTCGCGGGCGATCTCGGGCGTTCGGTCCGAGGAGCCGTCGACGCAGACGACCTCGGCCTTCCCGTCGGTGACCTCCTCGACGTCCGAGATCACTTTCGCGATCGCTTCCTCCTCGTTGTAGGTGCCCATCACGACGCTGAGGTCGTCGAACGTGAACGCGTCGGCGTCCGCCGCGGTGGATTCTCCGCCGGACGCGCCGGCGTCGTCGCCGCTCGGTCCGCCGTGCTGAAGATTGCTCATCGACGTGCCCTTTCGATCGAACGTACTTGAGTTTTTAGGTTTGCCTAAAACAGAGCAGGTCGGTGCGCTCGGCCGCTCACAGCGCGGCGTCGACGCGCTCGGCGGCCCGCAACGCCAGCGCGGCGATCGTGAGCGTCGGGTTGAGCGCCCCGCCGGTCGGGAACGTCGCGCTGGAGGCGATCCAGCAGTTTTCGAGGTCGTGGGTTCGCAGATCGGGGTTCACGACGCTCTCGGTCGGGTCGGTTCCCATCCGAGTCGTTCCCATGTGGTGGTAGGCGGGGCCGGTGTTCTCCGGACCGACGGTCCACCGAACGTCGGCGCCGAGTTCCTCCAGAATGCGGGTCTGGAGCTCGTTGGCGCGTTCGAGCGTCCGGAGCGCCCGGTCGCCCACGTTCCAGTGGACGTCCGGGACCGGGTTGCCGAGGTGGTCGGTTTCGTCGGGATCGAGGCCGACGTAGCTGTCCTCGCGGGGAAGCTGTTCGACCAGCCCGCCGACGGCGACGTGGTTGCCGTAGGACGCTTGCAACGAGTCGAGCAGCTCGTCGCCCCACTGGTCGCCGCCCAGCGCCTGCTCGACGGGCGAGGGGCCGGCGTAGTTGAAAAACTCCAGCTTGAACGGGCCGACCTCCTCGTCGGCGTCGTCGTAGAACTGGTGGCTCTCGCTGGTGAGGAAGCCGACGTGGTTCTGGCGGGTCGGCTCGTCGAGCACGCCGCCGGCGCCGGCGAACAGGTGGTCCATGAAGTACTTCCCGACCGCGCCGCTGGAGTTGGCCAGCCCGTCGGGGTAGTGCTCCGAGTCCGACAGCAAGAGGAGCCGCGGCGTCTCGACGCCGCCGGCCGCGAGCACGAAGGCATCCGCCTCCTGCCTGTACTCGCCCTCGGGCGTCGCGTAGTGGGCGGCCTCGATCCGGTCGGGGCCGTGCTCCAGCTTCTCGACGGTCGCTCGCTCGATCACCGTCGCGCCCTCCTCCTCTGCAGATTCGACGTGGACGCCGGCGTCGTACTTGGCGCCCGAGGGACAGATCGGCTGGCAGGTGCCGTACCCGACGCAGGCGCTCCGCCCGTCGTACGGTTCGGAGTTGCGCGCGTTGGGCACCGAGTGCATCGAGATCTCCAGTTTCTCGCAGGCCTCGGCGAACAGACCGTCGCTGTAGGACGGCGGGAACGCCGGGTTCGGGAACGGCTCCTCGCGGGGCGGACCGAAGGGGTTGTCGTCAGCGCCGGAGACGCCGAGTTCCGTCTCGGCGTCGGCGTAGTACGGCCGGAGCTCCTCGTAGTCGATCGGCCAGTCGACGCCGACGCCGCGCTCGCTCGCGGATGCGAAGTCGTCCTCGTGGAGCCGCATCACCATCCCCTGCCAGTGGAGCGTCGACCCGCCGATCCCCTTCACCCGGGCGTGGTTCAGCGGGTAGAACCACTCGCCGGTCGCCGAGTAGGCGTCACGTTCGCCGCCGACGTCCCAGACGTCGGGCCGACCGTACGCCGGACGGATCGCCCGTTCCGTGCGCTCGATTCGGGTCGGCGCTCCGTCCTCGAATCGCGGACCGGCGTCGAGGATCACGACGTCGTGGTCGGCCGCCGAAAGCCGGTCGGCGACGAGCGCGCCGGCCGGCCCGGCGCCGATCACGCAGACGTCGGCGTCGGTCACCGGGCTGCGATCGGCGCTCACGCCTGGGGCCCCCGCTGGTAGCTCGCTTGCCCGCCGGGGTGACCCTGCGGGTTCTCGATACCGACCAGTTCGCCGCCGGTCGGCGAGGCGTACAGCGCCAGCAGCACCTCGTTGACGACGTAGTAGCGGACCCGTTCCGCGGTCGAGCCGCCGGGGTCCTCCTCGACCAAATCGGCGCCCAGTTCGCGGAGGAACTCGTTCCGTTCGCCCGGGTCGAGCGCCGCGAACCGGTCGCCGTACCACTCGGCAGCGAGTTCGTCCAACTCCGAGACCGCGCGCGCCATCCCGGCGCGGTGCTCCTCGCGGTCCAGCCGTCCCGAGAGGAAGGTGCCGACGAACTCCTCGATGCCGCTGATCGCCGAGGGGTAGACGACCTCGGCGGTCGCGACGAGCGTCTCCTCGATTTCGGCGTCGTCGGGAGCTCCCGAGCCGCTTTCCCGCGGGCCGTGATCGTTCGACGTCGCCGACGGCGGCTCGACGAGCCCCGAGAGGCCGATCGCAGCGCCCCCGCCGACGGCGGCCAGCGCGGCGACGGCGTCGCGCCGCGTCAGTTCCATGCCGCAGGATTAGGCAAACCTAAAACTTAAACGCGTCGCATCACCGACGTACGGCGCCGGATCGTCACACAGAAGGTCGGGCGACGAGAATCGCCGGACAGAGAATGGTATCGCCGGACCGACGCGGTCGGACGCTCGGAGAGGTCGGACGTCGATGAGAGCGACGATCGATCGGCTCCGAGGCGACGAGGACGAGGATCAGCCGTTCGGGCTGACGCTGCTGGTCGCCGCGATCGCCGCCGCCGTCGTGTTCCCGCTGAGCTGGGTCGTCGTCACGGCGACGGAGGTCGAGCGCGCCCGGGCGATCGAGTTGCTGACCCAGCAGGCGACACGTGAGGTGATCCTCAACAGTCTCATACTGATGGGCGCCGTCACCGCGCTGTCGATCCTGATCGGCGTGCCGCTGGCGTATCTCACCGTCCGGACCGACCTGCCCTTCAGCCGGTTCTGGTCGGTCGCCGTCGCCTTGCCGCTGGTCGTCCCGAGCTACATCGGCGCGTTCGCCTTCGTCTCGGCGTTCGGCCCGCAGGGGGAGTTCCACGACCTGCTGGCGCCGCTGGGCGTCGAGCGCCTGCCGAACATCTACGGGTTCCCCGGCGCGATCATGGTGATCACGCTGTACACCTACCCCTACGTCTACCTGACGACCCGCGCCGCCTTGCTTTCGTTCGACACGACGCTCGTCGAGGCCGCGCGCACGCTCAATCAGGATCGCCTGTCGGCGTTCCGCCGGGTGACGCTGCCCCACATCCGTCCGGCGGTCGCGGCCGGGAGCCTGCTGGTGGCGCTGTACGCCGTCTCGGACTTCGGGACGCCCGCGATCATGCGGCTGTCGGTGTTCACCCGGCAGATCTACGTCGAGTACCACGCGTTCGGCCAGGACTACGCGGCGCTGCTGTCGCTGCAGTTGCTCGCGGTCGTGCTGCTGGTGCTCGCCCTGGAGTGGTGGGTTCGACCGGACGACGACATCGCCAGCGACCAGCAGGGAGCGGGCGGGGGCGAGCCGGTGTCGCTGGGACGCTGGCGCTGGCCCGCGACGCTGCTTCCGGCCGCGGTGTCGACGCTCGCGCTCGTCGTACCCGTCTGGATCCTCGGACTGTGGCTCGTCAACGCCGAGAGCGGGCGCCGCCCCTCCTTCGCATTCGAGTGGTCCTACGCTCTCAACTCCGTGACCGTCGCCGCGCTCGCCGCGCTGGTCGCCGCGCTCGCCGCGGTGCCCGTCGGCTACCTCGCCGGGAAGCACGACACGCCGCTGTCGAACCTGTTCGAGCGCACGACGTACGTCGGCTTCGCGGTGCCCGGCATCGTGCTGGGGCTCGCGCTGGTGTACTTCGGCGCCCGGGCGAACGCCGCGCTCGGCCCGGCGATCTACCCGACGCTGGCGCTGCTGGTGTTCGCGTACGTCGTCCGGTTCATGCCCCAAGCGGTCGGCTCGATCCGCACCTCGACGCTACAGGTCGACCCGCGCCTCGTCGAAGCGGCCCGTACGCTCGGCGACGCCCCGAACCGCGCGTTCCGGCGCGTGACCCTGCCGCTGATCGCGCCCGGCGTCGTCGCGGGCGCGGCGCTCGTCTTCCTCACGACGATGAAAGAGCTGCCCGCGACGCTGATGTTGCGGCCGACCGGGTTCGAGACGCTGGTCACGCACATCTGGCGAGCTCAGGAGTCGGCGTACTTCCAGTACGCCGCGCTCCCGGCGCTGCTGCTGATCGTCATCTCGGGGCTCTCGATGGTCGTGATGCTCTCCCAGGAGCGGCTGCGGCCGTAGGCCCGCCAACTCGCGTCAAAAACGAGAGAACTGCTCGCTCTACAGGCCGTCAGACTCGTTGCCGGACTCGTTCCCGATCCCGGTGGACTCGTTGGTCTCGTTGCCCATCCCGGTAGACTCGTTGGTCTCGTTGCCCATTCCGGTGGACTCGTTGGTCTCGTTCCCGATCCCGGTGGACTCGTTGTCCGTCTCGTTCCCGATCCCGGTGGACTCGTTGTCCGTCTCGTTTTCGTCGCCGAGCCCGCCGTCGGTCTCGTTGTCCTCGGTGCCGCCGCCACCGTTTGTCTCGTTGTCGCCGCCGCCGGTGTCCGTACACCCGGCGAGTGCGATCGCTCCGATTCCACCAGCGATTTCCAGAAATCGTCGTCGATCAGGTCGTTTCATTGTAGACTCCACTGGGCGTTCGACACCACCGCTGTTTAGTATATACCAGTTATACGATATGATGGCGGGGAAATGAGGGATTAGTTCGATACTTTCACAGCGGGGAGGCGAAGCCGACCGTCGGCGGCGTACCGATACCGTTTCGTTCCCTCTCAGGCGACTCTTCAGGCGTTGTCGGTGACGGTTTCCGCCGCTCGAGCGACCGACGGGACGACGCGAGAGTCGGAGCCTCAGTGTGCCCTTACTGGCGCCGTCCCGCCCGTTCGGCGCATGCATTTATGTTCCAGTTCGATCCCACCTGTACACGGGCACACGCTGTCACACGCTCCATGGTTCGGTTGGCGTGTGCCCCCACTCTCTCGGCGAACCGTGCCATTGAGGCGGCTCCAGCGCGTAGTCGGTGCCATGGATCGAGGCGACGGACCGATAGGGGGATCGACCGATGAGTGACGCTGCGACCGACGGCTCGAAATCCCAGATGCTGCGGGCGTTGCTGGTCGTTATCGCCGGGATCGTCGTCCCGGGACTGGTGAGCCGCGCGTTCCACCAGGCCGGGCTCTCGACGCTGGGCGCGTTCGCGTTCGCGACCGGCTTCTTCGGCATGCTGGTCGTCGTCTGGTACGTGTGGCTCCGACCGCTGGACATCACCGGCCCGGTCGAATGACGGTCCAGCGTCGACGCGCGAACGGAAGTTTAAAGGCTGGCTCGCGGGCACTGTAGCATACGAATGACCGCGCTACCGCTGCAGGTGATTGATAACTTCCTGCTGGACTACCACATCGGGCACGCGCTCCTCGTGGTGTTCGCGCTGGTGATGCTGGCGTCGCTCCCGCTCCGATCGCGGAAGGTGCTCGCACTCAACACCATCCTCTTCGGGATCATCTTCATGGTGACGCCGTTCCAGATGGTCGAGACGCCGCTACTCCGGCTCGGGGGACTCGCGCTAGTCGTCATCTCGCCGATACTGTACGCCACCGCCGACTAACGTTCGGACACCAGCTCTTCGTAGCGAGCACCCGTCTGTTTCAGCGTCTCCGTCGAGTACAGCCGCTCGTGATCGCACGGCAGATACTCGGCCGCCAGCTCGTCGATCTTCTCGTCGACCGCCTCCGGATCACGCCCGTGGATCATCGTGAACAGATTGTACTCCCAGTCGAGCGCCGGCCGCCGCGGGCGGTGGTAACACAGCGTCACGTACGGCAACGAACCGGTGGCGACGCCGCGCTCGTCGAGCTCGTCGTCCGGTACGTCCCAGACGACCATGCAGTTGCTGTCGAACCCGGTGAGGACGTGGTTGACGACGCAGCCGATCCGCTTGATACACCCCTCGGCGAGCAGCCGCTCGACGGCGTCGAGAACGTCCGCCGCGGTCGCGTCGAGCCGTTCCGCGACGTCGGCGTACGGCGTCGCCGTCAGCGGGAACCCCGACTGGATCTCAAGCAGTAAATCCGCCTCGAACGCCGAGAGATCGCCGGTCGCCTCCTCGTTGATCCGCGTCGCGGATGCGTCCGCGCTCCCGAACCCTCCGTCCGACTCACCGTCGGCCGGCGCCGCGTCGGCGTCGGTCTCCCGTGCGAACCGGTCGGCGTTGACGACGGGGAACTCGAGGTTGATGTAGAAGTCCGTCAGCATCGGCAGGTTCAGCACCGACAGCCCCGTCCGCGCCTCGATCTCGTCGAGGATCTCGTCGCGGCGCTCGCGCGAACCCGCGGTCACGACGAACCACATGTTCCACTCGTGGTCCCGCCGGTAGTTGTGGTTGACCTGTCGGTAGTCGTTGATCACGGCCGCGACCGCCTCGAACCGCTCGTCGGGGACGCTGACGGCCGCCAGCGTCGAACTGCCGATCACCGGCGGGTTCAGCACGGGGCCGAACCGCCGGAAGATGCCGTCGTCGTACAGCCGCTCGACGCGAGCCAGCGCCTCGTCCTCGTCGACGCCGACCGCGTCACCCAGGGCCCGGAACGGGCGCTCCTCGATCGGAAACCCGCTCTGGAACCCGTCGACGATCGCGGCGTCGACGTCGTCGAGGCGCTCGCGCCAGTTGGCCGACCGGAGACTCATTGACACTACGTTGGACGGAGCGAACGTACCTTTTTCGGGTGCGGCCCGCCAGGATGACGACCGACTCTCCCGACGGCCGGACGAACGTTCGAGTACGATGCCGCGGCGACGCCGCGACGTGATCTGACGACGGCCCCGGACCGCTCCGAGCGCCCTCGCGGGCGCGTCGTGGATTCCCCGCAGACGAGCGCGGCGCGTCGATCCGGACCACCATCGCTGCCCGCGGAACGCGCCGCCGGTTCGCCACCGACCGTTCGGTCAGTTCGACTGCCGAGCGGCGCATGCGCGGCCGGAAACGGGACGCTTTTGCGTCTTCTATCCTAACTTCTCGCCATGGCCCAGACGTCCCAGGAGTACGGCGAGTGGCCGCTCGATCGCCTGATGACCGAGGTCGTCGGCTCCGGCCCGAAGTCGGCCGACGACATGTCTCGCGCGCAGGCCCGCGAAGCGTTCCAGCGCATCCTCGACGACGAGCCCGACCGCACGACGCTCGGCGCGTTCTGGCTCGCGAACCGCTGGAAGCGCAACACGCCCGAGGAGCTGGGCGCCTACGTCGACGTGATGGCCGAGGAGTCGACCGTCGTCGCCGAGCCCGACGCCGACCCGGTCGACTGCGGCGCCAACTACGACGGCAAGGGGCGCTCCGCCCTGCTCGGCGTCGGTGCGGGCGTCGTCGCCGCCGCGGCGGGAACGCCGATCGTCGTTCACAGCGGCGACCGCGTGCCGACTCAGAAGCAGGACGCCTACAAGCACGTCCTCGACGAGCTGGGCGTCCGGACCGAACTCGATCCCGCCGAGAGCGCCGACATGGTCGACGAGACCGGCTTCGGCTTCTACTACCAGCCCGCGTTCAATCCCCGGATCGACGAGCTCTCCGAGCGCCGCGAGAAGATGGGCGTCCGCACGTTCATCAACACCATCGAGACGCTCGCGAACCCCGCGAACGCGGACGTCCACCTCGGGAGCTTCTATCATCTGGCGTTCGCCAAGAAGGTCGTCGAGACGTTCCAGGAGAGCGAGCACGTCTCGCCCGGGAAAGTGATCATGTTCCAGGGGATGGAGGGGTACGACGACATCCGGCCCGGCTACACCAAGGTCGCCGAGTGGGCGGCAGGTGAGGGCGAGGACTCCTTCGAGGACTACGAGATCGAGACGCCCGAGTACGGGATGGACTTCGAGGAGGAGGATCTCTACGTCGACGACGTGCAGGCCGACTCCGCGGCGATCACCGAAGCGGTGCTCGCCGGCGATCGCGAGGACCAGTTCGCCGACGCCATCGCGCTCAACGCCGCGTTCCGGATCTACGCTCGGGACGACGTCGACTCGCTGGACGACGGGCTCGACGCCGCGCGCGAGGCGATCGACGACGGCAGCGCGGCCGCGGTGCTCGACGATCTGCGGGCGTTCTGAGGATCGACGCGAAGAGATTTTCGTACGAACGCTTATTTATTTCTCCACCCGAATAACGATTATATGGGCGTCTCCAGACGATCGTCCGACCGCATGCAAATCGCTGTCAGCGCTCTGGTGATCGTCATCGGACTCGCCGGTCTGGGATACACGCTGATCACCGGTGCGAGCGTCCTGCTCGGGATCGGTCTCGCGAGCGCGTGTGGCCTCTACGTCGTACTGGACTGGCAGCAGAGAAACGGAGCGAACACTCGTCGCGTCGAAGACACGGCCCTCGTCGGTCTGGGCGGAGTTGTGGTGCTGTACGCGCTGTTCACGGCGGCGAGCCTGCTGACGGCCGTCGGCGTCGTCGCGCTGCTGTGGATCGGCGTCAACGTCGCTCGGATCGAGCGAACCGTTCGGGCGGACGACGCCGAGCGATAATCGGACGAACGCCTACCGAACCACGGTCACCGGCACCGTCGACCGGCGCATCACCGTCTCCGCGACGCTTCCGAGCAGGATCCGGGACATCCCCGTCCGCCCGTGACTGCCCAGAACGATGTGGTCGACACCCTGATCCTCGGCGTACTCCACGATGGCGTTGGCCGGCCGGCCGACGGCGCTGGCGGTCGTGATCGACTGGCCGGCCTCGGCGGCCCGCTCTTCGGCGTCTGCCAGCAGGTTCTCGGCCTCCTGCTCGGCGGTCTCGTACCACTCCTGGGGGAAGTCCGGCGCCGCGCCCTCGACGGAGTAGCCGGCCTCCGCCGGATCGACGACCGTCAGCGCGACGATCTCGGCCTCGGGATGTTCCTCGAGCGCGTGCTCCAGCGCTTCCTTCGACTGGGGCGACCCGTCGACCGCGACGAGAACGGTTTTTGCCATGCGGTGACGTGGGAGGCGAACTGACAAAAATCCACCTCCGGCTCCGGGCCGCGCTCAGTTGTGCCGGGTCACGCAGTTCGACAGGCCGATCAGCTCGACGGGCTCGGAGTTGTCCGGCGAGTACACCACCATCTGGCCTTTCTCCATGTAGGGTACCTTGCTCTCCAGATTCGCGGGGATGTTGACGCTCTTGATGGCGTCCTCGTCGCCGAGGTTGAGAACGAGCGTCGTGTTGATCTGCTTGAACACGGAATCGGCGATGTCCTGCGGGTCCTGCGTGATCAGAAAGAGGCCGAGCCGTTCCTTGCGGCCCTGCTTGGCGGCGTCTGTGAACTTGCCGATCACCCGGCGAGCCTGCGCGCTCTCGGCGTCGGTGAGGAAGTTGTGAGCCTCGTCCATCCCGAGGACGACCGGCGTCTCCTTGATCCGGTCGTACAGCGGATCGTTCGAGAGCTTCTGGTCGACCAGCAGGCTGGAGACGGCGAGCACGATCGTCTCGGTCGCCCGCGTGTCGTTGATGTGGTACGTCGGGACGACCGTCATCCCGCCGGGGCGGACGAACCGCTCGATCTGCTCGGTGATCGGGCGGGCGTCCTGGTCGAACACGTTGCCGAAGCCCCGCACCCGGCGGTGGACGGCGTCGAACGTCGCCTCGTGGACCTGTCCGCCCTCGTCGAGTTCCTCCCGGAGCGCGGGATCGTCGAGGAACGTCATGAACTGCTCGTAGGTTCCGCCGGAGCCGTACTGGTCGAAAAAGCGGTCGATGAGCAGTCGCAGCCCGTTGTACTGGTTGTCGTTGAGGCCGCCGCCGGCGACGAGCCACTCGTTGGCCCGCACCATCGAGAAGGGGATCGTGAACTCGACCTGCTCGGCGCGGTGGTCGTCGGTCGCGTACGTCGCGTCGCCGACTTTCGGGACGAAGGCGATCGTGTCGTCGTGGCCGCCGTGGGCGATCCCCTCGCGCTCGTAGCGCCGGGCGTCGGCGTCCGACAGGTCGCCGTTGTCGTCGTGCATCTGGGCGTACTCGTCCTGCGGGTCGAACTGGACGACAGCGGGGCGGACCTGTCGTCCGTCGTCCATCCGGTAGGTCCGCTCCTCGTCGAGGAACTGCCGGAGGAGGTTCTTCGCGGTGTGGGTCTTGCCCGAACCCGTCCCGCCGGCGACGAGCGTGTGCCGGAAGGCGAGGGGGTCGCCGTCCTCGTAATCGTCCTTGAGTCGGTAGTCGATCGTCGGCGGCTCGGCGCTCGTCCGAACCTTCTCGCCGCCGACCGAGAGGTGGCCCAGAAAGATGCCGTCGTCGGGGATCTTCAGACCGGTCTTGATCTCGCCGGTGTCGGTCGCCTCCCGCACGACGGTCTGGGGCTTCGGAACGCGATCGGTCATCCGGCGCTTGAGCTCGCCGTCGTCGTCATAGAGTACGGCGAGCGCTTCGAGGTCGGCGAGAAACTTGTAGTCGGCCTCGTCGATGCCGTCCTGACGCATCGCCCGCCGGGCGTGGATCTCGGTCGCGTCGTCGGCGTGGAACTCCTGGGCATACTCGAGGCCGGCGATCCGGGCGAACAGTCGCTCCCCGTCCGGGTAGGGGACGAGCAGGTACTTGCCGATGCGGATCGACGACCGGTTTCCGGCGGTGATGTAGGCCCGAACGCAGGAGTCCTCCGCGTCCTCGGCGATGCGGAGCCCCTGGGAAACCGCGACCGTCCCGATGCCCCGATCCGATCCCGCTGGGTCGGCGTCTACCGTCTCGAACTCGTTGACGGCGTCCGAACCGCCAGTTTCGCCGGAGGTCGGCGCGGTGGCGGTATCGACGTGGTCGTCACCGTCGGGCTCGGCCGTCGTCCCGGCGTCGTCCGCGTCGGCGCCGTCGTCGAACTCCTCGAAGTCGCCCAGATCTGCCATGTCCCGGTCATTAGGGCCATCCCTAAAACGCGTTTCCCTCGCGGGACCGCCGGGACTGGCGCCGACGCTTAGCGCCGATCGTCGCCGCGGTCTTCGTCACGCTCCCGCGACTGCTGGCTCCAGACCTGCCCTTCGGTCTGTCGGTACGTGTTACTGTGTCGCCGATGCTGCTGGTCCTCCTGTCGTCGGCGCTGTTGTCCGCCCTGGCGCTCGTCCCGCACCCGGTGTTCCGAGGCGTTCTGTCCCTGGGCGCGCTGCCCTCGATCCTGCTGGCCCCGAGATCGCTGACCTTGATCGCGACGACCGTGCGCGTCGTCGTCGTCCTGGGTCCACTGGCCCCGGTTCTGTTGGCCGGGCGTCTGGTGGCTTTCTCGCTCCCCGCCGCGGTTCCGGCGGCGGCCCTCGCCGCCGTACTGGGAGGCCTCGCCCCGGTGGCGGGAGTCGTCGACCGAGAACTCGTCGCCGCCGGATCGTCGCTCGTCGCCCTGACCGCCGCCGGAGCGCCGGCCGCTCGACTGCTCGCCGCGCGAGTGGCCAGCCGACCCGTACCGACGATCGCTTTCGGACCGAGCGCGCCGTCCGCCGCCCTCGCTTCCCTGTCCGGAGTCACCGGTCGGGAAGTTATCGCTGCTTTGCGCGCGCCGCTGTCGTTCCTGCCGGGAGTCCTGGGTGCCGCCGTACTGCTCGCCGTGCTCGTCGTCCTGTCCCCCGTGGCGGCCACCCTGTTCTGAGTGCAGGTTCTGCCCACCGGGCGCCGTTCGCTCCTCCCGGCCGCTCACGTGGCGCTGCTGCTGGCTGGCTTCTGTTCGGCGATCGCTACCCTCCTGTCGTCCCTGCTCGCGGCGCTCGTTCGTGTCCTCGCGCTGGCCGCGCCCCCGGCCTCGCTGGCGCCGCTGTCGCGACACCTGCGTCTCGTCGCGCGATCGGTTCTCTCCCCGGTCGCGGGCGTCGATCTGCGTCGGGTCGTCGCTGCGCGACCCCTCGTGGCCCCGGTCGTAGGCGCGCTCGCGCTCGTCGTCTCGGCGTCCGCGCTCGACGTTCTGTCCGCGGTCGGCGTTCTGCCTGCGATCGCTCTCCTGTCCGCCGTGCTGGCGCTCGCGCTGACCGCGCCGGCGCTCCCAGTTGTTCTCGTCGTCTTCGCGCTCGGCGTCGCCGCTGTACGGACGATCTTCCGAACCGGGATCGTAGTGTGGCATGGCACTGGAACCGAGTCCGCGCGGAGGGAAAACGGGTCGAACCGTTCAGAACGGTTCAGCAGGGAAACGGTCGGCGAACGCAGCGTCGGCGCCGAGAAGGCTGCGATTAGAGGCCGGTCCAGTCGCCAACGGGGTGCGAGAGAGACAGCGGCGCGCGGGGCGGCGAGTAACCCGACGTTACGCGACCTTGACCGCCGGAAACCGCCGGCCGGCGCCAACGGCCTTTTGGTCACAGCCCACGTCAGTTATCGCATGTTACTAGTCCGCGGCAGTGCCGGTGGGACGGAGTTGACCGGGACGATCTACGAGCGGGGGGAGCGCGCGCCGCGGTTCAAGGGTGCGCCCGACGAGGACGCCGCCTACGTCTGGGTCTGCGACGAGTTCTACGAGGTCGAGAGCGGCGGCACCACCCAGCAGATCGACGGGGAGGAGGTCAACGTCGCCTTCGAGTCGCCGATGCCCCGCGGGTTCGACACCAGAGAGCAGGCCACCGCGGCGGCCCGCGACCACGTCCGCACGCAGTTCGCCCGGATCGGCGTCGACGCCGACGCGGTCGAGATCGAGGTGACGAAGACCGAGCCCGACGCCAGAGCCCGGACCGAACCCGACGCCGGGGCCTGATCGGTCTGGACGCTAGAGCCGAAACGGACGGACGCCGGCGCGCGCTCGACGTCAGAACCCGTCGCCGCCCTGCTCGTCGCCCCACCTGCCGGCGCCGGTCCACCGGCGGTCGTCGTAACTTCGCATTCGATCGGTGGTGAACGTGGCTTCCAGTTCTTTGCGGAGCGACTCAGTGCCGTCGGCGCTGATCCGGGCGAGCTCGTCGGCCTTCTGAACCGCCAGCGGCGGGCCGCGCTCGGCGGCGACGTCGCGCAGAAGCTGCATCGTCAGGCGCTCCCGGCACTCTTCGTCTTTCGTGAAGGCGTACGGTGCCTCGACGCGGTACAGCAGGTCGTCCCGAGGGTCGTAGATCGGGAAGAAGGTGACCTCGTAGTCCTCGGCAGGGAGCGAGCGCTCGACGCCGAACGCGTCGCCGTCCGCCGAGAGCAGCCGGTCGGCGCCGCCGCGCGAGCGGAACCAGTTGGTGAAGGTGAGCGCATCGGTCCGGCGCTCGCGCTCGCGGTACTGCTCGCCGTCGGCGTCGACCCGGTCGGAGAACTCGACCTGTTCGAGCAACTTTGTGAAGAAGGCGGTATCGTTGACCCACGGCGCCTCCCGGCCCGACGCTCGGAGCGCCCGAGTGACGGCCTTCGTCGAGGGATTCTTCACGAAGCCGACCAGCGGCGTCTCCCGCTCGGCGAACGTCTCGACGAGCTCGACGTAGTTCTCGATCACGTCGCGGGGCTCCTGCTCGTCGTACAGCAGATTCGCGAGCTCGGGCGCGCGGTCGGCCCAGTTGAGCATCCCCTTGGGGTAGATCGGCCCGTCGAGGACGAACAGATCGGAAACGGCGTCGGCGTGCTCAATGGCGTGGTGACTCTCGGCGAGGTACAGCGCGAGTTCGTGAACGACGCTCTCCTCGAAGCTCGACACGCGGGGTGCCTGCAGCATCCGGCGGTCGGTGTGGCCCTCGTCCCACTTCGTCCAGCCGTCGTCGAGATCGACCGCGGCGTCGTTGGTGTGGGCCGTGATCACGACAGTCCGGTCGCGGTGGAGATCCAGATCGGAGGGCGTCGACGCCATCGCGGCCTGCGCGACGTCTAACACGAGCCCGTTCTTGAACGACGTCGGGTTGATCGTCCCCGAGTCCAGCCCGTGACAGGAGGGGTACTCCGCCTCGCGCAGCGCGACGTCCTCGGCGTCGACCTCGCAGCGGCGCCGCTCGCCGAGCGGACACAGCACGGTCCGGCCGTCGTCGTCGACCAGCGGGTCGAGAAACTCCTCCCAGACGGTCTCGACGAACTCGACCTGATCCGTCTCGTCGACCGACCGAGTGATCCGGCGAGCGAGCTGGGTGATTCCCTCGAAGTGGACCGGGTCGAGCGTCACGTCCCGACCCATCCGAGGGTGCCGATATAAATCCGATGGTTGCGAGGTACTCCGAACTCGGCTACGCTTGCTCGTCGAACAGTTCGTCGAACAGCTCGTGGACGCGCAGCTCGATCTCGTCGCGGATCTCGCGGACTGCGTCGAGTCCCCGTCCGTCGGGGTCGTCGAGTCCCCAGTCGCGGTTCTCCCCGTTCCAGGACGCCGGGCAGACGTCCTGTGCCGAACAGCCCATCGTGATCACGTAGTCGACCGCCTGTAGCTCCTCCGGCGTCACCTCGCGGGGCGTCCGGTCGGCGAGATCGAAGCCGGCCTCGTCCATCACCGTCACGACCTCCTCGTGGGCGTGATCGGCCGGCTGAGTGCCGCCGGTGATAATCTCGATCCGATCGTCGGCGTCCCGCTCGGCGCACTCGCGTTCGGCGAACGCGGTCGCCATCTGGGATCGGCCGGCGTTCTGGACGCAGACGAACGCGACGCGGGTCGGCTCCGAGTCAGTCATCGGCCGGAGATTCGGATACGCGCGGTATAAGCGTTCTCTCCGGCGTCTACGTGCGAGTGCCGTTCGCGTACGAACCGCTCCCGACCGCTCCCGACCGCTCCGGACGGGCGGGACGACAGCGCGACGCCGAGGCGAAGAGTAGTTACAACCCCGGTACGACCTGTCACGTATGGACGCTGCGATCATCGTACTCGACGGCTGGGGCATCGCAGAGCACGACAGGCTGAACGCGGTCGAGGCAGCGGCGACGCCGAACTTCGATCGGCTGGCCGCGGAGGGGGCGTACGGGGAACTGAACGTCACCGGCCGACGCGTCGGGCTGCCGGACGGCCAGATGGGCAACAGCGAGGTCGGCCACCTCAACATCGGCGCCGGGCGCGTCGTCTACCAGGAGTACACCCGGATCAACGACGCCATCGAGGACGGCTCGTTCCAGACGAACGAGGCGATCCAAGCCGCGTTCGACCACGCCGACGAGAACGACGGCAAGGTCCACTTCATGGGGCTGGTCAGCGACGGCGGGGTCCACTCCTCGCAGGAGCACCTCCACGCGCTGATCGGGATGGCCGCCGAGCGCGGCGTCGACGCCGTCACTCACGCGTTCACCGACGGGCGGGACACCGCGCCCCACGGCGGGGAGGGGTACCTGGAGGACCTCGAAGCGGTCGTCGAAGAGCAGGGAACCGGCGACGTCGCGACGGTGACCGGCCGGTACTACGCGATGGACCGGGACCAGAACTGGGAGCGCACGAAGCGGGCGTACGACGCCATCGTGAACCGCGAGTGCGACTTCACCGCCGAGTCGGCGGTCGACGCGGTCAGGGAGTCCTACGAGCGCGACACGACCGACGAGTTCGTCGAGCCGACCTGTATCGAGGGTGGCGCCGCGCTGGAAGATGGTGACGGCGTCGTGTTCTTCAACTTCCGATCCGATCGCGCCCGCCAGCTCACCCGGATGCTCGCGGACATCCGTCCCGACTGGGAGTTCGAGACGACGCCGCCGGAGATCGAACTGACGACGCTGACCCAGTACGACAAGACGTTCGACGTGCCGGTCGCGTTTCCGCCCGAACAGCCCGCCGACGTGCTCGGCGAGGTGCTGGCCGACGCCGGCAAGAGCCAGCTCCGGCTCGCCGAGTCCGAGAAGTACGCCCACGTCACCTACTTCCTCAACGGCGGCCGCGAGGTGGAGTTCGACGGCGAGATCCGGAAGATCGTCGAGAGCCCCGACGTGCCGACCTACGACGAGACGCCGGCGATGAGCGCTCCCGAAGTGACCGACACCGCGATCGACGTGATCGAGCGCGAAGACCCGGACGCGATGGTGCTCAACTACGCGAACCCCGACATGGTCGGCCACACCGGCGATTACGACGCCGCGGTCGCCGCGGTCGAGGCCGTCGACGAGCAACTCGGCTTCCTCGTCGAGGCGCTGCAGGCCGCCGGCGCGCACGCGCTGATCACCGCCGACCACGGCAACGCCGACGACATGGGGACGCCCGACGATCCCCACACCGCCCACACGTACAACGAGGTGCCGTTCGTCTACGTCTCGCCCGACGGGACCGGGGCCGGCAAGAGCGTCCGCTCGGGCGGGTCGCTCTGCGATCTCGCGCCGACGATGCTCGATCTGATGGGCGTCGATCGGCCCGACGTGATGACCGGCGAGAACCTGCTGGAGTAGGAGCGGCGGGCGTTACTGGACCGACAGCTCGACGTCGGAGTCCGGAATACCGTCGGCGTCGGGCAGCACGAATCGAAGCACGAGGAACGCGAGCGCGGCGTAGCCAAGCGCGATCGCGAGCGGCACGGCGGTCGACTCGACGACGAACCGGGCCGCCAGTCCTGAAATTGCGGCGCTGCTCAGCGCGGCGCCCAGGGCGCCGCTGTGGACGGCTCCGGCACCGGGGAGCGCGCCGGGATCGACGTCGCCCTCCTGGATCGCGCCGAACGAGAGGATGTACGGAACGAACAGCGCCCCGCCGGCAGCCGAGACGAGCCCGATCCCGGCGGCGAACGCCGGATTATCGAACAGCACGAACGCCACCGCCCCGATCGCGAGCCCCTCCCCGGCGCCGATCGCGGTGCCGATCATCGGTAGCGGCGACGCCGATGCGTCTCCGTTGGCCATACGCTGATCTTCATCACGGATACGATAAATATTTTCACCGTGTGCTCGACGCCGCCGCTCGAACGCCGTCCGACCCGCGGCGACCCCCACGGTCAACACCCGCGCCGTCGAATCGCCGCCCGGGGGAACACCATGGGAAGCTTGGACGACCTACCGGCGGTGCTCGACATTCGCGACGACCTGCGCGCCGCGCTCGACGAGTCCGAGGTCGAGATCGACGACGATGTGTCGGGGATCTACGACCGACTCGAGGACTTCACGGAGCGCGATCGGGCGAGTCAGGAGGGCCTGCTCGACGAGATCGACAACGAACTGCTCGAACTCCAGGAGCGGTGTTCCGGCGACGCGGCGCGCCGCATCGAGGCCGCCCGGAACCGGATCCACGCGTACCGTGACTCGCTCGACGGCGCCTCGGAGAACCTCGCGGTGCTGGAGACGACGTTCCGGGCGGTCGAGAGCGAGACGGAGGTCGCGCTGTCGGATCTCGCCGACGAGCAGGGGGCCGTCTCGGCGACGGTGATCAACGAGAGTGAACCCCGCGAGATCATGCTCGCGGCGACGTTCTACGACGCCGACGACGAGACGGTCGAGGAAGCCGTCGGCGACGACATCCGGCTCGACGCGGACGAGCAGCGACAGATCGACGTCGAGACGCGGGTTCCCGACGACGCCGAGTACTACACGGTGACCGTGCTCGACGCCGGCGAGCGATCGGGAGCGATCGGCGAGTGACGCCGCTGCGCCGCGGCCGACGAGCGCGGGCCGGCGACGCCCGGCTTTCTTCACCGCGGTCGTGGAAGCCCGACGCGTGACGCCGGACGACCAGACTCTCAGCGACGACGAGCTGCTCGCGGTGATCGCGCGGAGCGACGCCGACGCCGTGCTGGATCGTGACGTTGCCGATCAGGTCCACGCGCCGGTCGAGACCGTACAGGATCGCCTGGAGGAGCTCTACGAACGGGGTGACCTGAAACTCGCCGAGGACGACACCCGCGGGCGGACCTGGCGCCTCGACGAGAGCGTCGATCCCGAGAGCCTCCCGACCGAGGGCGAAACCGAGACCGACGTCGAGAGCCAGGCGCGGGGCGACGACCTGACCGCGGCGCCGCCGGACCACGTCGAGACCGCGCCGGAACCGGAGAGCCGTCCCGAGGAGCCGGCGCCGATCGACGCCGACGTGGCGGACGCCGATGAGCAAAGCTCATCGAGCCCTGACTCGACTACGTCTCGTCAGGACGTCGTCGACGCGCTCGATCTGCCCGGCGACGGGACCGAGAAAGAACGCCGCCGCGAGGCCGTCCGCACCGCATACCTCTACCTGCGCAAGCGCGGCCGCGCCGACCGCGAGGACTTCGTCGCGGACGTCCACCCGGAGGCGCCAGGCGAGTACGCCGACCCGGACGAAGGCTGGTGGGACAAGGTGATCCGGCCGGGGCTCGAACGGCTTCCCGACGTCGAGCACGACGCCGACGCGGAGGCGTGGACGTACGCCGGGGATCCGGACGACCGGCCGTAGCAAGCGCTCACCGGCAGTCGCCGCAGAAAACTGAACGCGAGGCGACCACCGGGTCGAACGCTACTCGACCTGGTAGCCCTCGTCTTCGAGCAGGTCCCGCACGCGGTCCACGTGATCACCCTGGAGTTCGATCGCTCGCTCCTTCGTCGTCCCGCCGGTCCCCATCGCCGATTTTAGCTTCGAGGCGAGCTCGTCGACGTCGGTCCCGCCCTCGAACCCCTCGATGATGGTCACGGGCTTGTCGTAGCGGCGGCTTTCGGTCCGGACCGTCAACCGCTGGGACGCGCGGTCGAGATCTGCGGTCGGGTCCTCGGGAACGTCGAGGTCTTCGAATGGGTCGTCCTCTGGCACTACGTATATCTCCGCGCCGAGGACGCAAGAAGGCTGGTATCAGGGACCGAGAAGGATCGACGCGCTGGTAGCTTGTCGGGCGGCTATATCGCGTCGTTCGGCGACGAGACGCCTCGCTGGAGAATGTGAGTTCGGAAGAACGCCCGAGGCGGGAGTGAGAGGTCCGGAGGACCTCGAACATCGGAGCGGCTTCGCCGCTTCGGGAGTGAGTCGAGCGAAGCGAGACGAACATCGCCGGACACCGTGTCCGGCGGGATTTGAACCCGGTGCAAGACTCGCTTCGCTCGTCTTGCGTGGTTCAAATCCCTTCTGAGGAGTATTTGCGGCTCACGGTGTGACGAGCACGCGCTACGCGGTGCTCGTCGGAGTTGTTCGCCGCAAAAGTACGCCCGAGGCGGGATTTGAACCCGCGTCACGACCGTGACAGGGTCGTATGATGGGCCACTACACCACCCGGGCTGACTACACTCTCCGTTCCGGGGGCGTACTCTTAAGCCTCTCGAATCGGGACGGCCCTGCCAACGCGTCCCGCGACTTCGGACCAACGCACAAGTCCGATGCGCTCGACGCCGAACGTATGGCCTCGATCCCCGAAGACGACCGCGACCTGTTCGAGAAGAAGACGTTCGCGCACGTCGCGACGATGTTGCCCGACGGCATGCCACACGTCACGCCGGTCTGGATTGACTACGACGCCGACGAGAATCGGCTGCTGGTCAACACCGAGCGCCATCGGCGGAAAGCCAAGAACGTCGAGAACGACCCCCGGGTCGGCGTCAGCATGACCGACCCCGACGATCCGTACCGAGCGCTCTCCGTCGTCGGCGAGGTTGACGAGGTCACCACCGAGGGCGCTCGCGAACACATCGACGAGCTGTCCCACCGATATACCGGCGAGGACTACCAGACCGAGATCCAGAGCGAGCGCGTGCTGCTGAAGATCCGACCGGATCGCGTGCTCTGAGCGCGCCGGATCGGCTAAGCGTCCTCTGCCGGGACGCACAGGGCTTTCCTGCCGGAGTCCGTACGAAGGGGCATGACGGACGGCACCCTAGAAGTTACGGCCGAGCGACCGGACAGCGCGTTCCGCGTCACCGGCACCGACCACATCACGCTCATCGGCAGCAACGAGGAGGACACGATCGAGTTCTACCGCGATATGCTCGGGATGCCGCTAGTGCTCCGCCAGCCAAACCTCGACGACCCGAACTCGACGCACCTCTTTTTCGACACCGGCGACGGGCGCATCCTGACGTTCTTCGTGCAGGACGATCGCCAGTCGAACCCCCAGCCTCACCGCCACCGCGTCGGATCAGTACACCACCTTTCGTTCTCGATCGACGCCGAGGATTTCGTCGACATCAAGGAGTCCCTGGAGGCGGCCGGTCACGGGTTCAACGAGTTCGACCGCGGCATCTTCCACTCGCTGTACACCCGCGACCACAACGGGCTGACCATCGAACTCTCGGCCGACAAGTTCGACGTACCCGACGACCGGCGCGGCGAGGTGCTGGCGACCGCGCAGAGGCTCCGCGTGGAGGACGGCTCCGAGTTCGCCGAGGAACGGCATCTGGAGGCCGCGCTCGAAGAACTGGGGATCGACGCCGAAAAGTACGAGCTGCCGGACGCGGACAGCGGCGTCGGCGGCGTCTGATCGCCGGGACGCCGTAACTCGGTTTCTCGCGGTCGGATAGATTTCCAGCGTTGCTCGGCGACGAGACGCCTCGCTGGAGAATGTGAGTTCGGAAGAACGCCCGAGGCGGGATTTGAACCCGCGTCACGACCGTGACAGGGTCGTATGATGGGCCACTACACCACCCGGGCCGTCGAACGCATCCTATCGTTTTCGGGTCCGCATATTAAGACTTTCCAAACGAAGGACGTGTGGCAGACAGCACCGCGGCGTCGGGGTCCGTGCCAGTTCGCCCCAAACCCTTTAACCGACCGTCGCGTACGTCCGCTCACTGACACACGCTACGTCCCGTCGATCCGTCCCCGTTCGCCCCGGGCCCCATGGGCCTCATTAGTTATAAGTCCCGTCCTACTTGGCAAGCCTTAAATGCCCGCCCGCGCTAGCAGCCTGTAGTATCTCGTGATAGCCGCTTCTCCCTTCGGTCAGACCCCCAACACATGGTAGACGTAAGCCAACACGAACTGGTTCCGGAGCACTCGGTCGTCGACGACGACGTACTCGACGGCGTGCTCGAGGAGTACAACATCGGCCGAACAGACCTGCCGAAGATCAAGCGCGCGGACCCGGCCCTGCCCGACGACGCCGAGGTCGGGGACGTCGTCAAGATCGTTCGGGACTCGCGAACGACGGACCGAGCCGTCACGTACCGACTGGTGGTTGAATAATGAACACGGAAGACAGACGAGAGATCTCGCGGGAGTATTTCGGGAAGGACCGACTCGCAGAACATCACTACCGCTCGTTCAACGCGTTCCTCGACCGAGGGATGCAGGAGGTCGTCGACGAGAAGGAGACGATCGACACCGACATCGGCGACAAGGAGGGCGAGGAGCCCGTCCACGTCGAACTCGGCGACGTTCGGATCGTGACCCCCCGCGTCCGCGAGGCCGACGGGAGCGAAGAACTGCTCTATCCTCAGGAGGCGCGCCTGCGCAACATCACCTACTCGGCGCCCGTCTTCATGGAGATGGAGATCGTGAAGGGCGACCCCGAGGAGGGCGAGGATCGGGTCGTCGACAGCACCGAGACGAAGGTCGGCCGGATGCCGATCATGGTCGGCTCGGACAAGTGTAACATCGCCGGCTTCGACGACGAGGAGCTCATCGAGATCGGCGAGGACCCCGCCGACCCCGGCGGCTACTTCATCGTCAACGGCTCCGAGCGCGTGCTGATGACCAGCGAGGACCTCGCGCCGAACAAGATCCTCGCGGAGTACGACAGCAAGTACGGCGACGAGATTCAGGTCGCCAAGACGTTCAGCCAGCGCCGGGGGTATCGTGCGCTGGTGCTCGTCGAGCGCACCCGCGACGGCCTGCTCGAAGTGTCGTTCCCCTCGGTGTCGGGGAGCGTCAACTTCGTCACGCTCGTCCGGGCGCTCGGTCTGGAGTCCGACGAGGAGATCGTCCACCGCGTCTCGGACGACCCCGAGATCGTGAAGTTCATGCTGGAGAACCTGGAGGCCGCCGACGTCCAGACGACCGAGGAGGCCATCGAGTCGCTGGGCGAGCGGGTCGCCTCCGGCCAGGGGAAGAACTACCAGCTCAAGCGCGCCAACTACGTCATCGACCGGTACCTCCTGCCGCACCTCCACGAGGACGGCGTCGACGAGGAGGACGTCCGGATCAACAAGTCCTACTACCTCTGCCGGATGGCCGAGGCCTGCTTCGAGCTCGCGCTCGGCCGGCGCGAGTCCGACGACAAGGACCACTACGCGAACAAGCGCCTGAAGGTCAGCGGCGACCTCATGAAGGACCTGTTCCGGACGGCGCTGAACAAGCTGGCCCGCGACGTGAAGTACCAGCTCGAGCGCGCCAACATGCGGAACCGGCAGCTCTCGGTTAACACGGTCGTCCGCTCGGACGTCCTGACCGAGCGGCTCGAACACCCCATCGCGACGGGTAACTGGGTCGGCGGCCGCTCGGGCGTCTCCCAGCTGGTCGACCGCACCGACTTCATGGGCGTTCTGTCGCACCTGCGGCGCCTGCGCAGTCCGCTCTCGCGCAGCCAGCCCCACTTCGAGGCGCGGGACCTGCACGCCACGCAGTGGGGACGGATCTGTCCGTCCGAGACGCCGGAGGGACCGAACTGCGGCCTCGTGAAGAACTTCGCGCAGGCGATGGAGCTGTCCCAGAACGTCGAGGACGAGCGCGAACTGAAGCGCGAACTCGCGTCGATGGGCGTCGAGGGCATCCCCGGTATCGAGGGCGTCGAGCGAACGGCGGAGGGAGACTGATATGAGCCAGCAACAACAGCGAGAAGCCAAAGTATACGTCAACGGTAGCCTGGTCGGCACACACCCCGACCCCGAACAGCTCGCAGAGCAGATCCGCGAGGCGCGACGCCGCGGCGAGATCAGCGACATGGTCAACGTCTCGGTCGACGAGCGCACCCGCGAGGTCATCGTCAACGCCGACGCCGGCCGCGCGCGCCGCCCGCTGCTGGTCGTCGAGGACGGCGACACCCTCATCAGCGACGAGGAGGTCGAGGCCGTCGAGAACGGCGAACTGGAGTTCGACGACCTCGTCGAGATGGGGTACGTCGAGTTCATCGACGCCGAGGAGGAGGGCGACATCTACGTCGCCGTCGACGAGGACGATCTCGAAGCGGACCACACCCACATGGAGATCGACCCGCAGCTGATCTTCGGGATCGGCGCGGGGATGATCCCTTACCCCGAGCACAACGCCTCGCCGCGCATTACGATGGGCGCGGGGATGATCAAGCAGTCGCTGGGCCTGCCCGCGGCGAACTACCGCATCCGCCCGGACACGCGCCAGCACCTGCTGCACTACCCCCAGCTCTCGATGGTCAAGACCCAGACCACCGAACAGATCGGCTACGACGACCGCCCGGCGGCGCAGAACTTCGTCGTCGCGGTCATGTCCTACGAGGGGTTCAACATCGAGGACGCGCTGGTCATGAACGGCGGCTCGGTCGACCGCGCGCTCGCCCGGTCTCACTTCTTCCGTACCTACGAGGGCGAGGAACGACGCTACCCCGGAGGCCAGGAGGACCGCTTCGAGATTCCCGATCAGGACGTCCGCGGCGCCCGCGGCGAGGACGCTTACACGCACCTCGACGACGACGGCCTCGTCAACCCCGAGACGCGGGTCGACGAGAACTCCGTCCTGCTGGGCAAGACGAGTCCGCCCCGGTTCCTCGAAGAGCCCGACGACATGGGCGGCCTCTCGCCCCAGAAGCGCCGCGAGACGAGCGTGACGATGCGCTCGGGCGAGAGCGGCATCGTCGACACCGTCACCCTGATGGAAGGCGAGGACGGCTCGAAGCTCTCGAAGGTGTCGGTACGCGACGAGCGCATCCCCGAACTCGGCGACAAGTTCGCCAGCCGACACGGCCAGAAGGGCGTCGTCGGCCACATCGCACCACAGGAGGACATGCCGTTCACCCAGGAGGGCGTCGTGCCCGACCTGATCGTCAACCCCCACGCCCTGCCCTCCCGGATGACCGTCGGCCACATCCTCGAGATGATCGGGGGGAAGGTCGGCTCGCTGGAGGGGCGCCGCGTCGACGGGACGCCTTTCACCGGCGAGGACGAGCACGAACTCCGCGGCTCGCTCGAGGAGCACGGGTTCAAATCCTCGGGCAAGGAGATCATGTACTCGGGCGTCACCGGCGAGAAGATCGAGGCCGAGATCTTCGTCGGCACTATCTTCTACCAGAAGCTCTACCACATGGTCTCGAACAAGCTGCACGCCCGCTCGCGCGGTCCCGTGCAGGTGCTGACCCGCCAGCCGACCGAGGGCCGGGCCCGCGAGGGCGGGCTCCGCGTCGGCGAGATGGAACGCGACGTACTGATCGGCCACGGCGCCGCGATGGCGCTGAAGGAACGCCTGCTCGACGAGTCCGACCGCGAGTTCATCCACGTCTGCGGCCAGTGCGGGATGAGCGCCGTCGAGAACGTCGAGCAACAGCGCGTCTACTGCCCGAACTGCGACGAGGAAACCGACATCCACGAGATCGAGATGAGCTACGCGTTCAAGCTCCTGCTCGACGAGATGAAGGCCCTGGGTATCGCCCCCCGACTCGAACTCAAGGACGCCGTCTAAATCATGCCAGCAAACACCACACCCAAGGAGATCGGAACGATCAGCTTCGGGCTGATGGACCCGGAGGAGTACCGGGAGATGAGCGCGACGAAGATCATCACCGCGGACACGTACGACGACGACGGGTTCCCCATCGACATGGGGCTGATGGACCCCCGGCTGGGCGTCATCGACCCCGGCCTGGAGTGCAAGACCTGCGGCCAGCACTCGGGCTCGTGTAACGGCCACTTCGGCCACATCGAGCTCGCCGCGCCCGTCATCCACGTCGGCTTCACGAAGCTCATCCGCCGCCTGCTCCGGGGCACCTGTCGGGACTGCTCCCGGCTCTGCCTCGACGAGCAGGAGCGAGAGGAGTTCCGCGAGCAGCTCCAGACGACCGTCGATCTCGGCGAGGACGTCAACGACGTCACCAAGGCCGCGATCCGGCAGGCCCGCAAGAAGGACGTCTGTCCGTTCTGCGGCGGCCAGCAGTACGACATCAACCACGAGAAGCCCACGACCTACTACGAGGTCCAGCAGGTGCTGTCCAGCGAGTACGCCGAGCTGATCAGCGCCGCGATGCAGGGCGACGAGGAAGAGGAGCGCGAGCCGACCGCGCCGCCGGAGCTGGCCGAGGAGACCGGCATCGACCTCTCGCGGATCAACGAGATCCTCAGCGGCGAGTTCCGCCCGCGCGAGGACGACCGCAAGGCCATCGAGAAGGCGCTCGACGTCGACCTGACCGAGGAGGACATGAACAAGCTGATGCCCAGCGACATCCGGGACTGGTTCGAGGACATCCCGGACGAGGACATCGAGGTGCTGGGGATCAACGCCGACCGCTCGCGCCCCGAGTGGATGATCCTCACCGTGCTGCCGGTCCCGCCGGTCACCGCGCGACCGTCGATCACGCTGGACAACGGCCAGCGCTCCGAGGACGACCTGACCCACAAGCTGGTCGACATTATCCGCATCAACCAGCGGTTCATGGAGAACCGCGAGGCGGGCGCGCCCCAGCTGATCATCGAGGACCTCTGGGAGCTGCTGCAGTACCACGTCACCACCTTCATGGACAACGAGATCAGCGGGACGCCGCCGGCGCGCCACCGCTCCGGCCGTCCGCTGAAGACGCTGTCCCAGCGACTCAAGGGGAAGGAGGGCCGCTTCCGCGGCTCCCTGTCCGGGAAGCGCGTGAACTTCTCTGCGCGTACCGTCATCTCGCCCGACCCGACGCTCTCGCTCAACGAGGTCGGCGTCCCCGACCGGGTCGCCAAGGAGATGACCCAGACGATGAACGTCACCGACCGGAACCTCCAGGATGCCCGACGCTACGTCTCGAACGGCCCCGAGGCCCATCCGGGCGCCAACTACGTCAAGCGCCCCGACGGGCGCCGGCTGAAGGTGACCGAGAAGAACTGCGAGGAGCTGGCCGAGAAGGTCCAGCCCGGCTGGGAGGTCAACCGCCACATGATCGACGGCGACATCATCATCTTCAACCGGCAGCCGTCGCTCCACCGGATGTCGATCATGGCCCACGAGGTCGTCGTGATGCCGTACAAGACGTTCCGGCTGAACACGACGGTCTGCCCGCCGTACAACGCCGACTTCGACGGCGACGAGATGAACATGCACGCGCTGCAAAACGAGGAGGCCCGGGCGGAGGCCCGCGTGCTGATGCGCGTCCAGGAGCAGATCCTCAGCCCGCGGTTCGGTGAGAACATCATCGGCGCCATCCAGGACCACATCAGCGGGACCTATCTGCTGACCAACGAGAATCCCCACTTCAACGAGACGCAGGCGCTCGACCTGCTGCGAGCGACCCACGTCGACGAGCTGCCCGACCCGACCGGCGAGGACGACGACGGGACGCCGTACTGGACCGGGCGACAGATCTTCTCCGAACTCCTGCCCGACGACCTCGATCTCGAGTTCACGTCCTCGGCGGGCGACACGGTCGTCATCGAGGACGGCCAGCTGACCGCCGGCACCATCGACGAGGACGGCGTCGGCGCGTTCGGCGGCGAGATCGTCGACACGATCACGAAGGTGTACGGCGAGACGCGCGCGCGCCAGTTCATCAACGAGGTCGCCGCGCTGGCGATGCGCTCGATCATGCACTTCGGGTTCTCGATCGCCATCGACGACGAGACGGTCTCCCAGGAGGCCCGCGACCGGATCAGCGAGACGATCGACGACGCCTACGACCGCGTCGAGGAGCTCATCGAGACCTACGAGGCCGGCGAGCTCGAGTCGCTGCCCGGCCGAACGGTCCACGAGACCCTCGAGATGAAGATCATGCAGACGCTCGGCAAGGCCCGCGACAACGCGGGCGACATCGCCGAGGAGCACTTCGACGACGACAACCCCGCCGTCGTCATGGCCGAGTCCGGCGCCCGCGGGTCGATGCTGAACCTGACCCAGATGGCCGGCTGCGTCGGCCAGCAGGCGGTCCGGGGCGAGCGGATCAACCGCGGCTACGAGGACCGGACGCTCAGCCACTACAAGCCCGACGACCTCAGCGCCGACGCTCACGGGTTCGTCGAGCACTCCTACACGGAGGGGCTCGAACCCCGGGAGTTCTTCTTCCACGCGATGGGCGGCCGCGAGGGGCTGGTCGACACAGCGGTCCGGACGTCGAAGTCCGGTTACCTCCAGCGCCGGCTGATCAACGCGCTGTCGGAGCTGGAGACCCAGTACGACGGCACGGTGCGGGACACCTCCGACACGATCGTCCAGTTCGAGTTCGGCGAGGACGGCACCAGCCCGGTGCAGGTGTCCTCGAGCGAGGACAACCCGGTCGACGTCGAGGAGATCGCCGGACAGGTCCTCGACGCCGAGTTCGAGAGCGAGGCCGAGCGCAACGAGTTCCTGGAGCGCACCGAGCCCGCGACGAACCTCTCGGAGCACGCCGACTCCCGGCGGATGGACGAAGAGCCGCCGGCGGTCCAGGAGGCCGTTCCCGCCCCGGAGGTGGACGATGACTAACCCGAACGGCTACGACGTCGGCGAGGACGTCGAGGCCGTCGTCGAGGACACGGAACTCACTCGACGGCTCAAGGACGAGGTGTACGAGACGATCGAGGCCCGCGACGGCGTCTCCGTCGAGCAGGCCGACGACCTCGCCAGGGCCGTCGAGAACCAGTACCTCGACACCCGCATCGACCCGCTCGACCCCGTCGGCACCGTCAGCGCCCAGTCGATCGGCGAGCCCGGGACGCAGATGACGATGAACACGTTCCACTACGCGGGCGTCGCGGAGATCGACGTCACGCAGGGGCTGCCCCGCCTGATCGAGCTCGTCGACGCGCGAAAGGAGCCCGACACGCCGATGATGACGGTCCACCTCGACGACGAGTACGCCGACGACCGCGAGAAGGCCCACGAGGTCGTCTGGAAGATCGAGGCGACGAAAATCCTCGCGCTCGGCGACGTGTCGACGAACGTCGCGGACATGCAAGTCCGGATCGACCTCAACGAGGCCACCCTCGAAGAGCGGATGATCGAGCCCGAGGAGGTCGCCGAGACGATCCAGTCCTCGCTGGGCGTCGAGGTGCTCCAGCAGGGCGCCGTCATCCAGTTCGGCCCCGAGGAGCCCAGCTACCGCGACCTGCTCCAGCTCGTCGAGGAGCTTCGCGAGATCACGTTCAAGGGGATCGAGGACGTCTCCCGGGTCGTCATCCGCAAGGAAGAGACCGACGAGGGCGATGAGTTCGTCCTCTACACCGAGGGATCGGCCTTCGGCGACGTGATCGGAATCGAGGGCGTCGACGCCTCCCGGACGACGACCAACAACATCCACGAGGTGTACCGCCAGCTCGGCGTCGAGGCCGCCCGCGAGGCGATCATCAACGAGACGATGGACACCCTCGAAGAACAGGGGCTGGACGACGTGAACATCCGCCACCTGATGCTGGTCGCCGACATCATGACCAACAAGGGGACGATCGAGTCGATCGGTCGCCACGGGATCTCCGGCAACAAGGACTCGGTGCTGGCCCGTGCGGCGTTCGAGGTCACGGTCAACCACCTGCTCGACGCCGCGATCCACGGCGAGGTCGACGACCTGGACGGCGTCACCGAGAACGTCATCGTCGGGAAGCCGATCAAGCTCGGCACCGGCGACGTCGACCTCCGGATGGGGTCGTTCACGCCCGACCTCGAATCGAGCTCCGACTGACATGAGCCCCGCCCCGAGCGCCGAACCATGACCGTCACCCTCTCGGACGAGGCCAGACAGTACCTCGTCGCCTTCGAGGACGTGACCGGCGCCGCGGCGCGCGACTGTGTCGTCGACGAGGAGTACGAACGGGTGATCGTGCTGGTCGCGACCGGCGACATGGGCCAGGCGATCGGGCCGGGCGGACAGAACGTCCAGCGCGCCGAGGAGCAGATCGGCAAGCCCATCAAACTCGTCGAGGACGCCGACACCGCCGAGGACTTCGTCGCGAACGCGCTTGCGCCCGCGGCGGTGTACAACGTCACGATCAGCGAGAACGACGACACCGTCGCCTACGCGGAGGTCGCCGACGAGGACGCCGGCGTCGCCATCGGCTCGGACGGCAAGAACATCGACGCCGCGCGCACCCTCGCGGAGCGGCACTTCGACGTCAACGACGTGCAGTTGACCTGACTGGCGCGCTCGTTTTTCCGCGAGGCCACCGCTGCGCGACGAACAGCACCGTATCGGCGCGCTACGACGGTCGCAGAGAATCGGCGAAACGCGCTCAGATCGCTTTATCGCACCCCCTCACGGTCGCTGTGGCCGTAACTTCGCATCGCAAAAGGGGACGCTTAAGTGGCTCCGTCGGATAGACGCTGGTACTATGGCGAACGGCAAATACGCCGCGCGGAAGCTCAAGAAGGACCGCCAGAGTCACCGGTGGTCCGACTCGGAGTACGCGCGACGCGAGCGCGGTCTCGGCGAGCAGTCCGACCCCCTGGAGGGCGCTCCGCAGGGTCGAGGTATCGTCCTGGAGAAGGTGGGCATCGAGGCGAAGCAGCCCAACTCCGCGATCCGGAAGTGCGTCCGGGTCCAGCTGATCAAGAACGGCAAGCAGGTCACCGCCTTCTGTCCCGGTGACGGCGCCATCTCCTTCATCGACGAGCACGACGAGGTCACCATCGCCGGTATCGGCGGCGCGAAGGGCCGCGCGATGGGCGACCTCTCGGGCGTCAACTACAAAGTCGAGAAGGTCAACGGCGTCAGCCTGATCGAACTCGTCCGCGGGAACGCGGAGAAACCCGTCAGATAATCATGGCGGCAGAAGACCAGCCCGAGCCGGAGAAGCCGGCGGGCACCGACGACGACGACGCGGTCGCCAAGCTGTTCGGCGAGTGGGAAGTCACCGGCATCCAGTTCAGCGACCCGAGCACGGAGCGCTACATCACGATCACGCCGGTCGCCCACACGATGGGCCGACACGCGTCCAAGCAGTTCCAGAAGTCCGAGATCTCCATCGTCGAGCGACTCATCAATCGCCTGATGCAGACCGAGGAGAACACGGGCAAGAAGCAGAAGACGCTGAACATCACGCGTGACGCGTTCGGTATCATCCACGAGCGCACCGACGAGAACCCGATCCAGGTGCTCGTCCAGGCCGTCGAGAACGCCGCGCCGCGCGAGGAGACCGTCCGCCTGAAGTACGGCGGGATCTCGGTCCCCAAGGCCGTCGACGTCGCGCCCCAGCGCCGCGTCGACCAGGCTCTGAAGTTCATCGCCGAGGGTGTCCAGGGCGCCTCGTTCAAGACCTCGACCGACGTCGAGGAGGCGCTCGCGAGTCAGCTGATCGGCGCCGCCAACGACGACGTCAACACGTACGCCGTCAGCCAGAAGGAAGAGAAAGAGCGCGTCGCGGCCGCCGCGCGGTAATCTCTTCGTTCTTCTCTCGGTTCGCCAGTTCGACCAGCCGCGGCTTTGCCGGTGGGTTCGGCGTCCTCGGCTCTCGGCAACGGCGTCCCGATCAGTCGGCCGCTCGACCGCTCCCCGCGGCGAACGCGCGCGTGGCGTCGACGAGCGCCTTGCGGTAGTCGCTCGGATCGGGATTGCGCTGTAAGTTCTTGAACCGCCGCTTGAACGCCTGGGAGTCGATGGCCGGCGCGTCCCGTGCGGCCGCGTGCGCGAGATCGTAGAGCCGGTGGTCGGCGTCGGCCAGCCCGTGGCGCTCGACCATCGCGAGCGCGAAGGCGGCGTTGACGGCGGTGATCTCCGGATCGGTTGCGGCGGTGAGCCGCCGGGAATCGGAATCCGGAGCGGCGTCCGGAGCCCGACCGCCGAACAGCCCCCACGCCGTGCCGTCGCCGGATTCGTCGGGCCGGTCCGACAGCGCCGACGCGAGCGACGATTCGAAGAAGGCGACCAGCTTGTCGGTCGGACCCAGCGCCAGCGTGATGTCGTCGGCGTAGATGTCCTTCATGTGGTTGGCGATCTGGTAGCACTGGGTGAGCGTGTGGCGCTCGACGCTCTCGCCGGCCAGCGCGAGGAACAGCGCCTCCTCGGTCGACTGGACGTGTGAGGGGTGTTCCTCCTCGTTGCGGAGCATGTGGGCGAACTCGTGGACCGCGAGTTCGCGGGCCATCGCGCTGGTCGCGGCCTGTCGCGAGATGTTCAGCACGTGGCCATCGTCGTCGTGACCGGTCCAGGTGCGCTCGTCGGGGTTCTCCCTGATCCGGACGGTCACCGGCAGTTCCAGGTCGTGCTCGGTCTCGAACAGGTCCCGGGCGCTGAGAAACGGTGCCGCCGGACCGGGGCCCTGAACGTGCAGTTCCATGACTACTTCTAGCAAGGTTTCGGGGAGTATTACTCTTGCGTCCGTGCTACGTCGTCACAGTCCGTTCGAAACTGCCGACCGTCGGGGCCCCTACGGTTCGGGAATCGGAACGCTATCGAGTATTACTGTCTCGGGCGACCAGCCGAGGATGAGCCGTCCACCGTAGTCAACCTCGCCGAACTCGACGGTCGCCGTATCGCCCTGCGATACCGACGATTGATCGGAGACGTCGCTCCAGCGAATCTCGCGCTGCTCGTCGGTGAGGAACACGACGTCGAGTTCGTCCGCCGGAACGGTGTCCCCGCCGGCGTGGACAACCGTGACCGTTCCGCTGTCGAAGTCGAAATCGGCGTCCATCGACACCTTCGGAGCCTCGGTGCCGCCATCGCCGCCGTCGCCGTCAGTTCGCTCGGGAACCCTGGCACCGGAAATCGTGAGTTCTCGATCCTCGCCCAACCACCTGACGAGGAGCTGCCCGCCCTGATCCGCTTCCGTGATCGGGAAACTGACTGACGACCCAGCTTCCACCTGGCCGCCGGTCCGATCCGCCCAGGACAGCGCCCGGGGATCGTCGGTCTCGTACACCAGCTCCAGATTCGACGGATCGATCGGATCCCCCCCGGCGTGGGTGATCGTCACCGTCCCGGCGTCGAGGTCGTGCTCGAACTCGAACGCAACCTGCGGCGGGGTGCTGTCGCCGTCACCACCGCCGTCGTCAGTTCGCTCGGGGACGCCAACGCCGGAAAGGGGGAACTCCCGATCCCCGTCCGACCACCTGACCAGGAGCTGCCCGCCCTGATCCGCCTCAGTGAGCGGGAACCGAACCGACGTTCCGGTTTCCACTTGACCGCTGGTCCGATCAGCCCAGGACAGCGCCCGGGGATCGTCGGTCTCGTACACCAGCTCCAGATTCGAGGGATCGATCGGATCGCCCCCAGCGTGGGTGATCGTCACCGTCCCGGCGTCGAGGTCGTGCTCGAACTCGAACGTAACCTGGGGCGGGGCATCACCCTGTTGTGCGGCGTCCCCCTCGGCCCCGGCTGTGACCTCCACGGTGACGACTCTCCCGTCCTGCGCGTAGGTCGGATCCGAGAGCTGGTCGACCGCCGTGAGCGTCTTGCCGAACGACTCGGCGTCCTCGACAGGGGCGTCCGTCACGACGATGAGCCGTCGTCGGAGCGAGTCGCCGTCGAGCATGAACGCGTAGCCGCCGCTCTCGATCGTCCGCCCGTCGTCGCCCGTCCGCTCGAACATTCTGGCGTTGTCTCCGGAGGGGTTCAGGGTCCCGTAGGCGACGGCAACGTCTGACTGGTGGGGGAGCATCGCCGCGACGTCGTCCTCGGCCGCGGCGAGGCGTTCGACTGCACCGCGCCGGGCGTCGATCATCGCTTCGAGGATGTCCCGCGGGGACGCGTCCTCCGCGGTAGTGACGAGGACCGACGAGTCGTCGCCGGCGATCGCGACGGCGTTGCTCTCGTCGAAGAACAGCCCGAAGTTCTCGTACGTCGCGGTCTCGACCGAATCATTCTCCTCGACGGTCCCTTCGATGTCGGAGCGAACGTCCGAGAGATCGAGCGATCCCCACGCCACCGCGCCGGTTGCCGCGGCGTCCGTATACCGGATCGAGAGGCCGTCCTCGATTCCTTCGATGTCGCCGCCGAGAAGCTGTCTCGGCATCATTCCGCTTTCCGGAATATTCGATACGCCCTCCCCCGAATGATCGTTTACCGCTTCGACGTCGACGTGCGTGTACGCGTAGGTACCGATGCCGACGACGTCGGGCGCGTACAACCACTGGGCGAACGCGGGGGTCGAACTGTCACCCTCGTTCCCGCCGAGGGTGTCCTCGACGCCCTCGAGAGACTCCGTACAACCCGATACCGCAGTCAATCCCCCGGACGCGAGAACGCCTCCCGCTTTCATAATCTGCCGCCGCGTCGGATCGTCCATTACGGGAACTGCATCTCTGCCCCAAATATATGTAAGTTTATAATACCAGGAAACTGGCTGGGCAACGAACCGGTTACAGGTGCTCAATAGAGGGCCGATATCCTCAAATCGACGATATATGACAATACAAGGTCATATAATTTCAGTCGAGTCGGCCTTCGCGACCGTGTCGCATGGATCAGATGAAAAATGCCATCATGTCACCTCGGTCGCGACGTGCTTCGTCACTGACTCACACATCTAGCAGTGACGAAACGCCGTAACGCCGCTCCGCTCGTTACGAGGCTCGTCACCGCCTCACACGCTCGTCGGCGTCGAGACGCCGCTACGAAACAGCACCCTTTTGACCCCGCTTGCGATAGGACACGGTAATGGGTAGACGAAAGAAGATCGTCGAACAGTGCGAGCGACTGATGGACGAGCCGGAGCAGATCCGGAACATCGCCATCGCCGCACACGTCGACCACGGCAAGACGACACTGACCGACAACCTGCTCGCCGGCGCGGGCATGATCTCCGACGACACCGCGGGCGAGCAGCTCGCGATGGACACGGAGGAAGACGAGCAGGAACGGGGCATCACGATCGACGCGGCTAACGTCTCGATGACCCACGAGTACGAGGACACCGACTACCTCATCAACCTCATCGACACGCCGGGCCACGTCGACTTCGGCGGGGACGTCACCCGCGCGATGCGCGCCGTCGACGGCGCGCTCGTGGTAGTGGACGCCGTCGAGGGCGCCATGCCCCAGACGGAGACGGTGCTGCGCCAGGCGCTCCGCGAGGGCGTCAAGCCGACCCTGTTCATCAACAAGGTCGACCGCCTCATCTCGGAGCTCCAGGAGGGCCCCGAGGAGATGCAGGAGCGCCTGCTTTCGGTGATCCGCGAGGTCAACGAGCTGATCCGCGGCATGACCGAGGAGATGGAAGACATCGACGACGACTGGACGGTCTCCGTCGAGGGCGGCACCGTCGGCTTCGGGTCGGCCCTGTACAAGTGGGGCGTCTCGTTCCCGTCGATGCAGCGCACCGGGATGGACTTCGGCGAGATCATGGAACTCGAGCGCGCCGACAAGCGCCAGGAGCTCCACGAGCGCACGCCGCTGTCGGACGTCGTGCTCGACATGGTCTGTGAGCACTTCCCGAACCCCGTCGACGCTCAGCCCCGTCGTATCCCGCGCATCTGGCGCGGCGACGAGGACTCCGAGCTGGCCGACACGATGCGGCTGGTCGACGAGGACGGCGAGGTCGTCCTGATGGTCACCGACATCGGCGTCGACCCCCACGCCGGCGAGATTGCTGCGGGCCGCGTCTTCTCCGGTACGCTGGAGAAGGGTCAGGAGCTGTACGTCTCCGGGACCGCGGGCAAGAACCGCGTCCAGAGCGTCGGCATCTACATGGGCGGCGAGCGCGAGGAGGTCGATCGCGTCCCGGCCGGTAACATCGCCGCCGTCACCGGTCTGAAGGACGCCATCGCCGGTTCCACGGTGTCGAGCGTCGAGATGACGCCGTTCGAGTCGATCGAGCACATCTCGGAGCCCGTCATCACGAAAGCCGTCGAGGCCAAGAACATGGACGACCTGCCGAAGCTCATCGAGACGCTCCGCCAGGTCTCCAAGGAGGACCCGACGATCCAGATCGAGATCAACGAGGACACCGGCGAGCACCTCATCTCCGGGCAGGGCGAGCTCCACCTCGAAGTGATCGGTCAGCGCATCGAGCGCAACCAGGGCATCCCGATCAACACCGGCGAACCGATCGTCGTGTTCCGCGAGGCGCCCCAGACCGAATCGCGCGAGGTCGAAGGGATCTCGCCGAACCGCCACAACCGCTTCTACATCACGGTCCACCCGCTCAGCGAGGAGCTGGTCGAGACGATCAAGATGGGCGAGGCGTCGATGGACATGCCCGAGCAGGAGCGCCGCGAAGTGCTCCAGGACGCCGGCATGGACAAGGACACCTCCCAGAACGTCGAGCACATCCACGGCACGAACGTGCTGATCGACGACACGAAGGGTATTCAGCACCTCAACGAGACGATGGAACTCGTCATCGAGGGGCTCGAGGACGCGCTCGACGACGGTCCGCTGGCCGCCGAGCCGGTCCAGGGGACGCTGCTGCGCCTCCACGACGCCAAGCTCCACGAGGACACCATCCACCGCGGTCCCGCGCAGGTGATCCCCGCGGTCCGCAACGCCGTCCACAACGCGCTGATCGACGCCGACATCAAGCTGCTCGAGCCGATCCAGGACGTCCGGATCGACGTGCCCAACGACTACATGGGCTCGGCGTCCGGCGAGATCCAGGGCCGCCGTGGCCGCGTCGACGACATGTACCAGGAAGGCGACCTGATGGTCGTCGAGGGCGTCGCGCCCGTCGAGGAGATGATCGGGTTCGCCAGCGACATCCGCTCGGCGACCGAGGGCCGCGCCTCCTGGAACACGGAGAACGCCGGCTTCCAGGTCATGGCCGACAACCTCCAGCGCGACCAGATCATGGAGATCCGGGAGCGCAAGGGGATGAAGCTCGAACTCGCCGAAGCGATCGACTACATCTAACTGCGGTTCTTTCTTCCCGCTTTTCCGCGCCGCGTAGCGGCGCAGCTGTCCCCTCGAAACACGACCGTGAGGCTTTTGCCTGCGCATCCCTCACCACAGAGGGGCTATGAACGACGTACGCACTGGTTTGAGCTACGGGGACGTCCTCCTCGTGCCGAAGCGGTCTGCGGTCGACAGTCGCAACGACGTCGATCTCTCGACGACGCTGACGCCGAACGTGGAACTGGAGAACCCGCTCGTCTCGGCGGCCATGGACACCGTCACGGAGACAGAGCTGGCGATCGAACTGTCCCGCGCCGGCGGCATCGGCGTCCTGCACCGTTTTCTGGAACCCGACGAGCAGGCCGCACAGGTCGAACGAGTGGTGGAGGAAGGCGAGCAGATCGGCGCCGCGGTCGGCATCGACGAGGACTACGTCGACCGCAGCGCGGCGCTGGTCGAGGCCGGCGTCGACGCGCTGGTCGTCGACGTCGCGCACGGACACATGGAGCGGGCGATCGACGCCGTCGCTGCGCTCGCCGACGAGTTCCCCGAGACCGATCTGGTCGCGGGCAACGTCGCGACGCCCGCGGGCGTCGAGGACCTCGCGGCGGCCGGCGCCGACTGCGTGAAGGTCGGCATCGGACCCGGATCCCACTGCACCACCCGGAAGGTCGCCGGCGCGGGCGTCCCGCAGCTGACGGCGGTCGACGACTGCGCGGACGCCGCCGACGAGGCGGACGTGACGATCTGTGCAGACGGCGGGATCCGGACCTCCGGCGACGCGGTGAAGGCGCTGATGGCCGGCGCCGACACCGTGATGCTGGGCAGCCTCTTTGCCGGGACCGCGGAGGCGCCCGGCGCGACGGTGGAGGTCGACGGGGATCGGTACAAGCGGGCCCGCGGGATGGCGACGACGGCCGCCGCCGAAGAGCGCGACGACAAGGAGGAAGACGTCGACGCCGACGAGGGCGTCGAGTCGCTGACGCCGTACAAGGGGCCAGTCGCCGACGTCGTCGAGGAGTTCTGCGCCGGCATCCGGTCGGGGCTTTCCTACTGCGGCGGCCACACGATCCCCGAAGCCCGGGAGAACGCCGAGTTCGTCCGGGTCGCAGCCAGCGCCAAGGAGCGCGAGGGGTTCCACGCCGACCAGGACTGGGAGGGCGTCAGCGTCGACAGCGTGGCGGTCGACGGTGACGCGGCTGACGGCGAGAATAGCACCGAGCCGGCGGTCGAAAGCGACGACTGAGGATTCGACGGACGCGGCGCGACGTCGTTCGACCAGATAACCGAATTCATATACCTCCTGCCCGTGAGGCATGGGTATGACCACGGACGCCGTACGGCCGTCGGAGGTGTTCGGGCGCGCATGAGCGACGAGGCAGACCAGGACGCGCCCACGACCGACGGCGGCGAGGACCTGCAGGCGTACACGATCCGGCTCGAACTCGTCGACGAGCCGGGCGAACTGCTCAACGCGTTGCAGCCGATCGCGGATCGCGGCGGCAACCTGCTGTCGATCTTCCACGAGCGCGGGAACCTCACCCCGCGGGGCCACATCCCCGTCGAGGTCGACATCGAGTCGCCGCCGGACCGGTTCGAGGACATCGTCGGAGCGCTGCGGGACGCCGGGATCAACGTGATCCAGGCCGGCGCGGAGCGCTACAGCGAGGAGCTGACGGTGATTCTGGTGGGCCACCTGATCGACACGGACCTCTCGGATAGCCTCCAGCGATTCCAGCGCTGCTCGCAGGCGTCGGTCGTCGACGTCTCGCTGTCCGCGCCCGAAGGGACCGAGGAAGTCTCCAGCGCCCGCGTGCGGCTGGCCACCGAGGCCGACCGGGCCGATCAGGTGCTCGGGACGATCCGTGAGATCGCGGCGGACAAGGACATTCGCGTGATCGAACCCCAGCTTCCCGCGGAGGGATCCCGATGAAGCTCGCGATCCTCGGCTCCGGCGCGGTGGGCAGTTCGGTCGCGGAACTGGCCGGCGAGTACGGCCACGAGGTCGTCGCGCTGGCCGATTCGAGCGGCGCGGTTGTCGACGACGACGGCATCGACGTCGCCGCGGCGCTCGACCGGAAGTCCGCTGAGGGCGCGGTCGGATCGGGGGATCCTGACGACGCGCTCGGGGCCGACTACGACGCGCTCGTCGAGGCGACGCCGACGACGCTCGGCGACGCCCAGCCCGGCTTCGGCCACGTCGAGACGGCCCTGGAGCGGGACCGTCACGTCGTGCTGGCGAACAAGGGGCCGGTCGCCGAGCGCTACGGCGACGTGATGGAGCTTGCGGACGCGAGCGCGGGCGAGGTGCTGTTCGAGGCGACCGTCGGCGGCGCCATCCCGGTGCTCTCGACGATTTCGGACTTCGGCGCCGGCCAGATCACCGCCGCGCGCGGGGTCCTAAACGGGACGGCGAACTTCATCCTCTCGCGGATGGCCGCCGAAGGGCTGGACTACGAGCACGTCCTCGCGGAGGCTCAGGACTTGGGCGTCGCGGAGGCCGACCCGACGTTCGACGTCGACGGCACCGACGCCGCGCTGAAGTGCGTGATCCTCTCGAACGTGCTTTCGCAGGGCGAGCGCGAGTACTCCCTGGAGGACGCCGACGTCGAAGGGATCGAGGAGATCCCCGGCACCGCGCTGGATCTGGCCGCCGAGGACAACCGGACGGTGCGCCTGATCGGCGAGGCGACGCCCGACGGCGTCACGGTCGGTCCGAAGCTGGTCCCCCAGAACGGCGCGCTGTCGGTCACCGGGACGCGCAACATCGTCCAGTTCGAGACCGAGCACGCCGGCCAGCTGAACGTGAGCGGGCGGGGCGCCGGTGGACCGGAGACCGCGTCTGCGGTGCTGGCTGACGTTGGGCGACTGCCGCCGCTCGAATAGGGCTCTCGTTCGGATGTCGTTTCTTTAGGTGCATGGAAATAGTCGCGTTCTCTGGAGCGACAGGCGCGGCTGGCTCGGACTCTATGAAAGCCCCCGCCGCGCTCGACCGGTTGCGGCTCGCTGCGCTCCTCGCCTTCGGCTGCGGTGCTTGCTTCGCCTCACCGATTCGAGCGCGGCGGCCCCTTTCATTCCCACCATTGTCTCAACCTCATCCTCCCCAACCGACTCCTTCAGTCGTTCTGCTCCTTCAGTCGTCCCTCGCGCGGCGCTGTCTCGTCACGAGGACTCGACAGCGCGCGCCACCGCAACCGCGACGGCAAAATCAGTTGGTCATTTGCCGATCTCAACCTCGTTGCGGTACCACCGAACTCCCCTCGGTCGTGTGAGAGACACACAAACCGCAAGAAGGCGCGGAGATCGGGTGAGTGCCGTATCGAAATGGTTTTAACCGCCTCGCGGCAAAGAGACGGATATAGCGCCTCTGCGCGTGAGATACCAATGAGCGACGAACAACACCAGAATCTGGCCATTATCGGCCACGTGGACCACGGTAAGAGCACGCTGGTCGGGCGACTCCTGTACGAGACAGGATCGGTCCCCGAGCACGTCATCGAACAGCACAAGGAAGAAGCCGAGGAGAAGGGCAAGGGCGGCTTCGAGTTCGCCTACGTCATGGACAACCTGGCCGAGGAGCGAGAGCGCGGCGTCACCATCGACATCGCCCACCAGGAGTTCTCCACGGACACGTACGACTTCACCATCGTCGACTGTCCCGGCCACCGCGACTTCGTGAAGAACATGATCACGGGCGCGTCCCAGGCCGACAACGCCGTCCTCGTCGTCGCCGCAGACGACGGCGTCGCACCCCAGACCCAGGAGCACGTGTTCCTGGCCCGCACCCTCGGCATCGACGAGCTGATCGTCGGCGTCAACAAGATGGACCTCGTCGACTACAGCGAGTCCGACTACAAGAGCGTCGTCTCCGAGGTTACCGACCTGTTCAAGCAGGTTCAGTTCAACACGGACGACGCTTCCTTCATCCCGATCTCGGCCTTCGAGGGCGACAACATCGCCGAGGAGTCCGACAACACGCCCTGGTACGACGGCGAGATCCTGCTCGAGGCCCTCAACGACCTCAAGCCCCCGGAGCCGCCGACGGACGCGCCGCTCCGACTCCCGATCCAGGACGTCTACACGATCTCCGGCATCGGTACGGTCCCGGTCGGCCGCGTCGAGACCGGCATCCTGAACACCGGCGACAACGTCTCGTTCCAGCCCAGCGACGTGGGCGGCGAGGTCAAGACGGTCGAGATGCACCACGAAGAGGTGCCCAAGGCCGAGCCCGGTGACAACGTCGGATTCAACGTCCGCGGCATCGGCAAGGACGACATCCGCCGCGGCGACGTCTGTGGCCCCGCCGAGGATCCGCCGTCGGTCGCCGAGACGTTCCAGGCCCAGATCGTCGTCATGCAGCACCCCAGCGTGATCACGTCCGGTTACACGCCGGTCTTCCACGCCCACACCGCACAGGTCGCCTGTACGATCGAATCCATCGACAAGAAGATGGACCCCTCCTCCGGCGAGGTCGCCGAGGAGAACCCCGACTTCATCCAGTCGGGCGACGCCGCGGTCGTCACCGTGCGTCCGCAAAAACCCCTCAGCATCGAGCCGTCCTCCGAGATTCCGGAGCTCGGCTCCTTCGCCATCCGCGACATGGGCCAGACCATCGCGGCCGGCAAGGTGCTGAGCGTCAACGAGAAGTAAGATGCAGCAGGCACGCGTCCGCCTCGCGGGCACCAACCCCGAGGACCTCGACGACATCACCGACGACGTCCGCGAGATCGCGGACAAGACCGGCGTCGCGCTGTCGGGCCCGATCCCGCTCCCGACCAAGACGCTGGAAGTTCCCGCGCGGAAGTCCCCCGACGGCGAGGGGACGGCCACCTGGGAGCACTGGGAGATGCGCGTCCACAAGCGCCTGATCGATCTGGACGCCGACGAGCGCGCGCTGCGCCAGCTCATGCGGATCCAGGTCCCCAACGACGTCAGCATCGAGATCGTCCTCGAGGACTAACTCGGGTCGATTTCGGTCGTCGTTTTCGCTACCCCGCGTAGCCACTGCACCGTGCGGAACCGAACTCGCTCGACTCACGTTTCACCTATTCTTTTTGTGACTTGACGGCGTAGCCCCGGCCATGCGGTCCCCGACGATCGAGACGTTGCTCGCGTTCGCCGCGGTGTTCGTCCTCCAGCAGGCCCTCGGAGTCGTCGCCCCGGTGCTGGAGTTCGCGCTGTTCTACCTCGCGCTGCCGCTCGAACTCCGTCCGTGGACGCTCGTGACCAGCATCTACGCTCACGCGGGCTGGAGCCACCTCCTCTCGAACGCCGTCGCGCTGGCGATCGTCGGCTTCGCGCTCGAACGCCACACGACGCGCTGGCGGTTCCACACCTTTTTCGTCCTGACGGGCGCGGCCGCCGGCGCCTTTCAGGTGCTGTTCAACCGGCTGCTGTTGCAGGCGGGGCTCGTCGGACAACAAACTGTTGTGCTCGGCGCCAGCGGCGCCGTGTTCGCGCTATTCGGCTACGTGCTCGCCGGCAACCGCCTCACCGGCGGCCTCCTCGACCGGATCGGTCTCGACCCGCGCTGGCAGCTCCTGGTGTTTCTCGTCGCCGCGACGCTCGTGACGCTCGCGACGGCCGCGCCCGGCGTCGCGCTAGCCGCGCACTTCTTCGGCTTCCTGCTCGGCCTGCTGGCCGGCCAGGCGAACCTGCTGCGCCCGAGTCGGTCCGAGCCCGACGCGCCGCCGATGCCCGAGTACTGAGCCGTGGGAACGAGTCGCGTTCGTTCGCCGAAACGCAAGCCTGAAATAGCCATCCCGAATTACGTTCTGTTGCTGCGGGCTCGTAGATCAGTGGCAGATCGACACCTTCGCAAGGTGTAGGCCCCGGGTTCAAATCCCGGCGAGTCCATTTCCTTCGCTCACTACGTTCGCTCAGTCAGCGGACTCGCCGACGTCACACTCGCTCCCTCCGGTCGCTCGCGTGACTCCCGGCGAGTCTGCAGCTTTCCAGTTCCGAGAGGCCACTGTCACGTCGGCGGCCTGCAACTGTCAAAAAAGACGTTCACGACGCGAGTAGCGACAGGACGGTGTCGAGCAATCGGTTTCCGATGCGGGTCGGCGGGGTCGTTCACTTTCACCGCCACCACGAACGTGTCAGAGATAACTAGACGCTGTCAGACGCCGAGTCGCGGCAGGTGAGGCACTGCTATCTCCAGTTTCACTTTCACCGCGCGCGTCAGGCTATCGCCTTTTGTCGAGTGTCCTGTCAGGTCCACGCGATGACCGGGCGCAAGACGACCGTCCACACCGACGACGAGACCGATCGCTGGCAGTGGGTGTGTCCCCGGGGCCACCGCTCGTGGGAGCCGACAAACAACCACTTCTGGTGCGCCAAGTGCGCGCGCCGGTGGGCACAGGACGCCGAGATGGATCCCGAGTTCGGCGAGTTGCGAAACAAGCGCACCGGCGAGACGAAACGGCGCGACGAGATCCGGCTCGTCACGCCCGCCGGTCCCTACGAGCACCGAGAGGAGTCAGTATGAACCGTGCGACGACGATCCGCTTAGAGCGCGCCGAGGACGGCGCCTGGCGCGCGACCCAGCCAGATGTCGAGCTGGTGGGCCGTGGTCAGACTGCGGCGCGGGCCGCCGCGCACTACTGCGAACTCGTCGCCGAGATGTGAGGGGGCGCCGCCGACGCCGCGTGACCGCGATAGACGGGACGTCCGGTGACGCCGCCGACGCCGGTTTTACCCCCGTGATACCTTCTATATTTACTCGTGCGTGGAGTTGGCAGAGCGTCACTCGGTCGCTCGGGATCGACGCCGGGCGACCAGCGCGGCCAGTAGGTACGCGAGTCCGAGTAGCCGTGTCGCCGGTGCTACCCACGGGCGGGGCTCACAGCAATCCGGGTCCTCGTAGGCGAGCCAGAGGCCGAACCGTAGATAGGCGCTCGGGGCGAGCGCCGCGGGAAGGCCGATCAGTCCCAGCGTCCGAAGAAACCGCGTCCACGAGGCGCCGCCGCGCCGCGCGGCGTACCAGAACGCGACTGCTTCGAGCCGGGCGATCGGAATCGTCCACGGCCGCAGATCGCACTCGCCGGGGTTCTCGAAGGCGAGTCGTTCGCCCGCGTCGACGATTCGTTCGGGAACCAGCAGTTCCAGGAGCGCGAACGCGGCGAGCAGTCGGCGGAACACGTCCGGACGTACGACGCCGGGGCCGAAATAGCTACGCGAGGCCGGAATCGGATCGTCGACGAGCGCCCGGAACCTAAAAGTGCGGTCCGGAACGTCGTCGAACCATGCTCGACAGGGTGCTCGGTCGCGCGTCGCTCAAGGAGCGCGTCGCCGAGTTAGAAGACGAGCGCGACAGCCTCCGCGCGCAACTGGAGGCCGAGCGGGAACGCCGCGCCGACGCCGTCAGCGACCGGCAGGACGCTCAGGAGCGGGTCAACCGGCTCGAAGACAAGATCGAACAGCTCGAGGACGCGCTCGACCGCCGCGACGACGCCGACGACGGGATCGAGTTCCGCGGCGTCGAGGAGCTGCGGGGGCCGCGCGTCGACGCCGTGCTCGACCGACTCGAAAGCGTCGAGACCGATCCCGAAGGGATCATGACGGCGATGGTCGACGACGCCCCCTCCGAGGCCGTCCGCGAGGCGTTCGGCGAGCGGGCGCCGCTGGTCGCCCGCGCTGCGCCGTGTCTCGCGGTCACCGACGACGCCGGCGTCGTTTCGGCCGCGCTGGACGTGCCGGTCGCGCCCGAGCCGTTCGCGAGGTGGAGCGACGGCGTCGAGCTCGACCGCGAGTGGTTCCGCCCGACCGGCCGCTACGCCGTCGCGCTGGTGCGAGCGGACCTGTTCGCGCTCGGCGAGTACGACGGACGCGAGCGCCGCTCCGTTTCGGGCTTTCGCAGCGGCGTCAAGAGCGACCACTCGAAGGGCGGGTTCTCGCAGGGCCGATTCGAGCGCCTGCGCGACGAGCAGATCGACGAGCACCTCGGGAAGTGCCGCGAACGGATCGCCGAGCGCGAGGCCGACCGGCTGTACCTGCTGGGCGACGCCGCGGCGATCGACCGACTCGACGTCGACGCCGCGGCGACCGATGCCGTCGGCGCGACGGGCGACCCCGAAGACGCGCTCGCTGATGCGGTCCGCGAGTTCTTCTCGATCCGTCTCTACCGGCTCTGAGCCGTGTGGGGGTCGCCGTGAGAGCCCACCGCAGCCCGGTTTTTATCCGCCGCGGCGTCGTAGCGTCTCGCGGGACCGGCGGTTCGACCGATGATATCTATGACGAGCCACGACATCCAGACCGGCGAGGAGCCGGCGGACGCGACGGCCGGAAGCGAGGAGAAGGCATCGTTCGTTCGAAAGCACGTCACCCGCGGCACCGCGGCCTTCGCAGTCGGCGGCCTGTCGCTGCTGCGGGCGCTCCGGGCGCTGGGGACGAATTCGCGGCGCGCGGCGTTCCACGGGGCGCTCGGCGCGGCCGGGATCGCGCTCGGGGCGGCACAGCGGCGCCGCTCGTCCGGCGACGGGTCGGCGCCGACGGGACTGAACGAGGGGGAGACGATCACGTTCGAGGACGAAGACGACGAGGAGGGCGGCGGGATGGACGAGGGCGAGGCGACGGGCACCTCGACCGACGAACTGAGCAGTTCGACGCCCGACGAAGCCCGCGAGGACGACGACATCTCGGAGGCGGCGGTCGCCAACGAGCCGGCCGAAGCCGCCGGCCCGTCTTCGACCGATTCCGTCCCCGAGCAGACCGACTCGACCGAACCCGAGGCGACGCCCGAGGACGACCCCGAGGTAGACGAGGAAGCAGCAGGCATCGAGGACAAAGACGAGCGCACGACGCCGGGGGAGAAGGCCGATACGCCCGAGGAGGAGATCAGCGAAGAGACCGGCGACGGGGATCCCGGCGAGGACGAGGCGACGACGGCCGACGAGACGACCGACGACGATGACGGCGGAGAGCACCGCGACGACGAGTCGTAACTCGGCGCACCCGACTCGCTTCTGAGGGACGTTACGCGATCAGATAGCCGCCGACGCCGACGAGGATAGCGCCCAGCACGACCTTCAGCCGGGCGGGATCGACGCGGTGGGCGATCGACCATCCCACGACGACGCCAGCGACCTGCGGAACGCCGACGAGCACGGCGTACGGCACCGACACGGCCCCCTGCGCGAAGTATCCCGCGGTCGCGAACCCGGAGATGAAGATCGACTGTACCTGCGCGACGCCGAGTGCCAGCAGGATCGGCACGCCGAGCACGACCAGTGCGGGGACCGCCAGCACCGGCCCGCCAACGCCGACCAGACCGCTGGCGACGCCGAGGCCGAACCCGAGCGTGCCGAGCGCGGCCTGCCCGTCGCGAGTCGACGCGTCGACCGAGACGATCGGTTCGAGTTCGCGCCACTCCCGGTACAGCAGGGTCGCGCCCGTCAGTCCCGCGACGGCGCCGAGCAGGATTCCGAACAGGTGCCGTGAGACGTAGCTGTTGAGCGCCGCGCCGGCCAGCGCGCCGACCACGCTCGCCGAACTGAGGATCGCGGCCATCCCGCGTCCGCCACCGTCGAGCAGTTCGCCGGAACGCGCGTACGCGACCGTTCCGACGAGGCCGGTCACGATGAACGTGGCATGGGCTGTCCCGGCCACCTCGGCGGACGACAGCGGCGTGAGGGCATACAGCGCGACCGTCACGAAGATGCCGCCCGGTCCGATCGTCGTGATGCCGACGCCGGCGACGAGCGCGATCACGACGAGCGCCGCGATCAGGGCTGGCGAGAGTACCACCCTAGAATCCGCCGCCGGTGATGAGGCCGACAAACTTCTCGACTGCCAGCACCGCGAGCACGATCGCGAGTAGCACCAGCACGGCGTTCACCAAATTCAGCCAGCGGCTGTTGCGGTATTCGCCCATCGTCTCGCGGTCGTTGACCGCCCAGAACAGCAGGGTGGCGGCGACCGGCAGCGCGAAGATGCCGTTGTACGTCGGGAACAGGATTACCATGTCGACGACCGTCAGGTCGAGCACGGCGCTGACGACTGGCGAGAGGACGCCGATCCCGGTCAGGCCCGCGAAGACGAGCGAGAAGAGCCGATCGCCCTTCTCGACGTCGACGCCGGCGGCCTGCGGGATGATGTACGCCGGCGTCCACATGATCGGAATGATGCTGTTGAACGCGGCGGCGATCACGCCGCCGACGAACAGCACCATCGCCCAGGTGCCGAGCACCTCGACGAGCGCCTTACCGGGCGTGAGGAACGTCTCCAGGGACGTGTAGCCCATCGGGCGCAGCAGCGCCGCCGAGGCGATCAGGATCGCGACGGTCGTGATCCCGCCGACCGCGTACCCGACCGAGAGGTCGCGGCGTGCGGCAGGCAGGTCACTCTGTTCGGTCCACCCCTTCTGGCCGACGAGGATCGACTCGAGGAAGAAGTTCGGCCACAGCGCCGTCGTCCCGAGCAGTCCGGCGGCCACCGCCAGCGCGCCGAACGAGTCCATCGTCGGGACGAACCCCATCGTGAGCTCCCCGGCGGCGGGGCTGCTCGGGAGCGCGACGATGACGTACACGACCAGCAGCGAAAGCATCATCCCGATCATGATGTTCTCGACGGTGTCGTAGTGCAGCAGTCCGACCGCGATCGCGGCGATCGTCGTTACGACGGCAATCGGCTGCCAGGCGACGGCGCCGCCCAGCAGGAACGAGACGCCGGCGCCGACGGCCGCGACCAGCCCGACGGTCCAGGCGACGCAGCCGATCGAGAGGAACAGCGCGATCGTCACGGCCAGGGGGCGTCCGAGCTTCTCGCGGACGAACACCATTAGCGACTCACCGTGGATGCCCAGCCGGGCGCTCATGTCCTGGGCCATGAACCCCAGCAGCGCGGCGCCGACGACGGCCCACAGCAGGGTGTATCCGTGCATCACGCCCGCCTGGCTCGCGATGTACACCGATCCCGAGCCGAAGTAGCTTGCGACCATCACAAACGCCAGGCCGTACTGCTCGGCCAGTCCGGTGATGCTGTCGAGAAGCGTCGCGTTTTGCGTGCTCATCTGTCAGCGATCCCTCGTCGGTCGATCTGCAGCGCGGCCCGAACTGCGTCAGCTGCAGAGGCGTCGGGGACGTACTGCGCTTGGAAGAAGTGATACGCCTGCTTCCGTCCGTTCGTCGCGGTGGAACAGTGTGGTCCGTTCATCGAATGGGAATACATCGCCGCCGGATCGTTCGACGGCGGCGCCGCTCGTGGTGGTGGCTCAGTCGAGATGCGTCAACCGCTGTCCGACGCTCGTACTGCGTCGCTCCGGCGTCGGGTGCGACGCCGACAAGAACGATCGGCGCCCCAGGCCCGACCGCCGAAGGAATGACACTCGCCAGTACGCCACGGAGGGCGGTAAGACTTGAACCAAAACACGTGGGCGAAGCCGATGTTGCGGCGGTTCGCCGGAGATTTCGCGGTTCTCCGGGATCCGATCGGCTGCGGAAAGCGTTATTTGCCACCAGGATCTATCATCGTTTATGATCCCCGACTGCCCGCGGTGCGGCAAGCGGATGCACCTCGACGACGAGACATCCAAGCTCGTCGAGTACCGGTGTACGACCTGCAACACCCGCGAAGTCGAGACGCGAACGGGCCGGCGGACGCTCCGGCGGAGCGCGTCGAACGCGGACTGACCAGCGGCGGCGGCACGGAAGTTCGGAACCGAGGGGCGGCAAACGGCGACCCGGCGCGACGGTCGCTCCCGGTACACTTTTTTGTCGGCTGTCGAAAGACGATCCAATGGCCGGAAACAGCAAGTCCGTCGTCCTCGCGGCGCTGTTCGCGAACGGCGCGATCGCGATCCTGAAGTTCCTCGGGTTTCTTCTCACGCAGAGCCCGGCGATGCTCGCCGAGACGTACCACTCGATCTCCGACACCGGGAACCAGGTGTTCCTGCTGATCGGCATCAAGTACGGCGGGCAGGAACGCGACCGCGAACACCCCTTCGGCTACGGGAAGGCGCAGTTCTTCTACAGCTTCCTCGTGAGCGTGTTTCTGTTCGGCATCGCGGGCTGGGAGAGCGCCAAGCACGGCTACGAGGCCGTGATGCACGGCGAGACCACGGCGGCGGAAGGGTCCGCGACGATCCCAGTGATCGCCGCGGAGATCCCCGGCGTCTACGTCAACTACGCCGTCCTGCTCGGCGCGATCGTCTTCGAGACGTACGCGCTGATCAAAGCCAGGGCGGCGATGAAAGCCGAGATCGAGGAGAAAGGCTACAGCGGCTACGTCGAAGCGTTCCGCAAGACCAGCCGGACGACGCTGCTGACCGCGCTGACCGAAGATACCATCGCGCTGGCGGGCCTGGGGCTCGCGCTCGCGGGGATCTTCCTCACGCGCTGGACCGGCAACTACATCTTCGACGCCTCGGCGGCGCTGCTGATCGGCATCATGCTGATGGGCTTCGCGCTGGCGCTGGCCTGGGAGAACAAGCGCCTGATCCTCGGCGAGAGCCTACCGTCCGACGAGGAGCAGAAGCTCCGCGCGGCGATCGAGGAGACCGACGGCGTCGCCTCGATCGTCGGTCTCCGGACGGTGTACTTCGGCCCCGAGGAGGTGCTGGTCACCGCCGACGTCGCGTTCGACGACGGCCTGAACGCGGGAACGATCGAGCGGCGGATCGACGAGATGGAAGCGCGGATCAAAGAGCTGAACCCGGACATCGGGAAGATCTACGTCGAACCGGACGGCGGACAGGCGGCCTGAGGGACATCGAACCGGGCGTACGACGCCGAATTCGGATTGCCGACCGAACCGTCACCGGCCCCGAACTGCCGACCGGGCCGTCACCGATCGCCGTGTTTCTCGATCGCCTCGTCGAGCGTCAGATCGCCGGTCGCCACCCGGCGGGCGAGTTCCTCGTCGATCGTCCGGTTCTCCGAGGAGCGCTCCCGCGACCGGTTCTTGATCACCTGTAGCTCGCCGTCGGTCGGTTCGATCTCCCGGCTCTCGATCACCTCGCCGTCCAGCCGAGCGATGTTGACCGCCGCGAGCACGTCGCCCATGCCGCGGGCGCCCGTGCCGAGATACGGCGTCGTCCCGGTCTCGTCGACGAGTTCGACCCGGACGTCGTCGAGCGCGTCGACGATCCGAGCGCTCTCCAGGCGGGCGCCGTCGCCGACCCGCACCACGGGGTTCTCGGCGTCGGCGACCTCGCGGCGGACGACGTCGGGCGTGTCCTCCAGCGGGACGTGGAACGCGCCGATCACCATCTCGCCGGCCAGCACCGCGACGCCCGGCTTGATACCCGGGTCGACGCCGACGACGATCCGACCGCCTTCCTCGCGGAGCAGCGCCATGGCGGCCTCGACGGCTCGACGGGGGTTCTCGGGGTCGGCAGCGACCGCATCGAACGCGTCTGCGTCGTCGCGCTCGGCGAACGCCTCGTCGGGGCCCGTGATCACGACGCCGGTCGCGTCGGGCAGCTCGTCGTCCGGTTCGACGGTGGTGAACTGGACGCCGCGATCGCGCAGCTCGTTGACGACGCCGTGGTACACCTCGAAGTCCTCGGTCGCGACGACGATCACTGTCCGGCAGTTGGCGTCGGGCCGTGTTAACTCTTAAGACGGCGGCCCGCTTGCGGGGCGGCGGTTCGACGCCGGTACGTCGCGGGTTCGGGCTGGGCACGGCGTCGACATCGCTGTCCGGCCGGCAGCCCCGTAGCGGCGCCGGCGGCGTCCAGCGCACAGACCGGGGAGTTTTTGCGGGGAACGGCCCAACCGTCGGTCGTGAACGCGAGCGAGCCGATTTCGACGGGATGCGGGCCGGTCGACGAGCTCCTGGGCGGCGGGTTCGAGCGCGGGACCGTCACGCAGGTGTACGGCCAGCCCGCGGCGGGCAAGACCAACCTCGCGCTCGGCGCCGCGGTCGAGGTGGCCGCCGACGGGGGGCGCGCAGTGTACGTCGACACCGAGGGGATCTCAGTCGACCGCTTCGAGCAGTTGCTGGAGGCGCGCGTCGGCGACGACGAGGAGGCGGTGTCGGCCGCGGCCGGCCGGGTTGTCGTCGAGAGCGCTCACGACTTCGAGGAGCAGGCCGAGGCCGTCCGGGACGCCGAGGAGTTCGCGCCCGACGCGGACCTGATCGTCGTCGACAGCGCGACCGGCTTCTACCGGCTCGAACGCACCGCCGACGCCAACGCGGGCGACGCCCTGCGCCAGGTCGCCGGGCAGGTCACCCACCTGCTGTCGCTGGCCCGCAAGCACGACCTCGCGGTCGTCGTCACCAACCAGGTCTTTTCCGATCCCGACAGCGACCAGACGCGCGCGCTGGGCGGGCACACGCTCGAACACTGGACCGGGACGGTGCTGCGGCTCGATCGCTACCGGGGCGGCAACCGGAAGGCGACCCTGGAGAAACACCGCGCGAAACCCGCCGGCGAGACCGCGCAGTTCCGGATCACCGACGAGGGCTGCGTCGCGGTCGAAGAGACGGCGCGGTGACAGAGCGGTAGTTTCCGAACAGACGGGGCCGGGGTCGCCGCCGAACTACGGCGTCGCCGCCGAGATCAGCTCGCGGTCGAACGTCTCGCCCCGCTCGGAGAGCCTGACGACGTTCGTCCGCAGGTCGTACGTGAGGAATCCGGCCTCCGCTAATTTCGGGAGATCCACGTGGTGTAGCCTGGCGGCGACGCGCGCTATCTCATCGCACGACCGGTCCGGTTCGGGCTCGTCGGTCTCGCTGCCGACAACCTCATCGGACAGGTCGGCCAGCGTCATCGGCATCCCGTACTCTCGAAGGCGCCGAAGGACGGTGCGGCGGCGTTCGTCTGCGAGCGGCGCTATTGCGGCGGCGTCCGTCTCGGTCCCAACCATACGCTTCGTAACTGCCCCATGCGGATGACGAGGAGCGTTGTATTGACAACCCCCAAAGCAGCGGAGTCAGGTCCTGCTTTCCTCGTCGTCCGGGTGGCTCATCGTCAGCGTGCTCTTGACGAGATTGCGATGTCCCGTGTGGAACCGCTTCGAGAGCGCCTGCTGGGAGATATCAAGCTCGTCGGCGAGCTCGCTCATGGTTACTCCCTGCGGGACGTCGTAGTAGCCCGCTTCGAGCGCCGTCACCAGCGTCTCGCGCTGTTTCGGCGTCATGTCGTACTGCGCGCTCGCCATGGGCTGTTCCTGCTCGGTGATCTGGTTGAGCTCGAAGGCGATTCCGTGGGCGTCGCAGTACTCCCGGAACTCCGAGAGCTTCTCCCGGTCGTCGAAGCGCATCCGCAGCTCCCACCCCTCGTTTCTGCCCAGCGCGTCGAGGATCGTCGCGCCGATCTCGACGTAGGCGTACACGATCGTCTCGACGTTGTCGGTCCACTGGGCGCGGTACAGTTTGGCGTCCTCGGTCTCGTCGATCTCCGTGACGTCGGTCACGGTCCCGTCGTCGCGGAACGCCGCCTCGAACTTCGACTGGTCGCCGCCGGTAACCCAGAAGTACGGCATCACCCGGTCCTCCATCGTCGCGACGACCTGCTCGATCTCGACGACCATCTCCGGAGCCGCCGTCAAGGAGTGGTGCAAGGCGAAATCCTCCGACGCGACCGAAAACTCCGCGATGACGCTCATGCGGCCGTTTCGGTCCGGAACAGAATAAGAGCGCTGGAACCGGCGGTCGGGGTGGCGCCGACCGAAGGACGCCGATCGCCTACAGTTCGCCGAGCTTCCGGAGCAGCTGACCGCGGTGTTCCTCGTCGCTGATGACGCCCTTCCGTTCGAGGACGTTGCGCTCCAGCTTGTCGAGCGCGACGTGGAACGCGTTGTCGGCGCCGTACCCCTCGCCCGAGCCGGCCATCTGGCCCTTGTTGGTCCGCATCCGGATCTGGGCCTGGATCAGCGGCGTTCCGCGGAGTTTCTCCTTGTGCTTGTGGAACCGCACGTGGACGTGTTGCACCTGCATCTTCCGGTACTTGTCCGCGACCTGCGTGATGGCGTCGCGGACGTCCTGCCGGCTGATCGTGTCCAGCAGCCGGATGTTGGTGATCTGAACGTCCATCGTCTCCTCCTCGGTGTACGACAGCGCACGGAGCACGTCGGTTTTCGTGAGGATGCCGCTGACGGTGCGGTCGTCGCCCTCCGGCGTCACGACGAGCCCGCCGTAGTCGTCGTCGAGCATCTTCTGGACGGCATCCCGAACCGACGCGTCGACGGTCGTCGTCCCGACGGGACTGGACATCGCGTCGTAGACGGGCATGTCCATGATCCGGCTCGCGTCGCCCGACCGGTCGCCCGTCGTCTGGCGCTGGCTCTTCCGGACGGCGATCTCGCTGATGTCGTGGGTCGTGATCACGCCCGAGAGGTAGCCGTTCTCGTTGAGCACCGGTAGCCGGGAGATGCCGTGCTCCCGGAGCTGGTTGATCGCCTTACCGATGCCGTCGTCCTCGCCGATCGTGATCACCGAGTCGGTGTAGATCTGCTCGACGGTCAGCGCGTCGAGGTTCTCGATCACCGACTCGAGGATGGCGTCGGCCGTGATGATGCCCCACAGCGATCCGTCCTCGAACACCGGCGCGACCTTCGTGCCGCCTTCGACGAGCTTGCGGGCGACGTCCCGGATGTTCTCGGTCCGCTGGATCTTCGGCGCCGGGTCGTTCCGGCTGGGCTTGATGTGGGACCCGACCTTCGCGTCGTCCTCGACGTGGGACTGGAGCAGGTCGCGCTCGCCGATCACGCCCGCGTACTCGCCGTCGCGAGTGACGATGATCCCTTTCGGGTTCTCCTCGTCGAACAGCGAGCGCACCTTCCCGAGCCTCGTCTCGACGTCAACTTCGGCGAACTGCTGCGACGCGATGTCAGAAATGTCCATGGTGCTCACAGTGGGTGTACTCCGTCGACACTATTTAAGGTACCGACCATTGTTAACATGTGAAACTGGTTATCAAAATCGATATTCTCGGCTGCGCGACGCCGACACGCGATCGGTGAACGAGACCCTCGAAGGATTCGGCTGACGACCGCTCCGATGTCGGCGGATGCCCGACGGCGCCCTCAGACGCCGCGGCCCTGCAGCTTCTCCTCCTCGGGGAGGTCGGCGTTGGCGTCGCCCTTCATGCCCGAGCCGACGTTCTTGCTGATCTCGGCGAGTTCGTCGGGGTCGTCCCAGTTGTTGACGGCCTCGACGATCGCGGTGCCCATCGCCTCGGGATCCTCGGCGCCGAAGATGCCCGAGCCGACGAAGATGCCGTCGCAGCCGTGGTGCATCATCAGCGCGGCGTCGGCCGGCGTCGCGATGCCGCCGGCGGCGAAGTTCACGACCGGCAGGCGACCCATCTCGGCGGTCTCGTGGACCAGTTCGGCGGGTGCCTCGTTCTCGCGGGCCCACTTTTCGCGCTCCTGGTGGGTCATCCCCTCGAGTTTGCGGATCGACCCCTTGATGTTGCGCTGGTGGTGGACGGCCTGGTTGACGTCGCCGGTGCCCGCTTCACCCTTGGTTCGGATCATCGCCGCGCCCTCGTCGATCCGGCGGAGCGCCTCGCCGAGGTTGCGCGCGCCGCAGACGAACGGGGCGGTGAACTCCCGCTTGTCGATGTGATAGCGGTCGTCGGCGGGCGTCAGCACCTCCGACTCGTCGATCATGTCGACGCCGGTCGATTCGAGGATCTGGGCTTCCTTCGCGTGGCCGATCCGGGACTTGCCCATCACCGGGATCGACACCTCGTCGATGATCGCCTCGACGTCGGCCGGGTCGGCCATCCGCGCGACGCCGCCGCGCTTGCGGATGTCCGCCGGCACCGCTTCCAGGGACATCACCGCGACCGCGCCGACGTCCTCGGCGATCCGGGCCTGCTCGCGGTTCACGACGTCCATGATCACGCCGCCCTTCTGCATCCGAGCGAAGCCGCGCTTGACGAGGTCCGTGCCGCGCTTGAGATCTTCGAGATCCGTCTCTGCTGCCATACCGCGCGGTTAGGACTGACTACACTTAACGGGTTCCTTTGTCACAGTGGGCTGAATCCCCGACGAAAGGCGGGTAGAGGGGCGAGGCAGGCGATCGATGGCGCTACCGCCGCAGGACGGCCATCGCCATCGGGACGGAGACGAACATCGAGAGGACGACGAACAGCCAGCCGAGGAAGGCCAGCACCACGACGTTCAGCCCCGCGATCGTGAGAAGGGCGACGACCTTCTGGCCGAGACTCATCATGGGTGCGTACCGATTCGTGCCAACTGATAAGTATTTTTCCCGCGGGCGGAGGTCCGAGCGAGGGAAGCCGACGACCGGGCCGGAACCGCTACCGTTTTGGTCGCCTCGGAAGACCTCTGTGACGATGCGAGAACTTCCCGATCGCGACAGGTTGCCGGCCTATCTCGCGCCGGTCCCCGACGCCGTCGAGGATCTGGGGCTCCGGAACGTGTGGCTCGTCGTCGCGATCAACCTCGTCGGGACGGCCTTCGGCTTCTGGTTCTACGCGTTCGAGACGGGCCAGCTGCTCGACACGCCGACGGTCATGTGGCCGTGGGTGCCCGACAGCCCCGCCGCGACGCTTTTGGCCGCCGGCGCGTTCGCCTCGTGGGCGCGCGGCAACAGCCGGGAGTGGCTCAACGCCCTGGCCTTCTTCGGCAACCTGATCCTCGGCTTCTGGACGCCGTACGTTCTGCTGGCGTTCGCGGACACCTACCTGGCCTACCAGCATCCCGCGATGTACCTCTTCCTGTTCTTCAGCCACCTCGGGATGGTCGTCCAGGCGTTCGTGATCTACCGGATCGGCGACTTCCCGACCGAGGCGGTCGGCGTCGCGGTCGCGTGGTACGGGCTCGATCTGGTCGTCGACTTCTTCGTGCCGGTGGTCGGCGAGCCCCACCACACGATCACCCCCGTCGAGCGCTCGACGCCGATGTGGCTCGGGGCGGACGCACTGGACGTCGTCGCCGCCGGCGCCGTCCTGCTCACGCTGCTGGCGACGTATCTCTCGCTGGCGATCCGCTCGAAGAAGCTGGAGTCGCGACAGTCAGGCCGCGGCTGAGCCGTCCGGATCGCTCAGCGCGTAGCCGAGGCCGATCAGGAACGCGCCACAGAGCGTCAGAACCGGGAGCAGCGGCGCCGACGGCGTCCCGCCGCGGACGACCGCTAGCGCCGACAGCGCGACGGCCGCGCCGGCCGCACCGAACGCGACGCCAGCGGCGTTCCGCTGGAGCGCGACGCCGACGAGCGGCAGGAACGCGAGGGCTGCGACGAGCGCGCCCGCCGGCCACCCGCCCGGGTCGACGACGTCGACCGCCAGCCACGCGAGGAGGGCGCCGACGGCCGGCCCCGTGGCGCCCTTGAGGGTGAGCATCTCCGCGCCGGTGGTGCCGGACCCTTCGGTCACCATAGTTGCGAGTTCGGCGTCGTGGTGCAAAAAATTACGGATGCGTTCGGGCGATTCGATCCCGGCAAGACGGCGGCAGCGGTGCAGTCGCGACGACGGCCGCCCCGTCAGTTCTGGACGACGACGACCAAGTCGTCGGCCTCGATCATCTCGCCCTCGCCGGCGTAGGTGCGCTCCTCGCGCACCTCGAACAGGTCCGCGCCGAGTTCCTCGCCGGCGACCCGGAGGACGCCGTCGTCGAGTTCGTACTCGCCGCTTTCGAGGGCGGCGTCGATCTCGCCGACCTTCTCGCCGTACTTCGGGCCGACCTGCGAGTAGTCGAGGCTGATCTCGGCGATCTCCGTCGTCACGTCGGCGGCCTCGTCGCGGGCGTCGAGGTCGTCGACGTGCATCACGCCGCGGACGACGTCCTCGAACCCGTCGATGCGGCCGTACACCTCGACGCGGTCGAGTTCTGCGTTCAGCGCGAGCTGGTGCTCGCTCTTGTAGCGCCGCAGCGCGCCGATCACTTCGAGGGCCGTCTCGCCGGATTCGAGGTCGGCGTCGTGGCCCGAGGGCGTCGGCCAGTCGCGCAGGTGGACGCTGTCGTCGGCGATCGAGCCGCCGTCGGCGTACAGCGACTGCCAGATCTCCTCGGTGATGTGGGGCAGCAGCGGCGCGAACAGTTCGAGGAAGCGCCGGTGGGCGGTCCGCAGGGCGTAGGCCGTCGACTCGCTGTCCTCGGCGTCGAGGCGTTGTTTCGCGATCTCGAGGTAGTCGTCGCAGAACGTGTTCCAGAAGAACACGCGCAGCTCGTTGCGCGCCTTCGAGATCTCGTGGTCCTCTAACTTCCTGGTGAGGCTCTCGATCACGGCGTCCTGACGGGCCAGCAGCCACTCGTCGATCGGATCGAGCTCGTCGGGCTCCTCGATCTGGTCGGCGGGCGTGAGCTGGTCGACGAGCTTCGAGGCGTTCCAGAGCTTTCTGAGGAGCTTCTCGCCGGTGACGAGATCTTGCTCCTTGAACGGGAAGTCATCGCCCACCGACGCGCTGGCGGCCCAGTAGCGGATCGCGTCGACGGGGTACTCCTCCATCACGTTCTCGGGGTCGACGACGTTACCGCGGGATTTGGACATCTTCTCGCGGTTCTCGTCGAGGACGTGCCCGTTGATCAGCGTCGCGTCGAAGGGGACCTCGCCGGTGTGCTCGTAGCACTTGACGATCGTGTGGAACAGCCAGAACGAGATGATATCGTGGCCCTGCGGGCGCAGGTCGAAGGGGTAGAGCTCGGGGTGGTCCATCGAGAACGCCTCGTCCTCGGCGTCCCAATCCCACCCGGCGTTGATCAGCGGCGTCAGCGAGGATGTCGCCCACGTGTCGAACACGTCTTCCTCGGCCTCGAACTCCTCGTGGCCACAGTCCGGACAGGCGTCGACCGGCGGATCGTCGGCCAGCGGATCGACGGGGAGATTCTCCTTCTCTGCCATGACTGGCTCGTCGCAGGACTCGCAGTACCACACCGGGAACGGGATGCCCGAGTCGCGCTGGCGCGAGATCAGCCAGTCCCACTCCAGGCCCTCGATCCAGTGTTGGTACCTGGAAAACATCTTCTCGGGGTACCAGTCCATCTCGCGGCCGGCCTCGAGGTACTCCTCTTTGTGGTCGAGGATCTCGACGTACCACTGCTTGGAGACGCGGTACTCGACGGGCGTGTCGCAGCGCTCGTGGACCTGCACGGCGTGGGAGATCTCCCAGCGGTCGCGGAGGTACCCCTCGTCGTCGAGGTCCTCGACGATGGCCTCGCGGGCCTCCTCGGTGGACATCCCCTCGTAGTCGCCCGCGAGATCAGTCATCGTCGCGGACTCGTCGATCGCGACGCGCAGCGGCAGGTCGTGGGCCTGGTACCACTCGATGTCGTTCTGGTCGCCGAACGTGCAGCACATCACGACGCCGCTGCCTTTCTCCATGTCGACGCGCTCGTCCTCGATGATCGGCACCTCGTGGCCGAAGATCGGGATCCGGGCGCGCTCGCCGACGAGCTCCCGGTTGTCCTCGTCGTCGGGGTGGACGAACACCGAGACGCAGGCGGGGATCAGCTCGGGTCGCGTCGTCGAGATGACGAACTCGTCGCGATCGAGGTCGTCACCGACCAGTTCGAACGCGATGTCGTTGAAGTGCGAGCCCCGCTCGTCGTCCTCCATCTCGACCTGCGAGATAGCGGTCTCGCAGTCGGGACACCAGATCGCGGGCGCCTTCTTACGGTACTCGCGGCCCTTCTCGTATAGATCGAGGAAGGACAGCTGCGAGACGCGCTGGACCCGCGGCTCGATCGTCTTGTACGTGTGGTTCCAGTCGATCGAGCAGCCCAGCGACTGCATCTGCTCGGTGAACGATTCTTCGTACTTCTGGCAAACCTCGCGGCACTTCTGCTGGAACTCGCGGCGTTCGAACTCCTGGTGGCGGATGCCCAGATCGCGCTCGGTCAGGCGCTCGGAGGCGATGCCGTTGTCGTCGTAGCCGAACGGGAACAGGACGTCGCCGTCGTACATCCGCTGGAAGCGGGCGGCGAAGTCCTGCAGCGTGTGGCCGTACAGGTGGCCCATGTGGAGGCTGCCCGACACCGTCGGCGGCGGCGTGTCGATGGCGTAGGTGGTGTCGGGGTCCTGCTCGGGGTCGCCCTCGTAGGCGTAGGTCTCGGACTCGACCCAGCGGTCCTGCCACTTGGGCTCGACCGCGTCGGCGTCGTAGCCGCCGTCGAGGCCCTCGGCTTCGGCGTCGCGCTCGTCGCTTTCGGCGCTCATGCTCTCACCGCCCGCGATGGGCGTCGTCGATACCGCGAACTCGTCCGTCCCTCGTGTCGGTCGTACATACTGGTCGTTGGTCGCTGAAAGCCGGTCGGGTGCAATACATCCGTCGAAACGGGGCAGGAGTAAGGGGGCTAGGACGCCCCTACGAACGCGCCGCGGGGGCCGTCGCAGCCGCTCGGGTCGGCAGCGGTGACGGGCATACCTACAGTTGCCGACGCGCGCATCTTAGTGGTTTCGAGTAGCGGTCGGGTTGACTGGCGCTGAGCGAGTAAGGCGGACCGGAGCACCGCAGCGGCATCACTCCTCGTCGAGGCACAGCACGGCCAGCGCGTCGTTGCGGTACGTGACGTCGGCGTCGAGATACTCGGCGAGCCGCGTCACGTGCGCGCGGTCGTCCTCGTCGTCGAGCCGCAGCGTGATCCGATCGTAGTCGGCGAGCGCGCGCTCGCCCTCCATCACCAGCGAGAACAGTTCGCGGGGCGCGACGGGGTCGCCGTCGTCGAGTCGCTCGGCGATCCCGTCGAGTCGGGCCTCGACGGTCGTCTCGACGTCGAACTCGACGTCGACGGTGACGTTGGCCGACCGCTGGTCGATGCCGTAGGCGCGCTCGGCGCCGCTGATCGCCGGGACGAGCACGCGATCGAAGTCGACGCCCTGCTCTTTGAGCCCGATGTAGGCGAACGAGAGCATCGCGGTGACGCCGTCGACGAACGTCTCGTCGTCCGCGGTCGACTCGAAGATCTGGCGTCGGTCCTTCCGATCGAGCGAGTGGACGAGCAGGTCGAAGTCGACGATCCCCTCCCGGATTCGATTTCGGATGCGCGCCTCCGCGTTGCGCTTGGACTGTTCGTGGCTCATCTCGGTCTCGCCGAGCAGGTAGGCCCGATCGGCCGGCGTCAGCACCCCTCGGTCGCGGTCGATGTCGGTGTTCATAATCTGATTCCGGTTATACACAGTCCGTTTTGATCCGAACGTATATCAGCGCTGGGATGTCAGAGCGAGGTATGTACGACCCCGAACGGCGGCGTCTCGGAGGGCCGTCGGCGCTCACACGCACCCGTTTTTGCGAGGGTGATCCGGGCCGATGAGTCCGGACCTCGTCGACCGGTACGCCGACGCGCTGGTCGATCACAGCCGGCTCGTGATCGCCCTGTTGCTGGTCGCCACGCTCGTCGTCGGCGCCGGGGCGGCGCTGGGCAGCGCCGGCGAGGGCGGCATCGGCCAGTTCGAGACCGACTCCGAGGAGCGCGCTGCGCTCGACGAGATCGAATCGACCTACGACACCGACGACGCCGTCGTGGCGCAGATCGTCGTCCGTGACGAGGGCGGCGATGTGTTGACGAAGGCGTCGCTGCTGGACGGGTTACGGCTCCAGCAGGAGATGCGCTCGGACGAGTCGATCGACGCGACGCTGCGGAACGAAAGCGGCGTCGTCGGGCTGGAAAACGTCGTCGCTACGGCGGCGTACTACGAGGATCGGTCGAACGGCGAGGATGGAGCGAGTAGGGAGGATCAGGCGAGCGGCGGAGACAACGGGACGAACGCGAGCGCAGCCGGCGGCCCCGCGCCGCCGACGCTCGACCAGCAGATCGCGGCGCTCGAATCCCGGTCGGACGCCGAGGTCGAGGCGCTGCTCGAACGCGTGCTCGCCCCCGACACCGAGACGCGCGGCGGCGACCCCTACCAGTTCCTGCCCGCCGACTACGAACCGGGCGCGACGAGCGCCGACGCGCGGATCACCTTCGTGTTCCAGGTCGACGGGAGCGCGGGCGACGCCGACCCGCAGGCCGCCTACGACGCGCAGGTCGAGATCGACGGGCTGGTCGAGGAGCGCTTCGACGACGCGTTCGTGTTCGGACAGGGCGTCACCGACGACGCCTCGACGCGCGCGGTCGGCGACAGCTTCACGATCATCACGCCGGTCGCGCTGGTGCTCGTGCTCGGGGTGCTGGCGATCGCCTATCGGGACGTCGTCGACGTGCTGATCGGCGTGTTCGGCATCGCCGTCGTCATGGCGTGGCTCGCGGGCGCCCAGGGCTGGCTCGGCATCCCCTCCAGCCAGCTGCTGATCGCGGTGCCGTTCCTGCTGATCGGGCTGAGCATCGACTACTCGCTGCACGTCGTGATGCGATACCGGGAGGCGAGGGAGGGCGACCTCGATACGGACGACGGTACGACCGGCCGGCGCGACCCGACCACCGCGATGCGCATGGGCATCGCCGGGGTCGTCCTCGCGCTCGCCGCGGCGACGTTCTCGACGGGCGTCGGCTTCCTCTCGAACTATGTCAGCCCGCTGACGGCGATCCGGGACTTCGCGATCCTCTCGGGCGCCGGCATCCTCGCGACGTTCGTCGTGTTCGCCGCGCTGGTCCCCGCGGTGAAGCTGGAGGTCGAGCGCCTGTTCGACCGGTTCGGGCGCGAGCGGCGCAACCCCGCGGTCGGCGTCACGCCCGGCCCGATCAACCAAGTGCTCGGGGCCGCCGGGGGACTCGCCCGGCGCGCGCCGATCGGCGTGCTGGTGATCGCCGTGCTGGTCGCCTCGGCGGGCGCCTACGGCGCGACCGGCATCGACACGGAGTTCAACCGGACCGACTTCCTGCCCGAGGATTCGCCCGACTGGGCGAAGTCCCTGCCCGGTCCGCTGGCTGCCGGCGACTTCGACGTGCGCGAGAACGCCCAGTACCTCGGCGAGAACTTCCGCCAGCGCGGCCAGGGGTCGGAAGCGCAGGTGCTGCTACGCGGCGAGATAACGGATCCCGACACGCTGCGGGCGATCGACGACGCGACCCGCGAGGGCGATCCCGATGACGCGCTCTCGGATCGGCCGGGCGGGAGCGTCGCCGCGGAGACGCCGGTGACGGTGCTGCGCTCGGTCGCCGCGGAAAACGACTCCCTCGCGGCGGCGATCGACGCCCGCGACGCCGACGGCGACGGCCTGCCCGACGAGGACGTCGCCGCGGTGTACGACGCGCTGTTCGACGCCGCGCCCGAGCGGGCCGCCGGCGTGTTGTACCGTACCGACGCAGGCGCCTACGAGACCGCCCGGCTGACGGTGGGCGTCCAGGGCGACGCCTCGGCCCAGACGGTCGCCGAGGACGTCCGCGCGTTCGCGTCCTCGATCGAGGCGTCGGCGCCGGTGAGCGCCGTCGCGACCGGCGGACCCGTCGTCACCGCGGTGCTTCAGGACGCGCTGCTGGAGACGCTGATCCAGGCGCTGGCGGTGACGCTGGTCGTGATCGGCGCGTTCCTGCTCGGACTCTACTGGTGGCGCACCGGCGCGCCGGATCTGGCCGCGGTCGCGCTCGCGCCGGTCGTGCTCGCGCTGGCGTGGCTGCTGGGGACGATGGCGTTGTTCGACGTTCCGTTCAACAGCGAGACCGCGGTCGTCACCAGCCTCGCGATCGGGTTGGGCGTCGACTACAGCATCCACTTCACCGAGCGCTTCGTCGACGAGCGCGCCCGGCACGAGGGGCTCGACGCGGCGCTCTCGGCGACCGTCGCGGGTACCGGCGGCGCGCTGCTGGGCAGCGCCGCCACGACGGCGACGGGCTTCGGCGTCCTCGCGCTGGCGCTGGCGCCGCCGCTCCAGCGCTTCGGCATCGTGACGGGGCTGAGCATCATCTACGCCTTCGTCGCCTGCATCACGGTGCTGCCGAGCCTGCTGGTGCTCCGCGAGCGCGCGATCGAGCGGTGGACGGCCCGCGAGAGCGTCGCCAGCGGCGGGGACTGACCTGCCGGTGGCGATCGTAAGCAACGTACAAGTCGACACCGGCGGAACAAACGCTCGATGAGCCGGTTCGAGACCCGGTTCGACTACTACGCTCTCGCCTGCGGCGCTCTGGCGCTGTGCGGCGCCGTCGTCGCAGTGTACGGGATGCTCACCGACGCGACGACGACGATCGTCGGCGGCTCGGTGCTGACCGGCGGCGCCGGCGCGGCGCTCCAACTCGGCGTCGTGCGGCGGAACGCCGGAGAGCAAAGCTCTCCGAGCCCTGACTCGGAGGTTCGTCAGGACGCCGACGAGCAAAGCTCGTCGAGCCCTCGCTCAGCTTCGCCTCGCGAGGACGCCGACGAGGACTGAGATCCGACCGGGTGCGCTACCTTCATCACGCCGCGGTCGCTACCGACGGCCGATGGACGTAGAGGACGTTCGGCGTCGAGCCGCCGCGTACGACTCCCTGCTCGGAGCGGTGCTGGTGGTCGTCTACCTTCTCACGGTCACGGTGCTCGGCGCGGTGCTGGCGGGCGATCCGACCAGCAACACGCCGATCGTCTCGGACGCCGCCGCGCTGGCGCTGGTCGCCCACGCCTACAGCCGGGATCGGTTCCCGGAGCTCGGCACCTCGCTCGTGGTCGCGCTGATCCTGCTCGCGTGGCTGCTGGCCTTCGAGCCCGCGGTGCCGCTGGTCGACGCCGTCGCGGCGCTACCGGACTGGTTGCGGGGCGACGCCGGGACGCCGCTGGTGCTGGCGGCCGTGCTGGTCGTCGCGTACGCGCTGGTGGTCCGCGGCGTCGTGCCGACGCCGAATTTCGGCGGGTCGAAGAACTGAGACGCTACAGCTCGACGCTGGTTTCCTCGTCGTTCGAGTGCGAGCGCACCCACAGTTCGCCGATTCGCGAGAGGCGCGTCCGGTAGGACTTGCCGTGTGACTCCTGTTCGATGTACCCCTTACCGCCGGGGCCGAGCCGGTCGACGTTGTAGATCACCTTCGACCGGAAGCTGTCGGTGTACTCCTCGTTTAGTTCCTTGGCGAGCTCCTTGGCGAGTTCGGAGATGCTGTCGAACTCGCCGTGTTCGCCCAGCGTAAAGAGGATCAGCTCCTCGAAGGGTTTGACGTTCGAGAACGACGCGACCGGCAGCTCGACGATGTGGCGCCCGTCGATCTCCTTGGCGCCGATCGTCGTGCCGCGCTCGTCGAACTCCGAGAGCAGCTCCTCGGCGCTGTCGAGGCGCTCGTCGATCCGGTCGTCCGCGGCCTCGCCGTCCGACTGCAGGTCTTCCAGCAGCTCGCGCTGCTTGCGGAGCTCCTTGGCGAGCTCGGTTTCGAGGTACTTCTCGGGCGCGGTGTAGTACGTGTGGATCTTCTCGCGGTCCTCCTGGCGCTCGACCATGATCGAGTGGGCCGCCGTCGCGAAGGCAAAGGAGACCGGCCGGGGCATCGCGCTGATGTTCACCCAGACCTCGTTGCCCCGATCGAGCTCGTCGTTGATCATCGCGAACGCCTGCTCGAAGGCGGCGTCGTAGTCGTAGACGTCCTTCAGGACGAACCGTTCCGTCTCGGCGCCCAGCAGGTTCCGGAAGTCCTGTTCGAGCTTCTCCGAGAGATTCTGCGAGTACTCGACGTTGGCCTCGCTCCCCACCGCGCCCTCCAGGAGGACGACTCGATCGACGTCCAACTGGTCGCGCACGAGCGGCGCGATCAGCCGGTCGTAGTCGAACCCGACCGGAACGATGTGCGTCTGCATGCTCGGGGATTCACAGCCCGCGGTGTTAAAGAACCTCTTTGCGGGAGCGGGCGCGTCGCCGACGTTCCCGACCCCGCGAGAAGGGGCGCGTCAGTCGGCGCCGGCGACGTCGAACGCAACCGCGCGTTCCCCGTCGGCGACGGTGAGCGCGGAGACGCCGACGGTCAGAATCAGCCCCAGGAGCATGCAGTACAGCGAGATCCCCCAGCCGAAGTACGCGCCCGCGAACAGCGAGAACTCCGCGACCGCAGTCGGCAAGACGCCGGCGAGCGCCTCCCCGACGAGCGGCAGCGCGGCGAGCGCCTCCGAGAGGGTTCGGGTCGACAGCAGGACCCAGGGGGCGTACACGAGCTGGCTGCCGAGGACGCCCGCGAGCATCCCCGCGCGGGTCGTCCGGCGCCAGTACAGCGCGACCAGCACGGGGAGAGCGAGCTGGGCGAACCCGCCGAACGCGGTCGAGCCGATCTGGACCAGCCCGCCGGGCCGGTAGAGGCTGGCGACGAACGACGCCGTCGCGAAGGCGACGACGCCGATCCGGCCCAGCAGGTCCTCGCGACGCTCGCTGGCGTCGGGCGAGACGAACGGACGGTAGAGGTCGCGGGTGAAGTACGACGATCCCGAGAGCAGCATCGAGTCGGAACTGCTCATCATCGCCGCCATCGCACCGGCGATCACGAGCGCGGCGAACCAGCCGGGCGCGTACTCATTGAGCAGGATCGGGAGGACGTTCTCGCCGGCCGGAACCTCGACGCCGAGGCCCGCAGCCCACGTGCCCAGCAGGAAGGCGGGGACGAACAGCAGGACGACCAGAATCGGCCAGAGCGCGAACGTGCGCTTGAAGACCTTCTTGGAGCCCGCCGTGAAGAAGCGCTGGTTGACCTGCGGGAACATCGCGACGCCGAAGGCGATGCTGACGGCCTGGGAGATCATCCACGCCGGCGAGTAGACGCCGCCGCCCAGCGAGAGGAACTCGGGGTTCGACTCGGCGACCGCCGCGGTCGCGGCACCCGCTCCGCCGACGGCGTCGAGTACCCACAGCGCGGCGGCCCACGTCGCCAGCAGCATGAACGCGCCCTGGATCGTGTCGGTCCAGGCGATGCCGCGCATCCCCGCCAGCACGACGTAGACGATCATGAACGCCGTCACGAGCGCGGCGCCGGCCCAGTAGGGCAGCGAACCGCCGGTCAGGCCCGCCAGTGCGGTGCCGGCGCCCATCTGCTGGAGCATGACGTAGGGAAAGAGCCAGAACAGGCTGATCACCGCGACCAACCCGCGCAGCGCTGACGAACCGAACCGATCGCCGAGCATCTCGGGGAGCGTGACGTAGCCGCGGCGCTTGCCGATCAGCCACTGCTTGTAGCCGATCACGTACCACAGGATCGCGAAGAGGATCCCGTCCATCACGCCCATCACGAGGATCCACTCGGGCCCCGAGGCGTAGGCGAGGTTCGGGCCGCCGAAGAACGTGAACGCCGACAGCAGCGTCGCGAACGTCGTAAACAGCAGGACGACCGTGCCGAACGTCCGCGAGGCGAGATAGAAGTCCTCGGCGGTGCGGTCGGTGAGCCGGTAGGCCAGCAGGCCGACGCCGAGCGCGAGCAGGAGGTAGCCGACGACGATGCCCAGTTGCAGGGCGACCTGGCTCACGGCCGGTCACCCCTGCGATCGTCGGCTGCGGTCGCTCCCGCGGCGGACGCTTCGGCGTCCCCGACTGCGGCGTCGCTCTCGATCCAGAGCCCCCACGAGCGCCGCGCGAACAGCCAGAAGACGGCGGCGGTCAGCACCATCCAGCCGACGTGCCACCAGATCCAGACGGGCAGCCCCGCGACGACGCGGTCGGAGCCCCAGAGGAACCAGGGGATCCCCAGCGCCGCCAGGAGGAGGAACGCGATGCCCCAGCCGATCCGCTCGATCGACGACGTCATTACTAGGCGGGTCGCCGTCAGACGCGCTTAAAGATTGTCGTTCGTCACCAGACGCAGTGACTGAAGAAAAATATTGTTCGATACTCCGCAACGGTGGCCGATCGGCCGACGACGCGCCGGAACGGTGCACGCGAGGGCTGATCGCGCGTCCGTCGCCGGAGGCCGGACCTATTTCAGTCCGTCCGTCACAGACTCGAACATGAACACGGCAGTCCAGCTCTACACGCTCCGTGACGTCGACGAACCGACGGCGCAGTTGATCGAACGCGTCGGCGAGACGCCGCTCGACGGCGTGGAGTTCGCCGCGGCGCCGACCGAGGACGGCGTCGCCGAGGCGCTCGCGGACGCCGATCTGACGGCGACGGCCGCGCACGTCGCCGACGACCGGATCGAGCGCTCGACCGAGGAGATCGTCGAGGCGTGCGACGCCGTCGACTGCGCGACCGTCGTCGTGCCGTATCTTGACGAGTCGCACTTCGCCGATCGCGACGCCGTCGCGGAGACGGCCGATCGCCTGGAGACGCTCGCGGATCTGCTCGAGCCCCACGGGATGCGGCTGTGCTACCACAACCACGACCACGAGTTCGTCTCGCCCCGCGAGACGGAGGGCCGGTCGGCGTTCGAGCTCCTCGTCGAGGAGACCGACGACGCGGTCGGCTTCGAACTCGATATGGGCTGGGAGAAAGCCGCCGACTACGATCCGACCGAGTTACTCCGGCGTTTCGGCGACCGGATCCCGCTGGTCCACCTCAAGGACGTGAGCGCGGACGGCGAGCCGGTCGAACTCGGCGAGGGCGTTCTCGACGTGCCCGCCTGCGTAGACGCCGCGCGCGAGGCCGACGTCGAGGCGATCGTCTACGAGCACGACGACCCCGAGGACCCGATCGCGTCGCTAGCCCACGGCGCGACGGTGCTCGAAGACCCCTATCAGGCGCGGTAGCGTCCGGTTCGACGGTGTCGCGTCGTCGCGCCGCCGTCCGCCGGACGGCCGACTTCGTTTTAACGGCACGTTATCGTACGGTACGTCTGGAGTTACCACGCCGCAAACGGCCGCGGCGTCGTCGGGTCCCGGTGGCGCGGCGAGAACTGACGACAGGTATTTGAAGGTTCCGACCCAAACATATATAACGTGCCATGAAGCCGTTCATGGGTCATTCACAACCACGCCCCCGACCGGGGCAGATCATCAATGGACGATACAACGAAATATCTCATCCACGCCGACGTGACCGCAAGCGGGGTGGTCGAGCGAAGTGACGTCGTCGGCGCCATCTTCGGGCAGACCGAGGGGCTGCTCGGCGAGGAGCTCGATCTGCGGGACCTCCAGCAGTCCTCGAAAGTAGGGCGCATCGACGTCGAGATCGACAGCAGCGGCGGCGAATCTCGCGGCGAGGTGACGATCGCCACGAGCCTCGACAAGGTCGAGACCGCGACGCTGGCCGCGTCGCTGGAGACGATCACGCGGGTCGGTCCGTGCCGCGCGGATCTCACCGTGACGAACATCGAGGACGTGCGCGCCGCCAAGCGCCGCCAGATCGTCGATCGCGCCCACGAACTGCTCGTCGAGGCGTTCGACGAGACCGCGATGAGCAGCCAGGAGATCCTCGAAGAGGTGCGCCAGCGGGTTCGGGTCGCCGACGTCACCGAGTACGAGGGGCTGCCCGCCGGCCCGCGCGTCGAGGACAGCGACGCGGTCGTGATCGTCGAAGGCCGGGCCGACGTGCTGACGCTCCTGCAGTACGGCGTCAAGAACGCCGTCGCCGTCGAAGGGACCGACGTGCCCGAGGTCGTCGCCGAGCTAACCGCCGACCGGACGACCACGGCGTTCCTCGACGGCGACCGCGGCGGCGACCTGATCCTGCGGGAGCTCTCGCAGGTCGCCGACGTCGACTACGTGACGTTCGCGCCCGACGGCCGGTCGGTCGAGGACCTCTCGCGCCACGAGGTGTTCGAGGCGCTGCGGGACAAGGTGCCCTACGACGCCGTCGCGGACGCCGCGACGCCGCGCACCGCAGTCGCCGCGACCGACGGGAGCGCGATGCCCGCGCCGGAGTCGGACGACACCGCGTCGGACTCGTCGGAGTCCGGCGACGCGGTCGACGGCCCCGAGAGTCCCGACGAACCCGCCGTCCCGAACGCCGCCGAGGATGCGGACGTCGAGTCTGAAACATCCCCTCCCGAGACGGGTGCCGAAGCCGAGACGGGTGCCGAAGCCGAGACGACGGACGACGCCGAGACGGCGGACGACGCCGAAACGACCGTCCCGGAGACGCTCCACGGCCACGTCGAGGCGGTGGTCCGGGGCGAGCGCGGGACGGTCCGGCTGCTCGACGACGAATTTCGGGAGATCGACGAGGCGCCCGCCGAGGACGCCGTCGAGGCCGTCGAGGCCGCGGCGTCCCCGCCGAGCGCGGTGGTGATCGACGGGGAGCTCAGCCAGCGGCTGCTCGACGTCGCCGCCCAGCGCGGCGTCTCGCAGGCGGTCGCCCGCTCGCTCGGAGAGTTCACCAAGCGCCCGACGAGCGTCCGGCTGCGCACCGCCGACCAGCTGCTCGGGGACGACGGATAGCGCTCGCGCTCACCGCGTTCACAGTTTTTCGCTCACAGCGGTCTGGCCAGCAACAGCGCCGGGTCGCCGTCGTAGTACTCGGGGTCCCGGTCGACCGCCCGGAACCCCCATTCCTCGTAGAACTCTCGGGCCTCGTCGTTGTCGGGCGAGACGGCCAGCGTGACGAGCCGGACGCTACGGTCCTCGAGCCGATCGAACAGTTGCGCGAACAGCCGCGAGGCGATGCCCTCCCGACGCCGGTCGGGAGCGACGACGAGCTCGGCGACGTACGCGCTGTCGTCGCCCGGCATCGCGAAGACGTAGCCGATCGGTCGCCGGCGATCTCGATCGCCGCCGGCGAGCCGCGCGCCCGGCTCGACGTCCCCAGAACGCGAATCGTTCTGACGGGCTGTGGAAGATGACTTCGTCGTCTTCCGAACGCCGCCGTCCGTCGCGACGAGCACCTCGCCGGGGCCGTCCAGCGCCGCGCCGAGCGCGTCGGGCGCCGGTTCGGGGAGCAGCGACTGCAGCGCGAGCAGGGCGGGCCGGTCGGCCTCGACCGCCTCGCGGATCACGGCAGCCCCGCCAGCCCGACCGCCAGCGCGAACAGCGTGCCGGCGATCCCGCCCGACAGCGTCGCCAGGAAGTTGACGCTCTGGTTACCCACGCTGTCCCCCTCGATCGTCGCGCCCAGCAGGCTGTCGACGGTCATGCCGGCGACGCCGGCGGCGCCGATCACCAGCGCGCCGGGGGCCGCCACCGACGCGAACAGGAGCCACGAGAGGGCGGCGACGAGCGCCGCGCCGCCGGCACCGGCGACCTCCCCCTGCCAGGTGACGCCGCCGTCGGTCCCCGGCTCCACGCGCTCCAGGGTGGTGATCAGCCGCGGCCGGTCGAACACGCCGCCGATCTCCGAGGAGAGCGTGTCGGCCAGCGCCGTGGCGAGCGAGCCGGTAAAGGCAAACAGGAACAGGGCGGGATCGGCGCCGAACAGGTCGGCCGACGCCGCCGCGTAGCCGAGCACGGCGACCAGCGCGACGGCAGCGTTACCGAGCACGTTCGCGCTCCCGCGCGCGCCGTCGTTCTCCTCGGCGACGCCGCGGTCCCGTTTCTCGTCGTAGCGGAACTTCGTCGAGAGGCCGCCGATCCCGAAGAACGCGATCATGACGGCGAACCAGGGGTAGCCCCCGAGCACGATCGCCAGGAACGCGAGCACGACGCCGGCGAGCATCCCCTCGACCGACGCCGTCTCCAGGGCGTAGGAGGTGTAGCCCAGCGCGGCCGTCACGCCGAGGGCGACGAGCGCGTCAGTCGTCGTGGTGCCCGCGTTCAGCGCCGCGATCAGCCAGAGCAACAGCCCGACCGATAGGATCACGGCCGGATCGTCCCGGCCCAGCAGCACCGATCTGAGCAGGGCGCCGACGAGCGCGCCGGTCGTCGCCAGAACCGTCACTTCGGCGAACGGAAGCAGCGCCGCGTCGGTCAGAAGCACCGTCACCTGGACGGCGGCGACGCCGGCCAGCAGTCCGCCGACGACGAAGCCGACCGCTTCTGCGACTTCCCCGCCGCCGCGTCGTCGGGCGATCTCGCCGGCGACGTTCCCGTAGGCGTACAGCACGACGGTCCCGACGAACACCATGACCGGAAGCTCGCCGAACGTAGCGAAGCCGCCCAGCAGCGCCGCTGCGATCGAGAATCCGACGAGTCCCTTGAGGCGCTCGTCGCGCCGGTCGCCGGGCCGGGCGAACAGCTCGAAGGCGGCGCCGTCCGTGATCGTCGCGGCTGCGGCGGCCACCGCGACGAACGCGGCCACGGCCGCCGCGGGCACGACCGCTGCGAGGACCGCGAGGGTCCCGACAGCGGCGAACGCACCCGCGCGTCGGACGGTCGATGTCACGTTACTCGCTTCCTTTTACTGAGGCTTACTTAACCTTCCCGAACCCGAGACCGGTCGGCGTCGGTCCAAAAGCCGTCCTCGTCCGAAGCGCGTCGGCCGACCGACGCCCCGCCGCTCCGGATCGGCCGCTGCCACGGATCGGCCGCTGCCACGGATCTGCCGCTGCCCCGGATCTGCCGCCGCCCGGATCGGCCGACGCCGCCGGTCGCATCATTTACCAACGTGGCCGATAACTCTCGCTCGTGGGACTGTACGAACGGTATCTCTCGCTACGGGTCCGCAATCAGGAGGCCGCACCGCCCGAGCACGTCGCCCTGATCGTCGCCGAACGCGACCTGCTGGAGCGGGACGCCTACGAGACCCTGGAGACGTTCTTCCGGTGGGCGTTCGAGTACGGCGCCGAGCGCGTGACGGTGTATGTCAGCGTTCTCGACGAGGCCGCCGTGCCGACGCTGGAGCGCTCGCTGACCGACGTCGCCGCGCCGCGGGAGATGGCCGTGCGCGGGCCCGACGACCGATCGCGAGCGGACGCGCCGATCCAAGTGAGCATCGGGCTGGGCGGCAAACACGAGTTCACCGCGGCGGTGCGATCGCTCGCGGGCGAAGTCGAATCGGGGGAACTGGATCCCGACGCGCTCGGCGAGGACGACGTCGAGGAGCGGCTCGTGTTCCCGGACGCGCCCGACCTGGTGATCAAGACCGGCGCCGAGCGGCTCTCGGATTTCATGATCTGGCAGTCTGTGTACTCCGAGCTGTACTTCACCGACGTGAACTGGCGGGACTTCCGCAAGCGGGACTACCTCCGGGCGATTCGGGAGTACAAGAATCGGAAGCGGCGGTTCGGTCGATGAACGAAGTGAATCGGCCGAACGCCGGAAGACGGGCGGAGCGAGTCGTCCGGAAGTTCGGTCGCTGCGCCGCGCGGATCGGAGAACGCCGGTCAGTCGGCAGCCCGCTCGTCGGCGTCGAGTTCCTCGACGTCTAGTTGCTCGCGTTCGTTGCTGGGCAGCGCGTCGCGGAAGCGATCGAGGACGCTCCTGGCCTCGTCGAGTTCGGCACTGCCGGTCGCTCGCAAGAGCGCAAGCGCACGGCGGGCCCTGGCGGTTCGCCAGGACTCCTGGCGGTGCTCGTAGGTCCGGATCGCCCGCAGGAAGTCGACCTTCCGGAACTCCGGCCAGTACGGCGCACAGAAGAACACGGCGGCCTCGTTACCGTTGGCGTACCACGGCAGGAAGTTGCTGGTGCGCTCGTCGCCGCCGGTCCGGATGATCAGATCGACGTCCCGAACCGGTCGGTCGTAGAGGCGGTCCTCGACGGTCGCAACGTCGATCTCCTCGGGGGAGAGCGCGTCGGCGTCGACGTCGTCGAGCACGGAGCGGGCAGCGGAGAGCAACTCGGCGCGGCCGCCGTACGCGAGCGCGATGTTCAGGACGAACCGATCGTACCCCTCGGTCCGCCCCTCGGCGTACTCGACGGCGTCGCGGACTCGCTCGGGAAGCCGATCGACGTCGCCGAGCGCGCGGATGCAGACGCCGTTCTCGTGGACGCGATCGGCGTCGGCGAACTCGCGGAGCTTGGCTTCGAGGAGGTCGAACAGCGGTTCGAGTTCCTCGTCTGGGCGCTCGAAGTTCTCCGTCGAGAAGGCGTACAGCGTCAACTCCTCGACGCCCAGATCCTGGCACCACTCCAGGACTTGCTCGGTCGTCGCGGCGCCGGCCCGGTGGCCGTCCGGCGCGTCGTCGCCGTTCTGTCGCGCGTAGCGCCGGTTACCGTCCTGGATGACCGCGACGTGGGTCGGGACCCCCTCGATCTCCCGGCGGAGCAGGCGCTCGTACCCCGACCGGACCTGTCGCCCGAACCACTGTCTCATACAGGATCGGTCAGGGCGGGTACACATGTGTCTTTCCGTACTCGCCGTCACGTCGATCGGCGCGGCCGGGGCTGAGGGCGACGCGAGCGGGCATCCTACATAAAACTAACCCGCACCGTTTTTATGTTCGCGGCTCTTCTGTTCAGGTGCAATGGCGAAAGGCGAAGTTGATTTCTTCAACGACACTGGCGGTTACGGTTTCATCGACACCGACGAGGCTGACGAGGACGTCTTCTTCCACATGGAAGACGTCGGCGGTCCCGACCTCGAGGAAGGGCAGGAAGTGGAGTTCGAGATCGTGCAGGCCGACAAGGGCCCGCGCGCGAAGAACCTCGTCCGCCTGTAGGTGGCCGACGCCGCGGAGGCGGTTCCGGGCGTCGAGTGGACCTAGTCCGCCGGTCCGCCCGTGCAGCGAGCTTTTCCGTATTTCGCGTCAGATAGCGACGGCGTTGCGACCGACCGCGACGGCCCCGCCGTTCTCTCGCTCGCGGGCGGCGTCACGCCTTCGAGACGCGAACTCCAGACCGTGAGCGATTTACCGCCGCTGGAGCAATTTTGCGTATGGCCGAGGTACTCGACGAAGAGCTCTACCGGCGCACGAAGCGACTGCTCGAACCCGGCGAGGTCGATCTCAACGGCGCGATCGTCCACACCGACTTCGACGGCGACGACGAGATCGACATGATGCAGGCGACGATCGACGTCGGCGAGATCATCGCCGAACGCTCCGGGATCGATCCGAAGGACACGTTCGTCTACTCGGGCAACGACGATCCGGACTTCTCCTCGAATCAGCACCAGGGGCTCACCCTCGACGACGAGGAGTTCGTCTGGGAGTGCCAGCAGTTGCTCCGCGAGGGGAGCTTCGACGTCGTGATCTACTACGAGGCCAGCGCAGACCACGAAGCCATTCTTGACGACATCGAGGAGCTGGGATTCGACGTGACGGGCGTCGAAGGGGAGTAAGCGACGGCAACGCGTCCCGACGCCTCGCGGCGTCGCTCGTTCAGTCGTCCGTGGAGGTCCCGTCGGTCTCTGCGTCGCTCGACAGCAGATCCCGCTGGGTGAACCGCTGCATGTCGCGGGTCGCCGCGCGTCGGATCTCCTCGACCGTGAACGTCTTGCCGCCCCACGCGTAGCTCAGCACGGCGATCGTGAGCAGCGCCGCGAGCGTGCCGGGAACCGCCGCCTCGACCGCTCCCTCGCCGAAGAACTCGGGTTCCCCGAGGAGGAACCGCCAGACGACGAACACCGCGCCCCCGACGAGCAGTCCGGGGAAGCCGGCTCGTCGGTCGGTGCGTTGCCAGAACAGCGCGACCACGCCGGCGAACAGCACCGACATCACGCCCATCCCGAGGTTGTCGATGACGACGATCTCGACGCCGCTGAGCGCGATGGCCGCGGCGCCGATGCCGAACACCAGGATCACCAGTCGCGTCACCCGCACGAGGTGGGTCTGGGAGACGTTCTCCATGCCCCCGCGCCACGGGACGTAGATGTCGTTGACGAAGGTGGTCGCGCCCGCGAGCAGCATCGAGTCGGCGCCGCTCATCACCGCCCCGACGGCGGCGGCCAGCAGGACGCCGCCCAGAACCGGGTGGATGGTGTTCTGGAGCGTCCAGGCGAACGCCATCGAGGAGTCGACGCCCGCGCCCTCAGCGTACGCGATCAGCCCCGCGGTCGCGGTCAGGATGCCGTAGCCGCTGATGACCAGGCCCGCGAGGAAGACGCCGCGCTTGGCCGTGCCGGCGTCTTTCGCCGACCACGTCCGCTGGAGGAGGTGCTGCTGGGCGCCGGCGACGGTGATGTACAGGAGATACCAAGTGGCGATCTGGACGAGCCCAACGCCGAACCAGTCCGTGTGGCCCTCGGGCATGCCGGTGGCGACCGCGCCGACGCCGCCGGTGTTCGCCAGCGCCACGGGGATCGCGGCGGCCATGCCGACGATGATGATGATCCCGTGGAGCGTGTCCGCCCAGGCGACCGAGTTCATCCCGCCCCAGGCGGTGATGCCGACGAAGACGAGGGTGCTCATCCAGAACGCCACGTCGAGCGGGATCGTCGTGACCGTCGCGATGATCGTCGCCATGCCGATCGTCTGGCCCGCCGTCAGCGCGATCTGGCCGATCACGGTCGCGAGCGCGGCGAAGTACTTCGTCGACGACCCGAACACGCGCCCGAGGAGTTCCGGGACGCTGACGACGTCGAAGGCGTAGAGGTAGCCGATCACCAGCGAGATAGAGATCCAGGCGATCCCCTGGGTCATCGCGTACCACTGGGCGCTGATCCCGTCGACGAACGCTTTCTGGGCGATCCCCATCGTCAGCCCGCCGCCGACGAACGTGGCGAAGTACGTCATCGTGAACGGGATCAACCCCAGGTTCTTGCCCGCGAGGGTGAACTCGACGTAGCCCGCCCCAGCCCCGCGACCGTACCACCAGGCGATGAGAATCGTGATCACGAAGTAGCCGATCATCGACGCCACGAGCGGATCGATCATCGTCCTATTCTCACATACGATAACGAGAACTTCAGTTTACGTGCTGCGGCCGGTGCGGCGGCCCGAATGCGTCTCACTCGGCGGAACGATTGCCGCGAGAACCGCCCTCGAAACGCCGGATTAGAACTGCAGGTGCGACGTCGAATCCGGACCGTCGTCGTCATCGTCGTCGCGGCTCGGCCCCGCTCGCAGGAACGTCACGTCGTCGTCGACCAGATACACCTGGCCGTCCTCGACGTCGATTTCCACGTCGGGAAGCGTCGTGTCGGCGGCCTCGCCGTTGTCGCAGTAGCCGGTGCAGCTATCGAAGATCGACCCGTGCTTCGGGCAAACCACCCCGCCGTCGCGGACGATCGCGCCGACGCCCTCGCGGTAGAGGCGCTGGGCCTCGTGCGTGCAGCGGTTGACCCACGCTTCGACCGCGGGCCGATCATCGTCGTCGCAGGGCACGAGGAAGAACTCCTCGTCGTTGCCGTGCTGGTCCCGGACAGTGAACAGCCAGGAGCCCTCCTCCTCGACCGTGTCGACGCTCGTCAGCCGGTAGCGACCGCTCATGTGGGTTCGTGCGGACGGGGACGTGATAATTTCTCGGGCGACGCCGGGCGAGCGGCGACCGGCCCCGCAACGGCGTCGTGACGCCGCGGCGAGGTGACGCCGCGCGTCGCAGCACCCACGTCGTTTGCCCTGAAAACTAACTGTCGGGAGGCGGTAGATCTCGTATGTCCTACCAGACTACTGTCGGCTGGTCTCTCCTGTCCTCCGGCATCGTGACGCTCGTGTTGAAAGTGCTCCCCGGCGACTCGCTGTGGTGGGGCCTCGGGCTGCTCGCGCTCGGCATCCTGACGCTGTACGTCAGGCAGTAGCGGGGCGGGCGCAGTCGCGCGGCGTCGGCAGTACCGCGGCGTCGGACGTCGACTGCGACGCCGGCGGCGACCGCGGTCGCGGCCACCCCGTCGCGTGCCGAGGGGCTTATGCACCGGCGGTCCCGACCTCCGGGTATGACCACCGACGTCGGCCTCGACGAGCGCGATCGGGCCATCGTCAACGCGTTTCAGGGCGGCTTTCCGGTCGTCGAAGAACCCTTCGAGCCGGCGGCCGCCGCGCTGCGCGAGCGGGGCGTCGATATCGACGCCGACGAGCTGCTGGCGCGCGTGCAGGCCCTCGACGAGGAGGGCGTGCTGACCCGCTTCGGCGCGCTCATCAACGCCCAGGAGATCGGCGGCGCCGCGACGCTGGTCGCGATGCACGCCCCCGAAGAGCGCTTCGAGGACGTCGTTGACGCCGTCAACGACCACCGCGAAGTCGCGCACAACTACGAGCGCGAGCACCCACACCTCAACGTCTGGTTCGTGGTGTCGGTCGCCGACCCCGACCGCGTCGAGGCGGTGCTCGCAGAGATCGAGGCCGAGACGGGTCAGGAGACGTACAACCTGCCCAAGCAACAGGAGTTCCGGGTCGAGGCGAAGTTCTACGTCGACGGGCCGGTCCCCGAGGGAGACGTGGATCTGTCCGATCTCGGGCCCGAGGTGACGCCGAGCGAGCGCGGGACGCTGACCCCCGCCGAGCGCGACCTCGTGCTCGAAATTCAGGACGGGCTGCCGATCACGGCGACGCCGTACGCCGACGTGGCGGAGGCGATCGACGCCGACCCCGCGTGGGTGCGCGAGACCATCAAGCGCTTCGACGCCGAGGGCAAAGTCAGGAGAGTCGGCGTGATCCCGAACCACTACGCGCTGGGCTACACCGAGAACGGGATGACCGTCTGGGACGTTCCCGACGAGAAAGTCGCGGAGGTCGGCCCAGAGATCGCGAGCCTCCCCTTCGTGACTCACTGCTACGAGCGCCCGCGCCACGACGGCGTCTGGCCGTACAACTTCTTCGCGATGACCCACGGCCGCAGCGAGGAGGAGAGCGCCGAGCGCGTCGAGCAGGTCCGCGAGCGCATGGCCGAGTTCTGGACGGTTGGCGAGGACGACTGGGACACGCTGTTCTCGACGCAGATCCTCAAGAAGACCGGCATCAGGATCGACGAGCGCGCGAGCGCGAACACCGAGGAAGCCGAGTCGGAGACGTCCGGAGAGGAGGAATCGGAACCAGCCGACGAGAGCGCGACGAACGAGTCGGCGCCGACCGGACGGAGCGAGTAACCGAACGTGTTCGGGCAAACCGGCGAGTGGGCGAGGGAGAAAGGAAGCGAACGACCGAGAGGACCCAGATGATACCGCTACTCCACGACTTTTCGGGCGCGACGGTGCTGGTCGTCGGCGGCGGGAGCGTCGGCGCCCGGAAGGCCCGGCGGTTCGCCCGCGAGGCCGACGTGATCGTGCTCGGCCCGGCGTTCGGCGACCGCGAGTTCGGCGACAGCGAACTCGTCCGCGCGGCGCCCGACCCGGCCGAGATCGGGGAGTGGGTCGAGCGAACCGAGCCGGCGCTGGTCGTCGCGGCGACCGACGACGAGGCCGTCAACGAGGCAGCCGCAGCGGCCGCGCGCGATCGGGGCGCGCTGGTCAACCGGGCCGACCGCAGCGGGTCGCGCGACGCCGGCAGCGTCGTCGTCCCCGCGACGGTGCGGGACGATCCGGTCGTCGCCGCGGTCGCGACCGGCGGGACGAGCCCGGCGCTCTCGCGACACCTGCGCCGGGAAGTCGAAAGCGAACTGGAGGGCGCCGGCGCGATGGCCGAGCTGACGGGCGAACTGCGCTCGGAACTGAAAGCGAACGTAGACGATCCGGACGCGCGTCGGGCGGCGATCGGGGCCGTCGTGCAATCGTCGCGCGTTTGGAAGGCTTTACGTACCGGAGACCCCAATGCCCGTCAAGTGGCACGGGACGTGATCAACGAAGAACTGGGCGAGTACCCCGGTGAGTCGCCATGCTGACGGGGTCCGGCGTCATCTCCGGCGTCAGCGTCGCCCACCAGCGGGCGACCGTCGACGAGGTCGCCGCCGCCGGCGCCGACGACCAGCGCGCCGAGATCGAGCGACTGCTGGCCCGACCGGGCGTCGAGGAGGCGTTCGCGCTCCAAACCTGCAATCGCACGGAGGCGTACGTCGTCACCGACGACCCGACGGTCGGACGGGCGACGCTGGGCGGCTTCGCCGACGAGGTGTCCGAGGAGTCGGTGGTGTACACCGACCACGAGGAGAGCCTGCGGCATCTCATGCGGGTCGCGGCCGGGCTCGAATCGCTCGTGCTCGGAGAAGACCAGATCATCGGACAGGTCCGGACGGCCTACGAGGACGCCCGCGGCGTCGGCGGCATCGGGCCGATGCTCGACGAGGCCGTCACGAAGGCGATCCGCGTCGGCGAGCGCGTCCGCACGGAGACGGCGTTCAACGAGGGCGTGCTCTCGCTGGGCAGCGCCGCCGCCGAGCTGGCGACCGAGGAGCTCGCGCTCGAAGACGCGACCGCGCTGGTCGTCGGCGCGGGCGAGATGGGGACGCTGGCGGCCAAATCTCTGGCCGACCGCGACGTCGCCGAGCTGGTGATCGCCAACCGCACCGTCCCCCACGCCGAACACGTCGCCAAGGAGGTCGACGCCGACGCGAGCGCGGTCGCCCTGCCGGCCGCGGAGACGGTCGCCGAACGAGCGGATCTGGTCGTCACGACGACCGCCAGCGACGACCCGCTGCTCGACGCCGCGGCGTTCGCCGACGGCGGCGAGACGACCGTCGTCGACGTGGCCCAGCCCCGCGACGTGGACCCCGAGGTCGCGGAGCTGTCGCCGGTCACCGTGTTCGATCTGGACGATCTGGAGACGGTGACCGACGAGACGGAGCGCCGACGACGCGAGGCCGTCGACGAGGTCGAGGCGATCATCGACCGCGAGTTCGAGCGCCTGCTCGAACAGTACAAGCGCAAGCGCGCCGACGAGGTGATCGCCGCGATGTACGAGAGCGCCGACCGCGTCAAGTCCGAGGAGGTCTCGACGGCCGTCTCGAAACTCGAAGCCGAGGCCGACGGCGACCTCCCCGACGAACAGCGCGAGGTCGTCGAAGCGATGGCCGACGCGCTGGTCAACAAGCTGCTGGCGCCGCCGACCAAGAGCCTGCGGGAAGCCGCCGCCGAGGACGACTGGACGACGATCAACACCGCCCTCCAGCTTTTCGACCCCGACTTCGGCGGCGAGGACGGCCCGCCGGCGTTCGTCAGCGAGATGCTCGAAGGGGAGGGCGGGGAGCTGCCGACCGGCGTCTCGGCCGCCATCCCCGACGAGCTCGCCGAGGAGATTCCCGACGACGTCGCGGCCCAGACCGACGACTGACGGGGCGTTTTGGCCGTGCTGTCTCAGCGCTCGACAGCGCAGCGCTCGTCGTACTCCACGTCCGCGACCGACGCGATCGCCGGCTCGTCGCCACAGACCGGACAGTCCGGGTTCTTCTGGAATTCCACGGTCTCGAACGACAGTGCCATCGCGTCGTAGACGACCAGCCGTCCCTCAAGCGGGTCGCCCGTTCCCAGCAGCAGCTTGACGGCTTCGGTCGCCTGGAGACATCCCACCGTGCCGGGGAGCACGCCCAGCACGCCCGTCGTCTCGCAGTCCGGCACCGTCCCCGCGGGCGGCGCTTCGGGGAACAGGCAGCGGTAGCAGGGTGCATCGGCGTTTGCGGGAAACGTCGTTATCTGGCCCTCGAACTGGAACACGGCGCCGTGGGTGAAGGGGACGCCCGCGAGGGTGCAGGCGTCGTTGACGAGGTAGCGCGTCCGGAAGTTGTCGCTGCCGTCGACCACCAGATCGTACTCCGCCAGCAGCGCGTCGATATTCTGGCTGGTGACGCGCGTCTCGTGCGTCTCGACGTCGACGTCGGGGTTCAACTGGGCGACGAAGTCGGCCGCGCTGTCGACTTTCGGCCGCCCGACGTCGGCGTCGCCGTGGAGCACCTGCCGCTGGAGGTTGGAGCGCTCGACCACGTCGTCGTCGGCGATTCCGATGCGCCCGACGCCCGCGGCCGCGAGGTACTGGATCGCGGGCGAGCCGAGACCGCCGGCGCCGACCACAAGCACGGAAGCGTCCAGCAGGTCCCGCTGGCCCTCGGGGCCCACGTCGTCCATGATGACGTGCCGGGAGTACCGATCCAGCTGGACTGGATCGAGGTTCAGGTCGGTCATGGTGGAGCATAGCAGAGGGATTCGCTTAAGCCCGAGGGAACGGGCGCGGACGATCGAGACGGTAGCGAGGCCCGCTGCCGAAGCGCTTTACCCCGCCAGCGCCCAACGGGGAGCCAGATGGTCGAAGACGTCACGCCCGACGAGATCGCCGAACGGATCGAGGACGACGAAGCGCCCCAGATCGTCGACGTCCGGAAGCCGGCGCAGTTCCGGCAGGCCCACATCCCCGGCGCCGAGAACGTCCCGTTTCCGGAACTGCCCCGAACGGTCGATCAGATCGACTGGGACGACGAGATCGTCGTCGCCTGCGCGATCGGCAAAAGCTCGCAGAAGGCCGCCCGGATGCTCGAATCCTACGAGGGCGTCGACGACGACGCCGACGTGTACAACCTCGACGGCGGTCTCCGCGCGTGGGACGGCGACGTGGCGTCGGGGCGGGAAAACGGCGAGAGCGCGGTCGAAACCGAATCCGGCGACGAGGGCCCGAGCGCGGCGTCCGGCGACGCGCCGTTCTGACAGGCGGACGACGTTCTGCGGCGGTAAGACGAGCGATCTTGCGCTTCTCCGGCCGAGTAGCTACGCTTGACACGATGACAGGCAACCTCTGCCAGAGTACCACATTTTAAGTGCGTGGTGTGCCAAACCATACCTTGTATGGCGTCCGCACCCAACGATGCCGGCGACGACGTGCTCGACAGCTTCCTATCGCGTCGCGGTCACGAGACGGAGACAGTAGGATGGGAGCGGAGCTACAACAAGAAGCAGTGTCCGGAGTGTGGCGGACTCCACGACACCGACGCTTCGGAGTGTGGGATCTGCGGCTGGGGACCGACCGGCCCCGCGGTCGCGGACGACTGATCCCCCGGAGCGGGCCGTTCTCGACACCACCCGTTTATTCTCGCTGCAGAGGATTGTTGAATCTCCACACCAGCCGGTAGTATTATAACCCATTATTTCCTCAGGCATCGGTGGAGATAGAAATGCCTCGATGCCAGAACTGCGACGCGTTCGTGACGCGGGCCTACGCCCGAGTGTTCACGCCCAGAGGGACCGACGAGCCGCGCGTCTGCCCCCAGTGCGAGGACAAAATCCGGGACGGCAGCGACGTCCGCGAAGCTCGCTCGTCGCGTGGAAACTAAATTACGGTGTTTTCGAGCGCGAACCCAGAGGCTTATGGGGTTTCGTGGCGTTACCCATTGTAATGACTGACGCCGATGCGACCGTGACCCGGCTGTTCGGCGGTCCGGGGAGCGGTAAGACGACGGCCCTCCTCGATCGAGTCGACGAGTTGCTCGAGGACGACTCGGTCGACGTGCGCGACGTTCTGGTCGTTTCCTACACGCGAGCGGCCGCCCAGGAGATCCGCGAGCGCCTCGCGGAGCGAATCGACGAGAATCCGCGCGCGCTGCAGGGCAACGTCTGCACGATGCACGCGAAAGCGTACGAGCTACTGGATCTCTCGCGGGGCGACGTCGTGGGGGAGTCCGACAAGAGCGACTTCTGCGAGGAGTTCGGCATCGAGTTCGAGGACGAGTACGGCGGCGCCGGTCGACGGACCGCGCGTTCGACGACGCTTGGCAACAAGATCATCGCGACCAGCCAGTGGCTCCAGCGGACCCGCCGCGACGTCTCCGACTGGTACGACGTCCCCTTCCAGTGGGACGAAGAAGAGGTCCGCCTGCCGCCCGAGATCGACCCGAACGCTCAGGAAGGGAACAAGTACACGCCGACCTGGCCGAGCGACGACGAGCGGATCGACGTACCCGAGGCGATCCGGGGCTGGCGCAACTACAAGGGCGATCACGGACTGACCGGCTTCGCGGACATGCTCGAACGGGTCAAGCAGCGCTCGCTGCTCCCGAACGTCGACTATCTGGTGATCGACGAGTTCCAGGACATCACGACGCTGCAGTACGACGTCTACGAGGAGTGGAAACCCCACATGGAGAAGGTGCTGATCGCGGGCGACGACGACCAGGTCGTCTACTCCTGGCAGGGCGCCGATCCCGCCCTGCTGCTCGACGAGGAGGTCGACGAGGACGTGATCCTGCCGAACTCCTACCGGCTTCCCTCCGACGTGCTAAACGTCGTCAACCGGGAGATCCGCCACATCGAGAAGCGCCAGGACAAGGACCTCAAGCCGCGCAAGGAGGGCGGCGTCGTCGAGGGGATCGAGAGCCCCTCGATGCTCGATCTGGTCAGGAACGTCCGCTCGACGCTCGAGGAGGACGAGGACGGGACGGTGATGTTGCTGTTCCGGGCGCGCTACCAGATGTTCCGCTTTATCGACGACTTCATCACCGAGGGGATCCCCTTCAGCTGCCTGACCGACCAGCGGATGTGGACCGACCGGCTCACGCAGTTCGTCACCGCCGTCGAGGCGATCGACGATGACGAGCCGATCGACGGGCTTCAGGCCCGCCGACTCGCCGACATGCTCGCGGACTCAGCGTTCGGCTCGAACGAGCGCGACGCGCTGTTCGACGCGATCGACGAGCGCGAGGAGGCGGCCGGCGTCGACGATCTGACCGACCTGACGATCGAGCCCGAGCTGATCGGCGAGCACGTCCCGTTCATGCCCGGCCCGGCGTCGGCGTCGGACATGTCCCGGAAGATCACGAGCTTCCAGTCGAAAAGCATCAAGTCGTACTTCGCGGTCGGCGAGTACCTCGACATGGATCCCGAGCGCGTCCGCGTCGGCACGATCCACAGCGCCAAGGGTCGCGAGGCCGACCACGTGTTCGTCGCGACGGACCTCACCGAGAAGGTCGTCGAGCAGATGGCCGCGACGGTCGACGATCCGACCGACGTGCCCGGCTGCGAGGAGTTCACCAAGACGACCGACCCCGTCCCGACGCTGACGGACAACGAGCGCCGCGTGTTCTACGTCGGCATGAGCCGCGCGCGCGAGCGGCTCGTCCTCCTGGAGAACCTCGTCGACGGCGCCCCGACGCTGCCGATCGACGTCATCCTGGACGACGAGCCTAACAACGAACCCATCGAGGAGTTGCTCACGCAGGCCCGCCAGCCGGCCGAGGCCCAGTAAGGGGATGGCGGCCGACCCGACGCCCGATTACGAGCGACTGGTGAGCGTCCTCGCCGACGCGGCGGCGTTCGTCCACGTCGGTAACCGGCACGACCCCGAATTCTCGTACTGCGCCGGCCCCGTTCGCCCGGAACGCCGAAGCGCGTTCGTGTTGACCGCCGACGAGACGGTTCTCTGCGTCCCCGAACCGATCGCGCCGAGCGCCGAGCGTGCGTTTCCGGGCGACGCCGTCCGCGCGTTCGATCCGGACCGACGCCACCCCGGGCTGGCCGCGGCCGACGCGCTCGCGGACCGCGGCGTCGGGGGGACGGTTCTGACGCCGCCGGCGATCGGGCACGACGCCGCCCTGTATCTCGAACGCGCCGGCTACGAGCTGTCATCGACCGACGCCGTCGCGCAGACCCGCGAGCAAAAGACCGGCGCCGAGCTGTCCCGTATCGAGCGCGCGCAGGCGATCGCCGGCGCCGGTCTCGACCGGGCGCGGGCGGTCCTCGGTGCATCGACCGTCGACGGCGACCGGCTCGTCCGCGACGGCGAGACGCTGACCGCCGAGCGGCTGGGCCGCGAAATCGACGCCGCGATGGCGGGCACGGGCGGCGACCCGGCGCGGAACACGGCGGTCGGCGTCGACGGCCCGCCGGTCGATCCCGCTCTCGGTGGCGATCCTGCGGTCGGCGGTGGGGACGCCACCCCGCTCCGCCCCGCCGCGACGATCACCGTCGCCGTCGCGCCGCGAGAGCCCGGCGGCTACCACGGCCGCCTCGCGCGAACGCTCGTCGTCGACGGCGACGGCGGCTGGGAGCGGCGCGCGAACGTGGCCGTGCGCAACGCCAGGGAAGCGGCGCTCGCGGAACTTTCGGAGGGGGCCGGTACGGCACCGGCGTCGGTGCGCGGCGAGATCGTCGCCGAACTGGGCGCCTACGGCTTCGACGCCGGTCCCGAGTCCGAGGTCGTCGTCGACGAGCTGGGCGGCGGCGTCGGGCTCGAACAGCGGGAAGCGCCGCGGCTCTCGGCGGGCGGCGAGCTTCGAGCGGGAACCGTACTGGCGATCCGGCCCGGACTGTCCGATCCGGAACGGGGGCACGTCGAACTCGCCGACGTCGCGGTCGTCCGCGAGGACGGCGTCGATCTGCTCGGCGATCACGCGACGTCGATGGCGGTAGAGAAGTAGCGGATCGGCCGATCGATCACTCGTCGTCCGCGGACTCCGACTCCTCGGGGTCCGGAAGCACCCCGCCGACCGTCTTTTCGACGACCAGCGTCGGCAGATCCTGCGGCGTGACGAGCACGCGCTCGGCGACGACCAGCAACACGCCGAGTACCACGAACAGCAGCCCGATCGGGTTCCCGTCGAGGTAGAGGCCGCCGCCGGCGTACACCATCGAGAGCGCCACGGCGAGGGTGCCGACGAGCGTGATCGACTCCAGGATTCCGATCTTCATCGGCCGATCGTAGGCGGGTCGGCGTCAAAAGCCCACCGGGCCGGGACGAAAGCGGGAACGCTTCCGGCTGCCGAAAGAGCAACTGTTAGGGGCCGGGCACGCAACGGGAAAAGCATGACCGATCCCGCAGACCTCGCGTCGCGCGTGCGCGAGGGCGAGCTTCGCCTGCACGAACTCGAAGAACACGCGGACCACGAGACGGCCGCCGAAGCCCGGCGGCGGTACGTCGCCGAGGAGACCGGCGCCGACTTAGAGACCGTCGGCGAGTACGCGTTCGACGCCGCCGAGGCCGAGCCGAACGTCGAGAACATGATCGGCGCCGCGCAGGTGCCGATGGGCGTCGTCGGCCCCGTTCCGGTGGCCGGCGGCGCGGCCGACGGCGACTACCACCTCCCGCTGGCGACGACCGAGGGCGCGCTGATCGCCAGCGTGAATCGCGGCTGCTCGGCCATCCGGTCGGCCGGCGGCGCCGACGCCCGAATCACCGACTCGGGGATGACCCGCGCGCCGGTGTTCCGCGTCGACGGCGTCGTCGAGGGCAAAGAAGTGGTGGACTGGGTGGCGGACAACGAGGCCCGACTGCGCGAGGCGGCCGAGTCGACGACCAGCCACGGCGAGCTGCTGGGCGTCGACCCCTACGTCGTCGGCGACTCGGTCTACCTGCGCTTCGCCTACGACACGAAGGACGCGATGGGGATGAACATGGCCACGATCGCCACCGGCGAGGCCTGCGACGTGATCGAGGCCGAGACGCCCGCCGAACTCGTCGCGCTCTCGGGCAATCTCTGCTCGGACAAGAAGCCAGCCGCGATCAACGCGATCGAGGGCCGCGGGCGAACCGTCACGGCCGACGTCGAACTCGATCGCGAACTCGTCGAGGAGCGGTTCGGCACGACGCCGGAAGCCATCGCGGAGGCCAACACTCGCAAGAACCTCGTCGGCAGCGCGAAAGCCGGCAGCCTCGGGTTCAACGCCCACGCCGCCAACGTCGTCGCCGCCGCGTTCCTCGCGACCGGGCAGGACGAGGCCCAGGTCGTCGAGGGCGCCAACGCCATCACGACGATCGACGACCGCGGCGACGCGCTGTACGCCAGCGTCAGCATCGCCAGCCTCGAAGTCGGGACGGTCGGCGGCGGGACGAAGCTCCCGACCCAGGCCGAGGCGCTCGACGTGCTGGATCTCCGGGGCGGCGGCGACCCGCCGGGGTCGAACGCCGACGCGCTCGCCGAGATCATCACCGTCGGCGCGCTCGCCGGCGAGCTCTCCTTGCTCGCCGCGCTGGCGTCGCGGCACCTCTCCAGCGCCCACGAGGATCTCGGGCGCTGAGATCGGGCCGCGACCACTGCCGCGAGAGGGCGTAACTGAAACTGCTGCGTTTTCTCGCGTTTCTGTACTTCTCTCCCGCGATGGCGTTTCGCCATCAGTTTCACTTTCACCGCGCGCTCAAGGCTCGCCTTTAGTGCAAATCCGCCGGTAGCTTCGGACGCGTCCGCACGGGTAGCACCGGCGGACGCGTCCACCCATGACAGCAACTGATCGCCGGGACGACGCTCCCGACGGACCGCACTGTGGCTGCGAGCGGCGGTACCGCTGGCTGGCCCTCCTCAAGCGCGTCCTGCGGATCGTCGCCCTGATCGTGTCGATCTGGACCGCCCTCCAAGCACCGTAGGCGGTGACGGTCCCCCGTTGTCGTCTACAGCAGCCGATAGACGCCGCGGTTCTCCGAGACGCGACCGCGCTGGGCGAGCTTATCGAGGCTCTTTCGGACGTACTCGACCGGGACGCCGCGCTCGCTCGCGTACTCGATCACGTCGTCCTCGGTCGGCTCCTCCAGCGTTCGGAGCGCGTCGAGCACCGTCTCCTTCCGGCTCTGGCCGCCGCCCGCGGATCGCTCCATCGCCCGATCGGCCGCCTCGTCGACGGCGTCGGGATCGATGCCCGACCCTTCCAGGTACTCCGCGTCGTCGACGACGGCGTCGTCGACCTGCGATTCGAGTTCGGCGAACGAGTCGACCGCGGCGAACGCCTCGCCGTGGTCCTGGCGGTTGGCGAGCATCGACGCCCGGACCTCGCGGGCGTGGTCCTCGTCGTCGGTCTCGACGAACTTCTTTAACTTCTCGAACTGGTGGGTCTTCCCGCAGCGCTGGCACTGGGCGGTCTGCTGGCGCCCCTCGACCAGCCAGAGCGCGCTGCAGTCGCTACAGCCGACGACGGCGTACATGCGTCGTCGTACCGCCCGGTCGCTAATAACGTCACCGTCGGGAGCGGATCGAGAGAACGAGCGACGGGCGGCAGGGCTTCCCGAACGCTTAGGTTTGATTCCGCTGTACGGCCGGGCATGGACGTCGTTGCTCCCGCGGACGAAGAACCGACCGAAGCCGTCGACGGCGTACACCTGTCGCTGCTGGCCGGCGGCGAGCGGATGAACCTCCAGCGCTTCGAGATCGAACCCGGCGCGGTCGTCCCCGAACACAGCCATCCCCACGAGCAGACGGGAATGGTCGTCGAGGGGACGCTGACGTTCGTCCTGGCCGACGGTACCGAGCGAGCTGTCGGCCCGGACGAGACGTACGCGCTGGCGGGCGGCGAAGCGCACGGCGCCGAAAATCGGGGCGACGAGCCGGTCGTCGGCGTCGACGTGTTCAGCCCGCCGCGGACGGACCCCGACTGGCAGGATTAGTTCTCGACCGGGCGCCGCATCTCGACGTGGGGGATCCCGGCCTCCTCGAACTCCTCGCCGCGGCGCTCGTAGCCCAGGCGCTCGTAGAACCCGGCGGCGCGCGTCTGGGAGTGCAATTTTAGCGTTTCGAGCGCTCGATCGCGCGCTTCGGCGTGCACGGCGTCCATCAGGTCGCGTCCGATCTCGTTTCCGCGGTGGGACGCCAGCACGGCGACGCGCTCGACCTTGCCGACGCCGCGTTTCGGGAAGCGGATCCGGGCCGCCCCGATCGGCTCCTCGCCGTCGTAGGCGACGAAGTGGACCGCTGCGGCGTCGATTTCGTCGTGATCGTCGTACTCCAGTTCCTCGTCGACGTCCTGTTCGTCGACGAAGACGGTTCGGCGCACCGCGAACGCGTCCTCGCGCTCGCTTTCGTCGGTCGCGACGCGAACCTCGGTCATGGGACGGCCTATTGGCCGGACCGACGAGAACATTTCGACGTCGGATCGCCCGGAGGGGTTCGTCCGTCGAACAGTCCGGCGTCGATCCCATCGGACGGTAATTATATACCAGCCGCACGCCTGATTGGCGTGTATCTGTGGCCGACACGATGAGCGATGATTCCCGATGAACGACTCGCTTTCCCACGGTGAGGGCAACGGGGACACCATCAGAGTGCTGTACGTCGGTCCGCTGGCAGACGAGCTAGCGGCAGGGCTTCCCTTCGAAGAAGCGATGTCGTTCCGAACGGTATCGCGTTCGGCGGCCGCCGTCGACGCGATCGGGCCCGAGATCGACTGCGTCGTCGCCGCGCACGATCCCCCGGCCGTCGACGCCCGTCGGTTTCTCGACCGGCTCCGATCCGACGGCTACGAGCAACCGTTCATTCTGTACGGCCCCCGAGTGCGGGCGAGCGTCGTCGAAGCGGTCCTCTCGTCGGGGGGCGACTATCTGTGTTCCGACTCCGACACGGCGGCTCGGTCGGCGCTCGCCCTTCGAATCCGAAAGACCGTCGAGTCCGAGCGGACTCGAGCGGACCTCGATCGGATGAGCCGGGCGATGAACCAGGCGCCCGTCGGGATCACGATCGGCGACGCGATGGTCGAGGACGAACCGCTCGTGTACGTCAACGATCAGTTCGAGCGCGTCACGAGATACGAACGCCCCGCGGTGCTCGGTCGCAACTGCCGGTTCCTGCAGGGGGAGGGGACGGACGGGGAGACGGTCGACAGGATACGGACGGCCATCGAAAACGAGGAACCGGTGTCGGTCGAGCTGTTGAACTACCGGCGCGACGGGACGCCGTTCTGGAACCAGCTGGACATCGCTCCAGTGCACAACGACGGCGAGGTGACCCACTACTTCGGGTTCCAGAAGGACGTCACCGAGCGAAAAGCACTCGAAGAGGCGCTTCAGGAACGGATCGAGTTACAGGACCGGTTCGCGAGCGTCGTCTCGCACGACCTCAGAAACCCGCTCACGATCGCTCAGGGGCGCCTGGAGATGGCCCGCGAGAACCGCGACGACGAGGATCTCTCGGCGGTCGCGGACGCCCTCCATCGGATGGACGGGATCATCGACGGCGTGCTCAAGATCGCCCGCCACGGAGTCGCGATACGCGATCCGGAACGGCTCGATCTCGCGGCGATCGCTCGGGAAGCGGGGTCGTTGGTCGGCATCCGTCCGGAGATCGACGAAGAACTGCCGACGGTCGAGGGGGATTCCGAACGGGTTCGGACGCTGTTCGAGAACTTGCTTCGCAACAGCAAGGACCACGCCGGCGAGACGCCGACGATTCGCGTCGGCCCCCGCGACGGCGGGTTTTACGTCGAAGACGACGGCCCGGGAATTCCCGAAGGCGATCGGGAATCCGTGTTCGAGTGGGGCGTCACCACCGCCGACGACGGCACGGGGTACGGACTCGCGGTCGTCCGGACGATCGCGCGAGCCCACGGCTGGGAGGTGTCGGTGACCGACGGGTCGACGGGCGGCGCACGGTTCGAGTTCGCGGTCGGCGCGCGGCCCAGCGTCGGATCGTAGCGGCGCTGGCGTCACGGCCGCGAAAAGAAAATCGGAGAGAGCCCGAAAAACTCTCTACGAGAGTTTTTCGATGTTGCTGACGACTTCGTCGGCGTACTCGCTGGTCGAGAGCTTCTCGGCGTCCTCGAGGTTGCGCTCGAGGTCGTAGGTGACCTTGCCCGAGGAGATCGTCTCCTCGACGGCGTCCTTGACGAGCTGGGCGGCGTCCTCCCAGCCGATATAATCGAACAGCAGGGCGCCCGACAGCGTGATTGCCGAGGGGTTCGCCTGGTCCTGGCCGGCGCGCTTGGGCGCGGAGCCGTGGACGGGCTCTGCGAGACAGCGACCCTCGCCGAAGTTGGCGCCCGGCGCGATGCCGAGGCCGCCGATCTGGGCGCCCGCGGCGTCGCTCAGGTAGTCGCCGTTGAGGTTCGGCATCGCGAGCACGTCGAACTCGTCGGTGCGGAGCTGCATCCACTGGAGCATCGCGTCGGCGAGGCGCTCCTCGACCATCACGGCGCCCTCGGGGATGTCGATGTCCTCCTGAGTCTCCCACAGCGAGTCGGGGGCGGCGAAGACCTCGTCGTCGGGGTACTCCTCCTCGGCGACCTCCATACCCCACTCGGAGAACTGCCCCTCGGTGAACTTCATGATGTTACCCTTGTGGACGAGCGTGACCTTGTCGCGGTCGTGCTCGATGGCGTAGTCGATCGCCTCGCGGACGAGGCGCTTGGAGCCCTTCTCGGTGATGGGCTTGATGCCGATGCCGATCGGGCCGTCGTGCATCGTCTCGTCGAAGCCCATGTCCTGTTCGACGAAGTCGCGGACCTGCTCGACCTCGTCGGTGCCGGCTTCCCACTCGATGCCGGCGTAGACGTCCTCGGTGTTCTCCCGGAACGTCACCATGTCCATCTCCTCGGGCGACTTCATCGGCGACGGGACGCCGTCGAGGTAGTACGTCGGACGGACGTTGGCGTACAGGTCCAGCGTCTGGCGGAGCGCGACGTTGAGCGAGCGGAAGCCGGCGCCGACGGGCGTCGTGAGCGGGCCCTTGAGCGCGACGCGGTGCTCGCGGATCGCCTCGACGGTCTCGTCGGGGAGGTTGACGTCCTCGCCGTACTTCTCGCGGGCCGTCTCGCCGGCGTAGACGCGCATCCAGTTGATGTCGCGGCCTGTGGCCTCGGCGGCGGCGCTGAGAATCTGCTGGGCCGCGGGGCCGACGTCCTTGCCGATCCCGTCGCCGTGGATGATCGGGATGATCGGGTTCTCGGGGACGTCGAGATCCTGTCCGTCGGCGTCCGAGACGGTGACCTTCTCACCGTCTTCGGGGACTTCGATCTTGTCGTAGCTCATGGTCGTTTTGACGGTATCCTGTTGGGGCTAAAAGGGCTGCCATTTGGCGCTGATACGCAAAACTTACTCGGACACGAGTGGACCGAGCTATCAAGGCCGCGGCGTCGAGATAGGGACGTATGCAGGTGATCGTCCACGGCGGCGCGGGCGACCGGCCCGACGACCCCGACGAACGTCAGGAAGTTCTCGATAGCGCGGCCGACCGCGGGGCCGAGGCGTCGACGCCGCTCGACGCCGTCGACGCCGCGGTGGGGGTACTCGAACGCTCGCCGCGGTTCAACGCCGGGACCGGCGGCGCCCGCCAGAGCGACGGTGCGGTCCGGACCGACGCCGGCGTCATGACGAGCGAGCGGGCGGTCGGCGCGGCGTGCTCGATGCCCGACGTCGAGCGGGCGGTCAGCGTCGCGCGGGTCGTCCTCGAAGAGACGCCCCACGTCCTGCTCAGCGGCGAGCACGCCGTCGCGCTCGCGGAGGACTACGGCGTCGAGACGGGCGTCGATCTCCTCACCGACCGGACTATGGAGCGCTGGGATCGGACGGCGCCGCCCGAGGGCCCGCCGAGCGAGCAGCTACCGTGGATCCACGACCACTTCGGCGCGACCGGGGAGGCCATGCCCGACGAGGAGCGGGACCGAGATGCCGACGGCGGAGACGCGCCGGACCGCGATCCAACGGACCACGACACCGTCGGCGCGGTGGCGACCGACGGCGACCGGGTCGCCGCGGCGACGTCGACCGGCGGGCGCTGGTACGCGCTGGCGGGGCGGGTCGGCGACGTCCCGCAGGTCGGGAGCGGCTTCTTCGCGACGCCGTCGGGCGGCGCGAGCGCGACCGGCGCCGGCGAAGCCATCGCGACGAACGGACTGGCGCGCCGAGCCGTCGCCCTGCTCGACGACGGCTTCGGCGCCGACGACGCCGCGGACCGAGCGATCGAGGCGTTCGATACCGAGACGGACGCCGAGGCTGGCGTGATCGTCGCGGAGCCCGACGGCGGCCTCGGTAGCGCGTTCAACAGCGCCGCGATGCAGACCAGTTCCGCCGGTTCTATCGAGTGAGCGAGAGCGCACCGAGCGAACGAGAGCCGAAGCTACCGGGCTGAACGGTCGAAAAAGACGGTATCGAACCGGATCGGGGTGCCGATCAGGCCGCGCTCGCGGACGCCGCCGGCGCCGCTGCGAGGGCCGGACCCTCGCCGCTGGCAGCGGTTGCGACGAGCACTGCCTGTTCGTCCGCGTCCGTCCCTTCGTCGGTCGTCCCTTCGCCGTCGGTCATGTTGCCGCCGTCCGTGGCGTTGTCGTCGCCCGCCGCGACGACGTCACCGTCACTCGCGTTCTCCTCGTCCGTCGTGACGTTCGTTTCGTCGTCGGTGACGTTCGTTTCGTCGTCCGATTCGTTGTCGTCACCGATCATCGCGTCGTCGGTCTCGTTGTCGTCGGTCGCGTTGTCAGCCATCCCTCCCGCGATCGAGACGCTGTCGATCGACCAGTTGTGCGCGCTGGCGTTTCCGATCGTGACGCTGCCCGCGCTGAGCTGCTCGATCGTGACGTTCTGGCTTCCCGTCTCGTTCTGACTGGCGCCGAGGTCGGTGTCGGCGGTGGCGTTATCCTCGGTCGTGGCGCCGTCCTCGGACTCGTTGCCGTCGCCGAAGAGACCGTCGTCGGAGTCGTTCGCGTCACCCGCGTCGTCCTGCATGCCGGCGGAGATCTGGCCGTCCATCTGACCGCCGAGGCCGACCTGCATCGACTGGACCGACATGTGCTGGACGGTCATCTCGGTGACGTCGAACTGCTCGACGGTGAGCGAGTGAAGCTGCATCGCACCACTCTCGTTCATCCCGGACTCATTCATCCCGGACTCATTCATCCCGGACTCAGTCATCCCGGACTCGTTCGTCCCGGACTCGTTCATATCGGCGGTGGCGTTGTCCTCGGACTCGTTGTCGCCGCCGAGGATACCGCCGTCGTCGGATTCGTTGTCGTCACCGCCGAGGATGCCGCCGTCGTCCTCGGTCTCGTTCTGCGCGCCGGTCTCGTTCTGCATCGACTCGTTCATCTGGGCGTCCCCCCCGACCGTGAGCTGCTCGATCGTGAACTGCTCGACGCTCATCTGCTCGATCGTCACGTTCTGAACGGTCAGGTTCTGTCCGCCCGAGGCGTTCGACTCGTCCATCTCGAGGGCCATCGTGTCGCCCTCGAGGTCCTCCATCGAGACGTTCTCGAGCGAGAGGTTCTGGAAGTGGACGCCCTCGAACATCAGGGATGCCTGATCCTCGGACGCCATCTCGTCGCTCGCGTTCTCGCCCAGTTGGACGTTCTGGACGTCCAGTTGCTCGATGGTCACGTTATGCAGCGTGGCGTTCTGCAGCTCGAGCGTCTCCGCGCTGGCGTTCTGGACGGTCGCGTCCGTCCCGTTGTCGGCTGTGTCTGTTCCGTTATCCGTCGTATCGTCCTCTTGGAATCCTGCGTCGCCTGCCGCGCCCGCGATCCCGGCGACCCCCATGCCGGTCGCGACGAGCACGACGACAAACACGACTCCAAGTTTGTGCAATGTAGCTCTCATGCTGGCGCCACCGATATGTCCGTCCGTCAACGGGATAAACGGGTTCGAACGTTTACCGGTTTTAGTGCGGCTAGAGAGCCCACAGGCAACTCTGCGTCGTTTAGAGCGCATGTCACATAGAGCCGAAACGTTCGTGAACGGCCTAACGTGGGCTTTCCTGCCGGCACCTGCCGGCCCCATCGGGCAGTCTAACGCTGGCGCCGACGATGCGGCGAGGCCCCACTGGCGGATTCTGCAAGCGAACCAACCGGTTCTGTTTGCTACAGTTACTGGGAGACCAGATCGATGCGTGTTGTTCCGCCGTTCCGATTCCGAAAGTAACGTGACCGAACTTTCCGGCGGCGCCGCGACGCCGCGCGCGGCCGGAACTTGCCCTCCTATCGCCGGAGTTACGACGATCGTCGAGGGATGAATTTAATATCGTCGAAGATGTCGGTCCGTTCGATGATCGGACGACGCGACGCGCGACGCCGCTGTCCGGCCTGCGGCGGCGCGCTGGTGAACGTGCAGGGACTCGTCGACTGTCCGGACTGCCGCTGGACCGGCGGCTCGCCCGCGGACGACGGCGGGTAGCGACTCGCGACCGGAGCGGGCAACTGCGTAACGCCTTTTGCCGTTTCCGACCACGTCCACGGTATGGCAGACAGCGACGTCGATCTGGACGCCGAGCAGTACGAGAAACACCGGGAGGCCGGGGAGATCCTCGCACAGGTGCGCGAGGAGGCCGCCGAGCGCGTCGAGGTCGGCGCGAGCCACCTGGAGATCGCCGAGTACGCCGAGGATCGGATCCGGGAGCTCGGCGGCGAGCCGGCGTTCCCCGTCAACATCAGCATCGACGAGGAGGCCGCCCACGCGACGCCGGGCGTCGGCGACGAGACGACGTTCGGCGAGGAGATGATCAACCTCGACATCGGCGTCCACGTCGACGGCTGGCTCGCCGACACCGCCGTCACCGTCGACCTCTCGGGGAACACCGAACTCGCCGAGGCGCCCGCCGAAGCCCTCGAAGCCGCCCTCGACATCATCGAGCCCGGCGTCGAGACGGGCGCGATCGGCGCCGAGATCGAGGACGTGATCGAGGGGTACGGCTACAACCCCGTCGTGAACCTCACCGGCCACGGCCTGGGCCACTGGGAACAACACACCGAGCCGACGATCCCGAACCGGTCGGTTTCGCAGGGGACGACGCTGGAGACCGGCGACGTCGTCGCCATCGAGCCGTTCGCCACCGACGGCACGGGCAAGGTCAACGAGGGCAGCGACGAGGAGATTTTCGCGCTCGAACGCGAGGGGACGGTTCGAAACCGCCAGGCGCGACAGGCCCTAGAGCAGATCACCGAGGAGTTCAAGACGCTGCCGTTCGCGACGCGCTGGCTGGACACGAGCCGGGCGAAGATGGCGCTCCGGCGGCTCAAGTCCGAGGATATCGTCCACGGCTACCCGGTGCTGAAGGAAGACGACGGTGCGCTGGTGAGTCAGAAGGAACACACGATCATCGTGACCGAAGACGGTTGCGAAGTCACGACGAAGTAACGCTCACGCGTTGTTCATCCGCTGGCTGGACCGCGCCCCGCAGTTCTGACACTCGGAGACGCGGTAGGGTTCTCGCGAGAACTGCGCGTTCTCTTCCTTGCGACTCTCCGTCCGGATCTGTACCGATACCTGGTGTAAGGTCTTCCTGTCGCAGTCGTCGCAGTGCTCGCGCAGCCCGTCGAAGGAGTCGTCTGTCGTTGCCATCTTACCAGCATCTACATACTACCGTAGTATAAAAACGCTACTCAGTTGACCCCAGTTTAGCCGTTTAATTGCGGTACGGCGTCGGGTTATTCCATGAGAACGTCGCAAATCAGTTGTAATTGTTCAAAAACTGCTTAGAACAACTCGTTTGCTATCAGACTGATGTTTGGTAGGAAGGTATAAATATGGTATCATAGAAGTAGTTGCCGGTTAAACATCAACGTATCGTCAGGTATGGGCTGCCTACTCGCGGCGTCGCGTAGCACCTATGCGGTCGGGGCCACCAGTGAACGTATGGAGCAGGTGTTCGCACCCTGGCGGATCGAGTGGGTGGAGCGCGACGGCGACGAGGGTGACGACCGGTGTCCGTTCTGCGCGCTACCCGAGCAGTCGGCCGACCGCGAGAACAGGATCGTCGCGCGGAGCGAGCGGTCGTTCGTGTTGCTCAACAACTACCCGTACAACCCCGGCCATCTCATGGTGATCCCGAACGCGCACACCGGCGATTACCGCGAACTCGATGAGGCGACGCTGCTCGACCACGCCAGGCTCAAGCAGCGGACGATCGACGCGCTGGACGCCGCGTTCGGGCCGGACGGATTCAACGCGGGACTGAACCTCGGCGGCGACGCCGCCGGCGGGTCGATCGACGACCACGTCCACACCCACGTCGTCCCGCGCTGGAGCGGCGACACGAACTTTATGGCCGTGATCGGAGAGACCAAAGTGATCGTCGAAGCGCTCGAGGACACGTACGAGCGACTGCACGACGCGTTCGCCGACCAGGCCGGGACCGAGCGTCCGGACGACGAGGACGCCGCCGTGCAGGTCGTCGAACCGCGTTCCTGACCCCGGCGGCCTTCCCGCGGAGTCGATAGCTCCTTACTGGTGGCACGCAAAGCGGGCGACAGAATGGAGCGGAAGGCGGCGCTCAGACGCGTCGGGCTCGTCGTGCTGGTGGGCAACGCCCTGCTGGTGGCGGCCAAGGCCGCCGTCTGGTACAGGACGGGCAGCCTCGCGGTCGGCTCGGAAGCCGTCAACAGCCTCACGGACGTCGCCTACAGCGTCGTGATCCTCGGCGGCCTCTATCTGACGACCCAGCCGCCCGACCTCGAACATCCCCACGGCCACGAGCGGATCGAGCCGTTCGTCTCGCTGTTCGTCGCCGCGGGCATCTTCGCCGCCGGCGGGGCGATCCTCTGGAGTTCTGTCGGCGCGATCCGCGGCGACGCCGGCGCGATCGCCGTCGCGCAAGGTCCCGGGGCGGCCGCCGTGCTCGCGGCGTCCGCCGCGATCAAGTACGGGCTCTACCGGTACTGCCTGCGCGTAGGCGAGACGAACAACTCGCCGGCGGTCACCGCGACGGCGCTCGACAACCGCAACGACATCCTGGCGTCGGTCGCCGCGCTCGTCGGCGTGCTCGGCGCGCAGGCGGGCTACCCCATCCTCGATCCGATCGCCGCGAGCGCCGTCGCCGTCGCGATCCTCTACACCGGCGTCGAGGTGGTGCTGGACAACGTCAACTACCTCGTCGGCGCGGCGCCGCCCGAGGACTTGCGGGCGGAGATCGTCCGCCGGGCCCTGTCCCACTCGGAGGTCGAGGGCGTCCACGACGTGGTCGCCCACTACGTCGGCCCGGAGATCGACGTGAGCCTCCACATCGAGGTCGAGGGCGAACGCACGCTACTGGAGGCCCACGAGATCGAGTCGGCGGTGATCGAGTCGATCCGCGACCTCGACGAGGTCGACGACGTGTTCGTCCACGTCGATCCGCGCGAACTCGGCGAGTGGAAAGACGACTACGCCGAGCAACTCGCCGCGAGAAATGGGGAGTAAGCGGATCGAGACGAACCCGCCGAAACGGTATTTTCGAGACCCGGATCCGGCGTTCCCACGCCGCGGGAATCGGTTCCTCGGTTCTTGGGCCGTCGAAACCAACGTTCACGTAGAGCCACGATGACTCCGATGGACGCCGCAGGCGACGAGGATCGCCAGTTCGAGCTGGACGCCGGAGACGAAGGGGACGACCGCGACGGCGCGGTCGCGCTCGAGACCGAAACCGGACTGCTCGTCTACGAGCCCGGGCGGCCCGACGCCTGGATCCACGCGGACTGCGAGCGCGACGTCCGGGAGTGACCGGCGTAGAATGGGCGACGACCGGACACCGGCGAGACGACCGGACATCATGACCCGAGAATCCGACCGACCGACAGACGACCACCCGCTCCGAGCGGTGCTGCACGTCACGCCCGATCCGAAAGCAGCCTGCGCTGTCGTCTCGGCCGGCTCGAACGACGAGTCGGTGTCGCTGAACGGCGGCGTCAGCGGCGGCGGCGAGATCGGTACAGCCTGTCACGCCGACGTCACGGTCGTGGAGGGTGAGAAACGGCAGCGGCGGCTCGTCAGCGACGCCGCGAACGACCACTGCATCTGCCCGGCGTTCGCGGCGCACCGCTGCGTCGCCACCGTCGAGCGAGTGCTCGGTGACGCCGTCGCCGTCCGCCTGTCGGTGCCGGGCCGCGGGACGCTCCGGGACGTCGTCGCCGACCTGCGCGAACGCGGCGCCGACGTCGAGCTCGCGCGCCTCGACACCGCCGACGCCGGGGACCGAACGCTGGAACTCGACGTCGGCGAGGTGACCGAGGCCCAGCGCGAGGCGATCCGGGTCGCCGACCGGCTGGGGTACTACGACGACCCGCGCGATGCAGATCTCGGCGACGTAGCCGACGAGTTGGGCATCTCCCGGTCGGCGGCGTCCCAGCGGCTCAACGGCGCAGCCTCGACGCTCGTGCTCGAACTGCTCCGCGCCGAGGACCGGTCGGCCTGACGGACTGGTTTTAAAGCCTTCAATATCCGCGACAGGGGTCACCGTCCGTCGGCGCGTACACTCATACGTGATGGAACGAAACGGCCGCCGATCCGACGGGAACGGTGCGGCGCCCCACCAGAAACGTGAGGAAGTCTACGTCGCGGAGTTCGTCTGCGACGTCGACGAAGGCTACGAAATCGACGAGAAGCGGGTGCTGGAGGCGACGCTCGACGCCAGCGCCGAGACGGGCGTCCTCGGGGTCGACATCGATCGGCCCGAGGTGCCTGCGGGGCGACGCCTGTGCGTCGCCGTCGAGTTCGCCAGCGAGCGCTCCCGACGGCGGTTCTGGGACTCCGGCGCCGGCGGCGAACTCGTCGACGCGCTCCGTGAGGTGGTCCCGACCGGCGCACTCGCGAACAGCGAGATGACCGAGCGAACGCGCGCGATGGCCGACTGATCGAGCAGACGCAAGCGACGGACGACTGATCGAGTGAACGCAGGCGACAGCCGACTGACCGTCCGTGGCTTCCGCCGTGCGATTCTCAGCGAGTGGGAGACGCGTGGCCCCCTTATGCGGTCCCGAGACCAACGGTAGATCATGAGCGCCGACACACCCACCTGCGAGGCCTGGGCACCGGACGAGTGCGAGGGGACGCCTCACTGCCCGCCGCGCTGTCCGCGGTTCGTCGACAAGATCGGCGACACCTGGACGGTCGAGCCGGCCGGCGCGGCGGATCGCGACGCGCTGTCGGCGATGTACCGCGACTTCGACCCCGACGAGCGCGCCCAGGGGCTACCGCCGATCGGCGAGGACCGGATCAACTCGTGGCTCGACGGGCTGCTCGCGGACGGCTGCAACTTCGTCGCGCGATCGGGTAGTCGCGTCGTCGGTCACGCGGCGTACGTCGCGTCGGCCGACGCCGAACCCGAACTCGCCGTGTTCGTCCACCAGGACTATCAGGGCCGCGGGATCGGGACCGAGCTGTGTCGCCACCTGATCGCCACCGCGGCGGCGGCCGACCGCGACGCGCTGGTGCTCGAAGTCGAACCGGCCAATCGGCAGGCGATCGCGGTCTACGAGAAGCTCGGCTTCGAGCGCGTCGAGGAGCGCTCGGCCGACGACCCGCTCCGGCGCTCGCTGTCGTTCGAGATGCGCCTACCGCTGTCGGATCCCCGCGTGACGGGCACCCAGAACCCGCCGATCGTCAACGACTGACGCTTTTCTCCCGTCGTCTCTCGACCGCTATCCCAGCGCGACGAGCATCGCGACCATCGTCCCGACGCCGACCGCGAGCCCGGCGACGAGTTCCCGCCGTCCGCCGCCGGGTAGGTCGCGTCCCTGGTCGAGTCCTTCGGGGATCAGATCGTGCAGGACGAGGTACACCATCGCGCCCGCGGCGAACCCGAAGCCGTAGGGGAGGATCCGGCGCGCGACGACGACGAAGTAGTACGCGATCACGGCGGCGATCGGCTGCGGGAGACTGGAGAAAACGGCCCACCAGACCGCGCGCCACTTGCCGACGCCGTAGGTGCGCAGCGGGATCGCGATCGCCAGCCCTTCGGGGATATTCTGGATCGAGATCGCGAGCGTCATGAACGCCGCGAGCGCCGGGATCCCCGCCGCGGCGGCCGCGCCGCCGACGTCGACGCCCAGGTCGGCGAACGCGACGCCGATCGCGACGCCCTCGGGAAAGCTGTGGACCGTCAGCGCGCCGACGATCAGCACCATCTTCCGGTAGTCGGCAGCGGCGAACTCGCGGGGCTCGAACTCGTGGTTCGAGAGCACCCGGTCCGACGCGACGATCAGCAGGGCGCCGCCGACGAGTCCGGCCGTCACCTGCGCGACCGTCCCGGCGGCCAGTCCCTCCGGGACGAGCCCGAACGCCGACGCGGAGAACATGATCCCTGCCGCCAGCCCCCACAGCGCGACCGTCAGGCGGTCGCTCAGCTCGTCGGCGACGAAGAACGGTGCGACGCCGAGTCCCGTCGCCAGTGCGGTGAGCAGCCCCGCGCCGAACACGACGCCGAGGTTGGTCAGCGAGACCATCCGTGCCTCCGCGCTGCTACCCGGCAATCGGAGCCCGCTGTCGGTCGGTTCACGACGAACTCGTTCGTTCGGCAACTACATGAAACGACTGCCGAATGCGCCGGGGCGAACGCGCCGCAGGGCACGGCCGAGGGGAGATCAAAGAGCACTGGCACGGGGTTGATACGCCTCGCGTACGTACCTGTCGTATGAGCGTCAGCGGCCTCTGCCAGATCTGCGAGAGCCAGACTGCCAGCCACGACTGCACGCGCTGCGGGATGCTCGTCTGCGACGACCACTTCCGCGAGGCGACCGGCCTGTGCGCGGAGTGCGCGAGCGAGGGGACGCCCGGCGAGGGCGGCGGCCCGATCCAGGAGTTCTGAAAAAACGGACGCGTCGCTACGGGGTCGATGCGGTCGAAAAGCGCGAGCGGTGTTACTCCTCGACGAGAACGGCGTTGACCTGTCCGGTCTGGCCGGGACGGGAGGTCACGCGCGCGTTGCCTTCGCTGGTCGCGATGACGGCGCCCTTCGTGACGATGTTTCGGCGGGCGTAGTTCGGGTCGGCCTCGTTTTCGACGACGTCCTCGATCTCGACCTCGACGGTCTCGTCGCCGACGGCGACGTTCGCGTTCTCGACCGACAGCGCGCGGATCTTCACCGTGTTGCCGCGGGCGTCGATGGTGCGAAGCTGCGAGTCGCCGAGCGTCGTCTCGGCGGGCTGGCGGCCCAGCTGGTGCTTCTTTCGATCGCTGTTCGGGCGCAGTCGTCCGCCCGTTCGCTTGCGCGTGGAGCGTCCGTGGTCGTCCATACGGGATGGAAACGCCGGGGCGTACTTGAATGGATCGACTCGCGCCCCCGGAAATCGGCAGGTTTACCGGGCGCCTCGCTCCAACGACTGTCGATGAGTCTGGAGGTTGCCGTCGCCGCGCCGTTCCGCCAGCGCGGCGTCGACCGGATGGCCGAAAACGAGTTCGTCGTCGCGCTGTCGCTCGACCGGGACTGGTTCTCCCCCGATCAGGCGAAGCGCCTGATCGACGTCGCGACCGGCCGGGGACTGCTAGAGCGCGACGAGAACCACCTCGAAGTGGGGTTCGACGTCGACGAGGTGGAGATCCCCGAGGGGTTCGTCCCCGACGAGGCGGTCATCCAGGAGCGTTCCCCGTTCGAGCAGGCGCTGGCGGCGCTGGTCGACGACGGCATGGAAAAACAGGACGCCGTGGCCGGGATCAACTCGCTCCAGTCCGAACTGGGCGTGACGATCGAGGCCGCCGCGGTGGTGTTCGCCCGCCGCAACGGCGTCGACGTGCCCCAGATCGCCGCCCAGGCCCGCGACGCGCTCGGCGGCGACGACTGAGCGCGGCGGCAACACGCTCTCGGACGACAACTGAGCGGCGTCGACGCGCTCGTCGGGCGTCGTGCTGGGAGACGCCGAACCGCAATCGGAACGCCGAAACGACATCGCTCGAAATCAGATGTATGGTCGAGAGACGCGTCACCGACGGCGTCCGGATCGCGCAGCTACTCTCTTCTGAGCTCGACGGCCGCGAGGACGGCGCGCTCGACCGGCTCGCGGTGACCAACGCCGACCGCTCGGTCGAGGCCTCGCCGGAGGGCGAGCGCGCCTACGACGTCGAGCGCGACGGCGAGGCGTTTGCGCGCGCGTTCGTCCACGAGGATCACGTTCGGATCGATATCGCGGACGACACCGCGGCGGTCGCCCCGCACGTCGCGGGCGACGATCTTCGCGTCGCGACCGAGGGCGACGGGACGGCGCTGATCGTCGAGAGCGGCGCCGCGGTCAAGCGAGCGGTCGACGCGCTCGGCGCGGCGGTCGACGGCAACTGACAGTTACGCGCGGTTCTTCGAAAGTTCCGCGAGCACCTCGGGGAGTCGCGCAGCCAATTCCGCCCGATCTACGTGGGCGTCGGCGCGCTCGTCCGGCGTCGGTCCCTCCTGCGAGAGAATCTGCACGACAGCCAGTCCGGCTTCGGTCGCGCCTCGCACGTCGGCGTCGACCTCGTCGCCGACGTAGACGGCCTCCTCGGCTGAGACCCCCAGCGCGTTCAGAGCGGCGCGGAACGCCCGTTCGTCGGGCTTTCCCGCGGGGAGTTCGCCGGTGACGACGGTCGCGTCGAACAGGTCGGTCCAGCCGAGCGTCTCCAGTTTGTCGTGCTGGGCGCGGACCGGCCCGTTCGTGAGCAGCCCGACGCGGTACGTCTCGCGGAGGTCGGCGACGAGGTCCGCCGCGCCGTCGACGGGTTCGATCGCGTCGGCGATCGCCGTGCGGTAGGCGTCGGCCGCCGCGGCCGGATCGGCGTCGGTCGCGCGGTCGTCGAACAGGTCGGCGAAGATCGGCGCCCGGGACTCGCCGGTCAGGTTTCGGCGGTGAGCGTCGAGATACTCCGCTCTGGACGCCTGCGGGGCGTCGACGGCGGCCAGCGACTCCGAGAGTAGCGTCGCGCGGTCGCGGCTGGGGACCGCCAGGGTGTAATCGAGATCGAAGACGACCGCGGACGGAGGCATACTCGGCTCTAGCCGCCCAGGGAAGTTGAGCGTGCCGGCTCCCGACACGAGGACTTGCGCCGGCGCCGCCGCGCCCGGCATGCATCGATATCTTGTAGTGGAGCGCCCGCCGAGAGGCGTCCATGCGCTTCTTCGAGCGACTCGCCGACCGGATCGACGCCGTCGACAGCGTCGTCAGCGTCGGCCTCGACCCCGACCCGGATCGGCTCCCCGAGCACCTTCTCGATCGCGACCTGCCGCGCTGGGCGTTCAACCGCCGAATCATCGACGCCACACACGAACACGCCGCGGCCTACAAGCCCAACGCCGCGTTCTACGAGGACCCCGACGGCTGGCGAGCGCTGGAGGAGACCATCGCGTACGCGAAGGGCAAGGACGTCCCCGTGATTCTCGACGCGAAGCGCGCCGACATCGGGAACACGACGCGCCAGTACGCCAACCTGCTCGACGACGACGCCGAGGGGCCCGCGGCGGACGCCATCACCGTCAACCCCTACATGGGGCGGGATTCGCTCCAGCCGTTCCTCGACAGGGAGAACAAGGGCGTCTTCATCCTGTGTCGGACGTCGAACCCGGGCGGCTCCGACATCCAGGATCTCGAACTCGCCGAAGGGGATCTGGTCTACGAGCGGGTGGCCGCGCTGGCCGACGGCTGGAACCGCCACGACAACGTCGGGCTCGTCGTCGGCGCCACGACGCCGGATGAACTCGAAGAAGTCCGCGAGCAGGTGCCCGATCTACCCTTCCTCGTGCCGGGCGTCGGCAGCCAGGGCGGGGACGCCGAAGCCGCGGTCGAACACGGCCTCGCGGACGGCGTCGGCGTCGTCAACTCCTCGCGCGGGATCATCTTCGCCTGGGAGGACGACCAGTCGCGCCGCCGAACGACCGAGGGCGACGACGAGCGGTTCGCCGGCGCCTCGGGCGAGGCGGCACGGCGACTCAAGCGCCGGCTCAACCAGTACCGGTAACTCGACGCGGCGGGCTCGGCGTCGAGCCGATGGATCGCGTCCGACCCGCCGAATGGGAGGAGGGATGCGGTGGTACGCGTAGCATACTGGTTTCTAATAGTAGCTTTCTGTAGGTATACTGCACATAACAATTAGATGATGTGGGGTACGACGCGATAGAATCGTGCTATCTAGCATCCGCACAGCGTACGAGATCGTCACGCCCGAGAGGAGGCCCGTCAAAATCACCCCGGGTAGAACGCTCGCTGATCGACCGTGAGCAGTCTGTCGTCACCAACCGGCGACGGACCCCCCGGGACGACTGCAGGCCCGAGTATCGGCGAGGATGAGGAGGATGCCGTCGAGTCGGTCTCCCAGGACGTCGCCTTCGAGATGTTGAGCTGTAAACGTCGTCGGGACGTGCTCCACTACCTCCGCCAGCACGGCGGCGCCGCCGAACTGCGCCCGCTGTCGCGCCAGATCGCCGCCTGGGAGAACGACAAACCGGTCGAAGCTGTGAGCTACAAGGAACGAGCACGGGTGTACACCGCGCTCCGCCAAGGCCACCTTCCGAAGATGGACAGCTGCGACGTCATCGAGTACGACGCCGACCGGGGGACCGTGGCGCTGACCGAGCGCGGCACCGATCTCGACGTCTACCTCGACGTGGTTCCCCACGACGACATCTCGTGGAGCACGTACTACGCGGGTCTGGGCGGGTTCTCGATCGCGTTTGCCGTGTTCGCGCTCGTCGGAGTGTTCCCGTTCGACCACCTCCCGGCGGGCGGCAGCACGTTGATCGTCGGCCTTCTGATTCTCGGGTCCGCGGTCGCCCATCGGTTCTACGAACGACGGATGCGAGTCGGTAGCGGTGGGCGGCCGCCGGCGTAACGGCGGGCGGGGGCGCGTTGCGACGATCCGTTCGGTCGTGCGAACGTTCGTCATTTACTGCGACGAAGGGATCGTCAATCACCCTGGCAGCAGACCGAAGGCAAAACAGGATGCAGCGAAGCCGAAAAGGGATGAGCCGCTGGACCGCCGGTGAAGGGAGACGGCTGCTCGTTACCCGTTGATGTCCGGACAGCAGACGATACCGAACTCGTCGTTCGTCGTGCCGGTTCCGATCACGACACCGAAGTAGTCGGTGCTGCTCTCTTCGGTGAACTCGTCGTCCGGATTGAACTGGCCGTTGGCGTAGGTCGCGTCGGAGCCAGGGTTGCCGCCGGGGCCGAACACGCGGACCTGTGTCCCGTTCTGCGGATCGCCGGTCGCTTCTACGGAGAAGTTACCGGTGACTCCACCGTTGTTCGGATCACAGCTGTTTAGCGTCACCGTGATTCCGTTCGCCGTGAACGTGTTGTCACAGTCCTCCGGGGGCTCGGGCACGCACGGCTTGGCCTTGAAGTCGAAGTTCGACTTGAACTTCTTCTTGCCCTTGAGGTCGACGTGCTTCGGGATCCACCACTCGAAGCCGATGTAGCCGGTGTTGGAGTTTTCGATGCAGTAGTCGTCCTCGTCGTGGCCGTCGCAGACGCCGAATCGGATGCCGGTCATCGGACGGCGACGACCGTTGTCGTCGTGGTCGTCGTAGCGCGGCGCCATCACGGTGCCTTCCCGAGCGCGATCGAACACGGTCAGATCCGTCCGGTCGCCGGCGGCGATCTCGATCCGACAGATCGGCAGGTTACTCTCCCACTTGAAGCCGACCGGCTTGCCCTTCTTGCCCTTGATGATCTTCTTGACCTCGATGCAGAGGTCCGGCAGCGGCTTGTCCTCGTTCCGGGCGACGTAGCCGGTGCCCTCGATGCACAGCTCGACGCCGTCGTCGAGGTGTTTCATCTTCTTGACCTTCTTCCCACGGGCGCAGTCGTCGACGTTATCGTCGGTGATCCACCCCGGATCGTACTTCTCGGCGGGCGGCGTCTCCATGCTGGTCGTGTTCTCCCGCGGGTAGGCGTAGTAGTGGATGCCCTCGCGGTCGAAGGGACCGGCGACGTATGGGTCGCCGGAGACGTGGACGCCCTTCTTGAGCTTGCGGAGAACCTTCTTGAGCGAACCCTGCGCGATGACGGGCTCGTAGGGGTGGTAGACGTTGTCGCCGCGGTCGTCGTGACCGTTACCGCCGTTGCCACCGTTGCCGTTCTCTAGGCAGCACACGTCGATGTTGCTGATAGCCTGCCCGGTGGGCGTCGAGAACGTGGCGCCGTCGAGAATGACGGGCTCCTCGAACACGTAGACCTGCTCGCCTTCGTTGCCACCTTTCACGCTGACGATCAGGACGGCGTCGTCCGACGAGAGCGTGACGCTCCCAGACCCTGTGGCGTCGACCGTGATCGTGCCACAGTCCCCGGTCGCAGTGTCACCGGCCGCTAAGTCCGAACCGAACAGTTCGTCTCCCTCGAGGTCGCCGTCGTCGAATCGACCGAGACGGTCCTCGTAATCGTCACAGTCGTAGTTCTGCGCACCGCCGAATCGCGAATCGTCTCCCGTGACGATGACCTCGTCGATCTCCGGAGTCATCCCGGTGACGGTGCCCATAACGATCGGATAGGAGCCGTTGACCGGGACATCGTTCTCGCCGTTCCGCGGCCTCGCCCCGTCGAACTCGTCGTACCAGACGCGCGCCCGGGCCAGGTGGGCGAGCTTCTTGTCGATGTGGACGTCTTTCGCTTTGAGCTTGAGCTTGCCCGGCTGGTCACAGAGATGGTAACTCAGCGTCACCTCGCCGCCGTAGCCCGGCTTGACGCCGTGGTAGTTGATCAGCGGGTCGCCGGGGTTGGTGTAGTCGTTGTTCGTCCGCAGGTCCGAGTTCAGCGGATCGTCGACGTTGATGAGAGCGTCCTCGCCCTCGCAGAAGTTGATCTCCTCGTCCTGCACCGCGTCGTTGTTCTCGTCCGGGAACGCCTCGACCTGCATCCACTCGCCGCCTTTGTAGACCGCTTCCTGCCAGTCGATCGCGACCGGAACGTCGTACTTGTCCTTGTGCTTCTTCTCGCCCGCGGCGACGCCGTGCGCGCCGAGCGCGAGCCCGACGCCGGAAGCGCCGATACCCGCGAGCACGTTACGTCGCGTGATGTTCGGTTTGGATTCCTTCGACATGCTTTCACCGTGTGTCCCCGGTTCGCCCGGGAACACCACACGTCACGCTGACCGGAGACACCACGGTATATATACGCAACAAGATGGGAGTTAGAGAGCTACCTTCCGGAATCGAAGCCGGTACATTCGATCACGCTCGGTGCGGTAAGGTGGTCATATCGCGAGTAAAATAACGTAGAACGCGGATTTCGACGCCGGATCGAGGGGACTCCCGAGGCACGTCCTGGAACCGGAGGAGAGGACGGGGCGAATCGGCCGCCGATCAGGGGCGCGGGGCCGCCTTCTGCAGCGCGGTTTCGGCGATGTTGCCGCCGTAGTCGGCGCTCCGGGACAGTGAGTCGACGATCAGTCCCAGCAGCTGGGCCTCGTGGGGGTCGAGCTCCCGGAGCAGTTCGTCGACGTGCCGGGTGCGTTCGTCGAGATCGAGGATCGACTCGCGGGCCTCGTGAGCCAGTTCCGTCGACGTCGAGCTGTCGTCCGCCAGCAGCGCATCCATCGCCCGATCGACGATCTCGGCGGCGTCGTCGTGGAGCGACTCGATCTCGGCGGCGACCTCCTCGGGGACGTCGTCGAGCTTGCGCGTCAGCTGGCCGATCTTCGCGGCGTGGTCGGCGATCCGCTCGAGCTGGCGGGCCGAGGAGTGGTAGTCGAAACAGTCCTCGCGGGGCAGCCCGAGCTCCCTGGCCGCCCGCGGCGAGCGCAGCGTCGCCCGGAAGATCCGCGAGACGACGAACCAGAGCCGGTCGACGTCGTCGTCGCGCTCGATGACGTCCAGCGCGAGATCCTCGTCGTTCTCGACCAGCGCGGTGACTGCGTCTTCGAGCATCGACTCGGCGATCAGCCGCATCCGCGTGACGGCGTTCGTGATCGACAGCTCCGAGGAGTCCAGCAGATCCTGCAACACGACGCGGTCGCTGGTTTCCTCCAGAACTTCGACGCCGACGAGACTCTGGGTCGCGCTGCGGATCGCCCGGCGCTGGTCGCTGGTGATCTTGGTCCCCTCCAGCGAGATGCGGTCGAAACCGCTGACGTACATCGTCATCACGGCGCGCGTGAGCCGGTCGCCCTCGAGGTCGGTGATGTCGAGCGTCCCTTCGGTGCGTTCGCTCTCGGTCTTGGGCGTCAACAGGAGCGAGTCCTCCTCGCTGTGGAACTCGACCTCGCTACCGGCGCTGACGTCGTTCTCGGTCGCCCACGACTTCGGGAGCGAGACGGTGTACGTCGAGCCGCCGGTGAGCTGGACCTTCCGCGTTTCCATGTGGAGAGCTATCAGTCGGAGTTACATAAAGACATGCAAAATCTATAGACCGTACGTTACTGCGGGATACCTCGAGAGAGTGCGAAGTAGACACCCACAATACCCGACGCCACAGATCCCTACGAAGTGCCTTCCAAAATCTATGTAGCGCTATATAGCGATCATAGAAGCGTATTTACACCCTCGTACCCGTCCTTACCACGATGGCAAGAGTCCGCGCTGCCGTCGCCCCCGAACGGCGGTGCCCGATCGGACCGTCCGCGGCCCGTACCGGCCATAGCCCCCGAACTTCGGTGAACGATCAATGAGCGACTCAATCGGCGATACGACAGCTCCCGAGATAGAGACCGAGACAGAGAGCGAGGTGGAAACGGGTTCCGACTCCGTCGCCGAGGCGGCGGTAGGCGACGAAGCGGACCCGACGATCACGACCGTCGACAACCCGGTCGTCGAAGCCAACGAACTCACCGTCCACTACGACGACGTGCAAGCGCTCCAACCCGTCTCGATGGGCATCCCGGAGGAAGAGGTCACGGCGATCATCGGTCCCTCGGGCTGCGGGAAGTCGACGTTCCTGCGCTGTATCAACCGGATGAACGATCTGGTCGATTCGGCGCGGATGGACGGCGAACTCCTGTTCAAGGGGAAGAACGTCTACGACGACGACGTCGATCCCGTCGCGCTGCGCCGGAAGATCGGGATGGTCTTCCAGAAACCCAATCCGTTCCCGAAGTCGATCTACGATAACGTCGCCTACGGGCTGAACGTCCGCGGCGACGACGAAAACTTAGACGAGCGCGTCAAGCGGGCGCTCAAGCGCGCCGCGCTCTGGGACGAGGTGAAAGACCAACTCGACGAATCGGGGCTGGAGCTTTCGGGGGGCCAGCAACAGCGGCTCTGTATCGCGCGGGCGATCGCTGCCGATCCCGAAGTGATCCTGATGGACGAGCCCGCCAGCGCGCTCGACCCGGTCGCCACCTCGAAGATCGAAGATCTGATCGCCGAACTGGCGGAAGACTACACCGTGATCGTCGTCACGCACAACATGCAGCAGGCCGCACGAATCTCCGACAAGACGGCCGTCTTCCTCACTGGGGGCAAGCTCGTCGAGTTCGACGACACCCAGAAGATCTTCGAGAACCCCGACCACCAGCGCGTCGAAGACTACATCACCGGGAAGTTCGGGTAACTCGCGTTCGACGTCGATACCGAGTTCGCAGCACAGTTCCAGTTCTCCGACGTCGTTCACGTTCACCCCGGAGCGGTGCCTGTCAGTACTACTCGGTCGAACTACGGAAACCGAGACGAGACTACGTACGACAGACTACGCGTACTGTGCCGGTACGGACTGAACTGACCTCTATACACGGTGGCGCAGTTTCCTGCTACGCCCCTCGATCCTGTACACTAAGGTGTCGTTGATTGACGTCTTGCCGCCGAGATCGTTCGATTTGCCCCGACTATATAGATCTATGGTCCGGGTTATAGAAGAATTAGAACGGTATTTCCGTGGGTATCAACTTGGTTCACTCGATGGCAAACAACCGACCCGACTCGCAACGTTCGATCGTCTCCCGACGAAAGTTCCTGGGCGCGGCCGGCGGCGCCGCGGCGCTCTCGGTCGCCGGCTGCCTGGGCGGCGGTGGCGGTGGACTGTCGGGCGAGGTCGTCGTCTCCGGGTCGAGCACGGTGTACCCGGTTTCGAACGCGATGGGCGAAGAGTTCAAAAAGGCCAACTCGAACGTCGGGATGTCCGTCGACCCGACGGGGACGGGCGCCGGGTTCGAGAACAACTTCTGTACCGGCAGCAGCTCGATCAACGGCGCATCGCGGCCGATCAAGGACAGCGAACTCCAGCACTGCCGAGACAACGGCGTCGAGCCGGTCGAATTTCAGGTCGCCAGCGACGCGCTGACGGTCGCGGTCAACACCGAAAACGACTGGGCGGAGTGTGTGACCGAAGAGGAACTCCGCCAGATCTGGAAGCCCAACCCCGCTCAGACGTGGAGCGACGTCCGCTCGGAGTGGCCAGACGAGGAGTTCGAGCGCTACGGCCCCGCGACGACGTCCGGGACGTTCGATTACTTCACCGAGCACATCATCGGCGAGGCGCGGTCTCACACCGACGACTACCAGTCCTCGGAGAACGACAACACGCTCATTCAGGGCGTTCAGGGAGGGCCGTACACGATCGGCTACTTCGGGTACTCCTACTACGAGCAGAACAAGGACTCGCTCAAGGCCCTGGGCATCGACGCAGGTAACGGCTGCGTCGAACCGAGCCTCGAGAACGCACGGGACGGGTCGTACCCGCTGGCACGACCGCTGTTCATCTACGTCAACCGGGACGATATCAAGAACAACGAAGCAGTCCGACAGTTCGTCGAGTTCTACCTCACCCAGTCGTCCAAGGACATCGTCAGCGAGATCGGGTACGTCCCGGTCAGCGACGAGATCCAGCAGCAGAACCTCGACAAGCTCGAATCGATCACCAGCGGTGACGACGGCGCCGGGAACGAGTCGGCAGGCAACGAGTCGGCAGGGAACGAGTCGGCCTGATCGATTCGCTTCCGAAGACGGTAACTAACCCCCCACCCTCAGTAGACCTATATTCATGTCCGGAGAACAGCCCACACTAACCACGGACGGCTCCCGCCGGTCGCTCAAGGAAAGCGCCATCAAGGCGGTGCTTTTCGGTTGTGCGGCCCTGTCGATCCTCGTCACGGGCGGGATCATCCTGACGCTCGGGCTCGACGCGATCGAGTTCTTCACCCGAGTGTCGCCGGTGGACTTTTTCACCGGGACGGACTGGAGCCCCGTGATCAGGCCGTACAGCTACGGCGTGCTGCCGTTGATCCTCAACACGCTGCTTGTCACCGTCCTGTCGGCGCTCATCGCGCTGCCGGTCGGTCTCGCGGCGGCGATCTACCTCAGCGAGTACGCGAGCGAGCGGATGCGCTCGATCATCAAGCCCGGCCTGGAGATCCTAGCGGGGATCCCCACGGTCGTGTACGGGTACTTCGCGCTGGTGTACATCACGCCCTTCATCGACGACTACCTGTTCCAGGTCAGCACGTTCAACGCGCTGTCGGCCTCGATCATGGTCGGCGTGATGATCATTCCGATGGTCTCTTCGATCAGCGAGGACGCCCTGAGCGCCGTGCCTGACGAGCTCCGACAGGCCGGTTACGGCATGGGCGCGACGAAGTTTCAGGTGTCGACCGGCGTCGTCGTCCCCGCGGCGGTCTCGGGCATCTTCTCGTCGTTCATTCTGGGCATCTCGCGGGCGATCGGCGAGACGATGATCGTCGTCGTCGCGGCGGGCCAGAGCGCGAAGATGATCTACCCCGGCAACATCGACGAGGTCGTCGTCTCCTCGATCGAGACGATGACCGTCGCGATGGTCAAGCTCGTCACCGGCGAGATCTCGGCCGACGCGACCCAGTACAAAGCGATGTTCGCGATCGGGCTGACGCTGTTCGCGATGACGTTCGCGCTGAATCTCGCGAGCAACCTCATCGAGATGCGCTACAGGGAGGAGTACAAATGATCGAGACACGCTACGACACGACGCTCGACGTCGAGGTGACAGCCTGATGGCGACCGAATCGTCCGGTACGGATTGGTTCGGGGACGGAACGGAGACCGGCGCGATCAAGGGGCGGTTGTTCGCGTGGGCCTGTCTCGCGGCCACCCTGTTCGGCATCGGGATGGTGATGACCCTGCTGGTGTACGTGGTGATGGACGCCTTCGCCATCGGCCAGCCCAACACGGCGCCGTGGCTCGACTGGGGCTTCCTGACGAACGCGACTTCGCGGTTCGCCGAGCAGGCGGGTCTGTTCCCCGCGATCGTCGGATCGGTGATGATGATGGGCGTCATCGCGCTGTCGGCGCTGCCGATCGGCGTCGGCGCGGCGATCTACCTCGAGGAGTACGCTCCGGACAACAAGCTCGTGCGGTTCATCGAGATCAACATCGGCAACCTCGCGGGCGTCCCCTCCGTCGTCTACGGCCTGCTCGGGCTGGCGGTGTTCGTCCAGATCATGAACCTCGGGATGGGGACCGTGATCGTCGGCGGGTTCACCGTCGGTCTGCTGATCCTTCCGATCGTGATCATCTCCGCTCAGGAGGCGCTCCGCGGAGTGCCGGACTCCCGCCGACAGGCGTCGTTCGGCATGGGCGCGACGCGCTGGCAGACGACGAAAAACGTCGTGCTGCCCGAGGCACTTCCGGGTATCCTGACGGGGACGATCCTCGCGCTGGGTCGCGCGATCGGCGAGACCGCGCCGCTGCTGATGATCGGCGCCGCCGCGTCGGTGTACTCGCCGCCCAGCGGGCTGTTCGACCGCTTCTCGGCGATGCCGCGCCAGATCTACGCGTGGGTCGGCATGCCCCAACAGGAGTTCCAGTACGGCGTGATGGCCGCGGGCGTCGTGACGCTCCTGACGGTGTTGCTCCTGATGAACGCCAGCGCGATCCTCATCCGGAACAAGTACCAGCGGGAGTCGTAACCTCGCCGCATCGGAGCAACTCTCCTCGGCTCATTTTCTCTCTCGCCGTAATTTTCCGTTCATCTCGGTGGGCAAAACCTAACCGCGGGCCGTTCCATGATCGAGACATGTCGTCGGGCCGGGACCCAGTGCAGCAGGCCGCCGGAGAGGAGCGAGACCTCTACGAAGTGTCGTCGTGGGAACCGCGCTCCCGGATCGATCGCTTCGTCGTGCGCATCGACGGCGGCGTCCGCCGAATCGCGCAACTGCTCCTGTACGCCACGGCTGCGCTGATCGGGCTCTCGGTGATCGCGCTCTCGCTGTGGGTGCTGCTCGCGGAGTTCCGCGTCGGGAATCTAAATGCCGTCACCGACCCCGTCGTGACCGCGCTGGTCGCACTGTCGGTCGTACCGGCGCTCGCGCTCGCGGGCTACGTCTGGCGCACCGACGTGACGACCGGCGAGCCGATCGGGCTGCTCGCGGTGACGTTCCTGCTGATCGTGCTGCTGGCGGGCTTCGTCGCGGTCCTCAACGAGCTCGGGGGGCTCGCGCTCGGCGTCCGAGAGGGCGCCTTCGGGCTCGGGACGATCCTGTTTTATTATCTGGTCGTCGGTCCCGTCGAGGAGACGGCCAAGCTACTCGCGGTGCGGCTCCATGCCTACCGGAGCGACCGGTTCGACGCCGTGATCGACGGGGCTGTGTACGGCGCGGTCGCCGGGCTCGGGTTCGCGACGATCGAGAACGCGCTGTACATCACGCGCGCGCTGGAGCCGGCGACCACCGCGCTGGGAACGATCGCGGCGGCCGACGGGATCACCGCCGCGCGGGCGCTGGCCGGGCCGGGCCACGTGATCTACTCGGGCGTCGCCGGCTTCTACCTCGGACTGGCGAAGTTCAACCGCGAGTACGCCGTGCCGCTGGTGCTGAAGGGGCTGCTGATCGCGGCCGTGCTCCACGGGACGTACAACGTCGGCGCGTCGATCGTCCCCGGACTGGTCTACCAGTCGACGTCGCTGTCGCCGCTGGGCGCGACGATGGCATTCGTCGTGCCGTTCGACGCGCTGGCGGGCTACTACCTCTACCGGAAGATCCGGAACTACCGCGACACCTACCGCGCGGTCGAGGCCGAGCGGTGGGACGATCGGGCCCCGCTGCCCGAGCTGACGGAGTTCGACCCGGCGACCGGGCCCGAGCACCGCGGACTCGGCATCCGCGACGGGTCGGGAGGCGCCGACGCCGCTGCGCAATCGGGCGACGGCCGATCGGCCGGTGCGCGTTCGAACGGCGACGCCGACGCGACGGCAACCGACGCCGGGGAATCGGACGACAAGCGAGAGCTCCTGGACGCCGACCGGACCGCGGCGTCGCGGCCCGACGGTGACGACGAGGACGACCGGCTCGAAGACTGGGAGTTCTGAGGACGCGTCAGCGGTAGCCGTCGAGCAGCTGCTCGGCGTACTTCGCGATCACGTCGACCTCCAGGTGGACCAAGTCGCCCGGCTCCTTCTCGGAGAGCGTCGTCAGCTCGTAGGTCGTCGGGATGATCGCTACGGTGATCGCCTCCTCGGTACGCTCGGCGACGGTGAGGCTGATGCCGTCGAGCGTGATCGAGCCCTTCTCGACGACGTACGGCGCGAACTCGTCGGGCAGGTCGAACTCGAACTCCCAGTCGTCGCCGACGCGACGCACGTCCCGCACCTCGGCGGTGGCGTCGACGTGGCCCTGGACGACGTGGCCGTCGAACCGGCCGTCGGCCGGCATCGCGCGTTCGAGGTTGACCCGATCACCCTCCGCGAGATCACCGAGGTAGGTCTTCGCGATCGTCTCGGCCGCGAGGAACGTCTCGAACCAGCCATCCCGTGACTCCTCGACGGTCAGACAGGCGCCGCTGACGCTGACGCTCTGGCCGTGCTCCAGGTCCGCGGTCGTCTCGTCGCCCGCGATCCGCAGCCGGACGCCCTCGTCGGTCTCGGTGCGGCCGACGACCTCGCCCGTCTCCTCGACGATGCCGGTGAACATGTCGCCCCGTAGGTGACCTCGCGTCGAAAGGATTCCGCATCGGCGTCGTGGCCTCGCTCGGCAGAGGCGCGACGCCGCGGCAACCTCCCCAACCGTTTTGCCGATGCCGCGCGCCGGCTTTCCCATGACCGAGGCCGCCGACCTGCTCCTGACCGGAGCGGAGGTGCACGCGCTGACAGACCCCGATCGGACCGCCGAAGCCGTCGCGATCAGGGACGGCGAGATCGTCCGCGTCGGATCGGAGTACGAGGTCCGATTCCTCGACGGCGTCGAGACGAAGGTGATCGAGCTCGACGGCGGCGTCGTGCTGCCCGGATTCATCGACGCTCACACGCACGTTCAGCTACTCGGCCAGTACGAGCTCCACGCCGACCTCTGGGGGATCGAGCGCCGCGACGCCTGCCTCGACGCGCTCCGAGATCACGCCGCCGAGCTCGACGCCGAAAGCGGGGCGGCCGACGGTCGCGACGAGTGGGCCATCGGCTTCCGGTACGACGAGAGCGCGTGGGACGACGACCGCCCCCTGACCCGCGAGGACCTGGACGCCGTCAGCGAGGGCCGACCGGTCGCCGTCTTCCGGATCGACGTTCACAGCGCGTCGCTGAATTCGGCGGCGGTCGAGCGGCTTCGCGACGACCTTCCCGAGAGCGACGTCCGCACCGAGGACGGCGAACCGACCGGCGTGATCGTCGAGGACGCGCTGGACGTGCTCTGGGAGCGCGTCGCGCCCGATCGGGAGGACGCCCGCGAGCTGCTGGACGCCGCCCAGGAGCGCGCCCACCGGCTGGGCGTCACCGGCGTCCACGACATGGTGCGCAACACGACCCTGCCGTGGGCCTACCGCGCGCTCGATCGGGCGGATCGACTGCGGCTTCGCGTCCGGCTCAACTACTGGGCGGACCACCTCGACGCCGTCGCGGAGGCCGGCCTCGCGCCGGGCGCCGGCAGCGAGTTCGTCCGGACGGGCGCGATCAAGAGCTACACCGACGGATCGATCGGCAGCCACACCGCCCGGCTGCGGGAGCCCTACGCTGATCTCGACGGTGTCGACGCGGACAGCGGAGACGCCGATGCGGGCGGCGACGACGCCGACGGCGAACGCGGACAGTGGGTGATCGAACCCGACGAGCTGCGTGCGATCGTCGCGGACGCCGCCGATGCCGGTTTTCCGGTCGCCGCCCACGCGATCGGCGACGCCGCCATCGACGCCGCGCTGGACGCCTTCGAGGACGCCGACGCCGCGCTCGCCGATCCGAACCGGCGGTACCGGATCGAGCACGCCGAGCTGGCCGACGACGAGCAGATCGACCGGATGGCCGCCGCGGGCGTCGTCGCCTCGGCCCAGCCGAACTTTCTGCAGTGGGCCGACGAGGGCGGGCTGTACGACCGCCGCCTCGGCGTCGAGCGGCGCGAGCGGGCCGACCGGTTCCGGCGCTGGCTATCGGCCGGCGTCCCGGTGGCGTTCGGCAGCGACTGCATGCCGATGGACCCGCTGTACGGCGTCCACCACGCCGTCAATGCGCCGACCGACGAGCAACGAATTTCGGTGACCGAGGCGCTACGAGCCTACACCTACGGCGGCGCGTTCGCCGCGGGCGACGAGGACAGATTGGGGACGATCGAAGTCGGGAAGGAGGCCGATCTGGTCGCGCTGGAGCGCTCGCCGTGGGACGATCCGGGCGGGATCGACGACGTCGACGTGGCGCTGACGGTCGTCGACGGCGACGTGGTGTACGACGACCGCTAACCTCTCTTTCGGAGTTCTGTCACGTGGAACGTTCTGCACGACCCAACACCGACGGGTATCGCGGCCGAATAACTAGTTCGTCAGTGATCGGCGCCTCGGAATCGGTATTGGAAACAAAATCTTTTCAATACTGCACTCTGAAGTCGCCAGTAATCACTGGTGTCCCACCGTGGCACGAATGGAAACAGCAGACATCGAAACCGACCTCAGCCTCTTCAAGTACGATAACCTCGAACAGTTGCCCGAACAGTACCGGGAGCTGGACGAGGGCGAGCGTTCGGAGCGCATCGACGCCGCGCTCGACGCGCTCGGCGACGACGTCGTGATCCTCGGGCACAACTACCAGCGCCGGGAGATCGTCGAGCACGCCGATTTCATCGGCGACTCCTACCAGCTCTCCAAGGAGGCCGCCGAGGCCGACGCCGAGTACGTGATCTTCGGCGGCGTGACGTTCATGGCCGAGAGCGCCGACATCATCACCGACGACTCTCAGACCGTTATCCTTCCGAGCATGGAGGCGTCCTGCCCGATGGCCGGGATGGCCGAGGCGCTGCAGGTCGACGCCGCGTGGGCCGAGATCACCGAGGCCGCGCCCGACGAGGAGATCATCCCGATCACGTACATGAACTCCTACGCTGATCTCAAAGCGTTCACCGCCGAGCACGGCGGCGCGGTCTGTACCTCCTCGAACGCCCACCTCGTGTTCGACTGGGCCTTAGAGAAGGGCGACAAGGTCCTCTTTCTGCCCGACAAGCATCTCGGCGAGAACACCGCCCACCGGCTCGGACTCGAAGACGAGACCGCCGACTGGGACCCCTGGGACCCCGAGGGCAAGGACGCCGCGGAGGTCGCCGAATCCGACATCATCCTCTGGGACGGCTACTGCCAGGTCCACGAGCGCTTCCGCGAGAGTCACATCGAGGACATCCGAGAAGAACATCCCGACGTGAACGTCGTCGTCCACCCCGAGTGCCGCCGCGAGGTCGTCGAGGCGGCGGACGTGGTCGGCTCGACCAGCACGATCTGCGAGGTCGTCGCGGAGGCCGACCCCGGCGGCCAGTGGGCGATCGGCACCGAGATCCACCTCGCGAACCACCTCGACCGCTGGCACCCCGAGGTGGAGGTGCTGCCGCTCTGTGGCGACGCGTGCATGGACTGCAACGCGATGCGCCAGATCGACCCGAACTACCTGACCTGGGTGCTCGAAGAGCTCGTCGCGGGCCGCGAGCGCAACGTGATCGAGGTCGCGCCGCGCGAGAAGGAGCTCGCCGAGGTGGCGATGGACCGCATGCTGGAGCTACAGGGGTGACGGAGGATGACCACTGACGCCAAAGACGACGACCCGCTCGCACGCACACGCGAGGCGACCGACGCCGACCCGCTGCTCGCTGACGGGGCAGGCGAGCACCTCACTGCCGACGTACTCGTCGTCGGATCGGGCATCGCCGGCTGCGCAGCGGCGCTCGCCGCCGCGCGCGAGGGCGCCGACGTGCTCGTCGCGACGAAAGCCGAGCGTCCCGAGGACGCCAGCACCGACTGGGCCCAGGGCGGGATCGCGACCTCCCGGGACGACCCCGAGCAGTTCAAGCGCGACGTGATCGAGGCCAGCGCGGGCACCGCCGACCCCGAGGCGGTCGACGTGCTCGTCGAGGACGCCAACGACGCGGTGCGGGACGTGCTGCTCGATACGCTCGACGTCGGCTTCGACACGAGCGACGGGGACGCCGAGGAGGGGGCCGAGGACAACGGGGACGCCGACGCGGCGGACCGGGAGTTCGACTTCGCGCGCGAGGCGGCCCACTCCGAGGAGCGGATCCTCCACGTCGACGCCTCGACGGGGACCCACATCCTCCGGCCGTTCCTGCAGTACCTCGACGCCCACGAGCGCGTGACGATCCTCGAGGACACCGCCGCGCTCGACCTGATCGCCCACGAGGGCAGGGTCCACGGCATCCAGCTCGACCGGACGCCGGCGGGCGAGCGCGCGCCGACGGGCTTCCCCGCGTTCGCCGGCGCGACGATCCTCGCGACCGGCGGCGTCGGCTCGCTGTTCCCCCGATCGACGAACCCGGCGGGCGCGACCGGCGACGGCGTCGCGATGGCCGCGCTGGCCGGCGCCGACGTCGCGGACATGGAGTACGTGCAGTTCCATCCGACCGCCTTCGACCCGGACGCCGGAGCCGAGCGTGGCGGCGCCGACGAGGACAGCAGTGCCGGAGAGCACGAGCCGACGTTCCTGATCAGCGAGGCGGTCCGGGGCGAGGGCGCCCTGCTCCGGAACGGCGCGGGCGAGCGGTTCATGCCCGAGTACCACGAGGACGCCGAACTCGCCCCGCGCGACGTCGTCGCCCGCGCGGTCCAGCGCGAGCGCGAGGCGACCGGCGAGGTCGTGTTAGACGTCGAGCCGCTCGACTTCGAGCGCGAGTTTCCCGATCTCGTGAGCGAGTGCGAGGATCGCGGCGTCGACTGGACCGATGGGATTCCGGTCGCGCCCTGCGAGCACTTCCTCTGTGGCGGCGTCGACGTCGACGACCGCGGCCGGACGAGCCTCGATCGGCTGTTCGCGGTCGGCGAGTGCGCGCGCACCGGCGTCCACGGCGCCAACCGGCTGGCCAGCACCAGCCTGCTCGAAGGGCTGGTCTGGGGGCTGCGCGCCGGCGAGGCGTCGGTCGGCGCCGAGCCCGAACCGATCGAAGCGCCGGATCTGCTCGACAGCGACCCCGCGCTCCCCGACCGGTTCGCCGCCGAGAAGTTCACGCGCCTGCGCCGGGTGATGGACGAGCGCGTCGGGCTCCGGCGGGATCCGGAGGGGCTCCGACGAGCGGCGGCCGTGCTCCGGCGTCTCAAGGGCGAGGTCGACGCTTACGTTCGGACGCGAACGGCGAGAGACCTCTACGAGCTTCGCAACGCCAGCGTCACCGCCCTGTTGATCGCGCGAGCGGCCGCCGAGAACCCCGAGTCGGTCGGCTGTCACTACCTCGTGGACGCCGACGGCGAGACGCCGAACGAACCCGACGCCGAACCGGCGGACGACTGAGATGCCCGTCACCGACCGCCAGGTCGAGCGCTGGCTGCGCGAGGACCTGGGCCACCACGACGTGACCAACGACGTGCCGGGCGAGACGACGGGCCGACTCGTCGCGAAAGAACGCGGCGTCGTCGCGGGGGTCGAAGCGGCGACGGCCGTCTTCGAGTACCTCGGCGTCGACATCGTCGAGTCGGCCGCCGCCGGCGACCGAGTCGAGCCGGGCGACGCCGTGCTCCGGGTCGAGGGCGACGCGCAGGACGTGCTGCGAGCCGAGCGCGTCGCGGTGAACGTCGCCGGCCACGCCTCCGGCGTCGCGACGAAGACGCGCGCGGCGGTCGACGCGGCCGGATCCGAGTCCGACGACGTCGAAATCGCCGCCACGCGCAAGACCACGCCGGGCCTGCGCGGCGTCGAGAAGCGCGCGGTCGTCGCCGGCGGCGGCGACACCCACCGGCTCGACCTCTCCCACATGGTGATGGTGAAGGACAACCACGTCGCCGAGATGGGCATGGAGGCGGCCGTGGCGCACTTCCGCGAGAAAGCGTCGTTCGCGACGAAGATCGACGTCGAGGTGGAGACGCCAGAGGACGCGCCGCGGGCCGCCGACGCCGGGGCCGACATCGTCCTGCTCGACAACATGACACCCACCGAGACGCGAGAGGCCGTCGACCTGCTCCGCGAGACCGATCCGGCCGTCCTCGCGGAGGCCTCGGGCGGCATCACCGTCGAGACGGTGCCCGAGTACGCGCGGACGGGCGTCGACGTGGTTTCGATGGGGTCGCTGACACACAGCGCGCCGACGCTGGATCTGTCCTTCCGGACGGGCGAGTGACCACCGGGCGACTGGTTTTTTGTCCCGCCGCGGGAAAGTAGACGCCAGCAGCGGGCGGCGCGACGCGCCATCGAGCCGCCGGCGAACGACGATGCCAGAACCGACCGAACTCGACGCCCCGAGCCTTATCGCCCCCCTCGACCAGTCGGTGCTGGCGCGTTTCGACCGCCCGCGCGTCGAGGAGCCGGTCAGGCTCGCCGTGCTGGCCGACGCCCATCTCGCGACGCGCGCAGAGGGGTCGTGGAAAGCGCTCCACCGTACCGAAGCCGCGCTCGAACGCGCGATCGCGGACGTGAACGACCGCGGCGTCGACGGCGTGCTCGTCGCCGGCGACCTCACGAAGGACGGCGAGGCGCGCAACTTCGACCGGTACGAGCGGTTGATCGAGGAGCTCGACGCGCCGACCGCGACGATCCCGGGCAACCACGACGTCCCGAAAGCTGAACTCGACCACCGGGTGATGTCGGTCGAGAAATTCGCCGAGCGGTTCTGCGAAGACGGACTGCCCGCCCGCCGGTCGTTCGGCGACGTCGACGTCCTCCTGCTGAACACCGCTACGCACCCGCACGGCCGCCTTCGGACGTCCCACGACGGTGCTGTCGGAGCGCGCCAGCGCCGGTGGCTCGACGACGCGCTGGCCGACGCCGAGACGCCGATCGTTCTGGGGCACCACCCCGTGCTGGCCCTCCCCGAGCACGAACAGTTCTCTCGGAGCCACTTCACGCTGCGCGACGCCGACGCGACGCTCGACGCGCTCGCGCGCCACGACGTTCCGCTGGTGCTATCGGGCCATCACCACCTCCCGGCGACGAACCGCGAGCGCGGCGTCCGCGAGGTCATCGCGCCCGCGCTGTGCTCGTACCCCCGAGCGTACCTGCTTGTGGAGGTCGGTCCCGAAGGCGCGACGATCAGATTCGTCCCCGTCGAGACGCCGCGGGCCGCCGTCGACGTGCGCCTCCACGGCGCCGGCGGAAATCGGGTCGGCCGCAAAGTGACCGAGTGGGCCGAGCGACGGCTCGCCGCTGTCCCGCTCGTCGACGAGCGGGGAGGTGACTGAGCGTGCCGGCCGACGATCACGACGCCGCACAACGATCGACGGATCGCGCATCCCGGCGGACGATGCTGCGCTCGATCGGCGCGCTGGGCGTGCTCGGCGCGGTCGACGCCGAGCGCTGGGCCGGCCCGTGGAACCGACCGTTCGAGCTGCTCCGGACGCCGGCGTCGACGCGGCTGGCGGACGTCCGGGCGGACGAGGACGCCGACGCGTCGCCAGCCGACGCGGACGCCGCGGCGTCCGGACGCCGACTTCTGGGCGACGACTCCGAGCTGGCCGTCGAGCGCGTCACGACGCCGACGGCCGCGCTGTCGGGACTCGTCGAGGGGCGCGCCGCGGCGGCCGAACTCGATCCGCTCGCGGCGCTGCTGGCCGAGCGCGCCGGCATCGGCGCCGTCCTGGCGCAGGCGACCGACGACCGCCTCGTGAGCGATGACGACCGGCACGTCGAGAGCGTCCTCGCGACCGCCCGGGGCGACGTCGAAAGCGTCGACGACCTGCGGGGTCGGCCCGTCGCGCTCGGCGACCCGCTCTGTGGCATCGAGTCGCTGTACCCGCTCGGTGCGATCGAGGACGCGATCGGCGAGGCCGATGGAGACGACGAGGTCGGGTTGCAGTGGGTCGACAGCGGGAGCGCCACGGCGGTAGCGGACGAGGCTGCGGCGGTCGCAACGACGGCGACGGCGGCCGACCGCGCCGGCCTGCGCACGATCGCGAGCGCGGGCGAGCTGCCGCGCCCGGTGATCGTCGCGGGCGCCGCGATGCCGCGCGTCGAGCGCGAGCGGTTCGTCGACGCCGCGGGGGCTGCGGCGTCCGAACGCGAGGGGTGGTTCTCCGAGATTCGGCGCGTCGACGCCGACGCGCTGGACGCCGTCGCCGAGCAGGCGACCGACCTCGGCGTCCGCCTCGACGCGCTTTAGAAGGGCGTCGAGCCCCCGATCCGACCGCGCGGCGGAAGTATAATTTCGCGTCCAACAGACGCTTACGGGCCGTGCCGTGGTGTGGGCACCTGCAATGTTCTCGATCACAGTACGACGCCGGAGGGTCGCCGGATGACCGACCTCGGCTACGCGCTCATCAGCGAGGAGCACGGTCCGGACGCGCTGGTCGACAACGCCGTCCGCGCGGAGGAGGTCGGCTTCGAATACGCGACGATCTCCGATCACTTCCATCCCTGGACGAGCACGCAGGGCGAGAGCCCGTTCGTCTGGAGCACGATCGGCGCCATCGCGCGCGAGACCGAGGAGATCGAACTGGGAACCGCCGTGACCTGTCCGACGGGGCGGATCCACCCGGCGATCGTCGCGCAGGCCGCCGCGACCGCCGCGACGATGCTGCCCGACCGGTTCTTCCTCGGCGTCGGCACGGGCGAGGCGCTCAACGAACACGTCGTCGGCGAGCGCTGGCCGCCCCACCACGTCCGCCTGGAGAAACTCGTCGAGGCCGTCGACGTGATCCGGACGCTCTGGGAGGGCGGCATGCACAGCCACGAGGGCGAGCACTTCACGGTCGAGAACGCCCAACTGTTCACGCTGCCCGACGACCCGCCGCCGCTCTATCTGGCCGCAGACGGGGAGTCGAGCGGGCGGGCCGCGGCCGACGTGGGCGACGGCATCGTCAGCACCGCGCCGCGCGAGGGCGTCGTCGACACCTACGCCGAGAACGCGGACGACCCGGGACCGAAGCACGGCCAGCTGACGGTGTGCTGGGCAGAAACCGAGGCGGAGGCGATCGAGACCGCCTACGAGCAGTGGCCCAACACCGCTCTGGCCGGCGAACTCACGCAGCTCCTGCCGACGCCGACGCACTTCGAGCAGGCCTGCGAGATGGTCGAGAAAGAAGACGTCGCCGAAAAAGTCGTCGCCGGCGACGACGCCGACGAGTACATCGAGCAGATCGAGCAGTTCGAGGACGCGGGCTACGATCGCGTCCACGTCCACCAGATCGGCCCCGATCAGGAGGGGTTCCTCGAGTTCGCGCGCGAAGAGATTCTTCCGTCGTTCTGATCGGTGGCGATCCGCCGCTGGGGCCGACGACGCGGACGCTGCGGACGTCGATCGGCGGCCGGCGGTCCAGCCGGTCCGACCGTTTATACCGGATGCCGCGGCGAGAGCACCCATGCCAACGTACGAGGCGTTCCTGTCGGACGACAGGGCTATCGAGGGGCTGCCGATCAGACTCGTGATCGCGATCGTCGTCGGCGTCGCGAGCCTCAGCATCATGATGTCGATGCTGGGCGGCATCGGCACGCTCGGCGCGACTGAACTCGACGCCCAACCCGAAGCGGAAGTGATCGACGCCGACGACCGGACGCTCGGCGTGACCGTCGTCGACGAGAGCGGCGAGCCGGTCGAGGGCGCGACGGTCGTCGTCGACGGCGACTCCGCGCAGCTCGACGAGATCGCGACCGGCACCTCCGGCGAGGATGGGACGGCGTCGGTCGAGATCGACCCCGAGCTCCGGGAGAACCAGGACCGGGGCACGCTGCAGATCGACATCAAGCCGCCCAGCGGCACCGACTTTCAGGACAAGCGCCAGAACACTGAGGTGCTGGTCGTCGACCGATAGCTGGCAGACTACTCGCGCGTCGGCTGGCGGCGAACGGCCTCAGCGGTCCTCCCAGTCGATCCAGTCCCGTTGCCAGCCGTGTCGCGACTGGGCTTCGCGACGTGCGCGCTCGCGGTCCTCGCGGGCCGTCCGGTTGCGCTCGACGGCGTCGACCTGCTCGCCCTCGACCAGCAGCGGCGCGAACGCCACGCCGCCGAGTTCCTCGGCCTCGCCGTCGGCGTCGAACGCGGTCAGCGACTGCTCGTTCGTGCCCCGCGGCATCACCAGTCGACCGTCGGCGTTGAGCTGGTCGAGCAAGGCCTCGGGCGGCCGGACGGCGGCGGCTTCCAGCAGGATCCGGTCGTAGGGCGCGTACTCGGGCAGCCCGTCGGCGCCGTCGCGACGGTCGACCAGCACCTCGCCGTAGCCGGCGTCCGCGAGGTTGCCTCGGGCTTCGAGCACGAGCGAGCGCGCGATGTCGAGGGCGTGGACGTTGCACGAGCCGGCGATCTCGGCGGCGACGGCGGCGGTGTAGCCGACGCCCGCGCCGACGATCAGTACCGTGTGCTCGGCCTCGACGTCGAGCGCCTCGAGCAGTCGCGCCGCCGTACTCGGTGCGAGCACGCGCGTTCCGAGGCACCGGTGGCTGGTGTCGGCGTACGCGCCGCGGTCGTCCTCTACGAACTCGTGACGCGGGACTTCCCGCATCGCCACGCTCACCTGATCGCTGCGGACGACCGCCTTGGCCTCGTGTTCGAGGCTGTCGACCATGTCGTCGCGCAGCACCGCGGGTTCCATGTTTCAGGCGACGGTCCGGACGGTTAAGAATCGCGCGGCTGACCGCACGCACCTGGCCTGCAATCGCAGGGCGGCGCAGCCGCTCGAGAACGCAGATCGCCGTCGCGGAGGTGGGACGCCGACGCTACCCGCGCATCTGCACGAATCGGACGCCGCCGTGATCCTCGACGTCGAACCCGCCGTCGGGTTGCTTGCGGTACCGCCGCAGCGTCTGACTGCGAGCGCCGATCGGCGCCAGCGCGACGCCGCCCTCGCGCAGCTGTTCGCCGACGGCGTCGGGGAACTCGCGCGCCGCACACGTCAGATACGCCGCGTCGTAGGGGGCGTGCTCCGGCCAGCCCTCGCGCCCGTCGTCGACGCGGATCGAGACATCGCCGTAGCCGAGTTTGGCGAGCGTCTCGCGGGCTCGGTCGGCGAGTTCGGAACTGTACTCGACGCTGTATACGTTCTCGGCGCCGACGACTTCGGCGGTGACCGCGGCGTGGTAGCCACAGCCGGTGCCGACTTCGAGCACGTCGTCGCCCGGTGCGGCGTCGAGCAGCTCGACCATGATGCCGACCATGTGGGGCGCGCTGATCGTCTGATCGTCGCCGATCGGCAGCGGGCGGTCGGCGTAGGCGTTTCCGCGGCGCCCTTCGGGGACGAACTCGTGGCGCGGCGCCGCGCGGAGGGCGTCGAGCGTCGGCTCGTCAGTGACCCGGCCGCTCTCCGCGAGCCGGTCGACCATCCGGTCGCGTCGGCGCTCGAACGAGTCGTCGGGAGCGTCGTCGGAGCCGAACATGGGTAGCAGGCGTCGGATGAAGCGGATGGGTCGCACGATTCGATCGAGTATGGTCCCGCTATCGCCGACCGCCTTACCAGGCCGACCAGGCGGTCGTCGATTCGTCGCGGACGTACAGTCGCTTGACGTCCTTCGCGGTGGCCGAGTCGCCCGGGTGATCGAGCTTGTCGTGGTTGTAGCCCACGGCGTCGTCGCGGACGTAGATCCCCTCGACGGTGAACTCCTCGCCGCCGAGTTCGTCGGTCGCGTCGACCGTGAACTCGTAGTCGCCGGGCACCTGTAGCGTGACGCTGCGCGTGTCGTCTCGCTTCCCGTCTTTCGGGTGAATCGTCGCGTTGACGCCGACGTTACCCACCGCGCGGGTCCAGATCGTGTCGACGTCTTCGGCGGTCGCGTCCTCGACGCGTCCGCCGGTGTCGAGTTCGAGGCTGGTGATCCGGACGGTCATGATCGCCTCCTCGGTGTCGAGGACGAACTCCTCGCCGACCGCCAGCGTCTCGTCGGCCGGCGGTTCGGCCGTCGCGGTGAACGATTCGCCCTCCTGGGAGACGACGACGTTCCGCTGGACGGTGGTGTCGCGCTCGATTTTCGTCTTGTGGACGTGATCGCACTCCGTGCACCGCACCGTCGCCTGGCCGCCGTCCTTGAGCAACTCGTGGACCGTCTCGACGTCGGGCGAACACGAGGGGCACGCGGCGGCCACGCGCTCCGCAGTCTCTGTCATATCAACGTGGTAGCGTCCGCGAGCGTATAAGGAGTGGGAGTGTGCGGCGCCAGCGTTCGCAAGTGCCAGCGACCCGGAGTGTCGGCGAGAGACATCGCCGGCAAACCTTCCCATTCCGCCACCACTTATACCGCGAGAGCAGCACCGTACCAGTATGGCCCGAGACGATTTCCAGAAGCAACTCACCGATCTCGAGGAGGACGTACTGTACATGAGCGAGCTCGTCCTCGAACGGCTTCGCAAGGGACTCGACGCGCTCGAACAGAAAGACCGGGAGACCGCCCGGGACGTCATCGAGGGCGACCACGAGATCAACCAGCTGTACCTCGACCTCGAACAGGACTGCATCGACCTGCTCGCGCTCCAGCAGCCGGTCGCGACCGACCTGCGCTTCATCGCGTCGTCGTTCAAGATCATCACCGACCTCGAGCGCGTCGGCGACCTCGCGACGAACCTCGCGGAGTACTCGCTGAGCGCCTACGAGGACGTGTTCCCGGAGGTCGACGTCCAGGCGATCGGGGCGCTAACCCACGAGATGATCGAGGACGCGATGACCGCCTACGCCGAGCGCGACACCGACGAATGCCGCGCGATCGCCGATCGCGACGACGAACTCGACGAGCTGTGCGAGCAGGCCAGCCAGACCGTCGTCCGGGACCTGATCGAGCGGGAGCTCGACGCGCCTGACGACGAGGAGATCGAGGAGCTACTCAACGACGTCTCGCGACTGCTCCTGACGATCCGGGACCTCGAACGCGTCGGCGATCACGCGGTCAACATCTCCGCGCGGACCGTCTACATGGTCGAGAGCGACGACGAACTGATCTACTGAGAACGCGCCGAGTTCACTGACCGTCGTAGCGCCACGTTTCGCCGCCCCAGTGGGGATCGACGACGCCCGGCAGGTCACCCAGGCGCTCGCTGACCGTCTCCCACCACGGCTCGGGGTCGTCGTATCCGGCCGCGTGGGACGGATACACGTCGCGCTTGAACGCCGCGGCGTCGAGCTCCCCCTCTTCGCGCAGTCGGTCGAAGGCGGCGCGAACGGCGTCCCGGCGCCAGTCGCGCATCATCCCGCTGACGCCGGGCATCTCCATGTCCTTCAGCAGCTCGTCGACGCGTTCGTCGACCGGCCGGCCGTCGCGCTCCTCGTCGACGAACGCCGCGCGCGGCCGAAACCACACCGTCAGCGGCGGATCCTCGCGGACCCGCTTGCGCCGCAGTTCGCCCGCTCGACAGAGCGCGTCGAGCTTGCTTCGGGCCTCGTACTCCGTCGTCGCGATGGCGTCGGCGATCTCGGCTGCTGTACGGGGCTCTGCACCCTCGAACTCCGTCAAGAGTTCGTCGTCGGGGACTTCCTCGACGAACTGGCCCCAGCTTCGGTCGTCGTCGCTCATGGGTCGACCTCTCCGAACGGCATCATTTTTTCCTTTCTCGGCGATCGGTAATGTAGTTGTGGGTGGTTCTGCGAGATTGCACTTACTCGTCGTACCCACAGAGTACCGAACCCGAAAAGTGTACCGTGTGCAACGGTCGTTTCGGTAGTGCGTCGACAGCCGACACCGATATCACGATGCCCCGAAAAAGGGGGGTTGATGACCGACGACGAGTCGACGTTCGAGGCTGTACCGGGCGAGGGCATGGAAGAGGAGGACGCCCACGCCCCGCTGGACGTTGAGGCAGCGTTCGACGACGTGACTGTCGTCATACCGTCGGCGCGGCAGGACAACTACACACTGGAGAGCCTGCCCGAGTTCGTCGACCGCGTCGTGGCGCGCGACGAGGGGCTCAACGTCGCCCGGAACCGCGGGATCGAGCGAGCCGACGGCGACTGGATAGTCCTCGCCGACGACGACATCACCTTTCCGACTCGTCTGACAGCGATCCTGATCGACTCGATGCATCCGGGACAGCTCGTCGGACTCGAAGACTTCTGGCCGATGGACTGGGTGATCGGCCGGTTCATGATCTTCCATCGCTCGCTGTGGGAGCGCGCCGGCGGCTTCGACGAGCGCCGACCGCACGGCGGCGACACGGACTTTGCCGTCCGCTGTGAGAAGGCCGGCGGGACGACGCTTCGGCTCCCGCGCAACGCGATCCCGCACCACGACGCCGAATCCTCGTTCTCGAAGGCGAGCCACGCCGAGTGGCTGCTGTACCTGCTGCGCCGGCATCCCCTGACGATCGCCCCGAAAGCCGTCAAACTGGGGCTGTCGAACCTCGGCGTCCTGTCACCCGAATCGGATCGCAAAGAGTATCCTGACGACTGGCAAAGCCAGATCTACCGCAAACCCTCCGAGGACAGTCACTCATGAGTGCTCCAAACGTTCTGCTGATCGTGATGGACAGCGTTCGGGCCGCGAACACGAGTCTCCACGGCCACGAACACGAGACGACGCCGTTTCTCGAACGGTTCGCCGACCGCGCCACGGTGTACGAACAGGCGCGGAGCCCCGGAACGTGGAGCCTCCCCAGCCACACCAGCATCTTCACCGGGCTGCACGTGATGGAACACGGCGTCACCCGCGCGCGTCACCAACTGCGGCCGGGCTACACGATTTTCGAGGAACTGAGCGACGAACGCGAGTACGCGACCGGTGTCTTCTCCGAAAACACCTGGATCACCGACATGCCGGTCGGTCTTCGAGACGCCTTCGACACGGTCGAGGGGGCTCGCAATCTGCCGTTCCCGGACGCCGTTGATCCCTCGAACTTCGTGCTCTCGGAGGGGCAGGGCAAGTACGGCGCGTTCCTCAAACACTGTCTCGAGCGCGACGACACAGCCAAATCGCTGGTCAACGGCGCGTTCACGAAGCTCGCGTGGGACTTCCCCCACTTGCTCCCGGATCGGTTCACGTCGAGCACGCCGGCTCGCGTGTACGGCGACCTATTTCTCGACTGGGAGGCCGACCGCGACGGGCCGTGGGCCGCCTGCGTGAACTTCATGGACGGCCACTTGCCGTATCTTCCCGACGAGGAACACGACCAGTGGGGCGGCGGGAAGCTCCGATCGCTGCAGGACGAGATGGACGACCAGGTCTGGGAGTTCAACGGCGGCCAGCGGCCGTGGTGGCAGCGCAAGGCCCTCGAAGGGCTGTACGACGGGACGATCCGCCAGATGGACGCCGAACTCGAGCGCGTGCTGACGACGCTCGAAGACCGCGGGAGCCTGGAGGACACGCTCGTCGTGATCACGAGCGACCACGGCGAAGGGTTCGGCGAGCCCAGTCGCATCAGGCCCGACGCCCGCGTTGCAGCCCACGGCGCCGGAATCCACGAGGTACTTACGCACGTCCCCCTAGTTGTCCAGTTCCCCAAACAGGATGACGGCGACAGAGTCGACGAGCCCGCCTCGCTCACCGAGTTCCCGTCGGTCGTCCATGACGTTCTGGACGCCGATGCCGACCAGAGAAACGGGGCCTTCGTCCCGGAGGGACCAGTGATCGTCTCGTCGCACGGCCTCGAAGAGCCGATGGAGGAACGCGCACGCCGGTACACCGGTGACCTGCATCGGTTCAACGGGGACTGTCTCGCCGTCTACGAGGGTCGCGGCGAGGGCGTCAGTAAGTTCCTCTCATGGCGCGATCGACGCGCGACGATCACAGTGAACGACGCGAAGTCGTCCTACAGGTCCAGCGACACTGACGACGGGCGCGTCGACGAGGTGTTCGCGGATATCGATGACCGGAGCGTGCGCGAGGACTCGGACGGCATCGAGGAGGTCGACGAGGCGACGAAACAACGGTTAGAGGACCTGGGGTATGCCTGAATCGCAGTTGGTGACCGCGAAATATAGCTTTTGAAATAACGAGTATATGTTTTCGCAGTTACGGAACTCACCACGGCACCGTTCGTAGACGGGGGTGACGCGTGCGTTAGCGGAGGTTCTGGCCCGACAGTATCCTTTCTGTCGTCAGTTCTGGGATCCTGCACACGTGATCGCGACCAGACGTTTCGTATCGTCTAGTCGCGAGAGGCTTTCGACACCTTTCAGAGAGCGGGGAGTGTTACGAACCATCTCATTTATTTTACTGACGGGGAAACGCGTGCTATGGAGAATTCGGAAGCGCGAATCATCGACCTCGGAGCGGGGACAGATCCGGATCCGAGAGCGACGATGACAGCGGACATCGCACAACTCAAGGGACTCGATCTGCAGTTCGACCTCGATACACACCCGTGGCCGTTTACAGACGCATCCATGGACGGGATCATCGCGAGTCACGTCTTCGAGCACCTCGCAGATGTAGAAGGTGCACTCCGTGAGGCAGGAAGGGTCCTCAGGCCCGGAGGATGGCTGGAACTTGATGTGCCGCTTGGTCGCCCAAACCGGACCGATCCGACTCACCAGAACACGTGGACATGGACAACCCCGGAGTTCTTCGCACACGGCGGGACGAGAGACTACTACTACGACCTGCCTTTTGAGATCGAAGACCGAGACATGAACATCTGGTTAGAGGGGCCGTTCTCCAAGGCGTCACCACTATACCGGGCGTTTGTCTCATTTTATGGCCCCGGTGACTGGGTATCGGGGACGCCGTATATGGCAGGAACGCTCACGGTTCGGTTCAGGAAATTCGATCGATGAAGATCTGTTTGATCGGTACGCTTCCGGATGCAAATCGTGAGGCGCATAAAGGCCCCGAGAGGACAGTGATTGGACTGGCAGAGGCTCTCGACGAAAGAGGGCACGATGTATTGGTCGTCTCTGATGAAGGAGACGCAGAGACAGTAGGTACACCCGCTGAGGTCATCGGCGAAGATCTGAACCCAGGGGTTGATCGTCTCCTTCGGTTCTACCACCGCGTCCAGCATGAAATAAACCTTGACACATTTGACGTGGTTCACTCGTGGCGTCCAGCACCGGATGTCGACATTTTCTCTATTCATTCCATCAACGCCGCTGAGACGGTTGAACAGAGACAACCTGGAACGTTCTCGCGACGTTATCGACTAGGGGCAAAGATAGAGATGCTAGGCAAACGATTCACGTCGTCGAATGCCGATCGCAGTATTGTAACAGCTATTCAGAATGTTATCGATGCGACAAATAATGGGATTGAACCAGACCGCGTTATTCCAGTGGGCGTAGAAGATTCGTTTCTCCAACGATCCGAGAGCGCCGGGGAGCAGGTTCAAGTCCTCTGCGTCGGGCGTATTGAACAGAGAAAGAATCAAGCATTTCTGGCGGCACACACCCCCAAGACCTACGACCTTCGTTTAGTTGGACCCAGCAACGATGAGTATGCAAAGGTAATACCGAAGTTCGAGGAGCGATGGGAAGGCAAACTCCCGGCCGAAGAGTTGCGGAGATCATACCGGACAGCGGACGTATTTGTACTCCCGAGTATCTTCGAAGGATTCGGGCTTACAGCCGCGGAAGCCATGGCAGCAGAGACGCCAGTAGTAGTGGCAGACACCTGCGGCATCGCCGACCATATATATGACGAGCCCATCGGCGAAGTCTACCAATACGGAGATCCAGACTCGTACCGACGGCAGTTGGAACGTGTGGTAGAACGTCGCGACGAATATGGGCGGAACGCCCATAAGTACGTTCGCAAAAATCTCATTTGGGACGCTATTGTAGACCAATACGAACGGGAGTACGACCGTATCAGCAAAGGAAAAACAGAAAATGACGACGTTGACCCGTGCAAAATAGTGTGATGTCACCCAAAGGTAACACTACAACCAGAAGTGGCTGCTAACTATCGCTAAGAGATCTTCTGACTCATGTTTCTTTGTATAACTATATTTTATGTTACACAAGAAGTGATAAAATAGTAGTAGGGAGCGACACAACGGTCCGAAGTTGCCGACTGTTGGCACGACGACATCGAGAGGTCTGCGGCGCTTTTGACGCTAACGGACTGAGTTCATAAAAGAAGTCCGGGATAGGCAATTTGAGAAAATGAACGAAACCATTGCAACCGATCGAGACGAATAGTTTATCCGTCGACCGACCGGATCAGACGGTTATGGCCGGACCGTCGTACTCTATTGCAGTTTGTAATTATAACATGGCCGGTACTCTTGAGCGGTCGCTTCGGAGCATGGCCGATCAGATCGATCCGGAAGCGTACGAGGTTGTCGTCGTCGACGGCGGTTCGACCGATGGCAGCCGAGACATCCTGCGTCGGCTTGACGACGAGTATCCCCACGTACGGGCAGTCCTTAACCGCTCGAATGAGTGCAATTCTCTGGGCGGAGACCGCAACATCTCTTTCGAGGAGTCACGGGGCGAATTCGTCTTAGAGTCGCTGGATGCCGACGACTGTTACTTCGATGGTGTTATCGAAGACTTTGTGTCAATATATCATCATCTAGAATCCGGCATTGACGACCCGTTCTTCCTATCAGGAATTGGTATGAACATTGCACCACGCGACCTTCTGCTGGAAGTACCCTACTACGATCTTGGCGGCGCCGAGGACCGCGACCTATATCGACGTCTTATGGCTCGGGACGCGATGGTTTGGCTAGAACACGGACCAGTCTCCGAAGAGATCGGCTATCACATGGGGTTGCGAGACCAGTTGCGCCGTGACGTCCACGGCAAGATCTGCGATTTCCAGTCCGGAATCTCACTGACGTCAGCGCTGCGATGGTCATTGCACCACGAACGGCACTTCATTCTGGAGCGCGACCGGGGACCCCTCCGGAACGCGTTGAAAAAACCGTACGATTTCGCGTCGCACGTGTACGCCTATCTGAAGGCCCGGAACAGGGAGCAACACGAGGCGCCGCCCGAGTTCCGCGAGAAGGGATCGCTCGAACGACACATCGCGCGGAAACGGGCAACGCTGCCGGAGCTCGCTGATCGGTTCGACGTCGATATCGATCCTGACGAGTTCAGCAAGGCCGGTCAACGAGCGTTCTGGCCAGAATGAGCAACGAAACCCACGAACTCGACCTCGGGCGAGAGGCGATGGTGAGCTTCGCATCGAACGCCGCGATGATGGCGTTCGGCTTCGCCGGAGTCGTGCTGTTCGCCCGGGTGCTCGGGCCTGCAGGACTCGGCGCGTACTATCTCGTCCTGGCAGGGGGGCGTACTCTCTCTCAGATCAGCAACGGCATCGGCGGAGCAATAAAAAAACGGGTCAGCGAGTCGGACACCGATCCGCGGGCGTTCCTCGGCGTCGGACTGCTCGCGCATCTGTCGATATCCGCTGCCGTCGCTGTAGTCGCCGTACTCGCGGGGCCGTTAGCCGAACAACTGGTCGACGTGCCGCGGCTCGCGGTGAGCGTGTCGGCGATCGTGTTCAGCCTCGGTCTGTTTCAGGTCTGTAACGCCCTGTACGCCGGGATCGGGCAGCCGGGCTACGCGTCGTGGGCCGACACCGTCCGATCGATGCTGACTCTCATGTTACAGGTCACATTCATCCTGCTGGACTGGGGACCCTTCGGGCTCGTTGTCGCCTTCACCGCGGCCAGTTTCGTCTCCGGCGTCGGCGTCTGGGTCGCTTCGGGCGTCGTTCCGCGGCTCCCCTCTCGTGAGGTCGTCGACTCCACCGCTACGTACGCCCGCTGGAGCGTTCCGAACAGCCTCGTCGGCGACCTCTACGGCCGGGCCGACGTCATCATCGTCGGCGTCTTCGCGGGCAACGCCGCGGTCGGGTTCTACGAGACGGCACTCCGGCTGGTTCAGCCAGGGGCGTTCTTCGCGACGTCGATCAGCGGCCCGCTGCTCGTGAAGCTGAGCGGGCTCTCCTCCCGGGGCAACGACGTGGTCCCTGACCTCGAGAACGCGATGTCGTACGCGGGCCTGCTCGCGGTGCCGATCCTCTTCGGCGCGGCAGCGATGCCGCTCGAACTCATGCGGACCGTCTTCGGCGGCGAGTTCGGCGCCGCGGCGTCGGCGCTCGTCGGCCTCGCGGTCTTTCAGGTCCTCAGCGGCTACGCCAAGTCGTTCGAGTCGGCCATCAGCGGCAGTGATCGGATCGATCTGGAGTTCCGCGTCTCGGGATCGATCGCCGTCCTCCACCTCCCGCTGGCCGTGGCGTTGGGGAGCGTCTTCGGGCTCGTCGGCGTGATCGCGTCGACGGTGATCGCTGAAATCGTCAGGCTCGGCGCGTACCAGCTGCTCGCGAAGCGGCTATTCGAGCAGTTCGTCGCGCCGCGGCCGATCGGCGAGCAGGTCGTCGCCGGCGCGGTCATGGGCGCGGTCGTGTACGTCGCCGTCGAGACCGTCGTCGTCGTTCGCGGCTGGCCGACGCTGCTGGTGGCCGTCGGCGTCGGCGCGGCCGTCTACTTCGCGACGCTGGCCGCGGTCAGCAGGCACTTCCGGATGACGCTGGACAACGTTCTTCCGGTGCCGGTTGGCTACTCGCGGTAAGGCGGATCCGTCAACGCCGTCGACGAGTCGACGCTCTACTCCAGATAGCCGAGGTCGGCGAGCCGGTCCTGTAGCTCCCCATCGGCGGCGTCGACCGAAACCGGCTCCCCCTCGAACAGCGGGTCGGGGATCGCTCGTTCAAACGACTCGGCCGTTTCGGAGCGATCCGCGGCGATATTCTGCGTCTCCCCGGGATCGGCGTCCAGATCGAACAGTTCGATCCCGCCGTCCTCGACGTGAATGTACTTCCAGCCGTCCCAGCGGCCGGCGACCACGTGGCCCTGCTCTACGAACGAGCCGGTCGCGATCACCTCCCGGCCGTCGCCGTCGAACAGCGGCGTCCCGCCGAACTGCGCCGGGGGCTCGACGCCGTGCCACTCGCAGAGCGTCGGCGCGACGTCGAGCAGTTCGCGCTGCGCCGACGCGTCGGCGTCGCCGCTGCGGTCCGGGTCGACGACGACCAGCGGGACGTGGAGGAGTTCGTCGTACGGCCGGTTGCGGTGGAAGTAGTGGCCGTGCTCGTCGAACTCCTCGCCGTGGTCCGCGGTGAACACGAGCCCGGTGTCGTCCCAGATCCCGAGCTCCTCGAAGCCGTCGAGGAGCCGGTCGATCTGGTCGGACGTGTACCGCAGGTCCGAGTCGTACAGATCGATCATCAGGTCGCGATCCTCGTCGGTGATCGTCTCGGGGCTGATACCGGCTCGTGACATCAGGTCGCGGATCTGGTCGTCGCCGATCGGGTCGGCGAACGCCGGCTCCGCCGGATCGATGCCGTACGGTCGGTGAGGGTCCATGTAGTGGACCCACAGGAAGAAGTCCTCGTCGGCGTGGTCCTCGACCCACGCGAGCACCTCGTCGGTCAGCGTCTCCGCGTCGACGTACACCGACAGCTCGTGGATGAGCGACGTGGGGAACAGCCGTTCCTGAACCATCTCCGCGTAGTCGCGGACGCCGAGGCGCTCGACGATGGGTCGGAACGTGTCGACGACACGGTCGTAGGCGAGTTCGACGCCGCTGCTCGTGTTCGCTTCCGCCTGCTCGTCGGCGACGCCGAAGTCCTCGTAGCGGTCGAAGCCGGCCACGTCGCCGACCCGATTCGAGAAGAGCGCGTTCGAGTGAAAGCCGGCCGTGGTCGCGCCGGACTCGCCAATCGCCGTGGCCACGTTCGGACCAGTCCGCGAGTCCTCGACGCCGAAGTACCGCGACGACAGCAGCGACGGGAGCGAGACGCCGGTGTTCGTCCCGTTGGCGAAGGCCGCCTCGAACCGGGTCCCTTCGGCCGCGATGCGGTCGACGACGGGCATCGTCTCCCGCTCGTAGCCGTACTGGGAGAGGTGGTCCGCCCGGAGGGCGTCGACGGTCAGCAGTACGGTCTTCATCGGGTACCCGTTTCCGAGGCCGGAGGATAAGAACTCTGGTTCGGCGGATCGAAAACCGATTAGTTGATTTGCGTGGCAGCGGATCGGATCACCTAACCAATGGGCACGTCCCCGCCGAACAACGTCGTCCTCCTCTGTCTCGACTCCGTCCGGAAGGACTACTTCGACGAGTACGCGCCGCGGCTGCGCGAGCGGGCCGATCTGGAGTTTTCGCAGTGTCGCGCGGCGAGCGGCTGGTCGGTGCCGAGCCACGCCTCGATGATGACCGGCGAGCTGCCTCACCGCCACGGCATCCACGTGTACGACCGCGAGTTCGACGGGCTGGAACGGGAGGACACGTTTCTCGGCTCGCTTCCGGACCACCGCGCACTGGGCGCCTCCGCCAACGTGTACGCCAGCGAAGCGTTCGGCTTCGACGGCGTGTTCGACGCGTTTCGGTCCGTCTCGCCGGACCGGCGGTTCCCGAGCGGGATGGACGTCGAGCGGTGGGGGCAACACTGCGACGAGTCGGGGCTGGCCCGCTACGCGGCGTTCGTCCGCGCGGCCGTAGACGACGACCGTCCGCTGGCCAGTCTGGGCAACGGCGTCTTCGCCGAGCTGTCGGCCAGATTCGACGACGCGCCGATCCCCACGCCGTTCGACGATGGCGCGAAGATCGTGGCCAGAGAGGCACGGGGACTGGTCGAGGAAACTCGGCAACCGTTCTTCCTGTTCGCGAACTTCATGGACGGCCACGGACCGTTCCACCACGTCCTCGACTACGACCGTTCGCTGTACGACGTGCCGTTCTCGTGGAACTCGGGCGAGTACGGCACGCACGCGATCAACACCAAGGGAGTGACCGACGAGAACCGCCACCACGTCGAGAACACGCGCGAGCTCTACGGCGCGGCGGTCGACTACCTCGACCGGCAGGTCTGCGACCTGATCGACTGGCTCGACGCGAACACCGACCGCGAGACGACCGTCGTTGTCACCGCCGACCACGGCGAGAACCTCGGCTACGACGTCGACGGCGGGCTGCTCGCCCACAAGGGCGTCCTCACGGAGGGGTTGTTGCACGTTCCGCTGCTCGTCGTAAATGCGCCCGACGAGTTCGACGCCGTCGACGAATCGCGCTACGTCTCGCACTGCTCGCTGGGCGAGCTGCTGGTCGGCCTCGCGGACGGCGAAGTGCCCGACGTCACCGCCGAGCGGATCGCAGCGGAGCGGATCGGCTCGAACATGGCCGACAACGCCACTGAGGACGAGCGCGCCGAGTGGGACCGGATGATCCGCGTCGTCTACGACGGCGAGACGAAGTACGAGTGGGACTCGGCGGGCGAGACGACCCGGTACCGGCTCGACGCCGACCGGCCGAACTGGCAGGAGCCGACCGACGGCGACGTGCCGGTCGAGGATCTCGAAGCCGAGTTCTTCGACGAACCTCTGGCCGAGTACAAACAGCGAGCCAGAAGCCGGAGCGAAGACGCCGACGTCGACGACGTGATCGAGGACCGGCTCTCGGATCTCGGCTACGTCTGACGCGTCCGGACGCCGGAGGGCCGCAGGACGCCACAGCACGAAGGGCATTTGACCCTCCCCCTCCTGAGAGCCGACAATGCGTAACATCGTGCTGCTCTGTCTGGACACGGTCCGCAAGGACTACTTCGACGAGTACGCGCCGCGCTTGCGCGAGCGGGCCGATCTCGACTTCTCGCAGTGCAGAGCGGCGAGTTCCTGGAGCGTCCCGAGCCACGCCTCGATGTTCACGGGCGAACTGCCCCACCGCCACGGCATCCACACGCACAACCGAGATTTCTCGGAACTCGACCGCGAGGACACGTTTCTGTCCGACCTCCCGGACCACCGCGCCGTCGGGGCGTCCGCGAACGTCTGGGCGGGCTCGTCGTTCGGCTTCGACGCGCTGTTCGACTCCTTTTCGGACGTTTCTCCGGATCGGCGGTTTCCCGCCGGCATCGACGTCGGGCAGTTCGGGCAGCGCTGCGACGCGACCGGCGTTCGGCGTCACGCCGCGTTCGTCCGCGAGGCGCTGGACCACGAGCATCCCGTAGCGAGCCTCGCGAACGGCGCGTTCGTCCAGATCGACGACTGGCTCTCGCGGCTCCCGGTGCCGAACCCGTTCGACGACGGAGCGGCCATCATCGCACGCGAGGCCCGATCGCAGGTCGACGCCGGCCCGGAACCGGTCTTTCTGTTCGCGAACTTCATGGACGCCCACGGGCCGCTCCACCACGTCCGGGGGTACGACCGGTCGCTGCACGACGCGCCGCTGTCGTGGACCTCCGAGGACGTCGATTTCGGCGCCGCCGTCGAGAACGACGACCGAGAAGAGATCGAGCGCTACACCGACCTGTACGGCGCGTCGATCGACTACCTCGACCGGCAGGTCTGCGACCTGATCGACCGGCTCGACGCGAACACCGACCGCGAGACGACGGTCGTCGTCACCGCCGACCACGGCGACAACATGGGGACGGCGGTCGACGGCGGCCGCTGGGGCCACGTCGAGAGCACGCTCACGGAGGGGCTGTTGCACGTCCCGCTGCTCGTAGTGAACGCGCCCGAGGAGTTCGACGCCGTCGACGAATCGCGCTACGTCTCCCACTGCTCGCTCCCGGAGTTGCTCGTCGGCCTCGCGAACGGCGAAGTACCCGACGTCGCCGCCGAGCGGATCGCCGCCGAGCGGATCGGCCACAGCGGGCGGCTCAGCGACGTCGACGATCACCGCGACACCGCGGCGGACAGTCTGGTGCGCGCCGTCTACGAGGACGACCGCAAGTACCTGTGGGGGAGCGGCGACGACCGGACGGTCTTCCGGCTGGATCCCGAGCGGGCGTGCTGGGAGGAGCCGACCGAGGGCTCGTTCGATCCCGACCGCTTCGCGTCGCTGTTCGACGTTCCCGCCGCGGAGTACAAGGACCGTGCCGCCGCCGGCGACGAGGAGATGGACGTCGACGGGACGATTCAGGACCGGCTGGCCGATCTCGGGTACCTGTCGTAGATCCCTCGCGCCGAAAGGCGCGATGCCGTCACTCGGACGGCCGGTACAGCCGTTCGAGGTCGTCGACGGCGCCGTCCCACGTCGGCAGCGTCGTCGGGTCGGGCGTTCGCGTCGCCGCCTCGCGGATCGCCGCCGCGATCGTCTCGGGCTCGGCGTCGCTCGCGCCGACGCAGTCCGGGCGGTCGGTCCAGTCGACGAGCGCACCCTCGGCGAGGACAGCGCAGGGCGTCCCGGCGGCCAGCGCCTCGCCGACCGAGAGCCCGAACGCCTCGAACGACGACATCGTCGCGTAGGCGTCGGCGCCGGCGTACAGACCGGGTAGCTCCTCGTCGGGCACGTATCCCAGCAGTTCCACGCGATCGGCGACGCCCGCCTCGGCCGCCGCTGCCCGGATCTCGTCGGCGTACGGACCGCTGCCGGCGACGAGGAGATCGTACTCGGGGAGCTCCGGCAGCGCGCGGACGACGTGCTGGACGCCCTTGTACTCCTCCAGGCGGCCGACCGTGAGCAGGTACGGTCGGTCGCGCTCCCGCGGAGCGGCGCCGCGGAACCGCCCGACGTCGATCCCGTTGGGAACCACCGTCGCGTCGACGCCGAAGTCCCCGCGTAACAGGTCGCGCTCGTGGTCGCCGACCGCGACGACGGCGTCCGCGCGACCCAGCGCCCGCCGGCCGAGCGTCCGGTAGATCGTCAGCAGTCGGTCGCGGATCGCGCTCGCGCTGGCGCCGTGGTAGTGGGTCGTCGCGACGAACCGCTCGTCGTCGACGGCCAGCGCGGCGAACAGCAGCGGCAGCGAGTGGTAGTTGTGCGCGTGGACGACGTCGGCGTCGACGTTCCTGACGCTCCGGACCACGCCCGGCGCGACGTGGAACGCGCCGCCCGGAGCGACGCCGCGGTGGCGCCGCACGGAGACGCCGTTCCGGGTTTCCGCGGTCGACACGTCGGCGCCGGCGTCGGCCGTCGCGACCGTCACGTCGTGGCCGCGGTCGACGAGTCGCTCCGCCACCTCCCGGACGTGCGTCTCGACGCCGCCCGTCCGCGGCGGGTACCGCGGGACGACCTGAAGGATCCTCACTCGAAGGCCTCCCGGGACTCGCGGTCGATCTCCCAGGTGCCCGAAACGTCGCCGGTCACCAGCTGGACGGCGCCGACCAGCAGCGACACCTGCGCGTCGACGACGGCGTGGAGCGGCTGGAGCGGACCGAGCAGGTCGCGCTGGCCGAGCCAGAACGCCGCGGCGCCGACGGCCGGCAGCGCGAGACCGGGCAGCCCGACGACGCTCAGCGCGGCGGCCGTCGACAGCGCGGCGGCCAGCACGGCGAGCCACGGCGAGACGATCATGAACCACCAGTTGAAGGGGAGCACGGCCCGCCCGTACTTTTCGTACCGGCCGAGCATGTCGCGGTTGCGAACGAGCGCCTGCACGAGTCCCAGCGCGCGCCGGTCCTTTCGCTTGCGGCGCGCGCCGAAGGCGGAGACGCCGGACTCGGCGAAGCGGAGCGCCGGGTCCATCACGACGCGGCCGCCGGCGCGCCGGATCGCGACCGCGATCGACGTGTCGTCGGCGATCGTGTCCGGCGGGATCGGCGCGAACGCTGCCCGCCGGAACGCGAAGCAGGGACCGTGGGCGATGAAGGCCGAATCGAGGCGCGTCTCCAGAGACTGGATCCGCGCGAGCATGTCCCGGTAGTCGCGTTCCACGTCGCTGTCGCCGATCACGTCGGCCTGTCGTCCGGTGACGGCGTCGACGCGCTCGTCGGCGAGGGTCGCGACGGCCTCGCGGAGGACGTCGGGCGCGAGTTCGGCGTCGCAGTCGGTCCGAAAGACGACCTCGCCGGTCGCGGCCTCGATCGCGTCGTTGACGGCGCTCGCGACGCCGCGGCGTTCTTCCTCCTCGATCAGCGTCAGTTCGGGGGCCTCGCAGTCCGCGAAAAACGCTCGCACGCGATCGGGCGTCGCGTCGTCGCTGGAGTCGACGACGACGATCTCGATCTTCTCCATCGGGTAGTCGAGATCGCAGAGGCGCTGTAGCTTCCCCTCGACGATGCGCTCCTCGTCGTAGGTCGGCAGGACGACGCTGACGGTCGGTTCGTACTCGTGATCTTTCTCGACGGCCGATCCCGAGGGGCGATACAGGGCGTACAGCGCGAGAAACGCCGCGTACGGCAGCCCGGCCACCGCGACGACGAGCAGCGCCGCGCCCACGAGCGGGTGCATGTCCCCAAGAAGCCAGTCACCGACTAAAGCTTCTGTGAACGATGGTCGATACGATCGCGGGCGTGACGTGATCGATCGGAGATAGCTCGTAGCGACGACTTAGCGACGGACTGTTTCCCCAAGCACGCCTTACCGGCCGGTCAGAGATCCGCGACCGCGTCGTCCGTAACCGCCCGCTCCATCGCGCGCTCGGCGTACCAGACCACCGAGAAGTCCTGCGGGCTCGGCAGCGCGCAGGCCGCCCACGCGACCGCGGCGGCGACGACGCGGGGATCGCCCGTCGCCAGCGGGTCCGGCAGGACGCCGAAGACGACCAGCGCGAACGGCGCCAGCAGCGCGAGCGGCATCAGCGCGGCGGCGCGCAGACCCCACGCCGGCGCGTCGGCCGGGACGTTGCGGGGTCGCACCGACGCCCAACTGCCCAGCAGGCTCGCCCGGAGCAAGCCGGCCGACTCGCGGTCGGTCAGCCAGCGGATCTCGCAGTCGACGCCGATCGCGCGCAGCGCGAGCGCGTGAGCGTACTCGTGAGCGACGGTGCCGACACCGAGCGTACAGAGCAGGACGGCGCCGACCGCGACGAGTCGGAGCGGCGTCGTGGCGAGCTGGAGGGGGTCCATAGGACGGTCGTACTCGTCACGGAAGCGGCGGTAGGACCGCTTTAATCTATCGGTCCAGCGGCTCTTCCTCGGAATACCGAGAGGTGACGGCAGCGAGACCGTCGGAAAGGCGAGCTTACTTTGCCGTCGCAACGGGCCGGACGGATGGCCGAGCGTCGCGCGGAGCACAACGTAGAAGGCGCCGACGCGTCGAGTGTCGGCATGGTCGGCAAAGTCGATCCGGAGACGCTGGCGCGGGTTATCGCCGGGACCGGCGCGTCGAGCGCGGCGGTCGGCGTCGGGCCCGGGTTCGGCGAGGACGCCGCGGCGATCGAACTGGGCGATCGGACGCTGGTCGTGAGTTCGGATCCGATCTCGCTGGCGGCCGAGCGCATCGGCACGCTCGGCGTCCACGTCGCGTGCAACGACGTCGCCGCGAGCGGCGGCGACCCCGAGTGGCTGACGAGCGTGCTGTTGCTCCCGGCGGACGCCGACGACGCGACGATCGACGCCATCGTGGGCGATCTCGACCGGGAGGCCGCCGCGCTCGACGCGACGATCGTCGGCGGCCACACCGAGTACGTCGACCAGCTGGAGCGGCCGCTGCTCTCGCTGACGGCGATCGGCACGACCGACCGGTTCACCTCCACGGGCGGTGCAGAACCGGGCGATCGGGTCGTCCTGACGAAGGGCGCCGGGATCGAGGCGACCGCGATCCTCGCGACGGACTTCGCCGACGAGCTCGGTCTTCCGGCCGACGCCGTCGACGCCGCGACCGCCTTTTTCGAGGAGATCAGCGTCGTTCCCGAGTCCCGGATCCTCCGCGAGCACGCCACGGCGATGCACGATCCCACCGAAGGCGGCGTGCTGGGCGGGCTGGTCGAGCTCGCGGGGGCCGCCGATGTCGGCATCAAGGTCGAGCGCGCGGCGGTGCCGATCCGCGAGGCGACCGAGCAGGTCTGCGCGACGATGGGCGTCGATCCCCTCCGGACGTTCGGCTCGGGGGCGCTGCTGGCGACGCTGCCCGCGGATCGCGTCGACGCCGCGCTCGCGGCGCTCGACGACGCCGGTATCGAAGGTGCGGAAATCGGCCGGGTCGTCGAGCGCCGCGAGCGGTCCGGCGTCGACCTCGACGGCGAGTTCTTCGCTGAGCCGCCGCGCGACGAGCTGTACCCGCTCTGGGAGTAGCGCATCGGCGTCGACCGCAGCGGCGGCCCGGGCGACGCGTCGGCAACCGAACTAGACGAGCACGCCGGCAAACCGAGTCAGGTGGCGCGAACAATCTTCTCGCGGCGCGTCGACGTCCGACTCGCATGACCGTAGTCAAGATCATCAAGGTGCTCGGCACGTCTGAAGAGTCGTTCCACCACGCCACGCAGGAAGCCGTCCGCGAGGCGTCCCAGACCGTCGAGGACATCCATGGTGTCGAGGTGGAGGACCAGACGGCGTCCGTCGAGGACGGCGAGATCACCCAGTACAAGACGACAGTCGAGGTGGCGTTCCCCGTCAAGCACGCCGAGGAGTGACGGCCAGTCCCGCGACGAGGAGTACCGGCCGATCGAAGGGCCGCGTCGACGCCAACGTATGTGTCGGGGGGCGTGGTAGCCTTCGACGAGATGTCTCTGACAGAGTCCATCAGCGCCCCGGCGGGAGCGCGACGTGACGAGGAACCAAGCAGCCGGCGCTGGCTGACCGCGCTCGCGGCGTTCGGCACGGCCGGCGTGCTGTACCTGTTTTCGCTGTACGCGCCGCCGGCGATCCGGCGAGCGCTCGGAAAGGAGTCGGACGAATCATAGCGCTCGGTGCGTCTAACCGTCGGCAACGCTCGCTACGTCAGCACGCGTTCGAGCTCGATGGCGACGCCCTCGTCGGCGTCCGGATCGCCGACCAGACGGCCAAGACAGACAGCGGCGTCGTCGGGCGTGAAACACGCCACGAGCGGCGCGTCGGCATCCGCTTCAGCGGCGTCCGCAGCAGCTTCCGGAGCGGCGTCCGCGTCGACCGAGAGCACGCCGGGCGCGTAGACCGGCGCCCCTTCGGCGACCTCGCGGGCGGCGCTTTCGGCGATCGTCACGTGCGGGAGGTGATCGAGCGCGCGCTCGGCCGGCTCGACGACCTCGCGCAGCGGCGCCTCGTCGCCCTCCTCGAGGAACGCCAGCGCGTCGATAAGGTCGTGCATCGAGTGGAGGTCCCGGTCGTCGAACGGATCGGTGGCAGTTCGACGCAGGTCGCCCATGTGTGCGCCGGTGCCCAGCGCCAGCCCGAGGTCGTGACAGAGCTTCCGGACGTAGGTGCCGCTCTCGCAGCGGATTCGCAGGAGCGCCTGTCGGTCGCGGATCTCCAGCAGGTCGAGGTCGTAGATCTCGCGCGTGCGCAGACGCCGGGTCACGGCGCTCTTGCGCGGCGGCTTCTGGTAGAGGTCGCCCTCGAAGCTGTCGACCACGGCCTCGGCGTCCCGCGGCGCGTCGTCGTGGAGCTCCAGCACCGCGACGTACTCCTTGCTCCCCTCCAGAAAGACCTGCGCGAGTCGCGTCGCGTCGCCCAGCAGAACGGGGAGACAGCCCGTCACTTTGGGATCGAGCGTCCCGGCGTGGGCCGCGGCCCACTCGCCGGCGGAGTCGTCGGGCGCGACGTGCTCGCCGGTCGCGTCGCGCACCCAGCCCGACACCTGGTGGGCCGAGGGGCCGGGCGGCTTGTCGAGATTGACGACGCCGAAGGCGAGCAGCTCGGCGGGCGAGCGTTCGTCGGGCGGACCGCGGATCATAGTGAGGGCTCTCGCATGTCAGAAGTCGTAATCGACGCCGGTGATCGGCGTCTTGCCCTCGTCCTCGTCGGGGTCGTAGCGCTCGACGGCGTCGACGACCAGCGACGGGACGGCCGACTCGCCCCAGCGGGCGGTGTTGACCGTCAGGTCGTAGATCGAGAGGTCCTCGATGTCGATATCGTAGTACTCCAGGTAGCGCTGGCGCTCGCTCGCGGCGCGCTCTTTGGTCTCGTCGAGCGCCTGCGCGACGGGCTTGTCCTCGCGGTCGGCGATCCGGCGCGCGCGGACTTCGATCGGCGCGTCGAGCCAGATGCGCACGTCGGCCTCGTCGGCGGCGAGCCAGCCGGCGAGTCGCGATTCGAGCACGACGTCGTCGCGCTCGCCGGCGACCTCCTGAAGCCGTCGATCGAGGTCGCGGTCGATCTGGGGATCCTCCTCGGCGAGCTCGTTGAACTCCGCGAGCGTGTGACCCCGCTCGTCGGCCAGCTGGCGAAAGATGTCGCCGCCGCTGACGTGCTCGACGTCGAACGCCTCGGCCAGGGCGGCCGCGGTCGTGGACTTTCCGGCGCCGGGCGGGCCGGAAACGGTCAGTAGCATACACACACTGAGCGACTGGCGCTAAAAGAGGTTTTGAACTCGGTCGGCGCGACGCGGATCGCCCGCCGGCGCGGTTGCCAGTTCGGCGACGTCGCCGAACCGCGCGGCGGTCAAAAAGGGACCGTCAGGTCGAGGGCGTCGTCTGGATGTTCAGCGGTTTCGCGAACAGCTGCCGGAACCCCATCGTCGACAGGAAGTACCAGACGATCCACGCCGGCATCGGACCGAGAGCACCCTCGTTCCAGTTGATCTCGCCGACGAACGGCATGATCGCAGTCTGCTCGGCCGCCGGGATCTGGCCCGTGTTGGTGATCCAGTAGAGCCACAGGAAGATGGGGATCGTCAGCACCATGATCCACACCATCGGGCGGAACTGCTCTTTGAACATGCCCAGCTGGTCGCCCATGGCTTCCATCTGCTCCTCCTGGATCTGTTCGAGGGCCTCGTCGTCGCCGCGCTCCTTGGCGGCCTTGCGCTTCTCCTGGATGGCCTGCATCTGCTCCTGGTACTCGGCCATCTTCTCCGAGTCCATCAGGTTCGCCTGTAACAGCATCGAGTACACCGACGTCAGCATCGCGACGACCATCACGACCGCGTAGAACGGCAGGACGGCGTCGACCGGCCCGAGCATGATGTCGATCGACTGTCCGACCGCGTTCCGAACCGGGTTGAAGTAGTAGCCGACCATCATCCCGAGCGTCGCGAGGCCGGCCAGCTTGTCCCACTGGGACCAGGAGCTGTCCTCGCTGTCGACGTCGGGGGTGTCCGGCATCTCGACCGAGCCGTCGTCGCCGACGACTTGCTCGACGCCCTCCGGGTCCGAGAGCCTGAAGGCGTCGCCCTCGGCGCTCTGGAGGACGCCACGTTCGATCATCCGGCCCCACTGGCCGCTCGTGACGTCGTCCTCGACGTCTTGCCACTCGACCTCGCCGCCGTTCCGGTCGGCGACGCGTTTGACCGACGCCAGCGCGTCGGCGAAGTCCTCATCTTCCTCGATGAGGGACTGCACTTTCTCCGCGGTGCGCACCATTTGACGGAGGCTAGGCGACCCCCCGTAATCAACCTTTTACTCTCGGCGCGTCGTTACCGGGGCGAGAGCCGAGCAGTTCTCGCTCGCGAGCCGCCCCGATCGGCAGAGCCCGGCGACAACTCAGCCGCGCCAGCGCAGGACTGTCGCGCCCCAAGTGTAGCCGGTGCCGGCGGCGAGAAAACAGACGACGTCGCCCGGTTCGACCCTCCCGCGGGCCAGCCCTTCGTCGAGCGCGAGCACCTGGTCGACGCTCTGGACGTGGCCGTACTCGTCGAGGTAGTAGCCGTCGGTTTCGGGGTCGAGATCCAGTTCCGCAAGCAGTTTATCGTGGAACGACCGCTTCATGTGGGTCAGCGCGACGAAGTCGAGATCCGAGCGGTCGAGCCCGGATCGCTCCAGCGCGCGATCGGCCACGTCGAGGTAGTTCGGCAAGGAGACGGGCGCGAGGCGCTCTTTCATCCCGTCGGGGTCGGGCACGTCGAGCGCGTGCGCGCCCGTCGACACCGTCTCCTCACCGGGCGGGTTGCGCGTCCCGCCGCCGGGCATCACCACGTCGCGGGAGAACGAGCCGTCGGTGACGGCCGCGCTCTCGTGAATCTGCGCGCGAGTGCGGCCTCCGGCGTCGCGTTCGAGCACCATCGCCGAGGCGCCGCTGCCGAAGTTGAACATGAACGAGGAGTCCTCGTTGCTGTAGTCCACGAGGTCCTCCTCCCGGCTGGCGGCGACCAGCAGCGCCGAGTCGACGTCGCCCGCGAGCAGCTGCGCGCGGGCCTGTCGGATAGCGATCGGCGCGCCGGCACACAGCGAGTAGCTCTCGGTCGCGTACGCGGCCTCGGCGCCGATCCGCTCGGCGACGTCGGCCGCCGCGCTCCAGACGACGTAGTCCTTGAACTCGCTGCCGTGGTACAGCACCAGATCGAGCGCCGCCGCGTCGATGTCGGCGTCGTCGAGCGCGGCTTCCGCGGCCGCGACGCACATGTCCGAAGGGTGGTCGGCGTCGGGCGGACAGACGCGCTTCTCGCGGACGCCCATCTTCTCGACGACGACAGACTCGGGGAGGTCGCTGCGCGCGGCGATCTCGGCCCCGGTCACCCGTTCGTCGGGTAAGTACCGGCCGTAGCCGGTGAGCGCGACCGTCACCGCTGCCACCCCCGGAGCCGGGTGCGCATGCGCTCGGGTAGCCGTTCCGCGACGGTGCCGCCGAGCCGATCTCGGAGCGTGCCCAGGATCCCGCGCGGGACGTAGAGGACGAACAGGATGAACACGATGCCCAGATACAGGTCCGCCCGTCCGTCGACGAGCACGTTGATCACGTCGGCGATGCTGATCCCGGCGACGTCGAACGTCAGCGTCGACTCGGGGAGCGCCCGCCGCAGGTACCGCGCGATGCCGTGGTACTCGGTCGACAGCACGCCCTCGACGGAGCCCTTGAACAGGTAGCCGTACAGCGGCCCGGCCAGCGTGCCGAACCCGCCGATGATCGCGGCGAGCAGGGCGTCGGCGGTGACGAACAGGTCGAACGTGTTCTCGGGCGCCACCGACCGCCGGTAGCCGGCGAACAGCGCGCCGGCGATCGCCGCGAAGAAGCCGCTGATGGCGAACGCGACCAGCTTGAACCGGTAGACGTCGTAGCCGACCGCGCGGGCGCGCTCCTCGTTCTCGCGGATGGCGATCATCACCCGGCCGAACGGCGAGTGGACGATCCGCTGGAGCGCGAAGTAGCTGACGAGCACGATCGCGCCGATCGCGTAGTACGACACCCACGTCGCGTCGACGGCGATCCCGGGCCCGAACTCGCCCAGGTTCGTCCCGACGATCCGCCCGATCTCGACCTGCAGCGCGTCGACGCCGGGGACGCCGATCGAGAACCCCTCGCCGGCGCCGATCGAGGCGCCGTCGCGGGGGTTCGAGCTGACGTAGTCCCAGTTCCTGATGAACACGTGCGCGACCTCGGCGAACCCGAGGGTGATCATCGCGAAGTAGACGCCCGAGAGGCGGAACGAGACGGCGCCGACCAGCAGCGCGATGCCGACGACCAGCAACCCGGCGACCAGCAGCAGGGCCATGAACGGCGTCCCCGGGCCGAGCAGCGGCACCTTCCCGGTCGCCGCCAGAACGACGAAGTACGCGCCGACGCCGTAGAACAGCGCGTGGCCGAAGGAGAGATAGCCCGTGTAGCCGCTGATGAAGTCGAAGCTCACCGCGAACAGGCCGATGTACAGCACCGCGACCATCGTGTCGATCCGCGGCAGGAACACGTCGAGCTCGGCGCCCAGCGGCGTCCGGACCAGGATCGCGTAGACGAACGGATACAGCGCGAAGGCGGCGACGACCGCGATGTGGACGGCGTGGTCGCCGAGCAGCCCGCGGGCGTAGCCGAACCGCGAACCCGTCGACGCGTCGCCAGCGTCCGCGGACGCGTCGCTGGAGTTCGCCGACGCGTCACTCACCGCCGACGCCGAGGCGTCGGCCGGCTCGGTGGGGTCGCTAATGGCCGCCCACCTCCGCGACGCCGAACAGGCCCTGGGGCCTGACGATCAGGACGCCCACGAGCACGAGGAACGTCACCATCTCGGGGAGGCCGGCGAACTGGACGTGGTTCTGGAACAGCCAGGTCATCAGCGCGTCGGTGAGCCCGACGATGCCGGCCGCGACGACCGTGCCCCGGAACGAACCGAGGCCGCCGATGATCACGACGACGAACGCGACCAGCAGCGTCTCGACGCTCAGCGGGACGGTCGCGCCGAAGCGCGGGTCCCACATCAACACGGCGCCGGCGACGCCGGCCAGCCCCGCGCCGACGCCGAAGACGACCGTGAACGCCTTTCGGACGTCGACGCCGAGCGCGCGCGTCATCTCGGGATCCTCGCTCCCGGCGCGGATGTACAGCCCGTAGCGCGTCCGGGTGAGAAACGCCCAGATGCCGGCGACGACGAGCGCGCCGAGCAGCACCTCGAACAGGTACAGCCCGCGCGTCGAGATGCCGACGACGGCGTACCAGTTCGAGAGAAAATCGGGCGCGGTGCCGATCGCCGCCTGCCACTTGCTCCGGGGCTGGAGCCCGTTCAGTTCGACGACGATGCGCGCGAGCTCGTCGAGCACCAGCACGAGTCCGAAGGTGAGCAGGATCTGGAACAGCGGCTCGCGGTCGTAGATCGGCCGGATCAGCGCCACCTCGACGGCGCCGCCCAGCAGCGTGAGCGCGGCGAACGTCGCGGCGATCGCGACGAAAAACAGCGCGAACCGCGCGGGGCCGTTCATGCCGGCCGACACCGTCACGACCATCACCGCGCCGCCGAGGTACGCGCCGATCATCGTCAGCGAGCCGTGCGCGAAGTTCAGCACGCCCATCAGCCCGAAGATCAGGGAGAGCCCGCTGGCGATCATCACGTACAGCGCCGACTTCGACAGCGCGTCGAGCACGATGCGCGCGAGCGTTCCGGGCTGGAGCAGATCGATCAGCACGTCGACGAACGCGAGCGTGAGCACGTCCATCATGCGCTCAGATACCTCCGTATCATCTCGTCGTCCTGCGAGACGGCGTCGGAGTCGCCGCTCTCGACGACCTCGCCGTGGTCGAGCAGGTAGAACCGGTCGGTCAGGTCCATCGCCATCGGGAAGTTCTGCTCGACGAGCAGCAGCGTCACGTCGTCGGCGAGCGTTCCGAGCGCGTCGACGACCTCCGCGACGATCTGGGGGGCGAGCCCCTCGCTGGGCTCGTCGACCAGCAGCAGGTCGCTGTCGCCGACGAGCGCGCGGGCGATGGCGACCATCTGCTGTTGCCCGCCGCTCAGGTCGCCGGCGTCGCGGTCGCGGTGGTCCCGCAGCGCCGGGAAGGCGTCGAGCGCCTCCTCGACTTTCGCCGCGACGTCGGCGTCGGGCCGCGTCGCGACGCGCAGGTTCTCCTCGACGCTGAGGTGGCCGAACATCCGCCGGTCTTCGGGCACCCAGCCGACGCCCCGGCGGGCGATGTCGTGGGTCTCCTCGCCGGTCACGTCGACGCCGTCGAGGCGCACTGCGCCCTCGCGGGGCGGCGTCAGGCCGAGGATCGACCGCAGCGTCGTCGTCTTCCCGACGCCGTTTCGCCCCACGAGCGCGACGTTCTCGCCGCGTTCGACCGCGAGGTCGACGCCGCGCAGCACGTGGCTCTCGCCGTAGTAGCTGTGGACGCCGTCGAGTTCGAGCGCCGGCGCGTCGTCGCTCACGCCGCTTCACCTCCGGCGCCGCCGTCGCGGTCCCGATCCGCGGCGTCGTTCGTCGCGTCGCCGCTGCCCGGCTCGCCGCCGTCCGACGCGTCGGCGCCGGGCTCGTAGCCGCCGAGGTACGCTTCTTGCACGGCCGGGTCTTCCCGCACGGCCTCTGGCGGGCCGTCCGCGATGAGCGATCCCTGGTGGAGCACGGCGACCCGGTCGCTGACGTCCATCACGACGTCCATGTTGTGCTCGACGAGCAGCACCGCGTGGTCCTCGGCGACGCTCCGGATCAGTTCGACCAGCCGGTCGATGGCGTCGCTGGAGACGCCTGCGGTCGGTTCGTCGAGCAGCAAGACGTCTGGGTCGCCCGCGAGCGCGACGGCGACTTCGAGGTGTCGTTTCTGGCCGTGGGAGAGCGTCTCCGCGGTCGTTTCGGCTTCGTCGGCGAGCCCGACCCGCTCCAAGATCCCGCGGGCCTCGCGCTCGTACTCGTCGAACGCCGAGACGTTCCGCCACAGTTTCCAGGCGTCGGCGCCGCCGTGGGCCTGCGCGGCCACCCGGACGTTCTCCAGCGCCGTCGCCGTCGGGAAGAGGTTCGAGATCTGGTACGAGCGGTGGAGCCCGCCCAGCGCCGTCTCGTGTGGGTCGGCGTCGGTGACGTCGATCCACCCGGCGCCGCTCGGGCTCCCGGCGTCGCCCTCGTCTCCCGTCTCGGTCTCGCGAAGCTCGACTCGTCCCTCCGTGGGCGACAGCGAGCCGGTGAGCAGGTTGAAAAACGTCGTCTTGCCGGCGCCGTTGGGGCCGATGAGCGAGCACAGTTCGTTCTCCGCGAGCTCGAAGTCAACGCCGTCGACCGCCGTCAACCCGCCGAACTGTTTGGTGAGTCCGGTAGTGCGTATCATCCTTAGAGGTTGCAGTCCATCGAATCCTGCGGAATCGTCACCTCGTCGCCGCTGACGGTCGTGAGCGGTTCGCTCGGCATGATCCCGGCGTCCCAACTGCCGGCCCACTCGTCGCTCGTGGGCACGGGGTTGGCGACCGTCATCGACGAGCGGGCCTGGTTGTTGTACTCCTGGTACGTGTAGCCGCCCTCGCCTTTCGGCGTGTCCCGGACGGTCATGCCGGTGAGCGCGTCGACGACGTCGTCGGCGTCGGTCGAGCCCGCGTCTTCGACGGCCTGGACGAGCGAGGACGCCGCGGTGAACGTCCCGCCGGAGAACAGGTCGGGGACGGTCCCGTACGCGTTCGTGTAGGACTCGACGAACGTGTCGTTGATCTCGTTGTCGTACTGGTTCCAGTGGTACCGCGTCGTGAACGGCCCGAGCTTCGCGTCCCGGAGGTCCTGGGCGGTGAAGTCCTCGCCGAACGTTCGCTGGGCGACGCCGCCGATGGCGCTGTTCGAGATCATCGTCGCGAACCCGCCGAACATCCGGAGATCGTAGTCGCCCGACAGGCCCGTCGAGAGGAAGGCGGGCAGCGTCGCGACGGTGAACCCGCCGATGACGGCGTCGGCGTTCGCCTCAACCGCGTTGTCGTACAGCCCCCCGAACTCGGAGTAGCCCCGCGGGACGAACTGCTCGCCGGCGATCTCGATGCCCTCGCTCTCCAGAACGGTCCGGTAGTTCCGGGCGACTGCGCGACCGAAGCTGTAGTCGGCGGCCATGATGTACACCCGCTCGACGTCGGTTTCGTTGGCGACGTAGCGCCCGCCGCTGCGGGCGTCCATCGCCGTGTGCTCGTTGGCCCGGAACACCCGGTCGCTGCAGTACTCGCTGGACGACGTGATGTCGGACGCCGCGGCCGGTCCGGCGACGAACGGCGTGTCCGTGTTCGCGACGACGGACGTGATCACGCGCCGGGCGGAGCCGGAGTTCGCGGTCCCGAACAGGACGTCGACGTTGCGGTTCTCGACGAGGTCGGTCGCGACCGACTGGGCCTGATCGGCGTTGAACTGCGTGTCCTCGATCAGGAGCTCGTAGGTGTAATCGTCGCCCTCGATCGTCTCCTCGCCCGCCGAGTCGACCTCAAGGGGCTCCGCGTCGTGCTTGTACGCGAGCCCCGAGAGGAACCCCCAGAGGCTCTGCTGGCCGTAGTACTCCAGGTCGCCCGTCAACGGCTGCATGACGCCGATGCGGAGCGTGCCGCCGCCGCCACCGCCCGGGCTCTCCTCGCTGAGACAGCCCGCGAGGCCGGCCGCGCCGAGCGCGCCCGTGCTCTTCAGGATCGATCGCCTGGAAATGCGTGTCATTGTATCTCAATATGTCGGGCGAACGCAGCAAAGACACCCGTGTTGATATACAAACCTCGCTAGGTGTTGCCGCGGCGACGCTCAGTCGTAGGTCAGCGTCATCCCACCGTCGAACAGCAGATCGCCGCCGTTGAGGTGGCGGGCGAGCCGCGAGAAGCCGATCAAAAACAGGTTCCCGACGTCGACCGGATCCATCATCTCCGTGGTCCTGGCCTGCCCGAGCATCACGTCCTCGACGACCTCCTCCTCGGAGATGCCGCGCTGCTCGGCCGTGTCGGGGATCTGGCCCGTGACGAGCGGCGTCTTGACGTACCCCGTGCTGATCGAAAACGACCGGACCGTCCCGTCGCCCTCGGCGGCGATCGACTGGGTGAGCCCGCGGAGCCCGAACTTGGCGACGTTGTACGCGACCTTGTCGGCGGTGACGTAGTGGCCGTGGACCGACGCCATGTTGCCGACGCAGCCGCCGCCGGCGGCGCGCATGTGGGGAAGACAGCGCTTCGCGAGGTACGTCGGCGCGCGCAGCATCACGTCCTGGATCTCGTCGTACGTCTCCATCGGGAACTCCTCGATCGGCGCGACGTGCTGGAGCCCCGCCACGTTCGCGAGGTAGCGGAGCTCACCCAGTTCGACCGCGGCGTCGACGAGCGCGTCCATCGCCGCGTCGTCGCGCAGGTCCGCGGGCACCGTCTCGACGGCGCCGTCGACGTCCAGCTCCGCGGCCCGGTCGGCGGTCCCCGCGAGCCCGTCCTCGTCGAGGTCGGTCGCGACGACGGTCAGCCCGTTCGCCGCGGCGACCAGCGCGACCGCGCGGCCGATCCCCGAGGCCGCGCCGGTGACGAGACAGACGGTGTCGGGCGAAAAGCGGTCGTCGTCGATCGTGTGGATCTCGTCGCGCTCGACCTCCGGCGGCGTGGTAGTCTCTCCCATGTTGAATCGTACGGTCGCACCGAGTAACAAGTGGGCAGTTGATATGCAAACCGAACGGCGGAGCGCGACGCGATCGGCGGTCGGTGCTCAACCGCCGATCGTCGAGACGCGACTCAGCCGAACTTCGGCGCCGGGCCCTCTGCGGACTCGGTCGCGCCGCGGAACCGGACGTCGTCGCCGATCTCGACGTCGGCGTCGATTCGCGCCGTCACGCGCGCGTCGCCGACCGTCACCAGCGCGACCGTGTACGGCGCCTCGAACCCCTCGGGCGCCACCTCGATGCGCGTCGCCGAGTAGACCGTCCCCTCCTCGGGGAGTTCCACCGGTTCGAGATCGCGACTGCCGCAGCGCACGCAGGCCGCCTTCGGCGCCGCGGTAACGTGATCGCAGTCCGGACAGGCCTGGCCGAGCAGTCGATCGTCCGCCAGCGCCGCCGTCCAGCCGTCGGCGTCGAGCCGACCGTCGGTCAGGTAGTCGGTCAGTTCCGTCATCGCGCCACCTCCAGCACCGTGACGAGCGTCGTCGCGGCGTCGCCGCCGAGGTTGTGCGCCAGCCCGACGTCGGCCGCTTCGACCTGCCGGTCGCCCGCGTCGCCGCGGAGCTGCTCGGTCAACTCGACCAGCTGGGCGACGCCCGTCGCGCCGATGGGGTGGCCCTTCGCTTTGAGGCCGCCGCTGGGGTTGACGGGGATCTCGCCGCCCAGCGACGTGCGGCCCGCCGCCGCTGCCGGGCCGCCCTCGCCCTCGGCGACCAGCCCCAGCGCCTCGGTCGCGAGCACCTCCGCGCCGGTGAAGCAGTCGTGAAGCTCGACCACGTCCACGTCGTCGGGACCGATCCCCGCGGTCTCGTAGGCCTGGCTCGCGGCGTCGCGCGCGGACCGGGTCATCGAGGGATGAACTTTGTCGGCGATCGGCACCACGTCGGTCGCGTGCCCGACGCCCGCGACCGCCACCGGATCGCAGTCCAGTTCCGCCGCGGCCTCGGCGCTGGCCACGACGACCGCGGCCGCGCCGTCCGAGAACGGACAGCAGTCGTGGAGGTGGAACGGGTCGGCGACGATCGGCCCCTCCAGCACCTCCTCGACGGAGGTCTCCTTGCCGAAGTGAGCGCGCGGGTTGAGGCTCCCGTGGTAGTGGTTTTTCACGGCGACCTCGGCGAGTTGCTCCTCGGTCGTGCCGTGCTCGTGCATGTGGCGCTTGGTGAGCAGGGCGAACACGCCGGGGAAGGTGATCCCGGTCGGGCGCTCGTACGTCCCGTGAGCGGCGCTGGCGAAGATACGGGTCATCTCGTCGGTCGCCTTGCCCGTCTCGGGCGAGCAGCGCTCGACGCCGCCGACCAGCACCACGTCGTGAGTCCCGGACTCGACGGCGCGGACGGCGTGCTTGAACGCGTTCGAGGAAGTCGCGCAGGCGTCCTCGAAGCGCTGACAGGGGACGCCGGCGAGGCCGACGTGCGAGGCGAGCGTCGGCGCAAGGTGGCTCTCGCCCTCGATCTGGCCGCTCATCGCGTTCCCCAGGTAGAAGGCGTCGACGTCGGCCGCCGCGACGCCGGCGTCGTCCATCGCCGGGAGCGCGGCGTCCGCGAACAGTTCTGGTAGGGTCGACTCGTGGACGCCGAACGGCGTCATCCCGGCGCCCGCGATCCGTGCGTCGTGCATGGTACCCTAGAGGAGAGCCCGCTCGAAAAGGTGTGAGGTTGAAATGCGAACCTACTCCAGGTCGCCCAGCGCCTCGACGACCCGCCGGACGACTTTGCGCTCGCCGCGCCGGAGGTTCTTCGAGACGGCGGTGTCGGAGATGTCGAACTCGTCGGCCAGCGACTGCAGCGTCGCGCCGCGGGGGTCCTCGAAGTACCCCTGCTCGGCGGCCGTCGAGAGCGTATCGCGCTCGACCGACGACAGGCCGCGACAGCCCTCCAGCAGCGTCATCGCCGGCTCGGCGTTCTCCAGCAGATCGAACAGCTCGTCGGTGCCCAGCGACTCGCGGGACTCGACGGTGAACTCGTTGTTCCGTTCGAGATCCGAGAGCGTGTCGTCGGCGACCCGCTCCTCGTCGAAGCCGACCTCCCAGCGCTCGCTGCCGTCCTCGATGTGGAACGGCCCGGTGATGTAGCCGCCGTGGTCGCGGATCACCTTCATCGCGTTCGTCTGGCCGATCACCGTCCGGATCACCGCGGACTCGCCGCGCTTGGAAAAGAGCGAGCACTCGCGCATGTTGTCGTGGTCCTGCAGCGCGGTGAGCCCCTGTTCCAGTTCCGTCCGGCTTTCGCCCTCGACGGCCAGCCGGGTTTCGAGTTGCTTCGAGACGCCGTCGAACTGCCAGTGGACTGCGGTGAACGAAACGTCGTGGTCGTCCGTGGTGTCGATGAAGGGGCAGTCGTACTGCTCCATCTCCATGGCGACGTCTATCATGATTGTCGGTTCACATCCACTACATAATTATCTTTCGTGGTCGAGGGAGTCCGCGCCGCCTCACCGTCGGACCCCGCCCGTGACGACTCACCGACCTCCAGCGCCGAACCGTCGCGCGATCGCCGACCGGTCGATCTTCGAGGGGCCGCTGGTCGGCATCTCGTCGACGAACGCCAGTTCGCGAGGGTGTTTGAACCCCGCGAGCCGCCCGTCCAGAAAGTCCCGGAGCTCCGCGACCGTCAGCGACTCGTCGCCTTCGATTACCGCCTTGCCGACTGTTCCCCACTGCTCGTCGGGGACGCCGATCACGACGGCCTCGTCGACGCCCGGATGGTCGGTGAGCGCGGTCTCGATCTCGGGCGGGTAGACGTTCTCGCCGCCGCTGACGTACATGTTCTTCTTGCGGCCCTCGATGCTGTAGTAGCCGTCCTCGTCGACCCGCGCGAGGTCGCCCGTCGAGACCCACCCCTGCGGGGCGTCGTCGACCGGTGCCTCGGCGTCGCTCCCGGACGCTATCGTGTCGGCCGCTTCCGCGTCGTCCTCGCGGGCGCCGAACGTCGCCCTGGTCTCGCCTTCGTCGCGCCAGTACCGGTCGGCGGCGTGGGGGCCGGCCAGTTCGAGTTCGCCGATCTCGCCGTCATCGACGGGATCGCCGGACTCGTCGACGATCCGGACGTCCGCGTGCAGCACGGGCTTGCCGATCGTGTCGGCCTTCTCCTCGGGCCAGCCCTCGGGCATCGCGAAATTGTTGGGGCCGCACTCGGTGAGGCCGTACCCCTGCGAGAGGTCGACCCCGCGGTCGCGCCAGGCCCGGATCGTGGCGTCGCGACAGGGACCGCCGCCGCTCTTGACGAATCGGAGCGTCGAGAGGTCGGTGGCGTCCCACGCGTCGGCGTCGGCCATCATGCGCAACACGGCCGGGACCGCGACCAGCACGGTCGCGCCCTCGCGCTCGACGGTCCGGAGGACTCGCTCGGGATCGACCTCTCTGCTGATCGCGACCGTCGCGCCGAGGTGGAAAAAGGGGATCGTCAGCACGTTCCAGCCGCCGGTGTGGAACATCGGAAACACCATCGGCGTCACGTCGTCCGATCGCAGCCCCCACGACGTGATCGTGTTGAACGAGTTCCAGCACAGCGACCCGTGGGTCAGCACGGTCTCCTTCGGCGTCCCCGTCGATCCGCCCGTGTGGAGAAACAGGGCAGGATCCGACAGCGCGACGTCGACGCCGTCGACCGGCGAGCCGTCTTTCGGAAGTGCGTCCGCGTAGGTCGGGGCCTCGGCGAGCGAGGACGGCGGCGCTTCGGCGTCGAGCGGGCGTGACGCCGCGTCGGCATCGGCGTCGACGTCGCCCGCATCCGGAAGCCGAACCGCGGGACACGGCACTTCCCCGTCGAATGCCGCGGCGACGTCCTCGACGAACGGCTCCTCGACGACCAGCAGCGAGGGATCGACGCGGTCCAGCAGTTCGCCGAGTTCGGGCGGCGCCAGCCGGTGGGACAGCGGCGCCGGCACGGCGCCGAGCTTTCCCGCCGCGAAAAAGAGGTCGACGTACTCGACGCGGTTGCGCGAGACGGCGGCGATCCGATCGCCCTTCCCGACGCCCCGCTCCGCGAGCAGCCGCGCGGTCCGGTTCGCGCGCTCGTCGAGGTCGGCGTAGGTGTAGGCCTCGCCGGTCGTCACGTCTTTCAGCCCGACCCGATCCGGCGTGAGCGACGCCCGGCGCTCGCTCCAGGCGCCGATCCAGTCGTAGGGACGGTCGCCGTGGTCGTGGATCACCGGGCGTCACCCCCGGTACGTCCGCCCGCGGCGTGCTCGTCGAGAAAGTCCAGCAGCGTCTCGTTGAGTGCTTCGGGCTGCTCGATGAAGAAGAGGTGCGGCCCGCCCTCGAACAGTTCGAGCCGGGCGTCGGGCAGCCCGTCGGCGAGCAGGTCAGCGTTCTCGACCGGCAAAACTCGGTCCGCGGTGCCGTGAGCGACCAGCGCCGGCGCCTCGATCTCGCCGAGCCGGTCGGCGGCGTCGAACGCGCCGACCGCTGCGAGCTGGGCCTCCCGTGCCGCGTCGCCGGCGTCCTGTTCGAGCCGCCAGTCGACGATCCGCTCGAGCAGGTCGTCGTTTCGCTCCCGAAAGTCGCCGGTCATCGCGGGCGCCATCCGGTGGCGGATCACCTCGCGCTCGTCGTACCCTTCCGGCTCGGCAACCATCCGCGCCTGCACCTCGGGCGACGCCGCCGGGGCGTCCTCGCCGCCCGGGCTCGAACACAGTAGCGCGATCGACGCCGCGCGGTCGTACTCGATCGCGTACCGCTGGACGATCATCCCGCCCATGCTGGCGCCGACGAGGTGGGCCCGCTCGGCCTCGTGGTCGGCCAGCACCGCCTCGACGTCGGCGGCCATCTCGGCGATCGAGTAGGGACCCTCCGGCGCGTCGGACTCGCCGGTGCCGCGGTTGTCGACGACGATCGTCTCGTAGCGCTCGGCGAGGGCCTCGCGCTGCCAGTTCCACATCCAGCGCCCGTAGCCCAATCCTTCGACGAGAACAACGGTCGGGGCGTCCGCCGGCCCGTCGACTTCGTAGTAGACGTCGACGCCGCCGTTGCTAGCCAGTGGCATACTCGTGATTGAGCGGCGACGCTATTCAAACGGGAAGTTTGCATGTCAACCCGGCGTTTCACCCGACTCCTGTCCGTCCTTGGAGGTATGCCAGTAGCCGAACCCGGCGACACTGCCACTGCACAGCTCCCGGTGACCGAGGAGCGCATCGAAGCGTTCGCCTCGGTGACCGGCGACGACAACCCGCTGCACCTCGATCGCGAGTACGCCAGCGAGTCGCTGTTCGACGGCCCGGTCGCCCACGGGATGCTCCCGGCCGGTGCGATCTCCAGCGCGCTCGCGGAGCTGCCCGGCGACATCGTGTACGTCTCCCAGGACCTGTCGTTCGATCGCCCAGTCCGACCCGGCGAGACGGTCGAGGCCACGGTCACCGTCGCGGAAGGCCTCGACGGCGACATGCTTCGCGTCGAGACGACGGCGGCGGCGGACGGCGAACCGGCCGTCACGGGGACGGCGACGGTGCTGTCGGAACCTCACGAGTAGCGCCGCCCAAACGAGTTACCGGGCGGCGACGCCGAAGCGAAACTGCGCGCGGAGAATCAGGCCTTCTCGGCGATCGCGTCGCGCACGTCCTCCCAGACCGCGTCGGGCGCGCGCTCGCCGTCCACCCGGACGAACTCGTCGTCGCCCTCGTACTGCTCGATGACGGGGACGGTGTTGTCCTCGTACACGTTCAGGCGCTCGCGGACGGTCTCCTCGGTGTCGTCGTCGCGCTGGATCAGCTCGCCGCCACAGTCGTCGCAGACGCCCTCCTCCTCGGGCTGGTCGTACTCGGCGTGGTAGTTCGTGCCACACTCGGAGCAGACACGACGGCCGGTCAGGCGGTCGACGAGCTCCTCCTTGGCGACGTCGAGGTGGAGCACGACGTCCAGATCGGTGATCTCGTCGAGGTACTCCGCCTGCGCGGGGTTGCGCGGGTAGCCGTCGAGGACGTAGCCGTCGGCCTCCTGAAGGGCGGTCTTGACGATCTCGTTGACGACCTCGTCGGGGACCAGCTCGCCGGCCTCCATGTACGCGCGGGGCGTGTCGTACTCGGTGTCGAGGTGACCGATGTCCATGTCCTTGTTCGCGCGCAGCGCGTCGCCCGTCGTGACGTGCTCGACGCCGAACTCCTCGACGATCCGCGAACTCTGCGTGCCCTTGCCCGCACCCGGTGCTCCGAGTATCAGTACGTTCGGATTGGCCATGTTCGTACCTCATCCTCCCCGCTTAAAGGCTTAAAGAAAACCGGCCGGGCTTTTGGCCCCGGGGTGCCAACCGGAGACCGTGACACGATTCGACGCCGCCGACCCCGAGGCGCGACGGGCGCTGTTCGTCGACGCCATCGACGCCCACGAGCAGCGGGCGAGCCCGTTCCTGACGATCGAAGCGGACGCGAGCGAGGCCGCCGCTGGCGAGACTGACGAGAGCGGGGACGAGGAGGCCGACGCACCACCCTGGATCCAGTACGCCGACGGCCAGCTCAACCTCGACTGCACCGACGCCGAGCTCGACCGGCTGAAGTCGCTGCTCGACGAGTTTCCTGCATTCTCGATAGACGACCTCCACAGGCCCGAGGAGGCCGAAGGAACGAACGTCCGCCTGACCGCTCGCACCGATCCCGAACGCGTCGCGCAGTTCCTCGATCGGGTGTTCGTGGATGTCTACGAGCACCCCGAGGACTACCGGGTCTGGGCAGCGGAGGTGTAGACCGGGGTCGCGACCGCACTTCGGTCCGGGTCGCGACCGCCGTTCGTTCCGCCGGACCGGTCGTCGATCGCTACTCCCAGACCGTCACTCGATCGTCAGCGTCTTCGATTCGTCGAGGCCGTCGATCGTGATCTGGTACTCGCCCGGCATCACCTGCAGTTCCTCCCGGGAGAACACGTCGCCGGGGACGGTCGCGAGCGGCGCGATGGAGGCCTCGATCTTGACTCGCGCCGACTCGCCGGGATCGAGCGAGACGCGCTCGTAGCCGATCAGTTCCTTCATCGGCGAGGGGATCGCGCCGTGGCGCCGAATCGCGAACACCGGCACGACGTGATCGCCGGCGCGGTCGCCCGCGTTCGTCACGCGCACCGAGACGTTGAACCGGTCGTCGGCGGCCTCGCGCTGGACCGTCGACGGCGCGATGGAGAACTCCGAGTACTCGAACTCGGTGTAGGACTCGCCGTGGGCGAACTCGAACAGCGGTTCCTGCGAGGAACTCGGCGGGTCGCCGCCGGAGCCGAAGATGTCCGGCGGGTAGGCGTTGTAGACGTTGAGCAGCTGGCCCGTACCGGTCGGCCACGTGAACGGGAGCCGACCGCCGGGGTTCAGTTCGCCGAACACGGCGTCCGCGGCGGCGCTGCCGCCCTCCGTTCCCGGCAGGTAGCCCATGATCGCGGCCGGGAGGTGCTCGAACACGTCGGTCCCGCGCGGCCGACCGGCGAAGAAGACGCCGGCGTACGGCGTCCCGGCGTCTTTCAGCGTCCGGACGAGTCGCCGCTGGGCGTCCGGCAGTTCGAGCGTGTCGGTGTCGCCGTGTTGCTCCGCGTACGGATGCTCGCCGAGCACGGCGACGACGGCGTCGGCGTCCGCTGCGGCGTCCCGTACCGCGTCCTCGTTCTCGAACTCGTAGAGTCCCGTGGGTTCGTGGACGACAGTCGTCGAGTCCGACACGGTCTCCCGGATTCCCTCCAGTGGCGTGACCGCCGGCGGCTTCGTGTCGCCGACGCCTTGCCATCCGAGCGTCCAGCCGCCCATCATGTTGGCGACCGAGTCGCCGCTCGGGCCGGTGACGAGCACGGTGTCGACGTCCGGGTCGAACGGGAGCGTGCCGTCGTTCTGCAGCAGCGTCATCGAGTCGGCGGCGACGTCGTAGGCCTGATCGTGGGCCCCGCCGACGACGTCGTCGGCCGCCTCCGGGTCGGCGTAGGGATCGTCGAACAGCCCCACCGCCTCCTTGAACGCCAGGATGTTCGTGACCGCGTCGTCGATGCGGTCCATCGGCACCTCGCCGGACTCGACCAGTTCCCGAAGGTGTTTCTGGAACGTGTCGACGTTGTCAGTCGAGAGGCCCGCGGCGGGCGTCATGTACATGTCGATGCCGGCGTTGATCCCGACGCGGACGGCGTCTTTCACGTCCGCGACGAACTCGTGGACTTCGACCATCCGGTAGAAGTCGTGCCAGTCGCTGACAACCATCCCCTCGAAGCCGAGCGCGTCCCGGAGGATCTCCTGTAGCAGCTGCTCGGAGGCGTGAGCGGGGACGCCGTTGACCGATCCGCTGTTTACCATCACCGTCTCGGCGCCCGCCGCCACGCCCGCGTGGAACGGCGGCAGGTGCGTGTGCCGAAACGTCCGGTAGGGGATCAGCGCGGGCGTCCTGTCGTTGCCGTTCCGGGGCTCGGAGTAGCCCGCGTAATGCTTGAGCGTCGCGCCGGCGCGTTTGTGCCCCTTTGACTTGGTCTCGTATCCGCGGACCTTCTCGGCGACCATCCGGCCGGCGAGCATCGGGTCCTCGCTGAACCCCTCCCAGAACCGTCCCCAGCGCGGGTCGCGCTGGACGTCCGCGATCGGCGAGAACGTCCAGGGAAAGCCGGTCGCCCGGAGCGTCTCGGAGGTGTGCTCGGCCATCTCGTGAGCGTGGTCCTCGTCCCACGTCGCCCCGACGCCGAGGTTGTGCGGGAAGATCGTGGCGCCCGCGAGGTTGTTGTTACCGTGGACGGCGTCGATCCCGAACACTGGCGGGATATCGTGGGGCTGAGCCTCGATCGCGGCGTCCAGCAGGTCGTTGACGTCTTTCGCGAGTTCGACCGGGTCGTCCGTAGTCGCGTACATGAGCGACCCCGGCTGGTGCTCCTCGAAGTACGACGCCGGGTCGTCGCCGATCTCGTAGCTCGCGACCTGCGTCATCTGGCCGATCTTCTCCTCGAGGTCCATCTTCGTCACCAGCTTCTCGACGCGCTCGCTCGTCTCCTTCTCCCGCATCGACTCGCGCGAGAGATAGCCGCTCAGCACCGTCGTCAGCCCGATCGCGCCGGACGCTCCCAGTACTCGTCGTCGTGTCGGTCCCTCCGCTCCGTCTGCGTCACCTGGTCTGTCGACCATGGTAACGGCCGTCAAGAAGTTAATACTTAAAATACGAGGACCGATCAGAGATTAGCATCATGCAAATAGTTACTCTGATATGGTTATAGAGAGTTAAAATATGCATTTAATATCTTATTATTGCTATAGGCAATTCACGATCGCTATCAAACCGGGGTAAGCGAAACCGCGAACAAACGAAAATAAGCGGCGGCTTCGAAACGCGGGAGACCGGATCGAGGACGCCGACGATCGGTTCTCGTCGCCCGGTCAGGCGTCCGGCGTCTCGTCCTCGAACAGGCTGGTGAACAGCTTGCGCTGGCCCGCCCGGAGGTGGTCGTTGAACGTCGGCTGGGTGATGTCCATCGACGCGGCGACCTCGCTGCCCGAGCGCGTCCGCGGCGTCTCGAAGTAGCCGCTGTGGAACGCGGTCCGGAGCGCCTCGATCTGGCGCGGCGTCAGGTCGTCGGTCAGCGCGACGTGGAACTCGGTGGGCGTCTCCCGAGATCGTTCGCGGGTGCGCTTGCCCGTCAGCGTCGCCTCCGGGTACCGCGACCGGAACGCCTCGGCGAACTCGCGGGCGGGCTCGCCGGACGCGATCTCGATAGTCACCTCAGCCTCGCCGTCCTCGGCGCGGAGTCGAGAGAGCCTGCCGCCGTGGTCGAGGACGGTCGCAGCGGGACAGTCGTCCGCGAGCAGCGCCTCGAACAGGCACACCGGTTCGCCGTCGTCCTCGCGCTCGGAGACGAGCGATACCTCGCTGATCGAGAGCTCGGTAGCGGCGTCTCGGATCGCCTCGGGGGCGGCGCCGCGCGTCCGGAAGAACACCCGCAGCCCGCCGTCGGCCTGGGGAACCATGTTCTCGTGGACGAACGAGCAGCCGGCGTCCCGCGTGAGTTTCGCGACCGTGAACTCGTCGTCGGAGACCGAAAAGTCGAGCTCGGCGACTTCGTCGCTGACCAGCGCGCGCTTGCTCTTCAGCGCGCTCGCGGCGTAGGCGATCGTGTCGCTCAGCTCCGTCAGCACGTCCCGCACCAGGTCGTCGAACACGCCCGGTTCGGACGCGCAAACCCCGAGGACGCCGAACGTCGTGTCGCCGTGGACGAGCGGGAGCGCGGCGACCGTCTGGCATCCGCACTCGAGGGCGGTCCGCTGCCAGGGTTCGAACGGCGGATCGCCGACCACCTCGTCGACGACCTGCACCTCGCCCGTCCGGTGGGCCCGGGCGGTGGGCTCCAGCTCTTCGACTGCACCGTCCGAGCTGATCTCGATCTCCTCGAGGTAGCCCGATGCCGACCCCGCCCGCTGAACGGGCGTCACTGCACCGTCTACGGTATCGACGTCGCTGACCCACGCGAAGTCGTAGGGGCCGCCATCCGCCGCCAGCTCCTCGCAGACCACGCGGTAGATCTCGTCCCGGCTCGACGCCCCGACGAGCGCCTGGTCGATGTTCCGGATGATGGAGTTGATGCGCTCGAGACGGCCGAGCGTCTCCGTCCGTTCCTCCAGCGTCGCCTCGCGGGTCCGGAGCTGCTGTTCGCGGCGCGTCCGCCCGAACGCGGCGCCGACGTTGGCGGCGACCGTCTCGACGAAGTCGTAATCACCCGTCGAGAACCCGCCCTCGCTCGTCGCGCCGACGAGGAACACCCCCTGCTTGCCGAGCGGGAACGCCGCGATCTCGGATACCCGTGGCGACGCCTCCCCGGCGTCCGAACCGAGGTCGGCTCTCCGGCGCGGCTCGTCGTTGACGAACGCCTCCCAGCCGACGCCCTCGCCGACCGACAGGGGCGAGTGCTCGGCAAGCAGTCGGTCGCCCGCCTCGGTCGCCGCCAGCGGTTCCAGAACGCCCGTCTCCGCGTCGTCGATCGCGACGGCTGCGACGGAGAGTTTCAGGGACGTCTCGGCCGCGTCGACGACGCGCTCGGCGATGTGCGCCGTCGTCTCGGGCTCCATCAACTCCCGGCTCAGGCCGTTGAGCGCAGCCAGCCGATCCTCGCGGTGGCGCCGATCGAGCTCGTACTCGATCCACTGGCCGATCAGCTCCAGGAACGTCCGCTCGACCGACGTGAACTCGGCGTCCCGCGACGAGCGGTCCAGAAAGCAGATCGTCCCGTACGGTTCGTCGCCGACGGCGATCTCGACGCCGGCGTAGCACTCCAGCCCGAACTCCTCGTAGAGCGGATCGTCGCTCCAGCCGGCGTCGGCGGCGTCGGCGACGCAGCGCGTCTCGCCCGCGGAGACGACCTCCCGGCAGTAGTGCGTCGACGACGACGGCGTCGTCACCCCCTCGTCGATCTCGGGGTGTCGGCCGTGCATCGCCTCGATCTCGAAGGCGTCGCCGAGATCCCGGGTCAACAGTCCGACGTCGACGCCGAACCGTTCGGCGCCGAGGGCCAGCAGCGCGTCGATCTTCTCGTCGAACGACCGATCGGTGTCCGAGGTGACGTCGTACGCCCGGCGGAGATACCGCTCGCGCTCGATGCGGTTGAGCTCGTGGCTGAACCACTCGCCCATCAGCTCGACGAACGTCTGCTGTCCCTCCGAGAACGGCGCGCTGCGGGGCTCCGTGTCCGCGAAGCACAGCGTCCCGTACCGGTCGGCGCCGGCCGAGACCGTGACGCCGAGGAACGACTCCAGCCGGTACCGTTCGTAGGCCGGGTCGTCCTGCCAGCCCTCCGCGGCGGCGTCCGCGACGCCCAGCGGACCGTCCGATTCGAGAACGCGCCGACAGTACGTCTGCGAGACGGGCGCCGTGGCGCCGGGCTGGATCAGTTCGTGCGAGCCGACGGCGTCGACGATCTCGAACTCGTCGCCGTCGATCTGCGAGAGAAAGCCGATGTCGAGGCCGAGGTACTCCCGTCCGAGGTCGAGCAGCTGCCGCACTTTGTCGTCGAACGACGCGTCGGGAGCCGCGATCGTCTCGTAGAGCCTTCGGAGAAACCGCTCGTGAGTCTGCAGCGACGTCGTCGCGACGGCGCGGTCGCGGAGCACCCCCAGCATTCGGTCGACCTCGCGACTCGCGGGCTCGGCCGAGAACAGCTCCGTCGCCGGCGTGTAGTAGAGGTTCCGGCAGACGGTGCCGTCGTAGACGAGCTGCGGGTGGGGCTTGACGATATCGCGGACGACCGCCGCGGGGAAGCGATCGCGGTCGTACTGGCACAGCGCGATGCAGTCTCCCGCGGGGAGCGCCGCGTCGAACTTGCCCTCGTACTCGAGCAGTTCCTCGGCGTCGGCGTCGGCGTCGAGCAGCCAGGTCATCTCGCCGGTGACTCGGAGGGCCTCGTACTCCTCGCGGGCCTCGTCGACGGCGTCCTCGAGGAACTCGACCATGTCGTCGGGGTCGAACTCGCCGTCGGAGCGGTGGGTGTCCGCCGGGGAGCGGATCGCCAGCGCGCCGGACTCGAGGGCGGCGTCGACGTCGACGCCGCCGTCACGCAGCGCCGCGATCACGTCGGCCCGCGAGTTGTCGTCGACGATGTACAGACAGTGCTCGCCGTCGGCAAGCCCCCGCCGGACGAACGGGACCACTGCGGCGAACTGCTCGGCGCGGGATTCGTAGAGCAATGCGATGTGGTCGTCGTGGTCGTGACCGTCGTCCGAGTCGCCGATATCGCGGAGCGGGTCGCGCTCTCGAAGGGTGTCGAGGCCGCTTTCGAGGCCGCGGGGTTCGGTCGTGCGGCTCTCGGCGGGTCCGCTCACGAGGATCCCCGGAGCGCGTCGCGAGTCAGTCGGCGCGCGGTACGAGCTCTCGTCGATGACGTCGGTCGTTCGATGCGTATCATAGCAGTTACTGGTGGTCGCGAGGAGCGTCGCTGCGCCGAGCTCGTGGCGGACGGTACCAGCGAAGCCAGCCTTCGGGTATCGATTCGAACGCCCCGTACGGGCATAAGCACGCCGTCTATGCCGTTTCAGCGCCCACACAGGTATGTGATCTTATACGTACACGACACCCCCGAAATGCCGGCCACGTCCGGGTCCTTGCCACCGCCGACCACCGTTTTCCGGGCTGCCCGGCGGGCGGGCCCCGAACGGTTTTCCACGAGTTCGATGTATCCGTCCCTGGGGGAACACATGAGTAGCGTTCTGACGCAAGAGAGGAAGGACACGCTCGCCAAATCAGTCGAAGGCGCCGTGCGCCAGCCGCTGAAAGAGGCGTTCAAGGAAGCGATGGAGGAGGCCGAGCAGGAACGCTCGGCGGGGGCGCGGGGCCGCCGGCTGGCCCGGTCGCTGCTGCTCGTCGGCGCCGGCGTCGCGATCGGCTACCGGCTCCGGAGCGACGAGGTCGAGACGGAACGCGCCCGGCAGCGCGTCGAAGAAAGCACAGAGAGCGGGCGAAGTCGGGGCGGCATCCTGCGCAACCTGATGCTGGCCGTCGGCGTCGTCGGCATCGCGTACGCGCTCAAGTCCCGGATGGGGTCGGTCGACGAGGTCGTCGATCAGGCCGCCGACCAGGTCCAGACCGTCGCCGAACAGACTTCCGAGCGAACGGACGAGGCCACAGAGCGCATCTCGACTGTCACCGGCGAGGCCGCCGAGCAGATCGAGGAAGGCGGCGAGGAGGTCGCCCAGCAGGTCGAGCAGGGCGGCGAACAGGCGGCCGAGCACGTTGACGAGGCCACCGAATCGGCCGAGGAGGGCGCCTCGTCCGACGAGAACGGGGAGAGCGAGGAGTAGCGGAAACCGGTCCGCCGATCCGAGAGCCATTTTTGCACTCGATGAGATGATTTATTACCCGATAGTTCAGTAGTAGTAACGATGCGACACGCGATGGCGAGTCGGCGGCAGATCCTGCGCGCCAGCGGCGTCCTCGTGACCGCTGGCGTAGCGGGCTGTCTGAGCGAGGACGGTGGCGAATCACAGTCGCCGGCAACGGACGAGAACGACAGCGAAACCGAAGGAGAGCCGGGGAGCTCGGATCAGGAGACGGACGACACCTCGTCCTCGCCCGTCGTGCTAGCGCCCGACGACGGCGAAAGAGGAGACGAATTCGGCGCCGCCGTCGCGCTGAACGGCGATGCGGTGATGGTCGGCGCGCCCGGCGACAGAGATTCGGCGGGCTACCGCGTCGGCGCGACGTACGCCTTCGAGCGGGTCGACGACGGCTGGACGCGGCCTGCACCGATCGGGCCCGACAACGACGGTGACGACCTCGAGTTCGGGGCGGCCGTCGCGCTCGACGCCGACGCCGGACTCGTCGGAGCGCCACTCGTTACCGCCGACGGTCGCTTCGAAGCCGGGGTGGCGTGCGTACTAGACCGATTGGACGACGGATGGAATCGCGGGGCAGCGATGCTACCGGACAGCGTCGAGAGCGGCGCGCTGTTCGGCGCCGCTGTCGCGCTGTCCGGCGACACGGCACTCGTCGGTGCTCCGGGTGCCGGCGCCGGAACGGGCGCAGCGTACGCCTTCGAACGATCCGGCGGCGACTGGCGCTTGCAGTCCGCTCTCGTTCCGTCGGGTGCGGGGAGGGGTGACGAGCTCGGTACCGCCGTCGCGCTGGACGGCGACGCCGCGCTCGTCGGTGCGCCCGGCGACGGTAACGGTGCGGTTCACGCGTTCGAGCGCGCGGACGACGGTTGGCGTCACCGGTCGAAGCTCACCACCGACAACGGCGACAGCGGGGATCGGTTCGGCGCAGCGGTCGCGATCGCGGGCGACGAGGCACTCGTCGGCCACCCTCGAGTCGGTCCGAACGGACAGGGTGCGGGGACGGCCTCCGCGTTCACACGATCGGACGGAGACTGGCGCCGACGGGAGACGCTGGTCCCGGAGAACGACGACGGCAGCGGCAAGTTCGGCGCCGCGGTCGCAGTCGCGGGCGACGCCGCGCTGATCGGCGCGCCTGGCGGCGACGCCGAGGGGGCGGGCTCGGGGACGGCACACGCCTACCGTCGCTCCGAGGACGGGTGGGACCTGCTGTCGACGTTCGGTCGAGACGATGGAGAGCGTCAAGACCGGTTCGGGGCGGCCGTCGCGATCGGCGGCGGAACCGCGCTCGTCGGGGCGCCCGACGACGGGCCGGGGACGGCGTCCGTGTTCGATCTTTAGGCGACCGCCGCCGGGTCGATCACGCGGTCCGACAGCTCCACACTATTCCTTCGTCGTTTGGACCGTGCAATTAGAATAGAATATTTTATTACGTGTCGTATTATCAATCTCTCCATGTTCGAAATATTCGGGCGTGATTCGGACCGTTCGGGACCGGCGAGGGCGACCGGGTCGCGGGCGTCCGGGATAGATCGACGGACTGTACTCCAGTTGGCGGCGGCGGGGGTCACGATTCCCGGCGCGGCAGCGACGGCCGCCGCCTCGGAATCGTTCGTCGACATTCTGAGCGTCGATCCGACCGATTACCCGAACGTGCGCCTGAACGTCAGCGTCGATACCCCTTCGGGGCGAGACGGACTGCTGACCGAGGACGATTTCGAGATCATCGAGAACGGCGTACGACAGGAGATCCAGTCGTTCGAGTTCGGAAGCACGAAATCCGACGTCGTCTTCGTGTTCGACGACACCGGAAGCATGGGCGGAGAGATTGCGGGGATGAAATCGGAAGTGAGCGATCTCGTCGCCGAGATGGAGACCGCCGGTATCGACGCCCGGTACGGGCTGGTCACGTTCAAAGACGGCGTCGAGGTCGACCAGGAACTGACCGACGACGCCGAGACCCTCCAGAGCGCGGTCGACGCCCTCCGGCCGAGCGGTGGCGGCGACTTTCCGGAAGACAACTTCGACGCGATCATGCGGTCGCTGGAGTTCGACTACCGGACGGACGCCCAGAAAGTGCTCATCGACATCACCGACGCGACTTCGCACTACCGCGGCGACGGGTCGGAGATCTCCGAGTCCACGATCGACGAGACCGCCGCGGCGCTGACCGACGGCGGCCTGGCGTACGTGGCCGTGTCTCCCGGATACGACGACGAGCGGGCGGCCAAAAAGGTACTCGCCGAAAAAGTCGGCGGAACGTGGCTCGACATCTACGACGCCGATTTTACCGTCATACTGGAGGAGATCGCCGAGCTCGTCGTGACCGCCTACGTCGTCGAGTACGTCACGGATCTCCTTCCCGGGGCGGTCGCGCCGATTTCCGTCGTCGTAGAGGACCCCGACGAGGGGACGGACAGCGTCGACGACACGACCGATATTCCAGAAGACGTCGAAGGGAGTCGCATCCCGGAGCTGATCGACCGGAAGTCAGATCGGATCGACGCCGTCAGAGACACTGCGCGTCCGGTTCTGACGGCCGATGCCGACTCGATCGTTCCGCCATCGCTGAGTCCCCGATTCGACGTCGACGGGTTCGACGACGAGGCCGAACGATACCTCTCGGATCTAGACGAGCGGCGGTCCGAGTTCGACGGCACCGCCACCGCCCAGCACGAGGAGGCACTGGAGCGACTGACGACCATCGAACGGGTCACCGAGGAAGCCGCAGCGGCGCCGGTCAACGATCTGGGCGTCAACGGATCGGTCATCGAAAAGCAGGCCGAGGCCACCCTCGACGTCATCAAGACGCTGTCGTTCGAGGCGGTCTCCCGGGGAGCCGGGAAAGTCGCCAGTAGCAGTCTGGTGCGCGGCATCGCCGACGACATCGCCAGGAGTACGCTCGATCAGGTCGATTCGATCAAGCGTGGCTTCAGTAGCGCCGGCTACGGTTCCGCGGGCTACGGCGGTCGCGGCTACGGCGCCACCGCGAGAGACCAGCGCAAGACGATCGACGAACTCGACGCCGAGTACCGAAGCGAGGTCCTCGAACGCCGGCGCGAGGCCGACAAGAACTACATCGAAGGCGGCGCGAGTAGCCTGGTCGGCGGGAGCCTCGGCGTCGCCGACGGCATGCTCGGTGCGTTCGACGACATCACCGGCGACGCCAAGCAGTTCCTCGTACGACTGGAGTACGAAAAGTACCTGAACGGAACCGGGGTCGGGATCGCGGAGGACGTCCTGAACGGATTCGCGGAGTTCGACCCGCCGACGGTCGATTTCAGCGACGTCCCCGAATCCGTCGACGTCCCGCTGTCGGACAGGGGCAACGATCTGGTCGAAGGCGCCGTCAACGACTTCACCGACTTCATCTCGGACGTGACCGACTACACCGAGGACGTCGACTACCTCGAGGAGCTCGACTACGACAAGAGCGGCGACATCGAGTTCGGAGCGATCCCTGACGAGATCGAGCTGCCCCTGCTGTCGGAGCTCCCCGAGAGAATCGACCTCGGCGAGGTCTCAGGCGTGAGCGAGATCCAGGAACTGGCGGATCTCGCCGCGGAGCTAACTGCCGTCCCGGCGACAGCGCTAGACCCGACGATCGATCAGCTCGTCGAACGCCTCGAGGAGAACGCCGATGAGGGCGTTCTCGGCACCCAGTCCGAGGACGCGAGGGAGACGATCGTCGAACTGGCGGAGGAGGTGATTTCGTCGATCACCGACGTCTCCGACGCGCTGTTCGAGGGCCTCGATGCGCTGGCACAACTGATCGACTGGGCGGAGTTCGGTACCGGCGTGTTGCTGCTCGTCGGCGCGGTCATCGGACTGGCCTCGACCGGGGGCCCGGGCGCTATCCCCGCGATCGGCGTGCTGGGAACGCTCTCGACGATCGTGGTCGCGCTGTCGGTCGTGGTCGATCAGGCGACGTACATGGTCGGCGAGGAGGTCCGGAAGACGTTCGGTAACGTCCACAACGGCGCGGGGGCGCTGCTGACGTACACCGATCTCTCGGCGATCGACGGGGGGGCCTGAGATGGTCCAGACGATCCTCCGCGAACTTCGGGACGCCGCCGCGGACGGGAACAGAGCCCGCGTCGTGGAACTGGCCGATCAGATGCTCGACGCCTTCGAGCGCGGCCGAGCCCGCGAGTCAGCCCTCGAGAACGTCGCACGATCGGTCCGGAGCAACGCTCGAGCGGACGACGCGGACGCCGCGGCGACCGCCCAGTCCGTGCTGAACGCGGCCGCCGAAGCCAACCAGGCGAAGATCAACGTCGACACGGCGGTGCTCGACTACGTCGGCGGCGGCGACGGCACCGATCTGGTCGACGTTCTCGACGCCGCGATCGAGACCCACGACGCGTTCGACGAACGCGTCAAGCGACTTCGGGCCGAGACAACCGACCTCGAGCTCCCACCGGCCGTCGGCGTCACCGCACCCGACCAGATCGTCGTGCCGAAAGGGCGGGCCGTCGACGGGGCGATCACCGTCCGCAACGACGGCACCGCCGCCGCCCGGGAGGTCACACTCGACCTCGACGCCGACGCAACCGTCGACCTCGCGGCGACGTCAGTCGAACGCATCGCGGCGGGGGAGACGACGAGCGTCGAGCTCGTCGGCACGCCGACCTCCGCGGGCGTGTCCCGACCGAGCGTGACCGCGAATGTCGACGACGGCGCGGACTCCGCGTCGTTTTACCTCCACGTCCAGAACAAGCGGACCTTCCTGGAGCAGGCGGTCGACGACATCGTCCAACTGTACTCCGAGATCGCCGGGGCCGGGGCGGCACTCGAGCACGGCCGCGGGAGTGGTAAGAGCAACGGCAAAAATACGAACAGCGGCAAGGGCAACGGCAAGAACAGTAGCAACGGCAAGAGCGGCGTCGTCCCACCGGGACTGGAGAACAAACTCCGACAGATAACGGAGCGGACGATCGAGATCATCGGCCGGATCGAGCGAGGCGCCGACGAACGATCGGTCGACAACCAGATCCGCTCGGTCACCAACCAGATAGGCGCACTGAGCAACCAGCTGGAGGCAACCGCCGGAAAGAAGCTTCGTGCCGCCGACGCACCGAGGCTGCAGCGCGACATCGAATCGATCGTCGAAGTCTACGAGAGCGCTCGGAAAGCGCAGGCCTGATCCGACCTCGGTAACGGCAATAGGACCGGCTCGCCGACCGTTCGATCACCTTCCGAATCGAGGACGGCCCCGACACGAGGGGCGCGTCGGTGATCGAAAACTGACGCCGATCGTCGACGATCCCGAACGTCACGGCCGGATTGAACGCGCGTACCACGTTTTCTCGTCGCACGTCGTACGCTACGGACGGAGTCTCGGCGAAAGACGTCTGCAGAAGTTCGCCGTCAGAATCAACCGATCTCGAGAGGCCGACGACTCGCCGACCCGACAGTCGTCCGCGGCGTCGGCGTCGATCCGTGCGAGAGGCCGATACTGCGGACAGCGATCGATCGCAAGCGCCGCGAGTACGGTCACCGACAGGAAGAGCACGGCACCGAGGACGCCGGCAGCGCTTCCAGTGAACGGTACGGGGGCTACCCCGAGCGTCCCGACGAGGACGAGAAGATCGACGGCAACGACTGCTGCGAGCGTCGGCGCGCCGATCACGAGCCGGTCTAGCGCGATGCCGGCGGTCGTTTCGAGAGCGACGCGGACGACGAGCGCGCAGGTCGTCCCGGCGTGAGCGGCCGCGATCAGCGGCAGTCCGAACACCGGATACGCATCCATCGTCCCGTGTAGCGCACCCCGTTACTTCGGGGTCGATATCGCGAAATAACCTGGCGGAGCGCGCTCGGAGGACGTTCGGCCAGGTGGGCACCCTTGCGACCCCGGCCCAGCCGCTACCCGTCCGGCGTCCGAATAAAATATCGAGCGGATAGTCGGCGCTACTTGCCGAACATGTCCCGCATCATCGGGTGCATCTCCATGAGCTGCTCCTCGGCGATCTCCTCGTACAGCTTGTACGTGATCGAGACCGTCAGCAGCAGCCCGGTGCCGCCCACCGTCCCGATGGTGCCGAGCATGTTCGCCATCACGGCCAGCAGGCCGACCAGCGCGCCGCCGATGACGGTCACCTGCGGGATGTACCGCTCCATGACTTTCTCGAGCACGCCGGTGTTCTGGCGGAAGCCGGGAATCTGCATCCCGGAGTTTTGAATCTGCTTGGCCGTCGATTCCGGGCCCATGTCGGTCGTCTCGACCCAGAAGATGGCGAAGATGGCGCCGCCGACGATCATCACCGTGAGGTCGATGCCGACCCGGAGCATTATCTGCCAGATCTCGTAGTTGGCGGCCGAGCCGCCGGCCCACCACATCCACTGGTCGGGCTGGTAGATCGGCGACGTGTAGTAGAAGAACCCGCTAACCGGGGTTCCCTGCTGGTAGACGCCGAGCCACGACGGCATCCCCGAGGTGCGGTTGAGGATCTGCCCGAGGAACTGCAGGTTCGCCTGCAGCGCGCGGACGAGGATCATCGGCAGGACGCTCGCGTAGATGAGCTTCACCGGGAAGCGACCGCGGGCACCCTTCACGCGGCTGTGCGAGAGGGGGATCTCGACCCGGACGCTCTCGGCGTACACGACGACGACGAAGATCAGCACCGTCGTGAACAGCGCGAGCAGTTGGCCTTCCCCGAAGATCAGGTACTGGAGCCCGCTACCCCCGACGAGCGATCCCTCGGGGCCCGCCCGGCCGAGCGCGATGTCGAACCAGGTCGGGAAGAACCCGCCGGCCCGCGGGCTAAAGAGCCCGGCGACGAGCTTCTGGCTGACGCCGGCGATGATGAACAGCCCGACGCCGCTGCCGACCCCCCACTTCGAGACGATCTCGTCCATGTAGAGGATCAGGACGCCGCCGGCGACGATCTGGGCGAACACCAGCAGTTCGAGGCCGATCATCGGGATCCCGAGCGAGGCGGCGACGCCCTCCGAGACCTGCAGTAGACCGGCCCAGACGGTCGGGATGGCCATCATGACGGTCATCACGACCACCAGCAGCTTCTGGAGGCCCTGGTAGAGGACCTGATCGCGCGGATCGTCCGTGTCCAGCCCGAGCAGGTCGGTCCCGCCCAGCAGCTGGAGCACGATGCTCGCGGTGACGATCGGCGCGATGCCGACCTGCATCAGCGTCCCCTGGCCGACGGCCAGGATCGACTGGAACTGCTGGAACAGCGCGCTCTCCGAGCCGCGGGGCACGCCGACCAGGTAGATGTTGGTCAGCAGGAAATACAGCATCAGGATCCCGCCGGTCCACATCAGCTTGCGCTTGAACGGCACGTGGCTCTTCGGCTGGCGGACGATCGGCATCCGCGTCAGGACCGGTTCAGCGACCTCCTTCCATCCCATGTCTTACTCCCCGTCTGCCTCTGTCTGGGATACGTCTTGTGGTTCGTCCTCGTCCTCGGCTTCCTCGGCGCGGTCGCTCAGCGTCGCTTCGCCGCCCTCCTCCTCGATGAGCGCGCGAGCGCTCGCCGAGAAGGCGTCGGCGACGACTTCGAGCTGGTTGCGGACCTGCCCGCCGCCGAGCACTTTGACGACGTCGGCCTCGTGGCCGTCCTCGACGATGTCGCGCGCGTCGAGGCGGAACCCGTCGTCGGTCTCCTCGGCGACGCCCTCCGCCGCGTAGACGGCGGCGTCCTCGTCGAGCTTCTGGACCGCGATCTCGAGGACCTCGTCCTGGACCGAGTCCGGACGGGTGAAGCCGTGTTTGCCGAGCGGTTCGTAGTTGTGGAACTCGTGTTTGTCGCGCCCGGCCGCGCCGCGGCCGCCCCGGTGGCCGGCCCCGCGGCGGTTCTTGTGGGAACCGCCGCCGTGCGTGCGCGAACCGCGCTGGCGTCGTTTCTTGCTGGTCATGATCTATCGCATTGCGGTGAGGAGGTCGTCGATCTCCTCGGAGGTGTGTTTGCCGAGCTGCCCGCCCTCCTTGGTCGGGTGCTTGATGCCCTCGTGGCCGCTGCGCGGCGGGTGAAGCCGAAGCACCGGCGAGAGGCCCTCGTCCTGAAGCTTCGTCTCCTCGTCGATCAGCGCGGCCGCGAGGTCGCCGATGTCGTCGTAGTCGGTGTTGTCCGCCACCCACTCGTCGTCGACGTCGGCGTCGCCCTCGAGGGGCTCGGCGCGCTTGGCCAGCAGCGTCTCGACGACGTCCTGGCTGGGCTTGCCGTGGGCCACGTAGTCGTTGACCTTGTGGACCATCCCGGTGTACGCTTCGGTCTCGGGGACGAGCGTGCAGTGGTTGATCCGCGAGAGGTTCAGCATCGAGAGCGTGTCCTCGACGCCGCCTTCCATGTTCACTTCGCTCCGGAGTTGAACGACTGCTTTCGTCATTCGATCACCTCGCGCTTCTCGAAGGCGCGCTCGGGCACGCGAGCCTCGGCGGTGTTGCGCAGCGCGTTGAACGTCGCCTTCGCGAAGTTCACCGTCGTGCGCGTGTTACCGGAGGAGCGCGTCCAGGCGTCCTCGATGCCCGCGAGTTCGAGCACGTTGCGAACCGTCTCGCCGCCCGCGAGGCCGAGGCCCCGCGGCGCGGGTCGCAGTTCGACCTCGACGGAGCCGGCCTTGCCCGTCGAGCGCAGCGCGACCGTGTGGGGACGGCCACAGCCACACTCCCAGGAGCCACAGCCCCGCGAAACGTTGATCATGTTCAGCTTGGCGATGTCGATCGCCTTCTGGATCGCGGCGCCGACCTGGTCGTCGCGACCTTCGGCGTAGCCGACGAATCCGTCGCGGTTGCCGATGGCGACGACGCAGCGGAACTTGACCCGGCGCCCCGAGTCGGTCATCCGCTGCACCATGTTGATGTCCAGCACCTCGTCTTCCAGCCCCGGCAGGAGCTGGTCGACGACCTCCGGCTCCTTCAGCGGGAGACCGGAGTTGAGGGCGTCCTCCATCGTGTCGATCTCGCCCTCCTGTACCTTGCGACCGAGCCGGGTGACCGGCTCCCAGCCGCCGTTGTAGTTGTTGCTCATTCTAGGATCTCCTCCCGCACTTCGTCGAAGTGCTCGGGCAGTTCAGTCGCGTCGAACTCGCCGCTGTATAGCGGCTCGTCGAGCTGTTCGGCGTACTCGGCGATGTGCTCGCCGCGGTTACGCGACCAGTCCGCCAGCACGCTCTCGTTGTGGGGGATCTCGACGCCCGCGTCGATCGCCCCTTCCTGTACTGCGAAGACTTTGCTCCCTTCCGTCGCCGTGTTGAGGCCGATGTCCAGCACCGCTTCCTCCAGACCGGCGTCGAGCGCGCGCTTGCCAGCGAGCAGCCCGGTCAGGTAGGCGGCCGGAAGGTTGCCCGTGGGGGCTTCCCAGCCGTACTCTGCCAGGTCGCTGGAGTTCGCGCTCACCTCAGTCTCGTCGCCCTGCGGTCCGGGGACGATCAGCTGCGCCGAGACGTGCTTGTTGCTCTTTCGAGCGACAAGACGCGGTTTGCCGGATTTGAGGAGGCGCAACCTCTGGTGGTAGTCGGTCCGGACCTCGCGGCGGCGCCGCATCGGCACCTTGTATCGTGGTCCACTCGCCATTATTGATCACCTTCGACGTCGACTTCGACGTCGTAGTTGTTCTCGATGTAGTTCACCAGCCGCTTGCGGTCGCGGAACTCCCCGCCGCGAGACTTGTTGTACAGCTCGCGGTACTGTCCGGGATCGATCTCGCCGGAGTCGCGGAGTTCGCGGAGCAGCTGACGCTGGGCGCGCACTTTACCTCGCCACTCGTCTTTGGGGTCCTGCCGAGCGCCGGCCTTGCCCTGGCGCGTGCCGGGGCCCTTCTGGTGGCCGTAGGCGCGTTTCTCGGCGCGCTCGCGTGCGCGGCCTCGAGAGTTGCCCTTCTTCTCCTCGGCGCGGATGGTTCCCTGGTCGACGAGCTCGCGGATGTCCTCGCGGGTGATCGCGTCGACGATCTCGCCCTGCTGGTCGGGGTCGAACCAGACGCGGTTCTTCCCGACGTCGAGCACGTCCGCTGCGAGTCGCTTCTGTGAGCTCAGATCCGTCATTGTTCGACCTCCACTTCGACGTAGGTCGGGTTCAGCACCCGGATCTCTGCGTCTTCGGCCTGCTCCTCGATGCGCTCGCGCTTGCGCGCGCCGACCGACGAGGCGATCCGGACCGCCTCGGTGTCGGGATCGACGCCCTCGAGGTCGTCCGTGTTGTGGACGCGGACCTCCTCGAAGCCGCTGGGGTGCTTCCCGCGAACGGCCTCGGGCGTCCGGTAGCCGGCCTCGACCATGTCGCCCTTGCCCTTGTGACCGCGGCGCATCTTCGAGAGCGCGCCGCGGGGCTTGCGCCAGGACTCGGGGATTCGCTTCTTCTTGTGGTAGTCCTGCTGCCGGAACGCCGGCTTGCCGACCCGCTTGCGCTGGTCGAGCAGGCGCTGTTCGTTCTCCGAGAGGTCGGGCGTCTTGGAGGCCAGCCCGCGGGGCTGGAGCTCCGTCTCGACGTCCTCCTCCTCGGCCTCTTCCTCGGCGGCTTCGTCCTCGATCTCGGCCTCGGTCTCGGCGTCCTCGTCAACTTCGAGGTCGCCGACGTCGGCCTTGATGCGGGCGGCCAGCGCGTTACCGATGCCCTCGGCGCTCGAGAGATCGTCCTGGCTCGCCGCTTTGATGTCCTCGACGGACTCGAAGCCGGCCTCGCGGAGCGCTTCCGCCTTGCTGTCGCCGACGCCGCTGATGTCCTCTAGGGTTTCGGGGTCGTCTGCCATCTATCAGGCACCTCCTTTGGCGGGTTTCTCGGTGATGTAGACGCCGTCCTGGAAGACGCGAACGTCCTTCCCCGAGACCGTCGTCAGCTGTTCGATGTCGGCGGCCGTCTGGCCGACTGCCTCCTTGTCGGGCCCCGAGACCGTGATCAGCTCCTCGTCGACCTCGACGTCGGTGTCGCCGTGGACCTGCGTCCGACGGGCGGCCTTCTCGCCGAGGAAGTTCTCGATCACGACCTCGCCGTTCTCGGCGCGCACCTGCATCGGGAAGTGGGAGTAGAACACTTCGAGCGTGTACTCCCAGCCCTCGGTGACGCCGTGGAGCATGTTCGCGACGTGGCTGCGGAACGTGCCGACCGTCGCGGTGGTCTTCGCGTCCTCGTTCTCGCTCTCGATGACGACGGCGCCGTCGTCGACCGAGACCGTCACGTCGGGGTACCAGAGGCGCCGTGTGACGCTTCCGTTCGGTCCCTCGACGGTCAGCTCGAGGTGGTCGACCTCGGCGCTGACCTCGTCAGGTAGTTCGACTGTTTCCTTCATTGTCAGTACACGTACGCGATGACCTGGCCACCGATGCCCTGTTCGCGGGCCTCGTAGTGGCTCATGATGCCGTGGCTGGTCGTGACGACGAGCGTCCCGTAGTCGCGGGCCGGGAGGAACCGCTTCTCCCACTTCTCGAACTCGTCGGCGCCAGCGGAGTAACGGGGCTTGACCGGCCCGCACTCGTTGATGGCACCCTTCAATTCGACCTCGAACTGACCGGACTTGCCGTCGTCGACGAACTCGAAGCTGTCGACGTACCCGCGGTCGTAGAAGACCTCGAGTACCTGTCCGATCTCGTTCGAGGCGGGCGATACCTCGTGCGTGAGATGCCCCACGCTCTCGGCGTTACTGATGCCGGAAAGCGCGTTGCTGAGGGGATCGTTTGCTGTCATGGTTATCGATACTTCTTGAATCCCATCGAGCGGGCGATCTCGCGGAAGCACTGTCGGCACAGCCAGATGTCGTACTTGCCGACCAGGCCCTGCTTTCGGCCGCAGCGCTGGCACTCCTCGAGCTGGCCCGTGCGCTTGGTGGCGTGCTCGCCCGTCTGTTCGTTGCCGTTCTCGCTTTCGCTCATTTGGATACCTCCGCGTCGAAGGTCGACTCGACGTAGCGGACCGCGTCCTCGGGGTCGAGTCGGTGGTTCGAGGGGATCGAGCGGCTGGCCTTGTCGCGCTTGGCGACGCGGTAGCCGGGACGCACCAGGTTGACGGTGACGTCCAGCCCGAAGATCCCGATGCTCGGGTCGTACTCCTGGCTCGGGAAGTCGGTGTGCTCCTCGACCCCGAAGCTGAAGTTGCCGGTGTCGTCGAACTGCGAGGCCTGCAGGTCGGCCAGCGGCAGCGCGGTCTCCAGGAACTCGTGGGCGTCGTCGGCTCGAAGGGTGACCTTCGCGCCGATCGGGTCGCCCTGGCGGATCCCGAAGTCCGGCTTGGTCGCTTTGGCGAGCGTGCGAACGCTCTCCTGGCCGGTGACCTCCTCGAGGATCTCCTCGGCGTTGGCGAGCTCGCGGCCGCCCTGACCGACGCCCATGTGGACGACGACCTTCTCGACGCGCGGTTCGCGCATCTCGTGGAAGTCGGCTTCAGCTTCGCTCATTCGTCATCCTCCTCCGGGGCGTCGTCGGCGTCCTCGGCGACGTCCTCCCCGGACGCCTCGAGGTCACCCTCGACGAAGTTCTCGTCGATCACGACGACGTACGGCTCGACGGTCTCGAAGTCGTCGCTGCCGGCGACGCCCTCGACGAGGACGCCGTTCTCGCCGCTGCCGGGAGTGACCTGGATCTCCTCGATCCGGCCGATCTCGCCGGCGTGCTGGCCGCGAACGGCCGTGACGAGTTCGCCCTCCTCGTAGGGGAAGTGGGCGACGACCTCGCTGGTCTCGTTGTCGACGACGACCGAGTCGCCGCCGCTGTACTGGCTGCCGTCCTCGACGAGCAGGTTCTGCCCGTCGTGGAGGTTCAGCTGGGTGTCCCCGCCGGGGACCTGCTGCAGGTCGTCGATCTTGCCGAGCTTGCTGCCCGCGGCGTCGGCGTCGATCTCGGTCAGCGCGAGCCGACCGCCCTCGTCGGGGAACACGCGGTAGTACTCCTCGCGCTGCGTGAACGCCAGGATGTCGAACATCCCGATCGGGCGGCTCTCGTCGGAGACGGCGTCGCCGTTGACGAGGACCGCGTCGTTGTTCAGCGCGTAGCGCGCTTCCTTTTTCGAGTCGGCGTAGCCGAGCACGTCCCGCATCAGGACGACGAGGGGTACGCCCTCGCGCCCGTGGGGACCGGAACCGGCCTTCACGGTGAAGGTCTCGGTCTTGCGCTCGACCGGCCAGGAGTCCGGTGCTGACAGTCGTTTCTGATGTTTCGTCATTCGCTATCACCTCGGAGACGGGCCTCGCGCCGATCGTCCTCGAGGTCGAGGTCCGTGATGCGGAGATTGCTGGCGTCCAGCGGCCGCGGGACCTCCTCGCCGTCGGCCTTCTCGACGGTGACGTCCTCGACGTGGACGACGCCGTCCTTCAGGTCGACGGAGACGACCTCTTCTTCCTCTCCGGCGTGGTCACCGCGCATGACCTCGACCGTGTCGCCCGCGTTGACGCGGGCGCGGCGACGGTCGAACTCGTCGCGGAGCTCGTCGGAGAGGGTGGCGCGGACCTGCTTGTGTCGCTCGTGCAGGGGCGCGTCGTCCGTCTGATTTCGCTGTTTGCGTGGTTGTCGTGTCATACTATACGATCATCGTAGCGGTGCTTGCGATGCTTCCGAACCGCTCTGCGACCTCCCGCGCGATGGGACCCTTGATCTCGGTCCCGCGGGGCTCCTCGTTCTCGTCGATGACGACGGCGGCGTTGTCCTCGAACTTGAGGCGAGTGCCGTCGGGGCGACGGATCGACTTGCGCTGGCGGACGATCACGGCCTCGAGCACCTGGCGACGCATCTCGGGCGTCCCCTTGGTGACCGATACGGTGATCTTGTCGCCGATTCCCGCCTTCGGGTGGCGGTTCTTGGCGCCGGAGTAACCGGCGACGCTGATGACCTTCAGTTCACGGGCGCCGGTGTTGTCGGCGCACGTGATCAGCGAGCCCTTCTCGAGGCCCTGGGTCACGTCGGCGTTCAGCGCTTCCATCAGTCGCCACCTCCCGCGGCGGCGTCCTCGTCGTCGACCTGCTCGACGACGACGTGGCTCTTGGTCTTCGAGAGCGGTCGCGTCTCTGCGATGCGGACCGTGTCGCCGACCGAGAGGCCGAGACACTCCGGCGCGTGGGCCGGCACTCGGCTGCGTCGCTTCATCAGTCGGTCGTACTTCGGCACGTTCACGTCGTACTCCCGCTCGACGATCACGGTCTTCGTCATGTCTGTGGAGGCCACCTCGCCCTCGAGCGTCTGGCCGCGCACGGATAGCGATCCGTGGAACGGGCAGTTCTCGTCGGAGCAGGTGGTCTCCGGCTCTGGTACGTTTAATCCGATTGCCATGGTGAATTCCCTCGTGTTTCGGTGCGTTCGGCGGGTCGTGAGAGCAGTCGCGAGCCATCCACCGTAACGTAGGTCACGCCATCGCCGGAGGCGGCGGCGGCGTCGGTTTCCCGATCGCCGGCCGGCTGGCCGGCAAGCGCAGGTCCGTCCTGCGCGGTCGCCGTCTGCCCTGCCTCCAGTTCTGACGCGATCCCCGACCCCTTCTCGGAGTCGGCGGCTTCATCTGTGGCGTGCCCGCTGGCACGGCCTTCGATCGCGAACTCGAATTTCGAGCCCTGCTTCGGCACCTGTCGCACCCGAGACTCGCCGCTGTCCGACCGTTCCCCTGCGGGAACGCTGTCGAGGTGGAGGGTGTTGGCCGTCTCGACGACGACCCGTCCCTCGATCCCGACCAGATCGGGGTTCGGAGCCTCGACGACCCGCGCGTGCAGGCCGTTGAGCTCGTGTCGCGGCAGCGTCTCGGGTGTCAGTGGCATGTTATTCCTCGTCTGCGTCTTCGAGATCGCCTTCCTCGCGCTGGATCGTCTTGATCCGCGCGACGGCCTTGCGAAGCTCGCTGATGCGACCCGGATCCTCCGGGGCGCCACCCGCGGCCTGCACGGCCTTCGCGTTGAGCAGCTCGGTCTCGAACTCCTCGAGTTCGGCCTCGCGCTCGGCGGCGGTCATGTCGCGGATCTCCTCGGGGTGGAGGATCGGCATCAGGCGTCACCTCCCTCTTCGGAGTCCTCGTCGTCGGCCGCTTCCTCGTCTTCCATCTCCTCCATCAGTTCGTCGGCCTCGGCCTCGACGTCCTCTTCAAGCTCGTCGAGCTCCTCGGCGATCTCCTCGTCCTCGTCGCCGGGGACCTCGACGTCCTCGAACTCCTCGTCGTCGGCCTCGGCGGCCTCCTCGACGACTTCCTCGTCGAGGACTTCTTCAGCCGAGTCGGCATCGGCGTCGGCCTCGCTGGCCGCGGCGCCCTCTTCGAGCTCCTCGAGTTCCTCCTCGTCGGGCTCCTCGAGCAGCTCCTCGACGCCCTCGCCGGCCTCGACTTCCTCTTCGAGGGCGGACACGTCGGCGTCCTCCTCGATCTCGAAGTCGTCGGGCAGCTCGGCGCCCGGCGGGATGATCTTGACGTCCACGCCGATCGTGCCGAGCTTCATGACGGCGACGCCCTGGCCGTGGTCGACGATCGTCTCGGCGGGCTCGCCGTTGTGCTTGATGTAGCCGTCGTTGAACTTCTCGACGCGCGATCGCGCGCCGGTGACCTTCCCCGACAGGACGATCTCGGCGCCCAGCGCGCCGGCGTCCATGATGCGTTCGAGCGTGGTGTGGCCCGCCTTGCGGAAGTACCAACCGCGCTCGAGCGCGTTCGCGAGTCGGTCGGCGACGATCCGGGCGTTCAGGTCGGGTTCGTCGACCTCCTGAACGTCGATCTGGGGGTCCTCGAGATCGAACCGCTCCTCGAGGGCCGTCGTGATCTTTCGGATGTTCTCGCCGCCCTTGCCGATCACCATACCGGGCTTCTCGGCTTTCAGGACGATCTGGGTGCCCATCGGCGTCTTGGCGACGTCCATGCCGCCGTAGCCGGCGCGACCCAGTTCGTCGGCGAAGAACTCGTCGATCTGGGACTTCTGCATCCCGTCCTCGATGAACTGGTGTTCGTCTGCCATTATTCGTCAGCCTCCTTGAGGATGAGTTCGACGTCCACTTCGATCGTGTTCCAGGCCGTCGCTCGGCCCATCGCGCGGGGCTTGCGGCCCTGCACCTCGCCGACCTTGTGGGCGGCGACGTGCTCGATGATCATCTCCTCGCCGTCGAACCCCTGGTGGTCGGCGTTGTTGACGGCGTTCTCGATCAGATCGAGGAACTCGCCGCTGGCCTTCTCGGGGTAGCGACCGGCGTCCCAGCCGTCGACGCCGGACTTGTGACCGACGCCGCTGTTGTGCTGGCGGAACGGGACGGGCTGTTCCTCGGCGATGACCGCTTCGAGGTACTCAGTGGCCTCGGCGGCGGTCTTGCCCTTGATCTCCCGGGCGATCGCCTTGCTGTGCTTGTGGCTCATGTGACGCTCCCGGAGCATGGCTTTCGCCGTCGAATCCGGGTCCACGTCGACGCTGTAGTTGATTCCCATGGTTTACTTGAGCGGTACGAACTTCGACGAGCGGGTCGCGCCGATGCCGGCCTGACCGTGCTCGACGGAGGTCCGGGTGAGCTGGAACTCGCCGAGGTAGTGGCCGATCATCTCGGGCTCGACCTCGACGCGCTCGAAGCTCTGGCCGGTGTAGACGGCGAACGTCAGTCCGACGAACTCCGGCAGGATCGGCATGTCGCGCAGGTGCGTTCGGATCGGGTCGTTGGCCGTCTCCTCTTCGCCCTTCTCGCTTGCCTTCTCGAGCAGCTTCTCGTGCTCGACGCTGAGCCCGCGCTCGATAGTTCGCCGCTGGCGTGCGGGGAGCAGTTCCGCGACTTCCTCGCGCTCCATCTCCTGCAGCTCGTCGAGTGTGTGACCGCGGTAGGTGAACTCACCTTCGCGGCCGGTTCTGTATTCGGATTCGCTCATTCGTTCCCACCCCGTCCGGTTCGCTTGGACGCGATGTCACCGACTTTCCGTCCCGGGGGCGTGTCCCGCGAGACGCTCTTGGGTTTGCCCGGGTGCTGGCGACCGCCGCCACCGAACGGGTGGTCGACGGCGTTCATCGCCACACCGCGGACGCGCGGGTACTTCGTCCCGCGAGCTTTCATCTTGTGGTACTTGTTACCGGCCTTGACGAACGGCTTCTCCGTCCGTCCGCCGCCGGCGACGACGCCGATGGTGGCTCGGCAGTCGGGGTCGAGGCGCTTGACCTCACCCGAGGGAAGCTGGATGACTGCGGCGTCCCGGTCGTGGGTGATCAGGTCCGCGCTCACGCCGGACGCGCGAGCGTACTGACCGCCGTCGCCGGGGTTGGCCTCGACGTTACAGACCGGCACGCCCTCCGGGATCTCGGCCAGGGGGAGCGTGTTGCCGGGCTGGATCTCCGCGGAGATGCCGACCTGAATGCGGTCGCCGATGCCGACGCCCTCCGGCGCCAGCACCATGCGCTGGTCGCCGTCGTCGAACTCGACGACCGCCACGGGCGCGGAGCGCGCGGGGTCGTGCGTGATGTCGATGACGTCGCCAGCGACCAGGTCGCTGTCCTCTGCGGTCTTGTGCTGCTTGTCGGACTTGTAGCGGTGCGAGGGGGCTCGGAACGTCGAGCCGCCGCGACCGCGTCGTTGTCCCTGAATTCGTCGTCCCATTCTTAGAACACCCCGATTCTGGAGGCGACCTCGTCGGCCGCGTCGTCCTCACCGAGCTTCACGGTGGCCTTCTTGGTACCTTCCATCGTCACCTGCGTGTTCACGTCGACGACTTCGACGTCGAACCGCTCGGAGACGGCGTCGGCGATCTCGGGCTTGGCGGCGTCGATGTCGACGACGAACTGGAGCTTGTTCTCGAAGTCCATGTCGTTCATCGCCTTCTCCGTGACGAGCGGGTGAACGATCACGCTCATCGCTCGGCCACCTCCTCGAGTGCGCTCTCGGTGAACACCGTCAGTCGACCGCCCTCCGCGCCGGGCGCGAGGTCTTCGGCGTTGACCTCGGCGGCCGTCGCGACGTCGGCGCCGGCGAGGTTGCGCGCGGCCTTCGAGGGGCCGGTCTCGCTCGACGTGACGAAGAGGATCGACTTCGGCGTCTTGTACTTCCGTCCGCGGGTCTTCCCGCGACCCGAGCGGACCGATCGGTTCTCGTCGGCGCGTTCGATATCCTCGTGAACGCCGAGGGATTTGAGCAGCGAGACGACCTCCTGGGTCTTGACCAGGTCCTCGAACTCGTCGTCGACGACCAGCGGCAGTTCGACGCCCTCGTCGAACTCGTGGCCGCGCTCGGCCACCAGATCGGCGTCCGCGGTGGCGGCGATCGCCGAGCGGACCGCCTTCTTGCGCTCCTTGTCGTTGACGTCGAGACCCTGGTCCTTCTCGGCCTTCGGCGGATGCGCCTTGCGCCCGCCGACGGCCTGGGGAACGCGGCGGGCCTCCCCGTTCTGTCGGGGAACGTGGGCCATGCCGCGACCGCTACCCGGCGACTCGGCCGGGGTTCGGAGACCGGCGTACTCGTCCGCGCCGTAGTCCTGCTTTCGGTTTGCCTGGGCGGCAAGCACCGCGCGCTCGATCAGGTCCTGCCGAACCGTGGTCTCGAAGACCTCCGGCAGGTCGACCGTGCCCGCGTCCTCGCCGTCCAGGTCGCGTACTGTTGCTTGCATGAGTTATCCCTGGTTCGATTCCGTCGCTACGTAGCGCACCTCGGGGTCGAGGCGCGGCTGGTCGTTCGGTCGCACCGCCGTCCGAAGTCGGAGCAGGCGCTCCTGGGGGCCCGGCGCCGAGCCCTTGATGAGCGCGTAGTCGCCCTCGACCTCGCCGTAGTTGACGAAGCCGCCGTCCGGCGTGATGCCGTCCTCGCCGCCTTCGCCGAGGTCGATGAGGCGCTTGTTGAGCTCCGTGCGCTGGTGGTAGCCGGTCTGACCCTGCTGGGGAACCGTCGAGCGAACGCGCGACGGGTTCCAGGGGCCGAGGTTGCCGATCCGGCGCCGCCAGCCCTGGCGTGCGTGCTTTCCTTTACGTTTCTGGACGCCCCAGCGCTTGACGGGGCCCTGGGTGCCCTTACCCTTGGTGACGCCGGCGACGTCGAGATACTCGCCGGGCCGGAAGATCTGGTCGGCGGCGTGCTCGCCGCCCTCCTCCAGCAGCTCGAGCCCGTACTCGAGGCGATCCTCGAGGGAGCCCCCGCCGATGCGGGTCTCCATGACGTCGGGCTTCTTCTTGGGGACGCTCTTGACTTCCTCGGGGACCGTGTGCGTGATCATCCGCACGTCCGCGATCCGACCCTCTTCGAGGGTCTCTCGGATCTCGGACTCGGCGGCGTCGCGGTCGTGGTCCTCGGGCAGATCCAGCGTCCGGTCGAGCTCCTCGTGGAACTCGTCGGCCCAGATCTCCGTCAGGGGCGTCTTACCGTAGGGCGTGTCCTCGTACGCTCGCAGGGCGACCGCCCGCATGGGCGGGGTCTCCACGATGGTGACGGGCACCGTCTCCTCCATTCCTTCGCGCGGGGAGTCGGCTTCGTCGTTGATCATCACCACGTGGGACATGCCGGCCTTGTAACCGGCGAAACCCTGCAGCGTCGGCTGTCCGTCGTCGTCCGGCCACGATCTAAAGCGCGGTACCTCGCTGGTCGCGCGCTTGCGGGGGCCGAACCCCAACGAGCCTTTGCGTGGTCTGCTTGGTTGTGGCATTGTTATTTCACTCTGGTAGTGTCAGGCTGGCGAGTGAGGCGAACATCGCTTCTTCCGTTCGCACGACCTCGCTGCCCTGGTTCGGGACCGTGTTCAGCCAGAGGTCGAACCGGTTGGGTGCGCCCGATTCGACTGTGATCCGCGACGAGCCGTCCTCGTCGCTCGATTCGCTTTCGGCGGGGACGTCGTCCCCGCCCTCTCGTTGCCCCTCCGGGGCAACGCCGTCGACGGTGATACCGTCGAACATCGCCGGAAGCCCTCTCTCGGGCGCGCCGAAGGCGACGGTCGTTCCGTCCGCCCTGACGCGTCCGGCCAGCGATCCGAGCCGCGACGTGGTGAGATTCTCGCCGAATCTCGACGTCGCGATCCGGACGCCGGCGTCCTCACGGCCGAGCGCTTCCGATAGGTCCGCGCGATCGACCGAGAACCCCGGAAGGGGTGCCTCGATCAGCTTCGCACGGACCGGCTCTCGCGAAGAGATCCTGACTGTTACGCGTTCTCCCTCGGTCACCTCCATTCCGGGAGGGACGCCGAGCGAGATCGGGTGTTGCATTCCGCAATTGACCCGTACGCGCCCGTCAGGTCCGACCTCGGTCACGATTCCCTGTCTTGTCGACCCCGGACCGTCAGATCCGGAGCCGGTCTGCGACGAGGCGAGCAGCGGCGGCAGGATGCCGGCGTACTCCAGTTCGTCCCGACGCCCCCACGCCTCCTTTCGGAGGTAGGGTGGCGTCGCGGCGTACCGCAACACCGTTTCGACGAACCCGCCGCCCCACCTGCGCTCGCCTTCCACGTCGGGGAAGACGGTCAGGCGGTCCGCCCGGAACACCGTCGCCGCGCGGGCGACGTAACCGATCTTGCGCGTCGCCTCGCGCTTGTCTTCGGCTTCCCGGACGAGGGACGACGGCACGAGCAGGCTGACTGTCATGCCGTGACGCTTCGACGCCTCGCCACTAGACTGTGCCGATGTTTTCCGGGCCGTTCGTATAAGAGTAGCGGAACGGATTCGGGGCTGTGAGCCGTTCACATCCGCGTTGTGAGGGGTTCACGCAGTTGCGGGGCGAGATCGAAGCGGGCGATTGGGTGGGAGGTGAAGACAGTTCGTCGCGCCTTGCCCGCGTGCGTGAATCTAAATAAGTAAAATTTAGCGATCGTGGATCGGCTCAACTACGTTACGGGTTAGTAGACGCCGCCCCCGTCATCTCCTTCTTCCTCGTCTCCGTTCCCTTCGCCATCGCTCTCCTCGTCCCCGTCCTCGCCGTCGCTGCCGGGGCTTGCACACCCGGCCACCGCACCCACCAGGGCGACGCCACCCACCCGGAGTACCCGTCGGCGGTTGTGATGTCGTACCATGCCCATCGTGCGAAATTACGCCTCGATCCCGCATAAACCCGCGTCGCGACGCCGGAGACGACCGGCCGCTTTCGGAGCGCCGCACGCGGTTCCGTCCCGTGGTTTTGCATGACGGAGCGGCTTCGATTCGCAACCCTTTTACATTCCTCCCCCGATAGTTGTGATTGCAGACGAAGGGCGCGTCGGTAGTGTAGTGGTATCACGTGACCTTGCCATGGTCACAACCTGGGTTCAAATCCCAGCCGACGCATTTCTCCGATTTCGCTTTTTCGAGTATCGACTCGTGTCGCATCAGTCTGAAGTCGGAGCTCTATTGCGCCGGCTCGAAATGCCGACTCTGGCCGGAGATCCCACACAGTTACCGCCCTCGCCGTCGAACCGGCGTCCATGACAGTCGTCGCACTCCTGTCGGTCGCGCCGGTGATCGAGGACAGCATGTCGGGCGAGGTCGCCAAGGCCGTCGACGCGCTCGACGACTACGACGTCGAGTACGAGACCAACCCGATGGGCACCGTGATCGAGACGGACGAGATCGAAGAGCTGTTCGCGGCGGCGCAGGCAGCCCACGAAGCCGTCGACGCCGACCGTGTGAGTACAGTGCTGAAGATCGACGACAAGCGGACGGTCGAAACCGACGCCGACGCGAAGGTCGACGCGGTCGAGGAGCAGCTGGGGCGAACGGCCCGGAGCGACAGATAGCGTCGGATCGCTCGGCACAGTCGGATCGCTGTCTCGCAAAGGGTCGAGCACGCCGTGTCGCCGGCCGAACCGGTTCCGCGAAAGCCCTTCAAACGAGCAGTCCCTACGAAGAAGCGACCATGGAACAGCTCAGCTTCGACGTCGAGGGGATGTCCTGTGCGGGCTGCGAAGGCAACGTTTCCGAGGCGCTCAACGGACTCCAGGGCGTCAAGAGCGTCAACGCCGACCACGAGGGAGGTAGCGTCTCGGTCACCTACGAGGAGAAAAAGACCGGCGCCGCGGAGATGAACGACGCGATCGAGGGCGCAGGCTACGAAGTCGTCGGATAGCGGGACCGACGCCGTTCGGCGTCGGCCGAATCTAACGGAACACAACCGGAGTCGAGCCGCAACCGACCGGCACGCAACCAGCTACTTTTGCCGCGAGCGGGCGACGGATAAGCGGCGTCGACCACCGACAGACGAGATGCACAGGCGCTGGCTGTACGCGTGGGGACTCGGATCGGCGGCGTTCGGCGCCGCGTCGCTGCTGGTGCCGCTGTACGTCGTGACGCTGGGCGGCGGCCCGGCCGATCTGGGTTATCTGGCTGCCGTGGCGGCGTTTCTCGGCGCTCCCGGAGCGATCGTCTGGGGACGGCTGGCCGACCGGACGACGCGCCGGCGCGAGGTCGCCGTGGCGAGCCTCGCGGGTGTCGCCGCCGTGCTGGCCGCGATGCCGCTGCTCGGCGGGTCGTGGGCGGTGATCGCGGCCAACGCCGTGCTGTGGCTGCTGGTCGCCGCGGCGGGACCGGTGCTGACGCTGCTGGTCGTCGCGGACGTTCCGGAGTCGGCCTGGAGCCGCGAGATCGGCCTGCTCAACGCCTATCAAGGGTACGGCTGGGCTGCCGGACTGGTGCTGGGGCTGGCGTGGACCGCCGCCGTCGGCCGCGCGCTCGACCCGACGACGGCCCAGCGCACGCTGTTCTGGGCGAGCGCGGCGTGCGCCGGCGCGGCCGCGGTCGGGATGGCACGGTGGATGCCGCGCCCGGCCGAGCGTAGCGTCGCCCGCGTCGATCCTCGGCGAGTCGCCCGGACGCTCGCGGCGTCGCGGCGCAACGTCCGCGGCGCCACGTTCGCGTTCGCACCCAATCGGCTGTACTGGTCGACGCGGGCGATCCATCCCCGTCGGCTGGCCGAGCGGTTCACTCCCGCGCTGGCGGGCTACTATCTCGCCGCGATACTGTTTTTCACCGGCTTCGCCGCGTTCTGGGCGCCGCTCCCGCTATTTTTGACCGACGCAGGCTACGGCGGTGACGCCGTGTTCGGGCTCTACCTGATGTCGAGCCTCGGGTCGGCGGCGTTCTACGTCGGCGCCGGCCGCCTGAGCGCCGAGTACGACCTCCGGGGGCTCCAGATCGGCGCGCTGGGCGTCCGGGGCGTCGCGCTGCCGGGCGTCGCCGTGGTCGGCGGCCTCGGCACCGCGGCCCTCGGCGTCGGGCTGACCGCGCTGGCGTTCGCGCTCATCGGCGCCGCCTGGGCGGTGATCGCGGTTACCGCGACGACGATCGTCACGCGCCTGGCGCCGGCGTCGCTGCGCGGCGAGGCGCTGGGCGTTTTCGCCGCGCTGTCGGCGCTGGCCGGCGGCGTCGGCAGCGTCGCCGGCGGCTGGCTCGCGGCGGGTCCCGGGTTTTCGACAACCTTCGCCGTCGCGGGCGCGCTGGTGCTCGCCGGCGCCGGGCTGACCGGCCTGCTCCGGGAGATCTCGACGCGGACCGCGATGGTGACCGAAACGATGACGGCTGAGTAAGGGCCGCTACGGCGGAAGGGGAAGCCGACACGAGCGCGCTCGCCCCGATGACGAAAGGGTAAACGGGAGGACGGACAATCCACCGGCATGGAGAGTCTCAACCGGATGGCGATCGAGCTGGTCGACGAGGCGCTGGACTTCGCCGAGGAGCTCGATATCGGCGCGCACGAACTCGACAACGAGGCGACGGTGCTGGACTTCGGCGTCGAGTTCCCCGGCGGCGTCGAGGCCGGACTGCTGCTCGCGGAGATCCAGACCGCCGGGCTGGCGACCGTCCAGACGCGCATGGACGAGGTCGCCGGCGCGCCGATCCCCCACGTCGAACTGTCGACCGACCACCCCGCGATGGCGCTGCTGTGCTCCCAGAAGGCTGGGTGGGAGCTCAGCGCCGACGGGTTCGAGGGGCTGGGCAGCGGCCCCGCCCGGGCGCTGGTCGGCGAGGAAGAGGAGTTCGCCCGCGTGGGCTACCACGACGCGTTCGACCTCACGGTACTGGCCGTCGAGAGCGACGAGCTGCCCGACGAAGCCGTCGCCGAGCAGGTCGCGCGCATGGCCGACGTCGAGACCAGCGGCGTGTTCCTCCCGACGTTCCCGACCGCCAGCGTCGTCGGGAGCGTGACGACCGCCGCGCGGGCGGCCGAACTCGCCGCGTTCCGCCTCTCGGAACTGGGCTACGATCCGGTGGATCTCGCCGGCGCGACCGCGAGCGCGCCGATGCCGCCCGTCGCGGGCGACGAGGAGACCGCGCTCGGCCGGACCAACGACGCGCTGGCCTACGGCGGGCAGGTCCATCTGACGGTCGAATCGGAGTTCGACCGCTTCGACGAAGTCGTCTCGACGGCGACCGACGAGTACGGCCGACCGTTCGCGGACATCTTCGCGGAGGCCGACTGGGACTTCTACGACGTCGACGAGAGCGTCTTCGCGCCCGCGCAGGTGACGATCGACGTGCTCGGTGGTTCGACCGAGGTGTACGGCGCGACCGACGAGGAGCTGCTCGCCGAGAGTTTCGACCTCTAACATGTCGACGCCGCGGTTCAAACCCGTCCCGGAGCCGCCGGAGTCGCTGGAACGCGTTGAGGAGGCGCGGCGAGCCATCCCGCTGGTGCCCGACCCTCAGGCGGACTGCTGTGCACGTCTGCAAGACCGACTGGATCTCGCAACTCGACAGGATGCCGAGACGTGGCTCACGTTTCTCCGGGCGCTCGAACTCGTCGAGCGCAAGCAGAGCGGCTACGCGCGAACGCGTCACGACATCGATCGGGACGAGCTGGCGGCGGCGTTCCGCGAGCGCGTCGTCGGCTCCGACGCGGCGCTAAACGCCGCAGCGGGGCAGTCGGGGGACGCCGCTGTCGAGGCTGCGTTCGAGGCCGTCCGGGATAGCGTTCCGGAGTGGGAGCGTCGGCGTCACGACGACTGGGAGGCGGTGTGGCGCGATCGGACGGAGCGGCTGCTGGCGTGGGGGACGCTCTTTGGCGTCGATGCGTCGTAGTCGGGAGCGTCGACAACCGGAGCAGCAGTGGCATTTCTGAGTTAGACGACACCCACACACCACCGGTTCAAGTGCGAACCGAACGAGGGGAGGACCCCCCTCGCGGCAACTCCAATTCGATTCCGCGGAGCGACCATCGTGCCGAGTAGTGGTGACAAAATCAGGGGATTGATCGAGTCGAGTGGTGGCGACGAAATCGTGGGATTTGGGGCAACAAGAAGCCGGATACCGGCCCGTCGAAGCCCTGATGAGGCCGAGCCGAAGACACCCACACACCACCGGTTCAAGTGCGCGGCGTCAGAACGAGTGGGAGGGGTGGAAGAGCGGAGCCAAGAGACGACTCATCACGACTGCGGCGCACGATGCCGGAGGTCTGCCACGATGTCGTCGAAGGAACCGACGTCTTCGAGCGCGTCAAGCGCGGCCGTCATCGGGACCTCCAGCGCGTACTCGTAGTAGTTGCCGCGGGCGCCGGCGTTGCGCTCGTGGCGTTCGAGGACGCTCTGCATCGTCAGGTCGCCGAGGTGGTCGTGGACGGATCGCTTGGTGATCGGATCGACGGCCAGATGATCGCAGTACCGGCGGTACAGCGGGTACAGATCGCGCATCCGGACCGGCGTCTCGTCGCGGGTCGCGTGGGCGGTGACCGCCAGCAACACGAGGTGGCCGTGGACCGTCAGCTGGCGCATCCCCTCCTGAACGCGCTCGGTTTCGATGACGTTCCGGGCCGTGCGGACGTGGGACTCCGCGATCGCCTCGGCGTCGTCGTTGCCGGCGAGCTCGCCCGCCCGAAGTAGGAGCGTGATCGCCTGCCGGGCGCTGCCGGTGTCCTGGGCCGCGATCGCTGCGCAGAGCGGGATGACGTCCTGGTCGAGCGCGTCGTCCCGGATCGCCAGCTCGGCGCGCGATCGAAGGATCTGGCGCAGTTCGCCGGCGTCGTACGGCGAGAAATGCAGTTCCTCCTCGCAGAGCGTGTCCTTGACCTTCGGCGAGAGCTGGTCGCGGAACGCGAAGTTGTTCGAGATCCCGATGAGCCCGGGCTTGACCGATTCGAGGTATCCGTTAGAACGGGCGCGGGGAAGCTCGTAGAGGATGTCGTCGTCGGTGCCGATGTTGTCGATCTCGTCGAGGACGATCAGCACCGTCCCGCCGATCGACTCCAGTTCGTCGTACAGCATGTCGAACACGGTCGCTTCGGGGTACCCCGTCGTGCTGATCTGGCGCCCCGGATCGCGCAGCTCGTTGACGAGGTGGACCGCGATCTGGTACGACGAGTTGAGCGTGTTGCAGTTGACGTGAACGATCGAGAGGTCGACGTCGTCGTACTGCCGGCAGTCGGCTTCCAGCTCCGAGAGCAGGTACTCCGTCGCCGCGGTCTTGCCGACGCCGGTCTTGCCGTAGAGGAAGATGTTGTTGGGCTGCCAGCCGTCGACGACCGGTTGCAACGCGTCGGTGTACGCGTCCAGTTCCTCGTCGCGGGCTTCCAGCGAGTCCGGTTCGTAGTCGTCGCGGAGCGCGTCCTTCTCCTCGAAGATCGACCGCCGACGAGTGAACCGGCCCATGCGTCTAGCAGTTAGCCATCGTCTGATAAAGCCACCGGTTCAACTGGTTCGAGTCTAGCAACTATATTTAAACCAACACAGACCACCGGTTCGAATGCGCGGCCGGCCCGTCGCCGCAGAAATCAGTCCGAGCATTCGATGCGCGATCGAACGCTCGACATCGCGCATGCCTGGCCGCGAGGCCTCGGTCGCCTCACCCCGAGGATCTGCTGTCGCCGATATTCCTGCTGTCGCCGAGGTCTACAGGCCCGCGACGATGTAGACCTGTGTCCGTTGCCTCCTCCCTGTTTTCAATACATCGAATTGCTTCCTCCAGCAGACTGTCCTCCCTGCGCCGAGCGATATCCACTCAGGTCAGATCCAGCAGCTGTCCATCGGAATTGCGACGTACGAGCAGTCGAGATCGCGACGTACTGGCAGTCGATTCATTATCTGCGATCGCGTGCACCCCGATCCGCTACGCACTCGAATCAGTGGTGTGGGGGAGTCCCGCGCACTCGAACCCACGGTGTGAGTGGCGTACGCAACGGCTAACCGGAGTGGATCGATCAGAGATATTCACTCGCCACGTCGCACTTCCTCGCAAAGGGGTCCCATTGTGAATCAGTCCCACTTGAACCGGTGGTGTGTGAGAGCGGGGACAGCAGCGATCGACCACGCGAGACGACTGGGCAACCGGGGCGAAACGGAGGGACGGAGAACAACGGAGGGACGGGGAACGGAACCGGCGGGATCGTGTGCTACGCTGAGAACCGAGGACAGGGCCGGTTCGACGACAGACCACCCACCACACCGAAGCGCCGCTGCACTTGAACCGGTGGTGTGTGGGTGTGATCGACGACATCGGCGTGGCCGAACGGCGGCGTCGAGACAAAAAGCGACCGCGAATCGAACGATCAAAAAGACGCTCTCACCGCGGACTACTTGTACTGCTGGCAGACGCGCCGGATGCCCTCCTCGAAGTCGATCTGTGGCTCCCACCCGGTCGCTTCGCGCATCTTCGAGGGGTCGGCGCAGGTGTCGTGGACGTACACGTCCTCGGGGATCGGATTCTCGACGTGCTCGGGTTCGACATCGGTACCGAGTTCGTCATTAATGAGGTCGACGACCGTGTTGAAGTCGTAGGCCTCGCCCGTCCCGAGATTATACACGCCGTCGAGGTCGTGCTCGGCCGCCAGCACCAACCCGCGCACGATGTCCGAGACGTGCGTGAAATCCCGCGTCTGCGCGCCGTCGCCGTACAGCTTGGGCGCCTCGCCGTTCGCGATGTCGTCGGCGAACTGCGCGATCACGTTGGCGTACTCGCCCTTGTGCTCCTCCGCGCCGCCGTAGCCCTGGTACACCGAGAAAAATCGCATCCCCGCCGCGGTGAGATCGTAGTGGTTCGAGAAATACTCCGCGTAGCTCTCGCGAGCCATCTTCGAGGCCTCGTAGCCCGTGTTGACCGTCACGTCCATCGCCTCCGGCGAGGGCTCGGTTCGACTGCCGTAGATCGACGACGTTGAGGCGTACACGATCGTCTCACAGCCGTCGGCTTTCGCCTGCTCGACCACATTCACGAACCCTTCGACGTTCACGCGGGCACCCGTCGTCGGATCGTCCTCGTGCATCGCGTACGACGACAGCGCCGCCAGGTGGAACACCACGTCCACGTCCGTCGGCAGATCATCCTCGAGCACGCTCGCCTCGCGGTACTCGACGGCGTCGTCGAGATTCTCCGGCGTCCCCAGATAGCCGTCGTCGACGACCACCACATCGTTGTCCACAGCGAGCTCGTTCGCCAGGTTCGATCCGATAAAGCCAGCGCCACCGGTCACCAGAATCCGCTTGCCTTGCATTGTTTGAGGAACCCCCGCGGAACGTCAAAAGGTTACCTACACGAGAAGAGAGAGAGAGAGAGAGATGCCCGCGAACGGGGGCCGTAGCGCCCCCGGGACCCGAACGGTCACTCCGCGAAATCGACGTCCGCAATCTCGAAGCGCGCGCCGCCGTCCCGGCTCTCTCCGACGGTGATCGTCCAGCCGTGGGCGTCCGCAATGCGCCGGACGATCGCGAGCCCGAGACCGCTCCGACCGCCGTCGGAAGAGAAACCGGACTCGAACGCGCGGTCGGGGTCGGCCATCTCGAACCCGTCGCCGTCGTCGGCCGCGTAGAACCCCCGCGTCCCGTCGCGCTCGATCAGGCCGACTCGCACGACCTCTTCGGCCGGACCGTGCTCGACCGCGTTCTGAAAGAGGTTCTCCAGCAGGAGTCGGAGCCCGCCGGGGTCGGCCTCGATTCGGAGTTGCTCCTCCCGGATCGGCTCCTCGACGCGAAGCGCCACCCCCGGTTCCTCCACCGACAGCCACGCGCTCTCGGCGACCGACGCGAGATCGGTCGGGCTCACGTCCTCGAACTGCCGACCGGTACGGGCGAGCGTCACGACGTCATCGGCCAGTTGCTCCGAGTTCTCCAGAATGGCGGCGGTCCGCTCCAGGTGTTCGTCGTCACCCCCTTGCCGACGCGCCAGTTCCAGGGAGCTCCGTGCGGTCGTGAGCAGGTTAGACAGATCGTGAGAGAGCACCTGCGCTACCTCTTCGAGCACCTCCTCGTCCTCGCCGTCCGTCTCGGCCAGTTCGTTCCCCATCCTCCGGTTCGAACTTTCACTTACACTAACATAACTGCGGTGAACCCCCTGATTGTTGCCACATTTTTCGTCGCGAGCACCGAACTCGCACCTGAAGCCGCTTTCTCGGCAGGCGATCCGATACGCGCCGCCCGCCCGAACCGATGCGAACGACTCTTCACCGATCGAAGTGATGCCCGAACCGTATGTGGCCCTGGGGACACGCCGCCGTCGGGTACCTGCTGTACGCCGCATCGGTTCGACGCCGAAGCGGCCGCCGCCCGGCCGGCGGAGCGGTCGTCTGGCTCGCGATCGGCACGCAGGCGCCCGATCTGATCGATAAACCGCTCGCGTGGACCGCCGGCGTGCTGCCGACCGGCCGGTCGCTCGCCCACGCGCTCCCGATCGTCGTCCCGCTCCTTGCAGCGGGCTACGCGCTCGCCAGACGCCGGGACCGCGGCGAGTGGGCGTTCGCGTTCAGCTTCGGTTACCTCGCGCACGTCCTGACCGATGCCCTGCCGTCGCTGGCGTGGGGCGACCCGGCGTACGCCCGGTTCCTGCTGTGGCCGCTCCTGACGCTGCCGCCCTACGACGCGTCGAAGTCGTTCCTCGCGCACCTGACGAGCATCGAACCGACGGGGTATCTCGCGGCCCAGTTCGCGCTGACCGCGATCGCCGCCGCCGTCTGGTGGCGCGACGGGCTGCCGGGGCTCGACGTGCTCGCCGCGGCGTGGCGACGCCTCGGGGCGGCCGTCTCGTGACGCCGCAGCTCGCCCGTTGAGTTCGACAGCACCACCGCCGCGTCTCGACGCCGCTGCCGACCAATTCGACAGCTCCGCCGCGGCGGCCCGACGCCGCCGCGTCACGGGGTGACAAACTCTTTTATTACGGGCGCGAAAGCTTCTCCTATGGGTCCCTACGAGGGCGACGTCTCGTCGGAGTCGATCGACTACGAGCCGGTCAGCGTGAAGGACGTCCTCGTGGAGATGAAAGACACCTCCGAGCTGCTGATCGATCTGTCGTACTCCGCGGTGCTCCATGGGAGCGAGGCCGTGGCCCGCGAGGTACTCACCTTAGAGGAGAAGATGGGCGTGCTCCAGATGCGCGCCCGGATGAGCCTGATGATGGCCGCGCGCAACCCCACCGATACCGAGCGGCTGGCGCCGGTGCTCGGCGTCGTCGGCGGCGCCCAGAAGATCAGCGACGCCGCCGGCGACGTCGCCAAGATCGTCATCGAGGAGATGGGGCTGCCCGAGGCGATGCGGGCGGCGATTCCCGAGGCCGTCGAGATGCTGGTCCGCGGTACGGTCGCCCGCGACTCGGAGTTCGCGGGGCGAACGCTCGAAGACGTCAACCTCGAATCCCGCACCGGCGTCCGCGTCATCGCGATCCGCCGGGGACCGGAGTGGATTCTCAACCCCGGCCCCGAAACCATGGTCGAGCCGGCCGACGTCGTGATCCTCCGCGGTCCCGACCAGTCGATCGCGGAGGTCTACGAAACGTACACCGGCGAGGCCTACGAGCCCCCGGAAGTCGACGAGCCGGGCGTCGCGGACCTGGATCGGGCGGTCGACTCGATCGTCCACATGAAAAATCTCAGCGAGCTCGCGGTCGATCTGGCCTACAGCAGCATCCTCTTCGACAACGTCGAGCTCGCCAAGGAAGTCCGGAACCTGGAGGTCGAGGTCGACGCCCTGCAGTCCCGGTTCGAGGCGTGGACGCTCCGGGCGGCCGCCGACGCCGAGGACCCCGTCGCGCTGCGCGGGCTGATCCGGCTCGGCATCGCGACCGAGGTGATCAGCGACGCCGCCCTGGAGATCAGCGAGGGCGTACTGCGAGATATCGAGGTCCACCCGGTCGTCGAACTCGCGGTCAAGGAGAGCGACGAGATCATCTCCCGGGTCGAGATCGCGCCGGGAAGCCCGCTGGTCGGCACGGACGTCGTCGAGGGAATCCCCGACACCGAGGTGAGCATGAGCGTCATCGCGATCCGCCGGCCCGACGAGGGGTGGCTGCTGGTCGCCGATAGCGAGACCGAACTGGTCGCCGGGGACGTACTGATCGCCAAGGGGACGCGCACGTCGGCCGAGAAGTTCGAGAAGCTGGCGAACGCCTGAGTTCCGCCGTCTGCCGGCCCAAACGTCAGCGCAACACGGTCAGCGCCACGGCGAACAGGATGACGACGCCCAGCACGTCGGTGACGTTCGTGACGATCGGGATCGTCGTCTCGTCGGGATCGACGCCGAACCGGTAGGACGCGTATGTCGCGCCGATGCTCAGCCCCGAAGCGACGAGCGCGAGCAGCATGCCGCTGCCCAGCGAGATCACCAGCAAGTCGACCAGCCCCATCGGCGCGCCGAGCAGGTGGCCGATCGCGAACGCCGCGAAGCCGGTGACGCCGAACACCGTCGCCGCGAGCGCGAGCGTCGCGAGCACGTCCACCCACAGCACCGGGTCGCGAGGATCGAACGAGAGGGTACCGAGGTGGAGCCGCGTCGAGAGCCGCGCGCTCAGGATCGCCCCGAGGTTCCCGCCGGTGCCGATCATCACGGGGACGAGCACGGCCAGCACCCGATACTCCGCCAGGAACGCCTCGTACGTGTCGAGCACGAGGCCCGATCCGAGTTCGAGCACGCTCAGCGCGGCCAGCAGCGGCACCATCCGGCGCACGATGCCGGGGATCGTCCAGGCGCCGACGCCGTCCGTCGCGCTCATCGGCGCGGCACCCCCAGCCGCGCGGCACTCGCCGCGATCACGGCACCCCCACCACCGGATCCAGCATCACAGCACCACCCCCACGGACACGAGCGCGACGTAGAGGAAGAACACGCCGAAGATGTCGCCGATCGTCGTGACGATCGGCCCGACGAGATTGTCGGGATCCATCCCGCGCTCGTAGCTCGCGAAGATCAGCGTCAGCAGCCCGGCGATCAGCACGACCGCGGTCAGCGTCCCCGCGACGAGCAGGATCGCGAGCAGCTGAACGATGCTCGCCGAGTCGCGCCCGAGCAGCGCCAGCAGCGCCCACGACGCCGTCGCGATGAACACCGAGATCACGACGCCATTGACGTACGACGCGACGACGGCGTTGACGAGTCGCTGCTGCCACTCGAACTCGGGTTCGAGCAACCCCTGGTGGATGCCGCTTGCGACGCGCGCGCCCAGCGAGCCGTACACGTTCCCGCGCGTCGCCAGGAATGCCGGAAGCAAGAGCCACATCCCCGGGAACTGCTCGAATGCGCGGGTCATCGCGTCCGAACCCAAGACGGTGCCGGCGATCAGCCCGCCGACGAGGCTGGCCAGCAGGACGGGCAGGGACTCCCGGTAGACCTGCCAGACCTCCCGGCGGACGTCCATACGCGACTGTCATCCAGTCGAATGTTAAACCTAACGAGCGTCCGCGGCGGCATCGGCCGTCGTTCGCCGACCGCTCGCCCCCGATCCGTCGTCGCGTCCGACCCACTCGTACCCGTCGGTCGTCTCTCGGATCGTCCCGTCGCGTTTCCACGCCTCGACGACCTGCCGGAGTCCCTCGCGGTAGGTCGGATGCGCCGGCTCCCAGCCGGTCGCGGACCGAAATTGCTCCGCGGTCGTCGGCATCGGCTGCGAGAGCAGCGTCGCGGTCTCCGCCCCGACGAACGCGCGCGCCAGCCACGCCGGGACTCGGCGGGGCGCCGACGCACCGAGCCGGTCGGCGAGCTCGCCGAGGAACTCGGCGGCCGTCGCAGGGCGGTCGTCGACGACGTGGAACAGTCCGGACGCACCGGCGTCGACGGCGTCCGCGAACGCGCTCGCGGCGTCGTCGGCGTGGAGCCAGGACAGTTCGGCGTCGCGCCGACCCAGCACTCCGCCGCCGACGACCGGCAGTCGCCCGGCGAGCAACTGCTCCCCGAACTGCCGGGTGTGGGCCGCGTCGGGCGCGTAGAAGAAGCCACAGCGCAGGATCGCGGCGTCGAAGCCGCGCTCCGCGCCGGCGTCGCGCAGGTAGTCCTCGGTCTCCGCCGCCGATCGGGTCGCGCGCGTCGGGTGTCGCGTCGCGGTCTCGTCGAACGCCGACCCGTCGGGCTGCCGGGCGACCCAGACGACGCTGGGGAACAGGATCTGGTCCGCGTCGTCGTCCGCGACGGCGACGAGGTTCTTCGCGCCCTCCAGCCTGACGCGGTCGTTTCGCTCCCACGCGGCCTCGCTCGGCTTCAACTCGGTCGGAATCGCGGTCGCGGCGTGGACGACGGCGTCGGGCGCGTCGACCGCCCGTTCCAGCGAGTCCCGATCGAGCACGTCGCCGCGCCGCGGGACGCCGCCGCGCGCTTCGATCAGGTCCGCGCCCGCGTCGTCGCGCGCCAGTCCGACGACGCGGTGACCGCGATCCGCGAGTCGCTCGACGAGCCTGCGACCGAGGACGCCGGTCGCGCCGGTGACGAACACTCTCATGACGCGTCGATCTACGATCTCCCGCACCGAGTCTCCACTGCAGGACTGGCCCGGGAGCTTTAACAGCGGCGTCCGTAGCCGCCGCCGATGAAGCACGTCCGGCTGACCCTCGACGCGGGCGGCCGCGAGGCCGAGATCCACCCGATGTACGACGTGATGGCCAACGCCCCGTTCGTCGAGCGCGCGACGGCGATGCACTGGAACTACTCGGCCGAAGAACTCGGCATCATGCACTACGTCGAGGGCGACGCCGAGCGGTTCCGGGCGGCCGCCGAATCGTTCCCGGAGGTGATCGACATCGAACTGACGCGCGCCGGCGACGGCGAGTTCTACGCGTACGTGCTCGACGCGACGAACGAACCGGTGCGAAAAATGTTCGAAGCGGTCGATCGAAGCCCGACGGTCGTGATCCCGCCGATCGAGTACGCGGCCGACGGGACCGTGTCGTACTCGGTGTTCGGCCCCGGCGACGAGATCCAGGCGGCCATCGAGCGGATGCCCGACCCGATCGACGTCACGGTCGAGGAGATCGGCGGCCTGGCCGCGGTGCCCGGCGTCGAAGCGGGGCTGCTGAGCGATCGCCAGCGGGCGGCGATCGAAGCCGCGCTCTCGCTCGGATACTACGAGCTCCCCCGAGAAGCGAGCCACGAGGACGTCGCCGAAGCGATCGGTTGCGCGCCGAGCACGGCCGCCGAGCACCTGCGGAAGGCCGAAGCCAAAGTCGTGCGATCGGTACTCAGGACGTAGCGACGGAGAGAACGCGGACCGCGGAACGAGCGGACTCGGCCCTACTCCGACGGATGCACGTCCGTTACGGTGCCGACGCCCTTACTCTGTCCTTCGCGGAAGACGAACCGCTGGCCCTCCTCGACGAGGTACGGCCGGAACTTGAACCGGACCGTCGCCCGGCCCTTGTCGCCGGGCAGCAGCGTCCCGCCCTCGGGGTAGAACGCCGCAGCCTCGCTGACGGTTTCGAGGTGGACGACCGGCTCGTACCCGTCGTCGATCCGCGTCGGGTGGTTGAGCACCATCACCTCGGCCTCGAACTCGCGGACCGCCGTCGGCTCCGAATCGCGGGGAACCAGCACCATCCCGCGCTCGACCTCCGCCTCGGGGACGCCCTTGAGCGCGATACCGACGATCCGTCCGGCCTCGGCGTGGTCGACGCGATGGTAGTGCATCTCGATCGACCGGGCTTCGACCTCGCGGAATCCGCCGTCCGGCATCGGTCCGAGCAGCAACTCGTCGCCGGCCTCGACCTCGCCGGACATGATCGTCCCCGAGGCGACCGCGCCGACGCCGGTGACGTTGTAGGTGCGGTCGACGTACATCCGGAACTCGCCGTCGGCGCCGGCGGTCTTGGGCAGGCGCTCGAACAGCTCGTCGAGCACGTCGACGCCCTCCATCCGAACGGCGCTGGTGGTGACGATCGGTACGACCGTCTCGCCGATCTCCTCGACGGCGGCGTCGACGCCGTGGCGATCGATCCGCAGCGGCGAGCGATCTGCTTCCCGGAGCATCCGCTCGATCTCGCGTTCGACTTCGAGCAGGCGATCCTCCGAAACCACGTCGGCCTTGGTGATCGCGACGATCGTCGGCAGTTCGGTCGCGAGCAACACGCCGAGGTGCTCGCGGGTCGTCTTGGTCGGCCCGTCGTCGGCCGCCACCGTCAGCAGGCCGTAGTCGAGCTTCTGGCCGACCAGCCCCCGGATCGTCGTCCGGAGCCACGGCTCGTGGCCCACGGTGTCGACGAACGAAACGAGCCGGTCGGAGTCCTCGACGATTCGCGCCCGATCGGACTTGCGGTGGGGGTTGTCCATCCGGACCGGGCCGTCGTCGTCGAAGCCGTAGACCGCGTAGGAGAGATCCGCCGAGAGGCCGCGTTCGACCTCGTGGGGCTGGACGTCGAGGTAGCCCCGCGTCCCGCCCTCGCCGTCGTCGGCCTGGCCGGTCACCAGCGACCCGACGAGCGTGCTCTTGCCGTGGTCGACGTGGCCGGCCGTCCCGACGACGATGTGGCTGTCGTCCACGTCGAGAATGCCGCCCTCGCGGATCGTCGCGACGCCGACCAGACCCGTCGTCGCTTCCCCGGCGGCGGTATCCCCAGGGCCGCCGTCGCCGCGCGCGCCGTCGCCGCCGGCGTCGTCGGGCGGCGAGCGGTTCGGCGCGGTGCCGTCCGTCGCATCTGCAGGATCGACGCCCCACGTCTGGACGTCTTCGATGTGGGCGCCCGCTTCCTCGGCCAGCAGGCTCAGCACGTCCATCGACTCGGAGAACTGCTCGGGCGGGATGCCGGCCAGCCCGCCCTCGTCGGTGACGCCGACGACGTACGTCGCCTCGCCGTCGCCCGAGAGGACGCGGTGCCGGAGCTGGGCTGCCAGGCTCTCGCGGCGGCCGTCCGACAGGTGCACGTCGCGCTGGAGCCGCTCCTTGAACTCGACGCTGCCGCCTTCCCGCTCGCCGCGCTCTATCGCCCGCTCGAGCGCGGCTCGGTCGGGGCTCATATCGCTGGCTTGGGGAACCGTTACCAAAAGACTTCCTGCCGCTAGAGAGTGACACTCACGATTTCGGTCGGCGAAGACGCCACGCTGCGGATGGGAGACGTCGAGGGCGCCGCGGATGGGAGACGTCGAGGGCGCCGCGGATGGGAGACGTCGAGGGCGCTGCGGACGGCAACCGAACTCACTCCTCGACGACCCGAACGCCGTCGAGATCGACCCGGAGCCCACCGGTGTCGCTCTCATCCAGCGAGAGCCGCCAACCGTGGGCCTCGGCGACCGCGCGGGCGATCGACAGGCCCAGTCCGGGACGTGCTTGCTCGGTAGAGTACCCCGCTTCGAGCGCCTGCTCGCGCTGGTTCTCGGGAATGCCGGGACCGTCGTCCGCGACGAACAGCCCCGTCTCGGTGGCGCCGACGGTGATCGTCACCCCGGCGTCGCGCGGGTCGTCCGTAGCGCCGCCGGTCGATCCGTACTCGACGGCGTTTTCGAACAGGCGCTCGAACAGTTCGAAGATGTGGTTGTACTGCCCCGCGACGTGCGGGAGATCCTCGACGACGAGCCTCGCGTCGGACGCCTCCAGCTCTCCCCAGCACGAGCGAACCAGCGAGTCGACGTCGACCGGCTCGAACCGCTCGATTCGCTTGCCGAGGCGAGCCATCGTGACGACGCCGTCGCCGATCTCCCCGATCTCCGCGAGCGCCTCGTCGACGTGCTCGAAGTACTCCTCGTCGCCGTCGCGCCGCGCGCGTTCGAGGTAGCCTCGGGCGATCGTCAGGGGATTCTGGAGGTCGTGGCTGACGACGCTCGCGACTTCCTCGATCCGCTCGTCGGGATCGCGGACGCCGTCGGGCCGAAACTCGCCGACGCCGGCCTCGGGCGACGAGTCCGTACCGGTTGTCACGGCTGATCCCGCCGACGGAGCGGCGTCCGTCGTCGCATCGCGAGTGAACTTCGTACCGGCATCCGCCACGGCGGCGTCCGCCACGGCGGCGTCCTCCACGGCAGCGTTCTCTCCGACAGCGTTCTCTCCGGCGGCGTCCTCCACGGCGACGGTGTCGGCGCCACCGTCGGTCGCCTGTTCGACGGCGGCCGCCTCGTCGACCCGTGAACTGACCGCCACGGCCGTGTGAATCCGGTGAGCCAGCAGCGCGAACTGTGCGGGACGACCCTTCTGGAGGTACTCGGTCGCCCCGGCGTCGAGCGCGCGCTCGACGAGCGCCTCGTTGTTCTGCGCGGTGAAGAGAAGACAGGGTACGCCCGGGGCGCGCTCCCGCACGCGCTCGACCAGCTCGATGCCGTCGCCCGCGTCCAGATCCGTGACGACGCAGTCCACGTCGCCGACCGCCAGCCGGTCTAGCGCGGCGTCGGGATCGGTGACCGTGGTCACGCCCAGCGAATCGTCCTCCGCCGCGAGGTACTCGGCGGTCAGCGCGGCGAACTCCTCGTCGTCGTCGACGTGCAGGACGGTGACCGATTCTCGCATCTATCCGAGAATGCCGCCCCGGCTACATATCTCTTATTGCGATACATTTCCCGCCAGACACTACATTTACTTATCGCCTACCACCGGGTATTATGAGATTTACCGGCGGAAAACAGCCCGCCAGCTATCAGTCGTCGGTCAGGGTCTCGTAGGCACGGTTCACCCGCTTGAACGCCTCCTCGCTACCCTCGTCGGTGTCCGGATGGACCGATTTGACCTTCTGTCGGTAGGCCTTCTTGATCCGGGCCTGATCGGCGTCGGGCGTCACGCCGAGCACCCGGGCGGCCTCGGTCGGCGTCGGGCCCTCGGCGACCGCCTGACCGCCGTTGCGAGCTCGCTGTCCGCGTGGCCCGCCGCGTCTGCGGCGCCGGCCTCCCTCGGCGTCGCCGCGCCGGGCACTGCTGCCGCGAGCGCTGCCTCGACGGGCGCCGGCGAACGGCCCGCGGGCGCCCCGGAACCGCTGCTCTCGCGGCCCGGCGCCGAAGCCGCCTCGGGACTGCTCCCGGCGGTCGTACTCGCCGGCCGCGGCGCGCTGGCGGACGCGATCGGCCATCCGTCCCGAGGCGTGGTACCACACAAGATACGACGCCAGCCCGAACGCCGCCGCGATGGTGAGGAAAAACAGGCTAAAGCGAAGCGCGAGAACGAACTGCAGGACGGCCATGACGCCGAAGACGCCGGCCAGGGCCATCAGGAGCGGCGATCGCTGCACGGATGGGCGTACGTGCTCCAGCATTCATATACTCTCGTGCGCCCCGGAGATCCGCCGGAAGTCGCGGTTCGCGCGGCGCGGGAGGGCCAGGCGCTCGCCGGTCCGATCCTCAGCTCTCGATGCGAACGGTGCCCAGCTTCGCTCGTTCCCACTCGTGGCGCTGCCTGAGGCGGTGAAACCCCTTCTCGGTCAGCGAGTAGTAGTTCGTCCGCCTGTCGAGTCGGCCCTTCTCGACGAACCCCTCCTCGACGAGCGTATCCAGATTCGGATAGACGTTCCCGCGGTTCACGTCGGTCGTCGCCTCGGCCTCGAAGCGCGCTTTGATCTCCTGGCCCGAGGGCCGGTCTTGGCTCGCGATGATGAACAGGAGGTCCCGCTGAAACGCCGTTCGGTCGAACAGTGCCATACGCACACTGCCACGATTTGCACCATCGTTATTTACTATCTGAAACGACGTACGCGTCTGTTACTCAGTAAATAACATCTTTCGAGTTATAGTGGTCGCCGCGGTTGCGTCAGTTCTCCGTCATTACGGCCAAAAGCTCGCGGTCAGACCGGCTCGCCGAACGCGTACACCGTGCTGTGGCCGGTCACCTCGACCTCGATGAACTCGCCGACCTCGACGCCGCGTTCGCTCGCGTTCTGCACGATGATCTGGCGGTAAGCGCCGTCGCGACACTTGACGGAGTCGCCGGTGCCCTCCTCGACGGCGAGCACCTCGCGCGTCTCGCCGACCATCGAGTCGTAGGCCTCGGCGACGATATCCTGCTTGAGCTCGGACATCTCTTTCGAGCGGTCCTTCTTGACCTGCCCGCCCAGACCCTTCATGTCGGCGGCGTCGGTGCCGGGGCGCTTCGAGAAGCGCGTGACGTTGACCTTCTCGGGGCGGGTCTCTCGAAAGAGCGCCATGCTCTGGGCGTGGTCGCGGTCGGTCTCGCTGGGGAAGCCGACGATGAAGTCCGTCGAAAGCGTCCAGTAGTCGAGCCGGTCGTCGAACGTCTCGACGACCTCGACGAACTCCTCGACCTGATGCTGGCGGCGCATGTCGCCGAGCACGTCGTTCGAGCCCGACTGGACGGGCGCGTGGATGAAGTTGTACAGCTCGTCGTGCTCGGCGAACACGTCGGCCAGCTCCTCGCGGATGCCGTGGATCCCCTTCGGGTTGGCCATGCCGACCCGAACCCGAAAGTCGCCGTCGATCTCGGAACAGATGCGATCGAGCAGGCGGTGGAGCTTGCGCTCGCCCTCCTCCCAGCCGTAGACGCCGGTGTCCTGGCCGGTGATGCGGATTTCCTTCGCTCCCGCGTGAACGAGCGCGCGGGCCTTCTCGACGTTTTCTTCGACCGGCGGCGAGTCGATCTTCCCGGTCGCGTGCTTGGTGATGCAGTACGAGCAGTCGCTCATGCAGCCGCGAGCGATCGGCAGGATGCCGACGACGCCGTCGAGGATCGGTTCGGTGCCCGCGGTCGTCGTCGGACACTCGCCGTTACCGACGGCGTTTGGCACCTCGTCCCAGTGGAGCACGCGCGCGTCGATGCCCGCGTCGGCGAACTCCTCGCCCTGCGCGATCGCCATGCAGCCCGTGACGATCAGATCGGCCGTCTCCCGCTGAAGCTCCTCGGCCCGACGGAGCATGTTGCGCTCGGTCTTCTCGACCACGGTACAGGAGTTCATGATGGCGACGTCCGCCTCGTCCGGCCCCTCGACTGGGCGGTGGCCCGCATCGCGCAGCTTGCGCTCGATCTGCCGGCTCTCACCCCGGTTCGACGTGCAGCCGTAGGTTTCGATGTGGTAGCGGGCCATCGCGTCGTCACCGAATGAGAGCCCCGCGGCAAAAAGCGCGACGAAACCACCCGGACGCACTGATGATCCTATTCGACGGCCGTGCAGTCCGCTCCGAATGCGAACGAGCGTCGTACGTCAAATGCTAACAGAGAGTGAATCTCCGCCAATTATTCACCAGATAGTGGTCGAAAGATGGATCAAGATATAAGTATCGGGTAAGCAAACACTGGTAACATGGCTGAAAGGAAATTCACAGTGACCACCGGCGCAGCGACATCCGCGATCCTCGTCGCCGTGCTCGTGGTGAGTATCATCGGCGCGGCCGGGACGAACGGAGCAGCGCAAGCGAACATCGACGGCGCGGCGATACAGTCGGCCGAAGACATCGAAACCGCAGACGAAATCTACGTCGAGGAGGACGGTGACGCCGTCCTCGTCTACCAGGCCGAAGAGGACGGCGACGACGGCGATAGCGACCTCCGGACGATGGACATCGGGATGTCCGCCAGCGAAGGGCTGGCACACGTCCTCATCGAGGGCGACTCCGAGGAGCTCGAGGACAACGCCAGCGGCGGTATGACGCTGCTACTCGAGCAGGACCGTTTCATGGGCAACGGCACCTTTAGTATGGACCGGCCCGAGGAGCTCGAATCGCTCGCGCTCGACGTGACCGCCGAACGAACCAGCGAGACCAACACGCTCGACGCCGAGTTCGAGGCCTCCGTTCCCAACGAGGGCGGCGCCGCCCAATTCCAGTCGTTCCAGACCAGCGGCGACATGAGCATGACGGCAGACACGTTCTCCACGAGCGGCGAGTTCGAGGCCGAAGCCGCGATCCCGACCGACGTCTCGTACGGCGTGAGCGTCGACGACACCGGCTCGGGCTACAGCATGACGATCGACCGAACCGAGCCGGTCAGCGAGTTCCAGGCGGGTAGCTGGGAGACTCGGGACGCGGCCAAGCGGACGCTCGAGAGCCAGTTCGGCGGCGTCGCCGAGAGCTTCGGCGGCACCAGCACCGTGACGATCGACGACTACTCCTTCGAGGAGTCCAGCACCGGCTACACGCTGGACATCTCCTACACGGTCGAGTACGAGAACGTCAAGGACGGCGTCGCGAACGTCCTGTCGTCCCAGCTCGCCCAGGACGAAGAGCTCGATCTGAGCGAGAAGGAAGCCAGCGCGGTCGCACAGAGCATCGTCGACGTCGAGCTCCGGACGCTCGAAGCGACCGTCGAGACGACCGACACCGGCGTCACCGGCAGCTGGGAAGCCGAGATCGGCAACTACGGCGACGCGCTCGACTCGACGCTCGACATCGCCGAGAGCCAGTCGACCGACGAGAACGTCACCGAGAGCATCCAGCAGGTGCGGACGATGCTCGAGGCCCAGCAGGCCGCGGACCTGCGCCAGACCGTCGAGTGGTCCGCGAACATGACCGCCAGCGAGGAGACCGTCGACGTCGCCGCCGACGTCTCCAGCGACTCCGAGAACTGGGCCGCGTACGTCGACGAGCTTCAGGACCGCGGCGTCGACGCCGCCCAGAACGACGTCTCGATGAACCTCCACGCCGAAACGGACGGCGGTGAACTCAACGCGGACATGTCGATGAGCGTCGAGCAGGAGGACCTCGTCGGCACGATGGTCGACTCGATCATCCAGTCGGCGTCTCAGGACCCGACGACCGGCGAGGAGACCGAACGCGTCCTCCAGCAGCTCAAAAACTCCGAGTTCCAGACCGGCAAGATCGACGTCGGCGTCGACTCCGACAGCGTCACGATCGAGGCCGGCGCCAAGTTCGACAACATGTCGGCGCTGGGCGAACAGGTCAACGAGGCGTTCGGCGGCCACACCGTCACGCAGATCGCCGGCGATCTCGGCGACGGCAACACCAGCGAGATGCACGTCCACGTCGACGGGCTCGTCGAGTCCGGCGCGAGCGAGGAGGAAGTCAGCGAACTCGCGATCGCCAGTTCCTCGACCGAGATCCACACCGGCGGCGACTGGGACCGCTCGTTCAACACGATGGACACCGATCGCGCGAAGCAGTTCCTCGGCCTGAACGACGATAACGGGAGCGAGGAAAGCGACGAGGCGTCCGACTCCAGCGTGCCCGGCTTCGGCCCGGCCGCGGCGACCGTCGCGCTGGCCGGCGCCGCGCTGCTGGCCCGTCGCCGCGTCTGAGAACGGGACTACGAACTGCAACTGACCGTATTTTTTCGCGCTTCCGACTACCGTTCCAGATACTCCGCCGCGATTTTCGCGCCGCTGCTGGCGCCGATCCGCTCGGCGCCGGCGTCGAGCAGCTCCCGGGCGCGCTCATAGCTCCCGATTCCGCCGCTGGCCTTCACGGGGCGGTACTCCGCGAGCAGTTCGACGTCGCGGACTGTCGCGCCGCCCGAGATGGCCGGGTCAGCAGGCTCGGCGAACCCGGTCGCGGTCTTGAGGTAGTCGGCGTCCGCTTCGGCGGCCAGTTCGGCGATTCGGCGAAGCTCGTCGTCGTCGAGCAGCGGCGCCTCGACGATCACCTTCACCGGCGCTGCGACGGCGGCGACGATCTCGGCGAGCTCCTCGCGCACGGCGTCGTCCTCGCCGGCGCGCAGGCGGCCGACGTTCGCCACCACGTCGACCTCGTCCGCGCCGGCGCGCACGGCGTCGACCGCGGTCTCGACCTTGATCGCGGTCGGCTCCTGGCCGTGGGGGAATCCAGCGACGGTGACGAGCCGGACGTCGGGCGCGTATTCGGCGACTTCGGGGACGTAACACGGCGGGATACAGGCGTTCGTGCCGTACTCGGCGGCCTCGTCGAGCACCCGCCGAACGTCCGCGGGCGTCGTCTCGGGCCCGAGCACGGTGTGATCGATGCGCTCGGGGAAGTCGGCGTACTCCATGCAGCCGTCGAGAGCGGCCAGCGAGAAAAAGCCGCAGGTCGGGGTAGCTGAACACCATGTGACGCCCCGACAGCTTTTACCACGGTGGTTCGTACCACCTCGCATGTCAGACGACGATCCCTCCGTCGATCGCGGCGCCGACTCGGCCGGTCGCGCCGACGCCGATCCGGCCCTGCACCCCGACGTCGAGGCGACGGCGGCGGCGATCGCCGAGATGGAGATCCGCGGCGCGGTCGCGATCGCGGACGCCGCGGCGGCGGCGCTGGCGACGCAGGCCGAGGCGAGCGACGCCGAGACGCCGGAGACGCTCCGCGAGGAGCTTCGGGCCGCGGCGCGGCGGCTCCACGACACCCGTCCGACGGCGGTGAGCCTGCCGAACGCGCTTCGGTACGTGCTCAAGGACCTCGACGCGCCCGGTGCGGCCGGCGGCAGAGAGGACGCCGACGAACTCCGCGCGACGGTCGTCGATCGCGCCGCGGAGTTCCGGGAGTCGGTCGCGGCCGCCCAGTCGAAGCTCGGCCGCATCGGCGCCAACCGGCTCCGGGACGGCGACACCGTCATGACCCACTGCCACTCGACGGACGCGCTGGCCTGCATCGAGGCTGCGATCGAGGACGGCAAGGAGATCGAGGCGGTCGTCAAGGAAACCCGCCCGCGCAAGCAGGGCCACATCACCGCCCGTCAGCTCCGGGAATGGGGCGTGTCCGTGACGCTGATAGTCGACGGCGCAGCGCGACGCCACCTCCGCGAGGTCGATCACGTGCTCGTCGGCGCCGACAGCATCGCCGCGGACGGGTCGGTGATCAACAAGGTCGGCACCAGCGGACTGGCGGTGGTCGCCCGCGAGCAGGGTGTGCCGGTGATGGTCGCCGCGGCGACGGTCAAGCTCCATCCCGAGACGCTGACGGGCCACACCGTCGAGATCGAGCGCCGCGCCGAGAGCGAAGTGCTCACCGACGAGGAGCGTGCGGCGATCGTCGGCGTCGACGCCGACGAGCGGGGAGCGGGCGAGGAGGGATTCGCCGTCGACAATCCCGCGTTCGACGTGACGCCGCCGCGATTCGTCGACGCCATCGTCACCGAGCGGGGCCAGTTCCCCGCCGAAAGCGTCGTGACGCTGATGCGCGAACTGTTCGGCGAAAACGTCGGGGCGCCGTGGACGCGATAGCGCTGCGAGAGCGGGCCGGCCGCGCACGCGGGCCGCGTCCGCCGTGCGGCCTACCTCCGAAAGTTTTCTATCTGGTATTCGTCAGTAATTAAAGCGCATCCAACCGGAAGGTTTTCACCCTTGCCGTTCGCGTACGTCAGGTATGGTCTTACCGGAAGGGCTGGCGATACCGCCGCTGCCGTACGCGATCGGACTCGTCGTGGGGGTGATCGGCGTCGTCGGACTCGTCTACCTTCTCCGGCCGCCGGTGACGAACTGGACGGTCGTCGCGCTCTCTCCGTGGATGGCGATCGGTGGCGTCCTCCACGGGCTCGAACGACTGGGGACGTTCCCCGGCGCGGTCGAACCGCTGTTCGGCGCGCCCGCGGTGTACGCGACGATGGCGATCGTCACCGGGCTGGCGTGGGCGTTCGCCGGCGTCTCGGCGGAGATCCGCACTCACGGCTCGACCGACCGAACGCTGGGGACGATCGGCACTGCGGTGCTGATCACCTTCGCCGTGTTCTCGGTGTACCAGGGGATCAACAACGGGACGCTATCGCCGTTCTGGCCGGTGATCGCCATCGTCGTCTCGGGCGTCGTCACGGCGGTGGCGTGGCTGTTCGTGAGCCTCGCGTTCACCGAGTCGGCGTCGGTCACCGGCGCGACGGGCGTCGTCGTGATCGCCGCCCACGCGATCGACGGGGTCTCGACGGCGATCGGCTACGACGTGATCGCGGGGGTCGCCGAGCGGACGCCGCTCTCGCGGCTCATTCTGGAAGCGGGCGCCGCGTTACCGACCGCGGAGCTGCTGGGCGCGGGCTGGCTGTTCGTGTTCGTCAAGCTGTTCATCGCGGGCGCCGTCGTGGTGCTGTTCCGCGAGTACGTCGAGGAAGAACCCACGCAGGGCCGCCTGATACTGGCGCTGGTCGCCGCGGTCGGCCTCGGTCCCGGGATCCAGAACCTGCTGGTGTTCGCGATCGGCGGACTATAGGGCCCGACAGCGTTTTCTCTCGCCGCACTCAGTTTCGAACAGACCGAATGGCGCGCGTTCTCACCGCCGGCCACGTCAACTGGGACGTGACGCTGGCGCTCGACCGGCTCCCCCGTCCCGACGGCGAGTCCCTCGTTCGGGCGCAGTACCGCTCGGGCGGCGGGAGCGCGGCCAACGTGGCCGTCGCGCTGGCGGGCCTCGACGTCGAGGCGGGCGTGATCGGAAGCGTCGGCGACGACGAGAACGGACTGCTCGCTCGCCGGGAACTGGAGGACGCGGGCGTCGATCTCGCCGGACTGACGACGGTCGCGGACGCCGCGACGTCGGTGAAGTATCTGCTGATCGCCGACGACGGCGAGGTCGCCGTGCTGGGCAACGACGGGGTCAACGAGGCGGTCGGCCCCGAGGACGTCGACCCCGAGCGCGTCCGGCGGGCCGACCACCTCCACCTGACGAGCCAGCGCCCCGAAACCGCCGCCAGACTCGCCGAAATCGCGGTCGACGCCGGCGTCCAGGTCAGCTTCGACCCCGGCCGGCGGCTGCCCGATCGGGACTTCTCGCGGACGTTCGAGCTCGCAGATCTGGTGTTTTGCAACGACCGCGAAGCCACCGCCGTCGCCGAACTGGAGGATTCGCTGGCGGCCGACTGCACAGTGGTCGTCAAACGGGGCGCCGACGGCGCCGCGGCACTGGCTGCCGACGAGACCTGGCGCCACGCGGGCTTCGGCGTCGATCCGGTCGACACCAGCGGCGCGGGTGACGCTTTCGCCGCCGGCTTTCTGGCGGTCTGGCTCGACGGCGCCGATCACGAGCGGGCGCTCGCGGTCGGCAACGCCTGCGGCGCGCTCGCGGCCGGGCGGACCGGCGCGCGGACCGACCTCTCGTGGGACGATGTCGAGGACGTGCTCGGAGAATAAGCCGGCCGCAAGCGCGCGTTTTTTCTTCCGGTTGGGCGAACAGGTTCCCATGGCGAAACAGCCCCACCTGCTGGTCGAATCGGGAGACCTCGAAGACGTCGCGCTGCTGCCGGGCGATCCCGGCCGCGTCGACCGCATCGCCGGCCACTGCGACAGCTCCGAGATCGTCGCCGAGAACAGGGAGTACAAGGTCGTCAACGCCGAGTACGACGGGACGCCGCTGACGATCTGCTCGACGGGGATCGGCTCGCCGTCCGCCGCGATCGCCGTCGAGGAACTGGCCGCGGTCGGCGTCGACGCCGTGCTCCGGGTCGGCACCACGGGGGCGCTCCAGTCCGGCATCGAGATCGGCGACATGGTCGTCGCGACCGGCGCCGCCAAGGACGAGGGCACGACCGGGCGCTACGAGTCCGACACCTACCCCGCAGTGCCTGACTACGAGGTGCTCTCGGGGCTGGTCGACGCCGCAGAGGCCAACGACGAGGACGTCCACGTCGGGCCGGTCGCCACCGACGACGCGTTCTACGCCGAGACCGACGAGTACGTCGAGGCCTGGGAGTCGGCCGGCGTGCTGGCCGTCGAGATGGAGGCCGCGGCGATCTTCACGCTCGCGCGCCGGAAGGGGCTCCGGTCGGGCGCGATCTGCACGGTCGACGGCAACCTCGTCGAGGGGACCCAGAAAGGCGAGACCGACGACGACGAGCTGCCCGAGAAGGCCAAGAACAACGTCGAGCGGGCGATCGACATCGCGCTCGACGCCGCGGCGTCGCTCTGAGGAGCTCTCGTCCGAGAGGAGACGAGCTCCGGCGTCGAGGCGCCGATTCGAACCCGCGGCGCGAAAGCGCCGCTAGAAGACGTACTCGTCGTCGTGGCCCATCATCCCGTCGTCCTCGAATCCCGTCTCCTCGTCGTCCATCGGGCCGCTGGTCTTGTACGCTTTCAACCCCGTCGAGAGCAGTTCCTCGACGGCCTCTTCGCGGGTTACGAACTCGTCCTGTTCGACCATCTGCGCGATCTGCATCTCGAGCTGCTCGGGAACCGTGATCTCGACGTTCGCCATCTGACAGCTATGGCTTCGGCGAAGGGGTATTTAACTGTTGGTGGCGGCGCGAACGGCTGCCGCGCGGAAGATCGATCGGATCCCGTCGACGAAAGGAAGGAAATCGAGATCGGGAGTGTGAGAGTCCCGCACGGCGCCGGGGTGCCATCGAAGCGCTTATTGGCGCACTCGCCGTTTTCCTCCGTAGTAACCATGGCAGAGAAACCGGCCTCGATGTACCGGGAGATCAGCAAGCCGCCCTACACCCGCAAGGAGTTCATGGGCGGCATCCCCGGCTCGAAGATCGCACAGCACCAGATGGGCGACCTCCAATCGGAC